>JAESGQ010000014.1_pt1 | contig 700704 bp, 665 predicted proteins | sample 9266251 | NCBI WGS metagenome assembly JAESGQ01 (sample SAMN17056778, study PRJNA650883) | algae metagenome | isolation source: Kaiparowitsia implicata GSE-PSE-MK54-09C and co-occurring heterotrophs from... | place: USA: Kaiparowits Plateau, Grand Staircase Escalante National Monument, UT ...
CTTCATCGCCGCTCACAACGAAAATCCCAAACCCTACAAATGGGTCAAATCAGCCGACGAAATACTCGCCGCCGTTAAACGCTTCTGCCAAAAAACAATGAGCCGAACTTCAGATTCAGGTGACTAGTTGGACGGGGCATTTTTCTGGCCAGTTGCGGTCTGGCTGCTTTGCGGCGGGAATGAACGAAAACAGACCTTGGTGACTACACGGTGGGGGGAATTGTTTGTCCACGGCTTCGGCCATTGCGAAATCCAGATCCGTGCGATGATCTGAAGTTGTCGAACGAGGCAATCGCTGCGGCGATCAGATTGGCGCAAAGGCTGACGACAATTGCTATTTGATAGCTTTCCGTCGCATCGTAAAGCAGCCCGGCAGCGACGGGACCGACAAGGGTTCCGATCGCCACGCTGGTGTAAAGCAATCCGATGACCCCGCTCAATCTTGCGGTCCCGAAACGATCGGCAACTACCGATGGCAATACTGCCACCCACCCGCCGTAAAAAATCCCGTAGATTACCGAAAATGCGATGAGTGAGGCACTGCCCGAAGCCAAAGCCCATAACGCCATCGCGAGCGCCATCGCGACATAGGTCGCGACCAGAAAGCGATCGCGTCCCATGCGAGGTGAACCGCCTTGCCTTCGTGCCGCAGGGCAAGTTCCTTGCGAGCCAAAGCGTCATCGACGAACCGCACAGCTTCGACGTCGAAGTCGTCGCCGCCGAAGGCGGCAAGCGCCACGTCTGGAAATATGCGAGCCCAGAGGGCCGCACCCGCATCACCGTCGATGCCGCCCGCGCGGGCGGCATCGAAACCGCAGTGGCCGGTCCGGCCAGCATCGGCGAGATGCGCGAACTGTTCGGCACCGTCGAGCTCGACCCGTCGGCCCGCTCCGAAATCCGTGGGCAATTCCCCGGCCGCGTCGTGAGCGTGACCAAAAAGGTCGGTGACAGCGTATCGCGCGGTCAATTGCTGGCACGGATCGAGTCCAGCGAAAGCCTGCAGGTCTATCCGGTCTATGCGACCGTCGGCGGCATCGTCGCCGAGCGCAACGCCAATCCCGGCGACGTCACTGGCGATCGCCCGCTCTATGTCGTGAGCAATCCAAGCGCGACGACGGTCGTCTTCAACATCTTCCCCAAGGATCTGGGCGTGATCCGCCCCGGTATGCGGATCGACGTCGAGACGCAGGACGGCAAGGGCGTCGCGCAGGCGACGCTGGGCGGCTATCTGCCCGAAGGCAACAAGGAAGCGGGGACGGCACTGGTGCGGGCCGCAGTTCCCAACCGCAGCGGCGCGCTGCGCCCCGGCATGGCGCTGCGCGGCCGGGTGACGGTGAACGCCGTCACCGTGCCGCTCGCGGTGCGGACCGAAGCGATCCAGCCCTTTCGAGATTTCAAGGTCGTCTATGCCAATTACGGGCAGGATTACGAAGTGCGGATGCTTCAGCTCGGACGCGCATCGCCCGAATGGACCGAAGTCCTCTCGGGTCTCAAGCCGGGCACGCCTTATGTCACCAAAGGCAGTTTCCTCGTTCGATCCGACATCGAAAAGTCGGGCGCGAGCCACGACCATTGATCGGGAGGAACTGAACCATGCTAGCCCGTATCATCGGCTTTTCCATTCGCCAGCGCTGGTTCGTGCTCGCGGCGGTCGCGCTTTTGTGCGCCGTCGGGGTGTGGAGCGCACTCCGCCTGCCCATCGATGCCGTCCCCGACATCACCAATGTCCAGGTCCAGATCAACACCCAGGCCGAAGGCTATTCGCCGCTCGAGTCCGAACAGCGCATCACCTATCCGGTCGAAACCGCGATCGCCGGCATACCGGGCCTTTCCTATACGCGCTCGATCTCGCGCTATGGGCTGAGCCAGGTGACGGTGGTCTTCGACGATGGCACCGACATCTATTTCGCGCGCCAGCAGGTCGCCGAGCGTCTCCAGTCGGCAAAATCGCAGCTGCCACCGGGTCTTGAGCCAGAGATGGGGCCGATCGCCACCGGCCTGGGCGAAATCTTCATGTTCGCAATCGAGCCCAAACCGGGCGCCCGCAAGCCCGACGGGAGCGAATGGAGCGCGGAGGATCTGCGCACCCTGTCTGACTGGGTCGTCCGGCCACAGATGCGAACGATCCCTGGGGTTGCCGAGGTCAACACGATCGGCGGGTTTGAGCGGCAATATCATGTGACCCCCAATCCGACCTATCTCGCCTCGCTCGGTCTCTCGCTGAACGACATCGTCGAGGCGCTCGAAACCAATAATGGCAGCCGCGGCGCCGGCTATGTCGAGCGCGGCGGCGAACAGATATTGATCCGGGTTCCGGGTCAGGCGGCGAATGAGCAGGATTTGTCGCAGATCGTCGTCGCAACGCGCGGCGGTGTGCCGATCCGCATCGGTGATGTCGCCGAGGTCGTGATCGGGCATGAGCTACGGACGGGCGCCGCAACCGAAAGCGGCAAGGAGATTGTGCTGGGCACAATCTCCTTGCGGACGGGAGAGAATCCGCGCGTTGTCGCGCAAGCGGCGGCCGACAGGCTGAAGCAGGCGACCGCGTCGCTGCCCGCAGGCGTGATCGCGCACCCGCTGTACGATCGCACCGCGCTTGTCGACCGGACGATTGCGACAGTGCAGAAGAATCTCGCCGAGGGCGCGCTGCTCGTCATCGCCGTCCTGTTCCTGCTGCTCGGCAACTTCCGCGCCGCGCTCATCACCGCGGCGGTCATTCCCGTCGCGATGCTGATGACGCTGACCGGGATGCTTCAGACCAGAACCTCTGCCAATCTGATGAGCCTTGAACCAGTCACTGTGGGTCTGGTCGATCCATCCGACGAACCGCAATATGATACTGCTGTCGCCGACTTCTTCGAGCCGACCGCCCGGCGAGGGTTCACCGAGCACGAAGGGCAATTCGCGAAGACAATCGATTCCGACCTTCATGGCTTCACCGGGATCATCGGCTGCATCTACCCCGAGCACAAAATCGAAGCGTCGTTCCGGATTGCGCGTGTAGTTCAGGATTTCTGCCTTGAACACGGTGCTATTGGGAATGCGCAGATGATTGCCGTCCAGTGTCATCAGGATGGTCGCACGGCTCGTCAGGCGGATGACCCGCCCCTCGCGGTCGCCAATCACAACCAGATCGTTGGCCCGGAACGGCTGCCGGATCGAAAGCATGATCGAACTCACATAATTGTCGACCGTGTCCTTGACCGCGAACCCGATGGCGAGACCGATGACACCGGCCGAGCCCAGGATAGCGCCGAGCAAGGTTGTCGCGCCAAGCAAGTCGAGCGCGATGACGATCCCCATCAGGGTTACGAGCAACCGCACCGAAGTTGCCACGAGATCCGCAACGAAACTGTTCGACGATATCCGCGTCCAGAAGGACTTTGCGCGCGCCAGTGCGCTTCCGGCAAGCCAGAACAGCACGATGATAAGAACCGCTATGGCCAGCAAAGGCAACATCTGCGCGATCTGCCCTAGCCGCTCGTTGAGGCGCCCCATCACCGGCGCCAGGTTTTGCGACACATTGCCATCGCGCTGCAGATTGTTTTGAACGGCGACCACGCCGTCAACGCGCAGCGCTATCTGCCGAGCCCGATCAATATCCGCTGGATCGGCCACAGCGCCCGATAAGGTGACAACGCCGGAATCGACAGATACCTGCGTCGAGCCGAGGCCGTTGAGTTCGCGGTAGATGCCGCGCAACCGCCCCGCGATAGCAATATCGGCGTCCTCCGCCGCGGCGACGGAGATGGCTGTTGTGCTGTCCTCGGTCGGTTCAGTTGCAACCGGATTATCAACGCGATCGCCCAGCGACGGCACAGTCTGGGCTGTCGCAGGAACAGTGGCCAAGCCCAAAATCAGGGATACGGCGAGGAGGATTGGCTTCATGGCGTAGGTTTCCCATAATTGATCGGAGCCACGCCGCGCCGCCCATGAAATTGGGCGCGAAACGAGTGGCATCCACCGGAGAGCTGCGCATTTTTGCATCGCGCCCCGCAAGTCATTGCTATGAACGCGCCGATGGGTGACAAAGCTGCCAGGCGATAATGCCGCCTAGTGAATGGACCCTGGGATCACGGCACGACCGCACCTCTTGCGCTCAGCGCGGCTGCGCTGCGGACCCATATACGATAGGAGAAGCGGTTGATCCGCGGCTATTGCAATCAAGACGGCAGGCTGATCGAAGTTCAGCCCAGCGCCCAGACTCTGAGAGATCTCGTGTGGATCGACCTTGTTCAGCCGAGCGTCGAAGAGGAGGCCGAACTCGAACGGCAACTTGATATCGGGATTCCCACGCGCGATGAAATGGAGGAAATCGAAATTTCCTCGCGTCTCTACAAAGAAGACGGTGCGATCTTCATGACCGCAATCCTTCCTGCCCGCGCCGATGATGATGAGCCCGATATGCAGCCTGTCTCGTTCGTACTGAGCGGCGATCAGTTGATAACGGTTCGATATCACGAGCCCCGAGCGTTTCAGACTTTTCCGCTCCGGGCCACCAAGGTCGATTTGGGCTGCGACAGCGGCGAGGGCGTCCTTGTGGCTCTTCTGGAGGCAATCGTCGACCGTCTGGCCGATATACTCGAACGTGCCGGCCGCGACGTCGATCAACTGTCGCGGCAGATCTTTCGCCATCGGAGCGGCCAAAAATCGGAGGCTCGGGATTTCAAGGCAACGCTGGAGACGATCGGTCGCAAGGGCGATTTGACCTCAAACATTCGGGACAGTCTCGTAACCCTGGACCGTCTGGCCGGTTTCTTGAGTCAACAGACAAGTGGAAAGGACGATCCGAAGGGGCATAGGATTCGTATCAAGACGCTCACCCGCGACATCCGTTCAATCGCCGATCATGCCGGTTTCCTCTCGCAAAAAATCACGTTTCTGCTCGATGCGACCCTAGGGATGATCGGCATCGAGCAAAATGCCATCATCAAGATCTTCTCGGTGGCTGCAGTCGTCTTTTTGCCGCCGACGTTGATAGCGTCTATCTACGGCATGAATTTTGAACACATGCCCGAGCTGGAATGGCTTTTGGGATACCCATTTGCGATCGGACTGATGGTTCTCTCTGCGATCTTGCCGTTTCTCTTCTTCAAGCGTCAGGGCTGGCTGTAACGGGCGCGCCGGTGACGCCCCTCAAAAGCTCCAGAGACGCTGATTGAAAGAAACGGACACTCCCCGGGCAGAGGGAACCCACGGTTCTGACCTTTGCCGCCATAGGCGTGAAACCCTATGGGCCGATCCAAAATCCGAAGCGCCACCGCTGGCCGCGCGCGAGATCATCCCCTCGTCATCGTCTCATGTTGTCGGGAAAAAAAGACGAGCGACTGGCCAATTCCGAACGATCGGTTCAAACCCCTCAAACGTCGGCCGACAAATTGGGACCCAAATGAACTTTGCAAAATATGATCTCAACGCGGCAGGGTGCAGCACATGCGTGATCCCGGGCCAGCTCCGCCCTGAGCCCAGGATCGGTCGAACGAATGCTTGAGGCCCCGCCTCCGCACGCGATCGGTGCCATATTGCTGACCGTCGCAATGTTTTACGGTTTCATATCGGGCCGCGTCCGCATCGAGATCATCTCGCTTTTGACGCTCAGCGTGATTGCGCTCGGCCTCTACATCTCTCCGCTGCCCGGCCAGGCTCCAACCGACGGCCTGAAACTCGCCTTCGAAGGTTTTGGCCATTATGCCCTGGTCACGATTTGCGCGTTGATGATCATGGGACGCGGCCTCGTCACCACCGGGGCGCTGGAACCGGCGGCGCGAACGCTGACCAGGGTCTGGCGTTTCAACCGCCAACTCGGCCTGCTGATGACGCTGGTGCTGGCCATGTTCATGAGCATGATGGTCAACGACACCCCGGTCATCGTGCTGCTGCTCCCCATCATGGTGTCGCTGGCGGCTCGCGGGGGAATGCCGGCCTCGCAGACGTTGATCCCGGTCAATAGCGCCGTGCTGATCGGCGGCATGGCGACGACCATCGGCACGTCGACCAACCTCCTTGTCGTCGGGATCGCCACGGACATGGGATTGCCCCCGATGGGCGTGTTCCACTTCACCCCGATCGTTTTGATGGCGGCCGTCGTCGCCATTCCCTTCATCTGGCTGGTTATGCCGCGCCTGCTGCCCGATAATTCGCCCGCCAGCGGCCATGAGCCGCGGCGCTTTCGCGCGACGCTGCGGCTTGGCGAACGCTCGGCCGCGATCGGTAAATCGATCGACGCAGTCAGGAAGCTTCTACCCGATGACGTCCGGTTCGATGACCCTACCGATCAACAATTGGTCGCGGGTGCACGGCTGCGTATTTTAGCGACGCAGGAAGCATTGGAAGAAACGTTGCGGGTGCTCGGCGCCCATGCAGCGCCGCCGTGGCTGATGGAGCGGCTTCAGGCGGACTATGGCAGAACCGGTGAAGATCTTTCGATCGTCGAGCTCGTGATCGCGGCCGATTCAAATCTGATCGGCAAGCGCACGACCAACGCGGGGGTCGCCGAGGGCTATAATGTCGCGATCCTCGGCATCCAGTTCGCGGAACGCCTGCCGGGCGCGAGGGGCGAATCGAATTCCAATTCGCCGATGTCCGAAGGCGACATTCTTCTCGTCGCCGGAACCGTGGAGAATATTCAGGTTCTCGCACGCGCCGAGAATCTGTTGATGCTTGAAGGCATGAAGGAGATGCCGCGCACGGTGAAAGCGCCGCTCGCACTGGCGATCATGGCGGCCGCGGTGATACCGGCAAGCATCGGCCTTGTCCCGATAGCAATCTCGTCGCTGGGCGGAGCAATCCTGATGTTCGTCACGGGCTGCGTCAAATTCGATCGCGTCGGGCGCGCGCTGTCCGCGAAAGTCATCGTACTGATCGCCGCGAGCATTGCGATCGGCAAGATCGTACTCGACAGCGGTGCGGCGGAGTGGCTCAGTCAGCTGATCGCGCTCGGGCTACAGTTCCTGCCCGCGGCGGGCGTGCTCGCGACGGTCATGCTGTTCGTCACGCTGCTGACCAATTTCGCTTCGAACGCGACGGCAGCGGCGGTGGGCACCCCGATCGCGTTCAGCCTCGCGCAGCAGCTTGGCATTCCCGTCGAGCCGCTTGTGCTGGCGGTGCTGTTCGGGTGCAACCTCTGCTATGCGACCCCGGTCGCCTATCAGACCAACATGCTCATAATGTCGGCCGGCGAGTATAAGTTTGGCGATTATACGCGAACGGGCCTGCCGCTGGTGGCGCTGATGATCGTCACCCTCTCGGCGCTGCTCGTGTTCCGATACGATCTCCATTGAGCTTCGCAGGGCTGTTCATGCGCCACGGAGCCGGAATTCAACGATCGGCAGCAGAAAGACGATATGCGGGATCGCACCGACCTTGCCGCGCGCAGCATCATCGGCAGGCTCGAATCCCATAATGTCGCCGTCTTGAAATCGATGCGGATCCGCTTGCTCGCCTGGGCAGTGGTGGGCGCAACCGCGGCGCTCGCCGCTGCGCTCTGGATTGTCGCTCAGAAATGAGCGGTGTGCGCTTGCCAATGCCGCAATCTCCCGCCCGCGCCCGTTGGTTGAGTTCCTAAGCCGCCTTGATCCAGTCTGCGCGGTGCGCCAGGCGGCCCCTGTCATGCGCGCTGGCCAGGACCGCGGTCGCCCGGTCGAGGGCAAGCGTGGCATGATGCCGCGCACAAGCGGAATAAAGGGGTGGATCACCCTGCGCCAGCGCCTCGAGCGCGAACTGGAGCCGCATCTGGACCTCGATCAGCGCCGCGCCGTCGCGCGCGATCGGATTGAAAAAATCGTCGAACAGCTCGCTGGTTTCCAGGTCGCGGGCGCGCAACCGCTCGAAGCACGGCGGCTGCTGATCGGCGCGAGCGTCCGCATAGGCCTGCAACACCCGCAAGCCTGCGCCGATCACCTCGATTGCCGTGCCGGGGTCGTTGACGGCAGGCGACAGCGCGCGCGACGCGATCTCGGACAGAACGATCAGGCCAAAGCGCGGATCCTGATCATATTCGCGATCGGTATCGGCCGTGAAGCAGGCGGCGATCGCTTCGTGGCACTCGGCGGCCTGTGCCGGGAAAACATGCGCGACCTGGCGCGCGCCATGGACGAACGAGCCGGGCAACACGGCAATATGGATCGTCACGTCATAGTCCTCGGCTATGTCGTTGAGCGCTGACATGTCGATGTGCTGGAGATAGCCGGTGACCCGGCAGACGACCGGAGCGGCGCCGTCGGGCACCGGGGTCCACGGCAGGGCGCCGAGCCTCGGCAAGCCCCCCCATTGCTCGGCAGGCTCGCTCGCCGCCTTTTCGACCCGGCAAATCGTATCCCCGACCCGGCCGAATTTGCCCAATTGTTCGATCCAGCGAAGCAAGGTCGCAGTGATGGTGAAGAGAACCGCGAGCGTTGCGACAAACAGAATGACGCGCCCTTGCTCGCCATAAACACCGGCGGCCAGACCGATGATGCCGACGATACTGAACAGGAAACTGCCGACAAAGGTCGCAAGCGTGTTTTGGGCGACCGAATCGCCCAAAAGCAACTTGGTCGATCGCGGCGTCACGTTGGACGCCGCCGCCGAATAGGCCGATACCATGATCGACAGCGAGAAGGTGGTGACCGCCAGCATGCTGGTGGCGAGGATGTTGAGAATATCATCGACTGAGCCCGCGGCCAGGGTCAGGTTGATGTCATAGGGAATATAAGGCTCGGCAACCGCCGCCAGCAATGCGGTGACCACCGCCGCCAAGCTGAACATCGTGGCGCGAACCCAGATTTGCTTTTTGAATTGCCGAAGCAGCCATCTGGTGCGACCGATGATGGAATCGCTGTTATTGTTCATGGCTTTTCGGAAAACAGGGCTGAAGACGTGCTATCTGCTCGTCCGTCAGCCAGAACAAATCGCTCAAATTCAGGCTCCTTCCTGGCCCCCTGATTCATAATCGCCACCTCAAATCAATGGGTCCTGACACTAGGATGATCTGGTGCGCAGGCGCCCTTCATAATCCCGCTTACCAATCGGCACACCCCGTGAACGCAGGATGTCGTATGCGGTCACGGCGTGGAAATGGAAATTCGGCATTGAAAAAGATAAGAGGAAGGTCTCGGCTGTGAAGGTCAAGGTCCGCGGTTCCCACGGTGTCCAGGCATCATTCTCATTGAGCGGTCTATGAAGCTCGATGTTCAGTTCCTTGCCGCACCAACTATTGACCTCGTCGGGAGTGAACGCCTCCAACGCAGTTTCTGCGTTGCTGATCATTGCCTTGAGGTCAGTGAAAGGAACGGGCCCCACCAATGCAGGAGGGTTGAAGGTGCTGGTCCTGAGAGCCTCAACTCCCCACACGGAATGGTGCCATGCCGCTTCGATCTGAAAATGGAAAGGCGCCATATCATCACAGAGGCGCGCGTTCACAAAGTTGTCGGGATCAGTGCCCTCCGCCGCGCAATGCATTGCCGCGCGATCAAGGAATATTCCAACAGCCCGCACGGTCTGCAGGAAGGTGGGCACACTGAGGTCGTAGAGTGATATCGCCACCGATTTTCTCTGATTAGGAGCAGCTCGCATTTCCGCTCTTAAGGATGCGATCGAAGGGCAGCAAGGAAAAGAGCCGGTCGCTTTACTCGTCCCCGTTAGTTCCTGGCGAATGTCGGCTATCTTAGATTCAGCCGCAAAAGCTGCCGGGTCGGGAGTCGGCCAAACTTGTCCGCAATCTGCATGTTTCGCTTCCGGTGATTGCCCGCCTCAGAGTGCAGAATGCGCGCGGTCGGCAAAGGTCGCATCGTCGCCCGCGCGCGAAACGCGTTTTGCCCGGCCGCGCGAACTGTGCAGAGTCTTGGGTACTGCATCAATTGTCGGCAACGACTTTGCGGCCGGCGAAAAATTCGCTGAGTTCCATTGGAAAGGGGAAGACGATCGTCGAGCTTTTTTCGCTGGCGAGCACATTGAGTGTCGAGAGATAGCGCAATTGCATCGCTTCGGGCGCCTGCCCCAAAATTCGGGCGGCTTCGAGGAGCTTTTCAGCGGCCTGGGCTTCGCCTTCCGCATTGATCACCTTGGCCCGCCGCTCGCGCTCGGCTTCTGCCTGACGGGCGATCGCCCGAACCATCGATTCGTCGATGTCGACATGCTTGATTTCGACATTTGCTACCTTGATCCCCCACGCGTCGGTATGGGCATCGAGGATTTCCTGGATATCGGCGTTGAGCTTGTCGCGTTCCGAGAGCATCTCGTCCAGTTCGTGCTTGCCGAGAACCGAGCGCAAGGTGGTTTGGGCCAGCTGGCTCGTTGCGGACAGGAAATCTTCGACCTGGATCGTCGCCTTTTCCGGATCGATCACCCGAAAATACAATACGGCGTTGACCTTTACCGAGACATTGTCGCGCGAAATCACGTCCTGCGTCGGCACGTCGAGCACCACCGTGCGCAGATCCATGCGGACGATCTGCTGGACGATCGGGATCAGTAGGATCAGCCCCGGTCCCTTGACGCCGGTGAAGCGGCCAAGCGTGAAGATGACGCCGCGCTCATATTCGCGCAGGATCTTGATCGCCGAAAAAAGCAATATGAGGAGAAGAACGGCCAGCGGCATGTAGAACACGTAGTTTCCGAGATATTCCATTTATTCCTCCATGGATTGGGCTGGCCCCGGCCGCGCGTCTGCGGGCGGCGGTTCGACCTTGAGAGTGAGGTCGGCGACGGCAAGAATTCGCACCGGTTCGCCGACCTGCAGCGATGTGGGACCGGTCGCCCGCCAGCGTTCACCGTTGACGAAGACATGTCCGCGCAAACCCTCCCAGTCGAGGACCGTCCCCATCATGTCCGGCAGCGCTTCGCGGCCGCTCGTGATCTTGCGCCGGTGCGATTTCACCGCGAGCCGTGCAATCAATGCCGTCATGCCGACGCCGAATAGCGCTACGCCGGCCACGACCGGCCAGCCGATGCGAAACGCCGCTACCTCGGTGTCGACCAGGATGGTCGCGCCGAGGAGAAAAGCAACAAGACCGCCGATCCCCAAGGCGCCAAAGCTTGGTGCGAAAGCCTCGCCCGTCATCAGCGCGATCCCCAGCAAAATGAGCGCGAGACCGGCGTAGTTCACTGGCAAGGCGGCGAGCGCATAGAGGCCAACGAGCAGGCAGACCGCGCCGATTGTCCCGGGATAGATTGCGCCAGGATTCATGAACTCGAAAATCAGCCCATAGATGCCGATCGTCATCAGAATGAGCGCGAGATTGGGGTCGGTGATCGCAGCCAGGAATCGGTTGCGCCAGTCGGGTTCGACGTGGGTGAGCGCGAGCCCGCGCGTGTCGAGCCGCTGCTCGGCTCCCCCCGCGATGACGCTCCGCCCGTCGATCCGCTCCAGCAGATCGTCGATATCGATGGCGATCACATCGACCACGCCGCGCGCGAGCGCGGCATTGGCCGACAGGCTGTCGGCGCTGCGAACGGCAGCCTCGGCCCAATCGGCGTTCCGACCGCGAAGCTCGGCAAGCGAACGGATATAGGCGGCCGCATCGTTGCGCGCCTTGGCTTCGCTTGCCGACCCCGGCGACTTGCTCTTGCTATCGCTGTCCTCGCTTTTGTCGTCCTGTGCGGGAGGGGCGGCAGGCGCAGCGCCGCCGATCGCGACCGGTGTTGCCGCGCCAACATTGGTGCCGGGCGCCATCGCGGCCACATGGCTGGCATAAAGGATATAGGTCCCCGCACTGGCTGCCCGCGCGCCACCCGGACCGACATAGGTCACCACCGGCACCGGCGAGCGCAGGATCTCGCGGACGATCTCGCGCATCGAGGTGTCGAGACCGCCTGGCGTATCCATCCGAACGATCACCAATGGCGCACCCGCCTCGTCGGCGCGGGCGAGTCCGCGCTCGATATAGTCCGCGGTCGCCGGGCCGATCGCGCCGTCAATTTCAAGGACGAGGGCGGCAGGCTTGGCCTGAGCATCCGCCGGCGTCGCGGCTGCGAAAAAACCGAGCATCAGGAAGGCGCAGAGGCAAAGGATGCCTGCCTTTAACGAGAATCGGGTCGGGGCAGCTGAGCGCTGCAATTTTTGCCTCCTCGGAAAATGCGTTCTGGCTCCCGGCCGGACTGATCAGCACGCGGTGGCGGATAGTGGCGCGATCGCGCATCATTCGGGCGGCCACTCCGTTGGCCAGTGGTTTGACCATAGCACGTCTGCAGCCGCGGCACTAATTGCGCGCCGCTGGCGCGAGAGGCATGGTCCCGTCAGCCAAGCGGATTGTCAGCTTCTCGTCTGACGATTGCCAGCGGCGGACCATACCCAATGGCCAATTCGGCGATTGCTATTATCATGGCCGGCGATGGAGAAGGCCCGGGCGAGGCAACCCGATCGGGCGTAAACCGTTGCCTCAGCGAGGGTGACTGGAAGGGGCGGATATGGGCGAGATCGGCGGACACGATAATTCGACATTTTCGAAGCGGATCAAGATAAATCCCCCGGTCTTCTATACATCGGCTGCGCTGACGCTCGCATTCGTGACGTTGACCTCGCTGTTCGTCGAGCGAGCCGGCGTGTTCTTCGCCGCGCTCCAGCAGGGCATTACCGCCGATTTCGGCTGGTTCTACATTCTCGCGGTAGCGGGATTCCTTATCTTCGTCCTGTTCCTGATGGTCAGCAAATACGGCAATGTGAAGCTGGGCGCGGACGACAGCGAACCCGAATATAGCTATATGTCCTGGTTCGCGATGCTGTTCAGCGCCGGCATGGGCATCGGCCTGCTCTTCTTTGGCGTTGCCGAGCCGATCCAGCATTTCGCTACTCCTCCCGTGGGCGAAGGCCGCACGATTGAAGCGGCCCGTCAGGCCATGATCCTCACATTCTTCCACTGGGGCTTTCACGCCTGGGCCATCTATATCGTGGTCGGGCTGGCGCTGGCCTATTTCGCGTTTCGGCGCGGCTTGCCGCTGACGTTGCGCTCGGCGCTGTTCCCCCTCATCGGACGCCGGATCTACGGCCCGATCGGGCACGCAGTCGACATATTCGCGGTGCTCGGGACGATGTTTGGCGTTGCCACTTCGCTTGGCTTCGGCGTGCTGCAGGTCAACGCGGGCTTTCATTATCTTTTCGGCCTCCCCGTTGGACCCTGGATTCAGTTGGGGTTGATTGCGGCGATCACAGCCCTCGCGACCGTCTCGGCATTTGTAGGGCTCGACAGGGGCATCAAGCGCCTGTCCGAGCTCAATATCCTCATCGCCATTGCGCTGCTCGCATTCGTGCTTGTCGCCGGGTCCACGCTCTTTCTCATCCAGGCTTATGTCCAAAATGTCGGTGCTTATCTCGGCGCCTTGGTGCAGCGGACATTCAGCATGTACGCCTATGAACCCAATGCATGGTTCAGCAACTGGACGCTCTTTTACTGGGGATGGTGGATCAGCTGGTCGCCGTTCGTGGGCATGTTCATCGCGCGGATCTCGCGAGGACGCACGATCCGCGAATTCGCGATGGGCGTGCTCCTCGTGCCGTCGCTATTTACTTTTCTGTGGATGACGGTGTTTGGCAACACGGCGATCGCAATGGATTTGAGCGGAACGGCCGAATTGGCCGAAGCCGTGGCAAGGGATATGCCGGTTGCCCTTTTCCAGATGTTCGAGCAGTTGCCGTTCTCGGCCATCGCATCGGGTCTTGCTACGCTTCTTGTCATCACCTTCTTCGTGACGTCGGCGGATTCAGCGGCGCTCGTCATCGACACGATCACGTCGGGCGATGCTGAAGATCCGCCCGCCTGGCAGCGCATATTCTGGGCCATCGCCGCGGGCGTGGTCGCCGCGGTACTGCTCGTCGCCGGCGGCCTGGAAGCGCTTCAGACCGCGGCCATCGCAAGCGCGCTTCCGTTCACCGTCATTATGGCCTTCATATGCTACGGCCTCCTGCGCGCGCTTCAGATGGAAGCCGGCGGGGCCGATCTTGATTTGTCGGCGGCCGCCAACGCTCCCTTTCCTGACGCTGGCGGTTGGACCTGGCAACAGCGACTGACCAGCATCACGCGATTTTATGGCCAGGCGGAGATCGACAATTTCCTGTCGTGCGACGCGCGTTTGGCTCTCGACAGCGTCGCTGGCGAAATGCGTCAGAATAGCCTGTCGCCCGAGGTGGCCGCTCGAGATCAAGAGATAGTGCTCAGCGTGCCGCACGCCGGTCTCGGCACATTCGAATATGTGGTGCGCCGGCGCGTCTTCCGGGCGCCAATCTTCGCCTTTGCTGAGACATCGCGAACGCAGCCCGATGCACCGGTTCATTATCGGGTCATGGCGACCAGTTCCGAAAGCGACCAGCCGCACGACGTCACCGGCTATTCGCAGACGCAGCTGATCAACGATATCCTCAATCGATACGCGCGCTTTCGCCACGTCCGGCGAATAAGCTGAAGGGGACGTCTTTCCGGTGCGGAAGCCGAACCCGCTGGGAAGACCATTTTTTAACTCAAATGTCAGTCAGCAAAGATTTACTTCGTCGCGCCAGGCGACGGAGGCGGAATGTCGGCTTTGGTTATTCTCGCGTCCAAAGCAGACCGACGGAAACCGGCCAGTTTCGACTAATGGCTTTCAGCGGTGGGGATCGTCCACATCCAGCTAGCCGCTTGCAGCATCGCCGGCCGGTCGCCTTCTCTGAGATTTGCAATCCCTGCCACACCACCTGACGTGATAATCATTCACCCGAATCCGAGGTGCGAAGTGTCGAGCAGCGATAACCTTGGCGCTGACCCAAAATCTTTCACTTTTGGTGGCTTCCGTCTCCTCCCTTCGCCCCGGCGCTTACGCCTCGACCAGCGCGTGATATTCGGCTTCGGCGAGGAAGCGTTCGGCGTCGAGGGCGGCCATGCAGCCCATGCCGGCGGCGGTGACCGCCTGGCGATAGACTTTATCGGTGACGTCGCCCGCGGCGAACACGCCGGGGATTGCGGTCAGCGACGTGCCGGGCGTGACCTGCAAATAGCCGTCGTCGTCGAGCGGCAGCTTGCCCTTGAACAATTCGGTCGACGGGCTGTGGCCGATCGCGACGAAGCCGCCGTCGGTCGGCTCGTGGCTCGCCGCGCCGGTGACGGTGTCGACCAGGTCGACGCCGACGAGGCCCGAAACGCCCTCGCCCGCGACGAAACGCTCGACCTGCTTGTTCCACAGCACCTTGATCTTCGGATTGGCGAAGAGGCGGTCCTGCAGGATCTTTTCGGCGCGCAGCGAATCGCGGCGATGGATCAGCGTCACATCGTCGCTGTGGTTGGTGAGGTACAGCGCCTCCTCGACCGCGGTGTTGCCGCCGCCGATGACGACGACCTTCTTGCCGCGATAGAAAAAGCCATCACACGTCGCGCACGCCGACACGCCTTTACCGCCGAGTTCCTGTTCGCCCTCAACGCCGAGCCATTTTGCCTGCGCGCCGGTGGCGATGACGAGCGTTTCGGCGAGGTAGACGTCGCCGCCGTCGCCGGTGAGCCTGAACGGCCGCTCTGACAGGTCGACATCGACGATCGTGTCCCAGATCATCGACGTGCCGACATGCACCGCCTGCGCGGTCATCTGTTCCATCAGCCAGGGGCCCTGGATCACGTCGGCGAAACCGGGATAATTTTCGACGTCGGTGGTGATCGTCAGCTGCCCGCCGGGTTGCAGCCCTTGCACGACGATCGGCATCATCCCCGCGCGCGCGGCATAGATGGCGGCCGACAGGCCCGCGGGGCCGGAGCCGAGAATGAGCATTTTCGTGTGGTGGGTGCTGGGCATGACGATCCTGTTTCTGTGCGAATGACGGCGATTGCGCTATCCCATATCCGTTTGCATCGAGCGAAGTCGAGATGCCGCAAAGGACGGCGCCATAACGATGGGTGTCTCGACTTCGCTCGACACGAACGGGAAGAAAGGAATCGCGGCAGGCACAAATGGGAGTTGTAACGCGCGCTGGCAAGGGACAGGCTGCGCGCCAAGGGGAGAGAAGCGATGGCAAGCTGGTGGGAGAGGCACGGCGTCCCGCGCCTGATCAAATGCGCCTGTTCGCAGGGGCAGATCATGAAGCTGAGGGACCGGGTCGTGCCGCGCGCGCGCGGGCATGTGCTTGAACTCGGTTGCGGCGGCGGGATCAACATGGAATTTTACCGTCCGGGACAGGTCGAAAGCTTCGCCGGGCTCGACCCCTCGCCCGAATTGCTGGCGATGAGCCGCGCGGCGGCGGCCGAGCATGGGATGGCGGCCGATATTCGCGGCGGCGTCGGCGAGGCGATGCCGTTCGAGAGCGGGCAGTTCGATACCGTCGTCACCACCTTCACCCTCTGTTCGGTCACCGATCAGGCCGCGGTGCTCGCCGAAATCCGCCGCGTGCTGAAACCCGGCGGGACCGCGCTGTTCCTCGAACATGGCGGCGCGCCCGATGCCGGGGTTGCGAAATGGCAGCGGCGGATCGAGCCGGTGTGGAAACGCATCGGCGGCAATTGTCACCTGACGCGCCCGATCGGCGACGCCTATGCCGCGGCTGGCTTTGCGGTCGAGCGGCAGGGCGCCGCCTATATGCCGGGGACGCCGCGGCCGTTCGGCTGGGTCGAATATGGCGCGGCGCGGTTCGCGGGGTAGGCGGGGGCGGGAAACGTCTGGCGCCGACCGATTGTGGCCGTAATCTCCCCTCCCGCAAGCGGGAGGGGCCGGGGGTGGGCAGCGACGGTGCGGCCATGCCCACCCCGCTGCGGCTAGCCAGCAAGCTGGCAAGCCTCGCTGCCCCCCTCCCGCTAGCGGGAGGGGACACCAGCGCCAATCGGCAACGCCCGCTCCCCGCCCCGAACCGGCCGTGCACGGCGTCTGGACCTATTCCTTCTCGCCCATCTCGACCAATCCGTGGCCGACACTCACCCGCTCGTCGAAGACGAAGCAGCTGCCGTGCCAGCGGCTGTCGGATGCGGGTACCTGTTCGAGATAGGCGAGGATGCCGCCTTTGAGGTGGACGACATCCTCGATGCCTTCGTGGCGCAGGAAGGCGGTCGATTTTTCGCAGCGGATGCCGCCGGTGCAGAACATCGCGATGCGCTTGCCCGCGAACCGCTCGGCATTGGCGCGCCACCAGTCGGGGAAGTCGCCAAAGCTTTTGGTTTCGGGATCGACCGCGCCCGCAAAGCTGCCATAGCCGACCTCGAAGGCGTTGCGCGTGTCGATGAGCACGGTGCCCGGATCGTCGACGAGCGCGTTCCAGTCGGCGGGATCGACATAGGGCGCGGCCTCGCGCGCGGGGTCGAGGCCCGGCACTTTCAGCGTCACGATTTCCTTTTTGAGCCGGACCTTCAGCCGCTGGAACGGCATGGCCGACGCGGCCGAATATTTGACGTCGAGCGCGGCGCAATCGGGGAGCGCGCGGATATGGTCGAGAACGGCGGCGATGCCGGTTTCGGTGCCGGCGATGGTGCCGTTGATCCCCTCACGGGCGAGGAGCAGCGTGCCTTTGACGCCCTCGGCGGCGCAGCGGTCGAGCAGCGGCTGGCGCAGCATCGCGGGGTTGTCGAAGGGGGCGAAGCGATAGAGGGCGGCGACGGTGATGGTCATGGCGGCGAGCCTATAGCTGACCGTGTCGGGATTGTCGAAACGGATCGGCCTTATCACCGTCATCCCGGCGAAGGCCGGGATCTCGCCGTTGCTGATAACGCGAGGGCGAGATCCCGGCCTTCGCCGGGATGACGATTGGGGTGTGGATTTGGGTTCGGCCTACCCGAACGGATCGCTTCGCGCTGTTGCGTAATGCGCCATCGCCATCGTCGTCCATTGCGCGTTGACGCGGATGCAGCTGGGGAAGACGCTGGCGTCGGTGACGAGGACATTGGTCGTGCCGTGGACGCGGCAACCCAGGTCGACGACGCCGTGCTGCGGGTCTTCGTTCATCGCATTGCCGCCGTGCGGGTGGCTGCTCGACAGGGTGACATCATCCTGTTCGCGGATCGCCGCATCGAAAAAAGCGTCGATGTCCATGTCGGGGGTCACCGTCTGGCCCTTTGCCAGCGCGGGGTAGCATTCGAGCGCGCCCGCGGCGAAATGGACCTTGGTCAGCGTCGCCATCGCGCGGCGGAGCAGCGGCAGGTCGTCGCTGGTATCGAGACGGAATTTGAGCTTGCCGTCCTCGACCTGCCCGCGCCGGTCGGCGGGGAAGAGGATGCCCGCCGAATGGACGCGGCCATAATTGCGCATCCGGTCGGCATGATCGGCGAACCAGCCGGGCATCAGCGAGGCCATCGACATCGGCGGCTGAAAATGGCTTTCGAGCAGGAAGTCGCCGCAATCGACATAGCTCGACATCTGATCCTCGTCCCACGCATCGCCGCCGGCGCCCGGCGGCATCAGCGCGACGACGGGCGAGGCGACGTTCAAGGACACCTGATAGCCCGTGCCGTCGATGTCGCTGCGGTCGAGCAGTTTCGACGAGGCGATCGTGCCGGCGGCGGCGACGACGCCGACGCGCGCGCGGACGAGGCGCTTCGATCCGTCGGGCAGGACGAGCCGCACCGCCTCGGCCTCGCGGCGGCCGTCGATCGCGGTCTGCCACAGGATCTGATCGACCTTGGTGCCGGGCAGGATGCGCGCGTCATGGTCGCGGCACGCGGCCGGCAGATAGGTTTGCGCGACGCCCATGCGGCGGCCATAGGCGCAGCCCGAATTGCAATAGCCGCAATAGGCGCAGGCATTGGGCGTGTTCGGCGGGCCGAAATTCTTGTCGAACCAGTCGGCGACCGCGCGCTTGTCTTTGGGATCGGACGAGGCATCGGCATAGGCGCGCCATCCGTTCATCAGATGCGGGCCGTTGTGGCGCCCGCTACGCGGTTCGATGCGCGCGATGCCGAGCATCGCCTGCACCGCGTCATAGCTGGCGTGAAAGGCCGCGGGGTCGATAGGGGCGCCGATGGTCGCCCATTTGGCGAGCACGTCGGCCGCGTCGGGGTGGGTGCGGCCGGGCTCGTTGACGCGCAGGCAGATTCCATTGTTGATCGTCGACGATCCGCCGACGCAGCGCCCCTGAAAGACCACGAAATCGCGGTTGGTCGTCGTCTGCACCGCGCCATGTTTGTAAAGGCTCGCGATCATGTCGAGTTCGTGATGGGTGATCGCGTGGCTGGGGTAGAAGGGGCCCGCCTCGACGATCAGCACGCGATAGCCCTGCGCCGCGATATTATAGGCGGCGACCGCGCCGCCCGCGCCCGAGCCGACGACGACGACATCATATTCGTCCGCGACGCTGTCGGCGGTCAGGATGTGCGCGGGGTCGATCTCGCGGCCCTGAACGGGCGTCATCGGGACGTCGCCCGGCCCGCGCGCGCGGAATTTGGGGAGCGCGAAGCCGATCTGGCGGTGGACGGGGTTCGCGACATTGGCGTCCTGATCGCCGGGCAGCCAGTGGCCGTAATAGCAGGCATAGACGATGCCGCGCAGCCGCCCCATGTCCTGAAACAGGTCGAGATGGCTGTCGCGCAGCCGGTCGGCGATCCGATCGACGCGCGTCGCCACATCGACCTCGGCGAACATCGGGCCGAGCACGATTTCGGTGGCGGTGAGCGAGAGGCGCATCTCGTCGAGCTTGGTGCCGCCGACCTTGCCGAACAGCTCGGCGATATTGGCGACGACCTGGTCGGCCGAAATCGCCATCGCCGCGCCGTCGAACAACGCCTCGGTCAACGCCTTCAGAAATTTGAGCTGCCCCGAACCGAACGGTGCCGTCATCGTCATTGCCCCCCTAAACACCGGTGCCCGTCTATAGGCGATCGGCGCCCGACGATTGTATCGTATCGCCAATAAAGCGGCGAGGGGCGTTCACTACCTCCTATTTGGTTGGATGGCGGATCGCTGCGTCGCCATAGGCGGGGCCGATCGTGCCGCTTTGGATGAAGTCGCGCATCATCGCGAAATAGCCCGCCGGATAGCGGGTGGAGACGCGGCTGCCGTCGGCGGCGGTTTCGAACAGGGTCATGCCATGTTCGGCGTCGCGATAAAGCGCGAGCGTGAAGGGGCGCCCGGCGTCGATCAGCGTGGTGATGCGGCGGCTCGTTTCCTTCGCCGGTGCCGCATAATCGCGGCCGCCGAGGAGCCAGAGCTGCGGCGTGCGGTTGGCGCGGAGCGTCGGCATCGGGTCATAGCGGAACGGCGTTCCCCAGCTGTAATCGCGGGCAAGCGCGCGGATTGCCGCCTCGTCGTGCGGCAGCAACAGCCAGCTGATGTGGCCGTGAACATCCTTGTACCAGCTTTCGCCGCGATATTTGTCGCGTACGGCGTCGAACGCGGCAAAGCCCTGCGTATAATTGCTCGCAAAAATCTCGCCAGCGGCGCGGCCGATCTCCTGCGCCTTGGCAATCACCTCCGGCGGATAGCCCTTGTCTGCCAGCTCCATTTCCATCTGCTGCAAATCCTCGTCGAGGATGCTGACCGCGAGGCCGAAGCTGACGATCACGAAATCGGCCGGGGCGCGGTTCGCGGCCAGCGGAGCGACCCAGCCGCCCTGGCTGCCGCCTTGGTAGCCGACGCGCCCGGCGCGCTCGCCAGCGAGCTGCCGCGCGGTGGTCATCGCCGCGACGGCATCGTCCGCGAGCAGGTCGAAATCCTGACTGTAGCTGCCGCCCGAGGCGCCCGTGCCGCGCTTGTCATAGACGAAGACGCCGATCCCCGCCGCGGGGAACAGGCGTTGCAGGAAATAAGTGCGAAGCGCCGCGTCGCGTTCGGCGCCGTGGACGAGTACGACGACAGGCACCTTTGCATCGCCCGGCGGCAGGACGAGTCGCCCTTTGAGCGCGATGCCGTCGCCGCCGGTAAATTCGGTATCGATCATATCGAAGTCGAGGCGTCGGCCGTCGGTGCCGGCGAAGTCGATCCGGCCCTCGCCGCAGGTGCCGAAGCTGACCTCGGTCCCGTCGGGGCGGCCGGTCCAGCCGTAAAGGCTTTGCCAACCGCCATCCGCCCGCGGCTTCAGTTCGCCCACGGTGCCGTCAAAGCTTCGCCAGCGCAGTCCCTCACCATCGAGCGGGGCCACATCGACGATCCGCCCGTCGGTCAGCCTGTAGCTGCCGACATGGCATTCGGGTGCCTCGGTCGCGTTGGCGGTCGCCGCTCCCGCGACGAGGCAGAGCGCCGCAGCGAGGGCGCGGAGCGCGGACGGGACGGGATTGCGGCGCATCATGAGGTTCCTTTGCCATAGTGTATTAATGTAATAATACACATGGTGATGGCGCGCGGCAAGGGCGACGTCCGGCAGCGCGATCCGACATGATCCGAAGGTGGGGGAGGGGAGACCTTTATCCCCCGTCCGCCGCGCTTGGCAGCCGCGACGGGGGATGAGGTTGGTTGTGCACGAAAAGAACATTAAGAGAACAAAATGCATCCGTCAACCCCTTGCGGCGCTTTTTCGTCGATCGGTCGGGGCGGTTGACGTAAACGTCAATCGGCGCCAAGGCCGGGCCAGCCAAGGAAAGGGAGACGCATGGCCGAGCAACCGAAGTTCGATCTGACGGGGCGCGTGGCGCTGGTGACGGGGGCGTCGTCGGGGCTGGGCGCGGGGTTTGCGAAGGCGCTCGCCGCGGCAGGCGCCAAGGTCGTGCTCGCCGCGCGGCGCGCCGACAAGCTGGCCGAGCAGGTGGCGGCGATCGAGGCGGCGGGCGGGCAGGCGATCGCGGTCAGCATGGACGTCACCGACGAAGCGTCGACCAAGGCGGCCTATGACGCCGCCGAGGCCGCCTTTGGCACGGTCGACACGATCGTCGCCAACGCCGGGGTCGCGACCGAGAAGATGGCGATGGGGCTGTCGGTCGAGGATGTCGATTTTCTGCTCGCCGCCAATGTCCGCGGCGTTTTCCTGACCGCGAACGAAGGCGCGAAGCGGCTCGATCAGGCGGGAAGCCGCGAGAAGCAGCACGGGCGCATCGTGCTGATCGGATCGATCACCGCCGAGAAGGTGTTTCCCGCGACCTCGGTCTATGGCGCGACCAAGGCGGCGGTGCGGCATCTGGGCAAGGCGCTGGCGCGCGAATGGGCGCGCCGCGGGATTTGCGTCAATGTCATCCAGCCGGGCTATTTCGCATCCGAAATGACCGCGGAGCTGTTCGAAAGCGACACCGGCGCGGCGATGGTCAAAAGCTTTCCGCGCCAGCGGATGCGCCCCGCGAGTGACCTGCACGCGCCGCTGCTGTTGCTTTGCTCCGACGCCGCGGCGGGCATCACGGGGAGCGTGTTCACGATCGACGACGGGCAGACGCTCTAGGTTGTATCGACATTCAGCCCATGGCGGCCTGCAAATGGCGATTTCCCGCGCTTCCGGTGCTCACGTACTGAAGTACGCTGCGCTCCGGGTCACGGAAAATCACCATTTTCGACTCACCCTGAGCTGAATGTCGATACAACCTAGAGGCTGCCCTCCAGGACAGACTCCAAGCGCGCCGCCGATCGAACGCCGCGGCGCGCGCCCCATTGACTCGGCGATATATTGGCATAGTAAATGCCACATCCCTTGGGGGTGGGAGTGATGGCAGTGCGCTGGAGGACCACTAGGCCGGGTCGCATAGGCGGGTCCCGGTGTGCTGCCATCATCACTCTCGCCTGCCTGCTGGGGGCTGCATCGGGTCAGGCGCAGCCAGGATCCGTGCCGCCGCGCCAGCCCAATATCGTCATCCTGCTCGCCGACGACTGGGGCTTTTCGGACGTCGGCGCCTTTGGTTCCGAAATCGCGACGCCGCATATCGACGCGCTGGCGCGCGCGGGGATGCGCTTTTCCAATTTCCATGTATCGGGTTCGTGCTCGCCGACGCGCGCGATGCTCCAGACGGGGGTGATGAACCATCGGGGCGGCCTCGGCAACATGCCCGAGACGATCCCCGACGAGCATCGCGGGATGCCGGGTTACGACACGGTGATGAACCTGCGCGTCGTGACGATCGCGCAGCTGCTCAAAGCCGCGGGCTATCGCACCTACCTGACCGGCAAATGGCATCTGGGCAGCGATGCAAAGCGCCTGCCCGAAGCGCGCGGATATGACCGCGCGTTCAGCCTCGCCGATGCGGGCGCCGACAATTTCGAGCAAAGGCCGATCGAGGGGCTGTACGACAAGGCGAACTGGACCGAGAACGGCAAGCCTGCGACCTTGCCCAAGGATTATTATTCGTCGACCTTCGTCGTCGAAAAGATGATCGACTATATCGAGGCGGACCGCCAGAGCGGCAGGCCTTTCCTCGCCTCGATCAACTTCCTCGCCAACCATATCCCGGTGCAGGCACCTGACAGCGACATCGCGCGCTATGCGGCGATGTACAAGGAGGGGTGGATGGCGCTGCGTGCGGCCCGCGCGCGGCGCGCGGCGGCGCTCGGCATCGTGCCCGCGGGCACGCCGATGGTGACGATGCCGACGACGCACGACTGGCAGAGGCTGGATGCGGACGAACGCGCGGCGGCGGTGCGCGTGATGCAGGCCTATGGCGGTATGGCGACCGCGATGGACCGCGAGATCGGACGGCTGGTCGCGCACCTCAAAACGACGGGCGATTATGACAATACGATCTTTGTCTTCCTGTCCGACAATGGCGCCGAGCCGACCAATCCGTTCGGCTCGTTCCGCCACCGGCTGTTCCTGGGGATGCAATATGACCTTGCGATCGCGAACATCGGGCGACGGGGCAGTTTTTCGGCGATCGGGCCCGGCTGGGCGAGCGCCGCGGCCTCGCCCCTGTCGGGGTATAAGTTCAGCGCGACCGAGGGCGGGCTGCGCGTCCCGCTGATCATCGCCTGGCCGGGGCATGGCGACATTCGGGCCGGCACGATCAGCGACGGGCTGGCGCATGTCACCGACCTTTTGCCGACGCTCGCCGAGCTGGCGGACGTGCCGCTGCACGGCGGACAATGGCAGGGGCGGAGCGTCGAGCCGATCACCGGGCGCAGTCTGGTGCCGATGCTGAAGGGTGCGACCGAAAGCGTCCATGGCGATGCGCCGCTCGGGTACGAGCTGTCGGGCAATGCCGCGCTGTTCCGCGGCGATTACAAGCTGGTGCGCAACCTGCCGCCGACCGGCGACGGCAAATGGCGGCTTTACGACCTCAGCGCCGATCCCGGCGAAACGCGCGACCTGTCGGCGGCGATGCCCGATCGGTTCGCGGCGATGCTGGCCGATTACCGCGCCTATGCGAAAGCGAACGGGGTGCTCGACATGCCCGCTGGGTATACGGCCGCGGACCAGATCAACCGTTATGCGTGGGAGCAGCAGGGGCGCAAGCGCGCGATCGAGGCCGGGCTGTGGCTGGGCGGCGGGTTGATGGTGCTGGCGTTGCTGGTGTGGAGCTGGCGGCGGCGGCGCGCGCGGGGGTAGTGTGGGCGCGGATGTCGGCTGCTTTGGGCGGTAGGCTGAATGGTTGAGGTTGTTGTCGGGTTTGGGGTGGGGAGTTGCCGTTCCTCCCCGGAACGGGGAGGGGGACCACCCAAAGGGTGGTGGAGGGGTACAGGCCCGCATAGGCCGCGTTCGACCGATGGTGCCCCTCCACCACCTTCGGTGGTCCCCCTCCCCCGTTGGGGGAGGATCGCTTCAGTCCGCCTTCGCTCGAAACCCGCCATATCCGTCGTCGCTACGGCGCGGGCTTACCCCGTCGGCCCCGCACCCGCGGTGTCGATCAGGCGAAAGCCGATATGGTCGGTCCCCAGGCTGCGTTCCTGGGACTCGCTCGCGGTGGTGCCGGGAACGCTTTGCCCGCCGGGCGGCGATCCCCTATCTGACTTTCCGAAATCGCACGACTATTCCAGCCGGTGTGATCAGAGGAGATGGCGATGTCGTTGCAGACGCTCAGCGAAGCCGACCGGCGTCGGGTCGCCGACTGGGCGGCCGCTTGTGCCGAGCGCGTGCTGGGGTTGTTCGAGGCCGAGAGCGCCGATGACGAGCGCCCCCGCGCCGCCATTGCCCGAACGCGGGCGTTCGCGCGCGGCGAACTGAATATAGCGTCGGAGATACGCCGTCGCTTCGGCGGCGGCAGCGCCGCCCGAGACGCAAAGACCCCTGCCGCGGCGGCCGCAGCCCGATCTGCTGGTCAAGCTTCGGCGGTCTGCCATATGGGGGCCCATGCGCTGGGGGCGGCGGCCTATGCCGTCAAAGCGGTCATTCTGGCGGCGCCGGATCGGCCGGATGCGGGCGAGGCGGAGATGCGCTGGCAGCTGGAGCATATGACCGACGCGGTGCGGACCGCGCTTCGCACCCTCCCGCTGGTCGGAGAGGATCGGTCGGGTCCGCTCGGTCCCGGTCTTCTTGCTTCGGGTCAACTCGGGACGATCATTCGCCGGTTGCAGGATGCGCTGGCCCAAAACGATCCAGATGCGCGCGGACGTGCGGTCAGCGAGCCCTGATCGCTGTACGAACCGGCCGGCTTTGCGGCGATACGCTTTGTTATGACGCAGCGTCAGACGGCGCTGGAACGCCTTTGTCCGGCGCCGGGCGCGCGGTGTCGATCAGGCGGAAGCCGATATGGTCGGTGCCCAGGCTGCGTTCCTGAAACTGGCGCGCGGCGGGGCGATAGCGGGCGCAATAATTGGCGGCGCACAGGAAGCTGCCGCCCTTGATGACATTGCGTTCGCTGCCCGCCGCGCTCGTCGTCCATTCCCAGACATTGCCGATGAGGTCGTGGACGCCGTGCGCGTCGGCAGGAAAACAGGCGACCGGCGCGCGGCCGGTGAAGCCATCGGTGCCGAGGTCGCGGGCGGGGAAGCTGCCCTGGTAAAAATTGGCGCGCGGTTTGCCGTCCTTGCCGACGGGGACGTTGCGGTCGGCGCCGCCGCTCGCCGCGGCGAGCTCCCATTGCTCCTCGCTCGGCAGCGCCTTGCCCTTCCATTTCGCAAAGGCGAGCGCGTCCTCATAGCCCACCTGCACCACCGGGTCGCGGGCGCGGCCGTCGATATTCGTCGCGGGCCCCGCGGGGTGGCGCCACTCGGCGCCGACGACCCAGCGCCACCAGTTCGGATTGCCGTCGGTCGGCGCGGTGAAGACCGCCGAACCGGGGACGAGCATGTCGGGCGGCGCGCCGGGGAGCGGCGGCGGGTCTTGCTCGGCGAGCGTCCTGTACCCTGTCGCGCGGACGAATTCGGCGAATTCGGCGTTGGTGACCTCGTACGTCGCGATCCAGAAACCCGCGACCGTCACCTCGCGCGGCGGGCCTTCCTCGGGCAGCTGCGCGTCGGCGCCGAGGGTGAAGGTCGCGCCGGGGATCCAGACATAATCCTGTGCCGGCATTGCGGGGCATTCGGGGGGCTTTGCCTCGGCAAGCGGAGCGTCGGCGCGGTCGCCGCACGCGGCGAGCGTGGCCAGCAGAAGCAGCGCAGGCAGCGCGGCGGCGCGGATCATGTCCGGGCGGTCGCGACCAGCGCGTCGACCATATGCGCGACGACGCCGCTCGCATCCTCGACCGACAGCCCCTGATCCTGCCGGATCGCGCGCCAGTTCTGGAACGACAGCGCCGCGCACAGCGCCTCGGTCCAATAGCGATCGCCGGCGACCTTCGGCGGCAGGATGCGCAGCACCAGGTCGCGCTCCATCGTCACCACCTGCGCATATTGGCCGAGCAGATAGGGCGACTGATAGCGTTTGATGTTCGCGGCGAGACGAAAAGGCAGCATCGTTTCGAACACGCGCACGCGCCGCCGCGTCAGCTCGCGCAGATTGGCGCGCCAGTCGCCGTCCGGATAGGGGGCGGTGACGATCGGCCAGATGCGTTCGGCGATGATCCGCGAAATTTCCCGATACAGCGCGTCCATGTCGTCGAAATGGCGGAACACGGTGCGCAGGCCGACGCCGGCTTCGTCGGCGACGCGCGCGGCGCTCGGCATCAGGTCGCCCGCCTCGATCAGCGCCATCATCGCCGCGACGATGCGCTTGTAGCTCGACCGGCTGCGCTCGCGCCGCCCGTCGGGACGCGCGTCGGGGCCCTCGCTGGCCATGTCCGCCTCTGCTTTCCCCGCCATGATGTCTCCGCTGGCCCAGCTCGGCGCCCAGGTCAATGCCCCGCACGAAGCCTCTTGCGTGCCTTCCAATATAATGACACATATAGTGCCATAATATTGGAAGACAACGGCCAAGGCGGGCGGGGAGCGACGGGATGAAGAAGAGGTGGATCGCGCTGGGCGCCCTGACGCTGGCCGCAGTGGGCGGTTACTGGGCCTTTCAGGCGAATAAATACCGGATTCCGGGGATTCTGCAGGACTGGCGCGACCCAGTGCAGCCGAACCGGGCGATCGCGTGGCAGCAGGGACCGGCGGCGGCGCCGACGGGCGAGGGGCCACCGAACATCATCCTGATCGTCGCCGACGACCTGGGTTATAACGACATCAGCCTGAACGGCGGCGGCGTCGCGGGGATCGTCAAGACGCCGAACATCGACGCGCTGGCGCGCGAGGGGGTGAATTTCACCACCGCCTATGCCGCGAACGCGACCTGCTCGCCGTCGCGCGCGGCGATGATGACGGGACGCTATCCGACGCGCTTCGGGTTCGAATTTACCGCGGTGCCGATCGAGTTCGCCGAAAATCTGGCGCATGGCGAGGGTGTCGGCCCGCACCGCGCGATCTTTCACGAGGAGCTGGTGACGCCCGACATCCCGCCCTATCCGCAGATGGGCGTGCCCGCGAGCGAGGTGACGATCGCCGAGGCGGTGAAGGCGGCGGGCTATCACACGGTCCATATCGGCAAATGGCATCTGGGCGAGGCGCCCGAGCTTCAGCCGCATTCGCAGGGCTTCGACGAAAGCCTTGCGGTGCTTGCGGGCGCGGCGATGCTGCTGCCCGAGGACGATCCCGATGCGGTCAACGCCAAGCTGCCGTGGGATCCGATCGACCGCTTCATCTGGGCCAATCTGCGCCACGCAGTGACCTTCAACGGCAGCAAGCGCTTTGCGGCGAAGGGGCATATGACCGACTATTTCGCCGACGAGGCGATCGAGGCGATCGAGGCGAACCGCAACCGGCCCTTCTTCCTGTATCTTTCCTTCACCGCGCCGCACACGCCGCTGCAGGCGACGCGCGCCGATTATGACAAGCTCGCGGCGATCAAGGATCACAAGACGCGCGTCTATGGCGCGATGATCGCGCAGATGGACCGGCGGATCGGCGATGTGATGACCAAGCTGAAGGAGGCCGGGATCGACGACAATACGCTCGTCATCTTTACCAGCGACAATGGCGGCGCCTGGTACAACGGGATGCCGGGGCTGAACGCGCCGTTCCGCGGGTGGAAAGCGACTTTTTTCGAGGGCGGCATCCGCGCGCCCCTGTTCATGCGCTGGCCCGCGCGCATCGCGCCGGGGACCGCGCGCGCCGACGTGACCGGGCATCTCGACATCTTCGCGACGATCGCGGCGGCGGCGGGCGCGGCACTGCCCGAAGGCCGGACGATCGACAGCGAGGATATATTGGCCGGACCCGCCAAGCGTCCGGCGATGTTCTGGCGCTCGGGCGATTATCGCGCGGTGCGCGCGGGCGACTGGAAATTGCAGGTGACGAAGCGGCCCGAACAGGCGCGCCTCTATAATCTCGCCGCCGATCCGACCGAGCAGACCGACCTGTCGGCGCGCGAACCCGCGCGCGTCGCCGAGCTTCGCGCGCTGATCGATGCGCAGAACAAGGACATGGCCAGGCCGATCTGGCCGGGGCTGATCGAAGGGCCGGTGCGCATCGACGTGCCGCTGAACGCGCCGTGGCAGGGCGGGCAGGATTATATCTATTGGACCAATTGATCGCCGCGTCCGTCCCGAAATCCCTTGGCTGAATCGTCATCCCGGCGAAGGCCGGGATCTCGCCGTTGCATGAGGAAGCGAGGGCGAGATCCCGGCCTTCGCCGGGATGACGAGGGGAGTGGGGTTGCGTTTCGGTTCACCCAATCCGCCGCTAGCCGCTTGTGAAACAAGGGGCCCGCGCGTTAAGGGACGGGGATGGCACAGGGATCGGGGTCCAATGGCGGCGGCAACGCGCGCCCGACGATGGCGGACATCGCGAACGAACTCGGCATCGCCAAGATCACCGTGTCGCGCGCGCTGTCGAACCCGGCGAGCGTCAAGGAAAGCACGCGGCGGCTGATCCGCGAGACCGCCGAGCGCATGGGCTACCGGCTCAACGTATCGGCGCGCAACCTGCGGCAACAGCGCACGCGCACGATCGCGGTGGTGATCGAAATGACGCCGTCGCACGAACGGTTGATGAGCGAGCCTTATCCGCTGCTGCTGCTCGGCGGTATCATGCAGGAACTGACCGCGGCGGGGCAGAATATGGTGCTGACGACGATCGACCTGTTCACCGCGGCGCCGCCGTCGACCGACGGCGTGATCCTGCTGGGGCAGGGCGTGCATGACGATGCCGCCGCGATGGTCGAGGCGACGGGGCTGCCCTATGTCGTGTGGGGCGCCGAGCATGGCCCGCCCGAACGGATCGTCGTCGGCAGCGATAACCGCGAGGGCGGACGGCTGGCGGCCGACCATCTGCTCGGCCGCGGGTGCCGCCGCCTGCTGTTCCTGGGCGACGCTGAACATGGCGAGGCCGAGGACCGGCTGCGCGGGTTCGAGGCGCGCGTCGCAGCGTCCGACGCCGCGATCGTCGGCAATATCCCCTGCGCCTTCACGCTGACAGCGGGGCGCGAGGCGGTGGGACCGCTGCTCGATGCGAAGGGCCTCGATTTCGACGGCATATTCGCGGCGAGCGACGCGATCGCGATGGGCGCGATCGAGGCGTTGCAGGCGCGCGGGCATAAAGTGCCGGGCGATGTCTCGGTCGTCGGGTTCGACGATTCGCCCGGCGCCGCGCTCTTTTCGCCACGCCTGACGAGCATCCGGCAGGACTGGGGCACCGGCGGCGAGCTGCTGGCGCAGAAGGTGCTCGCCAAAGTGTCGGGCAAGCCCGTCGAGTCGCGCGCGATGCCGGTGACGCTGGTCACGCGCGAAAGCTGACATAAAAGGGATTTTTCCAGCCGACAGAACGGCTTTCCCGTAAAATGGTATCGATACCTTGACATCGATACCATTTTACGGGAAAGCAGCATCCAGAGCGGAGGCCCGTGACGCCTTCGCCGTGGGTGAGGATGTAGTGGCGACCACCGAACAGTTTCTGGAAGCGATGCGGCTCGTCCGGCGCGGCGCGGCGACGGATGATGCGACCGCGCGGGCGCTGTTCGCGCTCGCCAACGGGCTGGTCGGGGTCGAGGGCGTGGCCGACGAATGCGCCGCGGCGCCCTCTGCCTATCTGCCCGACGCCTATATCCGCCGTCCGATTACCTACCACGAAAGCTTCCCCGGCTATGCGAGCGCGACCGACACGCGCATCGCCTGTCCGAGCCCCGTGCTGCTGCGGCTCGAGATCGACGGGCAGGCGATCGATTTCGCCGCCGCCGAGCTGTTGGACAGCGAAAGCGCGCTCGATCTTGCGAGCGGGCAGTTGCAGCGCCGCGCGCGCTGGCGGCTGGCGAGCGGGCGGATGCTGGAGATTGCCGCCGAACGGATCGTGCCGCTGGACGGCGGCGCGGTCGTCGCCTCGCGCCTTCATATCCGCCCGGTCGATTTCGGCGGCGCGGTCGCGGCGTCGCTGACCTATGGTTTCGACAGCGCCGCGCTTCACAAAGGCGACGCCGACGATCCGCGCATTTCGGGGCGCCTGCGCGCCGCGTGGCGCCTGACGTCCCCCCTGCCGGGCGACACCCCTTCGGTCACCCGGTTCGCGCAGGATGCCGTCGAGCTTGCCTATCGTCAGCATGTCACCTGTCCCGGCGCGGCGGTTGCCGCGACCGAGGCGGGGCATGTCGTGCGCGGCAAGCTGGTCGCCGGCGGCACCCTGACGATCGATCGGGTGGTCGCGATGGCCGCGGCCCGCGGTCAACCGGTCGATGTTGCTGCGCTGGACGATGATGCAGCCGATTTCGATGCGATTGCCGAGCGTCAGCGCGCGGCCGTGCAGACATTGTGGGACGGTGCCGACCTCGCGATCGACGGCGACGATGAACTCGCCGCGGCGCTGCGCTTCGACCTGTTCCAGCTTCACCAGTCGGCGAGCCGCGATCCGAACCACAGCATCGGCGCCAAGGGGCTGACCGGCGAGGGTTATGAGGGCCATTATTTCTGGGACGCCGAAACCTTCATGCTGCCCGCGCTCGCGTTGCAGGCGCCTGAAAAGGCGCGGGTGCTGATCGCGTACCGGATCGGCAAGCTGGGTGCGGCGCGCGCCCATGCGCGGGCGATCGGTCATCGGCACGGCGCGCTCTATCCGTGGCGGACGATCGGCGGCGACGAATGTTCGTCGCACTATCCGACGGGGTCAGCGCAATATCATATCAATGGGGACATCGCCTATGCGCTGGCGCTCTATGTCGCGGCGACGGGCGATGAGGCGCTGCGCGCCGAAGCCGCCGAGATGCTGTTCGAGACGGCGCGCATCTGGATGGAGATCGGCACCTTCGATCCGCGCCGCGGCGGCGCTTTCTGCATTCATGGCGTCACCGGTCCCGACGAATATTCGGCGCTGGTCGACAATGATTTTTACACCAACGCGATCGCGCGCCGCCATCTGGCCTACGCCGCCGAGACCGCCGACTGGCTGGGTGAGCGCGGCGATCTGGCGGCGGTGACGCAGCGGATCGGGCTCGATACGGCGGAGGTCGCCGAATGGCGCCGCGCGGCGGAAGTGATGTGGCTGCCCGTCGATGCCGAGCTCGGCATCAATCCGCAGGACGATGCCTTCCTCGGCCGCCCCGAATTGCCGGGGCTGGCGGCGCAGGGCGGCCATGGCCCGCTGCTGATGCGCTATCACCCGATGATCCTGTTTCGCCACCAGGTCGCGAAGCAGGGTAATGTCGTGCAGGCGATGGCGATGGACCTCGTCGCCATGCCGATCGCGCAGCAGCGGCGCAATCTCGACTATTATGCGCGCGTCACGACGCATGATTCGACGCTGTCATCGGTGTCCTTCGCGATCGCCGCGGCGCGGCTCGGCGACGAAGCCGCGGCGATGGACTTCATGCACGAATGCGCGCTCGTCGATCTGGAGGATCGCCACGGCAACACGTCGCACGGGCTGCACATGGCGGCGCTCGCGGGCAGCTGGCTGGTGCTGGCCGAGGGGTGGGGCGGGCTGCGGCTCGATGGCGCACGGCCCGCGTTCCGGCCGCAGCTTCCCGCCGCATGGATGGGATACCGCTTCCGCCTGCAATGGCGCGGCAGCGTGGTTGAGCTGGCGGTTGACGCTGCGGGGGCGACCTATCGCCTGCTCGCGGGCGCGCCGCTGGACATCACCGACCATGGCCGCGCGCTGACGGTCGGCGCCGATCCGGCCTTTGCGCCGCGCCCGGCGCTGAAGGGCGTCATTTTCGACCTCGACGGCGTGCTCACCGACACCGCCGAGGATCATTATCAGGCGTGGCAGGCGCTCGCCGACGCGCACGGACTGACGTTCGACCGCGAGGCGAACCACGCGCTGAAAGGCATCGATCGCGCCGGGTCGCTGCGGCTGATCCTGGGCCATTCGGGGCAGGCGGTCGAGCCGCCGCGGTTCGAGGCAATGCTCGCGGAAAAGAACGCCGCCTATGTCGCGCGGCTGGCGGGCTATTCGCCCGCCAATTTGTTCGACGGGGTGGAGCGGCTGTTCGCCGACCTGCGCGCCGCGGGGATCAGGATCGGCCTGGCCTCGGCCAGCCGCAATGCGCGCGACGTGGTGGCGCGGCTGGGCATCGCCGATGCGTTCGATTTCATCGCCGACGCGGGCGCGGTCGCGAACCCCAAACCCGCGCCCGACATTTTTCTGGCCTGTGCCGACGGCATGGGCCTGTCCCCGGACCAGTGCATCGGAGTCGAAGATGCGCGCGCCGGAATTTCGGCCATCCATGCGGCGGGCATGGTGGCCATTGGCATCGGGTCAGAAGAGGCGCTGCCCGACGCCGACGTCCACGTGCCCGCCATCGGCGAGCTTTCGCTCGGCCTGATCCTGTCGACAGAACAGGAAACGGCCGCGCGCGGGCGCCGGATAACAAGAACAGTCAATGCGGAGGATTTGTCATGTTGAAGACCACCCACCTGCTGTCGTCGATCGCGCTTTTTGCGCTGCCGATGGCCGCGCACGCCCAGGAAGCGCCTCTCGACGATGCGGCGCCCGCCGACGAGGAAATCGTCGTCACCGGCACCGCCGGCGGCGGCATCAGCCGCCAGGACGCGGCGTTCGCGATCACCAGCATCAATGCCGAGGCGATCGAGCGCGCGGCGCCGAACAGCACCGCCGACCTGTTCAAGGTCATCCCCGGCGTGTCGGCCGAAAGTTCGGGCGGCCAGAATGGCGCCAACATCTTCGTGCGCGGCTATCCGTCGGGCGGCGACGCCGAATTCGTCACGCTGACGGTGCAGGGCGTGCCCTTTTTCTCGCCCCCGACCTTGTCCTTCCTCGAAAACACGCAGCTGATCCGTATCGACGAGACGATCGAGCGCGTCGAGGCGGTGCGCGGCGGCACCGGCGCGCTGTTCGGCAACGGCCAGCCCGGCCTGACCGTCAACTTCGTCCAGAAAGAGGGCGGGCGCGATTTCGAAGGCCTCGTGAAAGCCAGCATCACCGATTATGGCGACCTGCGCGGCGACATGCTGCTGTCGGGGCCGCTCGGTGACAACACCAGCTTCATGGTCGGCGGCTATTATTCGAGCGGCGAGGGTATTCGCAGCCCCGGCTTCACCGCCGAAAAGGGCGGACAGATTACCGCCAACGTTCGGCATGACATGGACCGCGGCTCGATTCTCGTCTTTGCGCGCTACCTCAAGGATCGCGGCCAGTGGCTGCTGCCGATCCCGGTGATCCGCGACGGCGACAAGGTGCGCCAGTTCGGCAATATCGACCCCGGCACCGGCGTGCTCGCGGGCCCCGAAACGCGGCTCGCGGTGCTGCCCGACGGGACGCGCACCGACCTTGCCGACGGGCGCGGCGCCGACCTTATCAACCTCGGCACCAATTTCGATTATGAGATCGGCGACGGGCTGCAATTGCGGTATCGCGCGAGCTACCTCAAGGGCGATGCCGACACGACCGGCCTCGTCCCCGCGAGCACCGCGACGACGGCCGACGCCTATGCCGCCTCGCTCAACAATGGCACGATCGGCAGCCTGACCTATGTCAACGGCGGCGAAGCGGTCGCCGGGGACCAGCAGGTGATCCGCGCGGGCACCTGGATCGTGCGCAAGCAGATCGAGGATTTCACCAACGACCTTGCGGTCGAATGGGACAGCGGGACCAACAAGTTCACCGTCGGCGCCTATTATTCGGACTTCTCGTCGAACGACCAGTGGAACCTCGGCAACATCCACCTGCTGACCGCGGAAAACAACGCCCGCCTGCTCGACCTGACGCTCGCCGACGGCCGGGTGGTGACGAACAACGGCTATACGCAGGGATCGTTCTTTAACGTCAACGCCGCCTATGACGGCCGCGAATATGCCTTTTATGCGGTCGACGAGTTTCAGGTGACACCCGAACTGCGGCTCGACGCGGGCATTCGTTACCAGAATTACAAGGCGACGGGCACGATCGAGAACAACAGCTCGGCCGACATCGATGGCGATCCCAACACGCTGTACGACAATGGCACCGCGGTGCTCAACGGCACCTTCCGCAACATCGCCTATAAAAAGGGCGCATGGTCGTGGACGGTCGGCGCCAACTACGACGTTTCCTCGTCGGTCGGCGTCTATGCGCGTTACAACCGCGGCAACACCAACCCCTTCTTCGACAATCTGCGCGACGGGGTTTTCGTGTCGCCGCGCGTCGACAATTATGAAGGCGGCGTCAAAGTGCGCACCGACCTGTTCTCGCTCTACGCCACTTTGTTCCACACGCGGTTCAAGGGGCTGTCGACGACGGTCATCACCGACGGTGCGCCGATCGCGTCGGTCGGCGGTGCGCGCAGCACGGGGGTCGAGCTCGAAGGTCAGATCCGCCCGGTCGATAATTTCTCGATCGCCTTTTCGGGCACCTGGCTGAACGCGAAATATCGCAATTTCTTCACCGATGGCGGGGCGACGGACCTGTCGGGCAACCGGGTGCAGCGCCAGCCCAAGTGGCAGTGGCGCGTGACCCCAGCCTATGACATTCCGTTCGGCAATGACGGCAAGGTCTCGCTCTATTCGACCTTCACCTATGTCGGCGATCGGTTCTCCGACACCGCGAACGTCCAGACGCTGCCCAATTATTTCAAGATCGACGCCGGGATCAGCGTCGACGTGAACCAGGCGCTCAGCTTTGCGGTGACCGCGGACAATCTGACCGACAAGGTCGGGCTGACCGAAGGCGATCCGCGCCAGCTCGGCGGCGGCAGCCAGATCGTCAACGCGCGCCCGATCCTGGGCCGGTCGTTCCGCTTCAGCGCGGCGTACCGGTTCTGACTTCATCCCTCCCTGGGTGGCCGCAGCCTCTTTGCGGCCACCCCTCTTTTTTTTGGGGGACTCATCCTCCCCTCCCGCAAGCGGGAGGGGCCGGGGGTGGGCAGCGACGGTGCGGCCATGCCCACCCCGCTGCGGCTAGCCAGCAAGCTGGCAAGCCTCGCTGCCCCTCCCGCTTGCGGGAGGGGAGATTCGTCCGTTTCCTCGCCGCACCCTTCCAAGATCCTGGCCCCATCGCACCCGATACATTCGCTCCCGTCTCGCCTAAGGACATGCCATGGCCCGCACCCGACTGATCGCTGCGCTGATCCTGACCTATGTCGCCTTTGCGATGCTGCTCAACAGCGTCGGGACGGTGATCCTCCAGTCGATTTCGAGCTTTGACGTCACCAAGCCGCAGGCGAGCACGCTCGAGGGGTTCAAGGACATCACCATCGCGCTCGTGTCGTTCGCGATGGCGAGTTATCTGGCGCGGATTGGCCTCCGCACCGCGCTGATCGGCGCGCTGCTCCTCGCCATCGCGGCCTGTCTGGTGATGCCGATGCTCGGCAGTTTCGGTGCGGCGCAGCTGCATTTCGCGATGGTCGGCGCCGCCTTTGCCGTGGCGAAGGTCGCGGTCTATTCGATGATCGGCTTCGTCACCGCGGGGCCGCGCCAGCACGCGAGTCTGACCAGCCTGATCGAAGGCATGTTCATGGTCGGGGTGCTGGCCTCCTATTGGGTGTTCAGCGCGTTCATCGATCCCACGGGGCTGCGCTGGCTCAACGCTTATTGGGTGCTCGCGGGCATCGTCGCGCTCGCGCTCGCGCTGCTGCTTTCGGCGCGCGTCGACGAGGCGCCGACGGACGAGGAGCCGGCGGTGCCCGAGGCGGCGCCTTTCCGCGCGATGCTGCGCCTTGCCGCGCTGCCGCTCGTGCTCGTTTTCGTCCTCTGCGCCTTTGTCTTTGTCGTCATCGAACAGGGGATCGGCACCTGGTTGCCGACCTTCAACAACGAGGTGCTGCACCTGCCCGCGCAGATGAGCGTGCAGGCAGCGAGCCTGTTCGCCGCGTGCATCGCGCTCGGGCGCTTCGGCGCCGGCGCGGTGATGGCGCGTTTCGACTGGTATCCGGTGCTGAACGCCTGCCTGATCCTGCTCGCAGCGCTCATCATCCTCGTCCTGCCGCTCGCCGACGGGCTGACGCCGCGGCCGATCGCGGGGTGGCGCGACGCGCCCGCCGCCGCCTTCCTCTTTCCGCTCATCGGCTTTGCGCTCGCGCCGATTTATCCGACGATCGTCTCGGTAATGCTGAGCGCGATGCCGGGCCGCCAGCATCCGCCGCTGATGGGGCTCGTCGTCGTCTTTTCGGCGCTCGGCGGCACGACGGGGTCGGTCATCACCGGCCAGCTCTTCGCGCATCTCGACGGGCGCACGGCGTTCACGCTGATGCTGGTGCCGACCGCGATCCTCGGCATCGGACTGTTCCTGCTGCGCCGACAGATCAGCGCGAAAGATAGCGCGAGGTAATTGGCGGCGGCGCACGGCTGTGGCAGGGAGCCGCCGGACATTGCCCCACGGAGAGATCATGCGCACCCTGCTTCTTTCGCTCGCCCTGCTTGCCCCCTTCGCATCGGCCGCCGCCGAGGACCGGGTCATCGACACCCACGTCCATCTGTGGAACGGCGCCGAATCGGTTGCCGAATATCGCGCCAAGCTCAAGGCCGCGGGGCTTTCGGTCGAGCGGTTCGGCGCGATGTGGTTCGGCGGCCCCAATCAGGCGCGCGCGGGCAATCCCGCCGACATCAGCGCGCGCAACGACGCGCTGATCGCGCTCGCCAAAGACCATCCCGACATGATCCCGATCGCGACCGTCCACCCCTATGACGGCGAGGCGGCGCTGGCCGAAGTGACGCGCGTCGCCGCGCGCGGGGTCAAGATACTGAAAATCCATCCGCACACGCAGGGGTTCGACGCCGCCGACCCGCGCGTGCTGACGCTGGTCAAACATGCGGGCGCGGCGAGGATGGTCGTGCTGCTGGACAATGCCAGCATCGTGCCCGGCGACAATGAAAAGCTGTTCAACCTCGCGCTCGCGGCGCCGAAGACGAAGTTCATCTTTGCGCATATGGGCGGGCTGGGGTTCCGGTTCTGGAACATCCTGGCGCTCGCGCGCACGGCTGAGGGGCTGTTTGCCGAGAATATCTTTTTCGACATTTCGGCGGTGACACTGTTCGCCGATTCGCCGGTCGAGGCCGAATATGTCTGGACAATCCGCAACGTCGGTGTCGACCAGGTGCTGATCGCGTCGGACTATCCGCAGCTTTCGCTCGCGAAAACGCTCGAGGCGCTCGACAAGCTGGACCTCACCGAAGAGGAACGCGCGAAGATCCGGTCGGGCAATGCGAAGCGGCTGCTGGGGCTTTAGGGATGATGTCCCGCCCCCGACATCGAGACGTGGGAGAGCGGGAGACGGGACGAGCGCGCTTAAGCAGGGCGCGCATTGCCCCATGATGAACGAACGGGTCTAACCCGCCCAAATCTTTGCATAAAGCATCGCCATCTCGCCCGAATCGGGGACGCGCGGATTGTTCGCGGGCGAACCCGAGGCGGCGGCCTGCGCGCACATCGTCGGGACGAGTGCGTCCCAGCGCGCGGCGTCGATGCCCCATGCCGCGGGCCCCGGCACCTCCAGCTCGCGGTTGAGCGCCGCGAGTTCGTCGACCAGCCGCGCCACCGCCGCCTGATCGCCCTCACCGTCGTCGGCGACTCCCATCGCGCGCGCGCAGTCGGCATAGCGCGGAAGCGCTGCGGGCGCCGACCAGGCGGTAACCGCAGGAAGCAGCATCGCGTTCGACAGGCCGTGCGGGACATGGAAATGCGCGCCGATGGGTCGGCTCATCCCGTGGACGAGCGCGACCGAGCTGTTCGAGAAAGCGATCCCCGCCTGCGTCGCGCCAAGCATCATCGCCTCGCGCGCCGCGGCGTCCATCGGGTCGGCGCATACGCGGCGCAGATTGGGCGCGATCGCGCGCATCGCGAGCAGCGCCATGCCGTCGCTGAACGGATTGGCACGGCGCGACACATAGGCCTCGATCGCGTGCGTCAGCGAATCGATGCCGGTATCGGCGGTGAGCCGCAGCGGCTTGGTAAAGGTCAGCGCATAATCGACGAGCGCGGCGACGGGCAGATAGGCGAGGCCCGGACAGAGCATCTTTTCGTCGGTCGCATCCTCGGTGATGATCGTGAAGCGCGTCGCTTCCGACCCCGTGCCCGCGGTCGTCGGGATGGCGACGACGGGCAGGCCGGGTGTGTCCTGTACATGCGGCGCCTTGTAATCGGCCATCGCGCCGCCGTGGACGGCGAGCAGGGCGATCGCCTTGGCGCTGTCGAGCGGACTGCCGCCGCCGAAGCCGACGACGCAGTCGTGCTCGCCTTCCTTGAGGAACGCCACACCACTGTCGATCGAGGCGATGGTGGGGTCGGGCACGGTGTCGGCGAACACCCGCGCCGTGATCCCTGCCGCCGCGAGAAGGTCGGTCAGTTCATCGACGCGGCCGCTGCGTAGCAGCCAGGCATCGGTGACGATCAGCGGGCGCGACAGGCCCAATGTTTCCAGCACCTCGGCCAGCTGTTTCGACGCGCCGCCGCCGATGCGGAGGATGCGGGGAAGGGCGATGCTGGCGATGCTCAACGGACGATCTCCTGACAGGAGGGTCTTACGTCGCCGGGCGCCGGGCGGAAATCCTTATTCTGAGCGCGTGCCGATCGTTCGCGCGAACAGGTCGAGCGCGGCGGTGATCGCGGCGCGATGCGCTGCGGCAGTCTGGCGCTGGTGCGCGCAAAAGGGCAGGGGATCGGGCGCGTTGGCGGTGCAGGCGGTCAAGAAATCATAATGACCGGCGTCGGGGACGGTCTGATCATGCGCGCGGGGCAGCAGCGCCGCGGCGACGAGGCCGTTGGTGCTATTGGGGGTCACGCTGTCCGCGCCGCCCAGAATGAGGCGCGTTTCGGTATCGATGGCGGCGAGGCTGGCGGGATCGAAGGCCTGCACGATCGCGGGCGCCATGACGAGCAGCGCGCGGATGCGGGGGTGCGGCGGCGCGGCGGCGATCTGGGCCAGCCGCACGCGTGCGGCTTCGCTGTCGAGCAGCGCCAGCGTTTCGTCGATCGGGACCGCAAATTCGAGCTGCGGGCGGCAGACGCCATCGTCGGGGTTGGCGGCGCAGAAACCGCGCAGCCGGCCCGGCTCCATGCGCGCCCCGCCCAGCGCGAGCGCGGTGAAGCCGCCCGCCGAAAAGCCTGCGGCGGCGACGCGGCCGGGGTCGAGCATCGGGCCAAGTTCGGCATCGGCAGCGACATGGTCATAGGCGCGCCTAAGATCGCCGGGGCGTTCGAAAAAGAGCGCGGCGCCCGCCTTGGTCATCGGCTCCAGCCCGTTGTTGCCCGGATGATCGACGCCGATCACGACATAGCCTGCCTCGACCATCGCGACAGCGAACCAACCCATCGCCACCGCGGCGCCGCCGAAGCCGTGCGAGAGGAGGATGACGCCGCGGCGCCCCCCGGGGGCGGCCGCTGCACCGGCGTCGGCGGCAGGATACCAGACGGTGATGCGCAATCGGGTGCTGCCGTCGGCGTTGCGCGCGGCGGCCGCGGGATGGTCGATGGTCATCACCCGCTGCCCGATCACCGGGGGGGCTGCTGCTGCGGGAGCGGCGCAGACCATTAGGCAAAGGACCAGAAACCGGGTCAGATGCTGGCGGACGGTCATCGCGTAATCCTCCTTGACCAGCCTCTATTGCGGTCATCGCGCCCGGTATCGATTACTTGCCAGGTCATGGCTAGGCGCTGCGGGGTCAGAGCAGATTGAGCGCGGTGGCGCGGCTCGCGGCGCTCGCCGGGCTGGAACAGCCCATCGCTGCGGTAACGCGGTGCAATCGCAGGTCGACCTCGGCTTCGGCCAGCGCCAGCCTTTCCCCGATCCCCGCGATCGACCAGCCGGCGGCGAGGAAGGCCAGAATGTCGCGGTCGGCGGGATCGAGGCGCACCGGATCATTGGCCGGCAGCGTCGCCGCGCCAAGCCGCGCCAGATGGTCGAGCAGCGTGGTCGCGACAAGGCCGATGGCGGTCCGCGCCGCGATGTCGGTGTCGATTGCCCCCGCCCATGACGACAGCGCGCGAACCGATCCGTCGCCCATGCGCACGGGCATCACGAATCCGTCGGCGATCCGAAACTCGCGCGCTTCGTCGAGGATCCGGCATTGCAGCGGCGACAGGATGCCGCGCGGAATGTCGCTCCAGAAAAAACCCGTCGCGGCCGTCGCCGTCGCCTGGACCAGATAATCGCGATCGCGATAACCGTTCAGCTCATTGTGGCGAAGCCAGCCGACCGCGGGCCGCCCGGCCGCATCGCGCGTTATCTCCCACCCGCGGATGCCGCGCCGAAGCGTGCCGGTCATGAAATTGTCGATTCCGAGCGTCGCGAGAAAGCGGGCGGCGATGTCGACCGCGGTGTTCGCCGCGCTCGCCCCGGCGATCGCGACCGCCGCGTCGAATGCGCCGAGCGCCAGCGTCGCGGTGCGCGCGGCCGACCCGTGGCCGGACGTCGAGCCCGCCTGCGGCGCAAATCCGGCGGCCAGCAGCAGTGCGTTCCGATCGCCCGGCGCGAGCGCAAGTGCATCGGCGAGGCGCGATACCATGCCGGCGCTGGGCCGCGCCCGGCCCTTTTCGAGGAAAGACAGGTGGCGCGGTGAAATTCCCATGTCGAGCGCGAGGTTCATCTGCGACCGGCCGTCGCTTTTGCGGTGCTGCCGCAGCAAAGCGGCGAATCCTGACGGTCCCGCACGGTCGGTGGAAAAGGAAAGCGAGGAGGCCATGATGTTGCTCTTCGTCGTTTCGGGGCGCGGCGATGACCCTAGTTTGGAACCGGAAATTTTGCCAGAACCGTGTGAAACATTATTGCGCTTACCTGTGAGGTAGTCGACCACGATACCCGTTAGACGACATAGGCGACCGCCATGACCATCCGCCTCGGACCCATGCTGAAGGCAATTCGCGAACGATCGGGTGTCTCGCAGCTCGAACTGTCGCTGCGCATGAATGTGTCGCAGCGCCACATCAGCTTTGTCGAAGGCGGCCGATCGCGGCCGAGCCGCGACCTGATCGAGGCGTGGTTGTGCGAATCGGATGCGCCGCCGTCGCTGCGCAATGCGGTGCTGCTCGCCGCGGGCTATGCCCCCGCATCGCCCGATGTTTCGCCGTGCGACCCGCGGCTGGCGGTCGCGATCGCGGCGCTCGACCGCACGCTCGACCTGCACGAACCCTATCCCGGCCTGGTCTTCGACGCCGATTGGCAGGCGCACCTGACGAACCGCAGCGCACGGCGGCTGATGATGCTGACCCTGCCCGACTTCGTTGCCGGGCTCGACAATCTGGCGCTGGGATTCAACATGATCGATGCGCTGATCCACCCTGGCGGCATGTTCCTCCATATGCGCGACCCGTGGACCGGCGGCGGCGCGCTGCTGGACCAGCTGCGCCGCGAACAATGGGTGCGCCCCGCGATCGAGCCGCGCGCCGACCGGGTCGAAGCCTCGATGATCGAACGTTTCGGCCCGCGCCCGCCGCTGCCGACGAAACCCTCGGCCGATCCCTATCTCAACCTTGTCTTTGATACCCCGCAGGGGGTGATGCGCTTTTTCACGATCCAGAGCGTCTTTGCCCTGCCGCAGGACGTCACTTTGGCGTCGCTGCGCATGGAGTTGTGGTTCCCCGCCGACGAGCCGACACGCGCCGCGATGAAGGCGCTGGCCGACGACGACCGCCCGGCGGTTGCGGACCATGCCGATGCCGGACGGTTGGCCTGAAGGTCAGCGGGCCGGTTTGAAGGCGTGCAGTTCGCCCCGGATCGTCGGCACATAGACGGTGCCGTCGCGGTCGAGTGTCGTGCCGACGGTGAAAATGGGCTTGCCGGGAATCGGTTCGCGGTCGAGGACCGCGCCGCTCTGCGTATCGACGACGAGCAGGTCGGCAGTCGCCTGGCCGGTGGAAATGGTGGGATAGGCGCGCGATCCCGCCGCTTGCGTCGCGATGCCGAAATTGTTGAGGCCCGCGTTTTTCCACAGGATTTCGCCATGCGTCCCGCGATCGGCGATCGCCAGCAGCGGGGCGTCGCGGCCGCCCGCGGGCATGATCAGACCATCGGGCGAAAGCGAGACGCTGCCCCCCGATTCATAGCCGATGGGCAGCGTCCACAGCGAGCGGCCGGTCGCTGCGTCGAGTGCGTGCAGCGTGCCGTGATTGTCGGTGAGATAGAGGCGCGTGCCGTCGGCCGACAGGTCGGGGCTCGCAGCGCTGCCGCCCGGCAGGCTGTCGTTGACCCATTCTTCGACCAGCCGCGGCGCCGGGCCGGGGGTGATCCGCATCGCGCGAATGCCCGCCGCGGGCGCACCCGGCGTCCAGAAGGTGAAATAGAAACGGCCGCTCATCAGGTCGATGGCGGGCGTGTTGGCGCTGGGGCAGGCGGGAAGGCCGCGCATACAGGCGACCGCCCCCTGCGACGGATCGAAGGACGGGTTCGGAACAAGCGGGTAGGGCGCGATGCGTTCGACGCCCTTTTCGCGGTCGAGCACATAGATCACGCCGACATGGGTGATGAACAACAGGTCGCCCGCGGGGGTGAACTGCGCCGAAAGCGGCGCGCCGATGATCGGATAGGTCCAGAGCAATGTGCCTTTGCGATCGAACGCGCGCATCGCGCTGCCGTCGCCGATGAAGAGGCGCCCTTGCGGATCGAGCAGCGGTGCCGAGGACACCGCGAGGCGATCGAGAATGTCCGAGCACCAGATCGTCTTGCCCGTTGCGCGGTCGAGCGCGTGGAGGCGGCATTCCTTGCTGCCGGCCTTGCCGCTGGTCGTGACATAGACCTGCCCCGCGCCGTCGCTGGTCGGCCCCAGGTTTATCATGCCGTCGAAGCGGCGCGACCAGGCGAGCGTCAGGTCGGACGGGCCGGGGCCGGCGTGATAGTCGCTGTTCGATGCGTCGGCGTGAACCGCCGACCAGCCGGGGCCATAGACGGCATCGTCGGACGCGGATGCGGCGGGCGCCGCGGCAAGGAGCGCGGCCGAAGCGGCGAGGAAGGTGGCGGAGCGGTGACGGCCGAAAGCATGGTTCATGCCGACGGTTTAGGCGCGGTCTGACGCGGCCGGATGAAGCGGACGTTTCCGATGGTGACGAAATGTAAGTGGGCGCGCGGCAAACGGTCGTTTCGTGCTGCCAAACGTCCGTGCCTTCGCCCGCGCGGCGCGGTAAGAGGGGGCGTGAACGCGCTGACAAACCCCGTCGGCCCCGCCGACGCTGCCGCGCCGTCGCGGCGCCGCAACATCACGTCGCGGCAAATGCTGGTGACGGCGACGCTGTTTCTGTGGGCGGCCAATTTCTTCATCTTCACGATGATTTCGGTGCTCGACCGGCCCGATCGCTGGATGGACAGCCTGTTGCCGCGGATCGTGCTGACGATCATCGGCATCGGCTTTTGCTACCTCTTGCACCTCGTGCTGCGCGCGGCGGGCAAAAAGGGTTTCCGCGTCCAGATGATCGCGGCGATCGTCGCGGCGCCGATCGTCGCCGACCTGTACGGGTGGTGCAATGCGCTGGCCGCGGCGTTGATCTATGGGCAGATGCCGCAGCTGCCGCTGGGCGAGACGATCTTTCAGCTGTCGCTGCACCTCTGGTTCTTTGCCAGCTGGATCGGCTTTTATCTGGCGATTTCGTACAGCATGCGGCTGCGCCAGCAGGAAAAGCGCGAGGCGACGACGCGGTTCCTGGCGCAGGCCGCGCAGTTGCAGGCGCTCCACTATCAGATCAACCCGCATTTCCTGTTCAACACGCTCAACGCCATCTCGTCGCTGATCGTCGACGGCCGCAATGCCGAGGCCGAGGCGATGGTCCAGCGCTTGTCCGAATTTTTCCGCCTGACGCTCGAGCTTGATCCCAGGCAGGACGTCTCGCTCGAACGCGAACTGGCGCTGCAGGCGGCGTATCTCGACATCGAGAAGGTGCGGTTTCCCGACATGACGATCCGCATCGATGTCGGCGACGACGTCCGCGCCGCCGCGGTCCCCGGCCTGATCCTGCAGCCGCTGGTCGAAAATGCGGTGAAGCATGGCGTGGCACGGAACCCGGGGCCGTCGCACATCGAAATTTCGGCGCATCGCGCCGCCGGCAATATCGAAGTCGAAATCGCCAACCGCGCCTCGTCGCGGGCGAGCGAGGGCGGCGGCATCGGCCTGCGCAACGTGCGCGAGCGGCTGGTCGCGCGCTTCGGCGATCTGGCGTCGCTGACCGCGGGATTTACCGGCCCGAAACGCTATAGCGCGAGGCTCGTGATGCCGCTGGTGCCCGTCGCATGAAAAGGCTGCGGCTCCTTGTCGTCGATGACGAGCCGCTGGCCTTGCGGCGACTGGAGTTGCTGGTCGCGCGCATCGACGGGGCCGAGTGCTGCGGGTCGGCGTCGGGCTGTCGGGAGGCGGTCGCCGCGACCGCGCGGCTGCGGCCCGATGTCGTCCTTCTCGACGTCCGGATGCGCGACGGCACCGGCTTCGATTATCTGGACGCGCTGGGCGGCGAGGATATGCCGCAGATCATCTTTGCGACCGCGTTCGACAGCCACGCGATCGAGGCCTTTGCGCAGCAGGCGCTCGACTATCTGTTGAAGCCGATCGAGCAGGGGCGGCTGGAAGCGGCGCTCGCGCGGGCGCGCCTGGCGATCGCGCAGCGCGAGAAGGCATCGCGCGCCGAGGAGCTTGAAGAGGTTGTCGGCAACCTGCGCGACAAGATCGCCGGCGATGCGGCGCCGCGGTTCGAGACCGCGCTTTGGGTGCGGAAAAATGTGACCGGCTTCGTCCGGATCGAGGTTGGCTCGATCGACTGGATGGCGGCCGAGGATGATTATGTGCGGATCAGCCTGCGCGACAAATCCTATCTCCTCAGAAGCACGCTGAGCGAGCTTGAGCGGCGGCTCGACCCGTCGCAGTTTCTGCGCATCCACCGATCGACGATCGTGCGGCGTGCCGCGGTCGCCGAGTTTCGCAAGGACGGACAGGGGTTCGAGGCCTGCCTTTCCTCGGGGGTCCGGCACCGGGTGGGGCGCGTTTACGCGAAGCGGATCCGGCACGAGCTGGCGCGGCTGGAACGCTGATCGCGTGGCGCGCTCTGATGCGCGCCATGGTCCGCATACACCGGCAACCCCGGAGGCGACATTCGGCTGCACCGATCGACCATTCGCCTGTCGGGCGGTGCGATAAGCCACACCGAAGGCCGCTTCGTCGGCAGACCGTCTGTCGCGCCCGCCGTGCGCCTGTCAGACCGCCCAAGAATTTCAGGGGGTGATCATGATGCACGAAACGATTCGGGTTTCGGACCAAAACCGCCCGCGTGGCGGCGCCTGGCGGGCGATCGCCGTCGCCGGAATTTTGACCGGCGCGCTCGACATTTTGTTCGCGACGACGCTGTGGGCGTCGCTGGGCGTCCCGCGGGTCGCGGTGCTGCAGTCGATCGCCAGCGGGATCATGGGTCCGGCGGCCTTCGCGTCGGGGTGGACGACCGCGGCGCTCGGGCTCGCGCTGCACTTCGTTATGACGACGATCATGGCGGCAGCCTATATCCTGGCCGCGCCCGAAGCCGTTCGCGCGAAGCCGTGGCTTGCGGGTTCGCTTTACGGCGCGGCGCTCTGGGCGGTGATGAACCTGATCGTCGTTCCGCTCTCGGCGGCGCCGGTCACCATGTCGCCCCTGCCGGTGGCCGCGGCCGAGATCGCCGCGCATATTTTCCTGGTGGGGCTGCCCATCGCCTTTATCGCGCGCCGCCGCGACCGCGCGCTCGCCCGAAAATTCGCGAGCTGACCGGCGGGCGCAATCATCCGGCTTCCGGGCGCGCCCATATTTCCAGCGCATTCAGGATCGGCATCAGCCGGTCGCCGCGGGGCGTCAGCCGATAGGCGGCGTCGCGGCTCGCGCCGTCGCGATCGACCAGCCCGCGCCGCTGTAGCTCCAGCAGCCGTTCGGTCATCATCTTAGGGGTGACCGTCGGCAGGCAGAGCGCCAGCTCGCCGAAGCGTTTCGGGCCCAGCCACAGGTGATAGAGGATCAGCGCCGACCAGCGGTGGCCGAGGAAGCTCAGCCACGCCTCGACGCTGCATTCGCTGGCGAGCCGGAAAAACTCCTCGTCGTACAGGTCGGCGGCGTCGGCCGGTTGCTGTTGCTGCTCGATCATCTGCTTCCCGTTTGGATAGGAACGCACCGCTGCCCTATCCGGCTCGCGACTCGCATCATGTTGGGGAGCAAGGGATAATGGTTCGACGCGAATTGTTGAAGATGGGTGTTGCGCTGGCCGCGTCGGGCGTCGCAGGGGCACAGCCATTGCGGCTGGCCAGCCTGTCGCCGGACGACTATGCCGCAGGCCGCCGCCCGGTCGCGCTGCCGCAAGGGCAGATAGCGGTGTTCGAGGCGGGGTCGCATCCGCGGTCGGCGATCTTCCTTCACGGCTGGCCGCTGAACGGTTTTCACTGGCGCCAGTCGGTGCCCGCGCTTTCGGCGCTTCGCCGATGCATCGTCCCCGACCTGATGGGCCTTGGGTACAGCGAGGTTGCGGCTGAACAGGATCTCGGCCCCGCGGCGCAGGCGGACATGATCGTCGCGCTGATGGACCGGCTGGAGATCGCGTCGGCCGACCTCGTCGCCAACGACAGCGGCACGGCGATCGCGCAGTTGCTGGCCGCGCACCATCCGCACCGCGTCGATACGATGTTGCTGACCAATGGCGACACGCACACGAACAGTCCGCCCGAGGCGCTCAAGCCGGCGATCGAGGCGGCGCGCGCCGGGGCGCTCGCCGACCTGATTGCGCGGCATCTGGACGAGCCGGGGTTTTCGGTTTCGCCGATGGGGCTGGGGCATATCTGTTACACCGACCCTGCGAATCTGACCGAGGAAGCGATGCGCCATTATTTTACGCCGCTGCTGTCGTCGCCGCGGCGGCGCAGGCAGTTTCAGCAATATGGCGTTGCGTTCGAGCCCAATCCCCTGCCGACGATCGAGGACCGGTTGCGGGCCTATCGGGGGCCGGTGCGGATGATCTGGGGCACGGGCGATATTCATTTTTCCGTCACCTGGGCCGAATGGCTGCACCGGACCTTCCCCGCGTCACGCGGGATTCGGCTGGTCGAGGGCGCCAAGCTGTTCTTTACCGAAGAGCGTCCCGACATCGTCGTCGAGGAAGCGACGAGGCTGTGGACCTGATCCGACGCGCGCTGGCCTGCGGTGCCGCCTGGACAGGGTTGAACTTTATATAGCTAGCTATATATAACAATATCGATCAAGGAGTTTTCATGTCGATGCTGTCTTTTCTGCTGCTGGCGTCAGCGGTGCCCGACTGTCCGAAACACGATGCGTTGCTTGCGCGGTTGGCGAGCGCGGTCGAAACCCGCTATGTCGCGGAGGAGGATGCGCGCAATATTGGTGCGCAGCTGCGCGCGTGGCGGGACGAAGGGCGTTACGGGGCCAGCTGCGGCGACGACGCCGCTTTCCTCGACCGGCTCAATCGCGACCTCGACCGTTTCGACGGGCATTTTCACGTCGAACGCGCGGGCGCGAGCGACGGCAACGATTGGCTGATGGCTTGGCGTGCCGGTGCGAAGGCGGCAAACGCTGGAATCCGCGAGGTGAGCGTGCTCGAGGGGAATATCGGCTATGTCCGGATTTCGAGCTTTTATTCATGGGACATCGCGCGCGAGAAATATCGCGCGGCGTGGGCCCTGCTTGGCGACACCGATGGGCTGATCATCGATCTGCGCCTGAACGGCGGCGGCGACGGGGCGCCCGCGGCGCAGATTCTGCGCTCGGTCCTCGGCCCCGATGTGCGGTCGGTGCAGGCGATCGAGCGGCGCGACGGCACCACCGTAGAGGCGCTGCCCGAAGCCGAGCTGCCGCCGCTGCGAAGCGATCTGCCGATCGTTGTGATCGTTGACCGGCGGTCGGCATCGGCCTCCGAAGCTCTCGCCTATGCACTCCAGATGGAAAAACGGGCGTTGGTCGTCGGGGCGCGCAGCGCCGGGGCGGCGAACATGTTCGGCGATCCGGTTCCGCTGGGGGACGATTATCAGGTCGCCATCCCCAGCGCGCGGCCGGTCAACCGGGTCAGCAAGGACAATTGGGAAGGCAGGGGCGTCCAGCCCGACCGCAGCGGCGGCGACGATCCCCTGTTCGTCGCCCGGATGCTGATTGCCGCGGACAAATCCCCGCCAGCGAAGTGACGCGCGCAGTCGTGTTTTAGCGGGCGCCGCCTGGTATCACTCGCGCGGCTTTTTGGCGCGCGGACGGTTGGGGGCGAAGCCCTGGGCCAGCGCGTCGCCCTCATACCACTCCGGCCGCGGCCCGTCGGCGATATGGGCCAGCGTGCCCTCGATATAGCGCGCCCAGCGCGCCGCGACGTCCCAGCGGATCGGCAGCGAGCTTTCGTCCGACGGCTGGTGATAGCTGTTGGTTTCATACGCCGTCCACGCGGGATGCTCGGCAGCGCCCGTCGCGGGATCGCGCGGGCCGGGGTTGGGGAACAGGACGGGGATGCCCGCGCGCAGGAACGGATATTGGTCGCTGAGCGCCAGATTGCCGCGTTCGGGGATCGGGTCGGGCACATGGCGCGCGCCGATCGACGCCGCGGCGGCGGCCGATGCGGCGCCCAGCGTCGAATGGTCGGCGCCGAGCGCGACGATGTCTTCGAAATCGTGCCACGCCATCAGCCCGTCGACGCTGATCGCCGCGACGATCTTGTCGAGCGGCACGGTCGGGAAGGCCGAAAAATAATCGGCGCCGATCAGCCCCTTTTCCTCGCCGGTGGTCGCGACGAACAGGATCGACCGCTTGACGCCCTTCGCGCGCAGCGCCCGCGCCGCCTCGATCATCACCGCGACGCCGCCCGCATTATCGATCGCGCCATTATAGATGGCGTCGCCGTCGACCGGCTGGCCGACGCCGACATGGTCGAGGTGCGCGAGGACCAGGACATATTCATCCCTAAGCGCCGGATCGGTGCCGGGCAGCAGGCCGACGACATTGGGCGAGCTGATGTCTTCATGCTGCGAGCTGCGCGCGACGCGGATCGTCGCATCGAGCGGTTGGCCTTTGGGCGCCTTGGTCTCGGCATCGGCGTAGAGGCGCGCGAGATCGATGCCATTGGCCTTGAACAAGCGGGTCGCCATCACGGGCGAGAGTGAGACCGTCGCCTGCACTGCGGGGGCGTGGCTCGCCTCGGCCGCGCGCCAATGGACCGCGGGACGCGGGCGGACCTGCCGCGTCAGATCCCATGGCGAAAAGCGTTCGCGCGCGGGGCTTTTGATCGTGACAATCGCCGCAGCGCCGGCGGCGGCGGCCATGCGTTCCTTTTGCTGCACCCAGCTGTAATGCGCGCGAAGCGCCCCCGGCAGCGACGGCGGCGCACCTTCGATCAGGACGACCGCCTTGCCGCGCACGTCGAGGCCGCGATAATCGTCGAGCCCGAGTTCGGGCGCGGTGATGCCCCAGCCGACGAACACGAGCGGCAGGTCGAGGCTTTCCTGCTGGCGATAGGCGCTCGCGTCGATCGCAACGGTATCGCCATTGGCCAGCGGCACCGTTTCCGATCCGATCGTCAGCGACAGATCGGCCGCCAGCAGCGTGCGGCGGCGGAGCGGGACGGGCTGAAAATAACCGCTGGTGCCGCCCGCCTCGATCCCCGCGGCAAGGAACTGGGCCGCGACATATTCGGCGGCGATGTCGAAGCCTTTGGACCCCGTATCGCGGCCCTCGAGAAGGTCGTGGGCGAGGAACACGGTGTGCGCCTTGACGGCATCGGCCAGCGCGTCGCGCTCGTCGGCGGACGCCGAAAGCGGGAGGAGGGCGATGGCGGCGGCGAGGGTCAGGCGGGAGAGGGCAGGCATGGAGGAACCTTTCGATTATCGGCAAGTGGGGGAAGGGGAGAGCGAAACGGCAGTTGCCGCGCACGCTGGGTTATTCAGGTCGCGGCGTCGGCCGGGTCCGCCGCGCGCGCGGCCTCGATCCGCTGCCGATAGTCGGCGCGGTCGAGCTGGATCAGCGCAGCGCGCAGCGTGTCGGACAGCGGCGCGCCGATGTCGGCATCGAGCGAGGCTGCGGCCGCCGCGGTTCGCGCCCAATGGCGCGCGAGATCGTCCTGCAGGGCCAGCGCCCTCTTGCTCAGCGCGACGAGCCGCTCGCGCCCGTCGGTCCCGCGGCGCACATCGACAAGGCCATCCTTGCGCATCGCCGCGAGCGTGTTGGTGATGCTGGGCTGCGACAGCCCCATCGCGCTCACAATCTCGCTGACCCGCACCTCGCCGTGCGCGGCCAGCAGGCGCCAGATCGAGGTATAGCGCGGCTTGAACGCAAGCCCGCTGTCGCGATAGGCCGCCTCGACGTCGCGATCGAGCCGTTCGAGCAGCAGGCGAAGCAGCGATCCCAGGGTGAGCGCCCGATAGTCCATTTAGATAGCCTATTATGTAGCCGCGTCGCGAGCAAGGGTGCGAAAGCGATCCGGTGCGGCGAGCGCGGGCGGTCATCCCAGTGTCCAGACGGGTGTGGATGTCGGCGTCGAGATCCATCGCGCCGACGATCCCCATCGCGCAATAGAGACAATTGGCCCACCAGCCGCGTGTCCCCGCCGCGACCCAGCACGACCCCGGCGAAAGCGCAAAGGGATGGACCGCCCACGGCCTATGGCTGTGCGGATGGAGCAGCAGGCAGTGCGCATCCTGCAACCGCTCGAGCGACTGTTCGACCGCTTCGACCGTGCAGTCGCAGCGCGCCGCAAGATCGGCATTCGGCGGCGCATGGCCCAGCGCGGCAATCGCGCGCGTGAGCTCGCCCCTGACGCGCAAATCCTGTTGTTGCAGCGTGGCTGCCATGGTCGCTCTCCGGTCGAAGATCGCGGGTCGCGCATCGGCGACCGCGTCGGGATGCGCACGCTAGCGAGATCGAATCGCGCGAACCAGTTGCCGCGATGCCCGGCAGGCGACGTTCGGATGCCCCGTTCGACCGTTCGCCGCGAGGCGCGCGCGCCGGAGAGGATGATGCAACCGTCAGTCGCTATGGGCTCGGACCCGTGTGCCGCCAGCAAGGTTACGGCATCGCGAATCCGTCTCGAACGGGGCGCCGTTCGCGCAAGGAAATATCCATGGTGAGGTTCGAATGACAGTGTTGATGGCGCTTGCGGCGGTTTGCACGCCGGTTGGGGCCCTGCCACCCGCCGCGCAGCAGGCCGAACTGGGGGCGATCGCCGCGCGCGCGGAGGCGCCGTTTGCGCTCTATACGCTGCGCGCCGGAAAGGCAGATGCGCTGACCGCCGCGGCCGGCATGGCCGACCCCGCAATGGGCCGCGCGATGAGCGTCGAAACGCCGGTGCGGATCGCCAGCAATACCAAGACCTTTGTCGCCGCGACCGTGCTCCGGCTTCACGAACAGGGCCGCGTTGCACTCGACGCGCCGATTGCCGGGCTGATCGATCCAGATCTTGCGGTGATCCTGTCCGCCGACGGCTATGATCCGCGCCGGATCACGGTGCGCCACCTGCTCAGCCACAGCGCAGGGCTTTACGATCATGGCGGCGACCCGCGCTATGTCGCGGCGATGCTGGCGACACCGCGGCGCGAATGGACGCGCAAGGAACTGGTCGCGCTGATGGCCAACTATGCCGACCCGCAGAGCCCGCCCGGCACGCGTTTCCAATATTCGGACACCGGCTACATCCTGCTGGGCGACATCATCGAGCGGCTGACGGGCCAATCGCTCGCCGCCGCGGTGCGCGAGCAATTGCGCTTCGCCGAGCTGGGCCTGACCTCGACCTGGTGGGAAACGCTTGAGCCGCAGCCGGCGTCGGCGCTGCCGCGCGCGCGCCAGCATATCGACGGCCGCGACGTTTCGAACGTCCACGCCTCGTTCGATCTGTACGGCGGCGGCGGGCTGGTCATGTCGGTCCGCGATCTGGCGACATTGTTCGCCGCGTTGTTCGAGGGGCGGATTTTCGACGATCCCGCGACGCTCGCGTTGATGACGGCCAAGGGGACGCACGAAGGCGGCGATCGCTATCGCCTCGGCCTTATCGCGCAGCCGGGACAGCAGGGCGATATTTTCTCGCACAGCGGCTTCTGGGGCACCGGCGTCTATTATGACGTCGCGCAGCGGCGCGTCGTCGCGGTGGCGACGACGCGGCAGGAATTTTTCCGGCGCGACATGGTGCCGCTCGCGCTGTCGCTGCTCGGCGAGCCGGGGCAGTGTGCGGGCCGCGCCGGTTAGCGATTGACGCCGCCGGCCGACTGGCATAACTTATCCAAATGGATAAGTGTTTGCACGCGCGCTTTCAGGCGCTTGGTCATCCGACACGGCTCGACGTGGTCGAACGGCTGCTGCGCGCGCCCGCGACGGTGAGCGAACTCGCGGCGGCCTATTCGATGGCGCTGCCGCCCTTCACCAAACATCTGGCGGTGCTCGAACGCGCGGGACTGATCCGGTCGGTGAAACAGGGGCGGGTCCGGACGTGCCGGATCGAAGCGGCGGCGCTGGCCGACATGGACCGCTGGTTCGCCGATCGCCGGTCGATGTGGGACGTGCGCCTCGACGCGCTCGGGGCCTATTTGAACGAAAGGAAAGGCCGATGATGAATGTTGCGCACGATACGCTGGCGTTCGAACGCGTGTTCGATGCCACGCCCGCCGACCTGTTTCAGGCTTATGCCGACCCCCGGGTGCGCGAGCTTTGGTCGGCGCCATCGCCCTCCACCGAGGTGCGGATCGACGAAGGCGATTTTCGCACCGGCGGCGAGGAGCGCGGACGCTGCGGCGCCAAAGGCGACCTCAGATGGTCGACGCGCACCTGTTATCATCTGGTCGTCCCCGATGCGCTTATCAGCTTCACCGAAGAACTGCGCGAGGGCGACCAGTTGCTCACCATCGCGCTCGTCACGCTGGAGATCGCGGCCGCGGACAAGGGTGTCCGGTTGAAACTGACCGATCAGGTCACCTCGCTCGTCGGCGCCGAGGCGATTTCGGGGCATCGCGAGGGATATGCCAAGGCGCTCGACAATCTGGCGCTGGCGCTACAGCCGAAGCCCGCGACGGCGGTGTAAGCCGACCGGGCCCCGGCGCCATCGGGGCCCTCTTCGCCTGCGTCACCGGGACTGTACGCTGCGCGCCATGTCGCCGTGGTGGGGGCGGGCGAACGAACGCGCCGATATTCTCGACCAGTGGCTGGCGACAGAAAAGGTTGCGCGGCGATCCGGCGACCCTTTGGCTGAAACACCTGCTGGCCGATATTGCATCTGCCCTGACGCCTTAGGCGCGGTGGATGAACCGCGTCGGCATCGTTCGTCATGGCGCCGACATGAAATCGGGGGTGAAGTCTGCCGCATCGACCGCAAAATGCTCGACCTCGCGCGCCTGCCACAACAGGAACTTTGCGTCGAAATCATAATATTTGGCGATTGTCGGCTCGGCGCCCGCGAATGCGGCGATGGCATCCATGTCGCGCCAGAAGGTCAGCATCGTCACCTCGACGACATGGCCGCGCGCGGCGTGAAGGCACATCGCTGCCAGATTGCCATCGATCGAGCGATAATCGGAAATGGCAACCTCGCGCATGAGGCGTAGATATTCCGTCGACTGCTCCCGCAACACCATTCCGCTCCAGCGCCTTGCGATCATCATCATAGCTCCTTGTTTGCGGCCGCCCGGATAGGGCTTTGTCGGCGCCCACGAAAGCCCGTGAAGGGGCGAGCGGCCGAAACATCCTGCCAAGGGCAATGTCACGGCATCGAAGCTGGTCTGAAAGATCGGGCCCTGATCGGAGTGGCGGAAATTCCGATCCCGCGCATCTTCTCTCAGGGAGAAACAAATAAGGGGGAAGCGAACGTGATGCGATTTGACTGCCGCGCGGCCTTGGTCGCAATGGGGTTCGTGCTGCTCGCGCTCGTCTGGAACGGGCCGGCGGCCGCGCAAATCCGCTTTGCGGTGACGCTTCCCGCCGGTGCGGCCGAGCAGCCGGTGACCGGCCGGTTGATCGTCGTCGCCCATCGCCGCGCCGACGGCGCCGCATCCACGCGCGAGCCGCGCCAGATGATCGGCATGAACGGCCCCCCGGCGTTCGGCGTCGACGTCGAAAATCTTCGCCCTGGTGCGACGGTGACCGTCGATGCGCGCGCCGACGGCTTTCCCTTTGGCCTGGGGCAGCTTCCCGCAGGGGACTACAGCGTCCAGGCGGTGCTGATCCGCTATACGCGGGTGAAGCGCGCCGATGGGCACCGCATCTGGGTGCCGCTGAGCCAGGAGCGCGCGGTGGCGCCGATGTTCCCCGGCAATTTGTTCAGCAAACCCGCCGATGCCCGGCTCGACCCGGCGGCGTCGGCGCCCGTCGCGCTGACGCTGACCGAAACGATCGGTCCCATTGCGCGCGCGGCAGATACACCGTGGATCAAGCGCGTGCGGATCAAGAGCAAGATCCTGTCCGATTTCTGGGGCGTGCCGATGACGATCGGCGCCGAAGTGCTGTTGCCCAGGGATTTCGCGAAGTATCTCGATGTGCGCTATCCCGCCATCTATACCTTCGGTCATTTCGGCGCGCCGTTCAATTTCGATCCCGATCCCGCGAGCGACACCGAAGCCGCGCGGCGTTCGGCCGCCGATGCGAATGTGGAAACGGGCTATCAGTTTGCACGGGCGTGGACCGGCGAGAATTTCCCCCGCATGGTCGCGATCACGCTCGAAACGCCGGGCCCCTATTTCATCGAATCCTACGCGCTCAATTCGGCGAACAACGGGCCGTGGGGCGATGCAATCACCCAGGAGCTGATGCCCTATCTGGAAAAGCAGTTCCGCCTGATCGACCAGCCCTATGGCCGGATCGTCGAAGGCGCATCGACCGGCGGGTGGGAGGCGCTGGCGCTGCAACTTCACTATCCTGACCATTTCGGCGGCGCGTGGGTGTTCAATCCCGATCCGATCGACTTTTCGCGCTACCAGCTGACCGACATCTATCAGGAGGACAATATGTTCACCCTGAAGATCAACGAGTGGCAGACGCAGGAAAAGCCTTTTCGCCGCACCCGTGAAGGCCAGCCGCTGATCGACCTTCGCACGCTGGCGGCGCTCGAGGCGGTGCTGGGGTCGAAGGGGCGTTCCTACTATCAGCTCGACATCTGGCAGGCGACGCATGGCCCGGTCGGACCCGACGGCTATCCGGTGCCGCTGTTCGATAAGAAGACGGGGGTGATCGACAAGGCTGTGGCGCGGTATATGCGCGAGAATGGCTATGACCTGTCGGCCCACCTGCGCGACAATTGGGCGACATTGGCGCCGAAATTGCACGGCAAGATCAACATCTTTACCGGCGACATGGACGATTTCTACCTGAACCTGGCGGTCTATCGCTTCGAGGAAATGATCCGCGAAAAGGGTGGCGCCGACTATCCCGCGCGGTTCGAATATGGCCGCCCGCGCAAGGGGCATAATTGGCATCATACCGACTGGGCCGGGGTCGTGCGCGAGGTCGCCGACCATGTCCGCAAGGCCGCTCCAGCGGGCGCCCCCGTCGATCAATGGAATTATTGATGGAGAAGAGCGCGATGTCCGGCAAGCGTTTGAGCCAGTTGATGCTGATCGCGGCAGGCTTTGCTGCCGGGGCATCGGTGCCCGCGGCGATGGTGATGGCCGACGATGGCCCGCCGACGAGCCAGTTCGACGAAATCAGCGTCAAGCGGCTGAATATCGTCGAACCCGACGGCAAATACCGCCTCGTCCTCTCGAACGCCGAGCGTTTTCCCGGCCTGTTCATGGAGGGCAAGGAATATAAGCACCACAGCCGCGACGGCGGCGGCATGCTGTTCTTCAACGACGAAGGCGACGAGGTCGGCGGGCTGACCTTTGGCAGCAATAGCGAAGGCGACAACCGCCGCGCGCGCGGTTCGCTGATGTTCGATCAGTATAAGCAGGATCAGACGGTCGGCATCCAGTATAGCGAAGCGAACGGCCGCCGCATGGCGGGGCTTCGCGTCTGGGACCGCCCCGACTGGTCGATCAAGCCGCTGATGGAAATGAGCGCGCGTGCCGCCGCCGCGCCCGACGAGGCGGAAAAGAACCGCATCCGCGAAGAAATGCGCGCCTATGCCATGGCCAATGGCGGGGGCGGGGCCGAACGCTTCTTTGCCGGAAAGGCGCTGGAGGAATCGGTCGTGCGGCTCGCCGACAAGGACGGCAAGACGCGCCTGCTGCTCAAGGTCGGCGCCGACGGCACGCCGAGCATCGAATTTCTCGACCCCGCCGGAAAGGTGGTGAAGCGGATCAGCCAATAATCCTGCCGATCCGCAGCAGCCGCCCGGGGATGCTTTCCCGGGCGTTTGGCGTGCCGTGCGCTATAATATTGAAAATGAACAAAAAATTTCACGAAACTGTCATTAATCCTTGACGGTGGGGCGATTTGCTGATGCCATGCCCCCATGGATCATCAGGCCCGACTTCGCTGGTTTGCGCGTGAGGTATTGCCCCACGAGCCCGACCTGCGCGGCTGGCTTGCCGGGCGCGTTCGCGGATTGAGTTCGTGTGACGTCGATGAAGTGGTGCAGGAGGCCTATGCCCGTCTGTGGACCGCCGATGCCGACACGATCCGTAACGCCCGCGCCTATCTCTATGTAACCGCACGGCATATTGTCGGCGAGCATATCCGCCGGTCGCGCATCGTTGCGATCGACCTGGTGGCGGATTTGGACACGCTGAACATCGTGGATGAAGAGATGAGCGTCGATCGGCGGCTCAGCGGACAGGAAGAACTGGCGCGTCTGCACGAAATATTGCAGACGCTGCCCCCGAAATGTCGTCAGGCGTTCGAGCTGAAGAAATTTCAGGATTTTTCCCAGCGCCGGATCGCCGAACATATGGGAATCGCCGAAAGCACGGTCGAGAAACATCTCTCGAAAGCGCTGCGGCTGGTTTCCGAGGCAATGAAACAGGCGCCCGCGGGCGCGCAGGATGGAAGATCGCGTGAGCGCAGGTTCTGGAAATGGGGCTGACATCGACAGCCGGGCTTCGGCCTGGGCGGTGCGGACGGCCGAGCGTGCGCTGGACGGCGATGAGCAGCAGGAACTCGACGCCTGGTTGACCGCGGACAGCCGGCACCTCGGCGCCTATGTCCGTGCGCAGGCGCTGTGGCTCGACCTTGACCGCGTGGCCGCGCTGGGCAGCGGTGCGGCGCGCGAGCCATCGCCGCCGGTGCGCGCGCGGCGCTGGGCACCCTATGCGATGGCGGCGTCAGTCCTGCTGGCGGTTGCGGGCAGTGTTGCGACCTATGATCAGTTCGCGGGCCGCGTCGCGACCGAGCGCGGCGAGGTGCGGCGGATCGCGCTCGACGATGGGTCGGTGATGATGCTGAACGGCGATGCCGCGGTGCAGGTCCGCTATGACGAGGATGTCCGCCGCATCGTGCTGCGTCGGGGCGAGGCGTCGTTCGACGTCGCCCATAATCCCGCGCGCCCCTTCATTGTCGAGGCCGAAGGATTGAACGTTCGCGCCGTCGGCACCGAATTTGTCGTCGGGATCGAAGAAGGCGGCGTCGAAGTCACGGTCGAGGAAGGCGTCGTCGCGGTGGGCGGCCAGGCGAGCGGATCGGCGGCACTCCGCTATCTGCGCCGCAACGAACAGTTCGTCGCCGCCGCGACCGGCCCGCGCAAGGCGGTGCTCGACGTCGCCGACGTCGAACGGCGCGGCGCATGGCGCAAAGGTTTGCTGGTTTTTGACGGGCAACGGCTGGGCATCGCGGCGGCCGAGGTGAACCGTTATTCGGACCTGCGCGTCGTGATCGAGGATCCGACGCTGGCCCGCGCCGAATTCATGGGCGTTTTCAAGCTGGGCGATGCCAACGCCTTTGCCGAGGCGGCTGCCGGCGCGTTCAACGGCGAGGTGGTTCGGCGCGGCAACGAGCTGCATCTGGTGCGCCAGCAGAATTCTCCCTCGCACTGAATAGCGGATTCCTCTGCGCCGCCGCTCGTCTGTCTGTGGAAGCCATATTCGCTTCGGGGCATGAGGGAGGATTGTGATGAGGTGGGAGCGAGCCAGCCGTAGGAATTCGCGCATGGCGCTGATGACCGGCGTTGCCGCGGCAATGCTGTGGGCGGCGCCCGCCATGGCGCAGGAGCGCCAGCGTTACACGATCCCCGCCGGCGACGCGGCCACCGCGGTGCAGCGGCTTGCGATCCAGTCGGGTGTGCAGGTGATGGTCCCCGACACCGACCTGTCGGGCGTGACCACCAATCCCGTCAGCGGCAGCTTCACCCCCGTCGAGGCCCTGCGCCGGATGCTGGCGGGCAAGGGGCTGGATGTCGTCCAGAACGGCGATGCCGTCGTGATCCGTCGCCGCGGCCGGGGCGTCCAGGCGGCGACCGAAATCGCCGACGAAGAAATCGTCGTGACCGGATCGCGTATCCGGCGTCCGGGTTATGACACGCTAGAGGCGACGATCGTCTCCGATGCCGAAGAGTTTCGCCGCCGTGGATACACGAACGTCATCGACGCGCTGAACGACACGCCGGGTTTTGTGCCTTCGGAGGTCAACGCCATCGGATCGGATCAGCGAAGCTTGACCGCGGGGCAGAATTTCGCCGACTTTTTCGGCTTGGGTTCGCAGCGGACGCTGACGCTGGTCAACGGTCGGCGCTTCGTTTCGTCCAACACCATTTCCGGGGCGGGGGGCAGCACGACGCCCGGCGGTCAGGTCGACCTCAACCTCATTCCCGCAGGATTGATCGAGCGGGTGGAAACCGTCGCGATCGGCGGCGCGCCGATCTATGGCGCCGACGCCATATCGGGCACGGTCAATATCATCCTGCGCGACGATTTCGATGGTTTGCAACTCACGGCGCAAACCGGGATCACCGAAAAGGGCGACGCGCCCAGTTACACGCTCCGGGGCCTGGCGGGCGTGAACTTTGCCGATGACCGCGGCAATGTCGCGCTGGGGGTCGAATATAATCGTCAAGACGGGCTGCTCAAATCGGCACGGACCGGGCGGACCTTTATGTTTCCCGACCCCGACGGAAGTCCTGCGACAAACCTCTATATTCGCGACCTCGTCTACGATTACATGACCGACGGCGGGCTTCCCTTCACGACGTCGCTTGGTCGAATCGTGGATGCACAGGGAACACCGCTCCAGTTCAGCAATGGGGAGCTCGTCCCCTATGTCCAGGGCACGCAGATCTCGGGGCCGATTTTCGATGGAGGTGACGGGTTCCGCTTCGCCGACCATCAAAGCCTGCTCTCGCCGACCGAACGGATCATCGTCAGCGGGCTCGGCCATTTCGACATTTCGTCATCGGTGACGCTCTTTGCCGAGGGATCTTATGCAAGGAGCACCGGGCGCGAGCTGAGCGAATTGTCGGTGGCCGTTTCGCCGGTCTTCAACACTGTCCTTCCGGTTCCACTGACCAACCCTTTCCTGTCGGACTCGGCGCGCGCCATACTGACGGCAAACGGCGCCACCAGCACCTTCTTCCTCGCGCGCAACCTCAGCGACATCGTCGACCGCGATGGCGGGCTGTACCGCAACCGGGTGGAGCTGTGGCGGGGCGTCTTGGGACTGAAAGGCCAGACGCGCCTCTTCGGCGAAGATGCCGCTTGGGATATTGCGGTCAATTATGGGCGCAGCCGTTCAAAGACGACGACGAAATATATCAACAACGATCGCTTCCTGCTCGCGGTCGATGCCGTGCAAGATGCCAGCGGCAATATCGTTTGCCGTTCGGGCGGCGCCTGCGTTCCGCTCAACCTGTTCGGTGAAAATGCGTTCAGTGACGACGCTGCCGCCTATGTGATCGACGAAGGGAGCGCGGTCAGCCTCAATACGCAATTGGTGGTCAACGCGAACTTCAACGGCTCGCTCCCCTTCAGAATCGCCAGCGAACCCATCGATTTCAACATCGGTGCCGAATATCGCCGAGAGAAGGGGGTCTTCACGCCCGATGCCATCCTCAGCCAGCCTTCGTCGCTGCTCGGCTTCACCTTTGTCGCCCCTTACACCGGCGCGAGCGGCAGCTTCCATACCAAGGAGATTTACGGCGAGCTTTCGGTGCCGCTGGTCTCGGCGGACCAGGGCTGGCCGGTCATCAAGAGTCTGAGCGTCGAGGGCGCGGCGCGTTATGTCGATCATTCGCTTGCGGGCGGCGATCTGACCTGGTCGGCCGGCGCCCGCCTTTCGCCGCGCCTGCCGGGCATCGGCGACGGGCTCCAGTTCCGCGGCGTTTATACGCGCTCGATCCGTTCGCCCGGGATCACGGAGCTTTTCTCCGGCGCGTCGCCGACGCGCGGCGCGCTGAACGATCCTTGCGACAGGATTCGGTATCAGGAGGGGAACAACCCCACCGTTCGCGAGGCCAATTGTATAGCGGCGCTTCAGGCTTTTGGGGCGACGCCCGCCACCTTCGTCGCGACAACCGCCGGCGTTTCGCCCGTTGGCACGATCTCGGGCAATCCCAATCTGGAGAATGAAAAGGCGCGTTCCTGGTCGGCGGGTGTCGTCTATCAGCCCACCGCGATTCCGGGCCTCCGCCTGGCAGCCGACTGGAGCGAGATCAAGCTGACCGGCGGGATCCAGCGGCTGGCGATCAACAACCTGCTCGATGCCTGCTACGACAGCCCCAATTTCCCCAACGAACCGGCTTGCGATGCGTTCAGGCGGCTCGGCGCAGATGAGGCCGGACCGGGATCGGACAATCCGATCCGTATCGCCGGGGACATCGCGGACGGCTACAACAGCGGCTATGTCAATGTTGCCTCGATCAAATTCGCCGGGCTCATCATGTCCGCCGAATATGGGTTCGCCCTTTCGCAGGATCCGGCATCGGGACGGATTCAGTTCGGCGCCAAGCTGTTCCACAACAGTCGGTACGACGTAAAGACGTCGGCCGCGGTGGTGCCGACCAGCTCGGTCGGAGCGTCGGCGACACCGAAATGGTCGGGCCAGTTCAATACCGCCTATATGACCGACCGGCTGGATCTTTCGCTCCAGGCGCTCTGGACCGGCCCGGCGAAGAACAACCTCCTGCTCGATAGCGAGGATGTGCCCGATGCGGATAATCTTATCGGAACCTATTGGCGGTTCAACGCGACGATCGGTGTGAGGATCGACGAGCGATTCCGGGTCCAGCTGGCGGTGACGAACCTGTTTGATCGCAAGCCGAATCAGGCCCAGCTCAACAGCCAGAACTACGGCCGGTACGACCTGCTCGGCAGACGTTACCTGCTTACGGCGACTGCCGGCTTCTGAGGTCGGCGCCTTCGCTGAGGCGTCAGCGAGGCGGGTTTGGTCGGGCTGCTCGCAGCCTTGACCAGGCTCGTCAGGGCCCGCCCCCGTTTGCGAGAGAGATTGAAATGTATAAAGCCCTGCTGTTCACTATCGGTTTTCTCGGCTTCGCAGCCCCGGTTGTCGCTGAGGACGGCACGCCCACGCGCTACACGATCGAGCAGCTCATGGCGTCGGACAGCATCGCGGGCCTGTCCTGGTCGCCCGACGACAGCAAGATCATCTTTACCAGCAACCGCACCGGCATCGCGAACATCTATGTCATGCCGTCGGCGGGGGGTGAAGCGACGCCGTTGACGCAGTCGACGACCGAAACCGTCCGCGCGATCGGCTATTTCCCGCACGACGAGCGCATCCTGTTTACCAGCGATCAGGGCGGTAACGAGCTGGCCCATATCTATGCCCGCGAACCCGACGGCACGACGCGCGACGTCACGCCGGGCGACCGGCATGTTGCGCGCTTTGTCGATTGGGCGCATGACGGCAAATCCTTTTTCGTCCAGACGAACGAACGCGATCCGCGCTTTTTCGACCTCTATGAAATCCGCACCGACGGTTACCAAAAAACGCTGCTGTTCCAGAATGACAAGGCGTATCAGGTGCGCGCGGTCAGCCCCGACCGGCGCTATGTCGGGCTCAGCCGCATTCACGACAATGCGACCAAACATTGCTATGTTCACGACCGGACCGAAGGGCGGCTGATCCAGCTTACCGAAGAGGGACGGCCGGTTGCCTGCGAGCCGCAGGTTTTCGCCGACCAGGGCGCGCAGCTTTTCTATACCACCGACGACGGCGGCGAGTTCGCTTTTCTGGTTCGCCGCGACCTTGCCACGGGCAAGCGGCGCACGGTCTTCAAGCCCGAATGGGATGTTCAGGGGGCGGCGCTGTCGCGCGACGGCGACACGCTGGTGGTTTCGGTCAACGAGGATGCGCGTTCGCGCCCCTATCTGCTGAATGCCGACAGCTTCGCCAAAATCGCCTTCGACGATCCGATGCCGCGGGCCAGCGCCGGCCTGCTGCTCGCCAACCATGGCCGAAAGGCGCTGTACAGCGCCTCCAACGGCGCGACACCGGGAGAGATTCTGCTCCTTGATCTGAAAACCGGCGCGCGCGTTCCTCTCCTCAACGCGCGCGCACCCGGCGTCGCGCCCGAGGATCTGGTGCCGGGGGACGTCATCCGTTTCAAATCCTATGACGGATTGGCGGTCCCCGGCATCCTTTATGTGCCGAGGGGCGCCCGGAAGGGCGACGGCCTTCCCGCCGTGATCCATGTCCACGGCGGCCCCGGCGGCGAAAGCCGGATCGACTATCGCCCGTTGCAGCAGTTCCTGGTCAACCAGGGCTATGTCGTGTTTGAGATCAACAATCGCGGCAGCAGCGGGTCGGGGCGCACCTTTTATCACCTCGACGACCGACGCCATGGCGACGCCGACCTCGACGATGTCGTCGCCGCCAAGGCGATGCTCGCCGAAACCGGCTTCGTCGATCCCGCTAAGGTCGCGATCCAGGGACAGAGCTATGGCGGCTATATGACGCTTGCCGGGCTGGCGTTCCGCCCGGACGTCTTTGCAGCGGGGGTCGATATTTACGGCGTTTCCAACTGGCCGCGCCTGCTCGCCAATACGCCAAGCTGGTGGGAAGATTTGCGCCGCCTGCTGTTTACCGAGGTCGGCGACCCCGAAAAGGACGCCGAATATCTGCGCAGCATTTCGCCCGTCTTTCACGCGGACAAGATCCGCAAGCCGCTGCTGGTGCTGCAGGGGGCGAACGACCCCCGCGTCCTGCCGGTCGAGTCCGAGGATATTGTCGAACGGGTCAAGGCGAACGGCGTGCCGGTCGAATATATCGTCTTTGCCGACGAGGGGCACGGGTTCCGCAAGAAAGCGAACCAGATCGCGGGCTATCGCGCGATCCTGCAGTTCCTCGACAAGCATGTGAAGGGCGCGGAACGTGCGCCCGTTGACGCCGCCGACGCCGTATCGCCGCTCGGCGACTTCCCGAACGGTCGCTGACGATGGGCGGGATCGACCGGCGTCAGTTCATCGCGGCGGGCGCGCTGGTCGCCACCGCCCCGGCATGGGCCGCGAGCGGCGGCGCGAGCGAGCGGCTCCACGCCTTTTTCGAGCGCGTGTTCCAGCGCGATCTTGCGCGCAACCCGGCGGCGCAATCGGCGCTGGGCGGCAAGGGTGCGAACCGCGGCTGGCCCGACGTCAGCCAGGCGCGCGCCGACGAAAATGTCGCGCTCGTCCGGGACGACCTGGCCGAATTGCGGCGGTTCGACCGCGCCGCGCTGACCCCCGACGCGCAGCTCAGCTATGACCTGTTCGCCTATGACGCCGAACAGGCGATCGAGCGGCATCGCTGGCGCGGCCATCATTATCCCGTGTGCCAGATGCGCGGGCCGCAACGCGACATTCCGCAGACGCTCATCAACAATCATGCGATCAAGAGCGTCGCCGATGCCGAGGCCTATGTCGAACGGCTCCACGCGGTGCGCCCCTATCTGGCGGCGGTGGTCGCGGGGCTGGAGCGGCAGGCGGCGGACGGCGTCGTCCCGCCCGATTTTTCGCGGCCGCTGGTCATCGGCAATTGCGAAAAGCTGATTATCGGCGCGCCCTTCCAGCCGGAGGGCCCCGACAGCCCGATCCTCGCCGATTTCCGTGGCAAGGTCGCCGCGCTGGCGCTGGGCGAAACCGCGACGGCGCGGCTGGTCGATGCGGCGCGCGCAGGCTTGCTCGAAGGCTTTGGCCCCGGTTTCCGGCATCTGATCGAACATCTTCGGGCGGCGCGCTGCGCAGATGGTTGCAACGACGGCGTCTGGCAGCTGCCCGATGGCGACGCCTATTACGCCGCGCAGCTTCGCTGGAACACGACGCTTCCGATTTCGCCGGAGGAAGTCCACCGCATCGGCCTGGCCGAAACCGAAAGGCTGCACGACGAAATGCGCGGCGTGATGAAGCGCGCGGGCTTCAACGGTACATTGGCGGAACTGTTCGAGCATGTCCGCACCGCCGACAGCTTCTATTATCCGAACGACGCCGCAGGCAAGGCGGCGTATCTGGACGCAATGCGCGCCAAGATCGCGGCGGTGAGCGCGCGGCTGGGCGAGTTGACCAGCCATGTTCCCCACGCCGATGTCGTCGTGAAGCCGGTCGAACCCTGGCTCGAAGCCTCGGCGGGAACCGCGGGTTATTTCGCGCCCTCGGCCGACGGAACGCGCCCCGGCATCCTCTATGTCAACACGCGCGACATGCGGAACCTGCCCCTCTACGAGCTGTCGGCGCTCTCCTATCACGAAGGCGTCCCGGGGCATCATCTGGAACAGGCGGTGACGCGCGCGCTGACCGACCTTCCCAAATTCCGTGCTTTCGGCGGCTATACCGCGTTCAGCGAGGGCTGGGCGCTGTACGCCGAGCAGCTGCCCGTCGAAATGGGGCTTTACGACGATCCCTGGCAGGAGTTCGGCAGGCTTTCGATGGAAATGATGCGCGCCGGACGCCTCGTCACCGACACCGGCGTCCACGCGCTGCGCTGGAGCCGCGAGCGCGCGATCGCGTGGCTGGATGCGAATACCCCCGCCAACCACGCCGACAATGTCACCGCGATCCAGCGCTATATCGTCACCCCCGGTCAGGCCTGCGCCTATGAAATGGGTAAGTTGAAGCTCGTCGAGCTGCGCGACCGCGCGCGCGCCGCACTGGGGCCGCGTTTCGTGATCAGCCGGTTCAACGACCGGGTGCTGGGCAGCGGGCCGCTGCCGCTGCCGATGCTCGAGGCGAGTATCGACGGCTGGATCGCCAAGGGGGGAACCGCATGATCGACCGCCGCCAGTTCATCGGATCGGCGGCGCTGACGGGCGCGGCGCTCGCGGCGCCGCCGCTGTTTGCCGTCGAAACCGGCGAAGACGCGCGGCTCGACGCCTTTTTCGAGGCCGTTTTCCAACGCGGTCTCGATCGCAGTCCGATTCGCCAGTCGGCGCTCGGGATCCGGCGCGATCAGGACAAATGGGACGACATCAGCGAAGCGCGCGAGCTGGCGGACCATCGGCTGCGCGAAGAGGATATTGCCACCCTGCGCGGCTTCGACGTGGCGGCGCTGTCGGCGCAGGCACGGCTCAGTCACCGGATGTATATGCGCTCAACCGAGCGCGCGATCCGCAATTTCCGCTGGCGCGACCATGATTATGTGATGACGCAGATGGGCGGAATGCACACGCGCGTTCCGAGCACGCTGACCAACAGCCACCCCATTGGCAGCGCCGCCGATGCCGAGGCCTATATCCAGCGGCTGGAGCGGGTCGAGCCGCTGATGATGCAGGCGGTCGAGCGGCTGACGGCGCAGGAGGCCAAAGGCATTCAGCCGCCGCGCTTTGTCTACGCGCTGCTGATCGAACCAAGCCTCAATCTGTTCAGGGGCGCGCCCTTCGATGGTGAGGGAGACAGCCCGATCCTCGCCGACTTCAAGGCGAAGCTGGCGAAGGCGCCGGTTTCGGATGCCGCACGGGCCGACCTGCTGGCGCGGGGAACGGCGGCGCTCTCGGGCGGCTTTGCGCGCGGCTATCGCCGCCTGATTGCGCATCTGCGCAAGGCCGAAGCCAAAGCCCATACGCGCGACGGGGTGTGGAAACTGCCCGACGGGCAGGCCTATTACGAAGCACGGCTGGAAAATTACACGACGCTGCCCCTGACCGCTGCGGCCGTCCACGCGCTGGGCCTGCGCGAGGTAGCGGCAATTCACGATGCGATGCGCGCGATCATGAAGCGGACGGGCTTTAAGGGCGACCTTCAGGCCTTTTTCGCCTTCATGCGCGACGATCCGCGCTTCTATCATTCGGACGATGCCGCCGGTCGCGCCGCCTATCTGGCCGAAGCCAACGCGCTGCTCGACGAAATGCGCGCACGAGAGGGCGAATTGTTCCGCCGGTTACCAAAGGCGCCGGTTGAAGTGCGCGCGATCGAAGCGTGGCGCGAGAAATCGGCGCCCAAGGCGCATTATCGCAGCCCGCCGCAGGACGGGTCGGCGCCTGGCATATTCTATATCAACCTGGCCGACATGAAAGCGCAGCCGCGATACCAGCTCGCGGCGACGCTGTACCATGAGGCGATCCCCGGTCATCACACCGAAACCTGTATCGCGCACGAGATGGAGGGGCTGCCCAGGTTTCGCCGCTTTGCGAGCGTCGCCGCTTTTTCCGAAGGCTGGGGGCTTTATTCGGAGCTGCTGCCCAAGGAAATGGGGCTGTATGCCGATCCCTATTCGGACTTCGGGCGATTGTCGCTGTCGCTGATGCGCGCGTGCCGCCTGGTCGTCGACAGCGGCATCCACGCGATGAAATGGACGCGCGAGCAGGCGACCGCTTATCTCGACGCCAATATGCCGTCGAGCCATTACGACAACCAGCGCGAGATCGACCGCTATATCGTGCTGCCCGGACAGGCGACCGCCTATTATATCGGGATGCAAAAGATCCTCGAGCTGCGCGAACGCGCGCGCGCCAAGCTGGGCGAGCGGTTCGACCTGCGGCATTTCCACGACGTGACGCTGGGTGCGGGACCGCTGCCGCTGCCGCTGCTGGAGGAGCGGATCGACGCGTGGATCGCGCGCGGCGGGCCGTCGGTGCAGGATTTCGATACGGCGGCTTGAGCGCCGCTGCGCTTGCGATCAATTGGGCGTGCCGCGCGATGCCGCGCGCATCCGTTCGCCGCGCCGCCGCAGCAGCTCGGCCGCGCCCAGCAGCAGCGTCGAGGCGATGACGAGCAAGGTCGCCGCCGCCGCGATCGCCGGGCTGATCTGTTCGCGCACCCCTTCGAACATCTGGATCGGCAGCGTGCGCTGTTCGGGCCCGGCGATGAACAGCGCGACAGTCGTTTCGTCGAACGACGTCATGAAGGCGAACACCGCCCCTGCGGCGATGCCCGGTGCCGTCAGCGGCATCAATATGCGGACCAGCACCGTCGCCGGTCTTGCACCGAGGCTGGACGCGGCGCGCAAAAGCTCGCCATCGAGACCGTGGAGCGACGCATGGACAACGATCACCACGAAGGGGAGCGCGAGCGCACTGTGCGCGACGATCAGCCCGACCGGGCCGTTGACCAGCCCCAGCGGCGCGAACAGGAAGTAGAAGGCGACCGCGACGACGACGATCGGGACGACCAGCGGCGCCGAAATGATCGCGATGATGACGGGCTTGGCGCGCGACTGCATATGCGCGAGCCCGATCGCCGCGAGCGTGCCGAGCGGAGTCGCGATCAAGGTCGTGGCGACGGCGATCTTCAGGCTGTTCGCGAAGCTGTGCGTCCATTGCGGCGATTCCACGAGCGCGCGGTACCAGCGCAGCGACAGGCCGCCTTCGGGAAAGACCAGGAAGCTGCCGGGGTTGAGCGACAGCGGCACCACCGCAAGGATCGGCAGGACCAGAAAGGCGAAGACGAGTGCGGAATAGACGATGAGGGCGGCGCGGCCGACGCGCTCGCCCCCCGAGCGAAGCGCGGTCATACCGGCACCGTGCGAACCATCGTCCGTCCCGCAAAGAGCATCAGCGCGAGCGGTAGCAGCAGTAGCAGGCTGAGCGCCGCGGCCATGCCCCAATTGAGCGACTGGTTGGTATAGAAGGCGATCGACGCGCTGATCATCTGATCCGCGCCGCCGCCGACCAGCGCCGGCGTGACATAATAGCCGAGCGCGAGGGTGAAAACGATGATCGCGCCGGCCGCGACGCCCGGCAGCGACTGGGGCAGATAGACTTTCCAGAAGGCGCGCAGCGGCGGCGCGCCAAGCGAACTCGCGGCGCGCATGGCGGTCGGCGAAATCCCTTTCATCACACCATAGAGCGGCAGGATGAAGAAAGGCAGCAGCACATGCGTCATCGCGATATAAACGCCGACGCGATTGTAGATAAGCTGGAGCGGCGTATCGATCAGCCCGACATATTGCAGCGCATTGTTCACCACACCGTTGGTCTGGAGCAGTACCGCCCAGGCCGCGGTGCGGACGAGCGCCGAGGTCCAGAAGGGGAGGAGGACGAAGATGAGCAGCGGGTTCGCCGCGCGCTGCGGCAACGAGGCCAGCAGATAAGCCACCGGATAACCGAGCGCGACACAGAGCAGGGCCACTACGGCGCTGATCTTGAACGTCCGCAGGAAAATGGTTTTGAACACCGCCTGTTCCGGCGCGACGCGGGCGACGCGGTCGTCGGCGGTCAGCCGCCGATCGAGCGCCGCGAGCAGGTAATGGCTGGTGAGCGGGCCATCGGCATGGCGCATCGCGGCCCAGATTTCGGGCCGTCCCCAGCGCGGGTCGATCTGCACCATCGCGGCGACGCTGTTGCCCGGCGCCCCCGCCTCCAGTCGGTCGGCAGTGGCGTAAAGCAGGCTGCGCGAGCCCACGACGTCGTAGTTGAGCCGGTTGGCGGCGCGGTTGAGTGTCCCCGCGCGGCGCGATGCCAGAATGTCGCGCGAGACGGTCTGCGCCAATGTGTCGGGCGGCAATCCGCCGCTGTCCCATTGGCGAAGCGCCGCCGCGCTGTCGGGCCACACGGTCATGAGCTCGCGGTCGGTGACGGCGCGCGACAGCATCAGCACCACCGGCGCGACAAAGCTGGCGAGCAGGAAGAGCAGCAGCGGCGCCACCAGCGCGAAAGTCCACCAGCGTCGCTGCATCCCCGGTCTAGCGCGCGACCCAGGCATTGAATCGCTGGGTGAGCTGGTCGCCATATTCGACCCAGAAATCGGCGTCGAGTTCCAGTGCATGGGTCATGTTGGCGGGATCGCTGGGCGTGTCGCGTTTGAGCAGTGGATCGACGCGGGCATTGGCTTCGATATTGGTCAGTCCCGTCGGGATATAGCGCGGCAGTCGCATCTGGTTCTCGGGGCGGGTCATATGGCGAAGGAGCTGCGCCGCTTCGGCGCGGCGCGGACTGTTGGCGAGGATGACCCAATAATCGACGGCATAGATGTTGCCGGTCCAGCTGAGCTTGAAATTGCGGCCTTCGGTGCGATTGGCGACCACCAGTCGCCCCGGGCTGGTCACCGACATGACGATTTCGCGTGAACCCAGCAGGTCGGGAACCTGCGAGATCGACGACCACCAGACGACATGGGGTTTGATCTCGTCGAGCTTGCGAAAGGCGCGGTCGACGCCCGCGGGCGTGCGCAGCGTGGGATAAACCTGGTCGGGTGCGACGCCGTCGGCCATCAGCGCGAATTCGAGCGAATATTTGGGGGTCTTGCGCATCCCGCGTTTGCCGGGAAAGCGTTCTACATCCCAGAAATCGACCCAGTTTTGCGGGCCCGCACCGGCGATCCGGTCGCCGTCATAGCCGATGACATAAGACCAGAGCATCGCCCCGACGCCGCAATCATGGACCGCGGCCGGCAGAAAGGCGTCGCGCCCGCCGAGCGATGCCCAGTCGAGCCGCTGAAAAAGACCCTCTTCGCAGCCGAGGATCAGATCCTCGGTTTCGACCTGCACGATGTCCCAGCTGGCGTCGCCGCCGACGACCTTGGTGCGGATCACCCCGACGCCGCCGCGCCAGCTGTCCTCGCGCAGCGGGATTCCCGTCGCCTTGGTAAAGCTCGTCCAATAAGCCTGCCGGTGAGCGTCCTGCGACGACCCGCCCCAGCCGACGACGGTCAGCGGGCGCAGCTCGCCGCCGCTATCGCAGGCCGCCGCGGTCAAAAGCAGCAGCGTCGCCGCAAGGCTGCGCGCGATCGTCATGCCGCATCCTCGCGCAGCGAACGGCGACCCGTCGGGAAAGCGAAGCAATGATCGGCGCACCAGCTGACCGGCAGCGCGTCGCCGACGCTAAGGCCGCCGCTGACCGCGGTGCGGATGACGAGCGTGTCGCCGCCGCCCAGCGCGGCATGGATGCGGCGATGGTCGCCGTGATAGACAAGCTCGTCCACGCGGGCATCGAGCGCGTTGCAGCAATCGGACGGCTTGGCCCGGCTGTCGATATGTTCGGGCCGGATTGCGGCGACCACCTCGTCGCCGGGTACGACCGCCCCCGATGCGATAGCGCGCACGACCTGGCCGCCGCGCAGCAGGATCGCGCACTGTTCGTCGCTGCGCGCAATGACCGTCCCGGTCAGCATATTGTTTTCACCGACAAAGCTGGCGACGAATATATTCGCAGGCGTTTCATAGATTTGCGTCGGGGTGCCGAGTTGCTGGACGCGGCCTTCGGAAAAGATCGCGATGCGATCGGACAGCGTCAGCGCCTCCCCCTGATCGTGCGTGACGTAAACAATGGTGAGGCCCAGCGCGCGCTGGATGCGCTTGATTTCGGCTTGTAGATGCTCACGAAGCTGGCGGTCGAGCGCACCGAGCGGCTCGTCCATCAGCACGACATCGGGTTCGAAGATCAGCGCGCGGGCGAGCGCGACGCGCTGGCGCTGACCGCCCGACAGGGCCTCCGGGCGGCGCGAACCCAGTCCTTCGAGCCGGACCAGCGCGAGTGCCCGGCCGACTCTGGCCGCAGCCTCGGCGCCTTTGATGCCGCGGACGCCGAGCGGGAAGGCGAGGTTTTCGGCGACGCTCATATGCGGGAACAGCGCATAATTCTGGAACACGACGCCCATGTTGCGTTTGTAGGGCGGGCGGTGGGCGAGTGACTGGCCGTTTAGAAGAATCTCGCCTTGCGTCGGCGTCTCGAAACCGGCGAGCATCATCAGTGTCGTCGTTTTGCCAGAGCCCGAGGGGCCGAGCAGGCTGATGAATTCGCCGCGGTTTACTGCGAGATCGAGGTCCGACACCGCGGCGCGCGCGCCGCCTGCGTAAACTTTCTCGACGCCGCGAAATTCGACCAGGGGAGGCGGAAGCGCGCTCATTGGCCGGTCATCGCGCGATAAACGATGCCGAGGCGCTGGATTCCGTCGTCGATCTGCGCGGGGGTCGTGTAGCTGAAGGAGAGGCGGATATGGTTGCGCGGCGTATGATCGTCCTGCACCGCGAAGAAGCGGCTGCCCGCGATCAGGTGCACGCCCGCCGCCGCCGCCCGCTGCGCGAGGAGGTCGCCGTCGACGGCGGCCGGCAGGGTCAGCCAGACATAATAGCCGCCCTCGGGCACCGCGACGTGCGCGCCCGGCAGGTCGCGCGCGATCGCGGCGACGATGGCGTCGCGGCGTTCGCGATACGCCGCCTGGACGCGCGCAATATGGCCCGGAAAGGCGGGCGAGCTGGCAAAGCCGTGGATGATCCGCTGAATCAGCGGCGACGACCCACCCTCGGCCTTCAGCTGGATCATGCGGGCGATGTGGGCGGGATCGGCGGCGACCCAGCCGATGCGCAGCCCCGGCGCGACCAGTTTGGAAAAGGTGCCGAGGTGAAAGACCGTGCCGCCGTCGGCGTCGAGCGATTTCAGGAGCGGGCCGCCGTCGCCTTCGAACCGCACGCGGCGATAGGGGCTGTCCTCGACGAGCGCGATGCCGCGCGCGCGGGCGAGCGCGACGAGCGCGGCGCGGCGGTCGGCGGGCATCGTCGCCCCGGTCGGATTGTGAAATTCGGGGATGTTGTAGATGAATTTGGGCGGCGGGTGGCCCTCCGCCGCGCGGCGACCCAGCAGGCGTTCGAGCGCCGCGACGTCGATCCCGGCGGCATCCTGCACCACTTCGATGAAATGGACGCCATAGTTTCGGAAGATCGGAATGGCGGTGAAATAGGTCGGCGCGGTGACGACGATCGCGTCGCCTTCGTCGAGGAGCAGGCGGCAGACGAGGTCGATCCCCTGCTTGGCGCCGTTGGTCACGAGGATATGATCGGCGGTGAGCGTACAGCCTTCGTCGTTCATCCAGTCGGCGAGCCATTGGCGCAGATAGGGTTGCCCGCGGCCCGACGCATATTGCAGGGTTTCTTCGCGATGCTCCGAAAGCGCGGCGACGGCATGGGGCGTGAGGTCGGGAAGCAGCTGCGGCGCGGCAAAGCCAGAATCGAACAGGACGATCTCCTGGCCGAATTCCGACGGAAAATGGGGGGCAGGCAGGCGGGTCGACAAATTCGTTGCGCGGCGCGCCAGACGTTCGGTGTTCGGCAAGCTATCGCCCCTCCTTGTCAGCGCTTCTCGGCCAAGCAGCTGTCCCTGCCCCAAATGATGATCGCCACCGGCAAATCCGCCACCGCGCCCAAGCAAAAAAACCAATGGCGGATTTGACTTGGCCGTCGCTCGTGATGTTCGGGAGGTGGCTTCATGATGTTTCGAGCTGGGCGGTGGCAAAGAGGCGCGACAATGGCGGCGGCGATGATGCTTGCACCGCTGTCGGCAAGCGGCGCCGCGGCGGCCGACGCCAGCCGCGACGCGGACCATGGAGCGCCGTTCCCCAGCACCTATCGCGCGCCCGCAGCGCAGCCGCTGGCGATCGTCGGCGCGACGATCCTGACCGGCACGGGCGCCGAAATCGCCGATGCGACGATCCTGGTGCGCGGCGGTCTGGTCGAAGCCGTGGGGGCGGGTGTCGCGGTGCCCGAGGGCTATGACCGGATCGACGGTCGCGGCAAATGGGTGACGCCGGGCATCATCGACGCGCATTCGCACCTGGGCGTCTATCCCTCACCGGGCACGCCATCGCATCAGGACGGCAATGAAGCGGTCGCGCCGAACACCGCCGAAGTGTGGGCCGAGCATTCGGTGTGGCCGCAGGACCCGAAATTCCGGCTGGCGCGCGCGGGCGGGGTCACGTCGCTGATGATCCTGCCGGGATCGGCCAATCTGTTCGGTGGCCGGTCGGTCACGCTCAAAAATGTGTCGTCGGTGACGATGCAGGGGATGAAATTTCCGGGCGCGCCCTATGGGTTGAAGGTCGCGTGCGGTGAGAATCCGAAGCGCGTTTATGGCGGCCGGGGACGGTCGCCCGCGACGCGGATGGGCAATGTCGCGGGGTATCGCAAGGCGTGGATCGATGCGGCGGATTACGCGGCCAAATGGGACAAGTGGGACAAGGGCGGCCGCGCGGGCGACCCGCCGAAGCGCGATTTGCAGATGGAAACGCTGGCCGGGGTGCTGAAGGGCGAGATCCTCGTCCAGAACCATTGTTACCGCGCCGACGAGATGGCGGTGATGATCGACGTCGCGCGCGAGTTCGGCTTTCGCATCCGTACCTTTCACCACGCCAACGAAGCCTTCAAGATCGCGCCTTTGCTGGCGCGTGAGGAGATTTGCGTCGCCACCTGGGCGAACAGCTGGGGCGCGAAGATGGAATCGCTCGACGGGATCGAGGAGAATGCGCCGATGATCCATGCCGCGGGCGGCTGCGCGATCATCCATTCGGACGACGGCCTGCTGATCCAGCGGCTCAATCAGGAAGTGGGGATCGCCATGACCGCCGCCAATCATGCCGGAATGACGATCACGCGCGGTGAGGCGATCCGCTGGATCACCGCGAACCCCGCGAAGGCGATGGGCATCGACGATCGCGTCGGCACGCTGGAACCCGGCAAGATGGCCGACCTGGTGCTGTGGAGCGCCGATCCGTTCAGCGTCTATGCGCGCGCCGACCGCGTCTGGATCGACGGGGCGCCGGTGTGGGATCGCAGCGATGCAGGGCATCAGGCGCCGTCCGATTTCCTGCTGGGCCAGCCCGGACAGGATTTTGCACGATGATCCGCTGGTTGCTCCTGCTTTCGCTGTGCGCGCTTGGCCAGCCCACCGCCGCGCAGACGGTGGCGATCACCGGCGGGCGGGTGGTGACGATGGGCCCGGCGGGTGATCTGGCGCGCGGCACGGTGGTCATCCGCGACGGCCGTATCGTCGCGGTCGGCGCCGATGTGCCCGTGCCGCCGGACGCGCGCGTGATCGACGCGGCGGGACGGATCGTTACGCCGGGCCTGATCGCGCCCGCGACCAGCCTGGGGCTGGTCGAGGTTCGCATGGTCGAGGCGACCGACGACCGCGGCACCGCGAACAGCCGCATCAGCGCGGCGTTCGATGCCGCCTATGGCATCAATCCCGATTCGATCCTGATCCCGGTCGCGCGCCTGGGCGGCATCACGCGCGCGGTCGTCGTGCCGTCGTACAAGGACAAGGCGGGGCGCGAACTACTGTTCGCAGGGCAGGCGGCGGCGATCGCGCTCGACGGTCGCACGCCGCCGGTGAGGCGCGGCGCGGCGATGATGCTGGAGATGGGCGACGCGGGCGCCGAGCGCGCAGGCGGCGCGCGCGCGGCGGCGCTGCTGTCGCTGCGCGCCATCTTTGCCGAAGTGCGCGATTTCAGGGCGCGCCGCGCCGACTATGACCGCGGCGCGACGCGCGATTATATCTTGTCGCGCGCCGACATGGAAGCGCTGATCCCGGTCGTTGACGGGGCGATGCCGCTGCTCGTCAGGGTGAACCGCGCCGCCGACATTCGCGACATGCTGGCGCTGGCGCGCGCGGAGCGGGTCAAACTGATCCTCGAAGGCGCGGCCGAGGGCTGGCGCGTGGCGGGGGAGATTGCGGCGGCGGGTGTGCCCGTCCTGCTCACCCCGGTCGAAAACACCCCGGCGTCCTTTGAAAAGCTGGGATCGACGCTGGAAAATGCCCGGCGGCTGGCGGCCGCGGGCGTCGTCATCGCGATCGAGGGCAACGGCAGCCACCGCGAGCGCGAGATGCGCTATAACGCCGGCAATGCCGTCGCGAGCGGGCTGGGCTGGGACGCGGCGCTCGCGGCGATCACCATCAACCCCGCGCGCATATTCGGCATGGCGGACCGCGCCGGATCGATCGAGCCCGGCAAGGACGGTGATGTCGTCGTCTGGGACGGCGATCCGCTCGACACGCTGTCGCGCCCCGTCGCGGTGCTGATCGGCGGCGTAAGCCAGCCGATGACATCGCGCGCGACCGAACTTCGCGACCGTTATCTTCCCGCCATCGTTGTACCTGCCACTGGAGAATTGCCATGAACGTCAACAAGCTGCTCGTCCTCTATTCGGGCGTCCTGACCGCCGCCGCCTCGGTCGCGCTGGCGACGCAGGCGGGGGCCGACACCCCGCCGGGCAAGGCCGCGTTCGAAGAGATCGACGTCAAGCGGATCAATGTGCGCGAGGATGACGGGACGATCCGCATGATCGTGTCGAACAGCAGCCGCGCGCCCGGCATCATCATGAAGGGCAAGGAACAACCGCACCCCAGCGGCAATCGCGGCGCCGGGATCATCTTTTACAACGACGAAGGGTCCGAAAATGGCGGCCTGACCTTCAGCGGCCGCACCGGCCCCGACGGCAAGGTGTCGGGCGGCGGGCATCTGAGTTTCGACCAATATGAGCAGGATCAGGTGATCCAGCTCACGCAGAATGAATATGACGGGCGCCGCTGGGCGGGGATGGTCGTCAACGACCGGCCCGACGCGCCGCTCGATTTCGACCTCGCGAAGCGCATCTCGGCGATGCCCGAGGGCCCCGAGCGCACGGCGGCGCTGGAGAAGGTCAGAGCCGATGGCACCTTCGGGCGCCAGCGGCTGTATGTCGGCAAGACGCGCGACCGCGAATCGGCGGTGATGCTGAGCGATGCGATGGGACGCCCGCGCATCCTGATGAAAGTGACCCCCGACGGCGCGGCATCGATCGACTTCCTCGACGACAAGGGCGCGGTCATCCGTTCGGTCACGCCCGCCGCCAAATGAACCGCGCGGCGCTGATGTTTTGCGCGGCGCTGACGCTCGGCGGCTGCGCTGCGGGGGAACGGCCGACGCCGGTCGCCGCGGCGCCGTCGGCCGTTCGCGCCGATGCCTATCCCAGCACCTATCGCGCGCCGATGGCCGGGCGCACCGCGCTGATCGGCGCGACGATATGGACCGCGGCGGGAACGGAAATCGCGGACGGCACGCTGCTGATCGACGAGGGCCGGATCGTCGCGGTGGGTGCGGGGCTGGCGGTGCCTGACGGATACCGGACGGTCGATGCGCGCGGCAAATGGGTGACGCCTGGAGTGATCGACGCGCATTCGCACCTGGGGGTGTGGGCGCAGCCCGATTCGATCGAGGTGATGATCGACGTCAACGAACTGACCGACCCCAACACCGCGCAGGTGTGGGCCGAACATTCGGTGTGGCCGCAGGATCCCGGTTTCGACACCGCGCGCGAGGCGGGGGTGACCAGCCTGATGATCTTGCCGGGATCGGGAAATTTGTTCGGCGGCCGCACCGTGACGCTGAAGAATGTGGCGTCGGTGACGATGCAGGGGATGAAATTTCCGGGCGCGCCCTATGGTCTGAAGGTTGCGTGTGGCGAGAATCCGAAGCGCGTTTACGGCGGTCGCGGTCGCTCGCCGGCGACGCGGATGGGCAATGTCGCGGGGTATCGCAAGGCGTGGATCGATGCGGCGGATTACGCGGCCAAGTGGGACAAGTGGGACAAGGGCGCGCGCGCGGGCGATCCGCCGAAACGCGACTTGCAGCTGGAAACGCTGGCGGGGGTGCTGAAGGGCGAGATCCTCGTCCAGAACCATTGCTACCGCGCCGACGAGATGGCGGTGATGATCGACGTCGCGCGCGAGTTCGGCTTTCGCATCCGCACCTTTCACCACGCGAACGAGGCGTTCAAGATCGCACCGCTGCTGGTGCGCGAGGATATTTGCGTCGCCACCTGGACCAACTGGTGGGGTTACAAGATGGAAGCGTTCGATGCGATCGAGGAAAATGCGCCGATGATCCATGCCGCGGGCGGCTGTGCGATCATCCACTCGGACGATGCGGTGGGGATCCAGCGATTGAACCAGGAGGCGGCGGCGGCGCTGTCGTCGGCGTGGCGCGCGGGGATCGAGATCGGCAAGGCCGAGGCGATCCGCTGGATCACCGCGAACCCGGCAAAGGCGCTGGGCATCGACGATCGCGTCGGCACGCTGGAGCCGGGCAAGAATGCCGATGTCGTGATGTGGGATGCCGACCCGTTCAGCATCTATGCGCGCGCCGAAACGGTCTGGATCGACGGCGCCATCGTCTTTGACCGGAGCGATCCCGGCTATCGCCGCCATTCCGATTTCCTGATCGGGCAGGGGGAAGACCAGCGGGAGGCAAGGCCATGATCCGGTTCCTGACCGCCTGCGCGGCGCTGGCGCTGTCGGCGCCGGTGGCCGCCGAAACGATTGCGATCGTCGATGCCCGGGTGATGACGATGGCGGGCGAGGGCACGTTTGAGCGCGCGACGATCCTGATCGAGGGCGGGCGCGTTGCGGCAATCGGCGCCGATGTGCGCGTGCCCGTCACGGCGCGCGTCATCGACGGGCGCGGCGGCGTGGTGACGCCGGGGTTCATCCAGGCGGACAGCACGCTGGGCGCAGTGGAAGTGAGCCAGGTTCCGGCGAGCGCCGACCGCGCGACGCACAGCGCGCGGATCAGCGCCGGTTTCGACATTTCGCTGGGGCTCAATCCCGATTCGAGCCTGCTCCCCGTCGCGCGGCTGGGCGGGATCACCCACGCCGTCACGACGCCGCTGTACGACGACCGCGCCGGGCGCGAGCTGCAATTTGCAGGACAGGCGGCGGTGATCGACCTGGCGCAGCGGCCGGACATGGTGACGCGGCCGCGCGCCGCGATGGTGCTCCAGATGGGCGAAGGCGGCGCCGCGCGCGCGGGCGGTGCACGCGGCGCGGCGATCGCCGCGCTGCGCGCGACGCTGGCCGATGTGCGCCATTTCGCCGCGCATCGCGCCGCCTATGATCGCGGCGAGGGGCGACCGCAGGCGCTGTCGCGGATCGACCTGGAGGCGCTGGTGCCGGTCGCCGAGGGGCGGATGCCGCTGATCGTCAAGGTCGATCGCGCGTCGGACATTCGCGAGATGATCGCGCTGGCGAAGGACGAGAAATTGCGGATCATCCTCGACGGCGCCGAAGAGGGCTGGCGCGTCGCGGCGGAGATTGCGGCGGCGAAGCTGCCCGTGATCCTCGACCCGCTCGCCAACCTGCCGCGCAGCTTTGCCGGGCTTGGCGCGACGATGGAAAATGCCGCGCGGCTGCACGGGGCCGGGGTGACGATCGTCATCCGCACCTCGGGCGGCGCGGCGCATCGCGCGCGCGAACTGCGCTATGGCGCGGGCAATGCGGTGGCGTGGGGTCTGCCCCATGCGGCGGCGGTGGCGGCGATCACCGTCAACCCGGCGCGCGTGTTCGGCGTCGCCGACCGGGCGGGAACGATCGAGGCCGGCCGGGCCGCCGACCTGGTGCTGTGGAGCGGAGATCCGCTGGAGCCCTTGTCACAGCCGCGGCTGATCCTGGTCGAGGGCACCGAAGCGCCGCTGACGGCGCGTCCGCTGGACCTGCGCGACCGCTACCGGCGCTGACCGATCCGGTCAGGGCAGCGGCTTGCCGTCGACATCGATGCGTTCGACCGCCGGGAAACGCGCGCGCAGCGCGTCGATCCATTGCGCGGCATCGCCCGCGACGATCAGCGTCGCGTGCTCAGCGCGGATATGCCGCGCCACCGCCGCGGCGACCTCATCGGGCGAGGGCAGTTCCTGGACCGACTGTTCGGCCGCGAGCAGACCCAGCGGCGTGTCGCTGGCGATCAGCGCGGCAAGATAGGTGGCGAGGCCCGCCGCGCGCTCGGTCTGGTTCGACACGCCGTTCGCCAGAAAGGCCGCGCGTTCGGTGATCCGCGCGGCGTCCATCGGCTCGCGGCCCAGACGCGCGAACTGGTCGAGCATCAGTTCGGCGACCTCGACCGCCGATTCATTCTTGGTCTGCGTCGCGCCCATCAGCAGCGCGGCGTCGCGGCGCAGGTCGAACAGGCTGCCCGCGCTGTAGCTCAATCCCCGCTTGGCGCGAATCTCCTGCGTCAGCCACCCCTGAAAGCCGCCGCCCAGCCGGGCATTGGCGATGCGCAGCGCCAGCCAGTCCTTGTCGCCGCGGCCGATCGTGGGCAGCGCCGCGACCACTGCGGTCTGCGCGGCGCCGGGCATGTCGATCGCGATGATCCGCGGCGCGGCGGTGGCGGTAGCCCGCGGACGCGGCGCGGGTTCGGACCCGCCCGCCTTCCACGCGCCAAACGCCTGCTCGGCGATCCGATAAGCATCGCCGGCGTCGAGGCCGCCGGAAACGATCAGCGTCGCCCTTTCGGGATGCCAGGCTTCGCGCTGCGCAGCGACGATGCTGTCGCGGGTCACCGCGGCCATGCTGTCGGCGGTCGGGACCGCGCCATAGGGCGTGTCGCCGAACATGAGCTGCGGCAGCGTGCGGACGACGAGCTGGATCGGTTGTTTGCGCGCCACGGCGAGGCCCGAAATCTGCTGGTTGCGAACGCCGGTAAGCGCGTCGCCCGAAAAAGCGGGCGCCACCGCGACATCGGCCAGAATCTGCGCCGCGGCGGCGGCGTTGGCGGCGGGAACATTGGCGGTAAAGACCGTCGCGTCGGCGTCGGAGCTGGCGGCGATCGTGCCGCCGAGCGCCGCCATGGCGGTGGCGATCTGACCGGCGGTGCGGCCGCCCGCGCCCTTGAGCGCGAGCGCCGCCGCCAGGTCGCCGCGCCCCGACTGTCCTGCGGGGTCCGCGGCATCGCCGCCGTCGATCACGAGTTTCAGCGCCGCGAGCGGCACGTCGGACGATTTGGCGACGACGACGCGCAAGCCGTTCGCAAGGCGGCGGTCGGCGATCTGCGGCGGCTGCGTTGCGATCGCCGCGGCGGGGCCGGGTATCGCCTCGCGCTCGGCCGCGTCGGCGATCGTCACCGGCGGCGCGCTGGCCGGGGGGATGGTCGTGCCGAGAGCGGACAAATCGGGGGCGCGGTCGCCGGTGTAGCCCGCGGGCCGTTCAGCCTCGTCGCGGTAGCGCAGGGTGATGCGGTGCGCGTCGCTCAGCCATTTTCGGGCGACGCGCTGAACGTCGGCGGGCGTCATCGTGCGGATCGCGGCGAGCCGCCGGTCGGCGAGATACGGATCGCTTGCCAATATGGCGCCGCCGCCCAGCTCATAGGCCCGGCCGCGCGCGGTTTCGCGGCGCGCGAGCGCGTCGCCGAACAGGCCGTTCTTGGCCGCGTCCAGTTCCGCCCCCGACACCGGCGCATCGCGCAGGCGCGCGATTTCGGCCGCCAGCGCGGCTTCGGTATCGGCGAGCGTGCGATCCTTCGCCAGCGTGACGATCAGCGAAAAGGCGTGGCCGTCGCGCGCCGGCAGATTGTAGCTGGTGATCGCCGAAGCCAGTCCACGCTCGTCGATCAGCCCGCGCCGCAGCCGCGCCGCCGCGCCGCGCGTGAGCAGCGCGCCGATCAGCTCGATTCCCGCCGCGTCGGCATCGTCCGCAAAGGGCGCGCGCCACGAAAAGGCCAGCGCGGGGAGCGGGACGCCGGGGGCATAGGCGTCGATCGTGCGCGCGGCGACCGGGCGCCCCTTGGCCGGATCGCGCGGGATGGCGCCGGTGGGACGCGCGATCGATCCGATGTAGCGATCGGCCCATTCATCGAGCTGACGCGGATCGAAATTGCCCGACACGACGAAGATCGCATTGTCGGGCCGGTAATAGGCCTGGTGAAAGGCGCGCACATCGGCAAGCTCGGCGCGATCGAGATCTTCGATCGTGCCGCCGATCGGCCGCCCGTAAGGATGGCCATCGAAGGTGAAGGCGGGGAGCAGCATATAGAGGATGCGACCATAAGGCTGCGACAGGATGCGCTGGCGCAATTCTTCCTTCACGACGTCGCGTTCGGACTGGAACCGTTTTTCGTCGACGACGAGGTTGCGCAGGCGCTCCCCCTCGATCCACAGCATCGCCTGAAGCTGATTGGCTGGGACGGTCATATAATAGTCGGTATAGTCGAACAGCGTCGAGGCATTGGTGCTGCCGCCGATTTCGGTCACCGCCTCGGTCACGCCGCCGGGCAGGTTGCGCGTCGTCTTGAACATCAGATGTTCGAACAAGTGGGCAAAGCCACTGCGGCCGGGCGGGTCGTCGCGTTGTCCGACATCGTACCATATGTTGATCGAAACCGTCGCGGCGCTGGTGTCGCGGATCGCGTAAAGCGTCGCGCCGTTCGCAAGCGTGCGCTTGGTAAAATCGAGGCGCGGAACCTGAAGCAGCGAAAGCGCGGCGGCCGCTGTTTCCGCGGCGAGGGCGGCGTGGGGCAGCGGGCTGGCGGCGACCAGCAGGAGAGTCAGGAAACGGCGCATCGATATATCCTTCGGAAAAACGGGTGGGACCGGGCATCAGCGCCGCGGCAGGGGATCGTCGGCGCGGATCACGCGGCCTTTTTGCATGACGAACAACGGGCGTTCGGTGGCGGTGATGTCGGCGAGTGGATCGCCGGCGACCGCGACGATATCGGCCTGCTTGCCCACCGCGATCGTGCCGACATCGGCGTCGATGCCCATCAGCCGCGCGGCGTTGCCGGTTCCGGCCAACAGCGCGGCACCGGGGCGCATCCCCGTCGCGACCATCAGGCGGAACTCCATGGCGTTCCGTCCGTGGCCGTCGGGGCGCACCGTTGCATCGGTGCCCAGCGCCACGGGCACGCCGATGCGCAGCGCCATGCGAAACATGTCGCCATGCGATGCCGCGGCGGTGCGCGCCTTTTCGGCGATATGGGCGGGATAGGTGTCGGCGTTCGACACGACCCAGTCGAGCGCCATGAAGGTGGGGACGAGGAAGACGCCCTTTTCCTTCATCAGCGTCAGCGTCTCGGCGCTCAAAAAACTGCCATGCTCGATCGAATCGACGCCCGCCTCGATCGCGAGGCGCGCCGCCGTGTCGCCATGCGCGTGCGCGGCGACCTTGCGCCCCCACAGATGCGCTTCGCCGATCGCGGCGTCGAGCTCGGCGCGCGAGAGTTGGGGCACATCGACGGGGTCATGGGACAGGACGCCGCCCGATGCGCAGACCTTGATCGTGTCGGCGCCCCATTTGATCTGGCTGCGCACCGCCTCGCGGCACTGGTCGGCGCCGGTGCAGACGCCTTCGCGCGGGGTCAGCGGCGCGACGCGGTGCGCGGGATAGGGCGCACGGTCGCAGCTCCCCCCCGTGGCGGTGATCGCATTGCCCGCGGCCTGGATGCGCGGCCCGTCGGTGAGGCCCGCCGCAATGGCGTTGCGAAGGCCGACGTCGATGAACTCGCGCCCGCCGAGGTGGCGCACGCTCGTAAAGCCCGCCTCGAGCGTCCGCCGCGCATTGGCCGCGGCGTAAAAGGCCATTTCGGTGGGATTGCGCATCAGCTCGTTGAGCGACTTGCGGTAATAATTCGCATCGGGCTCCAGCGTCAGGTGCGAATGGACGTCGATGAAGCCGGGGAGCAGCGTCGCATCGCCAAGGTCGATCGTTCGCGCCGCCGGCGGGATCGCGGCCTTGCTGCCCACCCCGACGATCCGGCCGCCGCGCACGACCACCACGGCGTCGCCGCGCAGCCGTTCGCTGGTGCCGTCGAACAGCCGCGCCGCGCGCAGCACGATCGTCTCTTCGCCATCTTCGGCCAATCCCGCCGGCGCGGCGCCCGCGCACAGCAGCGCTGCGGCAAGGCAGGCTGCGCGCGCGAGTTTGTGAATGGACTGCAACATTCCGCCCCCCTTGCGCCCGAAAAATCGCCCGGGCTTTCGATGTTACGAGGGGCCAGCATCCCAAATCCGCCACTGGGAATGGCGGATTGACCCGTCCCCGCCCATCGTTGCCGATGCCCTGCACAGCAAAGGAAGCCTATCATGTCCAAAAGCCGCGTCGAAGGATCGTTCGTTGCCAGCGTCACGCCATTCGACGATCGCGGCGCGATCGACTTTGGCGCGTGGCGGACGCTGATCGACCATCAGCATCGCCACGGCACGCGCGCGATCCTGTTCATGGGATCGACCGGCGAGCCGACCTTGCTGTCGCCCGAGGAAAAGAAGCAGGTGATCGTCGAAACCGCGAAGATGCGTCCCGACGGCATGGCCTTTTTCTATGGTTGTTCGGGCGCCCATGCCGAGCAGGTGATCGACAATGTCCGCTTTGCCGCCGCCAATGGCGCCGACGGCGCAATCATCGCAGCGCCGCCCTATATCTGCGCGTCGGAGGCGGATATCGAGCAATTCTATCTGGAGGTCGCCGACGCCGTCGACCTGCCGATCGGTATCTATAACAACCCGCCGCGGGTGAAGACCGACCTTCACTGGGACGCGCTGCTGCGCCTGTTTCGCCATCCCAATATCGTCATCCACAAGGAATCGACCGGCCGCGTCGCGCAGGTGGCGCAGATATTGGCGGCGCCGCCCGACGTTTCGGTCATGTGCTGCGATTCGCCCAATCTGGGGCTCGTCGTTCCCACAATGGCGCTCGGCGGGCACGGCACCGCCAATATGGGCGGCAACATGGCGCCGGCCGAGATGGCGGCCATATCGCAGCCCTGGACCGATGCGGCGGACGCCGAGCGGTTTCGGCGCGAATATCTGACGCTGCTGCCGCTGCTCCATTTCCATTATTCGGCGATCAATCCGGTCGCGATCAAATCGCTGATGCGCGCGTGCGGATTGCCGGTCGGATCGCTGCGCAAGCCGCTTCGCGAACTGGACGACGCGGCGCTGGCGGCCGGTCTGCGCATCGTTCGCGATCTGGGCCTCGACGCCCGATATGGGTACGAGCTGCGTTTATGAGTCGTGGGGCGGGTTCGCTTTCTTCGCCCGATTGATGTCGATGGCACGTTTTGGCAATGGCGCTTCTTCATTTGCGGCGCTGCTGCTGTCGGCGGGCCAAAGCGACCGGGCAAGCGCCGCGTCCAGCGTGCGCCGAAAGCCATCGCCCTCGTCGGGAAAGACGATCTGAAGGCCGACGAAAAAACAGTGCTGGATATTGGCACGCTGCCGACTTTCTTCCTGGCTCAGCCCCAGCGTCTGGAATTGTTGGGCGAGGAATGCGATCCGCCGTTCATCCGACGCGCGGACGATGGCATCGACGCGGTCGTCGCTATGTGCGAGCCGGCGCATCTGTCGTTCCAGGCCATGATCCAGCCGGCTGGCGAACCGGGCCAGCGACTTCCTGACGGCCTCGACGCTCCCCGCCTTTTCGATTTCGGCGATGGGTTCAATCGTTGCGGTACGCAGCCATTCGTCGCCCAGCGCGCCGATATAATCGGGCAGGTCGGCGAAATGATGGTAGAACGACCCCTTCGTTCGTCCGGCAGCGCTGGCGAGCGCATCGATCCGCAGCGCGGCGGGGCCGGATTCGCGCAGCCGGCTCAGCCCGAGCGCGATCCAGTCGCTGCGGCTGAATTGCTTGGCCATCCCGTTTCCCCCTGCCGCCCGCCGATCGTGGCAGGCGTTGTATCAATGCTTTGACATACCATACCGTATGGTATTATCAGATCCCCGTTCAACGGGAAGCGAGATCAGTCCTTATGAAAACTCTCCGATTTATCAAAGCGGCGTTCGCTTCGGCGATGGCCATAGCATTGCTTCCGCACGCGGCTGGCGCGAACCCGTCGGCGGCGGACGGCAAAACGGCGGAACAGGCCGGTCAGTCCTATTTCGCGATCATCTATGATCCGGGCCCCCAGTGGAAGCGCGGCGAGCCGCTGTCGGCGCAAGGGCTGGGCGACCATGGCCGATATATGCGGAAACTGGCGCACGATGGCGTATTGATCCTTGCCGGGCCGCTCAGCACGTCCGAAGGCGGGCTGGTGATCCTTGTCGCCCGAAACCTGGACGAGGCAGCCGATATCATGGCGCAAGATCCCGCCGTCCTTCAGGGCAAGTTCGTCGGACAGGTAAGCCAATGGCGCCCGCTGATCGATCCGCAAAAGCTGCTGCGTGCGGGCGAAGCGGCGGCGCGCTAGGCCGCATCGCTCCGCCGCGGCGGCATCATTTGCCCGCCGAATGACCGTCGAACTAAGTCATTCGCGCGTCCGTCGCGTGGCGAATTGTCATGAAACGGGCGCCATGCCCGTCGGGACGCCCTGGTCAACAGGGCGTCCGCCCGTTGCCTGACGAAAGCGCCGAGCCGGTCGCTGACTTACCAAAATTGCCCGATGAAATCCCGCGATGCCCGACGACGGCAGGGGATGATGGTGCGGTCGAGAAGACTCGAACTTCCACGGCCTTTCGGCCACAACGACCTCAACGTTGCGCGTCTACCAGTTCCGCCACGACCGCACATCATGATGGTCCGGACGGGTCCGGTACCAGGTAGGAGCGGGCGCCTAGCAAAGCTTGCCGGGCGATGCAAGCGAGCTTCGCGGCTTTTATTTTTGCGCATGCGAAGGTGCGATACCCGCCGCCACGGCGCTTGTCATTGAATCGACTCCAAAGAGTCACGCAATTGTCACCACTCTGGCGTCAGACCGTCATCGAATCACCCTAGTGGCGTCGTCACCGGGGGCGAGGGGCGATTTTTCGCTCGCCCGCGGAGTGTTTTTCATCAGGGGCGCTGCTCAACGAGTTTGGGGCGCGCACCGGGAACGGAGATTTTCATGGCGGCTTTCGCACGCATTCGTATGGTCATGCTTAGCGGCGTGGCCTGTTCCATTCTGGCCGCTTGCGGCGCCGACGGCGTTGCCTCGCCGGGCGAAGGCGTAATCGTCGTCCCCGCGCCGACCCCGACCCCCGCGCCGACCCCGACGCCCACCCCGACGCCGACCGGCGTGACCCCGGCCGCGAACTGCCCGACGATCGCCGGCGCCGACCAGTTGGCCAACCTCGGCACGATCAGTGGTCCGCAGGGTGAATGGCGCAATTGCGGTTTCCCCGATCGCTTCAATACGACCACGGCAATCCCGAAGGTCGATGGCGTGATCTATTCGCTGCCCGGCCGCGTCGATGTCGGGACCGACAAGGGCCCCGATCCGGACGCGCCGATCTCGCCCGCGGCTGAGGTGACGCTGACCATCGATCCGGGCGTCACCATCTTTGGTGGCACTGGTCTGTCCTATCTCGTGGTCAACCGTGGCAACAAGATCGATGCCGTCGGCACGCCGACGCAGCCGATCGTCTTCACGGGTCGCGGCAACGTCGTCGGTTCGGCGACCGACAACACCTCGCAGCTGTGGGGCGGTGTGGTCCTGCTTGGCCGCGCGCAGATCACCGATTGCGATGCTTCCGGTGCAGTCCCCGGCTCGATCGACTGTCAGCGCGATACCGAAGGAACGTCGGATGCCAACTATGGCGGCGTGACGAATGACGACAACTCGGGCCGTATGTCCTATGTCCAGATCCGCTATTCGGGTTTCGTCCTGACCGAGGGTAGCGAACTGCAGGGCCTTACCCCGTCGGGCGTGGGCGACGAAACCCAGTTCGATCATATTCAGATCCACAACAGCTCGGACGACGGCATGGAAGTTTTTGGCGGACGCCCGAGCTTCAAGCACATGATCGTCACCGGTGCCGAGGATGACAGCTTCGACACCGACGTCGGCTACAAGGGCAATATTCAATATGCGATCGCCGTGCAGCGCGCCGGTGGCACGATCGGTGACTCGATCATGGAAATCGATTCGCCGAGCGATGACAATGCGAATCCGCGCCAGGAAGTGAAGATTTCGAACTTCACCTTCATCCACCGCAACGCCGGGGCCAGCAACGGCGCCGCGATCCGTATGCGTGGCGGCGCCGATTTCACCTTCGTCAACGGACTGATCACCACGGGCACTTCGTGCATCCGAATGGATAATGCGACGACTGTCCAGGCCGCCAATGGCTCGATCGATGAAAAAGGCCCGCCGGTGTTCAATTCGGTGTCGATGCAGTGCAACGGCACGCCGTTCCGCGGTTCGGATGGTGTTACCAACGCCCAGGTCGAGGCGATCTTTGGCATGGGAACGAACAATAGCTCGACCTATACGCCCAGCCTGACCGATGTTTTCGTCAATGGTGCGACGGAAACGGCGCTGACCCCGTTTGATGCTAGCACGCTGGACGGCTTCTTTGACGCCACCGCCTATGTCGGGGCCGTCCGCGACGCCAACGACACCTGGTACCAAGGCTGGACCTGCAACTCGGCGACGGCCTCTTTCGGTACTTCGAGCGGCAACTGCACCGACATTCCGGTCTGACGTCGCGCGTCCAATGTCGGGGCGGGGCGCACCATCGGCGGAGCGCCCCGCCCCCATTTCAATCTGCCAATAGGGGTTATCCAACATGACCAACCGGTCGCTTTTCGTCAGCCTCCTGCTCATTTCGTCGGCGCTGGTCTCGCCGACAGCGCTCGCGCAGACCGCTGGCGAGCCCGAAACCGCGGTCGAGCCGTCGGTAACCGAGCCGGACGCCCAGCCAGACCAGGAGGAGTTCGATGTCTCGATTCCGGGCGGCGGCGATGCCGAAATCGTGGTGACGGGCCGTTATACCCCTAATATTGTCCGGACGACGCCGGAAGTCGTCTCTGTGCTGTCATCGGCGGACATCGCTCGCACCGGCGAAGGCGATATTTCGGGCTCGCTGCAGCGCGTGACCGGCCTGTCGGTCGTTGGCGGCGGTTTCGTCTATGTTCGTGGCCTTGGCGACCGCTATTCGCTCGCGCTCCTGAACGGCTCGCCACTGCCCAGCCCCGAACCGCTGAAGCGCGTCGTGCCGCTCGATATTTTTCCTACCAACGTCATCGAATCGACGCTCGTCCAGAAAAGCTATTCGGTGAACTTCCCCGGCGAGTTCGGGGGCGGCGTGATCAACCTTACGACCAAAGCGACTCCGCGCGAATCCTTCCTGACCTTTTCGGGCGGCATCGGCTGGGACAGCGAGACGACGAACGAGCTGGGCTATACCTATTATGGCAGCGATACCGACTGGACGGGTTTCGACGACGGCACGCGCGACGTTCCGCCGCTGCTCGCCGCGGCGCTGGCCAGCGGCCGACCGATCCTCGAGGGTGCGGATTTCACGCAGGACGATCTCGAAGCGATCCAGATGGAACTGGTCAACGCCGAGACGAGCCTGCTGCAGCAGAACGACCACATCCCGGTCAACTGGTCTGCGGGGATTACTGGCGGCACGACGATCGCACTGCCCGACGGCGAGCTTGGCATCATCGCGACGGCGGGCATCAGCAACAAATGGCGCACGCGCGACACATTGCAACAAACCACGCTTTCGGTCGATCTGTCGGGTACACCGCAGTCTAGTTTCCAGCGGGTCATCACCGACAATCGGATCGTCGTGAATGGCCTACTCGGCTTCGGGCTCGAGCTGGGGGATCACAAGTTCCGCTGGACCAACCTTTATATCCGCGACACGCTGAAACAGTCGCGCTTGGGACTCGGCACCACCCGCAATCAGTCTGACGCCGACATACTGCAGCAGGATACGGCGTGGTACGAGCGCCAACTGATCAACACGCAATTCGTGGGCGAGTTCGATTTCGACAGTTTCCAGCTCGACCTGCGCGGCGGCTATGCCAATTCGCAGCGCGAGGCGCCCTACGAACGCAGCTTCACCTATGTCCGTTCGAACATCTCCACCGACGTCGATCCCGTCGGCGACAAGTTCGTCAACGACCTGGGTGGCAACCGTGGGTCAGCGAGCATCGCCTTTTCCGATCTCAATGAAGACCTGTGGTCGGGCGGCGTCGATCTTTCGTACGAAATCGCACCGGCGATCACCGCCACGGTCGGTTATGCATACAGTGATACGCACCGTGTGTCCGAACGTCGCTCCTTCCTGTTCCGCGCCCAGAATCTCCCGATTTCGGTGCAGCAGTTGCGTCCCGACTATCTCCTGTCCGATGCAACGATCCAGCTTTACGATATTTCGCTGCTCGAAACGTCGGCGCAGGACGGAACGGCGGCATTCGATGCCAAGCTGACGACGCACGCGGGCTATGGGCAGATCCAGGCCGAAATCATCCCGGGCGTCAACATCAACGCTGGTGTGCGCTACGAGGAAGCAAAGCAGGCCGTTGTGCCGATTGACCTGTTCGGCACGGGGTCGTCGGCCATCGTCCCGACGAACCTCAATAACGACTATTGGTTGCCCGCCGTCACCCTGACCTGGGAAGTGGCGCCCGACATGCAGCTACGACTGAACGGGTCGAAGACCATTGCGCGCCCGCAATTCCGTGAACTGGTCGCGCAGATTTTCCAGGATCCTGAATCCAACCGCCTCTATCGCGGCAACCCGTCGCTGCGCGACAGCGAGCTGTGGAATGCCGAGGCCCGCTATGAATGGTATTTCGGTCGCGATCAGCGCTTCTCGATTGCTGGCTTCTACAAATCGATCGACAATCCGATTGAAACTTACACATCGGCCAGCGACAACCAGATCACGACGAGCTATGCCAACGCGCCGAAGGCGACGCTTTACGGCGCCGAGGTCGAGGTGCAGAAATATGTCCCACTCGACACGATGTCGGACGCGCCTTTCTGGCAGAGCCGTCGCCTCGTCCTGATCGGCAACTACACCTATACGCAGTCGGATATCAAAGTCGGCGAGGATGATGTCACTTTCATCAACGGCGTCGAGCGTCCGGCGGACATCTTCTTCTTCGACGGCTCGCCGCTGACCGGCCAATCGGACCATATCGTCAACGTCCAGATCGGGCTCGAGGATACGGACAAGCTGTCGCAGCAGACGTTGCTGCTTACCTATGCCAGCCCGCGCGTGACCAGCCGCGGTCCGTCGGGACAACCCGACATTCGCGAAAAGCCGGGCATTTCGCTCGATTTCGTGGCGCGGCAGGGCGTGACCTTGCTGAACAAGGAAATCGAGCTGAAGTTCGAGGCGCGCAACCTGACCGGGCGCACCTATAAGGAAGTGCAGGAATCGGGCGACAATCGCATCTTCCTCAACCGCTACAAGCTGGGCCGGACCTTCTCGCTCAGCGCGTCGCTGAAATTTTAGGCGCCTGGAACGCGATTGTCGTTAAGTTGAATCGTCATCCCGGCGAAGGTCGGGATCTCATCGGATGGATTTCAGGCACCGGCGAGATCCCGGCCTTCGCCGGGATGACGGAGTTAAGGGAGCGGGCGCTTCGGCCCCACCCGCCGCAGCAGACTCGCTCGGCTGACAAAAAACTGTAATCTTCCCGTCAACTGATTGTCACCAATCGCCCCTAGGCGATTCGCGAGACCGAATTTTCTCAGTTGGGGGGCAAGATCGATTCCATGGCGACGCTGATGTCCCGATCGGCCGTCCGGTTGCCGCGCGCGCTGCCATCATGGCTGCGCGCGCGCGGACGTTCACCCCGCGCGATCTGGCCGCAGTTACTGGTCGGCCTGCTCGGCGTGATGCTTGTGTGGCAGGCGGTGCGGCTGCTGTGGGTGCTGCTGACCCCGGTATCGCCGCTCGGCGCGTGGCAGCCGCAGACGGCGGCGATCGCCTCGCCCGCCGAACGGCGCGCGCTGTTCACCAGCCTCGATCCCTTTTTCCGCGGCGCGGCGCAGGGACCGGAAACCGCGACGGTCACCTCGGCGGGGCTCACCCTCTTTGGCATCAACCTCAACGAAGCGACGGGCGGCGGCTCGGCGATCATCGCGGGCGAGGACGGGGTGCAGACGAGTTACGCCGTCGGCGACGAGATCGCGCCGGGGCTGAAGCTTGCGGGCGTTGCCTTCGACCATGTGCTGCTCGATCGCAGCGGCGCGCGCGAGAGCCTGTTCCTCGACCAGAGCGGCGATGCGCCGGTCGCCAGCCCCGCGACGCCGCTGCCCGCGCCGACGGCAGGGGTTGGTGCTGCGGCGAGCGGCGAACTAACCGCAGCAGCGATCAAGGCCGGGGTCGCTTTTGCGCCGCGCACCGAAAATGACCGCGTTACCGGCATCGTCGTCCAGCCGACGGGCGACGGCGCGACCTTCCGCGCCGCGGGGCTGCGGCCGGGTGACGTCATCCGCGCGGTCGGCGGCCGCCCGATCGGGTCGGCGAGCGATGCCGCCGCACTCGCCAATCAGCTTACGCCGGGCGCGCGCATCGCGCTCGAAGTCGAACGCGGCGCCAGCGTCGTTCCCGTCGCCATCTTCCTCTCGAAGCAATAGGTTTTATGCGTCTCAAACTGTCCCTGATGCTCGCCGCCGCGCTCGTTTCCGCAAACCCTGTGCCCGCGGTCGCCCAATATACGCTGAACGTCCGCGACGCCGACATTCGCGCCTTCATCCAGGATGCGGCGCGGATCACCGGGCGCACCTTCGTCATCGACGGGCGCGTCAACGGCAAGGTGTCGGTCGTCACCGACCGGCCGCTGTCGCGCAGCGAATATTTCGAGATTTTCCTCGCGACCTTGCGCTCGAACGGGCTTGTCGCGGTGCCGGGGCCGAACGGCGCCTACCGCGTCCAGCCGATCGACGGGGCCGCGGCGCAGCCCGGCCGCATCGGCAGCAGCGGCGCGGCGCAGAACCAGTTCGTCACCGAAATCATCCGCCTCCGCCACATCGACGCCGTCGCAGCGGTCGAAACGCTGCGTCCGCTGGTCAGTCCGCAGGGCTCGCTGACCGCCAACCGCAACGCGAACAGCCTGGTGGTCGCCGATTTTGCCGACAATATCCGCCGCATCCGCTCGCTCGCGGCGAGCATCGACCGCGACAGTTCGACCAGCCAGATCGTCACGCTGAAGAATGCGGGCGCGCGCGAGATCGCCGCCGCGCTCCAGGCGCTCGTCCCCGCGGCGGGCGAGGGTGCGCGCGCACCCGTCGCGATCGTGCCGATCGACAGCAGCAATGCGATTGCGCTGCGTGGCGATCAGGCGCTCGTGACACGCTTCGTGGCGATGGCCAACGACCTCGACGCCAAGGCGGCGGGCGGCACCGAGCTGCGCGTCTACTGGCTCGAACATGCCAATGCCGAAACGCTGCTGCCGACGCTGCAACAGCTGATCGGCGGCGGTAGCGACCCGGCGCAAAAGGCGGGATTGCCGCCTGCATCATCGTCGTCTTCCGACGGCGGCAGCAACGCGGCGCCCGCCGCAGCGGCACCCGCATCGTCCTCGACCGGCGCCGGGGGCAGCGGCAGCATCTCGACGCGCGGCCCGGCGATCGTCACGCGTTATGAGGGCGCCAACGCGATCATCGTCGCGGCGAACAGCGAAGTGCAGCGGATGCTCGGCGAGCTGATCCGCCAGCTCGACGCGCGGCGCCAGCAGGTTCTGGTCGAGGCGATCGTCGTCGAAATCGGCGACGATGCGGCGAAGCGGCTGGGCGTCCAGTTCCTGCTCGGCGGCAAGAATATTCCGTTTGTCGCGACGAGCTACAGCAACGCCTCGCCCAATATCCTGACCCTGGGCGGCGCCTATGCCTCGACGCGGATCAGCGAGGAGACGACGACGACCGACGGCACCACCGTCGTTACCCAGACGACGAGCGCGCTCGGCGACGCCTTGCAGGAAGCCGCGGCGGCGCAGCTGCTGTCGGCGACCGGCGGCTTTGCGGGTTTTGCGGGCGACATCGGCAAGAACACGATCTTTGGCGCGATCATCAACGCGGTGAAGTCGGACACGACGTCGAACCTGCTCGCGACGCCGCACATCGTCACGCTCGACAATCAGGCGGCGAAATTCCTCGTCGGACAGGATGTGCCGATCACGACCGGCGAACAGCTGGGCGACAATTTCGATAATGCCTTCCGCACCGTCCAGCGCGAAGAGGTCGGCATCAAGCTGGAAGTGACGCCGCAGGTCAATGGCGCGGGCGAAGTGAAGATGTTCCTGCGCCAGGAAGTGTCGAGCGTCGCGGGGCCGGTCTCGTCGCGCAACAGCGACCTGATCCTCAACAAGCGCGCGTTCGAGACGGTGCTGACCGTCGATGACGGCGAAATCCTCGCGATCGGCGGGCTGCTCAACGACGATGAGCGCAAGACGATCGAACGCATTCCGCTTTTGAGCGACATTCCGCTGCTCGGCGAGCTGTTCAAGTCGCGGAGCCGCACGCGGTCGAAAACCAATCTGATGGTCTTCATCCGCCCGACGATCCTGAAAAGCCGCGAGGACAATGCCGCGCTCACCGCGCGCCGTTACGGCTATATCCGCAATTTCCAGCTCCAGCGGAACCCCGACGTCGAACCCGCGATCGACACGCTGGTGCGCGACTATATGGGCGCGACCCCGCCGTCGCCGCCGACGCCGGACGATGTGACCATCGGCCCCGTCAACCTGCCCGAACTGCGCGGCGCGGACGGCGCGGTGATCCAGACCGACGTGCCGCCATCGGTTTCGCAGGCCCCCGCCCCTCCCGCCGGAGACATTCCGTGAGCGACAACGAACCGGCCGCGCCCGCGACGGCGCCGGTCGACATCCCCTATGGCTTTGCGCGCGCGCACGGCGTCGTCATCGCGCCGGGCGACGACGGCGTGTGGCTCGCGACCCTGCGCGACGGCAGCGATCCCGCGGTGCTGATCGAGGTGAAGCGCCATCTGTCGCAGCCGCTGCGCGTCGCCACCGCCGACGCCGCCGATTTCGACCGGCTGCTGTCCGATCATTATGCGGTCGACAGCTCGGCCGCGGCGATGGCGGGGTCGGTCGGCAGCGACGGGCTCGACCTCGGCATCCCCAGCGCCGAAGACCTGCTCGACAGCGCCGACGATGCCCCCGCGATTCGCCTGATCAACGCGATCATCGCCGAAGCGGTGCGGCAGGGGGTCAGCGACATTCACATCGAGCCCTATGAAAGCGGGCTGGTCGTGCGGATGCGCGCCGACGGCGTGCTGCGCGAACACCTCAGGATGCCGCCGCATGTCGCTCCCGTCGTCGTCAGCCGCATCAAGGTGATGGCGCGGCTCGACATCGCCGAACGCCGCGTGCCGCAGGACGGGCGCATCGGGCTGACGCTTGCGGGGAAAGCGGTCGATGTCCGCGTTTCGACCTTGCCCAGCCGCGCGGGCGAGCGCGTCGTGATGCGTATCCTCGACAAGGATGCCGCGGGGATCGACTTCGATGTGCTCGGCCTGACGGGCGCCGCCGACCAGATATTGCGCGAGGCGCTGGCCGAACCCAATGGCATCATCCTCGTCACCGGGCCGACCGGATCGGGCAAGACGACGACGCTCTATGCGGCATTGAAGCAATTGAACGATGGCCAGCGCAATATCCTGACCGTCGAGGATCCGGTCGAATATGCCGTCGACGGCGTGGGCCAGACGCAGGTGAACAACAAGGTCGGGCTCGACTTTGCCGCGGGGCTGCGCGCGATCCTGCGCCAGGATCCCGACGTGGTGATGGTCGGCGAAATCCGCGACCGCGAGACGGCCGACATTGCGGTGCAGGCGTCGCTCACGGGCCATCTCGTGCTCTCGACCGTCCACACCAACGATGCGGTGGGGGCGATCACGCGCCTGAAAGATTTGAAGGTCGAACCCTTCCTGCTCGCCTCGACCCTGCGCGCGGTGATCGCGCAGCGGCTGGTGCGCAAGCTGTGCGACCAGTGCCGCGAGCCGGTGCAGGCCGACAATAGCGTCGCCGCGATGCTGGGGCTCGACATCGGCACCGTGATCTGGCGGCCGAAGGGCTGCGAGGCGTGTAGCGGCACGGGTTTCAAGGGCCGCATCGGCGTGTTCGAGGCGATCAAGGTCGATGAGACGGTGCGCCGCTATATCTATGCCGGCGGCGACGAATCGATGATCGTGAAGCACGCCTTTTTGAAGTCGCCGACGCTGGCGTCCGCGGCGCGGACGATGGTCGCGAAGGGGCTGACGACCGCCGAGGAAGCGATCCGCGTCGCGCGGCGCGAGGATGTCGATGCCTGATTATCGCTATGTGGCGATCGATCCCGCAGGCCGCGAGCGCAAGGGGCGGCTGACCGCCGCGAATGATGATGCGGCGCGCGCCAATCTGGTCGCGCGCAAATTCCACATCGTCGCGATCGACGAAGCGGGAACGAAGCCCGCGTCGGGGCGCTCGCTGCTGGCCTTCCGCAAGGACCGGCTCGGCCGCAAGGAACTAGCGCTGTTCACGCGCCAGCTCGCGACGCTGGCCGAGGTCGCGCCGCTCGAAGAGGCGCTGCGCACGCTGACGCGGCAGAGCGAGGCCGAAAGCGCGCGCGCGGTGATCGGCGACGTCCACGCCGGGCTGCTCGAAGGGCGCCGCCTTGCCGATGCGATGGCGCGCCAGCCCGCAAGCTTTCCGCCCCTCTATCGCGCGATGGTCGCGGCGGGCGAGACGACGGGCAGCCTGACGGTGATCCTTGCGCGGCTCGCCGACCTGCTCGAACGCCAGGCCGAGGTGCGCGGCAAGCTGATCGCCGCGCTTGCTTATCCGATCGTGCTCGCGGTCGTCGCGATCGGCGTCGTCGCGGCGCTGATGATCTTCGTCGTGCCGCGCGTCGTCGAACAATTCACCGACACCGGCCAGCAATTGCCCTTCCTGACGCGCGCGGTGATCGCCGTGTCCAGCTTTGCCGCGAACTGGTGGTGGCTGATCGCGCTGCTGATGATCGGTGCGGCGTTCGGATGGGTGGCGGCGATGCGGCGGCCGGCGTTCAAGGCACGCGTCGATGCGCGGCTGCTGCGGCTGCCGCTGCTCGGCCGCCTGCTCCGCGACCTTTATGCCGCGCGCTTTGCACGCACGCTCGCGACGATGGTGTCGAGCCGCCTGCCGCTCGTCGAAGGGCTGCGGTTGACGCTGCCGACGATCCGCAACGCCGCACTCGCGAGTGCAACCGCGACGATCGTCGATCAGGTGCGCGCGGGCGGCAGCCTGTCGGCGGCGCTCCGCGATGCCGGCGTCTTTCCGCCGCTGCTCGTTTACATGACCGCCAGCGGCGAAAGCGCCGGGCGGCTGGAAGTAATGCTCGAGCGCGCGGCCGATTATCTGGAGCGCGAGTTCGACCGTTTCACTGCCGCATCGATGGCGCTTCTCGAACCTGTCATAATTGTCGTTATGGGGTCATGCGTTGCCCTTATCATCCTCGCCATTCTGCTGCCGATCCTTCAGTTGCAGAATCTAGCCGGACTGTAATAAATGTCGCTGATGCAGCTTTTCCTTCGCCTGATGCTCGACACCTCCTTTTCGGAGCGGGACCGTCCGCTGGTTTACCGCCGCCGCAAAAAGGGCGAGCGCGGCTTCACGCTGACCGAACTGATGGTGGTCATCTTCATCATCGGGCTGCTCGCGACGGTGGTGATGATCAACGTCCTGCCCAGCCAGGATCGCGCGATGGTGACGAAGGCAAGGGCCGACATCGCGACGCTCGAAACCGCGCTCGAACAATATCGGCTCGACAATCTGACCTATCCGGCCTCGACCGATGGGCTGAATGCGCTGGTCACCCCGCCGCCCGCGCTCGCGCAGCCCGAACGCTATCGCCGCGGCGGCTATGTCAAGCGGCTGCCCGAAGACCCTTGGGGCCGCCCCTATAATTATCAGGCGCCCGGGCCGAACGGCAAGGCGTTCGACGTCTGGTCGCTCGGCGCCGACGGCGCCCCCGGCGGGACCGACGAAAATGCGGATATTCGCAGCGACGGCTGAAGCCCGCGCGCGCGCGCGTCCCGACGCCAACGGATTTACGCTGGTCGAACTGATGGTCGTGCTCGCGATTATGGCGCTCGCGGCGACCGCGGTGGTGCTGACGATCCCCGGCGAGGAACGCAGCGTGCGCAGCGAGGCCGACCGGCTCGCCGCGCGGCTCGCCGCCGCGCGCGACGTCGCGGTGATCGAGGGACGCAGCGTCGCGGTGCGCTTCGCGCCTTCGGGTTACGGCTTTGAACGGCGGATTGCGGGCGAATGGCAGCCGCTGCCCGGCCGCCCCTTCGAACAGCGCAGCTGGCCCGCCGATGTGGCCTTTTCGGCCGAAGGCGGGCAGGGCGTCGCGCGCATCCTGTTCGACCGCGTCGGCACCAGCCCGACGCCGCAGGCGGTGGTGCTGTCGGGCGGCGATGCGCGAGAGATCGTGCGCGTGTCGGCGACGGGGGAGGTCAGCCGTGGGCGGTGACGTGCCGCATCGGGGTGAAGGCGGCTTCACCCTGCTCGAAATGCTCGTCGCCTTGAGCATCATCAGCATCGCCGCGCTGACGCTGATGCGGCTCGACGCTTATGCGGTGCGCACCGCGGGCGACCTCGATGTCAGCACGGTCGCGGGCATCGTCGCGCAGAATCGCGCGGTCGAGCTGTGGACCGATCCCGCGCCGCCGACGATCGGCAACAGCGCGATCGGCGTCGCCAACGCGGGGCGCAACTGGCGCGTCGATCAACGCGTGGCGAAAACCGCCGATGCAGGGCTGCTGCGGATCGACCTGCTCGTCCGTCCCGAGAACGGCGGCGGGCAGGCGGCGCTGACGATCATTCGGCCGGCGCGATGAACGATCAGCGCGGATTCACCCTCGTCGAGATGCTCGTCGCGCTGTCGCTGTTCGCGGCGATCGCAGCGATGGGCGTCGGCCTGCTTCGCAGCAGCATCGACACGCAGGATGCCGTGCAGGAGCGGCTGAAGGGCATGAGCGGGATGAACCGCGTGCGCGCGGTGATGGCGAACGATCTGGCGCAGGCGGTGCAGCGCCCGACGCGAGGGCCGGCGGGCGAGGCGGTGCCGGCGTTCGTCGGGACCGCGACCGGCTTTGCCTTTGTCCACGCCGGCGCGGCGGCGCTCGACGGCAGCCCGCGGCCCGCGGTCGAGCGCGTCGGCTATGCACTCGTCGGCAGCGAATGGCGCCGTGCGACGCAGCCCATGCTCGACGGCACCGCGCTGGGCGAAGGCGACCGGCTGCTGGACGAGGTGGCGGCGGCGCGGGTGCGCTATCGCGACGAGGCGGGGAGCTGGAGCGAGAGCTGGACGTCGGAGCCGGGCGACCGCCTGCCGCGCGCGGTCGAGGTGCGGATCAGCCGCACGGGCCGCGAGCCGCTGACGATGCTGTTTCTCACCGCACCGACCTTGCTTCCGCCGCCCGCAATCGGGGGCGAGGAACCATGATGCCTTCGCAGGGCGAACGCGGAGCGGCTTTGCTCAGCGTCTTGCTGCTCGTTGCCGTGATGGCGGTGATCGCGGCAACCGCGCTCGACCGGCTGACGCTGGCGACGCGGATCGCGGGCAGCGCGGCGACGGTCGATCAGGGCCGTTCGTACAGCTTTGCTGCCGAACAGATCGCGCTCGGCCGCGTCGCCGATCTGGTCGGGCGCGATCCGGCGAAACTGACGCTCGCGGGCGACTGGCTGGGGCGCGATTTCGTGCTGCCGCTGCCCGGCGGCGAAGGCCGCGCGCAGCTCACCGATGCGAATAATTGCTTCAACCTCAACAGCCTGGTCGCCGAGACGGTGCCGGGGCGCTTGACGCAGCGCATGGGCGCGCAGCGGCAATTCGCCGAGCTGATGACCCTGCTCGGCATCAATGACGGCGAGGCGCAGGCGATCGCGGGTGCCACCGCCGACTGGATCGACAGCGACAGCAACGAAGGACGGCTCGGCGCCGAGGATAATGTGTATTGGTCGCTGCCCGGCGCCTATCTGCCCGCGAACCGCAAGATGGCGCATGTCAGCGAGCTGCGCGCGGTGCGCGGCGTCAGCGCCAAAATCTATGCGCGGCTGGAGCCGTGGGTCTGCGTGCTGCCCTCGACCGACCCGGTAAAGCTCAACGTCAACACGCTCGCCGCCGGACAGGCGCCGCTCGTTGCGATGCTGTGGCCCGGCGAAATCGACCTGGCGACCGCACGGGCGGCGCTAGCCGCGCGGCCCGCGGGCGGCTATGGCAGCAGCGTGCGATTCTGGGAGGCGCCGGCGTTCGACCGCCGCAAGCCGCCGACCGATGTCGCCGAGCAGGCGGCGGTGACGAGCCGCTGGCTGGTGCTGACGACGAATGTGACGATGGGGGACGGGTTTTTGACGGCAGTTTCACTCATCGACGCCAATGGCGGCGCGCCGTCGGCCGGCATGGCCCCGCCCGTGATCGTGCGCCGCGACTGGGGCGAGAGCGACTGACGTGACGCGCACTTTGCTGATCTGGCTGCCCCCCGTGGCGGCGCTCGCGAACGACGATGCCGCGCCCGCCGCCTGGCTGCGCGTCGATGACGGTGTCGTCGTCGACAGCGGACAGGACGACGGCTGGGTCGCCGATTGGGAAAAGCAGGGCGATGATGGCCCCGACGACCGGCTGGTCGCGCTGGCGCCCGCTTGTGACGTCCCGCTGTGCTGGCACCATTATCCCGACGCGGCCCCCGCACAGGCGGCCGCTGCGGCGCGGATCGACGCGCTGAAGGGCAGTTTGGGCGACGCGGCCGGGCTGCATGTCGTCGCGGGACAGCCCACCGAGACCGGGCAAGCGGTGCCCGTTGCGGTGACGACCCATGCCGCGATGACGGGCTGGACCGGCTGGCTGAGCGCGCGCGGGCTGACCGCCGCGGCGATCATTCCGGCGGCAGCCGCGGTGCCGCCGCCCGAAGCCGACAGCCTGTGGTCGGCCGAGCTGGGCGGCGAGCGGATCATCCGGTCGGCCGACCGCGCCTGGGCGTCGGATCCCGAACTCGATCCGCTGATCGCGGGCAATCACGATGTCGCGCCGCTCGATGCCGAGGCGATGCGCGAGGCGCTTTTGCTCACGCTCGCGGCGCCGCCGCTCGACCTGTTGAGCGGCGCGTGGAAGCCGAAGCGCAGCTGGGCAGTCGATCCGGCGATGCTGCGGCTCGCGAAACGGCTGGCGATCGCGCTTGTCATGGTGAGCATCGCGATACCGCTGATCTATGCGCTGCGCTTGACCGCCGACACCAGCCGCGCTGACGAGGCGGTGGTGGCGATGGCGACAAAGGCCGGTGTGACCGCATCCGACGCCAGTGCCGCCGAGACCGAAATCGACCGCCGGCTCGCCGCGGCGGGGGGCGGGCCGCTCGCCTTTTCGGTGCCCGCTTCGGCGCTGTACGACGCGATGCGCGACGCGCCGGGCGTGTCGCTGAAAACGCTCTCGCACCGCACCGACGGCACGCTGACGACGACGCTCGCGGCGCCGCGCGTCGATGACATCAACCAGGTGCTGCTGGCGCTGCAGGCGCGCGGCTATCGTATCACCGCGCAGCCGATGGCGGGCACCGACGGGCAGCAGATGGCCAATATCACGATCCGGGCGGTGCCATGACCGACAGGCTGAAAAACTGGTGGGCGGGATTGTCGGGGCGCGAACGCTGGCTGGTCGGCATCGCCGCGGTGCTGGCGCTGGGCGTGCTCGGTTGGGGAATCGCGCGGCCCGCGGTCGCCGCCTTCATCGATCTGGAAAGCCGCCACCGCGCTGCGATCGAGCGCGAGGGGCGCGTTGCGGCGAAGGTCGCGCTGCTCGGCGCGCGGCCCGCGAAATCGGTCGCGGCGGGCGTTGACGCGGGCGCCATCGACCAGTTTCTTCAGCAGTCGGCGGGCGAGATCGGGCTGACGCTCGACCGCAACGAGGCGCGCGGCGCCAATCAGGCGACGATCGCGATTGCAACCGCGAAGGCGCCGGTGCTCACCGACTGGCTCGCCGCGCTCGAAGCGCAGGGCTTTGTCATCGACCAGCTGACGATCACCCCCGCCGCCGACGGCACGGTCGGGATGACGGCGGAACTTCGAAAGAGCGGTCAATGAGCGCGCGGCGGCGCTGGATCCTTGCGGCGGCGTTGCTCGCACTCGTCCTGCTTGTCGCGACCTTTCCGATGCGCCTCGCGCTCGGCTGGTCGGGGGCGAGCGATGCCGGCGTGTCGGCGCGCGCGGTGCGCGGGTCGGTGTGGTCGGCCGAGCTGGTCGACGCGCGGCTCGGCGCGCTGCCGCTCGGCACCGTCCGCGCCAGCCTGTCGCCGCTGGCGCTGCTCACCGGCGAAACCGAACTCGCCTTCGAACGCAGCGACGACCGGCTCGGCGCGCTCGCGGGGCGGCTGCACGGCAGCAATCCGCGCGGTATGTCCGACGTCAGCGGGACGAGCGCGATGGCGGGCGGGCTGGGCCTGATCCCGGTCGATACGATCCGGTTCGAGGGTGCGACGGTGCGGTTCGACGATGCGGGCAAGTGCGTGAGCGCGAGCGGGCAGATTCAGCTGATGGTCGCCGCGCCGATTGCGGGACTCGACCTGTCGCGCGGCCTCACCGGGCCGCTGCGCTGCGCGAACGGGCGCGCCGAGGCGGCGCTCGCCAGCCAGTCGGGGATGGAGCGGCTGACGCTCGGCTTCGACGGCGGCGGCGCGTGGCGCGCGCGACTTGCGATCAATGTCGACCGCGATCCGGCGATGGCGGCAGCGCTCGCGGCGCTGGGTTTCCGGGCGGGACCGGGCGGGTTCGTGCTGGCGACCTCGGGCCGCTTCTGAATAATGTGTAGCGCCACCTATCCCGTTCGCGTCGAGCGAAGTCGAGACGCCGTGCCGGCCAGCCGGGCGTCTCGACTTCGCTCGACGCGAACGGATTAGATCGCAATCGGGCGGTGGTCGACCAAAGCCTGAATATCCTCGATGCCTTGCCCTTCGGCACGGGCATCCTGCTTGCCGGGCTGATCGGGCTGCTGTTGGGCAGTTTTATCGCGACGCTGGTGCTGCGCTGGCCCGCAGGTCGCTCGCTGCTCGGGCGCTCGCAATGCGACGGCTGCGGACGGCCACTCGGCGTGCGCGATCTGGTGCCGATCCTGTCCGCGCTGCTGTCGCGCGGCCGGTGCCGGACGTGCGGCGCGAGGATCAACCCCTTTCATGGCCGGGTCGAGCTTGTATCGGCGCTGATCGGTGCCGGGGCGCTGGCGCTGCTTCCGGGTACGGCGGGCTGGCTCTGGGCGCTGTTCGGCTGGCTGCTCCTACCGCTCGCGCTGCTCGATGCGCGGCATTTCTGGCTGCCCGACCGGCTGACGCTGTTGCTGGCGGTGACGGGGGTGTTGCTGGCGGGACCGATGCTTGGCACGTCACTGGTCGATCGCTGGATCGGGGCGCTGGTTGGCGGTGGCGCGCTGGCGCTGCTCGCGTGGCTCTATGCGCGTGCGCGCGGACGGGAGGGCATGGGCGGCGGCGATCCCAAACTCGTCGCGGCGACCGGCGCGTGGCTCGGCTGGCAGGCCTTGCCGCTGATGCTGCTGCTCGCCAGCCTGGGCGGAATCATCTGGGCGCTCGTCGTCCAGCGAAAAGGGGACCAGCCGCTCGGCGAGCGGCGAGTCCCCTTCGGTTTGTTTTTGTGCGGCGCGGCCTTTGCCGCGGTGCCGCTATGGCCGCTTATTGCCCGATGACGACGGTCACCGCGCGGCGATTCTGCGCCCAGGCTTCCTCGTTCGACCCGACCGCCGCGGGGCGTTCCTTGCCATAGCTGATGACATTGATCCGCGACGGATCGATGCCGAGCGAGGCGAGATAATTCCTCGCGGCATTGGCGCGGCGCTCGCCCAGTGCGATATTATAGTCGCGCGTGCCGCGTTCGTCGGCGTGACCTTCCAGCGTGACGCGCACCGCGGGATTGCGTTGCAGCCACTGCGCCTGGCTTTGCAGCGTCGCCTGATCCTGCGCATCGACATTATATTGATCGTAATCGAAAAAGATGCGGTCCGCCGCGACATTCGCGACGAAATCTTCCTGCGAGCCCGGGACGACGCCGGTGCCGGTGTCGCTCGGCGTTTCGGTCCCGGTGCCTTCGGGCGCGGGGGGCAGCGTGTCCGGGGCCTTTTTTGCGCAGGCGCCAACAGCAAGCATGGTGATCGCCGCGATCATCGCGGTGCTTTTGCGTATCGTCATGTCTTCTGTCCTCTTGTTCTGGTGGAGAAATTCTCTCGAGCGCGCATTATCGCGCGGTCGCGACGCGATTAGGGAACCCGATTGAGGCCTTTTGGTTCCGATTCTGTCAAGGCAGAACCGGACCCCAGCTGGGGTCCGAACCATCCTGCGGGGTCGGGAGGCGGCGCAGGTTCACGCCGGTCAGGTCGACCTGCCACAGGCTCGATTTGCCCTCGCGCCCCGGTGTGGTGCGGAAGAACTGGATGACGCGGCCGTTCGGCGACCAGGTCGGCGCCTCGTCCTGCCAGCTGTTCGTCAGCATCCGCGCCCCGCCGCCCGACGGCGTCATTACGCCGATGCGGAACTCGCCCCCGCCCATGCGGGTGAAGGCGATGAGGTCGCCGCGCGGCGACCATTCGGGGGTGGCATAGCGCCCGCCGCCGAAACTGATCCGTTGCTGGTTCGATCCGTCGATGTTCATCGTGTAGAGTTGCTGGCTGCCCGACCGGTCGCTTTCGAACACGATCTTGCGCCCGTCGGGCGAAAAGCTGCCGCCGACGTCGATGCCCGGCGCGGTGGTCAGCCGCACCGGCGTGCCGCCATTCGCCGAAATGCGGTAGATGTCGGTGTTGCCGCCGACCGCCATCGAATAAAGGATCTGCGTCCCGTCGGGCGACCAGCGCGGGGCAAAGGTCGCATTGCCGCTTTCGGTGACCAGCCGCTGCGACCCCGCCGCGACGTCATAGATGAAGACGCGAACGCGGTTGTTGAGATAGGAGACGTAGACGATCTTTTTATAATCGGGCGAGAAACGCGGGCTGATCGCCAGCGCCTGGCCATTGGTGATGAAGCGGTGGTTGCCGCCGTCGCTGTCCATGATCGCAAGGCGCTTGATGCGGTTCCCCTTGGGTCCGCTTTCGGCGATATAGGCGACACGGCTGTCGAAGAAGGGCGCCTCGCCCGACAGGCGCGAATAGATGGCGTCGGCGCATTTATGCGCGGCGCGGCGCCAGTCGGCGGGCTGGATTTCGAACCCCTTGCGCACCAGCTCGCTGCCGAGCGCGGTGTCGTAGAGATAGCATCCGACGATCAGGCTGCCGTTCGATCCGGCATCGACGAAGCCGTGGACGACATTTTCGGCGCCGCGCGCCTGCCATTCGGCGAACTGCGGTGCCTGCACCTCGGCGCGCGTGATCGCGCGGACGCCGTTGGGGCCGATGGGTTCAAAGAGTCCGCTGCGTTCAAGGTCGGCGGCGATGACGTCGGCGAGCTGGCGGCCGAGGGCGTCGGTGCGCAGCCCCGCGACGGTCTGCACCGACGCGGTGGCAAAGGGCGGGATGCCGATGACGGTGCGCTCCTGCGACAGCGTGCCCTCGATCGTTTCGCGCGGTTCGGTCTGCGTTACCGCGGGCGGCGTCGGCGCAGTCTGTTGCGCCAGCGCCGGCGCGCTGGTGAGCAGCAGGGCGAGCGATAGGCTGATCGGACGGAGGAACATGGTGCTTACCTCTTGATGAAATCGAGCGTGTAATTCTGCCAGAAGTCGTAATTTTCCTCGGGCAGGTCGAAGGGCGCGGCGAGTTCGACCGCGCGTTTGGCGCATTCCTGGTGGCGCTGGACCTGGAAACGGTTGCTGTCGTTCTCGCCCGTCGTGGCGACGCTGGTGAAGCCGGCGAGCGCGCCCGATTGGGTCAGGCGGAACTTCACGACGGTCTTGAGCTGGTCGACGTCGACGCCCGATACGCGGCAGCCGTTCCAGCGCGGTCCAACCGCGGCCTTGATGCTGACGTCGATCGAACGGCGCACTTCGGCCGCGGTCGCCGCGGCGGGAGCGCCCTTGCTCGACGGTGATTTGGGCTGCGATTTCGACAGCCCATCGGCAATGCCGTCGAGGCGGCCGGTCGGGCGCGCGGGGCGATCCCTGGCCGGAGGCGCCTTGGGAGACGCTTTGGGCTGCGCCTTTTTCGCGGCGGGGGGCTGTTTCGGCGGCGCCGCTTTGGGGCGCGCGACCTGTTTGGGGGTCGGCGCGGGGGTGGGGCGCACGACGGGCTCGGGCAACGGCGGCGCGGGCATCGGATCGGGCGCGGCGATGTCGACCATATCCTCTTCGCCCAGCCGCGCCGCGGGGGGCGTGTCGGCGATCACCGGCGCGGTCGATTGCACCGCGGTCTCGGCGATCAGGTCGACCTCCATCGGCGGATTGTCGAAACGGCGCTCGCCCGCAGTCCACTGGACCGAGAGCAGCCCGATGACGACGACATGCGCCGCCACCGCGATGGCAAAGCCGCGTCGCTCGTTCCCCCGATTTACGCCCGCGTCGGCCATGATCCCTGTCTATTGCCCGCTTTCTGAACCGTCGGTGACCGTCGCGTCGGCGGCTCGCGGGGCAACGGTCTCGGACGCCTCGGCGCCCGTCGTCACCAGCGCGATGCGCGTCAGGCCCGCGCGGTTAAGCTCGCCCATCACGCGCATCACGCGGCCGTAATCGAGCCCCTTGTCGGCGCGCAGCATGATCTGACGCGGGCGGTCCTCGCCCTCGTTCGCCCGCGCGATCGCGTCGAGCCGCGCGGGAAGCTCGGCCTCGGGCACCACCTCGTCGCCGATATAGAGCGTGTCGTCGGCATTGATCGACAATTGCACCGGCTCCTGCTCCTCGGTCTCGACCGGCTTGGCGCGGCTTTCGGGCAAGTCGATCGGCACCGCGGAGGCCAGCAGCGGCGCGGTGATCATGAAGATGATCAGCAGCACCAGCATCACGTCGACGAGCGGCGTGACGTTGATTTCCGACATCGGCGCGCGGCGGGTGCCGCGCCCGCGCCGGGGCCCGACGCCGCCGCCCGAAGGTCCGGTCATCGCCATCAGGCCTCGACCTCCAGTTCGCGGCTGAAGGTCGCGTGCAGCCCGTCGGCGAAGCGGCCGAGCCTTGATTCAAGGCGGTTCAGTCGTTGCGAGAAGCTGTTGTAGGCAATCACCGCGGGGATCGCTGCGAACAGGCCGATCGCGGTCGCGAACAAGGCTTCGGCGATGCCGGGGGCAACGACTGCCAGGCTGCTGTTGTTGCTGGCAGCAATCGCGGTGAAGCTGCGCATGATGCCCCATACCGTACCGAAGAGACCGACGAACGGTGCGACCGCGCCGATCGTTGCGAGCGTGCCGATCTTCTCCGCAAGCCGGTCGACCTCACCCGCAATCGCGCTGTTCATCGCGATGCCGAGCCGTTCGCGCGTGCCGTCGCGGTCGACGATCTTGCCCTTGGTCGAACGCCGCCATTCGCTGATCCCCGCGCTCAGCACCTTCGCGCTCGGCAACTCCTCGGCGCCATTCTTGTCGAAGAAGCGGTCGATATTGTCGGCGCGCCAGAAATCGCGTTCAAACTGGTCCGACGCGCGCATAAGCTTGCCGACGCCGCGGCCGTGGGTGAAGATCACCGCCCAGACATAGATGGAGGCGGCGAGCAGGCCGATCATCACCGCCTTGACGATGATGTCGGCCTGAATAAACAGCGCGACGGGGGACAGGGTCGCCGCGTCGGCGGCCAGCGAGATATTGTCTAGCAAGGGATCGTCTCTCCATTCATGATCGCGGTGAACCGCTGCACCCAGTCGGCGGGCTGGCGCCGCGGCCGACCCGCAGGCGACAGGAAGGCGGCGGTGACTTGCCCATCGGTTAATGTCTCGCCGCTTAACGTGTCATTTGTGCGAAGGATGCGCTGGGCGATCACCACGCTCGCGCCGCGCACTGCCTGAACCGTGCTAACGACGAGCAGATCATCGTCGAGTTTTGCGGGACTGCGGTATTTGATCGCGAGGTCGGTGACCGCCCACGCGCCTTCGCCGCCCTCCATCGCCGCGCGCTGGTCGATCCCTGCAAGGCGCAGCATGTCCGATCGCGCGCGCTCCATATAGCGCAGATAATTGGCGTGATAGACGATGCCCGACAGGTCGGTGTCCTCGAAATAGACGCGCGCCCGGAATTGATGCTCGGTCCCGACGAAGGCGCCGGGGACGAAGGGGGGCGGGGCATTGACCATCGTAGAGAGCGATAGCCGCGCTTCGACTCGTCGCAAAGCCCTCATAAACGGCTCGTCGCAGATGGGGGCCGTTTGGTGGAGCCTGTATAGCGTCGCCCCCGCGAAGGCGGGGGCCGCTATCGGCTTACGCAGCCGGGTTGGAGAAGATTCTCCAGCGGCCCCCGCCTTCGCGGGGGCGCCGATCATTTGTCGAACAGCCCGTCCTGCGCCCCCGCAGGCGGGTTAAGCCCCAGATGTTTCCACGCGCTTGCATTGAGCGTGCGTCCGCGCGCGGTGCGGGCGATCAGGCCGATTTGCAGGAGATAAGGCTCGATCACATCCTCGATCGTGTCGCGCGGTTCGGACAGGCCCGCCGCCATCGTCTCGACCCCGACCGGGCCGCCGCGGTAAATATCGGCAATCATCGTCAGGTAGCGCCGGTCCATCGCGTCGAGCCCAAGCGCATCGACCTCGAGCCGGTTGAGCGCGGCGTCGGCAGCCTTGGCATCGACAATCTTATGTCCCGCAACGCTTGCGAAATCGCGCACGCGGCGGAGCAGCCGCCCCGCGATGCGCGGCGTCCCGCGCGAGCGCCGCGCGATTTCGAGCGCGCCGTCGGACGCAATCGGCAGCGACAGCAGGCGCGCGGCACGGCCGATCACCTGCTCAAGCTCGGCGTGGGTATAGAAATTGAGGCGCACCGGAATGCCGAAACGGTCGCGCAGCGGCGTCGTCAGCAGGCCTTGCCGCGTCGTCGCGCCGACGAGGGTGAATTTGGGCAGGTCGATGCGGACCGAGCGCGCCGACGGCCCCTCGCCGATCATGATGTCGAGCGCGCGGTCCTCCATCGCGGGATAGAGGATTTCCTCGACCGCGGGCGACAGGCGGTGAATCTCGTCGATGAACAGGACGTCGCCGTCCTCCAGATTGGTGAGCAGCGCGGCAAGGTCTCCGGCCTTGGCGATGATCGGGCCGCTGGTCGAGCGGAAACCGACGCCGAGTTCCTTGGCGACGATCTGCGCCAGCGTCGTCTTGCCGAGCCCCGGGGGGCCGAAGAACAGCACATGGTCGAGCGCGTCGCCGCGCGCCTTCGCCGCCTCGATAAAGATGCGCAGATTCTCGCGCGCCGCTGCCTGACCGACGAATTCGGCGAGCGATTTGGGGCGCAGCGCCGCGTCGGCGTCCTCGGGGGTGCGGATGGGGGTGGTGAGGTCGGTCACGATATGGCGATACCTATAATTTTCGTCATGCTGAACTTGTTTCAGCATCCATGGCCCGGCCAATCGGTCCGGCACCGATGTCGAAGGCCAGGTCGCGCCACTCGGGATTGTCGGCCTCGATGAGATTGATTTTCCATTGACGATGCCAACGCTTGAGCTGCTTCTCGCGCGAAATCGCCTCGTGCATCGTATCGAACAGCTCGAAATGGACCAGCCGATAGGTTCGGTATTTTGCCGCAAACCCTTTCGTGATCCCGTTGCGGTGCTGCCACATGCGCTGAATCAGGTTCGATGTGACGCCGATATACAGAGTGCCATGGAGGTAGCTCGCCAGAATATAGATGGATGGCTGAAAGACGTCGCGCATGGCCGGTCGCTCAGGGCCATGGATGCTGAAACAAGTTCAGCATGACGGGAAAGCGAGGTGGGGCTTTATCAGTCATAATGGTCGATCCCCGCGCCGGTGATCGAAACCCAGGGTTCCTTGCGATCCTCCCACACCGAATAGGCGGGTACGAAGCCGTGGCCGGGTTCGAAATTGCCGAGCGGGATCGCATAGGCGTCGTGATGGGGCCGCGCGCGGTACCAGACACCCGAACCGCAGGTGGGGCAGAAGAAGAAGTCGGCGGTGTGGCCGCTGTCGCCGGTATATTGCCACAGTTTGGGCTCGCCCTCGGTGCGCACCTGTTCGGCGGGAAAGCGGACCTGCGCGGCAAAGGCGCTGCCGCTGCGCGCCTTGCACTCGCGGCAATGGCACACCGACACGCGGATCGGCTCGCCCGTGCAGGCGATGCGGATCTGCCCGCAGCGACAGGAGGCGTGGCGGACGGGCTGGTTCATCCCGACTTGTCCGCCAACCGCTTCTCGACCACCTGCCACAGCGCGGCGATCGCCGCGACGGGCGCGCTCTTGCGCGATGCGATGGCGCCGATCGGCGCGCGCGCCTCGGTCATGCGTTCATAGGCGCTGGCCATCGGGACGACGGGCCAGTCGGGTGCGGCGGCGAGCGCGGCGCGGTGGAGCGCACGGCGGCGGTCGACCATCGAAAAGACGGGGAGGATCGGCACGCGCAACGCCTTTTTCCCGCCCATATGCTCCTCGATCGCCTCCAGCGCGCGCTGCGCGAGCGGCGACGGGATGACGGGGACGATGACCAGATCGGCGGCGCGCAAAATCTGGTCCGACGTGTCGTTGAGCCCTGGCGGACAGTCGATCAGGATGCGGTCGTAAGCGCGCGCAAGGTCGCCCGCGATCTTCGCGAGCCGCTTCTTCTTGTCGAGTTGGTGAAATTCGACGTCGAGCCCGTGGAGCGAAGCGTCGGCAGGCAGCAGGCTCAGCCGCTCGGTCGCGGTGGGGGCGACAAGCTTGGCGGGGTTGAGGTCGCGGCGGATCGCCGCCTGCGCCTTCTTGCCCCCGGCATCATGGCCGAGGATATAGGTCGCCGCGGCCTGGCCATCGAGGTCCCAGAGCAAGGTGCGCCGGCTCGACAGCGTTGCCGCCGCCCACGCCAGATTGACCGCGAGCGTCGTCTTTCCGACGCCGCCCTTGAGGTTGTAGACCGCAATCGTCCTGCCGCTCATTTGGCCGCCTTTCTGAGCGCGGTGCGCACGAGCGCATCGAGGTTCGCGCCCGCGCCAAGTTCCTCATTGGCGGCCGCGACCGCGCTGCTCGCCTCGCCGGGTTTGAAGCCGAGGCCGGTAAGCGCGGCAATCGCGTCGCCAAGCGGCCCGGTCGCCGGGGCCGCGGCCGATCCGCCGCCCGCGATGCCGCCAAGCGCCCCCGCCTTGTCCTTCAGTTCATGCGTGATGCGCTGCGCCAGTTTCGGGCCGACGCCGTTGGCGCGCGCAATCATCGCGCTGTCGCCGCTGGCGAGCGCGCGTTGCAAATCGGCGACTTCGAGCGCCGAGAGGATCGCGAGCGCGACCTTGGCGCCGACGCCCTGGACGCTGGTGAGCAGGCGGAACCAGTCGCGTTCCTCGGCGCGCGCGAAGCCGAGCAGGCGCAGGAAATCCTCACCGACGAGCATTTCGGTGTGGATGGTGACCTCGCCGCCGGTCGCGCCCAGGGCGTCCAATGTGCGCGCCGATGCCTCGACCAGATAGCCGACGCCGCCGACGTCGATCACCGCATGGCCTGCGCCGCTGCTGTCGAGCCGTCCGGTGAGTTTCGCGATCATGGAATCTGCGTAGCGCGAGGAGAACGAAAAGGGAATCGGTTTCCCGCTTTGTCAAAGGCGTTGTGCATTCGTCGGCTTGATTTGATCTGAGGGGCGAATGTCTGTTTTCGGTCGGACGCGGACTGGCCGCGGAGGCGGCTTAAGTAAAATTCGCGCAGAGGCCGCAGAGATCGCAGAGATGAACGGCTCCATCTCTGCGATCTCTGCGGCCTCTGCGCGAATTTTATAGAATGCCGCATTCCGATCGTTTGCGGACCTTTATTCAATCGTCATCCCGGCGAAGGCCGGGATCTCACCCTCTCGGTTTGCCGCACCGGCGAGATCCCGGCCTTCGCCGGGATGACGGATAAGGGAAGGTCCGGAATCCATCCCAAAACCGCCGTTATCGCCGCCGCCGGTGGTTCGCGTGGCAGATCGCGACCGCCAGCGCGTCCGCCGCATCCGGCCCCGCGATCTTGGCACCCGGGAGCAGCACGCGCAGCATCGCCTGCACCTGGTCCTTCGCCGCGGCGCCGGTGCCGACGATCGCCTTTTTGACGAGGCGCGGGGCATATTCGGTGACCGTCAGCCCGCCGCGCGCGCAGCCGAGCAGCACGACGCCGCGCGCGTGCGCGAGCTTCAGCGTCGATTGCGGATTGTCGTTGACGAACACCTCTTCGACCGCGGCGCAGATTATTTCATCGGCGGTTTGGGGCGCATGATCGGCGATCACCGCGGCGAGCGCAGTGTCGAGATGCGCGAGGCGGTCGGGGAGGGCTGCCTTGGCGTCGGTCTTGATATGGCCGTTGGCGATGTGGCTGATCCGGCTGCCCTCGACGCGGATGACGCCCCAGCCCGTGCAGCTGAGCGAGGGGTCGAGGCCGAGGATGATCATATTTTCGGTCCTCCCCATCGACTTGCGATGGGGAGGCGGCAGCGCGAAGCGCTGACGGAGGGGCGATAGCGCACCGGCCCGTCCACCACCGGCTTCGCCGGCGGTCCCCCTCCCCATCGCTTCGCGACAGGGAGGATTTGGCTCAACCCAGTTTCTCCATCACCGCATCGGGAATCTCGTAATTGCCCCAGACGGTCTGGACGTCGTCATCGTCGTCGAGCGTGTCGATCAGCTTGAACAGCGTCTGTGCGACGCCTTCGTCGGCGACTTCGCTCTTGAGCGTCGGGCGCCAGGCGAGCTTCACGCCTTCGGCCTCGCCGAGCTTCGCCTCAAGCGCTTTTGCGACTTCGTGCAAGGAATCGACGCTGGTCCAGATGTCGTGGCCGTCCTCGGACGATTCGACATCGTCGGCGCCCGCGTCGAGCGCGGCTTCGAACACCGTGTCGGCGTCGCCGGCGCCCGCCGCATAGCTGATCATGCCCAGCCGGTCGAAACCGTGGCTGACGCTGCCCGAGGTGCCGAGATTGCCGCCATTCTTGCTGAAGGCGGTGCGGACGTTGGTCGCGGTGCGGTTGCGGTTGTCGGTGAGCGCCTCGACGATCAGCGACACGCCGCCGGGACCATAGCCTTCGTAGCGGATTTCTTCGTAATTCTCGCCATCGCCGCCCGCGGCCTTGTCGATCGCGCGCTGGATATTGTCCTTGGGCATCGACTGCGCCTTGGCGGCGTTGACCGCCGCGCGCAGGCGCGCGTTGGCGTCGGGATCGGGCAGGCCCATCTTCGCCGCGACGGTGATTTCGCGGCTCAGCTTGGAAAACAGGCTGCTGCGCTTTTTGTCCTGCGCACCCTTGCGGTGCATGATATTCTTGAATTTACTATGGCCGGCCATGGCTCTCTTCTTTTCGGCTGGAAGGACCTGGAGGCGCGCTTACATCAGGATCGAACGTCAAAGCAACCGCTGCCACCACCCGACATCGCGCCAGCCACCCATTTTCCAACCGACCTCGCGGTAGATGCCGATCGGTGTGAAGCCCATTGCCTCGTGCAAACCGACGCTGGCTTCATTCGGCAAAGCGATTCCGGCAAAAATTGCGTGGACATTGCGATGCTTCAGAAGCGGAAACAGCGCCCCATAAAGCCGTCGCCCAACTCCGGCGCGCGCAAAAGCCGCGTCAAGATAGACCGCGACATCTGCCGAGGTCGCGTAGGCTTCGCGCATACGGTGAGGGGAGCCGTAGGCATAGCCAGCAATTTTGCCTTCGACCTCCGCAATCAGCCAGCCATGGCTAGCCCCGAAATTTTCGATCCGGCGCGCCATTTCCAACGCATCGGGCGGATGGAGTTCGAAACTGACCCAACTGTCCGTGACATAGGGCGCGTAAATTTCGGCACATCGCGCGGCGTCGGTTGGCGTGGCTGGGCGGATGTCGGCGCTCACCCCAGCGTCACAGCGGTTCCCGACGCGCTGACCATCAGCATCGAGCCATTCTGGCCGAGCACTTCATAATCGATATCGACGCCGACGACGGCATTGCCGCCGAGCTTGGCCGCCTCGGCCTCCATCTCGCCCAGCGCTTCCCTGCGCGCGCGGGCGAGGACGTCCTCATATTTGCCCGACCGCCCGCCGACGATGTCGGTGATCGACGCGAACAGGTCGCGGAACAAATTGGCGCCGACGATCACTTCGCCGGTGACGATGCCCAGATATTCGCGGACCGGATGGCCTTCGATGGTGTTGGTCGTGGTGCTGAACATTAGGCGTTTGTCCTTGCGCTGACTGATTGTATTCGAAACCGTATAGCGAAAGAAATCTACGTGGGGAGGCCGCATTGTCGAAAGTTCCGGAACCGGCGTGGCCAAGGCTGGTCGGCGTTCTATTCCTGGATGTTGACGAGGCAATGTCTCGACAGGCGCAGGCCGACACGGCTGCCAATCGGCGCGGGTTGTTGCGCACGCTCATAGCCGCGGTCGAAGGGCTCGCATGGATGTATCGCGAGCATGTAATGGAAGTTGCTGAAGCGATGGGCTTGCTCTCAGACGACGAGCGCCGCGCCTTGTCCGAAACAACATATTTCGTCGGTGAGGACGGCAAGATTTCGCAGCAGCGTCGTTTCCTCTCGACCACCGCGATGATCCGCCTAACTGCCCGAATCGCAGCAAATTGTGCGTTGGGAGATCAGCCCGATTTCGGCGTCGAAGGTTGGGGAAATCTGAAGCAGACCATTAGGCTGCGGAATCGGATCACGCACCCGAAAGCCGAAACCGATTTGATGGTTTCGGCCGAAGACATCACTCGCGCCAGATCGGCATTCTTCTGGTTCTCTGAGCTCATGATGAGCGAGATGGCACGGGCGAACGATACGCTCCGCAATTTTTCGGAAGGTCTTTGGGACGTCATCCGTTTGCTGGAAGCCGGCGATGAAGCTGCGCTGAAACTCTATCGCCGGCTCCAAGAAGAAGATTAAGCGAGACCCAACGCGGCCTTGTAGACGTCTAGAACGGCCTCCATTTCCATTCGATCATCCTTGGACATTTTGCGCAGCTTGATGACTTGACGCATAATCTTTGTGTCGTAGCCCTGCGACTTGGCTTCGTTATAGGTGTCGCGGATGTCGTCTCCGACGCCCTTTTTTTCTTCCTCCATCCGTTCGATGCGCTCGATGAAGAGGCGCAATTGTTCGTCGGTGGTGGTGGCTTCGCTCATTTTATACTCCGCTGGGATGAAAGATGACGGGACGAGAATCGCCCTCGGCGCGTCCCTAGCGGGCCCGTGGATTCTTCGCCATGCTTTCTTCCATCCGGGCGAGCTGTTCGGCGGTCGCGGCGGTGTGGAAGCGCGCTTTCCACTCCGCGGTCGGCATGCCGTGGACGATCGCGCGGCCCGTTTCCTTGTCCATGCCGCCGGCCTCGGCGATCCAGTCGCCGAGGCAGTTGCGGCAGAAACCCGCGAGCCCCATCAGGTCGATGTTCGCGGCGTCATGGCGATGCTGGAGCAGGCGGACGAGGCGGCGGAAAGCGGCGGCCGCGACGGCATCGTCGAGGGTATCAAGGGCGGTGTTGGCGGTCGCCCGATCGTCGCTGCAGGACATGGTTCCTCCGTGAAATGATTGAATAGCTATACGGCGGTTGCCTTCGTATCATCAAGGCGGCATTGCCCTAGCGTCCCTTCGTCACCGGACCTGTCATCGGAGCATTTGTGGTTCAGAGCTTTACCCCCCGCCAGCGCAAGGTGCGTATCCTGGCGACGCTTGGCCCCGCGAGCGCCAATGTCGAGATGATCGCCGCGCTGCACCGCGCCGGCGCCGACGCTTTTCGCGTCAATATGAGCCATGGCGACCATGCGGGTCATGCGAAGGTGATCGCCGCGATCCGGTCGCTGGAGAAGGAAACGGGGCGTCCGACGACGATCCTCGTCGACCTGCAGGGGCCGAAGCTGCGCGTCGGCACGTTCAGGGAGGGCCCCGCCGAGCTGGTCAAGGGCGCGACGTTCGTGCTCGACACCGACCGCGCACCGGGCGACGCGCACCGCGTCCACCTGCCGCACCCCGAGCTGTTCGCGGCGCTCGAACCCGATACGCGGCTGCTGATCGACGACGGCAAGCTGGTGCTGCGTGTCAAGAGCGTGTCGGCCGAGCGGATCGAGACGGTGGTTGAGGTCGGCGGCAAGATTTCGGATCGCAAGGGCGTCAATGTGCCCGACGTCGTCGTGCCGCTCGCGGCGCTGACCGAGAAAGACCGCAAGGACCTGACCTTTGCGCTGGAACAGCATGTCGACTGGATCGCGCTGTCGTTTGTCCAGCGCCCCGAGGATGTCGCCGAGGCGCGGCGGCTGATCGGCGGCAAGGCGGCGCTGCTCGTCAAATTCGAGAAGCCGTCGGGGGTGCAGCGGATCGAGGAGATACTGGAGCTGGCCGACGCAGCGATGGTCGCGCGCGGCGATCTGGGGGTCGAGCTTCCCCCCGAAGCCGTGCCGCCGCTGCAAAAACGTATCGTCGCGACCGCGCGGCGGATGGGTAAGCCGGTGGTCGTCGCGACGCAGATGCTGGAATCGATGATCACGTCGCCCTCGCCCACGCGCGCCGAAGTTTCGGACGTTGCGACTGCGGTCTATGACGGCGCCGACGCGATCATGCTGTCGGCCGAGACGGCGGCGGGCGCGTGGCCGGTCGAAGCGGTGACGATGATGGATTCGATCGCGCGATCGGTCGAAAGCGACCCCGATTATTTCCGCCGCCTGCATTTCACCGAGACCGTGCCCGACGCGACGACCGCCGACGCGCTGGCCGAGGCGGCGGGCAGCATCATCACGACGATCGACGCCGATGCGATCATCTGCTTCACCGCCTCGGGATCGACCGCGCGCCGCGTCGCGCGCGAGCGGCCGGGCGCGCCGCTTCTGGTGCTGACGCCCAAGAAGGAGGCGGCGCGGCGCATGGGGCTGCTGTGGGGGGCGCATGCGGTGCCGACCAAGGACATCGGCAGTTTCGAGGAGATGATCGCCAAGGGCAAGCGGATGGCGCTGCGCCACGGTATCTGCAAGGCGGGGGCGAAACTGGTGATGATGGCGGGGGTGCCGTTCGGCACGCCGGGGTCGACCAATGTGCTTCACGTCGCGACGCTGACCGGCGACGAGCTGCGCGGATATAGCTGAGGGCGACGATCCTCCCTGTCGCGAAGCGATGGGGAGGGGGACCGCGCCCGAAGGGCGTAGTGGAGGGGCCGCAACGTCAGCGCCAATGCCCCTCCGTCAGCGGCTTCGCCGCTGCCACCTCCCCATGGCTTCGCCACAGGGAGGATCGATTCATCGAAGATCGATTCAGATTGGCACAAAAGTTACTGCGCGATTCACAAAATTTTCGCGTTGATTCAGAACGGCACGATTAAAAATGGTAAACGGACTTTGCACCATTGACGCTGCGCGGCATAGTTGGTGCAGATAGCGCGTCGGACCCGCATCGGGGGGCTCCGCATCGTCAGTCCGGAGGTTTATTCCGCGTGTCCGCACCGTTCCGTTTTCCGCGCTTTTTCGTCACCAGCCCGGCGCCGTGCCCCTATCTGGCGGGCAAGACCGAGCGCAAGGTGTTCACCGAACTGAACGGCAATAATGCGGCCGAGCTCAACGACGCGCTGGGACGCATCGGGTTCCGGCGCAGCCAGTCGGTCGCCTATCGCCCGAGCTGCGCCGATTGTTCGGCGTGCGTGTCGGTGCGCGTGTGCGCGGGCGAATTCGTGCCCAGTACGTCGCAGAAGCGCACGCTGCGCCGCAATGCCGACCTGGTCGTCACCGCGTGCAAGCCGTGGGCGACCGAGGAGCAATATGCGCTGCTGCGGTCCTATCTCGCCTCGCGCCACCCCGACGGCGGCATGGCCGATATGGATGAGCAGGATTTCGCCGACATGGTCGAACAGACCCCGGTCGACAGCTTCATGATAGAATATCGCGAGCCGGTGCCGGGCGGCGGCAAGGGACGGCTTGTCGGCTGCTGCCTGACCGATCGGCAGGGCGACGGGCTGTCGATGATCTACAGCTTTTTCGACGCGCATCATCCGCTGCGCGAGGGGCTGGGCACCTATATCATCGCCGACCATGTGCTGCGTGCCGCCAAGGCGGGGCTGCCGTACGTCTATCTCGGTTACTGGATCGAGGGGTCGGCGCGCATGGCGTACAAGGCGCGCTTCCGCCCGCTCGAACGGCTTGGTCCCGATGGCTGGTCGCGGTTCGAGCCGAGCCAGTCGGAGCGGATCGCTGCGATGTTCGAGCTGGCGTGATTGGTGGCTGATTTGGGGTGGGGCGTTGCCGTTCCCTTATTCGTCATCCCGGCGAAGGCCGGGATCTCGCCGGTGCATAAAACCGATAGGGTGAGATCCCGGCCTTCGCTGGGATGACGATTGAATTCAGGTCTGGTTTCGGTCGTTAGCGTCCTCTGACTGTCAAAGGTTGCGAACGTCTCGCAGCAGCGGGAATCGCCGCGTCGCCGGTTGACCTTTTCCCGCTTTCAAGGGCATAGCTTGCGGACAGGACATGAAGTCCGGGTCGCATCCAGCGTTGGTGGTCGTCCAGGGGTGGGCGATTGGGGGGAATGGGATGCCCGAGCATGCGTTCGCCGATGGCTTGATCGCGGATGATCGTTCCGCGGGCGAGGATGCGCGCGCATGAGCGAGGCGGTCTCCCTTGATCGCGTAAAGGTCGCGATCATCGGGTCGGGGCCGGCGGGGCTGAGCGCCGCGGCGCGCGCGGGGCAGTTGGGCATGAGCCACGTCCTGCTGGAAAAGACCGACCATCTGTCCGACACCATCTTCAAATATCAGAAGGGCAAGCGCGTGCTCGCGACGCCCGAACGGCTTGATCTGCGCTCCGACTGCCGTTTTGCCGAGGGCGCGCGCGAATATATCCTCGCCAATTGGGACGAGGACGCCGCGAAGAGCCAGGTGAATGTGGCGTATCACGCCGAGGTCGCCGAAGTGACCGGCGCGCCGGGCGCGTTCGCGATCCGGACCGCGAAGGGCGATGTTTTTCATGCCGAGAATATCGTGCTGGCAATCGGCACGCAGGGCAATCCCAACCGGATGCGCTGCGAAGGCGCCGATATGCCGCACATCATCTATCAGGTCGACGATCCCGAGGATTTCAAGGACAAGCATATCACCGTCGTCGGATCGGGCGATGCGGGGATCGAAAATGCGCTGGGGGTGGCCGAAGAGGCGCTGGAAAACACCGTCACCATCCTGAACCGGTCCAAGGATTTCGCGCGCGCCAAGGCCAAAAATGTCTCCGACATGATGGAGGCGGGCGAGAATGGGCTGATGTCGATCCGCACCGAGACGCAGCCGAAAAAGGTCGAACCGGGCTGGCTGACGCTCGACACCCCCGACGGCGAGGAACGCATCCCGTGCGACGTGATCGTCGCGCGGCTGGGGTCGGTCGCGCCGCGTGCTTTCGTCGAATCGATGGGGATCGAGTTCACCGGACCCGACCGCGAGGCTTTTCCTAAGCTGTCGCCGACCTTTGAATCGACGGTGCCCGGCATTTTCGTGATCGGCGCGCTCGCGGGCTATCCGCTGATCAAGCATTGCATGAACCAGGGTTATGACGTCGTCGAGTTCATCAATGGAAACACGTCGCTGACCCCCGCCGACGAAAAGGATCTGACGGCGATCTTTGCGGGGCTGCCGCAGCAGAAGTCGGTGAGCGAATGGCTCGATTATCTGCGCGAACGGGTGAGCATTTTTGCCGATGTGTCGCCGCTCCAGATGCGCGAATTCATGCTCGATTCGAAGGTCGCCTTCTATCGCAAGGGCGAGGTGGTGTTCGAGAAGGGCGAGCCGGGATCGTCGCTGTTCGCGATCGCCGACGGCCACGCCGAGGTCGAGATCGCGCCGGACGTCACCGTGCCGATCGAACAGGGGTCGATTTTCGGCGAGGTCGGGCTGATTTCGGGGCGCAAGCGCGGCGCGACGATCCGTGCGGGCGCCGACAGCATCTTCGTCGAGGTGTCGCGCACCGCGGCGCTCAAGCTGATGGCGGCGGTGCCGGGGGCGAAGCGCGCGATCAACCGCATCTCGCTCGAACGCCAGCTGCTCCAGATCTTCAAGGGCGGGCTGACGGCCGAGGATCTGGCGCCGGTCGTCGAGGCGGCCGAGGTCGAGCGCGTGCCCGCGGGCAAGGTCGTGCTGACCGAGGGCGAGCAGGGCGACGACGTCTATGTGATCCGGTCGGGCTCGATGGTGGTCGAGAAGGACATCGGCGGCAAATCGATTTTCCTGCGCTACCTGCCCGCGGGCAGCTTCTTCGGCGAAATGGGGGTGCTGAGCGGGCAGCCGCGCAACGCCACGGTCAAGGCGGCGGTCGGCAGCGAAGTGATCAAGCTGACCGGCGAAAGTTTCCGCCGGATGCTCGCGGCACGGCCGCAGGTGCGCGCGGCGACCGAGGCCGCGGTGGCCGAGCGCGCGCAAATGAACAGCTTCATCGAATCGCGCAAGGCGAGCTATTCGAGCGCGGTCGATCTTTATTCGGACACCGCCAGCTTCATCATGAAGGAGGGGCTGGGCGAGGCGACCGACGCGCTGCTGATCGACGAGAATCTGTGCGTCGGTTGCGACAATTGCGAAAAGGCGTGCGCCGACAGCCACGAAGGCCTGTCGCGGCTCGACCGCGAGGCGGGCAAGACTTTTGCGCATCTGCATGTGCCGACGAGCTGTCGCCACTGCGAGCATCCGCATTGCATGGCCGACTGTCCGCCGAACGTCATCCATCGCGGCCCCGACGGCGAGGTGTTCATGGAGCCGGGCTGCATCGGCTGCGGCAATTGTATGCGCAACTGCCCCTATGGCGTGATCCGCATGGAAGCGGCGCCGCCCGAAAAGCCCAGCCTGCTGCGCTGGTTACTCACTGGGTTTGGGCCGGGGCCGGGCGAACCGTCGCCCAAATGGACGAAGAAGCAGTTGGGCGATGAGAAGCCCAAGAAGATCGCGGTGAAGTGCGACATGTGCAAGGGCATCGCGGGCGGACCCGCGTGCGTGCGCGCCTGCCCGACCGGCGCCGCGATCCGCGTGTCGCCCGAAGAGTTTCTGTCGATCGCGCGGCTGGACGAGGCGACCGACTGATGGCCAGCCTGTTCCAACGCCGCCGGTCGAAAGCGACGCAGGTCGAGCGGGTGCGCGAGCGCCAGCACGAAGGCTTTCTGCGCTATGCGGGGTTTCGCTGGGCGAAGATCTCGGGCGGGCTGTGCCTGCTCGTCATCCTCTCCTATGCGCTGGTCGACGTGACGCCGCGGCATAATGGCGGCAGCTGGTACGGCTATACGCTCGGGACGATCGGCGCGCTGCTGATCCTGTGGCTGACGGCGCTCGGCTATCGCAAGCGCAAGATGACGAGCGATTACTGGTCGCTGAAAGCGTGGACGTCGGCGCATGTCTATCTGGGGTTGAGCCTGATCGTCATCGGCACCTGGCACACGGGATTCCAGCTCGGCTGGAACGTCCACACGCTCGCGTGGGTGCTGATGATGCTCGTTATCCTGTCGGGACTTTACGGGGTGATCGCCTATGCGACCTTGCCCGCCGCGCTGTCGAACAACCGCGAGCAGATGACGCAGATGCAGATGCTCGAGGCGATCCGCGCGTTCGATCGGCAGTTGCACAGCGCCGCGCAGCCGCTGACCGCCGCGGACAGCGCCGCGGTGCTCGGCTCGCTCGACCAGGATCCGTTTGCGGGCGGCGCGTGGGCGCGGCTGCGCGGGCGCTATCCGGGCTGCGCGACCGCCGCGGCGCGCCGGACGCTGGCGGCATCGCAGGGCGGCGCGGCCGACGCGCGCGCGAAGGTCGTCCAGCTGTTGACGCAGAAGGAGGCGGCGCTGGCGCGGCTGCGCAAACATCTGCGGCTGCGCGCACTGCTCGAAATCTGGCTCTATGTGCATGTGCCGCTGACCTTTGCGCTGATCGCGGCGTTGTCGGCGCACATCATCAGCGTCTTTTTCTATTGGTGAGGCGGGGACGATGAGCTTCATCCTCCGCCGCGTCGCGACGACCAAGACGGGCAAGCAGATCGTCCGCGACTTGGCCCTGCCCGGCGACACGATCACGCTGGGCCGCGACAGCGCGAACACCATCCACGTCGCCGACCTGGCGGTGAACCCGCATCATGCGACGATCAGCAGCAGCGACGGGCGCCACGTCCGCGTCGCCGCGCTCGAAGGGCTGGGGTTCGATTTCAACGGCCGCAGTGTCGACATCGCCGACATTGACAGCGGTGCGGGTGCCGAGCTGCGCTTTGGCGGTCACCGGCTGACGATCGCGCGCGAGGAGGACAAGATCATCCTGCTCGTCGAGCGGATCGACGAGCTGTCGCAATCGTCGAAGGACGTCGACGAGGTAAAGGCCTTTTCGCTCCAGGGCGTGATGCTGAGCAAGCGGATGGGGGCGTGGGTTTTTGCCGCGCTGATGCTGGCGGCGTTCCTGATCGGGCCGATCTGGGCGTGGTACAGCTATAAGAATGTGAACGAGCGGCCCGAGGGATTTCATGCCGACAGCGCGTGGTTGTCGGGGCCGCTGTCGAGCGCGCACGCCAGCCTGAAAGACGATTGCCAGTCGTGCCATGTCGAGCCGTTCGTCGCGGTGACCGACACGGCGTGCGTCAGTTGCCACACCGGCGAGCATAAGGCGATGAGCATGGCGCACGCGGGCGCGCCGAGTGCGATGCTGCTCGCCGCGCGCCATCCGCCGGGGGTGGGCGAGAAGATCCTCGCGGGCTTTGCCAAAACCTTCAACAAGCCGCAGGGTCGCTGCGTCGAGTGCCATACCGAGCATGAGGGCGCGGGGCCGATGCCCGCGACGCCGCAGAAATTCTGCGCCGATTGCCACGATGGGATGCAGGGGCGGCTGAAAAGCGCGGGGCATCCGACGATGCTGGCCGATGCGGCCGATTTCGGCACCGGCCACCCCGAGTTTCGCCCGCTCGTCCGCGCGGGACCGGGAGCCAAGCTGGCGCGCGCGGTGCCGGGCAAGGCGACGGTCGATTATAATGGCCTCAAATTCCCGCACGATCTTCACCTGCAAGCGACCGGCGGAGTGGCGCGGATGGCGGCGAGTTTCCGCGGGCGGCATGATTTCGGGCAAAAGCTGGAGTGCGAGAATTGCCACCGCGTCGAGGCCGACGGGGTGCGCGTGAAGCCGGTCGAAATGGAGCGCGACTGCGCCATGTGTCACAGTCTGGCGTTCGAGACGGTCGGCGGGACGACGCGCACCTTGCGCCACGGCGAGCCCGATCAGGTGGTCGCCGATCTGACCGCCTATTATCGCTCGACGCCGCCGTCGCGGCCGCTCCAGCTCGGCGGGATGCAGCGGCGGCGGCCGGGCGCTTATGCCGAGGGGCAGGTCTATAACATCTACTTCAACGAGGTGGCGGTGCGGCCGAACCGGGCGCAGGACGCGGTGCGCGCGGTCTTTTCAAAAGGCGGAGCGTGCTACGACTGCCACACCATCTTTGCGCCGCAGGCGGGCCGCAGCTGGCGCGTCGCGGCGGTGAACCAGACGCCGCGCTTCCTGCAAAAGGGCTGGTTCGACCATGATGCGCACAAGGAAACCGCGTGCGCCGATTGCCATACCGCGGCGCCCGCGTCGAAAACATCGACCGACCTGCTCGTCCCGGGTCTGCGCCAGTGCCGCGACTGCCATGTCGGCGAGAGCGGGGCGCGGCTGGTCAAGGTCGAAACCGCGACCGAATCGCCGTGCGCGATGTGCCACGAATATCATTCGGACGGCGGCAAGCCGTGGACGCCGGGGCGTCAGCGAAAGGTTAACAGCGCGGCAATTACAAATAAACGCGCCGATGCTAGTGTGAGTGTGAGCGCGATCACAGGTGCGGCGACACGCGGCCTTTATCATGTGACGTGGCGCACACCGGTCTTGCACGGGGCAAGACGGGGCGGGTGAACTATCGGGGCCGGGACCAGCCGGTGACAGCAGGGGACGGATATGCTGATCGCCCAGATCACCGATATCCATATCGGGTTCGATCCGGACAATCCGGCCGAATATAATCGCAAGCGGCTCGACGAGGTGCTCGACGTGCTGATCGAGGGGCCGAACCGCCCCGACCTGTTGCTCGCGACGGGGGACATTTCGGACCGCGGTGATGCCGACAGCTATCGCCGCCTCGCGACCGCCTTTTCGCGCTGCCCCTTTCCGGTGTGGCCGAGCGTCGGCAACCATGATTTGCGCGGCAATTTCCATGCGCGCTTTCCGGGCTTCGACGACGGCAACGGCTTTGTCCAATATACGGTCGAGCTGCCCGAACTGCGTCTCGTCACGATCGATACGCTGGAGGAAGGGCGCCACGGCGGCGCCTTTTGCGACACCCGCGCGGCGTGGCTCGATGCCGAGCTGGCGAAAGCGCCCGACAAGCCCACCTATATCGTCATGCACCACCCGCCGATCGAAAGCGGGATCGAATGGATGAACACGCATCCCGACGAACCATGGGTCGCGACCTTTACCGAGGTGGTGCGGCGCCATCCCCAGGTGCGCGGGCTGATCTGCGGCCATCTGCACCGCAGCGTGACGGTGGCGTGGGAGGGGCGGACGATCGCGATCTGTTCATCGACCGCGCCGCAGGTGTCGCTCGACCTTCGCCCCATCGACGCGGATCATCCCGACGACCGCCCGATGATCGTTGCGGAGGATCCTGCCTATGCGCTGCACCGCTGGAACGGGCGCGAGCTGGTGAGTTTTTACGACCATGCCGGCGCACACACGATGCTGGCAAAATATGACGAGCGGTTGCAGCCGCTGGTGCGCGAGTTGAAGGCGGAAAGGCCGCGCTGAGCCGCATCGACGATTGGGCGTTAACGTCATTTTCAAATGGGGCGTTCTATCCCAGCGGCTCAAGTCGCGCTGCGGTTCTCGTCGAATGTCGGGTCCGGCGGTCGGATAGCGCTGGATAGTGAACGCGGATGAAGCAAGACCCGGAAAGACTGTTGCGGCTCGATGGTTTGCGGGGTGTGGCGGCCTGTATCGTCAGCTTCCTCTTCCATGCCCGGATGTTGTTCGGCTCGGTGCAAAACCCTTTCGACGGAGTTCCGGGGTTCGGATGGTTCCAGCAGTGGGGCTGGTCGGCGGTCGATCTTTTCTTCGTACTCTCAGGTTTTGTCTTTGCGCATTGCTATCTCGACGGTTGGCGTCTTCGCGCCGGTACGACGATTTCATCCTTCGCCCTGTCGCGCTTCGCTCGCCTGTGGCCCCTGCACGCCGTCGTCCTCGGGTTCACCGTGGTGATATTGCACCAGCTGCCGCAGACCAATTTGAGCAATGTGCTGGCCTCGCTCGCGATGCTCCAGGTTTTCCTCGCCGACCCGACGCAAACGCTGAACGGCCCGGCCTGGTCTCTCTCGGTGGAGGTGCTCTGCTATGGCCTCTTCATTCTGGCGGCAGCTGCCGGTGCCCGTGTTCTTCAGGCAAGTGCAGCAGTTGCGATCCTTATCGGAGCAGGTTGCATTTTTGCCTTCGGAGTCTGGGACGCGCTTGTCGCGCGTGGTTTCCTGGGCTTTTTCTGCGGGGTCTTTTTGCGGCGCCATATGCACCATGCGGACCGGATGCCCGGTGCGACGCTTGCCGTCTTCGCCGCCCTGCCATTCATCATCGTTCCCGATGGCGGTTGGCTGGTCCTCACGACGCTGGTCGCCTGGCCTGCCGCCATTCTGCTCGCACTTCGCGTCCCGGTCCTCGAAGCCCGGCCGATGGTCTGGCTCGGTGATCGCAGCTACACGATCTATCTTGTTCACATGCCGGTGTATCTCCTTTCGTTGGCGCTATTTTCCGGGATTTCCGGAATGGACCGGACGGCGTGGCTGGCAGCCACGCTCGCGACGTGGGGGGTGATCTTGCTGGTCGCGGACCTGCTCTACCGAAATCTCGAAAGACCGAGTCAGAGGGCGATCCTGTCGCGGTTCGGAAAGCGGCGGTCCGGAATCGTCGACCTGCCGGAGCGGCTGGCGCCGGACGATCGGCGGGGCGTTCAATAGCCTAGTGTGAGGTCCACCCGCGGCTCGACCGCCTCGCCCCTGTGCCAGCGGTCCAGATTCTCCAGAAACCGCTCTGCCGACCGGGCGAACATCTTGTCCTGCGCGCGGCCCGACAGGTGCATGGTGACGTGGGCGTTGTCGAGGCTCCACAGCGGATCGTCCTCGGGCAGCGGCTCGGGCGTCGTGACGTCGAGGAAGGCCGATGCGATCCGCTGCGTATCGAGCGCGGCGACGAGTGCGTCCTGATCGACGACGCTGCCGCGCGCGATGTTGATGAGCGTCGCGGTCGGCTTCATCGCGGCGAGTTCGGCGGCGCCGATCATGCCATCGGTTTCGGGGGTCGCGGGCACGGCGAGGATCACCCAGTCGAAATCGCCAAGCCGCGCGCGCCATTGGTCGGGGGTCAGCGTGTTTTCACCCGGCGAGCGGCGGACGACGGTGACGTCGACCGCAAAGCCCTTCAGCCGTTCCTCGATCAGCTTGCCGATCGCGCCATAGCCGAGGAGCAGCGCCTTCGATCCGAACAACTCGACCTTGCCGGGCGAATCGATCAGCCATTCGCGGCGGTCCTGCGCGCGCACGACCTCGCGGTATCCCTTGGCAACGGTGAGCATCCCCATCACGACATATTCGGCGATGGTGATCGCGTTTATCCCGGCGCCGTTGGTGACGACGGTGCCACGTTCGGCGAGCAGGTCGAGCGGCATCCCGTCGACGCCGGCGTAGATCGAGTTCAGCCATTTGAGGTTGGTCGCCGCGGTGATGACCGCGGCCATGTCCTTCTTGTCATACATGTCGAACCAGCCGATCTCGGCATGCGGCGCGAGTTCCATCGCCTCGTCCTTCGACTGAAAAAAGCGTGGTTCGACCCAGTCGGGGAGGCGGCTTTCGACGAGGGGGCGGATGAGGCCCGACAGGACGGTGATGGTTTTGGTCATATTCTATCTTTCTGATCCTCCCCATCGACTTGCGATGGGGAGGTGGCATCGCGAAGCGATGACGGAGGGGCTTTGCCGAAGCTGTTCAGGCGGACTTCGACGATGTCTATAATAGATTGGGCGACCCTTTCGGCGCTGTCCAGCACCGCGCGCGCCGGAATGCGAACCGTGTCGATACGATTGGCGCGCAGCCAGGCGTCGCGGCGTTCGTCGTGCGCGGGGTTGTCGCCCATATCGTGCGCGATGCCGTCGATTTCGATCGCGAGATTGGCGCGGGCGCAGAAGAAGTCGAGGATATAGGGGCCGGCGGGATGTTGCTTGCGGAATTTGTGGCCGCCGGGCGCGGTGCGCAGGATTTGCCAGAGCAGGGTTTCGGGCAGCGTGAGTTGGCGGCGGAGCCGTTTGGCGCGGCGGATGGTCGAAGCGGGTTTGTCTGGACGCACCGTCGTTGCCCCTCCGTCAGCCCTGCGGGCTGCCACCTCCCCATCGCAAGTCGATGGGGAGGACATTCTATGCCTCCAGCCGCCAGTCCCAGCCGAGCGGGTCGCCGTCCATCACCTCGACCCCGGCGGCGATGAGTTCGTCGCGGAGGGCGTCGGAGGCGGCGAAGTCCTTGGCAGCGCGGGCTTCCTTGCGTTTAATAAGAGCCGCTTCAATTTCCTCGTCTGTGATCGTGGCAAGCTTTGGCCGCACCCGTAGGTCGGCACGATCCATTTGTAGAATATTCAGGCCGAGCACTTCATCGACGGTGGCAATCATCTCCCAGCGATCTGTCAGTGAGATTGCGGAGTCTCCTAAAATTGCCTCGATTATTGGCAACGCCTTTGGCGTGTTGAGATCATCAGAAATGGCCGCTTCAAAGTCATCAAGGTATCCAAGTATCGCAAATCGGTGCCATTCGCTTCGGGGGAGGGGTTTTGCATCCTTTTGTGAGGGAACCGGCTGGCCCGTTTTCTCATGCTCTTTCCAACGTTGAACTTCGAGGACTTTGAGCATCCGCTTAAATCGCGTCAGCGCCGCCCCCAATCCCTCCCACGAAAATTCCAGCTCGCTGCGATAATGCGCCTGGAGGCACATCAGGCGGTAGGCGAGGGGGTGATAGCCTTTGTCGATGAGCAGTTGCAGGCGCAGGAACTCGCCCGCGCTCTTGCTCATCTTGCCCGAGCGTTCGACAAGGAAATTATTGTGCATCCAGATACGCGCGCCGCTGTCGGCCGAGCAGCTGTGCGCCTGGTTCTGCGCGATTTCGTTCGGGTGGTGGATCTCGCGGTGGTCGATGCCGCCGGTGTGGATGTCGAACGGGAAGCCGAGCAAGGCTTCCGACATCACCGAACATTCGAGGTGCCAGCCCGGCGCGCCGCGGCCCCACGGCGAATTCCATTCCATCTGGCGTTTCTCGCCCGGCGGGGTCTTGCGCCAGATGGCGAAGTCGGCGGGGTGGCGCTTGCCGTCGACGGGGTCGATGCGGCTTTCGCCCTCGTCGGTGCTGTGGCGCGCGAGGCGGCCGTAGTCGGTGACGGTCGCGGTGTCGAAATAGAGCCCGCTGTCCAGCTCGTAGCAATGCTTGTCGGCGATCGCTTTGGCGAACTCGATCATCTGCGGGACGTAATCGGTGGCGATGGACCAGTGGGCAGGCTGGCGAATGTTCAGCGCCTTGACGTCCGCCCAATAGGCCTCGGTATAGTGGCGCGCGATGTCCCAGATCGACTGGGCGCGTTCCGCCGCGGCCTTTTCCAGCTTATCCTCACCCGCATCGGCGTCGTCGGTCAGATGGCCGACGTCGGTGATGTTGATGACGTGGGTGAGCTTGTAGCCCTTGAACGACAAGGTGCGCCCCAGCGTGTCGGCAAAGACATAGGCGCGCATATTACCGATATGCGGATAGTTGTAGACCGTCGGGCCACAGCTGTAGACGCGCGCCTCGCCGGGGTGGACGGGCTGAAACTCTTCGAGCTTTCGCGTCAGACTGTTGAACAGCTTGAGCGGGGCGCCGGAGGCGGGGGCAGGGGCGTCGGTCATGCCCGCGCCCATGCCCCGCGCCGGGGCGATCCGTCAACCGAAAGGCGGCTCACTCGGCGGGCGGGGTCCACAGATCGTCGTTGCCCGCGCCGGTCACCGGATCGTCGACGAGCGGCTCGCCGCTCAGCGGATCGACGTCGCGCATCGTGATGAGCGCCTGCGGCAAATTATTGCCGTCGCCAGGGCCGTCTTCGTCGACGTTGATCTCTTCCTCGATCACATCCTGCACCGGAAAGCCGCCGTCTTCGAAGCTGATGGTGGTGCAGACGGTCGGGCTGGAGAGGAGGCAGCCGTTGACCGTCGATCGCGGATCATAGGTGCCCGCGGTTGGCGCCGAGCCATTGACGGTCACCAGTTGGAGCGCCTGGAGGCCGGTCACCTGTCCGCTCGGGCCCAGATGCACCCCGTTGATGACGATCCGCGATGCGCCCTCGGTCACGACATCGAGCCCGCCGGCGCCAAAGGTCAGCCCGCGGCGCTGGTCCAGTTCGGTCCCGGCGCCGCTGTTCTGGACATAGAAGCCGCCGACCACCTCGGCGCGGATGCCGCGTGCAAAGAGCGCGCCTTCGTCGAGGACGACGCCGTCACTTTCGGCGAGCCGCGTGTTGATCGCGTCGGTCGTCGTCGCCGCGCCGACGTCGGCGATCGCCGCGGTCGTTGCGACGATGATGTCGTCGGACACCAGATTGAGCTGCCCCGCCGCGTCGGTGCCGTTGACGAGCCGCACGCTGCCCTGGCCCAATATGACCTCGAGCGCGTCGTTCGCGACGAGGTTGAGCGCGTTGGTATCGGTCAGCCCGGTGAGTTCGACATTGCCGATGACGCGCATCTTGCCCGGCGTGCGGATCGTCAGCGCGCCATTGGCGCCGAGGTTTGATCCGGCGGTGCCGCCCGCGACGGTGAAGCTGTCGACGATGACGTCGGGCGGCGCGGCCGACCTGACCGAGGTGCCGCCTGCGGAGGCCACTTCGGGCGCAAAGACCTCGATCTGGGTGCCGAACAGGCGGGTGAGTTCGTCGGCGTCGAGATGATAGCCCGAAACGCTGCCGCCCGGCGCGCCGCCGACGAAGGTCTGGTTGTCGTCGTTGTTGTTCGCGACCGACAAGGCCGTGGTGACGCCCGCCGTCCCGACGCGCCCCGCGGGGTCGATCGCAATGTCGGCCGAAGCGAGCGAAATCGCCTGCCCCGTGACGATGCCCGTGATGCCGAGCGACGACAGCGCGCTGGCGCCAAGGTCGCCCGCGACGGTCACCGTGTCGAGATTGAGGAGCCCGCCGTTGGCGGCGAGGATTGCGTTGGCAGCCGTCAGCGCGGTGATCGTCATCGCGGCGCCTTGCGTGGCGAGATCGGCGGTGCCCGCGACGCTGCCGCTGGCGAGCGTCAGGTCGCCGCTCGCGCGGACGAAAGCGTCGCCGACATCGGTGGTGAGCGTCTGAAAGGCCATGTCGTCGCCGCCCTCGATACGGATCGCGTTGGCGCTGGCGTCGATCGGACCCGAAGCGAAGAGTGCACCGATCCGGATATTGCCGTCGCTGCTGTCGAGGCTGGTCGCGCCGAGCGCATAGGCTTCGTCCACATCGATGCCGGTCGCGCCCGTCAGGGTGACGACCTGGCCCTCGACCGACGTCACGTCGATCGCGGTGGCCGCGGTTAGCGTCGTGTCGCCGAGCGCGCGGACGCCGCCGCCGGTGATTCCCGCTGCCGAATCGATGACAAGATTGCCGTCGGCGCCGAGCGTCGGAACCGCATCGCCGCCGGGATCGGTCAGCACGGCGATGGTGACGTCCGCAGCGGTGATCGCGATGTCGCGTCCGGCATTCACCGGGCCGGTCAGGTTGGCGAGGCCCGCGGCGTCGATGACGACGTCATCGAACGCAGCGACATCGCCGAGCGTCGTTGCGCCGCCCTGGGTGCGCAGGCTGCTGTCGCCGCCGATCGCGCCGACGCCGAGCGTGGTCGCGCCATCGATCGCGATGCTGTTGGCGGCATTCAGCAAGATATCGTCGCCCGCCGACAGCGCGGCGGCGTCGATCGCGCCGTTGGCCGATTGCAGGACGATGTCGGCGCCGTCGGCGGCCTGTGCGGTGATCGTGAACTCGGGGCTGCCCGAAGCGGTCGTGAAGCCAAGGACATGCGTATCGGCGCCCGTGCCGGTGGCGGCGACGCCGTTCGCGATGATAGTGCCCGGTGCCTGAACCGTGACGTCGTCGCCTGCGCCCACATTGGCGAGGCTGGCGGTCGTACCCGCGAGGACGAGCATATCCTCGCCCGCGGTGCCGCCGTCGATCGACGCGGCGCCGCCTGCGCTGACCCCGAACATGCGCGCGGCGGCGCTGGTCGTCAGATTGGCATCACCTGCGGCGATGACGAACAGATTGCCCTCGGTTCCGATGCCGTTGAGATCGACATAGCCGCCGTTCGCGATGGCCGACGCGGTGATATTGGCGTCGGAATTGAGGAAGATGTTGCCGCCGGAGACGAAATTGCCCGTCAGGTCGTCGGCGGCGAAGATCGAGATGGTGCCCGCGACATCGGCCGCGTCCACCGAAACGGCGCCCGCGATTCCGAATGCGAAGAAGGAGGCGTCGCCGGTGACCGGGCCGGTCAGCGCGACGCTGTTCGCGAACAGCGTGATGTCGCCGCCCGCGTTGACCGCGCCGCCGTCGATGGCGTCGGTCGCCGACAGGCTGACCGTCTGGCCCGCGTCGATGCTGTTGAAGGCGATCGATTGCCCCGACACCTGCACGAAACCGCCCGCGCTGGAATTGCCGAGATCGACCGCGCCGGGCGCGACGATGTCGATATTGCCGCCCGTGATGATCGAATTGAGCCCGGTGGCGAAACTGGCCGCGCTGGCGGAGAAATTGCCCACCGCTTCGGCATGTTCGACCGTCATGGCGCCGGGGCTGGACATCAGGATATTGCCGCCCGCAAGCCCGTCGACCGCGATCGTTGCTGTCGGGTCCGAAACTGCCAGCGACAGCGTGCCGTCGGCGGCGGCGAGGCTGCCCGTCGCGCCGCTGATGCTGGTCGCCGCAGTCATCGTCAGGTCGCCGCTCGCATTCAGCGTCGGTGCGGTGCCTTCGCGGTTGTCGTGGCGCAGGTCGATCTGGTCGCCCGCGTCGATCGTCAGCGATCCATCGACGTCGAAGCTGCCGGTCGATTGACCATAGACGCCGATCGACCCGTCGGTGGTGAGCGTGACGTCGCCCTGGCTGGCGAGCGTTCCGCCCGCGGGTGCGACGAAGATGCCCGTCGCCGCGGTGTCGGTGTCGTTGTTCGTCGGCGCGGCCAAGCCGAAAACCTGTGCGTCGAGGCCCGCGAAATTGATGTCGCCGCCGCTGGTGCGCAGCTCGATACGGCCCGCGGTATCGCCGCTGGCATCGATCGTCGTCGCCCCGGGGTTGATCTGGCCGGCGCCGGTCGTGCTGCTGCCCGCTTCGATCTCGACGCGGCCGCCCGCGGTCACCCCCATGACGCCGAGCGTGCCGTCGATGCCGCCGCCCTGACCGAGCCCGCCGCTGCCGCCTTCGCCCGCGAGGCCATTAGCGGTGATATCGACGGCCTCGCCGCCCGAATCGATCGTGCCGCCCGCTGCGACGAGGCGGACGGTGCCGCCCGTCCCGGTGCCGCCGTCGCCGCCATTGCCCGCCTGGTTGCCGCCGCCGAAGACGCTGTTCGCCCCCGTGCCGCCCGCGCCGCCGCTGCCGCCACTGCCGAGCGCGACGCCGGACCCGCCGCCGAGGCCGAGCGTGACCGCGGCGCCGTCGTTCGCGGCGATCTCGATCGTGCCGCCGACACCGTCGCCGCCATCGCCGCCATCGGGGGCGACCGCGGGAAAGGAGCCGAAGTTCAGCCCGCCCGAACCCCCATTGCCGCCGATCCCGCCGGTGAGGAAATTGGTTTCGAGCACGGTCAGGCTGGCGCCCGCGCCGTCGGCCTGCATCCGCGAGGTGCCGCCGGTGCCGTTGCCGCCGTCGCCGCCATCGCCGTCGTTGGCGTTGCCGCCGTCGCCGCCGGTGCCCGTCGAATCGATCGTGACGGCCAGTTCGCCCGCCGCGAACCCGGTCACGATCGACTGCGCGACGCCGCCGAAACCGTCGCCGCCGGTGCCCCCGACATTGTGCGTGCCGCCGCCGCCGCCGACGCCCGCGGCGATGCTGCTGGCCGATGCGTCACCGAGGATCGTCGTTTCGAGCGCAATCGTCGCCGTCCCGCCGCGGCCGGTGCCACCGGTGCCGCCGACGCCGACGCCCGTTGCGCCGCCGCTGCTGCTCGAAAAGAAGCTGCCGCCGCCGTCGCCGCCGATCCCCGACGCATCGGCGACCATGCTGCTCGCGGTCGTGGTGCCACCGGTGACGTTGACCGCAGCGTTGCCGCCGATTCCCTCGGCGCCGTTGCCGGGGGTGCCGGGCACGCCGCTGAAGCTTGAAAAGTTGAAAAATTCGCCGCCGCGCCCGCCGGTGCCGACCGCGCTTGCCTGGATCACGCTGGCATCGACGACCGCCGTGCCCGAAATGTTGATCGTCGCGGTGCCGCCGCGGCCCTGGTGGCCGTCGCCGCCGGGGATGATGTTAAGCGGATCATCGTCATTGCCCGACAGGCCTTCGCCGCCGAGGCCGTCGGCACTCGCGAAGATGTCGGCGACGGTGATCGATCCGCCGCTGAAGTCGATCGTCGCGTTTCCGCCCACGCCAAGTCCCGATTGACTCTCCACCGCGCCACCGTCGGCGCTGACCCGAATGTCGCCGATCGAGGCCGTGCCGCCGGTCTGCGAAAAAGTGGCGTTGCCGCCGCGTCCGGCGCCGGCCGTGCCGTCATCGCCGATCTCCCCAACGCCGCTGGCTTCGATCGTGAGCACCGACGTCGTCACGCTACCCCCGGTGATCGTCAGGCTGGCATTGCCGCCCTGTGCGTCGCCCGTCACTGCTTCGGGCGTGCCCGATGCCAGGATCGCAAGGTCGCTTGCCGTGAACGTGCCGCCCGTGACGGTCAGCGCAGCATTGCCGACGGCGCCTGCCGTGCTGCCCGACCGGATGGTGAAGCTGCCCGCCGCGCCGACCTGTTGCCCGGCGCCGACGGTGAGCGACGCGCCGGCGTCGCCGGTGAAGCTGCCATTGCCCTCGACAAAGAACTGGCCGTCGGCCGAGAGCGGCGGCGGCGATGCGGGGAGCGTCTGCGTCGGGGCGGCGGTAAAGGTGCCGCTGGCGTGCACGACCGTGTCGCTGCGGAACAGCGTGTCGGCGGCGGCGATGTTCGCGGCGGTGGCATTGACCGGCGTATCGGCAAGCTCGCCGCCGACGATATTATAGCCTGCCGACAGCCGCACCGCGCCGTCGGGATCGACCTGCGCCGAGATGGCGTCGTCATAGCCGATCGCGCCGCCGACGAGCATCGTCACTGCGTCATTCTTGGGAATCGCGACCATATAGACGCGGCTCTGGTTGCCGTTGGTGTCGAGGTGCGCGGGGCCGGTGGTGGTGCCCGTATGGCTGATAACGGTGCCGCCCTCGGCGCCGACGGTGACGTCGATGTCGAACAGGCCGCCGTTGATGCGGATATTCGCGGCTTCGGCGGCGACATAGGCGGCCGATCCATCGACGCGAACTGTGCCGGCCTGGACGACGCGCGGCGCGACGAGCGCGACATAGGAGCTGCCCGGACTGCCGTCGTTCCCCGCGTTGATCGTTCCGTTGACGGTGATCGGCGAGACGCTGCCCGACGCGCCCGCGAGTCGAATCGTGCCGCCGGGGCCGAACAGCCCGCCGCTCGTGTCGATGTCGTTCGATGTCAGCAGCAGGCTGCCGACATTGAGGACGCCGCTGGCGCCGATCAGGATGCCGCCGGCGTTATAGAACCAGATATTGCCGCCGCGCGGGCCGGTCGTCGCGCCGATATAGGAATTGACCGTGCCGTTGAGTGCGACCTGGCGGCCGAGCGCGCCGCCCGATCCGTCGACGAAGCGGTTGAGCACCGTATAGTCGCCGGTGCCGATGAAGTTCCAGTTCTCGCCCGCCGGGAGGACGTCGATCGCGCCGCCGGTGGGCGCGGTGTCGGTCGGCACCCAGTTGATGACGCTCTCGCTCGTCCCGACCGTGACGGTTGTCGTGTTGGTGGCGGGGCTATCGACGATCGAACTGCCCGCGCCGCCGCCGCCGACGAAGGTGCCGTTGCCGGCGACCTGCGCCACGGCCGGGCCGCCATGTGCAAGCGCGGCAAGGCCTGCGGCGATCGCGCAGCTGGCCAGCAGGCGCTGCTTGCCGTTGCGGACGGGCGAGAGGGGGGCCGTGGCAGGCATGTCGGTTGTCCTCGATGCAAAGGTCATGGATCAGCGCGCCCTGACGCCGAACTGGGTGGTGAGCGATACGAGCAGGCGCGGGTCGGGCCGTTCGGTCAGGAAGCCGCCACGATTGAGCGGCACCGCGAGCGTCACGTCGAGCCGCGCGACATCGCCATAGGCGACGCGCACGCCGCCGCCCGCCGAATAGAGTTTCTGCGGGTCGAGCCCGTCGAACGCCGCATCCTCGTTCCACACCCAGGCGGCGTCGAAAAAGACGAAGGGCTGGATCGCGAACGCCTTGGTATTGGCGGGCACGAACGAGCCGTAGCGCGCCTCCAGCGCCACCGCGACGCCGCTGTCGCCGATCACCGTGCCGGGATCGAAACCGCGCCCGACGGTGAAATTACCCCCCGAAAACTCCTCATAGGCGAGCAGGGGGTCGTTCGCCCATTGCGCGCGGGGCGCCGCCGACAGGGTGAACCGCTTGGCGGGGCGCCATTCGGCGAGCGCCTGCGCGCGGACGAGGAAGGCGTCGGGTTGCGCCTCGATGCGCGACAGCGGCACTGCGCCGGGCAGGAAACAGGCGGTGCCGCCGGGGCCGCAATCGTCGCTGGCGCCGAGCGCCGAAACGCCTTTGCGCGCTTCGAGCGACGTGCCGAGCGACCAGCGCGGTTCGCTGGCGCTATAGCCGCTGCGCCCGGCGATCGATGCGGGATCGACCCAGCTGGCGTCGGCGCGCAGGTTGAAGACGCGCAGCCGGTCCTCGTTGAGCGGGATGCCCGACAGGCTGATGTCCTGATCGATGAAATCGAGCCCGCCGCCGATCGTCACCCGCCGCGCCTGCGTCAGCACGAGCGGATAGGATGCGAACAGGCTGACGACCTGCGTATCCGATTCGATCGCCAGCCCGGTGATGTCGGGGCGCGTCCACGCATAGGTATAGCTGGCGCCGAGCCGCAGCCCTTCGCCGCCGACGCGAAATTCATGCCCGACCTGCACGACCTTTTGCTCGTCGAAATCGGGGGTCGAATAAAAACTCACCGTCGTGAGGTCGCCCATGCCGGTCAGCCCGGCGAACCGCGCGCGCGCGTTGGCGCCCCAGCGACCGACGTCGCGCGAGCCGAAATTCTGGACGTTGAAATCGAACGTCACGGGGGTGCGCACGACAGTGACTTCGCCGATGACTTCGCCGGGGGCCTCGCCGGGCCGCAGCGTCAGGCGCGCATCCATCCCCGGAATGTCGCGCGCAAGCAACAGATAGCGTTCGGCGTCGGCGATGTTGAACACCGGCGCGTCGTCGAGCCGCGACAGATAGCGCTGAAGCAGCCGCTCGTTGGCGCCGGCATCGCCGCGCACCTCGACGCGCGTCATTCGCGCGGCGAGAATGTCGAGCCGCACAATGCCGTCGTCGATCGTCTGCGCGGGGACACGCACCGCCGCCAGATAGCCCTGGCTGCGCAGCATCGTCGCCGCGCGGTCGCGGATGTCGCACACCGCGGCGATCGGCAGTTCCTGCCCGACGCGGTCCGACCAGCTGGGCATCAGCATCGCGGGATCGATGCCCTCGACGCTCGAAAATTCGACCGCGCGAAGGGTGAAGCGGATATTGGCGAATTCGGGTGCGGCGAGCGGGCAGGGTGCGCGCTCGATCTCGTCATCGACCGCCAGCACCTGTTCGCCGGGCCGCACGGCGGGCGCGACCGGTGGCCGCTGGATTTCCTCGCGCGTGGGGATTTGCGGCGTCGCCTGCGCAAAAAGGGCGGCGGGCAGGACCGCAACGATCAGCCCCGCCGATCCGGTCAGCGCGCGGCGGATCGCCGTACGCCGTCGGCTGATCTTCACATATTGTCCCACGTCCCCCAGCACGGCCATCACCACCCCTTGTGTTCCAGCGCACCGCGATGATCGCGGTGCGCCAACTCGACTGGCACGGCCGTTGTCCGGCTGTGCGATTTGCGACCCAAGGAAGGTTCCGTCACGCGACCGACGGACATTCCCCGATTGATTATCAGATGGGAGGGGCGGCGACAATGGCCGCCCCTCCCATCATCGCTATCACCCCTGGCTGCCCTCGGCCTCCGCCATCGTATCGACGAGGCGGTCGAGCTGCGGCGCGCAGCCCTTTGCCATCAGCATATCGACCGATCCCTCGGCGGTGTCGGGCACCGTTTCCATCGCGGCGAAGCGCACCGTCACCGGCTGCGGCAGGCCCGCGCCCGACAGGCGGTAATCGACACCATATTGCACCGGCAGGACATCGGTCGGCCATTTGCGGAAATTGGCGCCATCGACGATCGCGACGGTTGCCTTCTTGCCGCCGCTCTCGATCTCGAGCGCGGTGTCGCCTTCCATATTGGGGCGCCACAGCAGCAGCGTTGCGGGGTCTGCGACGCAGAAGGTGCCGCCCTGGCGATAATCGAGCAGCCACAGGTTCGGCGCGCGCGTTTCGGCGGGAATCGGATCGTTCGGGCCGCGCGAAAATCCGCCGCGCGAGCGGACCGTCGGTCCCTTGGCCAGCATCCGCGAGACATTGCTGCCGAGCGACTGGCTGGCCTGCACATTGCCCGTCGCGCTGAAGGTGCCCGGCCCCGACAAGGTGCGCGTCTTGCCCGATTGCATCAGCACGACGCGGTCGCCCGCGACGAGGGTCACACGGTCGGAAGTCTTGAGCTTGGCGCCGGTCGGATATTTGGCGGCCGATGGGCCGGTCGAGCGGACGACCATCGATTGTGCGGCGGCGGTGCCGACCATTGCGACGGCGGCGATTGCAGCGGCGGCCGACAGGCCGATGCGGCGCGTCCGGAAGTCAGGAAAGGACATAGCTTTCTCCTCTTTTCGTCTGGTTCAGGCGTTCGATCAGGAACAGGATGGCAGCGTCCTGCCCGAATTCGTGCCGCACGGCTGTGGCCAGCGTCACACCGGCATTTTTATCGCCCGCACGGTGCGCGGCGACAAGCGCGGCGATACGGTCGCGCTGGTCCGCCGCAAGATCGGGGCGCGGGGTGAAGACGTCGACGGGCTGCGCGCGCCCGCGCAGCGTCACGCGGCCCATCGGCACCAGATCGTCGCGGCCCGACCGCGCCACCGCCTCGGCCGAGATGAGCACGCCGGTCTTCAGGCTCTTGTTCGCGGCCTCGAGCCGCGAGGCGGTGTTCATGCTGTCGCCGAGCGCGGTATATTGGATGCGCCCTTCACCGCCGAAATTGCCGACGATAGCGTCGCCGACGTGCAGCCCGACGCGCGTCATGCCGATCGGCGGAATATCCTCGGCGGCCAGGTCGACGCGGAATTTTTCGCCCGCCTGATACATGGCGAGCGCTGCCGCCGCGGCCCGCTCGCCATCGTCGGGGCGGCTGATGGGCGCCCCCCAGAAAGCGACGACCGCATCGCCGACGAATTTGTCGATCGTGCCGCCATGATCGAGCACGATGTCGGACAGGCGGTCGAGATATTCGTTGAGCAGCCGCGCGACCGTTTCCGGCGTCACCGCATGGCTGAGTTTGGTGAAGCCTTCGAGGTCGGTGAAGACGCAGAAGATGTTGCGCCGCTCGCCGTGCAGCGAAAGCTGGTCGGGGTCGCGCATGATCTGCGCCGCGACGTCGGCGGGCAGATATTTGCCGAGCGCCGATTGCGCGAAGGCGCGCTGGCGCGAGCCGATGGTGCGCGCGGCGGTGCCGACCGCGGCATAGCCGAACAGCCAGCCGACCGCCCAGCCGAAGGTCGGCAGCGTCGTCGTGTCCACGCCGCGCCCTTGGAGCCAGAAGGGAAAGGCGATGAAAAAGGCCATCTGGCCGAGGAATGCGAGCGCCACCCAGCGCGCGCGAAGATCGATCAGGCTGGTGAGCCCGCCCGCGATCACAATGAGGACGGCGAGCACCCACAGCGTCGGTCCCGCGAGCGGCCGCGCCCAGGCCCGGTCGAGTTGCTGCGCGAGCATATGGGCATGGACTTCCAGACCGATCATCGTTTCATGCTGGCCGGTGACCGCGTCGGGAAAGCGGCTCAATGGCGTGTTGAACTGGTCGTTGTCGATGATGTCGCCGCCGATCAGGACGTAGCGGTCCTTCACCAGCTCCGAAAAACCCGCGCGCATGTCGGCGTCCATCGGCAGCGCGAAGGTGTCGATGGGGATGTTCGCGAACACCGGCTCGACCTGTCCTTCGCCGGCGCGTGCGGGGACGAGGAAGCGAATCGCGCCCTGATAATTTGCGTGCACCGGATCGACCGGGGCGAGCGCATTCGACATCAGCGGCGGCAGGTTCGGCGGCCGGTCGGGCCATTTGCGGATCACGCTGTCGTCGTCGGTGCGGAACAATACGCTCGTCGCTTTGGTCTTTGCCGTGGCGACCTCGGCGATGAAGGCTTCGAGGAATTTCTGCTGTTCGTAAAAGATGGTGTTCGGATTGCTCGCCTGTTCGGCATAGGCGAGCCAGGTCGGCGTCTGCATCGCGCGCAACTGCGCTTTCAGCGCTGCGTCGTCGGGGCGCGGCGAATCGAAGGCGATATCGATGCCGATCGCCTTTGCCCCCATCTGGTCGATATTGGCGAGCGCTGCGGTGAGCAGCGAGCGGTCGAGCGGCGAACGGATGCCGGTGTTGAACAGCGTCTCGTCATTATAGGTGACGAGCACAATGCGTTGGTCCTGCCGCACCTTGGGCGCCATCAAGGTCGCGCGCGCATCGTAAAGCGCGCGTTCGGCGGCGTCGATCAGCGGCATCTGCCAGCTGAAACGCGCGACCATGACGGCAACGAGCAGGAACAGGATCGTCGCCACCATGCGCGACGGACCCAGTTGCATGACCAGCCGGCGGATGCGCTTGCCGAGCGGCACCGCGGGCGGGTGGCCGTCCGTAACGCCCGGCGCCGCTGCGTCCGCGGTGCGAAGCTGGGTTTCGGGTGCATTCATCGGATCAGCGGCCGGCGCGGCCGACCGCCTGTCCCTGCTGCGCCGTTTCCATGCCGCGAAGCAGCGGCTGCGCACCGTCGCCGATGATCGCGAAGCCCGCCCAATAATAGGGGTGCGACGTTTGTTGATCGTTCATCAGTTTGAGCTGCGTCCCCCACAGTGCATCGGCGACGCTGGCGCCGGTATCGGCGGCGAACAGCCCGCCGATCAGCCGCGTCGTCGCGTCGAAATCGTCGGGGGCGGGCCAGTGGCTCGCGATCACCGAACGGCCGCCCGCGCCGATGAAGCTGCGCACCAGCCCGTCGAGCGCATTGCCGCCGCCCGAAAGCCCCGCTTCGCGCGTCGCCGCGACGCTGGCGGCGCCCGCGGTATCGCACGCCGACAGGATGACGAGGTCGGCGTCGATCTTGAGGTCGAAAATTTCCTGGAAGGTCAGCAGGCCATCCGAATCCTGCCCGCCGAACGAGGTCACGAGCGCCGGGCGCGCGGGGCAGGCAGGGCGCGGCGCGGTGACGAGGCCGTGCGTCGCGAAATGGATGATGCGATAATCGGCCAGATCAGCGCGCGTTTTGACCGCCGTATCGGTGAAGGCGCCGCCGGTCAGCAAGGCGCCCGCGCCGCTACCCATCGCGTTGCGCGCGGTGACCAGCTCGTCGGCCGAAATCGGCCGCGCCCATTGCGAGGCGTCCCACAGGCAGTCGCTGTCCATGCCGCCGACCGCACCGCGCGTGCCGAGCGACGGCAAGCGGTCGCCGAGCGGCTGGTTTTCGCCGAGGCCGAAATATTGGTTCGCGGCTTTCGAGGGCGCTGCCTGCCGCGCATTGCGGAAAGCGAGCACCGAGACCGCGGTGCTGGGGCGGCTGGTGCGGCCGAGCCAGGCGATCTGGCGCATGTCGAACGGATCGGCGTCGGGATCGAGCACGCGCTGTTCATAGGCGGCAAGGCCCGTATCGGATGTGATGAGCAGGTTGACCGGCAGCCGCAGCATCGCGCCGTCGGGCTCGAAAATCAGGTGCGGCACCGTGGGCAGCCGCGCGGCGACGGGGCCGAACAGCTGACCATAAAGGCGATGCGCGGTCGCCGCGTCGAACGGATAGGTGACGCGGCGACCATTTTCGACGATCGAGATTGTCGAGCGGATCGCATCGACGGCGCGTTCGAGATCTGCGGCGCCGATGTCCGATTTCCAGAGCTCTGCACCGCCCGCTTCGACAAGCATCGCATAGACGCCGTCGCCGACGACGAGCATCTTCAGATAGGCTTCGTCGCCGCGCAGCACTGCTTGCAGTTCGGCGAGGTCGAGCTTGCCCGGCGCAACGACGCGATATTGCGGAAAGGTCGACAGGCTGGTGATCGTTTCGGCCTGCTGGAAGGCCAGATTGTCGAGCTGGTTGCGGATGTCGGCGCGCAGCGCGGCGATTTCCGCCGATTGCGGCAGTTGCGCAAGCCGCGCATCCTCGATCCGCGCGCGTTCGATGTCGCGGTTCAGCGTCGTCGCCTGCCGGAACAGGCGCGCGCCCTCGTCGCTGCCGCTCGACAATTCGCGTGCGAGCACCGCCTGCGTATCGGCAACGCCGGGGCGGATCTGCAGCTGGCTGGCGACGAAGAAATCCTGCACCGCGGCGGGATCGCTGGCGGCGCGGGCGGCGAGCAGCCGGTAATAGGGCGCCATCATGTTCGCCATGCCCGCGGTCGACCGCTGCGATTCGGCGAGCGCGGTGACGACCTCGCGATAAATGCCCATCGCCTTGTCGTCCTGCCCCTGCCGGGTCAGGAAGGCGGCATAGCGCGCCCGCGCCGAGGCGAGCGCGTTGGTTTCGGGATATTCGACCGCAAGCAGGTTGACCGATTCGAGGAAGCGCGCATCGGCGGTGCCATTGTCGCCGAGCGCTTCCTCGGCCAGCGCCAGTTCGCCAAGCATTTGCGAGCGCAGGCGGATGATCGAGGTGACTCGGCCTTCGCGGACCGCGAGCGCATCGGCCAGCCCCCTGACCTGCGCGTCCTTGGCCGCGTCGGCATTGCCGCGCAGCCGCTCGACGGTGCCAAGCAGGTGGACCGCCTGCGCATCGATGATCTGCGCGCGCTCGACCGGCGACAGCCGTTCACGGTCGCCCGCCTGGACCAGCCGGGCATTGTCGCCGCTGTTGACCCCGGCGACGATCGCGGGTGCTAGCGTCACCGCGCCGCCCGTCACGGTCACGCCGGTCGCAAGCGGCGGGATCGGCGTTTGCAGCCGCATCGCGGCGGTATCGAAATCGCGCTGGTTGAGCGCGTGGATCGCGCGGAAATTGCGGCGGAGGCGTAGCTGGACAGGATCGCTCGTCGGGACCGCCTCGACCTCCGCAAACAGCCGCTCGGCCTCGGCAAATTCGCCGAGGTTCGATCGTTGCAGCGCGCGGTTCAGCGTGAATTCGGTGGCCTCGATCCCCGCCGCCGCCTGTTCATCGAGCGCGCGGCGTGACAAGGCATCGAAAAATTCGGCGGCCTCGGCATAGTCGCCGCTGTGGTTGCGGCGGTATCCCTCGGCGAGCGCCTTGTCGATGTCGATCGCGCCCGCAAGCGTGCGGGCAAAGCCGTCGTTGCCGCCGACCGACGTCGTTGCGACGCGGATTACGCCGGGCACGACGCGGCGCTGGCGAACCGACTCGAGCGCGATGTTGAGTGCGTCGGAATAGGCTTCAAACCCTTCGGCGGCATAGACATTCGCGCCGTCGGCCTCGATCCGGGTGGTCCATGCGACATCGCTGCCGCGGACCATGCAGCGCCCGTCGGCGGCGCACGTCAGGCGATCGGCGCGCGCGCTTTCGATGCGCGCCCGTGCGTCGTCGGCACCTGTGCGCAGGACGCGAATGGTGCCGACGGGCTGGCTGGCGTCGCGGCACACGACCGTCCAGGCGCGGTCGAACATGCCTTGGACGACCGCGTCGCGCACCGTCGCCTGTACTTCGCACAGCGAGCCGCCTTCGGAACCGATCGAAAAACGGTCGCGCAGCGTCGGGTCGCCGCCCTGCGCAAGCGCGCTTCCCGGCGCCGTCAGGAAGAGCGCCGCCAGAGCGGGCACCCAGTGCGAAACTCGAACGGCCATCACAATCCCCCAAACACAGGCTCAAGGCACCGTCCGGAGCAATCCCGGCGCGGCGCGAATATCATTGCTGTGGTGCGACCCATTCCCTGCCGTAGACCCTAAACCCTTCGTAAGCGAAAGGGAAGTGATCTGCCGCACAGCCTGCTTGCGCCGGGCGGGCGGGCCACCTATCTGCAAGGACAAGACTTAACCGGCGAGGATATGATGAGCGCATTCGACGATCGTGAACGGGCATTCGAAACGAAATTCGCACGCGACCAGGAGGTGCAGTTCCGCATCACCGCGCGCCGCAACCGGCTGCTCGGTCAATGGGCGGCCGAACGCATGGGGCTGACTCCGGAAGAGACCGACGCCTATGCCAAGGCGGTCGTGCAGGCCGATTTCGAGGAAGCGGGCGACGAGGATGTCATCCGCAAGCTTGCGGGCGACCTGACCGCGGCGAATGTCGAGATCAGCGATGCCGAAATCCGCGCGATGCTGAACGACAAGACCGCCGAAGCGCGGCGCCAGTTCATCGACAGCGAGAATTGAGGTCGCCACGATGGGAATGCGCCAGGACGAGCTGAAGGCAATGATCGAAGCGGCGTTTCCGGGCGCCGCGGTGACGATCACCGACCTCGCCGGCGACAATGACCATTATGCCGCGCATGTCGTCAGCGAATCCTTTCGCGGCATGACCCGCGTCGCGCAGCACAAGGCGGTCTATGCCGCGCTCGGCGGACGCATGGGCGGCGAACTTCATGCCTTGCAATTGACGACCGGCGTCCCTTCATAGGGGCGAGACACAAATTTTTCGGCGCCCCGCGCCCCCGGAGACTGATGATGAGCGATCCCGCCACCCAAGACCGTATTGCCAAGCTGGTCGCCGGCCATCCCGTGCTGCTGTTCATGAAGGGCACGCCGCTGTTCCCGCAATGCGGCTTTTCGTCGCGCGCAATCGCGATGCTCGACCGGCTGGGCGTCGAATATGAGACGGTCGACGTTCTGCAGGACATGGAGGTCCGCCAGGGCATCAAGGAATTTTCGGACTGGCCGACGATCCCCCAGCTTTACGTCAAGGGCGAGTTCGTTGGCGGGTCCGACATCATGATGGAAATGTGGGAAGCGGGCGAGCTTCACCAGATGATGAATGGAGTTCCGACGCGCGCCGAATGAAGGCGTGGTGAAAATAAGGGGCCGGCGAGGCGCTTCACCGGCCCCGTTCCATTATCCGATTTTCAGCGGCAGCGCAGTTCGCCTTGGTCGATGGCGCGGCCCAGCAGTGCGCCGCCCGCGGCGCCGATGATCGTGCCCACGGTGCGGTCGCGTCCGCCGTCGAGTTCGCGGCCGACGAGGGCGCCCACCGCGCCACCGATAATCAGTCCCGTCGTGCCATTGTCGCGGCGGCAGTGATAACGGCCGTCGTCGCCGCGCCAGATCCGGTCGCGCTGCGACAGGCGGCGGGGTTCGTAATAGCGGCCATAGCTGTCATAGATGGCGCGATCCTTCGCGCGCTTGCCGTGCGCGGGTGCCCAGGGCGGCGGGTCGGCATAGGCGGTGCCGGTCGGCAGTGCCACGGCGGCGATCAGTGCGGCGGCGAAGATTTGTTTCACGTCGATGCTCCCTGAGTCGGTCTTTATCGGTCGGCGACGGACCTGACCATAAACTGCCGACCGGAACGCGCGATGAACAATCCTGTTCCGGCGTTTTTGGAAAAAAGCTTTCGGGGGGCGGGGCCGCTTGGCCGCTCCGCCCCCCGTCTGCATCGGGGCAAGTGGGGATTTCCCGGGTGGGGGCAGGGGGCATCAGGGACCAGACCGATGCCCCCCACCGCTCCATTTGAGCGGAACACTCGGGAACGCAAAACACCATACAATTGCCGTGCCAGATCGGCGGCTGCGCGGATTTTGGCGGGGGGCACTGGTTAGCGATTCCTTACCGCGGCCGACGTGTGTCAAAAATTCCGACAGGCGAGCCATCGAACACCGTTCAGTTTTGTTCAGCCAGCGTTCAGCCCATTGACTACATTTGTAGTCGTATCAGTATCGACGAAGCCAATGGGAGGGGTCCGCATGGCAGAACGAGCAAGCGAGTCGGAGATGCAGGTGCTGTCGGCGCTGTGGGACGAGGCCCCGCAGACTGCCGCCGACCTGGCCCGGCGTGTCGGACAGGCGAATGGCTGGACGCAGGCGACGGTCAAGACGTTGCTCGCGCGGCTGGTCCAGAAGGGCGCGGTGACCGCCGAGGCCGATGGCCGCCGCTATCTCTATCGCCCCGCGATCGAACGCGCCGACACCGTCGGCGATGAATCGCAGCGCTTTGTCGACCGCCTGTTCGGCGGCCGCGTCAGCCCGCTGATCGCCCACCTCGCGGACCGCGAGGCGCTGAGTGATGCCGACATTGCGGAGATCGAGGCGCTTTTGAAGAGGCTCAAGTCATGAGCGGCGCGATGCTGATCGAAGCGTGGAGCGACACGCTGCTCGCCACCGCGCTGCTCGTTGTCGCGGTGCTGCTGGTGCGCAAGCCCTTTGCCCGCCATTTCGGGCCCCGGCTGACCTATGGCCTGTGGGCGATCCCCGCGCTGCGGCTCGTGCTGCCGCCGCTTCCTTTTGCCGATCCGGTGGCGGCGCCCGTCGCGGTGCCGGTTGAGGCGGGGGCGGTGCTGGCGCTGCCCGCCGATGCCGCCGCGATCGCCGAAGCTTCGGCGCCTGCGTGGACCTTTGCCGACATCATGCCGTGGCTTGCCCTGCTCTGGGCCGTGGGCATGGCCGTGGTGATCGGCGCGGCGATGCTTTCGCACCGGCGCTTTCGTGCCGCGGTGCTGAAGGGAGCCGTCGAGCTGGAACCCATCGGTTCGATCCGGCTGGTAATGACCGACGCGGTCGACGGGCCGGTGGCCTTCGGTCTGTGGCGCCGGGTCGTCGCGGTGCCGCAGGACTTTTTTGCCCGCTATGCCGCCGAAGAGCGCGCGCTCGCGGTCGATCACGAGCTGTCGCACCACCGCCATGGCGACCTGTGGGCGAATGCCGCGGCGCTGGTGCTGCTCGCGTCGCAATGGTTCAACCCCTTTGCCTGGCGTGCGATCCGCGCCTTTCAGTTCGACCAGGAAGCGGCGTGCGACGCGCGCGTGCTGACGATGGCGGGCGACGCGGCGCGCGGTGACCGTGCGGCGAGCTATGCCACCGCGATCGTCAAGGCCGCGGTTGGCCCCCGGCTGTCGCTCGCGGCGCCGATGGCGGTTCACGATAATTTGCAGGAGAGGCTGACGATGTTGACGAAGCGCGATATTTCCAAACGCCGCGGCCTGGCCGGCCGGTTGCTGATCGGCGGCGCGGCGCTCGCGGTGCTTGGCGCGACGGCGACGCTGGTTCCGTCGGGGATCGCCGCGGCGTCGACCCAGCCCGCCGATATGCCTGCGCCGCCTGCGCCCCCGGCAGCGCCTGACGCGCCGCTGCCCCCCGAAGCGCCTGCCGCGCCCCATCCGATGATCTTTGGCGAGGCCAGCGAGGATGTGACCGAGACGGTTTCGATCTCCAAAGACGGCAAGACGCGCGAAGTGCATCGCACGGTGATCCGGCGCAGCGATAACAGCGATGGCAAGGCAGCGGACGCGTCTGCAGCGCACAAGAAAAGGGCGTACCGCGTCGAATATCGTATGCCCGGAAACCTGACGCGCGACGATGTGCTGGCGACGCTGGAGGAGCAGGGCATCATCGGCGCGCGCGCCGAGGCGATCGCCGACCGGCTGGAAGACCGGCGCAAGGACCGCATCCGCACCGCCTTTGCTCCCATGCCGCCGATTCCGCCCCTGCCGCCGATGCCCTATGGCGCGGGGACGGTGAACGGCAAGGCGATGGTGCTGGGCAAGTGCGGCGACGGGGCGAAGGCGGCGCCGATCGTCAGCCGCGAAGAAAGCGCCGATGGCAAGCGCGGCCACGTCTTCATGTTCTGTCCCGACTCGGCGGCTAGCCAGGCGGCGCGGCTGTCGGCGATGAAGAAAGCCCGCGAGGCATTCGTCGAGGGCGAACGCGCGCGCCACCTGTCGGAAACGACGCGCGCCAAGATCGCCGCCGACATCGACAAGGCGATCGCCGAGATCGAAAAATCGGGCAAATAACGCCGGTTCAGCTTCGACGCCGGTCCTTGCTCCCCGGTGGGGCCGGCGACAGGGGCGGGGGAAGGGAGTGGCCGATGCCGCTCCCTTTTTCGCGTTGGCGATGCAGAAAAGGCGGAATCATTCCAAAGTTCAGGAAAGTTCAGCCTTGCGCGGCCCCGATTTGCCGCGCCCGGTTCCTGTAAGCCGGGCGGCAGCTGCTTTGTCCACATATTGAAAGAGCCGAAATGAAAGGCTGGCACAGCCGGACCATGTAGGACAGCGTTTTTTTTGCGCGGCGGATGTCGGGCAACGGGTGGTGAGCGGCCTGATCCTCCCCGGCACGGGGAGGGGGACCATGCGAAGCATGGTGGAGGGGTACGCGGTGTCGAGCGCTGCGTATGACCTCCCGTACCCCTCCACCACCTTCGGTGGTCCCCCTCCCCCGGTGGGGGAGGACCGCTCAAGTCCACAACCGATCGCCAGCCCCCCTTTCGCGAAATGATCGTAAGCCACCCCTTTCGTTCCGCCCGCTGCGATGCCACATGGGCAGTATGAACGAAGACAAGCCCTGGCCCGACAGCATCCGCGCCGGCGAGTGCGAGCAGCACGAGCCGCTGGTGCGCCGTGTGCTCGCGCCCAATCCGTCGCCCTATACCTTCACCGGCACGCAGACGTGGATCGTCGGTGCGGGGCGCGACGTCGCGGTGATCGATCCCGGTCCGACGGGCAGCGGGATGAGCGTCGGCGATCCGCCCGATGCCCATGGGCAGGGCCATGTCGATGCGATCCTGCGCGCCGTCGAGGGACAGCGCGTCGCGGCGATCCTGTGCACGCACACCCACCGCGACCATTCGCCCGCCGCGGCGCCGCTGAAGGCCGCGACCGGCGCGCCGATCATCGGCTGCGCGCCGCTTGCGCTGTCGGACGACGGCCCGCGCGCCGATTCGGCGTTCGACCCCGACTATGCGCCCGACCGCGTGCTGGTGGACGGCGAGCGGATTGCGGGCGACGGCTGGACGATCGAGGCGGTCGCGACGCCGGGGCATACGTCGAACCATCTCTGCTTTGCGCTCGTCGAAACCGATGCGCTGTTCACCGGCGATCATGTCATGGCCTGGTCGACCAGCGTCGTTAGCCCGCCCGACGGCGACATGGCCGCCTATATGGCCAGCCTTTCGAAGCTCCATGATCGCGGCGACCGCGTCTATTATCCGGCGCACGGCCCGGCGGTGACGAAACCCAAACAGCTTGTGCGCGGGATGCTCGGCCACCGCAAACAGCGCGAGCGGCAGATCTTGCGGGAACTCGAAAGGGGGACGCGCGTGATCCCCGACATGGTGAAACATATGTACAAGGGACTCGACCCGCGGCTGACCGGCGCCGCCGGCCGCTCGGTGCTCGCGCACCTCATCGACCTTGAGACGCGCGGCCGCGTCGCGCGTGAGGACGAGTTCTGGAGGCTCGTCGCATGAGCCGCGGAATGTTCCGCGCCGCGATCGTCGCGGTGCTGGCGCTCGCGCTCTTTTTCGGCTGGCGCGCATGGACCGACTGGCAACGCGGTTATGATCCGCATACGGTCGTCGCCGCGAGCCTCGAAGGGCTGAAGGAACAGAATGTCCTCGTCCCCTTCACCGCGCGCTATGTCGCGGTCGTGACCTCGACGCAGAGCCGGCTGGGGCTGAGCGCCAAAAAGACGCTGATCATGCCGGGCACCGTGCGCTACGAGCTCGATCTTGGCCGGTTGAAGCAGTCCGACCTCGACTGGGATAGCGCGACCAATGCGCTGATCGTCACGCTGCCGCCGCTGCGGCTGGCCGGGCCCGAAATCGACATCGACGCGATCAGCGAATATCGCGACGGCGAAATCCTGCTGACCTTGACCGATGCGGAGGCATCGCTCGATGCCGCGAACCGCAAGGCCGCGCAGGAGGAACTGATCAAGCAGGCGCGCGGCGCGACGCCGATGCGGCTCGCCGAAGGCGCGGCGCGCACCGCGATCGAGCAAAGCTTTGCGATGCCGCTGAAGGCCGCGGGCATCGATGCGACGGTAACCGCGCGGTTTGCGGCGCGCCCCTAATCGAGTCGAGGTCCGATAGCGTCGACCCGCATCATTTGAATCGTCATCCCGGCGAAGGCCGGGATCTCACCCTATGGGTTTACCGCACCGGCGAGATCCCGGCCTTCGCCGGGATGACGAAATAGATGGAATGGCGCCTGGCCCCAGCTGATCGCGAATCAACCGGCACCGGCTGGGTAAATTCCGGCTTCCCCGCGTTTCGGGGCTGCGCTATTCTCGCGCTCGGGTCAGGCAGGGGGGAATGGGCATGGCTTCAACGGCAGGGGGCGCCGCGCGCGCCGAGCTTTTCTGGCACCGCATGGCGATCGGCCTTGCGGTGTTCATCGTTTTGGGTTTCTTGCAGTTCGCGCTGCGCGGGTTCGTCGATCCGGTCGCGGCGCCCTTTTGGGTGCATCTTCATGGCGTAATCATGCTCGCGTGGCTCGGCGTGCTGATCGCGCAGCCGATGTTCGCGGCGCGCGGCGACCAGGTGCGGCATCGCCAGATCGGCCGGATCGGGGGGTTGCTGGCCGTCGTGATCGTGGCGCTCGGCATCTTTACCGGCATTGCGTCGCTGGTGCTGGGCCGCTTTCCGCCCTTTTTCACCGCCGCCCATTTCCTTGCGCTGACGGTGATCGAATCGCTTGTGTTCGGCGCGATGGTCGCGTGGGCGATCCGGCGGCGGCGCGCGACCGACTGGCACCGGCGGCTGATGATCGGCGCGACGATCGTCATCCTCGAACCCGCGCTTGGCCGCATCTTGCCGCTGCCGCTGATGATCGGCTGGTTCGACATTCCGATCGGCCTGATCCAGCTCGCGGTCGTCGGCATCGTCGCGATGTACGATCGCCGCACGCTCGGCCGCGTCCATCCGGCGACAAAAGCGATCGCGGCGATTGTCATCGCCGTGCGCCTCACCATCTATATGCTGGCGATGGCGCCGCCCGTCATCGCGCTTGCGGCGCGCCTGACCGGCTGATGCGGCGAATTGCCCTGCCGCGGGGCAGCGTGTAGGGGGCGTCCAAGGCCAAGCCATATAAGGATAACGCCATGACTGCTCCCATCCGCGAGAATCTCTCGGGCCTCGACCTGCGCGCCGAAATCGACCGCCTGCGCAAGGAGCGCAACGCCGTCATCCTCGCGCATTATTACCAGAAGCCCGAGATTCAGGATCTCGCCGATTTCGTCGGCGATTCGCTCGAGCTGTCGCGCAAGGCGGCCGAAACCGACGCCGAAGTGATCGCCTTTTGCGGCGTCAAGTTCATGGCCGAGACCGCGAAGATATTGAGCCCCGAAAAGATCGTCATCCTGCCCGACATGGACGCGGGATGCAGCCTCGAGGACAGCTGTCCGCCCGAACAGTTCAAGCGCTTCCGCGAAAAGCACCCCGACCATATCGCGCTCACCTATATCAACTGTTCGGCGGCGGTGAAGGCATTGAGCGACATCATCGTCACCTCGTCGAGCGCCGAGACGATCATCAGCCAGATCCCCGAGGATCAGAAGATCATCTTTGGCCCCGACCGTCACCTGGGCGGTTATATGAACCGCAAGTTCGGGCGCGACATGCTGCTGTGGCCGGGCGTGTGCATCGTCCACGAGGCGTTCAGTGAGACCGAGCTTCTGAAGCTGAAGGCGCAGCATCCCGGCGCGCCGGTCGCGGCGCACCCCGAATGCCCGCCGCACATCGTCGAACACGCCGATTATGTCGGATCGACCAGCGGCATCCTGCAGTTCGCCAAGAGTTTCGAGGGCGACACGCTGATCGTCGCGACCGAGCCGCACATCATTCACCAGATGGAGCTGGCGCTGCCCGAAAAGACTTTCATCGGCGCGCCGGGCGCCGACGGCAACTGCAACTGCAACATCTGCCCCTATATGGCGCTCAACACGATGGAAAAGCTCTACATCGCGCTGCGCGACCTTCAGCCGCGGATCGAACTCGACGAGGAACTTCGCCTCGCGGCGCGGGGGAGCCTCGACCGGATGCTCGAAATGGCGTCGGGAACGGTCGGCAAGGGCGATCTGGGGCGGGCGTGAGTCGCGACTCGGCGGTGTGATTCGACCGATCAGAAGATCGAACCATTCAGCGAGTCGGACTGCTGAGGCGAGATAGCCGAGTCCAAAAATGCTGCACGCTTGTTACAAAAATGCTGCACCGAATCCGCTTGTTGCTAATGCCGGACTTATCCACAAGCGCGGGCCTTTCGGGCGGCATTTTCGTGCTTTTTTTGTTGGCGACGAAATCGCTTTCTGACAGCTTCAAATCATCGGACGACAGAGACGTCGGACCGCCGGGACATCAAGGGTGGTTGCAAGACTAGCCAGAAGAGAACGGATTGGTTTGATGAGGAAATCGGCCGGTAGTTCGATCACGGAACGCAGCGATTCCCACGAGTTGATGCGAACCCGATCGGGCAATTGAAAGGCAGTCCATCGCTTTTGAAGCGCAGCTGTTTCGGCAGAAGCGCGGGACGAGATGATGAAGGGCTTTTCAGGTGAGGCCGGCCCCCGAAAGGGGGCCGACCAAACCATCGCCGGATTGTTCCGGCGTGCGTCGCGACGCATCGTTTTGCGGGCTGCCGATCGAAAGAAAAGCGGACCGGGATGACGCGGGGCGAGGCGCACGGGACAGGACCGGATAGTGGGGGTTGGCAGCGATGTCGGCCCCCATTTCGTATGCGCGCCGCGGCTTTGCCGTCCCGCCCAGGATTTTATCGATCACAAGGCGCCCGACCAGCGGCGCCGCCTCCGGTCGTCGCGCCCTAGCCCTTCCCGCATTTATTTCCGCGCGTGTGACATTCGTCACATCCCGGTCAAATCGGTCTGCTTAAACGGGGCCTGCGACCCGGAGACGTTCCCGCTCTGGAACCGATCCTCCTTTCCCGGCCGCGCCCACGCGGGCCGGCCGGGAACCTTTCCCCTCCCTTCGGCATTATCTCAGCATCGCCAAGGCGACGCCCCGCTGCGGCAGGGCTATGCAACGATGGCTGGAAAACGACCGTTTTTCCGGCCGGTTCAGGGAAGGGAAGTTCATGGGACTCATTATTACTTTGATCGTCGGCGGCATCATCGGCTGGCTGGCGAGCATCGTCATGCGCACCGACGCGCAGCAGGGCATCATCCTCAATATCGTCGTCGGCATCGTCGGCGCCTTCCTCGGCAATTTCCTCGGCAGCTTCTTCGGCATGGGGGCCAGCCTCGACACCTTCAGTCCGATCGGGCTGCTCTGGGCCTTCATTGGCGCCGTGGTGCTGCTCGGCATCATCAACCTCGTCCGCCGCGGCAGCGTGCGATAAACCGACGTAAAGAGACAATCGGAATGGCGACGTTGCGTAAGGCAGCGTCGCCATTTCGCTAGGCGATTTCAAATATCTGGGTTACCCATCTGCTGCCTGCAACGTCGGGCGACCACAGACCGTAGGGGGTTTGCTTATGCTTACTTGGATTATCGCAATCATCATGGGCGGCATCATCGGCTGGCTGGCCAGCATCGTGATGCGCACCGATGCCCAGCAGGGCATTTTCCTTAACATCATCGTTGGCTGCGTCGGCTCGATCCTCGGCCGTTTTCTTTTCGGCAGCTTCCTCGGCGGCGGCCATCTGCGCGGCGACGCGTTCGATCCAATGACCCTGCTCACCGCATTCATCGGCGCGGTGATCCTGCTCGCGATCGTCAATCTGGTCCGGCGCGGGCGCGTGCGCTGATCGCATCTGCATAGTCGGCCGGCTCGACCGACCGGAAAACAGGGTGGCCGCCCCCCGGGCGCGCCGCCCTTTTTCGTGCGCGTAACCACTGGAAATCATGGGCGGATCGCTTTATGGACCGCCGTCCGGGACGCGGGCGGGTCGGCGAAGCATCGCCTCTTGCAAGTGGTGATTTAATTAGGTAATACACCTCGAAAGAGGTTTGGTCCTGCCGTGCGGGTTTTGGGGACAGGCGCAGTCGCGCCCGCCACACCGAATGCCGCGCGATGCCAGGGAGGGATTTCGGCGTGAACTACGAGCGGAAAGTGGATTCGATGGACAGCCTGGCGGGGACGCAAAGCTTTTACGAAGAGGCCGATGACAGCCGGCGCAAGCGCACCAGGCTGATCGTCGCGGTCGTACTGATCGTTCTGGCGCTGGTCGCCGCTTATTATGCCTTTTCCAGCGGCAAGGGCGCGGCCGATGCCGGCGGCGGTGAAGCGGCCACCGTTCCGAACATCACTGTCGTCGTTCCCGGCCGCGTATCGGTCGAGGCGGCGATCGCCGCCAACGGCACGATCGCGGCGCGGCGCGAAATGCCGGTCGGCATCGCGGGCGAGGGCGGGCAGGTCGTTCGCGTGCTTGTGGAACCCGGCCAGTGGGTCGGCGCGGGACAGACGCTCGCGGTGATCGACCGTTCGGTGCAATCGCAGCAGGCGGCGAGCCTCGCGGCGCAAATCCGCGTCGCACAGGCCGACGCCAATCTGGCGCAGGCCGAACTCGAACGCGCCGAGGCGCTTGTTTCGCGCGGCTTTATTTCCAAGGCCGATATGGACCGCAAGCGCGCGACGCGCGATGCCGCCAATGCGCGCGTTCGCGTCGCGCAGGCGCAACATGCCGAAGCGACCGCACGCAACGCGCGGCTCAACATCGTCGCGCCCGCCGCGGGGCTGGTGCTGACGCGGGATGTCGAACCTGGCCAGATCGTCGGTTCGGGCAGCGGCGTGCTGTTCCGAATGGCGCGCGGCGGCGAGATGGAAATGCTCGCCGAGATGGCCGAAGCCGATCTGGCGCGCGTGCGCGTCGGCACGCGCGCGACGGTGACGCCGGTCGGCACCGACGCCCAGATTGCGGGTCAGGTGTGGCAGGTATCGCCGGTCATCGACATGACCTCGCGCCAGGGCACAGTGCGCGTCGCGATCCCCTATTCGTCAGTGCTGCGTCCGGGCGGCTTTGCCGACGCGCGGTTGGTGGCGGGCACCGCCGAGTTGCCGTTGCTGCCCGAAAGCGCGGTGCAGAGCGGACCCGAAGGCAATTTCGTGCTGGTCGTCGGCAAGGATAACAAGGTCGAACGCAAGCTGGTCAAGGTCGGCACGGTCAGCGACGCCGGCGTATCGATCGCGTCGGGGCTTACCGGCAACGAACGGGTCGTGACCCTTGCCGGGGCGTTCCTGAACGTCGGCGACACGGTCAAGCCCGTGTTGCAGAAAACGCCGCAATAATTCGCTCGCTGGTATCGCATTCGCACAAGGGCGCCTGAGTCATGAGTTTCCGCAACATTTCCGCTTGGTGCATCCGCAATCCGGTGCCGCCGGTCGTCCTGTTCGTGCTGCTGTTGCTCGCGGGCCTCGTCAGCTTCAACCGGATGGACGTCAACGATAATCCGGACGTCGAATTCCCGATGGTTCAGGTCATCGTTTCGCAGCCGGGCGCCGCACCGACCGAGCTGGAAACACAGGTCACGCAGCGCGTCGAGGCGGCGGTGCGCGCGGTCAGCGGCGTCGACGAACTATCCTCCTACGTCAACGAAGGCGCCAGCCGGACGATGGTGCAATTTGCGATCGGTACGCCGATCGACCGCGCCTATAACGACGTCAATCAGGCGATCCAGCAGATCCGCAGCGACCTTCCCGACGGTATTCTCGAACCGCAGGTCGTCCGGATCGACGCGGCGGGCGGCCCGATCACCTATTTCGCCGTCGAAGCGACCGACATGACGCTCGAACAATTGTCGTGGTTCGTCGACAATACGGTGGCCAAGGATCTGCTTTCGATCCCCGGCATGGCGACCGTCGGCCGGTCGGGCGGTGTCGATCGCGAGATTCGCGTCATCCTCGATCCCGCGCGGATGCAAAGCTATGGTCTGACCGCGAGCCAGGTGAACCAGCAACTGCGTCAGGTGAACGTCAACGCCGCGGGCGGGCGCACCGAAATCGCGGGTTCCGAACAGGCGGTTCGCGTGCTCGGCAACGCCGGCAGCGCGTTCGAACTCGGCGAGACGCGCATCTCGATCGGCGACGGCCGCACGATCCGCCTCGGCGATGTGGCGAAAGTCACCGACAGCTATGCCGAACAGCGCAACCTCGCCAAGATCGGCGGGCGCCAGGTGCTGAGCTTCTCGATCGAGAAGGCGAAGGGCTCGTCGGACGTCACGATCCATGACGAGACGATGAAGAAGCTGGAGCAGATCAAGAAGGCGAACCCGAAGGTCGATTTCAAGATCCTGTTCACGCGCACCGAATATACGAAGGAACAATATCGCAGCTCGATGCTGGCGATGACCGAGGGCGCAGTGCTCGCCGTCGTCGTCGTTTTCCTGTTCCTGCGCGACTGGCGCGCGACGCTGATCAGCGCGCTGGCGATCCCGCTGTCGGCGATCCCGACCTTCTGGTTCATGGAGATGATGGGCTTTTCGCTGAACGGCCTGTCGCTGCTCGCATTGAGCCTCGTCGCCGGCGTGCTGGTCGACGACGCGATCGTCGAGATCGAGAATATCGTCCGGCACATGCGTATGGGCAAGACCGCCTATCAGGCGTCGATCGACGCCGCCGACGAAATCGGCCTGGCGGTCGTCGCGACGACGATGTCGATCGTCGCGGTGTTCCTGCCCGTCGCGCTGATGCCCGGCGTGTCGGGGCAATTCTTCATCCAGTTCGGCATGACCGTGGTGTTCGCGGTGCTGATGAGCCTTGCCGTCGCGCGCATGATTACACCGATGATCGCCGCTTATTTCCTGTCGGCGCAGGGCGAGCAGGATCATGCGAACGGGCCGTGGATCGACCGCTATGAAAGGCTGCTTGCCTTCACGCTCGACAGTTCGAAGCAGAGGGTCGCGAAGGCGCGGTACGAAGCATTTGCCACGCGGCCGATCTTTTTCCTCGTGCCCTTCATCGTCGCGGGCCTGGCCGTGATCGGCCTGACCTTCCAATATTTCCAGCCGGTGCCCCCGGGACAGGATGCGCCCAACCCGGCGCTGCACTTCCTGATGATGACGCCGCTGGCGGCGATCGTCGCCTTCCTGCTGGCCAGCCTGCTGATGATCGTCGGGGGCGCGATTGCCCATTCGGCGGGAATGCGAAGCTATGCGTTCACCGGCTGGGCGAAATTCATGGTCCAGCGGTCCTATGCGCGCCTGTTCGACCATCGCGTGTGGATCGTCGGCATCGGCGTCGCGGCGTTCATTTCGAGCATCCTGCTGTTCATGGTCCTGCCGCAGCAGTTCCAGCCGACGACGAACAGCGATTACAGCCAGATCCGTTATGAGCTGCCGCCGGGATCCACCCTGGCACAGAGCGAAACGATCGCCGACCAGATCAACGTGATCCTTAGCGACGACCCGGTTGTCCAAACCGCCTTTTTCGATGTCAATGTCGGCGGCGGCAACGCGTTCCTGACGCTGAAGAAGGAGCGGCCGGTCTCCAGCGTCGAATGGGAACGCGGGTTACAGCCCAAGATGGCGGCGATCCCAGACGCGCGCGTGTCGTTCCAGAGCCAGTCGGGCGGTTTTTCCGGACGCGACATCACCTTCATCGTCGGTGGCGACGATCCGGTGGCGCTCGAGCGCCATGCGCGCAAGATCGTCGGCGAGATGAGCGAGCTCAAGGAGTTGCGCGGGGTCCGGGTCGAGGGCGATATTCCGCGCCCCGAAATCATCGTCAATCCGCGCATGGACCTGGCGGCCGAACTCGGCGTGACCACCGCGGCGCTCAGCCAGACGATCCGCATCGCGACGATCGGCGACATCGACCAGAATGCGGCGAAATTCTCGCTCTCCGACCGCCAGATCCCGATCCGCGTGCTGCTGTCCGAAGATTCGCGCCGCGCGCTCGCGACGATCGAGAACCTGCCCGTGCCGACGTCGCGCGGGACGACGGTGCCGCTGAAATCGGTCGCGACGATCAGCTTTGGTGCGGGGCCGACCGAACTTCGCCGCTATAATCAGACGCGGCGCATCGTGATCGGTGCCGACCTCGCGCCGGGGCTGGTCACGGGCGATGCGCAGAAAAAGATCGACGCGCTGCCGTCGATCAAGACCATGCCGCAGGGCATCCGCAAGGTCATCCAGGGCGATGCCAAGTGGCAGGCCGAGATGATGACCAACTTCATGGTCGCGGTCGTGTCGGGCCTGCTCCTGGTGTTCGCGACGCTGGTGCTGCTCTATCGCCGCTTCCTGTCGCCGCTGGTCAACATGTCGTCGCTGCTGCTCGCGCCCTTGGGCGGGCTGCTCGGCCTGCTCATCACCGGCATGGAAGTGTCGATGCCGGTGTTCATCGGCCTGCTGATGCTGCTTGGCATCGTCGCCAAGAACTCGATCCTGCTCGTCGATTTCGCGATCGAAGAAATGGATCATGGCGTCGAAAAGAGCGCCGCGCTGCTCGATGCCGGACGCAAGCGTGCGCAACCGATCGTGATGACCACCGTTGCGATGGTCGCGGGGATGGTGCCGACCGCGTTGTCGCTGTCGGGCGACGGCGCCTGGCGCGCGCCGATGGGCGTCGTCGTGATCGGCGGGCTGATCCTGTCGACCTTGCTGACGCTGCTGATCGTACCCGCGGGCTTCAGCCTGGCCGACAGCATCGAAAAGCGCCTTGGCCGCTTCTTCTCGGCCAATCTGCTCACCTATCGCAAGGGCGACGACACGCGGCCGCATGGCGCGCCAACGCCCGAACCGGCGGAGTGACATGAAGGACAACCGGCGCGGCGACACGTCGCGCCGGTTGCAACCTTTGCCCCGCTTCGCCATTTGGTTCGCATGACCGACCTTGCTTCCAGCCGGCCGATGGGCGTCGCCATCGCGGCGAAGTCTTCCAATATCCGTATCGTGGCCACGGGGATGCTCGTCGTCATGGCGATCGTCTTTGTCAGCGCCAAGACGTATCAGGATGTGCATCCGGCGATCGGCTTCCTCCGCGCCTTTGCCGAAGCGGGGCTGGTCGGCGGGCTGGCCGACTGGTTCGCAGTGACGGCCTTGTTCCGTCACCCGATGGGGCTGCCGATCCCGCACACCGCGATCATCCCGCGCAACAAGAATCGCATCGGCGACACGCTCGCGCGCTTCCTGCTCACCAATTTCCTGCTGCCGCGGCTGGTCGCGCGCAAGATGCAGACGGTCGATGTCGCGGGCGCGGTCGGCAAATTCCTGTCCGAACCCGCCGAGGGCGGCGGGCGGCTGCGGCTCGGCGCGTCGCGGATCATCGCCGACGGGCTGGGCGCGCTCGACCAGCAGCGCCTCGGCGGCATGGTCAAATCGGCGATCGCCGACCGCCTGCGCGAACTCGATGTCGCGCCGCTGCTGGGGCAGGCGCTCCAGGCGGCGCTCGCCGAGGGGCGGCACCAGCCCTTGTTGGATGCGATGGTCAAATGGGGATCGAAGACGCTCGAACTCAACGAACATCTGATTCACCAGATGGTCCACGACAATTCGAACGCGATCGTGCGCTTCACGGGGCTGGATGAGAGCATTTCGAACCGCATCGTCGCCGGGCTGTCGAAATTGCTGAGCGAGATGGCGGTCGACGAGACGCACCCTTTGCGCATCCGCGTCGAGGAAGGACTCGCCAAGATGGCGCTCGACTTGCAGCACGACCCCGAGGTGAAGGCCAAGGTCGCGCGCGTGCGCGACGAGCTGCTCGAAAACAAGGCGGTGAAGCGCTGGCTCGATGGCCTCTGGGAACAGGGCCGCACCGCGCTGCTCAAGGCCGCGCGCAACCCCGACACGATGCTCGCCGGACGGATCGGCGAGCTGGTCACGCAATTCGGCGCGATGCTGGGTGAGGACGTGCATATCAAGCGCACGCTCAACCGCTATGCGCGGCGCGCGGTGGTCGGTATCGTCGACAGCTATGGCGAGGCGGCGCTGAAGCTCGTCTCCGATACGATCCGGGGCTGGGATGCCAAGACGATCACCGACCGGCTCGAAAATGCCGTCGGCGACGACCTGCAATATATCCGCATCAACGGCACGCTCGTCGGCGGGCTGGTGGGGGTCGCGATCCACACGGTCGATGTGTTGATCTGACGCCGAAGGAAAAAAGGTCTCACGCAAAGGCGCGAAGGCGCAAAGAAGAATATCTCACACAAAGACACAAAGAGGGCGGGCTACGCATCGCCGCCGCCCGTCGCCGCAGGCGACCTTGTAAAGAGCGCTTCGCGCAATCCCGACACCGCGTGGGTGGAGCGTCTGCCCTCTTTGTGTCTTTGTGTGAGATTTCCAACGCGGAGCGCCCAATTACCTTCTTTGAGCCTTCGCGCCTTTGCGTGAAATCAATCTAGCACCGCCCTGAGTCCTTCACGAAACGTCGGATAACGGGGCGTCCAGCCCAGCAACCGCTTTGTCTTGCCGTTCGCGACACGCCGGTTTTCGGCATAGAAAGCGCGCGCCGCTGGTGACAGGCCTGCCTCTTCCAGCGATTGTAACGGCGGCAAGGGCGAGCCCAGCATCGCACAGCCCCATTCGACCAGCCGGTTCTGGTGGCACGGCTCGTCATCGGCGAGATTGTACACACCCGCTGGCCCCCGGAACGACGCGATCACGCCGCCCGCGATATCATCGACATGGACGCGGCTGAACACCTGATCGAGCAGGTCGATCCTATGTGCTCGCCCTTCGCGGATACGGTCAAGGATCGATCGGCCGGGGCCGTAGATACCGGGCAGGCGAAAGATGCGCATGTCGCCGCGCAGCGCGCTCCATGCGGCGTCGGCGGCGTTGCGACCGGCGCGGCGGCCCCGGACGGGCGCGCTTTCGTCGACCCACGCGCCGCCCGCATCGCCATAAACGCCCGTCGAGGAGAGGTAGCCCGTCCATATCGCGGGGGCGAGCGCGATCGCCTCGCCATAGCGCGACAGCACCGGGTCGGCCTCATCGGTGGGCGGGACCGAGGAGAGAATGTGCGTCGCGGTGCGCAGCGCGGCGAGCACGGCGGTCTCGTCACCGAAGGCAAGGCTGCCCGCGCGCCCGTCGCGCGTCGTCCCCGTCACCTCCCAGCCGCGCGCGCGGAGGCGATCGGCGAGGTGGCTCGCGGCATAGCCCATTCCAAAAATCAGCATCTGTGCCATCGCGCGCCTTATTGCGCGTCGGCGGCGCGATGCCTAGACCGATCGCATGACCGACGCTTCATCGACCCCCGCCATTCCCGTCACGATCCATCGCGGCGACTATCGCCCGCCCGAATGGCAGGTGCCCGATGTCGCGCTCGACTTCGCGCTGGGGATCGAGGAAACGCGCGTGACAGCCGCGCTGTCGGTCGTGCGCGCCGCCGATGCGCCCGCCTCGCTGCTGCTGCGCGGCGACGGACTGACCCCGGCGGCGGTGCGCGTCGATGGCGAAGTGTGGAACGACTGGCGCATGGACGGCAGCGACCTGATCGTCGACCTTGGCGAGCGGACGGCGGCGAAGGTCGAGATCGACACGATCGTCAACCCCGCGGCGAACACGCAGCTGATGGGGCTTTATGCCTCGAACAACATGCTCTGCACCCAGTGCGAAGCCGAAGGGTTCCGCCGCATCACCTTTCACCCCGACCGCCCCGATGTGCTGAGCCGCTATCGCGTGCGGATGGAAGGGGACAAGACCCGCTTTCCGATCCTGTTGTCGAACGGCAATTGCATCGACCGCGGCGAGGGCGACGGGAGCACGCACTGGGCGCTGTGGGAAGATCCGTGGCCCAAGCCATCCTATCTGTTCGCGCTCGTCGCGGGCGATCTGGTCGTCAACCGCGACAGTTTCACCACCATGTCGGGGCGCACGGTCGAGCTGGGCATCTGGGTGCGCGCGGGCGACGAGGATCGCACCGGCCATGCGATGCAGGCGCTCAAGAACAGCATGAAATGGGACGAAGAGGTCTATGGCCGCGAATATGACCTCGACCTGTTCAACATCGTCGCGGTCGGCGACTTCAACATGGGGGCGATGGAAAACAAGGGCCTCAACATCTTCAACACCCGCTATATCCTTGCCGATCCCGATACCGCGACCGACATGGATTATGACGGGGTCGAGGGCGTCGTCGCGCATGAGTATTTCCACAACTGGTCGGGCAACCGCGTCACCTGTCGCGACTGGTTCCAGCTGAGCCTGAAGGAAGGCTTCACCGTCTATCGCGACCAGTGTTTTTCGGCCGACATGGGATCGCCGTCGGTCAAGCGGATCGAGGATGTGCGCCTGCTCCGCGCCGCGCAATTCCCCGAGGACGCCGGGCCGCTCGCGCACCCGATCCGTCCCGATAGCTATCAGGAAATCAGCAACTTCTACACCGCGACCGTCTATAACAAGGGCGCCGAGATCATCCGCATGATGGCGACGATGGTCGGCCCCGAACGCTTCCGCAAAGGCACCGACCTCTATTTCGATCGCCACGATGGCGAGGCGGCGACGTGCGAGGATTTCGTGCGCGCGATCGAGGATGGCGCGGGCATCGACCTCAAGCAATTCCGCCGCTGGTACGAACAGGCGGGCACGCCGCGGCTCAAACTGACGCTGGCCGAGGAAGCGGGGTATTGGTCGCTCGACATCGTGCAGACGGTGCCGCCGACCCCGGGCCAGCCAGAAAAACAGCCGATGATGATACCGCTGCGCCTCGCGGCCTTTGCGATGGACGGCAGCGGCGCGCACGTCCCCGACCATTTGGTGACGATCACCGGGGCGACGCAGCGGATCGCGCTCGGCCGCTTTGCGGCGCGTCCGGCGCTGTCGGTCAATCGCGGCTTTTCGGCGCCGATCATCGTCGATTTCGAACGCGCGCCGGGCGAGCTCGCATGGCTCGCGGCGCATGACGACGATCCCTTCGCGCGATACGAGGCGCTCCAGCAATTGATGCTCGACACCCTCGTCGCCGCCGTGTCGGGTGAGGACCGCGACCCGCAGGCGGTGATCGACGCCGTGGCGCAGACGCTGTCGGGGCGCGCCGCCGATCCGGCCTTCGTCGCCGAAGCGATCTTGCTGCCCAGCGAAGCGTTCATCGGCGACCAGATGGTCACGGTCGATCCCGACGCGATCCGTCGCGAGCGGCTGGCGTTGCAGGCGGCGATCGGCGCCGCGCTCGAAAGCGAATGGCGCGCGATACTGGACGGCGCGGCGCCGCCCGCGACCGATCTGTCGCGCGGCGCCAAGGGCAGCCGCCGCCTGCGCGGCGTCGCGCTCGCCTATCTGGCCGCGACGGGCATGGCTGATGCCGCTGCGCTGGCGTTCCAGGTCTTTTCGCAGGCCGACGGGATGACCGAGCGGCAGGCGGCGCTCGCGACGCTCGCGCATGGCGACAGCGACGAGCGCGCGCACGCGCTCGACATTTTTTACCAGCGCTATCGCGACAATCCGCTCGTGCTCGACAAATGGTTCCAGGTGCAGGCGTGGTCGATGCGCCCCGATACCATCGATGCGGTGCGCGCGTTGGCCGAGCATCCCGACTTCACGCTGACCAACCCCAACCGCGTGCGCGCGCTCTATGGCGCGCTGACGGGCAATCAGGCGGCGTTCCATCGGGCCGATGGCGCGGGATACCGGCTGATCGCCGACCTCGTCATCGCGCTCGATCCCAAGAACCCGCAGACCGCGGCGCGCATGATTCCGCCGCTCGGCCGCTGGAAACGCTTCGACGAAGGGCGGCAGGCGCTGATGAAGGCCGAGCTTGAACGCATCCTTGCGCAGCCCGGCCTGTCGCGTGACACGACCGAACAGGCGTCGAAAAGCCTGCTGGGGTAGGGGCGACCTAGCCGGAAATCGCGGCCGGCGATGCCGCGCGGGCGTCGCTCAGAAAGTGCATCACCGCATCGACGAATTCGCCTCGGCGTTCGACGTTCAGCATGTGGACGCCCTCCATCATCACCAGACGGGCGTCGGGGATCGTCGCGGCGATTTCTTCGCTGTGGCTGGCGATCGTTACCGTATCGTCGGTGCCGCCGATCACCAGCGTCGACACCGGAATGGTGGCATTTGTGCGCCGCAGGTCGGCGTCGCGCACCGCCGCGAAGCATCCGGCCAATCCCTCGGGCGAGGTTGCCAATATCATCCGGCGAAACCTGTCGATGGTTTGCGGCATGGACGCGATCATCGACGGAGGAAACCAGTTGCCGAGGAACATGGCGGCCATCGCGGCCATGTCGCGCCCCTCCAGCACCGCATCGATCAGCGCATCCCATTGCGGCGCCGGCCCCAGATAGGGCGAGGTATTGGACAGGACCAGTCTGCCCAGCCGGTCGGGCGCGTGCGCTCCCAGCCATTGACCGATGAAACCGCCGAGCGACAAGCCGCAGAAATGCGCGCGCGCGATGTCCAGCGCGTCCATCAGTTCGAGTACGTCGCGCCCCAGCCGGTCGAACGAATAGGCGCCGGCAGGCGCATCGGACCGGCCATGCCCGCGCGTATCGTAGCGCAGGACACGGAAGGCCTGCGTCAAGGATGCGATCTGATCGTCCCACATCTGGTGCGTCGTGGCGATCGAGTTCGACAGGATCAGGACCGGGCGTCCATGATCGCCGTCGAAACGATAGGCGATGCGGCAATGGTCGCCAGTGATGAATTCCTGCATGTCGGTCAACGCGGCCTCCTTTGATGGTCAGGGCCGCCGATTACGCCTATATTTTGTTCGATAAAATTACTATGATCTGGCAAACTATGTTTGATCTATGAACAATATTTCCTCCTTCACACTCCATGAGCTGCGCTGCTTCGACGCGGTTGTCCGGTTGGGAAGCTTCCAGGCGGCGGCCGAGCTGCTGCACCGGACGCATCCATCGGTTTTTGCCGCGATCGGCAAGCTGGAGGACGGTCTGGGAATGGCACTGCTCGACCGGAGCGGATACCGCGCCGTGCCGACCGAGGCGGGACGCCTGTTCCATGACCGCGCGGTCGCCTCGCTTCGCGACATCGACAATCTGCGGCAATATGCCGAGCAGCTGCGCCGGGGGAGCGAGCCGGTATTGCGTGTGGTCCTGGGCGATTTGTGCCCGCCGCACCTGGTTCTGCCGATCCTGTCATCCTATTTCGCGGGGGTTGAGCACACGCGGCTTCATCTCGATTATGAAGCGGTCGGGGGGCCCGCCGAACGGTTGCGCAACGACAGCGCCGACCTGGTCTTTCACCGCGCCGAACCATCCGACGCCGGGTTCGAGCAGATCCGCATTTGCGACATTCGCCTGATCGCTGTGGCGGCGCCGCAATTCCTGCCGTTCGATACCGTCGCGGACTTCACACCCGACCGGCTGCGTCCGTATACGCAGTGCGTCATCCGCGACACCGCGCGCGAAACACCGTCCGAGGATCATTTCCTGATCGAAGGGTCGCCGCGGTGCACGGTTGCCGATCATCAGATGAAGCGCGAGCTCATCCTTCACGGCATGGCGTGGGGGCATCTTCCCGACTTCATGATCGAGGACGACCTGCGCGCCGGATCGCTGGTCCGCATCGCCGGCCGCTACCTGCCGCAGCGGACCGAGACGCTGGCGGCACAGCGCAGGCAGGGGCGGCCGCACGGCAAGGTTGCCACCGCACTATGGCAGCATCTTGCCGCGATATTCGCCGACGACCCGGCCAACGGGGCCAGCGGCCGGGCCGTCAGCCAGCGAGAAAACCGATGAGGTCGCCGTTCAGCCGTTCGACATGCGTCAGCGGCAGGCCGTGCGGCGCGCCTTCGTAGACGTTGAGCGTCGCCTGCGGCAGCAGCGCGGCGGTCGCCTCGGCGGTCAGCGCGAGCGGCGCCGAGGCGTCGCGGTCGCCGTGGACCAGCAGCACGGGCACGTTGATGCGGCGGACGTCGGGGCGAAAGTCGGTCGCGAAATTGGCCGCGGCGAGTTGCGCGGCGGCGAGCAGCGAGGTCGACATCATCATATTCTGACCCCAGCGGACCATCGCCGCCGAGGTGTCAGGGGTGAAGAAGGGCGGGGTATTGACCGCAATCCACGCCGGAAAGTCACGCGCGAGCAATGCGGCGCCGGGTGCGAGCGCGGCGGGATCGACGCCGGCCGGGTTGTCGGGGCTTTTCATCAGGAAGGGCGTGATCGTGCCGACCAGCACGACGCGCGCGACGCCGCGGCCGCCGTGCCGCGCGAAATGGCGCGCCACCTCGGTTCCGCCCATCGAATGCGCGACGATCGTCACGCCTTCGAGCCCCAGCGTGTCGATCACCGATGCCAGATCGTCGGCGAGCGTGTCATGATCATAACCGCGTCCCGGATCGGCCGATCGCCCGTGCCCGCGCCGGTCATAGGCGATGGCGCGATAGCCCTTTCGCGCGACGGCAAGCATCTGGTAACCCCAGAAATCGGATGGCAGCGCCCATCCCGACAGGAACAGCACCGGCTGCCCCGCCCCCCAGTCGCGCACGAACAGCGACGTCCCGTCCTTTGCGGCGACGAAGCTTTCGGCGGGGCGTTTGGCGGTGGTTGCGGCGGCATGGCCGCGACCGGGCGCGAACATCATCGCCCCCGCTGCACCAAGCGCTGCGGCCGACATCATCTGGCGTCTGTGCATCTGTCCCTCCATCGTCTGACGAGGGTGTATTTAGCGTGCGCGGCGATCGGGAGCGATTACGTCAGACGTAATCGAAATCACTACGGATCGAGCGACTATTGCTATTCGCCCAGCCACGCCGCGACATCGACCGCGACGCGGTTCGCCGCGCGGGTCAACGCCTCGCCGACGGGTTTCGCCTCGACCTTGCCGCCGATCGCCTCGCGCGCCTCGAACCGGCGCTGAGTGACGGTCTTGCCGCCTGCCGACACGAGCATCGCCTGATAGGCGACGACGGCTTCGCTTGATCGTGCGTCGACGCCGAATTCCATGAGCTGCCCCGCGAGCTGTTCACCGGGGGCGGTCAGATATTGCCCCTCGTCGAGCACGACGCGCGACGTGCGCGCGGCGACGGTTTCGGACACGAGCCGCTGGAACAGGCGCTGCGGCGCCTCGACCCATTGCGCATCCTTGACATAGGCGACGCTGCTATCGTCCTGTTGCACCGGAATACGCTGCGTCCGCAGCTTTTGCGGCGCGGTCGGGATCAGGATCGTCAGCGTCGATGCGTCGGCGGCCGTACGTGCCGTGCCCGCCGCGGGCGCCGCGTCGGGATCGAGCGTCAGCAGGAAGGGCGGCGGCTTGCCGCCAAGGCTGAAACAGGCCGACAGGGTTGCCGCGCCGACGAGGGCGAGCAGCGGGGTGCGGATACGGCGAATCATGGCGGTCCTCATTCCTTGTAATCGGGAAGCTTGCTGCCGCTGATGACCGCGCCCGCGCCTTGCTGGTCCAGCTTGTCGGTCAGGCTGGAGAGCGAGGCCGAGGTGCGGCGAAGGTCGCGGATCAGCGCATTGGCTTCGGGGATTGTCGTCTCGCTGAAGGTCTTGAGGCCGGGGCGCGCGTCGGAGATCGCGCCCTCGAGCGTCTGCATCGACTTGTTGGCGGAGGCGAGCGTGTCGCGCAAATTGCGCATCGCGGGGTCGACGTTGCGATCGATCGTCCCTTGCGTCGCAGCGGCGAGGCTGCCGATCTGTTCGGCGGCCTGCCCCGCCTGTTGGATCGCGACCCGCGTATCGGCGAGCGCGCGTTCGAGCGCGGGGCCGTTGCGCGCCAGCGTTGCGGTCGTCGCCTCGACATTGTCGAGGATGTTGGCGAAGCTTTGCTGATTGCGGTCGTCGGCGAGCTCGGCGAGCCGCTCGGTAAGCGTCGAGAGGCGCTGGAGCAGCTGCGGCGCGGTGTTCAATATCTCGCCGAGCCCGCCGACGCGCGTCGGGATCACCGGCTTGCCCGCGGGCCCCTTGTCGCTGATCGGCGGCGCGCCCTTGACCGCGCCGTCGAGCGCGATTTGCGACACGCCGGTGAAGCCCACGCCCTCAAGTGCCGCAGTCGTACCTTGCAGCACCGGAACGCCCTCATTCACATCGATACGCACGCGCACGAATTGCGGATCGTCGGGCCACAGCGCGATCTCGCGCACCTGCCCCGCCGGAACGCCCGAAAATTGCACCTGCGCGCCCTTGTTGAGTCCATCGACCGATTGTTTGAAGAATATGTCATATTCGCGCTTCGTCCCGCCGCTGTCGTTCGCCAGCCAGACGATGAAAAAGGCGAGCGCCGCGGTGAAGAGCAGCACGAAAGCGCCGACGAGGACATTGTTCGAGCGTGTTTCCATCAGCTGTTCCTATTGCCGCCAATCACGGGCGACTTTGCGCTTTGGTTCCCGCTCGCTGCGGCGCGGCCGCGGGGTCCGTTGAAATAATCCTGTATCCACGGATGCTCGGTGGCAAGCAGTTCGGGGATGGTGCCGACCGCGATCACCTTTTTCTCGGCAAGCACCGCGACGCGGTCGCAGGTCGCATATAGGGTGTCGAGGTCGTGGGTGATGAGGAAGACGGTGAGCCCCATGGTGTCGGCCAGCTCGCGGATCAGCTCGTCGAACTTGGCGGCGCCGATCGGGTCGAGCCCCGCGGTCGGCTCGTCGAGAAAGAGCAGCGCGGGGTCGAGCGCGAGCGCGCGCGCGAGGCCCGCGCGCTTGACCATGCCCCCCGACAGTTCGGCGGGATATTTGGGCCCGGCGTCGGGCGGCAGGCCGACCATCTGCACCTTATAGGCCGCGATCTCGTCGAGCAGCTTCTTGTCGAGCCGCGGATAATATTCGCGTAAGGGAAGCTGGATATTCTCCGCAACGCTCAGCGTCGAGAAGAGCGCGCCGCCCTGGAACATCACGCCCCAGCGCCGGCGCAGGTCGCGCGATTCCTCCTCGTCGGCGATTGTGTCGAGCGTCTTGCCATAGACCTCGATTTCCCCCGCCGTCGGGGTTTGCAGCCCGATGATCGATCGCATCAGCACCGACTTGCCGGTGCCCGAACCGCCGACGACGCCCAGGATTTCGCCCGAACGCACGTCGAGGTCGAGTCCGTCGTGGACCACCGCATCGCCGAACTGGTTCTTGAGGCCGCGGATGCAGATCGCGCGGTCGAAGGCTTCGGGCCGCACCGCATCGGCGGCGGCCAGCTCTTCGCGGATTTCGGTCTCGGATTCGCTCGTCATCAGTTCCACCCGAGCGTTGAGAAGAAGACCGCGAAAAGGGCGTCGAGCACGATGACGAGGAAGATGGCGGCGACGACCGCCGACGTCGTGCGCTGACCGACCTCTTCGGCATTCTGGCGCACCTGCATCCCCTCATAGCATCCGGTGACGCCGATCAGGATGCCGAACACCGGCGCCTTGATCAGCATGATGTAGAAATCGGTCATCGGGATGATTTCGCGTAGCCGCTGGATATAGGTGAGCGGCGGGATGTCGAGCCCGATCCAGACAAAGGCGCCGCCCCCGGCGATCGCGCAGAGGCTGGCGTAAAAGCCGAGCAGCGGCATGGTGATCGTCGAGGCGGCGATGCGCGGCAGCACGATCGCCTCCATCGGCGACACGCCGATCGTGCGCATCGCGTCGATCTCTTCGGTCAGCTTCATCGTCCCGATCTGCGCGGCAAAGGCGCTGCCCGACCGGCCCGCGACCATGATCGCGGTCATCAGCAGCCCCAGCTCGCGGATCGACGCGCGCCCGACAAGGTTGATCGTGAACACCTCCAGCCCGAATTGTTCGAGCTGCACCGCACCCTGCTGCGCGATGACGATGCCGATCAGGAAGCTCATCAGGCCGATGATGGGGAGCGCGTCGACGCCGACGGTCTGGAACCGCGTGACGATGGCGTTCCAGCGCAGGCGGCGGCGCGCGCGGATCTGGTTGAACAGCGCGACGATCATCGCGCCGAAAAAGCCGATAATGCCGAGCAGTTCGTTCCACACCGCGACGCTGGCGGCGCCGACCTGTTCGAGCATCCGCATCCACGCCGGGCGGCGGTCGCGGTGGACGCGATATTCGCTCTTGTCGCTCGCGAGCGCGTCGAGCAGCCGCTGGGCATCGGCGCTCGCTCCGGTGATCTTCGCGCCATGGTCGGCGGCGGTGCGCGTGACGACCCACGCGCCGACGGTGTCGATGCGGTCGATCGCCGACAGGTCGAGCGTCGCGATGTCGCCGAGCGCGTCGAGCCGCGCGGGCAGGTCGCCGAGCCGGGCGAGCGTCAGCCGCCCCGTGAAGCGAACCTCGGCGCCGTTGGCGCCCTCGCTTTGTTCGAAATCCGCCCTGGCCACCATCGTGCGGGCGACATTGGATTATTTGCCGGGGCACGGCAAGCGAATCCATGGCGCGGCGCAGCGTGCTTGGCCGCCGCGCCGTCGCATTCTATGGGGAAGCCATGGATGATCCGCTCGCCACGCCGATTCCCGTTCATGCGCACCGCGTCGCCATCTATGACATGGACCGGACGATAACGCATTCAGGGACTTACAGTGGGTTCCTGATCCATGTTGCGCGGCGGCGCCAGCAATGGCGGCTGCTGCTTCTGCCGCTCGTCGGCCTCGCGGGGGCGGCCTATGCGCTGCGCCTGATCGACCGTGCGCGGCTGAAGGCGATCAACCTGCGCCTGCTCGTCGGCAAGCGGTTCCCCCGCGCCGAAATCGCGCCGCTCGCCGAAAGCTATGCCGACAAGGTCGTCGCGCGCGGGGTGCATCCCGCTGCGCTCGAACAGATTGCCGCGGATCGCGCCGCGGGATACCGGCTGCTGCTCGCGACCGCATCGTTCCACCTTTATGTCGATGCGATCGCGCGGCGGCTGGGGATCGACGATGTGCTGGCGACGCGGCTCGACGAACCCGACGGCGCCGACCATATCCATGCGCGCCTGTCGGGCGACAATTGTTATGGCGATGCCAAGTTCGCGCGCATTTCGGGCTGGCTCACCGACAATGCGATCACGCGCGAGGATGCGCATATCCGCGCCTATTCGGACCATGTGTCCGACCATCCGATGCTGCGCTTCGCCGACGAAGCGGTCGCCACGACCCCGTCGCGCGGGCTGAAGCGACTTGCGCCGCTTATGGGGTGGCAGGTCGTTGATTGGCGGACGCGGAAATAGGCGAGTGAATGCTCGGAAGCCGTTGGCCCGAGAAGCCGCCCTCCAATTCCGTCATGCTGAACTTGTTTCAGCATCCATGGCCTGACCTCTAATTCGCCGCTGCGATGAAGGAACCGATCGGGCCATGGACCCTGAAACAAGTTCAGGGTGACGTTGAAGGAAATGTCAGCCTTTGATCATAGCCAGCCATTCTCCTCGGCCAACCCCCTCACACCGCGTCCAGCGCCTGTGCGAAATCGGCGATCAGATCGTCGGGGTCTTCGATGCCGATCGACACGCGCACCAGATTGTCGGTGATGCCGAGCGCATCCTTGCGCTCCTGCGGGACCGACAGGTGCGTCATCGCGGCGGGATGGCTCGCGAGCGTTTCGGTGCCCCCCAGGCTGACCGCGAGCTTGGCGATCTGCAAGGCGTCGAGGAAACGGAAGCTTTCCTCCTCGCCGCCCTTGATGAACAGCGAGAAGGTCGATCCCGCGCCGGTGCAATGGCGGTCGAAAATATCCTTCTGCCGCGGATCGGCGATGAAGCCGAGATAGCCGAGTCCCTCGACCTTCGGATGGTCGCGCAGATAGGTGCAGACCTTCAGCGCATTTTCGCCCGCGCGCGTCATGCGCAGTTCAAGCGTTTCGAGGCTGCGCAGCAGCATCCACGCGGTGTTGGGGTCGCAGATCGTGCCGATCGTGTTGCGCATCGGGCGGATGATGTCGAGCAGCCGCTGGTCGCCCGACACGCCGCCTGCGACGAGGTCCGAATGGCCGCCGGCATATTTGGTAAGGCTGTAGATGACGAGTTCGGCACCCTGTTTCAGCGGCTGTTGCCACAGCGGGCCGAGGAAGGTGTTGTCGATCGCGATCGCGGGCTTTTGTTCGCCGGTGAAGGCGGCGTCGCGTGCGGCGCGCACCGCCTCGACATCGACGAGCGCGTTGGTCGGGTTCGCCGGGCTTTCGAGATAGACGAGCGCGACCTTGCCCCCCTTTTGATCGGCGAGCGTCTTGGCGCGGGCGAGGATCGCGTCAATCTCCTCGCGCGTCGCCCCCGCGGGGAAATCGACGAAGCTGACCCCGAAGCGCGACAGGATGCGCGCGATCAGCGACTCGGTCGCGGCATAGAGCGGGCCCGAGTGAACGATCACGTCATTCTGGCTCACCAGCGCGAGGAGCAGGGTGGCGATCGCCGACATGCCGCTCGAAAAGACGAGGCTGTCATCGGCGCCGTCCCAGACCGCAAGCCGGTCTTCGAGGATTTCCTGATTCGGGCCGTTGAACCGCGAATAGACGAGGCCGTCGGCGGGGCCTTCGCGCTTGCCGGTAATATGCTCGAAGAACCGCTTGCCCGCCGCCGCGCTCTCAAAGGCGAAGGTCGAGGTCAGGAAGATCGGCGGTTTGAGCGACCCTTCGGAGAGCACGGGGTCATAACCCAGCCCCATCATCAGCGTCGCGGGGTTAAGCTCCCGGTCGCCGATCTTCTTGCTGTTCGTCTTGGGTTTGCCGCGCATGGCCATGAAACTGCTCCTGATGATGTTGTCGCCCTTATACCGCGATAAGTTTCGGTTGAAACTATATTGCGCGGGCTCAGGCGAGCGCGGCGATCGCCCAGACAACACCGATCAGCAACGGCACGCCGATGAGGTCGAGCGCCAATCCCGCCTTCAAGATGCGCGGCAGCGCGATGTGGCCGGTCGCCCACGCCAGCGCATTGGGTCCGGTGCCCGACGGCAGCATGAAACCCCAGCTCGCCGCCATCGCGACGGGCAGCGCGAGCAATATGGGGTCGGCGCCGGTCGCCGCGATCAGCGCGGCGAGCACGGGCATGATGCCGCTTGCCGTTGCGACATTGCTCGCAAATTCGGTGATGAGGATGGTGAGCGCGACGATGATCGCGGCGAGGGCGATCGTCGGGATGCTGCCGAGCGGCGCCAAGACGGCGCCCAGCCAGGCGGCGAGGCCGCTCGCGGTGATCGCGGCGGCGAGCGCCAGGCCGCCGCCGAACATCATGATGACGCCCCACGGCGCGCGGTCGGCCTCTTTCCAGACCAGCAGCGGCCGGCCGGTGCCGTCGGGCAGGACGAACAGCAGCAGGCTGCCCGCGACCGCAATCGTGCCGTCGGTCAAGGCGCCGTCGGGCAGGAAGGGCTCGAGCCAGGGCTGCGCGATCCAGGCGATCAGGACGAGCAGAAAGACGGGAACGACGCGGCGCTCGGCGGTCGACCATATCGCCTGATTGCCAAGCGCCGCAGCGGCGCCCTGGCCGTCGAAGGGGTGCGCCGCCAAACGCTGGACGCGCGCGACGATGAACATCGCCGCAGGGGTGGCGAGCACCACGACCGGAACGCCGTAGATCATCCAGTCGAGGAACGAGATGCGCAGATCGAGCGCCTTTTCGATCAGCCCCGCGGCGATCGCGTTGGTCGGGCTGCCGACCAGCGTGCCCAGTCCGCCGATCGAAGCGGCAAAGGCGATGCCCATCATCACCGCCCCGGCAAAACCTTCGGTCTCGCCGTCGCGAATGCCGCCGGCGCGCACGACGGCGAGCGCGATGGGAACCATGATGAGCGCCGTCGAGGTGTTCGAGATGAACATGCTGAGCAGCGCGGTTGCCGCCATGAAGGCAAAGAGCAGCCCGGTCGCGGTCGGGGCAGCGCGCTTGAGCAGCGCGAGCGCGAGGCGCCGGTGCAGCCCGACGCGCTCGATCGCGAGCGCGAGGAAGGCGCCGCCGAGGATCAGGAAGAGGATCGGCGAATAATATTCCTTGGCGATGGCATTGGCGTCCATCACCCCGAAGGCCGGGACGGTGAGAAACGGAAGCAGCGCGGTGACGGTGAGCGGCAGCGCCTCGGTCATCCACCAGATCGCCATCAAGACGGTCAGCGCCGCGACATGCCAGGCGGTCGGCGCCATGCCCGCGGGGGCGGGAGCCAGGAGCATGGTGCAAAAGACGACGAGCCCGCCGATCAAACCCAGCCAGCGCGTCCTTGTCATCGTGCCCCCAATTTTCTTCTCAGTCATCCCGGCGAAGGCCGGGATCTCGCCGGTGCGTCATAAAGCCAGGTCGAGATCCCGGCCTTCGCCGGGATGACGGCTATTGGATGCTGGCTATTTTGCCAACCCGATCACCGACAATTGGCGGCCATAGGAATTTTCCCCTTTATGGCACGCACGGCGATAGCTGAAATAATCATGGGGCAGGGCATAGGTGTCCTGCCCGCCGATGGCAATTCGCGCGACCCCGGCGGCGGCGAGGCGCGCGGCGACATAGGCGGCGATGTCGAACATCGCATGGCCGGGCTTGCCCGCGGCAAAGAAGCGCTCGTTCGCGGGATCGTCGGCGACGAAGCGCTGCACGAAGCCCTCGTCGACCTCATAGGACGCGCGGCCGATGCACGGGCCGATCGCTGCGGCGATGGTGGTCCGACGCGCACCGAGGCTTTCCATTGCGGCCAGCGTCGCGTCGGTGACCCCGGCGATCGCGCCTTTCCACCCCGCGTGCGCCGCGCCGATAACCCCGGCTTCGCGGTCGGCGAACAGCACGGGCACGCAATCGGCGGTCAGGATGCCGAGCAATATGCCGGGCATGCGCGTCGCCATCGCATCCGCCTCGGGCCGCGCGGCGAGGTCGGTGCTTTCATCGACGACGATGCAGCGATTGCCATGGACCTGATAGAGCCCGGTAAGCGGCGCACCGGGAAGCACGGCATCGGCAACGCGCCGCCGGTTCTCGGCGATCAGCGCCGGGTCATCGCCCGATCCCAGCCCGCAGTTGAGCGCGGCGAGGTCGCCCGCCGACACCCCGCCGCGGCGCCCGAAAAAGCCATGCGCGATGCCGTCCAGCGTCGGCGCGGTGACGAAAGGCGCGCTCACAGGTCGAGCCGGAAGAAACGGTCTTCGTCGATATGATTGCCGACGCGAAAGGCGTTGCGGCCGACGTCGACGAAACCGTAGCGGCGGTAAAAGGCCTGCGCGCGCTCATTGTCGACAAAGACCGACAGATAGAGGATCGATGCGCGCGCCCGCGCCCATTCGATGGCCCAGTCCATCAGCGCCGCGGCGACGCCGGTACCCTTCGCGGCTTCGGCGACGTACAGCTGGTGGAGTTCGACCGCATCGCCTGTGGGCTGATCGGGCGGCAGGTCGAAATCGATCGGCCCCATCTTGATGAAGCCCAGCATCGCCCCGTCCGCGCCGCGCACCAGCGCGATGTCATGGTCCGCGCCCGCGATCTGCGCGCGCACACGCTCGGGCGGGTTCCAGTCGGCGAGGAAGGCTGCAAGGTCGGCGGGATCGTAAAGATGCCCGAAGGTGTCGTTGAACGACGCCTCGGCAAAGGCTGCAATCGCTTCGGCATCGGCGGGTTCGGCGAGCTGGATGGCGGTCATAGGGGCTCTCCTGTAAATCCTGCGGGGGCAGGCCAGTGCGGTGCGGTGAAGGCGATCACCTTGAACAAATCGCCCATCGCGTCGGCCTTCACCAGCCGGTCGCGCTGGCCCTGCAATTCGTCGGCGCGCGCGGGCGCTGCCGCGGCAAGCGACGCCAGCCGCGCGTCGATGCCCATGGCGCGCAGCCAGTCACCCTGCGGCGCCGGACCCGCGACCGCGACGCCGCCCGACCGCGCGGCATCGGCCAGCGCGGAGAAATCGACATGCGCGGTCAAATCGACCTCGCCGGGGTCGGCGAAGGGGTCGGCGAAGCGGTGCGCCTTCACCGCCTGTAACGTGTCGCCCGCCGCGGGGCCGCTATAGCCATAGTCGATCGCCAGCATCGCGCCGCCCTGCCGCGACAAGCGAAAGGCGCAGCGCTGCATGATCGCGGCGGCGACCGGCATGGTTTCGACGATTGCGCCCTCGGCCGTGCCGCGCAGCGCGTCGGGGATCGCTTCGTCGGCGGGGACGTCGCCCGCGACGGCCACGCGCGCGCCATCGCGGCGCTCGACCATAAGTTCGCGCCAGCCGTCCGCCGTGCGAACATATTGGTGCACCGGCAGCGCGTCGAAAAATTCATTGGCGACGATCAGCAGCGGCGCGTCGCCCGGCAGCGCATCGACCTCGTCATGATGCTGGGCGCCGGGCAAGCGCGCAAGCTGCGCCGCGCGCAGCGCCGGGCTGGTTTCGACGAGGTGGATGCCGACGGGTTCGCAGCCGAAGCGCGCCATCGTCCGCAGCGCGTCGGCGGCGAGCGTGCCGCGGCCGGGGCCAAGCTCGACATAGCGGAACGCCGGGCGGCCTGCGCGGGTCCACAGGTCGGCGATCCAGATGCCGACCATCTCGCCGAACATCTGGCTGATCTCGGGCGCGGTGGTGAAATCGCCCGCGGCGCCGAGCGGATCGCGCGTCGCATAATAATGCGCGTTCGCTGCCGCCATATAGTCGGCGACCGTCACCGGCCGCGCCGCCGCGATGTCGCTTATCAGCTGGGCAGGCGTCGGCGGTCCGTCACGCATCGGCCCTTCACGCAACGGCATCTGGTCCGGCGATCGGCTCGACCCGCTGGCGGCGCCCCTTCGCGGTCGCGACGAGCCAGATGCCCGCGAGCAGCATCGGGATGGTCAGCGTCTGCCCCATCGTCAGCCCCCACGACAAGGTGCCGAGCTGGACATCGGGTTCGCGCACAAACTCGACGGCAAAGCGGCTGAGGCCATAGATGATCGCCGCCATGCCGAACAGGAAACCCGGTTTATAACGCGCGTCGGTGCGCCAGAAGAAGAAGGCGAGGATCGCCATCATCAGCAGGCCTTCGAGCCCGGCCTCGTAAAGCTGGCTCGGGTGGCGCGGGTCCAGCGTGCCGCTGTCGGGAAAGATGATCGCCCACGGCACGGTCGTCGCGCGGCCCCACAGTTCGCCGTTCACGAAATTGGCGAGGCGCCCGAAAAACAGGCCGAAGGGGACGACGCACGCGACATAGTCGCAAAAGCGCAGGAAGCTGAGCTTGTCCTTGCGCGTCACATACCAGATCGCGACCAGCACGCCGACGACGCCGCCGTGCAGCGACATGCCGCCGTCCCACAGTTTGAAGATCGACAGCGGCTCCTCGATATAGGCGCCAAGGTTATAGAAAAGGACATAGCCGAGCCGCCCGCCAAGGATGATGCCGAGCATCGCATAGAAGATCATGTCGTCGGCGTGGCGCCGCGCCATCGGCGCGCCGGGCTGCGCGATCAGCTTCAGCAAATACCAGTAACCGACGAAAATCCCGGCCAGATAAGCGAGCGCATACCAGCGGATCGGCAGGCCGAAGACGCTGAACGCGATCTCGCTGTTCGGCCCCATCATATCTTCAAAGTTAAGATATTGCGTTGCTTCGGCTAAGGTTGCAAAAAGAAACATATAGTCGCGCGGTCCTTCCCCAGGAGAGGCCTCCCCATAAGGGGTAAGGCGAGCGAGACCAAGAGGAGAGATTAAACATGCCATCAGCGCTCGATTTGCGCCTGGAAGCCGCCTATAATCTGATCACCGGTCCGGGCGGACCGATCCAGGTCGGGTCGGTCGAACGCTTTGGCCGCCAGCTTCCTTTCATCACCAACGCGCCGACGAATCTGGCTGACTATGTCGCCTATTTCGCGATGCAGCACGGCGATGCGACCTTTCTGGTCGAGGGCGACGAGCGTCTGTCGTTCAAACAGGTCTATATGGCGGCGCGGCAGGTCGCGGCCGGGCTGGTCGAGGGTTATGGCGTTCAGCGCGGCGCCCGGGTAGGCTTGGCGATGCGCAACGCCAATGCCTGGTGCGTCACCTATATCGGCATATTGATGGCGGGCGGCTGCGCGACCCTGCTCAACGGCTGGTGGCAGGGCGGCGAGCTGGCCGCGGGGATCAGGGACAGCGAAGCAAAGCTCGTCATCGCCGACCCGCAGCGCGCGGCGCGGCTGGCCGAGCCGGGCCTCGATCATGGCGCCGACGTCGTCACGCTCGACATCACCCGGCCGATCGACGAGGCGACCGCGCCGATCGCGGCCAAGGGAAGCGCCGAAACGGTGCTGCCGACGCTGACCGGGCAGGATCTGGCGACGATCCTCTTCACCTCGGGCTCGACCGGCCAGTCGAAGGGCGCCTATTCGCGCCACGAGGCGGTGGTGCAGGCGATCTTCAACTATGTCACGCAGACGGCGAGCATCGTCCACCTGCTAACCCAGGACGGGCAGATGTCGGACATCCAGCCCGCGACCTTGATATGCACGCCCTTGTTCCATGTTACGGCAGAGGTTCCGGTGTTCCTTCAGAGCATGGCAATCGGACGGAAACTGGTGCTGATGCCGAAATGGAATGCCGAGGAGGCGATGCGGCTGATCCAGGACGAACAGGTCAATTATTTCGTCGGCGTCCCGCTGATGAGCTATGAAATCCTGACGCATCCGAACCGCAGCAATTACGATCTGTCGACGTGCAAAAGCTACGCCGGCGGCGGCGCCCCGCGTCCGCCCGAGCATGTGAAGCGCCTGGCGACCGAAATGGGCGAGGCGAAGCCTTTGCTGGGCTATGGGCTTACCGAAACCAATGCGGTCGGCTGCGGCATCATCAACGAAAATTACGTCGCCAAACCGCTGTCGACCGGCCCGGCGTCGAAGCCGCTCGTCGATCTGGCGATCCTTGACGACAATGGCGAGCCGGTGCCGCAGGGCGGCGTCGGCGAAGTCTGCATCCGTTCGGTCGCCAATTTCGAAGGCTATTGGAACAATGAGGCGGCGACCAAGGCAGCCTTTTTCGACAATGGCTATTTCCGCTCGGGCGACCTCGGCTATCTCGACGAGGATGGATACCTCTTCATTGTCGACCGCAAGAAGGACATCATCATCCGCGGCGGCGAAAATATCAGCTGCCAGGAAGTCGAGGCGGCGATCTACGAACATCCCGAGGCGAACGAATGCGCGGTCTTCGGGCTTCCCGACGAGCGGCTCGGCGAAGTCGTCGGCGCAGTGATATGGATGAAACCCGAAAGCCAAGTCACCGCCGACGACATGTGCTCCTTCCTCAGCGCGCGGCTCGCGCCCTATAAGGTGCCGTGCAAGATCTGGATGTCGAACGACGCGCTGCCCAAGCTCGGCAGCGAAAAGATCGACAAGGTCAGCCTGCGGAACCAGTATCGCGAAACCTATGCGGCAGAGGTCGCCGCGTAACCGAATGGTATGAAGGAGCGAACCGGGATCATGGCCGAGGCTGAAACTCCCGTCGCTCCTTCGGAAACCGCACCGCCGCCAACGCGCGTCTATCGCCACCGGCTGCCCGTGCGCATCTGGCACTGGGTCAATGCCGCCACCCTGCTCATCCTGCTGATGAGCGGGCTGATGATCTTCAACGCGCACCCGCGGCTTTACTGGGGGCAATATGGCGCGAACGACGATTATGCGTGGTTCGCGATCGGATCGACGCCCGACACCGGCTATGTGCGGATCGGCGCCGCGCGGGTCGAGACCACCGGCATACTCGGCCGCTGGACTGACGCCCAGGGGACCCAAAAGACCTGGGCCTTCCCCGGATGGGCGACGATCCCGACCAGCTACAGCCTCGCCGACGGGCGGCGCTGGCATCTGCTGTTCGCGTGGGTGCTCGCGATCAGCCTGACGCTTTACATGCTGTGGACCGCGATCGGCGGGCACCTCAAAAAGGATTTGCACGTCCGCCGCGACGAATGGTCGCCGCGCCATATCTGGCACGATATCAAGGACCATGCCCGGCTGCGCTTCCCGACCGGGGAGGCGGCGGCGCGCTATAATATCCTCCAGAAACTCAGCTATATCGGGGTGATCTTCATCCTGTTGCCGCTGATGATCGCCACGGGGCTGACCATGTCGCCGGGGATCAACGCCGCGGCGCCGTGGCTGCTCGACCTGTTCGGCGGGCGCCAGTCGGCGCGCTCGATCCACTTCATCGTCGCCTGGGCGCTCGTCGCCTTTTTCCTCGTCCATATCGTCATGGTGCTGCTCGCGGGGCCGGTGAACGAGCTGCGCTCGATGGTGACCGGCTGGTTCCGCCTGCCTGTGGAGAAGGCGAAATGAGTGAAGTGATGATGCCGCGCCGCGAGCTGATCGTCCGCGCCGGCGGGCTTGCCGCGACGCTGCCGCTGCTCGGCGCGTGCGACGCGATCAACGACGCGTCCGCGGTGCGCAAGATCCTGTCGATGGGCGAGGAGATGAACCGCGCGAGCCAGCGCGCGTTGATCGACCGCGATGCGCTGGCGCGTGAGTTCACCCGTGCCGACCTGTCGCCGGTCTTTCGCTCGAACGGCACCCGCCTGCCGCCGGGCGAAGCCTATGCCGCCCACGCTGCGGCGGGCTTCGCCGACTGGCGCGTCGCGGTGACGGGGCTCGTCGCGCGGCCGCTGTCGCTGTCGCTGGCCGACATTCGCGCGATGCCACAGCGCACGCAGATCACGCGCCACGACTGTGTCGAGGGGTGGAGCGCGATCGGCGAATGGACGGGGCCGCAGCTGCGCCGCATTCTTGCCGCGGCGGGGGTGAAGGAGCGCGCGCGCTATATCGTCTTTCGCTGCGCCGACCGGCTCGGCGACGCGCTCTATTATGAAAGCTGCGACATGGTCGACGCGCTGCATCCGCAGACGATCCTCGCCTGGGCGCTCAACCGCGAAATCCTGCCGATCGCCAATGGCGCGCCGCTGCGCCTGCGCCTCGAACGCCAGCTCGGCTACAAGCACGCCAAATATGTCACGGCGATCGAGGCGGTCGACAGCCTCGACGGCATCGGCGCGGGCAAGGGCGGCTATTGGGAAGACCGCATCGATTATGAATGGTATGCAGGCATCTGACTGCAACCAATTCGCCGTCCGAATGTTTGCTTCGTAAAATGTCGATTCTGCGTCCGTTTCTCTCCCGCGTCGTTCGCAAGGGACGCCTGACCGTCGTCGCCCCGGGCGGCGCGCGCGAGGCGTTCGGCGAACCCGCGCCCGGCTATCCCAACGTCACCATCCGCTTCACCAGCCGCCGCGGGATGCGCCGCATCCTGCTCGACCCGCGGCTCGGCGGGGCCGAGGCGTTCATGGACGGCGAGATGGAGCTGATCGAGGGCGACATCATGGACCTCATCGGCCTCATTCGCATGAACACGCCGTGGGATCGCGGCGCAAAGCTCAAGGACAAGACATGGTTCGGCCGCCGCGCCGACTGGTTGAAAACGCGGCTCGGTTCGATCAACCGCCAGCGCCAGTCGCGCGCCAACGTCAAACATCATTACGACATCGGCAACGACCTCTATCGCCTCTTCCTCGACGACGACATGCAATATAGCTGCGCCTACTGGTCGCGGCCCGACATGACGCTGGAGGAAGCGCAGGCGGCGAAAAAGGCGCATATCGCCGCAAAACTCGCGCTCGCGCCGGGGCAGCGCATTCTCGACATTGGTTGCGGCTGGGGCGGGATGGCGATCACCCTCGCGAAGCTCGAAGCGGTCGAGGTGCTGGGGATCACCCTGTCCGAAGAGCAGCTGATGCTGGCCCGCGAACGCGCCGCGGCGGCAGGGGTCGCCGACCGCGTGACGTTCGAGCTGATCGACTATCGCGACCTTGCCGCGCGTGAGGCCGGGCGGTTCGACCGCATCGTCTCGGTCGGCATGTTCGAACATGTCGGCGCCGCGAATTTCGAAGCCTTTTTCCGCGCCGCCGCCAATCTGATGACCGCCGACGGGGTGATGCTGCTGCACACGATCGGGCGCTTCGGACGGCCGGGCGCGACCGACGCCTTCACGCGCAAATATATCTTCCCCGGCGGTTATATCCCGGCCTTGAGCGAGACATTGGCGGCGAGCGAAAAGAGCCGGTTGATCGCGACCGACATCGAAACGCTGCGGCTGCATTATGCGCTGACCTTGCGCCAATGGTATGCGCGCACGCTGGCGCATGAGGGCGAGATCGTCCAAATGATGGGCAACCGCTTCTTTCGCATGTGGTGCTTCTATCTCGCCGGCGCGACCGCGGCGTTCGAAAGCGGCGGGATGGGCAATTACCAGATCCAGTTCGCACGCAGCCGCCACGCGCTGTCGCTGACGCGCGATTATATGGCGGCGGTCGAAGCGGACTACCTCTAGCAGGGTACCAACGGACGATCGGCCGCCGCGAATAAGCCGGTGCCGGCGGATTAAGCGATCCTCCCCGGCACGGGGAGGGGGACCGCCGCGAAGCGGTGGTGGAGGGGCTGAAACGTTGGCGCCACTTGCCCCTCCGTCAGCGCTTCGCGCTGCCGCCTCCCCACGGCTTCGCCACAGGGAGGATATTACAGGCCCAATCGCCCCCCGCCGCCGCTCCGCTCCCTCCGGCAAAACCGCTGTCCTACAAGGTCGGGCCGCGCTAGCCTCCCGCTCATGCCGTCCAGCTTGCGCCTCCCCATCCTTCGCTTCGCCGCCCTGCCGAACGCCGCCTCTAAAGCGACAAAGGAGACACTTCGGGCCGTCCATCGGTATCTTTTGTCGCTTTAAGCGCAGCCGGACCGACTCCCAGGCCCGCCCCACCGTGAATCGCGAGTGAAGTTGCGCAGTTTTCCGTGCCCCCGCCCGATCATCCCGTTGCGCCGCGCCCGCCCGCCTGCTAGCCGCGCCCGCGTCATTCCCTCGTTCAAGGTGCAGCCATGTCCGATTCCATCAAGCGCGTCGTCCTTGCCTATTCGGGCGGCCTCGACACGAGCGTCATCCTGAAATGGCTGCAGGTGACCTATGGCTGCGAGGTCGTGACCTTCACCGCCGATCTGGGGCAGGGCGAGGAGCTGGAGCCCGCGCGTGCCAAGGCCGAGCTGATGGGGATCAAGCCCGAGCATATCTATATCGACGATCTGCGCGAAGAGTTTGTGCGCGACTTCGTTTTCCCGATGATGCGCGCCAATGCGCGTTACGAAGGCGACTATCTGCTCGGCACGTCGATCGCGCGCCCGCTGATCTCGAAACGATTGGTCGAGATTGCCAAGGAAACCGGCGCCGATGCCGTGGCGCACGGCGCGACGGGCAAGGGCAATGACCAGGTGCGCTTCGAGCTTTCGGCCTATGCGCTCAATCCCGAGATCAAGGTGATCGCGCCGTGGCGCGAATGGGATCTGACGAGCCGCACCGCGCTGATCGCGTGGGCCGAACAGCATCAGATTCCCGTGCCCAAGGACAAGCGCGGCGAAAGCCCGTTCAGCACCGACGCGAACCTCCTCCACACCTCGTCGGAGGGCAAGGTGCTCGAAGATCCATGGGAAGAAACCCCCGACTATGTCTATTCGCGCACGGTCAATCCCGAGGATGCGCCCGATACGCCCGAATATATCACGATCGATTTCGAGCGCGGCGACGGCGTCGCGCTGAACGGGCAGGCGATGTCGCCCGCGACGCTGCTCGCGGCGCTCAACGATCTTGGCCGGAAACATGGCATCGGCCGCCTCGACCTCGTCGAAAACCGCTTCGTCGGCATGAAGTCGCGCGGCATGTACGAGACGCCCGGCGGCGAAATCTATGCGCGGGCGCATCGCGGCATCGAAAGCATCACGCTCGACCGCGGCGCCGCGCATCTGAAAGACGAGCTGATGCCCAAATATGCCGAGCTCATCTACAACGGCTTCTGGTTCGCGCCCGAGCGCGAGATGTTGCAGGCGGCGATCGACCACAGCCAGGCCAATGTCACGGGCACCGTGCGGCTCAAGCTCTATAAGGGCAATGCCGGCGTCGTCGGCCGCAAGTCGCCGTTCAGCCTGTACAGCGAACGCCATGTGACGTTTGAGGACGATGCCGGCGCCTATGACCAGAAGGACGCGGCAGGCTTTATCAAGTTGAACGCGCTGCGGTTGAAGCTGCTCGCGAAGCAGGGGCGGTAACGGACCTGCATGGCTTCGTTTCGGCGTGCGGGGCAGGCAACGCGCTGACGGGTCGCACCGCGCTTGCGTCGCGCCGTGGCTCGGCGGGCTGGCGCTTTCGCATGGCGCCCCTATAGAGGATCCGACTGAAAACGAGAAAATCTGAAAGAAAAATCGGCGGGGCGGGCTTCTGGCAGGTGGTATCCCATGTCCGAAAACTCCAATCCGGCGAACGATGAAAACGACTGGCGATTATGCCATTTCGTCCTTCCTCGGAGGGTGTTGTTCGTCGATGGCTATGGTCTCAAGCGGCGCTGGATTGGGCCGGGCCGCTACTGGACCCGGCGATCCCGGTCGCTCGGCAAGATGATCTATCGCCTCGATAGCAGGTGAAGGCGCGGGTCACACCAAACGACTATGAAGGTTGGGCAAAGGAAGCGTTAGCAAGCGGCAGCGACCTGCGCTAAGGCGCGGCGCATGACCGCGACCCGTTTCTTTTCGGACAATGCTGCCACCGTCCATCCCGCTGTGATGGACGCGCTCGTTGCCGCCAACCATGTCGACACCGCCTATGACGGCGATGCGCTCAGCCAGTCGCTCGATGCGGCCTTTTCGGACCTGTTCGAAACCGACTGCGAGGTCGTCTGGGTATCGACCGGGACCGCGGCGAACAGCATCATCCTCGCGCATTTCGTGCGGCCGTGGCAGGGCATCCTCTGTTATGAGGACGCGCATATCGAGGTCGACGAATGCGGCGCGCCGTCATTCTATTCGGGCGGTGCCAAGCTGATGCCGCTCCCGGGCCGCGGCGCCAAGATCGATACCGCGGCGCTGAAAGCGCGGATCGCGGGCATCCGGCAGGACGTGCATCAGGTTCAGCCCGCCGCGGTCAGCATCACCAACGCGACCGAATATGGCCTGGCATGGCGGCCGGAGGAAATCGGCGAGATCAGCGAGATCGCCAAGCGCAAGGGGTTGAAGCTGCATATGGACGGCGCGCGCTTCGCCAATGCCGTTGCGTTCCTCGGCTGCGCGCCCGCCGATGTGACGTGGCGCGCCGGGGTCGATGCACTGTCGTTCGGCTTTACCAAAAATGGCGCGATGATGGCCGAAGCGATCGTCTTTTTCGGCGGCAGCGGCGGCGCGGGGGTGCGCGAACTCAAGAAACGCGGCGGGCATTTGCTCAGCAAGGGGCGCTTCGTCGCGGCGCAGATTCGCGCGATGCTGAAGGACGATTTGTGGCTCGCCAATGCGCGCGCCGCCAATGCGGGCGCGGCAAAGCTCGCTGCGGCATGCGGCAGCCGGCTGATGTATCCGGTTGAGGCCAACGAGCTGTTCGTGCGTCTGTCTGCCGACGAAGCCGCGCGCCTTCGCGGCGCGGGGTTCGACTTCTATGACTGGGGCGAGGGCGCGGCGCGGCTCGTCGTCAGCTGGGATCAGGACGCCGACGCGGTGGCGCCGCTCGCCGCCGCGATCGGCGCGTTATGACCGACGAGCAGCCGACGCTGCTCAGCCCGCGGGTGCTGCTGCCCTTTATGCTGGTGACGCTGATCTGGGGATCGACGTGGATCGTCATCAAGGGACAGCTTGGCGTCGTGCCGCCCAGCTGGTCGGTGACCTATCGCTTCGCCATCGCCGCCGCGGCGATGTTCGCTTTTGCCTTGATCCGCGGTGAGCGGCTGCGGCTCGAGAAGCGCGCGATGCTGTTCGCTGCGGTGCTGGGAATCGCGCAATTCGCGCTGAACTTCAACTTCGTCTACCGGGCGGAACAGCATATCACGTCGGGCCTTGTCGCGGTGCTCTTTGCGTTGCTGATCGTGCCCAATACGCTGATGGGACGTGCCTTTCTCAAGACGCCTCTCGAAGGGCGTTTTTTGCTAGGCGCGGGGATTGCGATCGCCGGCGTCGGGCTGATGATCCTTCACGAATATCGCGCTGCGGCGCTGGGCGCGCGCGAGGTGCTGATCGGCACCGCGCTGACGCTGGCGGGGGTGATGAGCGCCTCGATCTCCAATGTGATGCAGGGCACCACGATCGCGCGCGCACAGCCGATGGTCGTGATGATCGCCTGGGCCATGCTCTTCGCGGCGATCGTTGACGGTTGCTATGCGTGGATCACCACGGGGCCGCCGGTGATCGAGGCCAATGCTACCTATCTTGGCGGCGTCCTCTATCTGGGCATCGTCGCCAGCGCGGTGACCTTTCCGCTCTATTTCAACGTCATCCGTGCGGTCGGGCCGGGGCAGGCGGCGTGGACGAGCGTTCTGATCCCGATCATTGCGATGGGGTTTTCGACGGCATTTGAGGGGTATCGCTGGGCGATGCTGTCGGTCGCGGGCGGCATCGTCGCGCTGGTCGGGCTGGTGATCGCGGTCGCCAAGCGCCCCGAGCGTCCCTCGGTCAGCGGCAATATGGTGTCTTTGCCGGTCGATTCCGACGGTTGATCGAAAGCCGTTGCGACGGCGCCGGGGTGCGCGCTAAGGCGCTGCCATGATACGCAAACTTCTTGCTTTCGCCCTCGCGGCGACCCTCGCCCAGCCTGCTTTTGCCCAGCCATCCTGTCAGGTCGGCGCCTATCGCAGCGCCGACGGCGACTTTGTCGCTTTCGCGAAATCGACGATCAATCCCGCGGGCGGGTTGCGCTATCTGTTCCGCGACGGGCGCCGCGGGTCGACGGGCGACGCCGACGCGCCGCTCGATTGCGCCCCCGACGGCGTGCGCATCGGTCAGGACGCCAGCGCGAAGACGTGGGCGCGCGTCGCCTTCCGTGAAACCCCGGCGACGTTCGACAGTGCCGGGAGCACATTGGTGGGCATGCTGATCGAACCGCCGGGCGCCGATCCGCGGCGGCCACTGGTGGTGATGGTTCACGGCTCCGAGCGCGTGTCGGCAATCGGCGGCATCTATGGCTATGCGATGGCGGCGCAGGGGCTGTCGGTCTTCGTTTACGACAAGCGCGGCACGGGCGCGTCGGAGGGCGAATATACGCAGAATTTCGAACTGCTCGCGAGCGACGCCGCCGCCGCGCTCAAACAGGCGCGCGCGATGTTGCCGGGGCGCACCGGGCGCGCAGGCTTTTTCGGCGGCAGCCAGGGCGGGTGGGTTGCCCCGCTCGCGGCGACGCTGACCCCCGCCGATTTTGTCGCGGTCGGTTTCGGCCTTGTCGCCTCGCCGATCGAGGAAGACCGCGAGCAGATGATTTCCGAAGTGCGCGCGGCGGGGCTGGGCAAGGATGCCGAAACGCTCGTGAACCGTCTGTCGGCGGCGACGGCGAAGCTGCTGCTGTCGAATTTCAAGGATGGCTATGCCGATCTCGACGCCGCGCGCGCCGCACTTGCGGACAAGCCGTGGGCCGCGCAGATCCAGGGTGAGCATAGCGGGACGATCCTGCGGACGCCCAATGCCGAGCTGCGCCGGATCGGGCGTCCGCGCTTCGACAGCCTCGAGCTGATCTGGGATTATGACGCGGTGGGCGCACTCCGCCGACTGCGCACGCCGCTCCTGTGGGTGCTCGCGGGCGAGGATCGCGAAGCACCGATTGAAACGACGCGCGCCGCGCTGACCGATTTGCAGTCGGCGGGGCAGCCCATCGACGTCTATCTGTTCCCCGGCACCGACCACGGCATGATTGAATTCACGACCGGCGCGGACGGCAAGCGGTCCTACACGCGCATCACCAACGGCTATCTGAAGCTGCTCGGCGACTGGATGAAGGGCGAGGCGCGCGGGCCTTACGGCCGCGCGGAGAAGCTGGGCGCTACCCCGCGCTGATCCGTTCGATGTCGGCGCCGACGGCCTGGAGCTTTTCCTCCAGCCGCTCGTAACCGCGGTCGAGGTGATAGACGCGGTTGACCTCGGTCTGTCCCTGGGCGGCAAGGCCGGCGATGATGAGGCTCATCGACGCGCGCAGGTCGGTCGCCATCACCGGCGCGCCGATCAGATGGTTGACCCCGCGAACCACCGCGGTGCGGCCCTTGACCTGAATGTCGCAGCCCATGCGCGCGAGTTCGGGAACGTGCATATAGCGGTTCTCGAAGATCGTTTCGGTGAAGAGCGACGCACCGGTGCCGAGCGTCGCCATCGCCATGAACTGCGCCTGCATGTCGGTGGCGAAACCGGGGTAGGGAGCGGTGCTGAGTGTCACCGGCTGCGCGCGGCCCGACATGGCGACGCGGATGCCTGCTTTGGTGTCTTCGACGGTTGCGCCGGCTTCGCGCAGCGCGGCGAGCGTCGCTTCCATTTCGCTCGCCTTGGCGCCGACCAGCTCGACATCGCCCTCGGTGATCACCGCCGCGCACGCATAGCTCCCCGCCTCGATGCGGTCCGCCATCACGCGATAGGTCGCGCCGTGGAGGCGATCGACGCCTTCGATCGTCAGCGTTTCGGTGCCGATCCCCTCGATATGCGCGCCCATCGCGACGAGGCAGTTGCACAGGTCGACGATCTCGGGCTCACGCGCCGCATTTTCGAGCACGCACGTCCCCTTGGCGAGCACCGCGGCCATGATGGCATTCTCGGTCGCACCGACCGAGACGACAGGGAAGGTGAACTTGCCGCCCGCGAGGCGTCCGCCTGGCGCAACCGCCTTTACATAACCCGACGCCAGCTCGATCTCGGCGCCAAAGGCTTCGAGCGCTTTGAGGTGCAGGTCGATCGGGCGGTTGCCGATCGCGCAGCCGCCGGGCAGCGACACCGTCGCTTCGCCCGCGCGCGCGAGCAGCGGGCCGAGCACGAGGATCGACGCGCGCATCTTGCGCACGATGTCATAGGGCGCGACGGTCGAGGTCAGCGTCGTCGCGCGCGCGGTCATCACGCGGCCGAAATCCTCGGGGCGCGATCCCTCAATCGTCGTCGAGCAGCCGAGCTGGTTGAGCAGGTGCCCAAAGCCGTCGACGTCGGCGAGCCGCGGCAGGTTGCGCAAGGTCAGCGGCTCGTCGGTGAGCAGCGCGCAAGGCAGCAGCGTGAGCGCGGCGTTCTTGGCACCGCTGATGGGAATACGGCCCTTGAGTCGCTGGCCGCCGCGAATGACGATTTGATCCATGCGCGGTCTTTAGCGGATGCGCGGTGCCGCGCAAGCGCGCCGCGTCAGCCAGCCTGCAACAGCGCCTCCTCGACCTGGCTCAGCCGATCCTTGCCGAAAAACATCTCTTCGCCAACGAAGAAGGTCGGAATGCCGAACACGCCGCGCGCGACCGCGGCGTCGGTGTTTTGGGCCAGCTTTGCCTTGATCGCGGGTTCCTGCGTGCGCGCGAGCAGCGCGGGGCCGTCGAAACCGTTGGCCGACAGGAAGGCCGCGATGACCTCCGCGTCGTCCATCTTCAGTCCTTCTTCCCACATCGCGCGGTTCACAGCGTCGATATAGTCGTCGAGGTTGCCTTCGTCCTCGGCGACGATCGCGCCGCGCATGATCGTCAGCGTGTTCACCGGGAAATGCGGGTTGATGCGGAATTTTGTCAGGCCCAGCTTCGCGATGAAGCGGCGCATTTCGAGATTTTCATAGGCGAGCTTCGCGGGCGCATCGGCATATTGCACCATCGGCGCCTTGTTGCCCGTCGCTTTGAAAATGCCGCCCAAAAGGCACGGCGTGATGACGAGGTCGGCGCCGGTGCGGTCGAGCAGGTCGGGGAGCGCCTTCATCGCCAGATAGGCGTTGGGGCTGCCGAAATCGAAGACGAGTTCAAGGCTTTTGGTCACCATGTTTCTCCCCACGGGCGAAGGTCGAGTTCGTGCGTCCACGCGCTTTTCGGCTGCTTGTGCAGCATCACATAATTGGCGGCGATGGCCGCCGGGTTCAGGATCAGGTCCTGCGCCTTTGCATTGTCGAAATCGGGGTGGCGGCCCTTGATGAAGTCGGTGTCGATCGCGCCGTCGATGACGGTGTGCGCGACATGGATGCCCTGCGGCCCCAGTTCGCGCGCCATCGACTGCGCGAGCATCCGGAGCGCACCTTTTGCACCCGAAAAGGCGGCGTAACCCGACCCGCCGCGCAAGGATGCGGTCGCGCCGGTGAAGATGATCGTGCCGCGGCCGCGCGGCGCCATGCGCTTCGCCGCCTCGCGCCCCATCAGGAAGCCGCCCAGACACGCCATTTCCCAGACCTTTGTGTAAACGCGCAGCGTCGTCTCGGTGATCGGGAAATTCACATTGGCCCCGATATTGAACACCGCGACCTCGACCGGCCCGACCTCGGCCTCGACCCGATCGAACAGCGCGATCATGGCGTCCTCGTTCCGGGCGTCAGCCGGGAAGGCGCGCGCACGGTGTCCGGCGGCGCGGATCGATTGCGCCAGGGCTTCCAATTGATCGGCGTTGCGCTCGCGCCGGTTGACGCAGGCCGTGAGCCCTTCGGCGGCAAACGCGCGCGCGATCGCGCCGCCAGTGGCGTCGCCGGCGCCGATGATGACGGCTGCGGGATGGGACATGCGCGACTCTCCTCTTGCACCCGATAGTAACTATGATAATCATAGTGACAAGTGATAATTTCCGATTGATTGGAACGATGCCCAAACGCGCAGACTTGTCGGATACTTTCTGTCCCGTTGGGCGTTCGGCGGAATTGCTCGGCGACCGCGCGGTGCTGCTGATCCTGCGCGAGCTTTTCTTCGGACGTCGGCGGTTCGAGGCAATCACCGCGAATACGAGGCTCGGCCCGCAACTCGTCTCGGCGCGATTGAAGCTGATGGAAAGGGAAGGGGTGGTCGAGCGCCACGCCTATCAGGAGCGACCGCCACGCCACGAATATCGCCTGACCGCGAAGGGCAAAGACCTGTTCGATGTCCTCTATGCGATGCGCAACTGGGCTGAACGCTGGGCCTATGCGCCGGGCGAGATCGGCGAGGGGCCTGCGATCCGTTATGTGCACCGCGCGTGCGGAACCGACGTCGGCACTGCGACCCTCTGTCCCGGTTGCGGCGAAGCGCTGACCTATGGCGCGCTGAAGGGCGAGCCGTCGCCCGCGCTCGCGGCGGAGCATCACACAAGCCGCGACTGAACGATCACATCAGGGAAGGCGATTGATCGGTCCGGGCTGCTGGCCCGCGGCAATCTCGCTTCCTTCGATGACCGCGATCGACCAGTCGCTTCCCGATTCCTCGCGCAGCGCGAAGAGCAGGCGGTCGCCGTCGGTGCGGACGTTGACGAGGCCATAGACCAGCCCGCTGACAGCCCACGCCTGGTCGAGGCGCGGATAGTGCGACGTCTGGCGCCGGTCGCTCCCGAATTTGAGGCGGAAGCGGCGGCGGTCGTCGGCGCTGCTGAAGCTGTCGACCGGGTCGTGCGCGGGGTCGGGGACGACGGGCTGGACTTCCGCATATTCGTCGAGCGCCTTGATCCGCGTCAGCTTTACGCTGCGCGCAATTTCGGTGGCATAGATGAGCGGCGCGACCAGGCTGTGCCCGTCCGCCGACAGCAGGGCGCGGCCGGTGAGCGCGCTCGCCGACAGGATCTGCGGGCGGGGATGGTCGTGCGTTTCGGCATCGCCGCTCGAAATCACCGTCGCCACCGGGGCAAGGCCCCCCAGAAAGGCGACCGAGATGTCGGCGCTGCCGTGATGGCACGCCTTGGCCACGTCGCACCCCCATTCCACCGTAAACTGATTGTCGTAATGTGCCATGATCTCAAGCTGCGATGCGGTGTTGAGATCGCCCGTCAGGAGCAGGCGGCGGGCGCCATAATCGACGCGGAGCGCGATCGAATGGCCGTTGGTGTTGATGCTGTCGCCGTCGAAGCCGGTCAGCGCGGGATCGCCGGCATGGCTTTGTTCAACCGGGCCGAGCACGCGGATCGCGACCTTGCTCTGCGTGTCGGTGTCGGCAAAGCCGGGCAGCCAATCGTCCTTGTGCGACAGGCGCGCGATCGGCGCGGGTGTGCCGTCGCTGCGCTTGGCGCGCGTCGCCGCCGCGATGAACCGGGCCCAATTCCCCGACAGCGTCTCGGTGTCGGGGCTGTCCAGCCGCGCGACCGCGGCGAGGCAGCTCGTGCGGTCGCCGAGCAGCTGGACATATTTGCCGGACTTGCGTTCGCCCAGGCTGCGTCGCGCCTGGGTCTTGCCGGGGGCAGGCGCACGCCACCACCACGACAGACCGGCGTGATAGATGGCCTCGACGCTGACCTTGCTCGCCGACAGTTCGGCCGCATTCGCGGGGCTTTCGTAATCGAGCAGGTCGAGCAGGCCGCCAAAATGATCCTGATCGCAATGGCTGGCGATCAGCGCATCGAGCGACACGACGCGCTTTGCAGGGTTGGGCCGATCCGCCGCGTCCAGATAGTCGCGGCAGAATTTCCAGTCGACGAAATCGGCGGCATTCTTGCCGCTGTTCTGACGCGAGCGGAGGTCGCCGCCGTCGATCATGATGTGATGCCCCTCGGGCGTCACGAGCAGCAACCCATCGCCCTGGCCGACATCGATGACATAAAGTTCGAGCAAGGGCTTGCCGCCGAGGCCGCTGCGCTTCGCCCAGCCGCGCAAACCGCGCGCTTCGATTTCGGCATAGGTGCCGTCGGCCGATCGTTGCCTTTCGCGCACGCGGTCGCCCCAGATCAGATTGGCAAAGGCGCCCTTCCCACTGCGCGCCTTGCTTTCGTCGGGATAGAGCGGGAGCTGGTCCACCTTGACCACATCGTCCCACCATTTCGGCGTTGCCGGCATAGGTTCATCCCCTGCTTGCCGGTCCGCGCACCGGTATGTGTCAGGCCTTCTCCAGCGTGCATTGCAGCGGATGCTGGTTCTGCCGCGCGGCGTCCATCACCTGATTGACCTTGGTTTCGGCGACTTCGTAACTGAACACGCCGCACACGCCGACGCCCTGCTGATGGACGTGCAGCATCACCTGCGTCGCCTGTTCGATGTCCATGTTGAAAAAGCGTTGCAGCACCATGACGACGAATTCCATCGGCGTATAATCGTCGTTGAGCAGCAGCACCTTGTACATCGAGGGTTTTTTTGCCTTGGCGCGGGTGCGCGTGGCGATGCCGACACCGGGGGTGCCCGGCGAGCCGTCGTCCTTGTCCGCCATCGCGCGGACATTCTTTGACGCCGCCATCGCGCGGATCGGGTTTGTGGTTGGAACTGGAAGCATCATGCGCAGGAATATCGCAAGCCGCGGCCGAAGCGCAAGGGGCGCGGTGTCACATTAACCCCCTTTTCGCCGTTCGTATGGGGACGGGGGAGCCCGAAAACAAGAACCGCCCGCTTCCTGGGAAGCGGGCGGCCTTGGGGGTGCCGGCGCAGACGGGGGAGGGGGAGGGTGCCCGCGCCGACGAAGGAAGGTGAAAGCGCTTACGCGGCCTTCATCTTCGAAGTGATGACCGAAACGCGGTTCGAGATCGGCGCGAAGCTGTCGTTCGTCAGCTTGACGACGAGTTCGCTGGTCTTCGAGGTCTGCGCAACAGCGGCGTCGAACGCCTTCTTGCTGTTTTCGGCATAGAGCTTGAAGAAGTCGGCCGGGGTCTTGACGGCGGTATAGCCCTTCAGCGCGGCGGTCGTGTCTTCAAAGCTCTTGCGAGCGAAGCTGACGCCTTCCTGGCCGAGCGTTTCCATGCCCTTGGCAGCGATCTTGCCCGATTCGACGAGCGCTTCGATGTTCGCTTTGTTGAACTCGACGGCTTCCTCGGCGATCTTGCTGGTCTTGGCCATGGCTTCCTTCGCCTTTTCGTTGAAATCGGCGGTCAGGGCTTCGGTGCGGGCCTTCGCGTCTTCGGCCATTTTCTTGACGGTGTCGTTCATGGTCTTAAATCCTTTGCTGGCGGTGGCGGCAACCGGCTTCGGTGCGGCCTTGGGGGCAATTTTCTTCACGGCCGCCTTCGCAGGGACGGCTTTCTTGGCAGCGGCCTTGGGAGCAGCAGCCTTTTTCACAGCCGGCTTGGCTTTTGCCTTCACGGGCTTGGTCTTTGCGGGCGCAGCTGCCGGAGCAGCAGTCGGGGCCGGGGCCGCCGGAGTCGCCACCGGCTTGGCGGCGGTTTCTAGCGTCGCGGCTTCGAAAGCCTTTTCGGCACTATCCATCTTGGTAGCCATCGGGACAACTCCTTTTATGTTGCAGTGCACAATATAGGAGTGGATCGGCGATTTCAAGAGTATTTTTTGTGCAGCGCACAAAAATTGAAAATCCCGGCCCGATGCCAGTATAGCGGCAAGATATTACCGCAGTTTGACGTAGCGTCCGGGCGCGTCCTCGATCGCCTTGCGGCGACCCTTGCCGGGAATACGCGCGCCCTTGGCGGGCGTTGTTTCCCCATCCTGCGCTGTGATCCAGTCGGCCCAGTGCGGCCACCAGCTGCCCTTGGTCTCGCTCGCGCCGGCGATAAAATCGTCGAGCGTCGCGGCGTCATTGTCGCCCGTCCAATATTGATATTTGCCCGCGGCGGGCGGGTTGACGACGCCGGCGATATGCCCCGACCCGGCAAGCACGAAGGTCCTGGGGCCCGACAGATGATGCATCAGCCGCCAGACGCTTGGCAGCGGCGCGATATGATCCTCGCGCCCGGCCTGAATATAGGCGGGGGTCTCGATCTTGCGAAGATCGATCGGCGTGCCGCACACCATCAGGCTGTTCGGGATCACCAGCCGGTTGTCGCGATACAGCTCGGTCAGATATTGGCGGTGCCACTTTGCGGGCAGGTTGGTCGTGTCGCCGTTCCAGTAAAGCAGGTCGAAGGGCGGATAGTCGTTGCCGAGCAGGTAATTGCTGACGACATAATTCCAGATGAGGTCGCGCCCGCGCAGGCTGTTGAAGGTGGCGGCCATATAGCGGCCGTCGAGGTAGCCGGGCGCCGACAGCTGCTGGAGCAGCGCCAGATAGGTCTCGTCGACGAACATCTTGAGGTCGCCCGCCAGCTCGAAATCGACCTGCGCAGTGAAAAAGGTGACCGACTTCACCTTGTCCGCCTCGCCGCGGGCGGCGAGCATCGCCAGCGTTGCCGCGAGCGTCGTGCCCGCGACGCAATAGCCGATCGTGTGAACCTGCGGGACGTCCAGAATGTCGCGCACCGTGTCGATCGCATCGACCTGCGCTGAAACATAATCGTCCCAGACGATCTCGCTCATCGACGCATCGGCCGACTTCCACGACACCATGAACACGGTCAGCCCCTGTTCGGTCGCCCATTTGACGAAGCTTTTCTGCGGATTGAGGTCGAGGATATAGAAACGGTTGATCCACGGCGGAAAGATGACGAGCGGAACGGCGAACACATCCTTCGTCGCCGGATTATATTGGATGAGCTGGTACAGGTCGGTTTCGTGGACGACCTTGCCCGGCGTCGTCGCGATATTGACGCCGACCTCGAACGCATCGGGATCGACGTGCGAAAGCTGCCCGCGCGACAGGTCGGTCAGCATATGCTCCAGCCCCTTGAGCAGGCTTTCGCCGCGCGTCTCGATCGCGCGTTTGATGACCTCGGGATTGGTGATCGCAAGGTTCGAGGGCGAAAGCGCCTCGGACATATTCTTCGCCGCAAATTCCAGCTTGGCGCGCGCGTGTTCGTCGAGCCCCTGCATCGAGCGCGTCGTCGCGAGCAGCTGGTCCGCAAGCAGGCCATAGGTCTGGCGGATCAGCGCAAAGGCCGGATTCGCCGTCCAGTCGGGATCGGCGAAACGCTTGTCTTGTCGCGCGTCGGCGGCGGGAGCAAAGGGCGGCTGAAGCGCCGTAAGCGAGGTCCAGAAGGCCGCACCCTGTTCCCACATTTTCGCCGATTGTTCGGCCCAGAGCTGCGTCGTCGGATTCTGGAGCCAGCTGGCCGGATCGAACAGGCCGGCGGCGGCGCTGCTGCCCTGGTTCGCCTGACCCAGCGCATAGTCGAGCATCATCTGCTGCGCGCGGCCCATCACGCTCGCCCAATGCTGCATATCCTCGGGCGAGGGCATGAAGGGATTGGCCGTGCCGCTGCTCTTGTCCTCGCCCATATCGGTCATGCTGGTTCCTGCTGGTCAGTGCCGTGAGAATCCCTATAACAAGCCGCGTCGCGGCTGGCGAGGCGCCGTTCGCGGCTATTTGAACGCATACGTAAAGGAGTTGTTCTAGTTCCCCATGTCCGAAGATGAATTCTATCGCATCAAGCGCCTGCCGCCCTACGTCATCGCTGAAGTCAATGCGATGCGTGCGGCCGCCCGCGCCGCGGGAGAGGACATCATCGACCTGGGGATGGGCAACCCCGACCTGCCGCCGCCGCAGCATGTGATCGACAAATTGTGCGAAGTGGCGATGAAGCCCGACGCGCACGGCTATTCGCAGTCGAAAGGCATACCGGGACTGCGCAAGGCGCAGGCCAATTATTACGGCCGGCGCTTCAACGTCGATCTCGACCCCGAAAGCGAGGTCGTGGTGACGATGGGGTCGAAGGAGGGGCTTGCCAGCCTCGCGACCGCGATCACCGGACCCGGCGATGTCGTGCTGGCGCCGAACCCGAGCTATCCGATCCACACCTTCGGCTTCATCATCGCGGGCGCGACGATCCGCAGCGTGCCGACGACGCCCGACGAGAATTACTGGCGCGCGCTCGACCGCGCGATGGCCTTCACCGTGCCCCGCCCGTCGATCCTGGTGGTCAATTATCCGTCGAACCCGACCGCCGAAGCGGTCGATCTGGCCTTCTACGAACGGCTGGTTGCGTGGGCGAAAGAGAATAAGGTCTGGGTGCTTTCCGACCTCGCCTATTCGGAACTCTATTACGACGGCAATCCGACGCCTTCGATCCTGCAGGTGCCGGGCGCAAAGGATGTCGCGATCGAGTTCACGTCGATGTCGAAGACCTATTCGATGGCGGGCTGGCGCATGGGGTTTGCGGTCGGCAACAAAAGGCTGATCGCCGCGATGACGCGCGTCAAATCCTATCTCGATTACGGTGCCTTCACCCCCATTCAGGCCGCGGCGTGCGCGGCGCTCAACGGGCCGCAGGACATTGTCGAAAAGAACCGCCAGCTCTATCAAAAGCGCCGCGACGTGATGGTCGAAAGCTTCGGCCGCGCGGGATGGGACATTCCGAGCCCGCCCGCATCGATGTTCGCCTGGGCGCCGCTGCCGCCTGCGCTCAAGGACATGGGCAGCCTGGAGTTTTCGAAACAGCTGTTGACCCATGCCGGGGTCGCGGTCGCGCCCGGCGTCGGATATGGCGAGGATGGCGAGGGCTTTGTGCGCATTGCCATGGTCGAAAATGAACAGCGTATTCGTCAGGCCGCGCGCAACATTCGCAAATATTTCGTCTCGATGGGCATGAACACGCCCGCGAAAGCTGGCTGATGACGCGCGCCGGGGCCGAACGCATGGGACGCATCCTGACGGCCGTGTTGGGGATCGGCTTTGTGCTGATCGGGCTGCGCTATTTTGTCGATCCCGGTGCGCTCACGGTCGAAACCGATGTCGCGATGCCGACGACCAAGGCGGTGATGGAAGTTCGCACCGTCTATGGCGGAATGTTCGTCGGCGTGGGTCTGACGATCGCCCTTCTGGGCTGGCGGCGCGCGACGTTGGTTCCCGCGCTTTGGGCGCTCGTGCTGATTTCGGGATGCGTTGCGCTGGCGCGGGTTGCCGCGGTCGCGCTGGGGCAAGCCCCCGATGCGCTGTTCGCCGCGCTGCTTGCGGTCGAAGTGATCGGCGTCGCGCTTGGGCTTTGGGCGCTGCGCGGCCTGCGCTCGGGCGCCGCGCAGCGATGACCCTCGACGCGAGCGCGATCGCGCAAACGATTCAGTTATCGGTCACGCCCGTGTTCCTGCTGGTCGCGACCGGCAGCCTGCTGAACGTCATCGCGGGGCGCCTCGCGCGCGTCGTCGATCGCTCGCGCGTGCTGATGGAACGCTGGCCCGATACCGAAGGCGCCGAACATGACCGCATCGTCGCCGAACTGCGCGTCGCTGACCGGCGCATGGCCGTCATCAACAACTCGATCCTGGCCGCGGTGGCGGGCGGCATCGTCGTCTGCCTGCTCGTCGCGCTGTTGTTTACGCAGGCTTTCACCGGCGCCAATCTGGCGGTCGCGGCGTCATGGGCCTTTGCGGTGGCGATGCTGTTGCTGCTCGTGTCGCTGATCCTGTTCCTGATCGAGGTGCGGCTGGCGATCCGCACCATCCGCGTCCCGATGGATTTGCTCGAACTCGAAGAAATGGGTTGGAAGAAGCGGCGCACGCCGCGCTGACGCGCTGACGCCTATTTGCCGTCCGGTTCGACCCGCGTCCGAAAGGTCGGCGTCACCCGCTTGCCGCTCGCCTGCTCATAGGCATAGCCCGCGGCTAGCACCTCGGCGTCGGCCCATTGGGGGCCGATGAAGCTGATCCCCACCGGCAGCCCCTCGATCGCGCCCATCGGGACGGTCAGGTGCGGATAGCCGGCGACCGCAGGCAACTGGCTCGCGCTGGGGCCGCTGTAATGATCGCCGTTGACCAGATCGCTCGTCCACGCCGGGCCGTTGGTCACACCGACAAGTATATCGACGTGATGCTCCTTCAGCATCCGGTCGATCCCCTCGGCGCCGGCGAGCCGTGCGGCCTTGGCCTTCGCTTCGATATAGGACGGGCTGTCGAGGCCACCCTTGCTTTCCGCGAGCTCGAACAGCGACTGGTCGAACCAGCGCAATTCCTGTGGATGCGCCTTGTTGAAAGCGATGAGGTCGGCGAGCGTCTTTGGCCCGCCCTTACCGGGCAGGCTGGCGAGATAGGTCGCTAAATCGGCCTTGAGCTCGGTCATCAGCACCTCGAACTCGGCGTCGCCCAGATCTTCCAGCCCCGTGCTGCTGTCGGCGACCTCGACGATCGTCGCGCCCTTGGCCGCCATCGCTTGCAACGCGGCGTCGAACAGGGCGGCGATGTCAGCGCGGCCACCAATGCGGTCGCGCAGCACACCGATGCGCTTGCCCCGCAGCGCGTCCGCCGACAGCGCGGTGGCATAGTCGATCTTGTGCGCATCGGCTTCGGCGGTTGCCGGATCGGCGGGGTCGCTGCCCGCGATCACCCCAAGCAGCACCGCGGCGTCGCGCACGGTCAGCGTCATCGGCCCGGCGGTGTCCTGGCTGTGGCTGATCGGCACGATATGGGTGCGGCTGACAAGGCCCACGGTCGGCTTGAACCCGACGATGCCGTTCACCCCGGCGGGGCAGGTAATCGAGCCGTCGGTTTCGGTGCCGATCGCGAGCGGCGCCAGGCTTGCGGCGACCGCCGCGCCGCTGCCCGATGAAGAGCCGCAGCTGTTGCGGTCGAGCGCATGGGGGTTGCGCGTCAGCCCGCCGACCGCGCTCCACCCGCTCGTCGAATCGTTCGACCGGATATTGGCCCACTCGCTGAGGTTCGCCTTGCCCAGGATCACCGCCCCGGCCGCGCGCAGCCGCGCGACGATCGGCGCGTCGCGGCCGGTCACATTATCCTCCAGCGCCAGCGATCCGGCGGTCGTCGGCAGCGGCCCGGCGGCCTCGACATTGTCCTTCATCAGCACCGGAATCCCGTGCAGCGGGCCGCGCACCGACCCCGCCTTGCGCTCCTGGTCGCGCCGGTGCGCCTGAACCGTGGCATCGGGAAAGGTTGCGATGACCGCGTTCAAGGTCGGACCGCTGTCGTCGATCCGGCGAATCCGATCTAGATAGGCGGCGGTGACGACGTCGCTGCTGATCCGGCCCGCCTCCATCTCGGCCTGCAACGTCGCTGCGTCCTTGCCCTCCATATCCGGGAGAGGCGGCGGCATCGCTCCGGCGATGGCGACGGGGAAGAGGAGGGCGAGCGAGGCCGGTAGAAATTTTTGCATGGCGCGAAGGCTGGCAGCCGTAGCGGCAATTGCAAGCGGCGATTTTCATCGCGTCGCAGCGGCATTGACAGGGGCAGGCGCCCCCTGCACCTTTCGCCGTCGGGAGAGAATGATGAACGAAAAACCTGCGCTTGCCGCGGGGCTTGGGTCGCCCCCCGCCGACAGTGCCGCCGCACAGACGCGGACGATGCTGTGGCTCCTGCTGATCGTCTATATCTTCAATTTCCTCGACCGGCAGATCGTCAACATCCTCGCCGAACCGATCAAGGCCGACCTCGGCCTGTCGGACACCGAGCTGGGGCTGCTCGCGGGTCCGGCCTTTGCGGTCTTCTATGCGGTGCTCGGCATTCCGATCGCACGCTACGCCGACAAGGACGGGACCAACCGCGTCCGGCTGATCGCCGCCGCGCTCGCCATCTGGTCGGCGATGACCGCTGTGTGCGGCCTCGCGCAGAATTTCGTGCAGCTGCTCTTCGCGCGCATCGGCGTCGGCATCGGCGAGGCGGGCTGCACCCCCGCCGCGCACTCGCTCATCACCGACAGCGTTCCGGCGGAGAAACGCTCGTCCGCCATCGCCTTTTACGGCATGGGGGTGCCGATCGGTTCGCTGCTCGGGCTGATTATCGGCGGCATCGTCAACGATCTGTACGGCTGGCGCATCGCGCTGATGCTCGTCGGCGCGCCGGGACTGCTCCTCGCGCTGATCGTGCTGCTCGTGATGCGTGAGCCGCGGCACCGCCGCACCGCCGAAGCCGCAGCGACCGCCGCCGCCGTGGTGCGGCTGTCGACCGGCGAGGCGATGAAGGAAATCTTCACCTCGCGGGCGTTCCTCTACATCTTGATCGCCGCGTCGGTTACCGCCTTCCTCGGCTATGGCAAGGCGCTGTGGACGATCAGCTATTTTATCCGCAGCCATGGCCTGTCGACGACCGAGGCGGGACTGTCGATGGCGGTCGTGCTTGGCCTCGCCGGGGTGTTCGGCACCTGGGTCGGCGGCAAGATGGCCGATGTGTTCGGCAAGCGCGACAAGAAGCATATTCTGACCTTCCCCGCCTATGGCATGGCGATCGGTGCACCGATCCTGTTTCTTGGCTATTATATGGACAATTGGCTGATCGCGGTGGCGTTGCTGATCGTGCCGACGATCCTCAACTCGGCCTATTATGGCCCCGCCTATGGCTGCGTGCAGGGGTTGGTCCGGCCGCAGGCGCGCGCGGTCGCGGCGTCGATCATGCTGTTCGGGCAGAATCTGATCGGGCTCGGCCTGGGGCCGTTTCTGTTCGGGGTGCTGTCCGACCTGCTCGCGCCTGCATATGGGCAGGAAAGCGTGCGCTATGTCCTCTATGGCGCGGCGTGGCTCGGGCTGATCCCCGCCTTTTTCTTCTGGCGCGCCAGCCTGCGGCTGAAGGCGGAGCTGAAGTCGGGATAATATCTAAGTCGTCATTGCGAGGAGCCGAAGGCGACGCGGCAATCCAGAGCCTGCGTAAACCGCCCTAGATTGCTTCGCTTCGCTCGCAATGACGAGCGTCTAATAGGGCGGCGCTTGCCTGGCGTGCTGCGCCTTCGCGGCGTCGATCCACCAATTGAGATCGTCGGCAAAGCGCGGAAACGCCTTTTCCAGCCGCGCGCCGTCGTCGCCCGCGGGCTTGCCCTCGCCGTCAAACGCATGACCGATCCGTCCGACCGTCAGGATCGACGAGACGACCGCCATTCCCATTTCGCCCAATATGTCACGCCACCCCATCATCGCGCGGACGCCCGCAAAAGGCCCCGCCGAATAGCAAGCGATGGCGGCGGGCCGCCAGAACCATTCCTCGAGGAAATGGTCGGTCAGATTCTTGAGCCCCGGCTGCGGCCCCCAATTATATTCGCCGGTGACGAAGACAAAGCCGTCCGCGGCGCGGATTTTTTCTGCCAGCTCGGCCATCGCGGGCGGCGCCTCGCCCTTGGGATATTCCTTATACATGCGGTCGAGCATGGGCAGCCCGACTGCCTTGGCGTCGATCAGGTCGGCACGGTCGCCGCGCGCGCCGATCGCATCGACCAGCCAGTTCGCCAGCTTGATGCCCTGCCGGTCGCGGCGATAGCTGCCATAAAGGACGAGGATGTTGCGGGCCATGACGCCATGTTGCCATGACTTGCGTCGGAACGGAAGCGGCCTAAGCTGAATCGACCGTGGGGGGAGAGACATTATGCGCGTTTATCGTACGCCGGACGAGCGTTTCGCCGGGCTGCCGGACTGGCGCTATGCGCCGAACTATCGCGAGATCGCGGACGGGCTGCGCGTCCATTATGTCGACGAGGGACCGGCGGACGGCCAGCCGGTGCTGATGCTGCACGGCGAGCCGACCTGGGCCTATCTCTATCGCCACATGATCGGCGCGCTCGCCGATGCGGGCTTTCGCGTCGTCGTGCCCGACCTCATCGGCTTCGGCCGCTCGGACAAGCCGCTCGATCGTTCGGCCTACAGCTACGCCGCCGAGGTCGCGTGGATGCGGCAATGGATCGAAGCGCTGGATCTCAAGGACATCATCCTTGCTTGCCAGGACTGGGGATCGCTCATCGGCCTGCGCCTCGTCGCCGAAATGCCCGAACGCTTCGCGGGAGTCGCGCTGTCGAACGGCGGGCTTCCCGAAGGTCAGCCGGCGCCGCGCGCTTTTGCCATCTGGCGCGCCTTTTCGCGCTACAGCCCGGTCTTTCCGATCGGGCGGATCGTCAACGCGGGCGCCAAGCGGCAACTGACGCCCGCGGAAATCGCCGCCTATGACGCCCCTTTTCCGACGCGCGCGTCGAAGGTGGCGGCGCGGATTTTTCCGTCCTTCGTCCCGCTCGGCGACAATGTCGCGGTGCCCGACCAGAAGCGCGCCTGGGCGGCGCTCGAGGCGTTCGACAAGCCGTTCCTCTGTTGCTTCACCGACGGCGATCCGATCACGCGCGGCGGCGACGCGCTGTTCACGAGCCGCGTCCCCGGCGCGCGCGACATGGCGCACCGCACGCTGAAGGGCGGCCATTTCGTGCAGGAGAATGATCCCGCGGGCTTCGTCGCGGCGATCAAAGACGTCGCGGCGGCTGGCAAATAATCCTCCCCGGGGCTTCGCCACAGGGAGGATCGATTTAGTCGCTGAACGGATCGCGGATCAGGATCGTGTCATCGCGCTCGGGGCTGGTCGACACGAGCGCGATCGGCGTTTCGATCAGTTCCTGCACGCGCTGGATATATTTGATCGCCTGCGCGGGCAGGTCGGCATAGCTGCGCGCGCCCGCGGTCGATTCGTGCCAGCCGTCCATTTCCTCGTAAATCGGCTCGACCGCGGCCTGGTCGGCGGCGTGCGCGGGGAAATAGTCGAGGATCTTGCCGCGCAGCCGGTATCCGGTGCAGATGCGGATCGTGTCGAAGCCGTCGAGCACGTCGAGCTTGGTCAGTGCAATGCCGGTGACGCCCGATACCGCGCAGCTTTGCCGCACCAGCACCGCGTCGAACCAGCCGCAGCGGCGCTTGCGCCCGGTGACGGTGCCGAACTCATGCCCGCGCTCGCCGAGCCGCTGGCCGACCTCGTCCTCCAGCTCGGTGGGGAAGGGGCCGCTGCCGACGCGCGTCGTATAGGCCTTGGCAATGCCGAGCACGAAGCCGACCGCGCCGGGGCCGAGCCCCGACCCCGACGCCGCGGTGCCGCTCACCGTGTTCGAGCTGGTGACAAAGGGATAGGTGCCATGGTCGATGTCGAGCAGCACGCCCTGCGCGCCCTCGAACAATATGCGCGCGCCCGCCTTGCGGACCTTCTTCAGCCGCTTCCACACCGGCTGCGCATATTCGAGCACATAATCGGCGATGCCGCGCAGGTCGGCGATCAGCTTTTCGCGGTCGATCGGCGGCTCGCCGAAACCGGCGCGCAGCGCGTCGTGGTGCGCGGTCAGGCGGTCGAGCTGCGGTTCGAGATGGTCGAGGTGCGCGAGGTCGCAGACGCGGATCGCGCGGCGGCCGACCTTGTCTTCATAGGCCGGGCCGATGCCGCGGCCGGTGGTGCCGATCTTGCCCGCGCCCGCCGCGGTTTCGCGCAAAGCGTCGAGGTCGCGGTGAAAGGGCAGGATCAGCGCGCAATTGTCGGCGATCGCGAAATTCTCGGCGTTGATCTCGACCCCCTGGCCGCGCAGCTTGGTGATCTCGTCCCTGAGCGCCCAGGGATCGAGCACGACGCCGTTGCCGATGATCGACAGCGTGCCGGTGACGATGCCGGAGGGAAGCAGCGACAGCTTGTACACCTGCTCGCCGACGACGAGCGTATGACCGGCATTGTGACCGCCCTGAAAGCGGACGACGGCGTCGGCGCGGCTCGCGAGCCAGTCGACGATCTTGCCCTTGCCCTCGTCGCCCCATTGCGACCCGATGACGGTAACATTTGCCATGATGCTGTCCTGCTGAATGCGGCCCATCGGCCCGGCGCGGCCTTAGCGGATTTGCGCGCGGATACAAGCGCGGCGAGGGACACAATTTGTTACGAAAAGCCGATTTCGCGACATAGGACCGCGACATTCGTCGCCCATAGGACGGGCATGATGACGATGGAAATGAAAGGCACTGATATGCGCAGATTGGCGGGTTGGGCCATCGTGGCCATGTTTGCAGTGGCCAGCGTGTCGGTCAGCCCCTTCGCCGGCGCCCGCGAACAGCTGCGCGCGCGGCTGGCCGAGCGGATGGGTGCGGACAATGCGCCCAAGGTGCCGGGCAGCGAGACGATTTCATATGGCCGCGACCCGCTTCAGGCGCTCGACGTGTGGCGTGCGAAAGGCGCGTCGGGCCCGGCGCCGCTGATCGTCTTTGTCCATGGCGGCGGGTGGAAACGCGGCGACAAGGACAATGCGACCGGGCGTTTCAAGGCCGTGCATTATCCCGAGCAAGGCTATGCCTTTGCCTCGATCAATTATCGCCTCGTCCCCGCCGCGACGGTCGAGCAGCAGGCCGCCGATGTCGCCGGTGCGGTCAGGGCACTTATCGACCGCGCGGGCACCCTCGGCATCGATCGGCGGCGTATCGTTCTGATGGGGCATAGCGCGGGCGCGCATCTGGTCGCGCTCGTCGGGACCGATCCGCGCTATCTGCGCGGCGCAGGGCTGTCCTTTGCCGACATCGCCGGGGTGATCCCGATCGACGGCGCCGCTTATGACGTCGCGGCGCAGATGCAGGACGGCCCGCCGATCATGCACAAGACCTTTGCGCAGGCGTTCGGCACCGACCCGGCGCGACAGAAGGCGCTGTCACCGACGCTGCAAGCCGCGGCGCCCAATGCGCGGCAATTTCTGCTGCTCTATGTCCAGCGCGCCGACGGGGTGCGGCAGGCGAAAGGGCTCGGCGCCGCGCTCGAAAAGGGCGGCAGCCGCGTCGAGCACGGCAGCTTTCCCGGCCAGGGGCTGAAAGGCCATGCCGAGATCAACCGCAGCCTCGGCGATCCCGCCTATGCGCCGACGGGGTTTGTCGATGACTGGTTGAGGCGGGTGTTTGCGCGGTAGGGGCGGGGATCAGGTGTAGACGTCAGCCGTCCCCTTTTCCCGTTCGTGTCGAGCGAAGTCGAGACACCCATCTAAATGGCGCCTAGCCCGATGGGCATCTCGACTTCGCTCGATGCGAACGGATTAGGTATATCCGTCCGCTGGCAGTCAAACAGCCCTCAACCCGCGGTAACCTCCAGCCCGCGCTGCACCGCCGGCCGCGCCAGTCCGGCGTCCAGCCAGCGCTGCACATGCGCAAATCGCTCGAACCCGACGATGTCGGCGGCGCCGTAAAAGCCGATCAAATTGCGCACCCAGCCGAGCAGCGAGATGTCGGCGATGCTGTAATCGTCGCCCATCACCCACGGCCGCGTCGCGAGCCGGTCGTCGAGCACGCCGAGCAATCGCGCCGATTCGGCGGCGTAGCGATCGCGCGGCCGCTTGTCGTCATACTCGCGCCCGGCAAATTTGTGGAAAAAGCCGAGCTGACCGAACATCGGCCCGACGCCGCCCATCTGCCACATCACCCACTGGATCGTCTCGTAACGCGCCGCCGGATCGGGCGAGAGGAACTGCCCGCACTTGTCGGCGAGGTAGATCAGGATCGCCCCCGATTCGAACAGCGCGAGCGGTTTTCCGCCCGGACCTTGCGGATCGTAGATCGCCGGAATCTTGCCATTGGGGTTGAGCACGAGGAAGGCGGGGTCATGGCTTTCGTTCGCCATGATGTCGATGCGGTGCGGCTCATAGGCGAGGCCGCTTTCTTCCAGCATGATCCCGACTTTGACCCCGTTCGGCGTCGGGGCGGAGAACAGCTGGAGCCGGTCGGGGTATCGGGCGGGCCAGCGCGCGAAGATCGGGTGGTCCACGCTCATGCGCCTTGTTCGCGCTTCGCCTGCTGGTGGTGGCGGATTACCTCGTCGATGATGAAGCGCAGGAATTTCTCGCTGAACTCGGGGTCGAGGTCGGCGTCGCGCGCCAGCGCGCGCAGCCGTTCGATCTGCCGCTCCTCGCGGCCGGGGTCGGCGGGGGGCAGGCCTTCGCGCGCCTTCAGCTCGCCGACCGCCTTGGTCACCTTGAACCGCTCGGCGAGCATATAGACGAGCGCCGCGTCGATATTGTCGATGCTCTGGCGGTAATGGCTCAGCTGGTCGTCCATGCGGGGGCTCCTGTCTCTTGCCGCCCGCTTGGCACCGGCAAGGGGGCGGTGGCAAGCCGAAAGTCGTTGCAAAATCGCGGCCGCGCCGCCAAGGGTCGCGGCGATATGACTGCCGAAATCCACCAGCTTCGCGGGGCTGTCCCGCCCTCGCTCGACCCGATGATGACGCTTGTCGCCGCCGACATGAATGAGGTGAATGCGGTCATCCTCGACCGGATGCAGTCCGAAGTGCCGTTGATCCCCGAACTCGCGGGCCACCTGATCGCGGGCGGCGGCAAACGGATGCGGCCGATGCTGACGCTCGCATGCGGGCGCCTGCTCGACTATCCGGGGCGCCGCCATTGCAAATTGGCGGCCGCAGTCGAGTTCATCCACACCGCGACGCTGCTCCACGACGATGTCGTCGACAAATCGGACCTCCGCCGCGGCCGCAAAACCGCGAATGTCATCTGGGGCAACAGCGCGTCGGTGCTCGTCGGCGACTTCCTGTTCAGCCGCGCGTTCGAGGTCATGGTCGAGGACGGATCGCTGAAAGTGCTCAAGATCCTCAGCCGCGCCTCGGCGGTGATCGCCGAGGGCGAGGTCAACCAGCTGTCGGCGCAGCGGCGTATCGAAACGAGCGAGGACCAGTATCTCGCGATCATCAACGCCAAGACCGCCGAACTGTTCGCCGCCGCGTGCAAAATCGCCGCGGTCGTCGCCGAACGCGACGAAGCGACCGAAGCCGCGCTCGACGCTTATGGCCGAAATCTGGGCATCGCCTTCCAGCTCGTCGATGACGCCATCGACTATGTCTCCGACGCCGAAACAATGGGCAAAGGCGTCGGTGACGATTTCCGCGACGGCAAGGTCACGCTGCCCGTCATCCTCGCCTATGCGCGCGGGTCGGCCGAGGAGCGCGAATTCTGGAAACAGGCGATCACCGGCCACAAGATCTCGGACGAGGATCTGCTCTATGCCACCAGCCTGCTGCGCAAGCATGACACCATCGCCGACACGCTGGCGCGCGCGCGCCACTATGGTCAGCGCGCGGTCGACGCGATCGGCGGTTTTCGCGCAAGCCAGGCGAAATCGGCGCTGACCGAAGCAGTCGCTTTCGCGGTCGCGCGCGCTTATTGAAACGGGGATCGCGGCGATGATGGGCCCGACGGCGGAAAGCCCCGACGCCTATATCGCCGCGCTGTCCGGCTGGCAGCTCGATCGCTGCACGATGATGCGCGCCGCGATCATCGGCGCCGCACCGTTTGACGAAACGATCAAATGGACCAATCTGGTGTTCATGGCGAACGGACCGTGCATCCTGATCCGCGCCGAGGAGCACCGCGTGCTGCTCGGTTTCTGGCGCGGCAAGAGGCTGCGCGAGCTCGATCCCCGGATCAAGGCGAGCGGCAAATATGAACTCGGCAATCTGGTGATGACCGAAAGCACCGAGGTGACGGCGGAAGAGGTCGCGCGCCTCGCCGCCGCGGCCTATCGGCTCAACATCGAACTGGGCAATCCCACGGCGCGCAGATGACCCGGGTGCCGCTGCCGATCGACGCCGTGCTGCCCGACATCATGGCGGCGCTGGTGCTGAAGCCCAATGCCGTCGTCGTGGCGCCGCCGGGCGCGGGCAAGACGACGCGCGTCGCGCCGGCGATCCTGGGCCAGCCGTGGTGCAAGGGCGCGGTGTGGCTGCTCTCTCCGCGGCGGCTCGCGGCGCGCGGCGCCGCCGAACGCATATCGGAGGAGATGGGCGAGGCGGTGGGCGGCACGGTCGGTTATGCGACGCGGCTCGATAGCAAGCAGTCGGCGGCGACGCGCCTCTTGGTGATGACGCCCGGCCTGTTCCGTAACCGCATCCTTGCCGATCCCGAACTGTCCGGCGTGTCGGCGGTGCTGTTCGATGAGGTGCACGAACGCAGCCTCGATGGCGATTTTGCGCTGGCATTGGCGATCGACGCGCAGCAGGGGCTACGCGACGACCTGCGCCTGCTCGCCATGTCGGCAACGCTCGACGGCGCGCGCTTCGGCGCGCTGCTCGGCGATGCGCCGGTGGTGAAGAGCGAAGGCAAGATTTTCCCGCTCGATCTGCGCCACATCGGCCGCCGCGCCGAGGACCGGCTGGAGGCGTCGGTACTGGCGGCGGTGCGGCAGGCGATCGCGGACGAGGCGGACGGCGACATGCTCGCTTTCCTGCCCGGCGCCGCCGACATCGAACGCGCGGCGAACGCGGCCCTGGATGCGCGCTTGCCGCTCGCCGTCCACCGCCTTCACGGACAGATCGACCCCGCGCTCCAGCGCAAGGCGCTCGTCCGCGACCCTGACGGGCAGCGCAAGCTGATCCTCGCGACGAGCATTGCCGAAACCAGCCTGACGATCGACGGCGTGCGCATCGTGATCGACGCGGGCCTGTCGCGCCGCCCGCGCTTCGACAAGGCGGCGGGCATATCGCGCCTCGTCACCGAACGCGCGAGCCAGGCATCGGCGACGCAGCGCGCGGGGCGCGCGGCGCGGCAGGGGCCGGGTGTGGCATATCGTTTGTGGGAAGCCGCGGCGACTGCGGGGATGCCGCCTTTCGACCCGCCCGAAATCCACGAGAGCGATCTGATGCCCGTCGTACTCGATTGCGCGAGCTGGGGCATCATCGATCCGCGCCAACTGGGCTGGCTCGACCCGCCTTCGCCCGCCGCCGTCGCCGAAGCCAAAACGCGGCTGCAAGCGATCGGCGCGCTTGGCAATGACGGGCGGATCACCGCACATGGCAAGGCGCTTGCCGCGATCCCGCTCCCCGTGCCGCTCGCGCACATGCTGCTCGACGCGGCGCGTGCGGGAGAGGGCGAGCTGGCCGGGCGCCTCGCGGTGCTGCTCACCGAACCGGGGCTGGGCGGGCGCGGGGTCGATGTCGAGGCGCGACTGGCGCGCTGGCGCGGACAGCGCGATTCGCGATCCGAAGGCGCGTTTCGGCTCGCGCGGCGGCTTTCGGGCATCGCGGAGAAGCTGGCGGCGGACGCGGGCGATACCACGGCGCGTTCGATCGGCGGCTGGATCGCAAGCGCCTGGCCCGAGCGCGTCGCGCGGCAGCGCGCGGGCCAGCGCGGTGACTATCTGAGCGTCGGCGGGCGCGCCTATCGGGTCGATCCGGTCGATCCGCTTAGCGGTAGCGAATGGCTGGCGATCGCCGATGCGCAGGGCCATGCTGCGGGCGTGCGTATTCTTGCTGCGACGCCAATCGACGCGGCCGAGGTGGAGGCGTTGTTCGCGGACCGCATCGTCTCGCATTCGGCGAGCAGTTATGACAGCGCGAATGACCGCGTCGATCATCGCCGCGAACGGCGGTTGGGTGCCATTGCGCTGACGAGCGGGCAGGCACCGCGCGGCGATCACGCGGCGGACGACATTGCGGTGCGCATGGCGGCGGTGCGCGACAAGGGGTTGGGCCTGATCGGCTGGGGGCCAGCGGCGCAGGCGCTGCGTCAGCGTGCGTCCTTTGCGGGGCTCGACGCGCTCTCGACCAATGCGCTGGGCGACAGCCTCGAAATCTGGCTCGAACCCTTGCTGGGCAGTTGCCGGGGGCTGCGCGACATTGGCGATCGCAGGCTTGCCGATGCGCTGATGGCGATGCTCGACTGGCCGGCGCGGCAATTGCTCGAAAAACATGCGCCTGCCGACTATGTGACCCCGGCGGGCAGTCGGCATCCGATCGATTATGGCGCCGACGGTGGCCCGACGGTCAGCGTGCGGGTGCAGGAGATGTTCGGGCAGTCGCGCCATCCCACCGTCGGCGATCCGCCGGTGCCGCTGATCCTCGCGCTGACCTCGCCCGCGCATCGGCCGATCCAGACCACGCGCGACCTGGCGTCATTCTGGACGGGCAGCTGGCACGATGTGGCGCGCGAGATGCGCGGCCGCTATCCCAAGCACAGCTGGCCCGACGATCCGGCGAACGCGCGACCGAGTTTGATGACCAAGGCGGCGCAGGCGCGGCGCGATGCGCAATAATCGTCGCCCCCGCGAAGGCGGGGGCCGCTGGAGGCGTTGCGCAAGGCTGCCAACGGCCCCCGCCTTCGCGGGGGCGACGGGCTTTCCTCTTTTCCTCCGGCTTGCGCGGCGCTAAGGCGCGGCAAAGGCTCCATCCGAGGACGAGATCATGAAAGCGCGTATCTTCCAGAAGCCCAAGAATGCGATGCAGTCGGGGCGTGCGGGCACCGAGCGCTGGATGCTGGAATTTGCGCCCGCCGAAGCGCGCAAGCCCGACCCGCTGATGGGCTGGGCGGGAAGCGGCGACACTCAGCGCCAGCTGCGCCTTGGCTTTGCGAGCCGCGAGGAAGCGGTCGCCTATGCCCAAAAGAACGGCATCGAGGTCGAGGTGATGTCGGCGCCCGTGCGCAAGCTGAAGATCCAAGCCTACGCCGACAATTTCCGGTAGGTCATAGACGTCGCCCCCGCGAAGGCGAGGGCCGCTGTCGGTTTACGCAGCGATGCAGGACAAGGGTTCCGGCGGCCCCCGCCTTCGCGGGGGCGACGCGAATTATCCGTCTTGTCGGCGATTATTCCGCGTCGGGCTGCAACAGCTTGTGCAGGTGGACGACGACATATTTCATTTCGGCATCGTCGACGGTGCGCTGCGCAGCGCTGCGCCATGCCTTTTCTGCCGACTTATAATCGGGATAGAGGCCGACGACGTCGAGATTGGCAAGATCGACAAAGTCGAGGCCCTGCGGATCGCTGACCCGTCCGCCGAACACGAGGTGCAATTTGCTCATGGCTGCTTTCCTTGCGGAGTACCGCTGGTGGGGGAGAAGCGGCGGCCCCTAACAGCGGTTTTCGTTCGGGGCAAGCGGGCTCATTCCTCGTCCGAACGGCCCTTCGGCAACAGCGATCCCAGCAGCGCGCCGATCGCGACAGCGCCGGCGACGAGCGCCAGTGGCTGCTTTTCGGCGACGTCCTTGAGCTTGCTGTTGGCACGCTTCGCCTGCACCTTGCCCTTGGCATAGGCTTCGCCGGCGGCTTCGCGCGCGACGCCGGCCTGTTCGCTGGCGCGGGCGGCGAGGTCTTCGGTCGCGGCACGCGCACGGCCATAGCCATCCTGGATGCGTGCCTTTGCCGCCTCGGCGGTCAAGCGCGCATTCTCGGCGGTTTTCTCGGCAAGTTCACTCGCTTTTGCACGCGTTTCGCGCGCGGCCTCACTGAACGGCTTCATCATCTTCCTCCACTATATCGGCATCATCTTCGTCCGTCGTGTCCGCACGAAAATGATCGGCGACACCCGCCGCCATATCCTGCACCTTGCGCGCCAGTTTGGGCGCATGTTCCTTGATCGGTTCGCGCAGCAGCCAGGCGATGCCCGCGGCAGCGGCAATGGCAATCGGCCAGCGATTGTCGCGAAACTCCTGCCGCACGGCGTGCGCGGCATCGTCGACCTTGGCTTGCACGCGATATTTGCCGCGGTCGAGCAACGCCGTAGGCCGCAGCGCCGCCTTGGCGACGTCGAGCCGCCGATAGAGCTCAGCGCGCTGGAGCATCGAGCGGCGCGCCGCGGTAATCAAACGGTTGCGCGTGCGCGGCATCAGTCGTCGACCCCTTCGTTCACCAAGTCGCGCCGCAGCGCGGTGCGAATGTCCTCATATGCCCGGCGTGCACGCCAACCGGCGAGCGCCGCGATCAGCAGCAGCACCCCCACGACGATGATCGTTGCGAGCAAAGGCCCGGTGTGCGGTGCCAGCGCGAGGATCGCGCCGAACGCGAGGGCAAGCATCGCAACGCCGAGCGCGCAGGCGGCGACCGTGCCCCACGCGGCGCTCCATGTCGCGCCGTGCAGCGCAAGTTCGCCGCGCGCCTCGATCAGCGCCAGTTCGGCCTTCGCCGTCGCCGACAGATTTTCGACGACGTCGCCGACAATCTTGTCGAGCGGCACCGGCTCGCTGGTCGCCGGGCGGCCGTCCGGGGCATAGCCGTGGCTTATGCCGTCAAAGCTGCGCCCGGCGGGCGCGGGGGTTTCGGGATCGGAGGATGCCAAGGCCCGATCAATCGTTCGAGCTGCCCTTGAGCATCCGGGCGAGCACGAAGCCGATCACCGTCGCGGCGCCAACCGCGATCGCGGGGTTCTTCTTGACCATGTCGCGCGTCGAGGCGGCAAGTTCGTCGAGATCCTTCTTGTCGAGCGTCGTCGCGAGGCCAGCGACAGTCGATGCGGCCGAGCGGGCATAATCGCCATATTGCTTGCCGAACTTGGTATCGACGGTGCCTGCGCTGTCCTCGAGCAGCTTGGCAAGGCTGCCGACGGCTTCGGCGGCCTTGTCCTTGCCCTTCGTCGCGGCGTCGCGCGCGCTGGTCGACGCCTGTTTCTTCAGCGCCGATGCTTCTTCCTTGAGCGAGGCGGCCTTCTTCGATGCTTCGGACTTGATCGTATCGCGCGTAGCAGCGAGCTGGTCGCGGATCGGATGATCCTTGGCGGCCTTTACCGACGCGGGCTTGCGCGCGGGCGCGGCCTTGGTCGCGGCGGGCTTGGCGGGAGCCTTGGGACGGGGTGCTGCGGCTTTCTTCGTCGCGGGAGTAGCGGCTTTTGCCATCAATCTGTCCTCTTCTATCGTTCGGGCGCCGCGCGGGCGGGCATCCTTTTTGGTCCTGTATCAATATATAGCAAGGCGCGCCTATTGGTTCCATAGCCGCGCAAAATTCCTATGCAGCAGTTGCGCTAGCGGAAAGGCGCCGATAACAGGCGGGCGCCTTATCCACCCGGCCGCATCCGGCCGTCAGCAGGGACATCATCCATGACCGCCATCATCGACATCCACGGCCGCGAAATCCTCGACAGCCGCGGCAACCCCACGGTCGAAGTCGATGTGCTGCTGGAGGATGGCAGCTTTGGCCGGGCCGCGGTGCCCTCGGGAGCGTCGACCGGCGCGCACGAAGCGGTCGAACTGCGCGACGGCGACAAGGCGCGTTATCTGGGCAAGGGCGTGACCAAGGCGGTCGCGGCGGTCAACGGCGACATCGCCGAGGCGCTGGTCGGCCTCGACGCCGAAGACCAGCGCGAGATCGACATGGCGATGATCGACCTCGACGGCACGCCGAACAAGAGCCGCCTCGGCGCCAATGCGATCCTCGGCGTCAGCCTTGCCGCCGCCAAGGCCGCGGCCGACGCGCGCGGGCTGCCGCTCTATCGCTATGTCGGCGGCGTGTCGGCGCGTACCTTGCCGGTGCCGATGATGAACATCATCAACGGCGGCGAACATGCCGACAATCCGATCGACGTGCAGGAATTCATGATCATGCCCGTCGGCGCCGGGAGCATCGCCGAAGCGGTGCGCTGGGGCAGCGAGATTTTCCACACGCTGAAGAAAGGCCTGTCGTCGAAAGGCCTCGCCACCGCGGTCGGCGACGAAGGCGGCTTCGCGCCGAACCTCGCCTCGACGCGCGCCGCGCTCGATTTCATTGCCGCGTCGGTCGACCAGGCGGGCTTCAAGCTCGGCACCGACGTCGTGCTCGCGCTCGATTGCGCCGCGACCGAATTTTTCAAGAACGGCAAATATGAGATCAGCGGCGAGGGGCTTTCCTTGAGCCCTGAGCAGATGGCCGAATATCTCGCCGCGCTGGTGAAAGATTACCCGATTCTGTCGATCGAGGACGGGATGAGCGAGGACGACTTCACCGGCTGGAAGGCGCTGACCGATCTCGTCGGCGACAAGTGCCAGCTCGTCGGTGACGATTTGTTCGTGACCAACCCGCTGCGGCTCGAACAGGGGATCAAGGACGGCCTCGCCAACTCGCTGCTCGTCAAGGTCAACCAGATCGGCACGCTCAGTGAAACGCTCGACGCCGTCGATATGGCGCACCGCGCGCGCTACACCGCGGTGATGTCGCACCGTTCGGGCGAGACCGAGGATTCGACGATCGCCGACCTCGCGGTCGCGACCAACTGCGGACAGATCAAGACCGGCAGCCTCGCGCGTTCGGACCGGCTTGCGAAATACAATCAGCTGATCCGCATCGAGGAAGAGTTGGGCGACATGGCGCGTTATCCGGGGATGGCGATTTTCGGCTGACCGCAAAGCGGGGGACAAGTGCGCGCTGGCGCCTTGACGTCAGGAATCGCCTGTGATTCAAGGGCGGCGATGACGCAGCGCCACAAATTTCGCAAATCGATGCGCCGCGCGACCGGGCCGGCGCTCGCGGTGATCGCGGTGCTGGCGATGCTGGGCTATGCGATTTTCGGGCCGACCGGGCTTTATGCCTGGGGCGAATATGGCCAGTCGGTCGAAAAGAAGCGCGTCGTGCTGAACGAGCTCGTGAAGAAGGAGCGCGAGCTTCAGAACCGCGTCAACCTGCTCGACCAGCGGCGCGTCGACCCCGATCTGGCCGAGGAATATGTGCGCTCGAAACTGGGCGCCTATCACCCCGACGAGGTGATCATTCCGATGGAGCCCGAGGCGAAGTAGCGACCGACTGAAACCCCTCCCCTGAAGGGGAGGGGCTTAGCTTCTGCTGCATACGTAACGGAAGCAGGAGCGTTGCCAAGCGGGCGTTGCCAAACCCGCCGCGCCGCTCCTATAGGGAGCCTTGCCGTAACGGCTAACCGCAAAGGAAACCTCCCTTGGCCAAAGCACCCGCGCGTAAGACTGCCGCGCCAAAAAAAGTCGCTTCCACCCCTGCTCCCTCGTCCAATCGCGAGCAGCCGCGCGACCCCGTCCCCTATGACGCGACGCCCGAAGAGCTCGAGAAATTCTATCGCGAGATGCTGCTCATCCGCCGTTTCGAGGAGAAGGCCGGGCAGCTTTACGGGCTGGGGCTGATCGGCGGTTTCTGCCACCTTTATATCGGCCAGGAAGCCGTCGCGGTGGGCCTGCAATCGGCGCTCGACGGCGACAAGGACAGCGTCATCACCGGCTACCGCGACCATGGTCACATGCTCGCTTACGGCATCGACCCCAAGGTCATCATGGCCGAGCTGACGGGACGCCAGGCCGGCATCTCGAAGGGCAAGGGCGGATCGATGCACATGTTCAGCGTCGAGCATAAATTCTATGGCGGTCACGGCATCGTCGGCGCGCAGGTGTCGCTCGGCACCGGGCTTGCCTTTGCGCACAAATATCGCGGCGACGGCGGCGTCGCCATGGCTTATTTCGGCGACGGCGCCGCGAACCAGGGTCAGGTGTACGAAAGCTTCAACATGGCCGAGCTGTGGAAGCTGCCGATCATCTTCGTGATCGAGAACAACCAATATGCGATGGGCACATCGGTGAATCGGTCGTCGGCCGAAGATCAGCTCTATCGTCGCGGCGAAAGCTTCCGCATTCCGGGGATGCAGGTCGACGGCATGGATGTGCTCGCGGTGCGCGGCGCGGCCGAAGCGGCGCTCGAATGGGTGCGCGCGGGCAAGGGGCCGGTGCTGATGGAGCTCAAGACCTATCGCTATCGCGGCCATTCGATGTCCGACCCCGCCAAATATCGCAGCCGCGAGGAAGTGCAGGCGGTGCGCGACAAGTCGGACGCGATCGAGCACCTCAAGAAGCTGATGACCGATGCGGGCATCGCCGAGGACAAGTTCAAGGAAATCGACAAGGAAATCCGCGCGATCGTTGCCGACTCGGCCGACTTTGCCGAAAGCGCCCCCGAACCCGATTTGTCCGAACTTTATACCGACGTGCTGGTGGAGCAATATTGAGATGGCCATCGAACTGAAGATGCCGGCGCTGTCGCCGACGATGGAAGAAGGCACGCTCGCCAAGTGGCTCGTCAAGGAAGGCGACGCGGTGAAGTCGGGCGACATTCTGGCGGAGATTGAGACCGACAAGGCGACGATGGAATATGAAGCCATTGATGAGGGCACGATCGGCCAAATTCTGATCGCCGAGGGAACCGACAATGTGAAAGTCGGCACGGTGATCGCGACGATTACCGGCGAAGGGGAGGAGGCTGAACCGGCACCGACACCCGCTGCCGAAGCGCCAAAAGCCGAGGAGACGAAAGCCGAAAAGCCTAAGGAGGATGCGCCGAAGGACGACGCGGCGAAAAAGGTCGAGAGCGGCACCGAACAGCTCGCTGTCAAGGCGAAGGCGGCGGTCGCCGACCCCGACCTGCCCGAAGGCACCGCAATGGCCAAGCTCACCGTCCGCGAAGCGCTGCGCGACGCGATGGCGGAGGAGATGCGCGCCGACGACCGCGTGTTCGTGATGGGCGAGGAAGTCGCGGAATATCAGGGCGCCTACAAGGTCACCCAAGGCCTGCTCGACGAATTTGGCGCGCGCCGCGTCATCGACACGCCGATCACCGAATATGGCTTTGCCGGACTTGGTGCGGGCGCGGCGATGGGCGGCCTTCGTCCGATCATCGAGTTCATGACGTTCAACTTCGCGATGCAGGCGATCGACCACATCATCAACTCGGCAGCGAAGACAAACTATATGTCGGGCGGCCAGATGCGCTGCCCGATCGTGTTCCGCGGGCCCAACGGCGCCGCGGCGCGCGTCGGCGCACAGCATAGCCAGAATTATGCGCCCTGGTACGCCAGCGTCCCCGGCCTGATCGTCATCGCGCCCTATGACGCCGCCGATGCCAAGGGGTTGCTGAAGGCGGCGATCCGCACCGAAGACCCGGTCGTCTTCCTCGAAAACGAACTGCTCTATGGCCGCAGCTTTGAGGTTCCCGATGTCGAGGATTTCGTCCTGCCGATCGGCAAGGCGCGCACCATGCGTGAAGGCAGCGACGTCACGATCGTCAGCTATTCGATCGGCGTCGGGCTCGCGCTCGAAGCCGCCGACAGCCTTGCGGGTGAGGGCATCGACGCCGAGGTGATCGACCTGCGCACCTTGCGCCCGCTCGATACCGCGACGGTGCTCGCCAGCCTTAAAAAGACGAACCGCCTCGTCATCGTCGAGGAAGGCTGGCCGGTCTGTTCGATCGCCAGCGAACTCGCGATGGTCGCGATGGAGCAGGGCTTTGACGATCTCGACGCGCCCGTCATGCGCGTGTGCAACGAGGATGTGCCGCTGCCCTATGCAAACAACCTCGAAAAGGCCGCGCTAATCGACACGCCGCGGGTGGTGAAGGCGGTGAAGGCGGTTCTCCATCGCTAATCCGTCGCCCCCGCGAAGGCGGGGGCCGTCATCGGCCTTGCCCTTCCATGCCGAGTAAACCGACATCGGCCCCCGCCTTCGCGGGGGCGACGGCTGGACCCAGCGCCTACCCCGACATTCGCGATCCGCGCGTGATGGTTGCGGTGCCGCGCGAACGGCGCGTGGCCATCGCGGCTTTATGGGCTTTCGCCGAGCGTCTCACCAAACTCCTGCGCGACGCGCGCGAGCCGCTGATCGGGCAGATCAAGCTTGCGTGGTGGCGTGACATGATGGCGATGCTGGCGAGCGATCCTGCTGCGCTTCCCAAGGGTGAACCGCTGCTCGCCGACCTTGCGGCGGGCTGGGCCGGGCAGGGCGGGCTCGATGCGCTGGTCGATGCGGCCGAAGCGATGCTGCTGGCCGAGGGCGATGCCGGGCGGCGGGCCGCGGCCGCAAGCTTCGGCGCGCAGCTCTTTGCGCTGTCGGGCGGCGGAGCTGCGGCCGGGAAACGCTGGGGCCTGCTTTGGGGCGTCGGGGTCGTCGAGGCGGAGGACGCGGCGCGCCGCCTTCTGGACGATGCCAAAAACGCTGGTGCCCCGGCGCGCGGCGATTTCGCCGGAAACCGCGCGCTGCTGATGCTCGACCGCTGGGCCGCGGCGATTGCCGCATGCGATGGCGAACGGCGCTTTCGAAGCGAGGGATTGCTGCTGCTTCGTATCGGGCTGTTTGGCCGCTGATCGAATAAATCTCGCCGGGGGTGGAAAAGCCGTCGGCGAACATCTATCTTGCCCGGTACAGAAATAGGGTCGCAGGGGACGTTTATGTTCAACGGGCTGATCGCCTATCTCGATTCGATCAAGGCGCGTGACCCCGCGCCGCGGTCGCGCTGGGAAATCCTGCTCTATCCGGGCCTGCTCGCGGTGGGCATGCATCGCATCGCGCACTGGCTGTTCGAGGCGCGATTGTTCTTTCTCGCGCGCTTCGTCAATCACCTCGCGCGCTTCCTGACCGCGATCGACATCCATCCCGGCGCCAAGATCGGCCGCCACCTGTTCATCGACCACGGCTTTACCGTCATCGGTGAAACCGCCGAGATCGGCGACAATGTGACCATTTATCAATGCGTGACGCTGGGCGGTACCGATCCCGCCAACGGCATCGCGGGCAAACGCCATCCGACGCTGGCCGACGACGTCATCGTCGGGTCGGGCGCGCAGATTTTGGGGCCGGTCACGGTCAACGCGCGCGCGCGCGTCGGGGCCAATGCGGTGGTGACCAAGGATGTGCCCGAAGGGGCGGTGATGGTCGGCATCCCGGCGCGCTCGACGCTGGTCGATGCCGCCGAATATGCGCGCGACTTCGTGCCCTATGGCACCTGCAACGAAACCTTCGATCCGGCGACGCAGAAGGTCGAATTGCTGCAATGCCAGTTGGAGCTGATGCAGAAACAACTCGCCGCGCTGATCGCCGAACGCGACGCGGCGGCGGCAGAGAGCGAAGCGCCGCGGCGCAAGGGAGGGCGTAAAAGCGCCTGATGGGAACGGTCACGCCCCTGCCGTTCAACAGGCGGACGGCGCCGCTCCAGACCGGTTTCGAACGCCCCGAACTCCTGCGCATCCTCGACCTTTACGGCCGGATGGTCGCCGCGGGGCACTGGCGCGATTACGCGATGGATTTCCACCGCGATGCCGCGATCTTCTCGGCGTTTCGCCGCGCCGCTGAGCGCCCCGAATATCGCATCGAGAAACGCCCCGCGCTGCGAAGCCGTCAGGGCATGTGGGCGCTGGTCTCCGAAGGCGGGGCGATTTTGAAGCGCGGCGACGAGCTGTCCAATGTGCTCGCCCCCGTCGAACGCAAGCTTATGAAGCTGGTCGGCGACTGACCGTCAGCCCGCGTCGGCGCGGTGCGCCGCAAGGACGGCATAGTAATTTCCGAGCACCCGTTCCTCAAGATCGGTGTCGCAATATTCGACGATCTCGATGATCTTGCCGCCCGAAAAGCGGAACAGGAAGCAATATTCGTTATCATATCGCTCGCCGCGCTTGGTCATCGCGTCGCCGCGCACTTCTGCGACGACCGTGTCGCCCTCGGCGATCAGGTTGATCGCGCGCGCGGTATAGGTCGTCGCGAACAGCCCGAATAGCGGCGCGAGCAGGTCGCGGCGCACCGCCTCCTGCCCCTCGAAGCGGCGCGACCAGCTGGCATGGCCGGGAAAGCGCCAGACGTAATCGGGGTGGACCGCCGCGCCAAAGGGCGCGCGGTCGCCGGTTTCGAGCGCGGCATAGATGCGGCGGATCGTCTCTTTGTTGGCCTGTGCGGTCATCGAATTTCCTTTCGACGCCGACCATGCCTGCTGCTAGATTATAACGAAAATGAATATACTGGATATCAATTATGCGTGAATCGGATTTGGTGCAATGCGACCTCAACCTGCTGCGCGTTCTGCTGGCATTGCTCGAAACGCGCGGGGTGTCGGCGGCGGCCGAGCGCGTCGGATTGTCGCAGCCGGCGGTCAGTCGCGCCCTGGCACGGCTCCGCCGCGATTTCGGCGACCCGCTGCTCGTCCGGACCGGCGGCGCGATGGCGCCCACGCCGCGCGCGGTGGCGCTGCTTGATCCGCTGCGCGTGCTGCTCGCGAAGACGGCGACGCTCTATCGCGCCGAAGCGTTCGATCCGGCGTCGGCGCGGCAGGTCTTTCGCGCGTCTATGCCCGATGTGATCGCCGCGACGATCCTGCCGCGGCTCGTCGCGCTGCTGCTGTCCGAAGCGCCATCGTGCCGCATCGAGATCGTGCCTTGGGCGATCGGTGCGATGCCCGGCGCGGGGGCGGCGATCGATTTCGCGATCAGTTGCGAGCCGCACCTCTATCGCGCGATGCGGATGGAGGCGTTGTTCGAGGATGACGACCGGCTGGCGGTGCGGACCGATCGCGCCGCGACGATCGCCGCGATGGGGCTGGCGGAGATCGCAGCCCTGCCGCACGTCGCCGTCGCGACCGCGGTGATGCCGCTCGATCCGGTCGACCGCTGGTGGCGCGAGGAGGGCGTGGAACGCAATATCGCCGTGGTGGTGCCGCACTATCTTCAGGCGTTGCATCTGGTCGCGAGCAGCGATCTGGTCGCGGTGCTGCCGTCGCGCTTCTGCGCCGGGCCGGGCGCGGCGCTGAGCGTGGTGGCGGTGGATTTGCCGCTGGCCCCGTCGCCGGACCGGCAATGGCTGTTCACACCTGTGACAGCCGAAGCCGATCCGGCATCGATCTGGCTGCGCGCGCTCGTCCGGCGCGCGGCAGTGGAGGTTTAGGCGGCCGCGGGCAACTGCCCCGCGACATTCGCCGGCAGCAGTCCGACGACGGCGCGGCGCGCATTCTGCCAGAAGGCCGACAGCAGCAGCAGCGCCGAGCCGATGACGAAGGCGGTGAGCGCGACGTTGAGTTCGACCGCGCCGAACTGGTTGAACAGCTGCGTGAGCGCAAAGAGCACATAGGCGAGCGCCGAGACGAGCAGCGCGCGGCGGTCGATCGCGAGCGCGATCAGCCCGAACAGCACATAGATGGCGACAACCATCACCGCAGCGCCGCTGCCGATATTGTCGCCCTCGGTCACGCCGAGCAGGTGAAAGATCGGATGCGCGATCATCGGTGCGGCGAGCAGGTGGAGCCAGAAGGCGACATCGCTGCGCCGCGTCTGGCGCACCCGGTCGCTCTTGTCCCACCACATGGCGAGCGTGAAGACACCGAGCCCGGCGATGAGGACCAGGATCATCACCAGCGTCGGATTATGATCGGGAACGCCGGTCAGCGACAGGATGAGCGCGACTGCGGTCGCGGCGATCGCGGCGGTGCCCGCCGCGACGGTGATCGGCACCATGAAGCGCTTCCAGTGCAGCCAGGTCGCGCCCGCGGTGACCGCGGCGATCAAACCGACGAGCAGCGCGCCGACGGTATCGCCGGGGCTGCGTCCGAAAATCGCCTCGCCATGTTCGACGAGGAAGCCCGCCATGGTGGCAAAGACGCCGCCGGCAAAGGCGAGGACGAGGATGATGCTGGGCAGCGCCATGCGGCGGCGGCGGGTGAAATATTCGGCGAGGAACCAGGCCGAACCCGCGACGAACGCGCCCGCGAGCGCGGTGTGGATCGATTCGCCGATCCACGCCACCGCGACGAGCAGGATCACCGCCGCGATGCTGACGAAAATATCGTTGAAGCCGGTGATAAGGCGGAAGGATTCTTCATCCGCGCTGGGGGCGGCGCGCACCGATGCAATATGTCCCCGAAAGGCCGCGGCGGCCTCCGGCGTCAATATCTTCGCATCGACCGCGGTTTGCAGGTCGCTTTCACTATACATCGGGGTCGTCCTTCTTAGTCCGATCCCCTTGCCCCGCCGCGACTATTCCAGAACTGTGTTGCTGTGTCAATACGGCATGGCGCTTATCCTTCCCCCTTGATGGGGGAAGGATACGGAGACTTGCCCGCGACAGCGGGCTAGGCGTAGTTGGATGAGGGTGATGGTGCGCCCTGATGCGTTAGTGTCAGGCTGAGACCGCACCCCCACCGCTGCGACTAGGCGGCAAGCCGCCAAGTCTCGCTGCCTCCCCCATCAAGGGGGAGGGCGGTCGTTATCAACCCAGCGCCATCAACGCCTTCATCACGTTCATCGACTGCTCGCTGCCCGACTGCGGGACGGTGTCGCCGGTGCGGTCGATGATCTTGTCCCACGCCGCGGCGACGCCTTCGGGGGTGCGCTCACCCTCGGGCAGCGCAACGCCGGAGGTCATGGTGACATAGGCGGCGTGATAGGCGCCCGCACCCGCGCCGACGATCATGTTCGTCGGCGCATCCTCGCTGACGAGGTAGAGCGCGGCGGGCACGACATTTTCGGGGGTGAATTTCTCGAACAGTTCGGCGGGGAAGATGTCCTCGGTCATCCGCGTCCCCGCGACGGGGGCGATCGTGTTGCAGCGGATATTGTATTTCGCGCCTTCGAGGTGGAGCGTCTTGGTGAGCCCCGCGAGGCCCAGCTTCGCCGCGCCATAATTGGCCTGCCCGAAATTGCCGTAAAGGCCGGTCGACGAGGCGGTCATCAGGATGCGGCCATAGGCCTGGTCGCGCATCATGTCCCAGCACGCCTTGGTGACATAGGCGCTGCCGAGCAGGTGGACCTTGACCACCAGGTCGAAATCGGCGGGTTCCATCTTGGCAAAGCTCTTGTCGCGCAGGATGCCGGCGTTGTTGATGAGGATGTGGACGCCGCCCCATTCCTCCTTCGCCTTGGCGACCATTTCGACCATCTGCTCATATTCGGTGACGCTGCCACCGTTCGACATGGCGGTGCCGCCCGCGGCGCGAATTTCCTCGACCACCTGCAATGCCGCGTCCGAATGGCCGGTGCCGTCGCGCGTGCCGCCCAGATCGTTGACCACGACCTTTGCGCCGCGCCGCGCGAGTTCGAGCGCATAGGCGCGGCCAAGCCCGCCGCCCGCGCCGGTGACAATGGCAACGCGGCCGTCAAATTTGATCGTCATGATGGTCTCCCGCAAAGGGCCCTTCGCACGAAAGGTTGCCCGAAAAAACTGGAACGTCCTTAGCTGCTCGCGCCCCGCTGGCAAGGGGGCAGGAAAAATGGGTAATGCAACAAAAATGTAACCCAATTGACGCGCAATGGTCACTTATGCGTCATAACAGCGCCGCCAGTTTGTAACTCTTTCGTCACGGAGCTTCCCCTTCCATGCGCCACTCGCTGACCGCCGCCCTGCTGGCGACCTCGATCCTCTGCCTGCCGACGGCGGCGCGCGCGCAGGCGATGACGACCGAGGAAGCCGCCGCGCTCCGCGCCGAGCTCGCGGCGCTGAAGGCACAGGTCCAGACGCTCGAATCGCGTCTCGACGCCGCGACCGCGCAGCCTGTGCCTGCGCCCACGCCGACGCCGCCGTCGGTCACCGCCAAGCCTGCGAGCGAGATCAGCTGGAAGGGCGCGCCCGAGATCAAGACGGCCGACGGCTGGAGCTTCAAGCCGCGCGGGCGGATGCAGGTTGATCTGGCCGCGGTCGATACGCCCGCCGGGGCGACGGGCACGCGCGGCGGCCTGAAAACCGAATTTCGCCGCGTCTATCTGGGCGTCGACGGCAAGATTCCCGGCGGCTTCGCCTATCGCGTCGAGGCGGACCTTGCGAACAATTCGGTCGAGCTGACCGACGTTTATCTGACCTATGGCACCGGGCCGCTGTCGGTCACCGCGGGCCAGATCAAGCCTTTCTGGTCGCTCGACGAGATGACGAGCGACCTCTTCACCAGCTTCATGGAACGCGCGGCCTTTACGCAGGCCTTTGGCTTCGAGCGCCGCGTCGGGCTGTCGGCGCAGTACAAGGGCGGCAACCTGCTGCTCCAGGCGGGGGTGTTCGGCGACAATGCGAACGACCTGCTCGACGACAGCAACAATGCCGTCAGCCTCGACGGGCGCGTCGTTTGGATGCCGAAGCTCGGCGATACGCAGCTTCACCTCGCCGCATCGGGCCACTGGCGCGATCCCAATGATCCCGCGGCGCTCGGCCGCTATCGCGCGCGTCCCTTTGCCCACACGACCGACGTCCGCCTGGTCGATACCGGCCTGCTCGACGTCGCGAGCGAGCGCGGCATCGGGGTCGAAGGCGCGGTGATAGCCGGGCCGTTCCACGCGGCGGCCGAGGGCTATTGGCACCGCGTCAACCGCACCGGATCGGCCGATCCGACCTTCTTCGGCGGCTATGCCGAGGTCGGGATGGTGCTGACGGGCGGCGACCGCCGCGGATATAAGGACGGCGGCTTCGACCGGCTGAAGCCATCGAAGCCGATCACCGCGGGCGGCATCGGCGCATTCGAAGTGAATGCCCGCTACGATCATCTCGACCTCAACGACGGCGGGATCGTCGGCGGGCGCCAGCAGGCGGCGCTGATCGGCCTCGTCTGGGCACCGATCGATTATATCCGCATCACTGCCAACTATGGCAAATTGTGGATCGACGATGCGCGCGTGGCGACGGCGACGGGGGACCGCGACTATACCGCCGACACCTTCGGGCTGCGGACGCAGGTCGATTTCTGATCTTGGACAGGGCGCGGCGTTGGCGTAACGCTGTCCTTGGCCCTCAACCGGAAAGCGATGCCTACATGACCAGCCCCGACGCGCCCTATCACGCGCATATCTATTACGACCCCGCCGAGCGGCCCGCGGCCGCCGCGCTGCGCGAGACGTTCGGCCGCGATCCCGCGATCCTGTTCGTCGGGACGATGACCGATGGGGCAGCGGGGCCGCATCCGATCGCGCAATATGAGGTGCATTTCCTCGCGCGCTCGCGCGATGCGGTCGTGGCGGCGATCGAGGCGACGGGGCTGCGCGCGCTCGTCCACCCGCTGACCGACGACGATCTTGCCGATCATACCAGCCTTGCGCATTGGATCGGCGCGCCGGTCGACCTTGATGTGACGGTGCTCGACCCGCCGGGGGTCAACCAGGGTATTCCGCGCTTCGGCGTGTCGGACTTTTAGGCTTCGACCGGGCCGTTCGTTCCCAGAACATAGGCACAGCCCAGCCGTGTGGCATCGTCGGCGTCGGTGAGCGCCGCGACGGTGCGCCAGCCGTCGGCGCGCAGGCTTGCCGCGACCGCCGTGTCATGGCCGAGCGGCAGGAAGATGCAGCGATCGCCCATGTCTTCGGCGCCCAGCCCGGCGTCGATCAGCGGATCGGGGTAGAGCGAAAAGCCGACCGCAGCCTCCTCCGCCTCGCCGACGGGGATGGCATAGGCGCCGCCGCGCCCGACCGCGTCGCCCTGTCCGGGGACGAAGATCTGGAAGCCGAACCAGCTTTGATAGGCGAAGCCGTGGCGCTCGGTCGGATCGAGCGTCAGCGTGACGCGGTCGCGGATCGGCGCGGCGATGGCTTCCAATGCGTCGATGCGCGCGGTTAGCGCGCCGGTCGTATCGAAGGCGCGCAGGTCGGCGATCGCCTGATCGAAGGGGCCCGTCGCGCGGAGCAGCGGCAGATAGGCCTCGGCGCCCAGCTGTGCGAGCGCGCCCGCGTCCTTCGCATCGAGTTCGTCGCGCAGCTGCTGAAGGTCGGCCGCGACCGGCAGCGGACCGCCCGCGAGCAGATCGACGACATCGGGCAGGGTGAAGTCGATGGTGACGGGGCCGATGCCCGCGGCTTCGAGCGCGTCGATCGCGACGGTGACGATTTCGCGCGCGGCGGCGACGCTGTCGCTGCCGATCAGCTCGGCGCCGACTTGCAGCATCTCGCGCGCGGGGCGGAGCTGGCTCGCGCGCAGCTTGACCACTTGCCCGGCGTAGCAAAGGCGCAGCGGCCGCGGCGCGGCGGCGAGCAGCGAGGTCGCGATCCGCCCGACCTGCCGCGTGATGTCGGGGCGCAGCGCGAGCGTGCGCTGCGACACCGGATCGGTGAAGCGGAGGAGGTCGCGGCCCGAGCGGTCGTCGTCGCTGCCCAGCGTTTCGCGAAACTCTGCAAGCGGCGGTGACACGCGGCCATAGCCATGCGCGCGCATCGCATCGACGAGCGCGCGCGTGACGCGCGACGCGGCCTCGGCCTGCGCGGGCAGGCGGTCGCGGAGGCCTTCGGGCAGCAGGGCAGGGGCCTTGGTCATGGGGTGGCCTTAGGATGGTCCAAGAGAGTCAACAATCCCGAATTCCGTTCGCATCGAGCGAAGTCGAGATGCCGTGAGGGCGTTCACCAACGATGGGTGTCTCGACTTCGCTCGACACGAACGGAAATTGAAGAGTGAGTTTAGAACTTCAGCCCCTTCACCATCTTCACGCCGGGCAGCTGGCAGACCTGCCACAACAGCGGCTCGGGCATCGGCGAATCGAGGCTGAGCAGCAGCACCGCTTCGCCGCCCGCGGCGCGGCGGCCGAGGTGGAAGGTGCCGATGTTCAGTCCCGCATCGCCCAGTGCGCCGCCGATGCGGCCGATGAAGCCCGGCGCATCCTCGTTGACGATATAGAGCATGTCGCCGTCGAGGTCGGCCTCGACCTTGATCCCGAACATTTCGACGAGGCGCGGTTCATTGTTGCCGAACAGCGTGCCCGCGACCGATCGGTCGCCCGCTTCGGTCGCGACGGTGACGCGGACGAGCGTGTGATAATCGCCCTCGCGGTCGTGACGCACTTCGCGCACGTCAAGCCCGCGTTCGCGCGCGAGATGCGGTGCGTTGACCATGTTCACGCTGTCCGAATAGCGGCGCATCAGCCCGGTGAGCACCGCGGCGGTGATCGGTTTCAGGTTCAGCTCGGCCGCCGCACCTTCGACCTCGACCGAGATGTGGGTGAGATTGTCGTGCGCGAGCTGGCCGACGAGGCTGCCGAGCTTTTCGGCAAGGCTCATATAAGGGCGCAGCTTCGGCGCTTCCTCGGCCGACAGGCTGGGCACGTTGAGCGCGTTGGTGATGCCGCCGGTCAGCAGATAATCGCTGATCTGCTCGGCGATCTGAATCGCGACATTGACCTGCGCCTCGTCGGTCGAGGCGCCGAGGTGCGGCGTGCAGATGAAGTTCGGCGTGCCGAACAGCGGATGATCGGCGGGCGGCGGCTCGACCGCGAACACGTCGAGCGCCGCGCCCGCGACATGGCCGCTGTCGAGCGCGTCCTTCAGCGCCGCTTCGTCGATCAGCCCGCCGCGCGCGCAGTTGATGATCCGCACGCCCTTCTTGGTCTTGGCGAGATTTTCCTTCGACAGGACATTGCGTGTCTGGTCGGTCAGCGGCGTGTGCAGCGTGATGAAATCGGCGCGTGCCAGCAGCGTGTCGAGGTCGGTCTTTTCGACGCCCAGCTCGATCGCGCGTTCGGGGGTCAGGAAGGGGTCGAAAGCGACGACCTTCATGCGCAGCCCCAGCGCGCGCTCGGCGACGATGCTGCCGATATTGCCGCAGCCGATGAGGCCGAGCGTCTTCGACGTCAGCTCGACCCCCATGAAGTCGTTCTTCGGCCATTTGCCCGCCTGCGTTCCCGCGTTGGCTTCGGGAATCTGGCGCGCGAGCGCGAACATCATCGCGATGGCATGTTCGGCGGTGGTGATGCTGTTGCCGAAGGGGGTGTTCATCACGATGACGCCCTTTTTCGACGCCTCGGGGATGTCGACATTGTCGACGCCGATCCCGGCGCGGCCGACGACCTTCAAATTGGTCGCGGCGGCGAGGACGTCGGCGGTGACTTTCGTGGCCGAGCGGATCGCTAGGCCGTCATAGTCGCCGATCATCGCGATCAGTTCATCCTTGGTCTTGCCGGTGATTTCGTCGACCTGGATGCCGCGTTCCTTGAAGATTGCGGCGGCTTTGGGGTCCATCTTGTCGCTGATGAGGACTTTGGGTTGGGTCATTGGAATGGCTTTCAAAAATCCGTTCGTGCTGAGCTTGTCGAAGCACTGTACTTCTTTTGCGACGGCACGAAGAAAGAACGGCCCTTCGACAAGCTCAGGGCGAACGGTAGAGGGGGAGCGTCAGGCCGAAAGGCTGGCGTAGGCCCAGTCGAGCCAGGGACCGAGCGCTTCGATATCGGCGGTATCGACGGTCGCGCCGCACCAGATGCGCAGCCCCGGCGGCGCGTCGCGATAGCCCGCGATGTCATAGGCGGTGCCTTCGGCTTCGAGCAGCCCGGCGAATTTCTTGATGAAATCCGCATCGGCCCCGGCGACCGACAGGCAGACCGAGGTCTTCGATCGGCTGGCAGGATCGGCGGCGAGATGGCTCAGCCAGTCGCGTTCCTCGACGATCTTGTCGAGCGCCGCGGCATTGGCGTTGCTGCGCGCTTTCAGCCCGTCGAGACCGCCCAAGGACTTCGCCCATTCGAGCGCGAAGATCGCGTCTTCGACCGCGAGCATCGAGGGAGTGTTGATCGTTTCGCCCTTGAACACGCCCTCGGCCAGCGCGCCTTTCGACACAAGGCGGAACACCTTCGGCAGCGGCCAGGCGGGGGTGTGGGTTTCAAGGCGCTCGACCGCGCGGGGGCCGAGGATCAGCACGCCATGGCCGCCTTCGCCGCCGAGCACTTTCTGCCAGCTGAAGGTCGCGACGTCGATCTTGTCCCACGGCAGGTCGTAAGCGAACACCGCCGATGTCGCGTCGGCGAAGCTCAGGCCCTCGCGGTCGTCGGCGATCCAGTCGCCATCGGGCACGCGCACGCCGCTGGTGGTGCCGTTCCAGGTGAAGAGCACGTCGTTCGACCAGTCGACTTGTGTGAGGTCGGGGAGCTGGCCGTAATCGGCGCGGATGATCGTCGGGTCGAGCTTGAGCTGCTTCGCGGCATCGGTGACCCAGCCTTCGCCAAAGCTCTCCCACGCCAGCGTCGTCACCGGCCGCGCGCCCAGCATCGTCCACATCGCCATTTCAAAGGCGCCAGTGTCGCTGCCCGGAACGATGCCGATGCGGTGCGTGTCGGGAAGCTGGAGCATCTCGCGCATCAGGTCGATGCAGTAAGCGAGGCGCGTCTTGCCGATCTTGGCACGGTGCGAGCGGCCCAGCGATTCGGTGGCCAGTTTGTCGGGGGACCAGACCGGCGGCTTTGCGCAGGGTCCGGAAGAGAAATAGGGGCGCGCAGGGCGCAATTCGGGTGTCGGCACTTCATTCATCATAGTCTCTCCTTGCAGAGAGCTCGCGCGGCGTTGGGACCGCGTGGCCCGGCGCCGCGTTTAAGGCGCAGGCGGAGACTGTCAAATTAATTGCACCGGCCGCGCCAAATTTTCGACGAGCTGAGCCAAAGGTATACAGCTTGTTAACTATTTTATCGGTATTTTGACGCCATGGTCCTTGCGCCGTTCTTGAAGCCTCGCGCCCTGATCGCCGCCACCGCCGCGCTGGCGCTTTCCGCCTGTTTCGGCTCGCCCGACGTGATGAAGCGCGGCAGCGATAACCGCACCACGGCAACCAAGCCGACCCGTCCGCAGCCCGTCGGCACGCCATCCTTCACCAGCGCCGAGGCGCAGCAATGCGCGTTCGACCTCAAACAGGCCGGCGTGCGCTTCACGCCGCTGGCCAATCAGGATCATGGCGGCGGCTGCACCTCAATCGATTCGGTGAAGTTGCTCGATGTCGGCGTTCCGGTATCGGGACTCGGCGCGATGACCTGTCCGCTCGCGCGCAATTTCGCGGCGTGGGCGCAATATGCGGTGAAGCCCGCGGCGCGGAAATATTTCGGGACCGAGGTCGTGAAGATCGAAACCTTCGGCACCTACAGCTGCCGCAACATCTATGGCGGGCGCTCGGGGCGGTTGTCGCAACACGCCTATTCGAACGCGATCGACGTGTCGGGATTTGTCCTCGCCGACGGCCGCCGCATCCTGCTCGACGGCGGTTGGACGGGCGATGCCGCGTCGCAGGATTTCCTGCGAACGCTCCACAAATCGGGCTGCCGCCGCTTCGGGACCGTGCTGGGCCCCGATTACAATGCCGCGCATTATAATCATTTCCACTTCGACATGAGCGGCAACGGCTATTGTCGCTGACACACCTCCTTCTCCCTTGATGGGAGAAGGATACGGAGCCTTGGCGCGAAGCGACTAGGCGGAGTTGGATGAGGGTGACGGAGAGCATTTGCGCCGTCGCTTCTGGCCGAGAGCGCACCCCCACCGCTGCAACTAGCCAGCAAGCTGGCAAGTTTCGCTGCCTCCCCCATCAAGGGGGAGGGAATGCGAGCGTCTTGGCAAAGTCACGCGAAGCGTATAGCCGCTCGCTAATGGCAGAAGACAAACAACCCCATCGTTCGCGTTTCCACAAGGCCAAGGACGACGCGCAATTCGCCCAGCAGGCGACCACCACGCCGCAAACGGCGCATCCGGCGTACAGGCTGGCGTTCCAGGACAATGATTTCCTGCTCCGCGAGGATCTGCGCCCCGTCCGTTTCCAACTCGAATTGCTGAAGCCCGAACTGCTGCTCGACGAGGCAGGGATCGAATCGACGCTCGTCGTTTATGGTTCGGCGCGCATTCCCGAGCCCGGACAGGCCGACGCGCTCGAAGCCGCGGCGACCGACGACGCCACACGCAACATCGCCCGCCGCCTCAAGGCGAAGGCGAAATATTATGACGAAGCGCGCGCGCTCGCGCGGCTCGCGAGCCAATATCCGTGCGACGACAAGGGCTGCCGCCACTTCGTCGTCTGCTCGGGCGGCGGGCCGTCGATCATGGAGGCGGCGAACCGCGGCGCCGCCGACGAGGGACGCGAATCGATCGGGCTCAATATCGTGCTCCCGCACGAACAGGCGCCCAACCGCTATGTCACGCCGTCGCTGAGCTTCCAGTTCCACTATTTCGCGCTGCGCAAGATGCACTTCCTGCTCCGCGCGCGCGCTGTCTGCGTGTTCCCCGGTGGCTTCGGCACCTTCGACGAGATGTTCGAGCTGCTCACGCTTATCCAGACGGGCAAGATCAAGCCGATCCCGATCGTCCTGTTCGGCAAGGAATTCTGGCAGCGCGTCGTCAATTTCGACGCGCTGGTCGAGGAGGGCGTCGTCAGCGCGCGCGACCTTGGCCTCTTTAAGTTCGTTGAGACGGCGGACGAGGCGTGGAAAATCGTCACCGACTTTTACGCGAATATCGAAGAACAGCATTGAGTCTGAATCCCTCCCCCCTGATGGGGGAGGCAGCGAGCCCCGGATCCAGTCCGGGGCGCAGCGGTGGGGGTGTGCTATCGGCCTGATGTGGCGGCGCAAGGACGCGCCGTCACTCCCATCCAACTTCGCCTAATCGCCTGCGGCGATAAGACTCCATATCCTTCCCCCATCAAGGGGGAAGGAGGCTATTTCTGCTCAGCCAGATACAGGATCAGCGCCTTGCGGTCGGCGGCGTCGATGACCCCGGCAAAAGCCATCCGCGTGCCGGGGACGTCCTTCATCGGCGCTTTCAGATAGGCGTCGAGCGCGGCTTCGTCCCAGACGCCGCCCTTGGCCTTCATCGCGCCCGAATAGGAAAAGTCCGGCTTTGCGGCGACGCGGGCGCCGACGACGCCGTGCAGGTTCGGGCCGATGCCGTGACGTCCACCCTTGTCCACAGTGTGGCAGGCGACGCAGCGGCGAAAGATTTGTTCGCCCATTGCCGCGGTCGGCTCGATCACGGGGAGATCGGCCGCCGGTTCGCTCGTCGCCGGGCTGTCGGCCGCTGGTGGATCGCTCTTGCCGCAACCGGCGAGCAGCAGCACGCCCGCCAGCAGGACGGGCGCGATGCGCATTATTTCGTGGCTTCGGCCGGGGCAGCGGCGGGTTCGGCGGCGTCCGCCGGGGCGGCTGCGCCTTCGGCAGTCGGTGCAGCGCCTTCGGCTGCGCCCTCGGCGGCGTCGGCGGTCGCGACCTCTTCGACCGGCGGCAGCGGCAGGTTCGATCCCTGCGCGTTCATATAAACGATCAGGTTCGCACGGTCTTCGGCGCTGCCGAGGCCCGCGAACGACATCTTGGTGCCCGGCGCATATTTGCGCGGGCTCTTCAGCCATTCGTCCATGTTGGCGAAATCCCAGTTGCCGGGAACGCCCTTCAGCGCCGCCGAATAAGCGAAGCCGGGGACATGGCCGTGCGCCTTGCCCAGCGCGCCATAGAGGTTGGGACCGATGCCGCTGGCGCCGCCCGCGTCGATCGTGTGACACGCCGCGCATTTTGCGAACACGACTTCGCCCTTCGCCGGATCGGCAGCGGCGAGAAGGTTCGCAAGCGGCACCGCCGATTCGGCGCCGCCGGCACCGGCGTCGGCATCCTCGATCGGGAATCCGGGTTTTTCGGGGGCGTGGGTCGCGAACAACATGCTCGACCCGATGGTCAGGCCCAGCGCGCAAATGCCGGCAAACAGCACCCAGCCGGCAATAGTATTGTTGCGATTGTCCATGCTCTAACAGCCCCGTTAGCTGGCGCCCATATGCCGGACGCATCTGTGATTTGGAGGCTCCCTTACTGGCGCGGCGACGGCGGCGCAAGGGGATGAAATTGGCCAGCAGGTCGCCTTGCGCGCTTCCGGCCGTGCGGCTATGCGCCGCGGTTCCAGCGTGGGAAGGCAGTCATGGGCAGTTATTCGGCTTCGGCGCAGCATCTGGTCGACAAAATGCGCGCGCGCGCGCTCGCCGAACCCGCGCGCGGGCTGGCGTTCCAGGGCGCGCCGGGTGCGAACAGCGATCTGGCGGCGCGCGAATATGACCCGGATTCGCTGCCGCTGCCCTGCTATGCGTTCGACGATGCGATCGACGCGGTGCGCGAAGGCCGCGTCGACCGCGCGATCATCCCGATCGAGAACAGCCTGCACGGGCGCGTCGCCGACATTCATTTCCTGCTGCCCGAATCCGGGCTGTCGATCGTCGGCGAGCATTTCTTGCCGATCCGCTATGGGCTGATGAGCCGTGACCTTGGCCCGGTGACGCGCGCGATGAGCCATGAACAGGCGCTCGGCCAATGCCGCCACTGGCTGCGCGCCAACAATATCGCGCCGGTCGCGCACAGCGATACTGCGGGCGCCGCGGCGTGGGTCGCCGACAGCGACGAGGTCGGGCTCGCCGCGCTGGCGCCGCCACACGCCGCCGATCTCTATGGGCTGACGCTGCACGGCACGGGGATGGAGGACGCCGACCATAATATGACGCGCTTCGTCGTCCTCGCGCGCGAACCCTTGCCCGATTTTTCGGCGATCGAGGGGCCGGTGATGACGACCTTCATGTTCGAGGTGAAGAATATCCCGGCCGCGCTCTACAAGGCGCTCGGCGGCTTTGCGACCAACGGCGTCAACATGACCAAGCTCGAAAGCTATCAGACGGGCGGCAGCTTTGCGGCGACCAAATTTTATGCCGACATTGTCGGCGCGCCGGGCGACGAGCGCGTCGACCGCGCGCTCGAGGAGCTCGATTTCCAGACCAAGTCGCTGCGCCTGCTCGGCACCTATGCGCAAGCGCGCCCGCGGCCCTGAACCCGTGGTGCGCTAAGCCGACCTAACTGACCGTTCGTGTCGAGCGAAGTCGAGACACCCATCGGAGTGGCGCAAGGTCGATGGGTGTCTCGACTTCGCTCGACACGAACGGAACTGAGGTTGCGCTGATTGACGTTCGCCGCTCTAGCCGCCCCGGCGGCGCAGCATCCGCGCAGTGGTCGACGTCTGGACGATGAACAGCGTCACGAGGATGCTCGACACGACGAGCGCGAACAGGTCGAAGGGCGAGAAATTGGTGCCGCGAATGTCGGCGCCGCCGATCACGGGCATCAGCGCAGTCATCGCCATCAGCATCAGGCGAAGCTCGGTCGGGCCGCCTGCCATATAGGACAGGCGAAATTCGCCGAGGATCTTTGCCGAAATGAAGGTGTGGATCGACAACAGGAAATATCCGATCACGCCCATCAGCGCGACGTCGAGCCGCATATAGGGGCTCATGCCGATCGCGCTGATCATCAAAAAGGTCGCGAGCGCATCGACGCTGTGATCGACGAAATAGCCATAATTCGGCCGCTCGATCCCGCGCCAGCGCGCGAGGCTGCCGTCGAGCGAATCGCCGAACCAGTTGACGATATAACCGACGAGCGAAAGCCCCAGCCATTCGCTGTCGATCCAGCTGAGCAGATAGCCCGCGGCGACGAGCACCGCGCCCGCAAAGCCCAGCGCGGTCAGCTGGTCGGGCGTCACCCACGCGGGGAGCCGCGCGCAGAGCCAGTTGAGCAGGCGGCGCTCGCTCCGCGCGAGGATATTCTGCTGGATACGGACCGGCGCCTTGGCGACGGGTTCGAACTTGCTCATGCGGACCCTTTGTTGCCGTCTGTCACAAAAGTGCCAGTCGGATGTCATCGGGTCGTCATAGAACCAAAGACGCCATAGCGAAAGGGTGGCGCCTTCGCCGCGCCGCACCGGTGCGTCCTTCAGTCCCGCCAGGGGCCGATTTCGCCGACTTCGCCGATCGTGCGGAAGCGCACGGCCTCATCGACCCACGCCACTTCCCACATCGGCGCGGGCCGCGCCCATTCGCCGATCACGAACAGCGGCAGCTTGTTGGCGGCGACAAAGGCCAGGTCATCGGCGGTCGGGCCGGGGACGATCGTCTCCGACCGCTGGTGCAATCGCACCACCGCCAGCGTCCCGTCGGGCGGCGCGGGGAGCGACTGGCGCACCGGAAAGCCCAGGCTGGCGGCGACCACCGGATACCCCTTGTCGTCGCGCCGGATCAGCAGCACCTTGTCGGCGGTCGGATAGGGCCCGCCGACCGGCCGCCCGGCGACCTTGCGCCCGGCGATCGCGGCAAATTCACGCAGGTCGGTATCGGCGATCGGCGCCGGGCGCGGGCTATCGACCTGCGCCGCAGCGGCTTGGGGCGGCGCGCCGACGGGATCGGCGACGAGCGCCGCGACGAACAACGCTGCGGTGATCAATGTGCGTCGCCCCAGCTTTTCCCCGTGCCGATCTCGACTTCCAGCGGGACCGACAGTTTGAGCGCCGGCTCGGCGGCGCCCATCATCACCGCGCGGATGACCTCACCCGCGGCCGCGGCCTTGTCCGCGGGTGCCTCGAACACCAGTTCGTCATGGACCTGGAGCAGCATCTTGGCGTCCGAAAGCCCCGCGTCGGCCAGCGCGCGCGGCATCCGTGCCATCGCGCGTTTGATCAGGTCGGCGCTCGTGCCCTGAATCGGCGCGTTGATCGCGGCGCGCTCGCTTCCTGCGCGTTCGTTCTGGTTCGCAGCCTTGATGCGCGGAAACCAGGTTTTGCGGCCGAACAACGTCTCGGTATAGCCGCGCGCGCGCGCGGTTTCGAGCGTGTCGGTGATATAGTCCGAAATGCCGGGGAAACGCTCGAAATAGCGCGCGATCAGCGCCTGCGCCTCGTCGGGGGTGATCTCGAGGCGGCCGGCGAGGCCCCAGCGCGAAATGCCATAGAGGATCGAGAAATTGACCGTCTTGGCCTTGCCGCGCGTGTCGCGGTTGACCTCGCCGAACAGCTCGATCGCTGTGGCGGCGTGAATGTCGTCGCCGCGGGCAAAGGCCTCTTTCAGCTCGGGCACGTCGGCCATATGCGCCGCGAGGCGCAGCTCGATCTGGCTATAGTCGGCCGCGATCAGCACATGGCCGGGCGCGGCGATAAAGGCGTCGCGGATCTGGCGGCCCGTCTCGGTGCGGATCGGGATATTCTGAAGGTTCGGGTCGGTCGACGACAGTCGCCCCGTCTGCGCGCCGACAAGGCTATAGCTCGTGTGGACGCGGCCGGTCACCGGGTTGATCTGTTGCTGCAACGCGTCGGTATAGGTCGACTTCAGCTTGGCGAGCTGGCGCCATTCGAGGATTTTGCGCGCGATCGGCACGCCGTCGCGCTCGAGCCGTTCGAGCTCATTCTGGTCGGTCGACCAGTCGCCCGACTTGCCCTTGCGCCCGCCTTTGAGGCCGAGCTTGTCGAACAGGATTTCGCCAAGCTGCTTGGGGCTGCCGATCGCAAAGGGCTGTCCCGCGAGGCCGTGGATTTCGCCCTCGATGCGCAGCATCTCGTTCGCAAACTCGCCCGACAGCTTTGCCAGATACTCGCGATCGACCATGATGCCCGCGCGTTCCATGCTCTCGACGACCGCGGCCAGCGGCCGGTCGACCATCTCGTAAACGCGCGTCCCGCCTTCGAGCGGCAGGCGGAGCTTGAGCAGCTTCCACAGCCGCCACGCGACCTCGGCATCCTCGGCGGCATATTCGGTTGCGCGGTCGAGTTGCACTTCGGCGAAGCTGATCTGCGATTTGCCGGTGCCGCACATCTCCTTGAAGGTCAGGCAGACATGATCGAGGTGCAGCTTGGCAAGCTCGTCGAGCCCATGCTGGTGCTTGCCCGCGTCGAGCGCGAAGCTCATCACCAGCGTGTCGTCATAGGGCGCGATGGTGATCCCGTGCTGCGCCAGCACGCCGATGTCATATTTGAGATTATGCCCGACCTTGAGCACCGCATCGTCGGCGAACAGCACGCCGAGGCGCTCGATCGCATCGTCCATCGCGATCTGTTCGGGCTTTTCGGCGAACATGTCGGTGCCGCCGTGGCCGAGCGGGATGTAACAGGCCTTGCCCGCCCCCGTCGACAGGCTGACCCCGACGAGGGTGCCGGTGACGCTGTCGAGGCTCGCGGTCTCGGTATCGACCGCTACGACATGCGCAGCGCGCGCGTCGGCGATCCAGCGGTCGAGCGCTTCGATCGTCGTCACCGTTTCATAGAGCGCGCGGTCGATCGGCGGCATCGCGGGCAGGGTGGGCGTCGATGGTCCGGCGGCCGGTGCAACAGGCGCCGCGCCCGCGCGCGGAAGCGTCGGCGGGCCGGAGGGCGCCGTGCCAAGGTCGAGCTTTGCCGACAGCGAGCGGAAACCATGTTCGTCGAGGAACAGCTTGAGCGGTTCGGGCGGGATCGCGCCGAGCTTCAACGCTTCGAGCGGGTCGGGAAGCGGGCAGTCGCGCTTGAGGTCGACCAGGATGCGCGACAATTCGGCCATCGCCCGATGCTCGATCAGATTTTCGCGCAGCTTGCTGGGCTTCATCGTTTCGGCGCCGTCGAGCGCAGCGGTCAGAGTGCCATATTCCTGGATCAGCTTGGTCGCGGTCTTCGGCCCCACGCCGCGCACGCCGGGGACATTGTCGACGCTGTCGCCCATCAGCGCGAGCACGTCGCCGACCAGATCGGGGGTGACGCCGAACTTCTCGTTCACCGCGTCGATCCCCATCCGCACATTCTTCATCGTGTCGAGCATATCGACATGCGGGCCGTCCGCAGGCTCGCGGATCAATTGCATCAAGTCCTTGTCCGACGAGACGATCGTGACGTCCCACCCCGCGCGCACCGCGGCTTCGGCATAGGAGGCGATCAGGTCGTCGGCCTCGAACCCCTCGGTCTCGATGCACGGCAGCGAAAAGGCGCGCGTCGCGTCGCGGATCAGTGGGAATTGCGGGACCAGATCCTCGGGCGGATCGGGGCGATTCGCCTTATATTGGTCGTAGATGTCGTTGCGGAACGACTTGCTCGAATGGTCGAGGATGACGGCCAGATGCGTCGGCCCGTCGGCGTCGTGCAGGTCTTTCGCCAGCTTCCACAGCATCGTCGTATAGCCATAGACCGCGCCGACGGGCACGCCCTTCGGGTTGGTCAGCGGCGGCAGGCGGTGATAGGCGCGGAAGATGTAGCTGGAGCCATCGACCAGATAGAGGTGATTCTTCTCGGACATGGCGGGCGGTGTAGCAGCGGCGATGCGGGCGGCCTAGGGCGATGTTCCCGCTTTCTTCCTATCCGCCGCGCGGCCGCGGGGGCAGGTCGAAATGCAGCACCTCTTCGCGCACGCCAAGCTTGGTGTAGAGCGCGATCGCGGGCGGGTCGACATAATCGGCCTGGACGAACACCGCCCAGGCGCCCGTTTCGGCAGCGATATGCTGAAGCTCGGCGATCAGCGCGGTGGCGATGCCGCGGCGGCGGTGCGCGGCATCGACAGCGAGGTCATAGAGATAGATTTCGCTTCGCGCTGCCTCGAGCTTGGGAAGCTCATAGGCGGTGAGGCCGCCGACGATTGCGCCGTCCAATTCGGCGACCAGCACGATCACCCCCTCGCGGCCGAGCTGCCGCGCCAGCCAGGCGTCGTCGGGATGGTCGGTGCGATAGGTGACGGGATCGTCGAAGGCGGCGCCATAGACGCCATTCAGCGCGCGCATCGCGGTGACGTCATCGCGGCCAAGGCGGCGGACAGTGAATCGAATACTCATTGTCCCCTTCTAACGAACCGCCGGCCTTCGCGGTAGCCGCGAAGGCCGGCGCCCGCGAAGGCTCGCCGGGGGAGGGGCCGGGCCGCCGCAGGTCTCGATAAAAGAGCGCCTGGGCACTCTAGAAGCGATAGGCGAGGAAGATGCCGCCCTGCCACTGATCGGGCGAACCGCGCAGGCGAACGAGCGGGGCGTCCTTCGCGTCGTTCAACAGCCGGGTATAGCCGCCGGTTGCCGAAACCATCCAGCGATCGCCCAGCCAGTATCGCACGCCGACCGACGCACCGACGTCCTTGATGCCCTTGTCGGCGGCGTAAACCGGCAGGCCGCTGGCCGTTGCCTGCGCTTGGGTCACGCCGAAATAGCTTTGCATATATTTATCGTCGGCCCAGCTTGTCGACGCGCTGAGCGACAGTGACAGCGATTGCGAAAGGTCAAAATCGACGCCGCCCGCCGCAACCCCGACCATTCCGTCGTGCCCGTCGGCGACGTCTTTTGTCGCCGACAGTTCGACCCAGGCCGGGCCCACATCCATTCGGGCGCGGCCGCCCAGCTCAATGGCAGCGTCGACTTTTCCCAGCCCGGCGAGCGCAGCGTTGCGCTTTTCGGGGCGATCGCGGCGATAGCGAGCGACCGGCCCGACGCTGAACTTCAGGTCGTCGGCGGGGCTGACGCGCAGCAGGTTCGCACCGATTTCGGGCCCGCGGAGATAGAGGATGTCCTTGTAATCGATCGAAATGAACGGGAAAGGCAGAACCTCATAATCCTTCGATCCTTCATAGTCGGGAGCATAAAGCGCGCCGGCGCCAATCATCACCGTCCAGTCGTCGCCATCGGTTGCGGGTTCACGCGCCTGTACGCCGGGCGCGGCGAACATCGCGGCAATGGCCATCGCCGCGCCGACGAGCGCAATCGCCGCCGACTGCTTCAACGTGGGGGGCTCGGGTGGCCGGGCCGAGTGGCGGGCCAGATAATCGGAATCGCGCATGAAACCTCCGGGGGGAAAGAAAAGGCCCCCGGCTTCTAGGGCCCCACGTCGCCCATCCGATTACGCCGCGATGTCAATTTGTTGCAGAATATGTCGGCTAAAGACTCGCCATGGGTGCGCGGCTATCGTCCCGGCATGGCGACGACGCGGCTACCCCAAATTCTCGTGGTCGATGACGACCGGCAGATTCGCACGATGCTCGCCCGCTATCTGGGCGACCATGGCCTGAGGGTCATGATGGCCGAAGGTGGCGAGCAAATGATGGAACTGCTCGCCGCGCATCCGTTCGATGTCGTGGTGCTCGACGTCATGATGCCCGGCGACGATGGTTTCACGCTCTGCCAGCGCCTTCGCGCGCGCAGCACGGTGCCGATCATCCTGCTCACCGCGCGCGACACCGATACCGATCGGGTCATCGGGCTGGAGCTTGGCGCCGACGATTATGTCCCCAAGCCTTTCAGTCCGCGCGAATTGCTCGCCCGCATCCGTGCCATGTTGCGCCGGGCTTCGATGGTTTCCGACGCGGCGGTGGCGAAAAGCACGCGCTTTCACTTTGCGGGCTGGGCGCTTGATCTGGCCAGACGCACGCTCACGTCGCCGCGCGGAACGCGCATCGATCTCACGACCGGGGAGTTCGACCTGCTGACTGCGCTGGTCCAGCATCCGCAACATGTGCTGAGCCGCGACCAGCTGCTCGATCTGGTCCACGGGCGCAGTAACCTCAACATCGACCGCAGCATCGACGTGCAGGTCAGCCGCCTTCGCCGAAAGATCGAGGACGATCCCCACGAACCCTTGCTCATTCGCACGGTTCGGAACGGGGGCTATTTTTTTGCGGTCGATGTCAAAAGCGGCGGTTCGGCCTGATGGTCGGCCCCTTCCTTCGACCCTCGCGGCTGAAACTTGCCCCGCGGATCGGTCTTGCGATCATGTTGACGGTTGGCGCGACCTTCCTCCTCAATCAGGCGCTGCGCATCCTTATTCCGCCGCCGCCTTTCCTGATCGTGCAGCGCGGCTGGCTTATCGAATCGGTCGCAGCGGGCGTAGAGGCGACGGCGAGCGGCAAAGCCGTGGACGGCCGATCGGCGCAATATCTCGATTTCACGCTTGTCGATCACGGCCTGCCCGCGGTTCCTTCCGCCTCGAAACTCGAAGAGGGCCTTCGCCGCTCGATCGCCGCACGCCTCGCCGTCGCGCCGGAACGGGTCCGGATCGCGACCCAAGTCTATAACCAGAATTATGCCGAAAGAACGGTGCGCACCACCGTGGCGATCGTGCCCGATGTACCCGCGCTACTGACCGCAGAGACGTTGGCGAGCAACGAATCCACGGTGCTGGGCGATATCGCCATCGCGGTGCGAATGGGCAACGGACGCTGGCTGATGGTCACCCAGCGCAACCTCAAGGCGCCCTGGCGCCATTATGCGCGCATCGGCGTTGGTGTGGCGGGTTACCTGCTTATTCTCATCCTGTTTTCGGTCTGGATCGCCCGCAGCATCGTCTTTCCCCTGGCGCGTCTGGCGGCAGCCGCCGAACGGCTGGGGCGATACAGGGAGCCGACACCGATCGAGGAAATGCGGTTGCCCGAATATGCTGCGATCGCCGAAACCTTCAACACGATGCAGCGGCGGCTGAAACGCTATATCGACGAACGCATGGGCATGTTGGCGGCGATTTCGCACGATCTGCGTACACCGCTGACCCGGCTGCGGTTGATGGCCGAATATGTCGAAAACGCCGAGCAGCGCGACCAGCTCCTGTCCAATGTCGATGAAATGGAAACCATGGTCGGCGACGCGCTCGCCTTCATGGGGGAAGAGGCGCGACGCGAACGGTTCGAGATTGTCGATCTGGCTGCGCTGCTCATCAGTCTGACCGACGAATATGGCGATCTTGGCTTTCGCGTGGAGTATAGCGGTCCCGACCATGCCGACCTTCCCTGCCGCCCGGTGGCGTTGAAGCGTGCATTTTCGAACCTTGTTGCCAATGGGTGCAAATATGGCGGTGCGGTCGAGGTGCGCCTGATCGTGGGGGAGGACATCTTGACGGTCGACGTCCGCGACGAGGGAGACGGAATAGCGCCCGAAGACGAGGAGCGCGCCTTTCGCCCGTTCGAACGGCTTGAAACGTCACGAAACCGCGCGACGGGCGGCTCGGGCCTTGGCCTGTCGATCAGCCGGGACATTGTGGGCGCGCACGCGGGGGAGATCAGTTTCGTGCGCCCGGCCGACGGTTTCATCGTTCGCGTGGTCCTGCCGCGTCCACCCGCGACGGAAGCGGTCAGCGGTAATCGATCATGAGCTTCGCCGCCGCCGCAACCGCCGCCGCGCGAGCGTCGTCGGTCGTCCCGCCTGCGATCTTCGCCAGCGTCACGCCCATGCGGCGGTACGGCCGCGTCACCGGCTTGCCGAAGATGCGCGCGTCGACCGACGTCGCGGCATTGGGCGGCGTCAGCGCGTCGGCGAGGCCGGTGATCGCAAAGTCGCTCGCGTCGCGGTCGGCAAGCAGCACCGCGCTCGCGCTCGCATGCGGAACGTCGATCGCGGGGATGGGCAGGCCCAGGATCGCGCGCGCGTGCAGGTCGAATTCCGACAAGGCCTGCGAGATCAGCGTCACCATGCCCGTATCGTGCGGGCGCGGCGAAAGCTCGGAGAAGATGACGTCGTCGCCCTTCACGAAAAATTCGACCCCGAAAATGCCGTGTCCGCCGAGCGCATCGACGACCTTGGTCGCCATATCCTCTGCCGATGCGAGCGCGGCGTCCGACATCGCAGCGGGCTGCCAGCTTTCGCGATAGTCGCCGCGTTCCTGCCGGTGCCCGATCGGCGGGCAGAAGGTCACGCCATCCTTGTGCCGCACGGTCAGCAGCGTGATCTCATAATCGAAATCGATGAACGCCTCGGCAATGACGCGCAGGCGATCGCCGCGCATCCCGGCGGCGGCATAATCCCACGCCGCGTCGATGCCGCCGGCATCGCGGACCGTGCTCTGCCCCTTGCCCGACGAGGACATCACCGGCTTCACCACCAGCGGAAAGCCGATGCGGCCCGCGGCGGCGGCCAGTTCCTCGCGCGTCTCGGCATATTCGAAGGTCGAGGTTTTAAGGCCCAGCTCGCGCGCCGCGAGGTCGCGGATCGCATCGCGGTTCATCGTCAGCTGCGCCGCGCGCGCCGACGGGACGACGTGGAAGCCTTCGGCCTCGACCTCGGCCAGAATTTCGGTGCGGATCGCCTCGACCTCGGGCACGATATGGTCGGGGCGGTGCTTTGCGATCGCGGCGCGCAGCGCGTCGCCGTCGAGCATCGAGAAAACCTCATATTCGTCGGCGACCTGCATCGCGGGGGCGCCCTCATAGCTGTCGCACGCGACGATATGGCAGCCGAGCCGCTTGGCCGAAATCACGAACTCGCGCCCCAGTTCGCCCGAGCCGAGGAGGAGGATTTTTGCGGTGGGGGTCATGCGCGCGCCTTTCGAATCTGTTGCGCCTCCACAGCCCATATTGCGCGCCTGCGCAATGCACGTTTGTTCAACGCGAGCGGGCGGGTCCGGCGGTAGAAGGCTTGCCAATCGCGAAAGGAAAAAGTCGATGCAAGCAATCGCCGAACTTGAACCCGCACTGCCGACCGAGGCGCTGTTCGACCGTTATCATGTCGGGTGGGAGACGAGGGACGCCGACCTGATTGCGTCGCTGCATTCGGCCGACACGCTGTTCCAGCTTCACGACGGATCGCCGCCGGTCGAGGGGCGCGAGGCGCTCCGCCAGCATTGCCGCCAGCTTTTCGCGACCTATGATTTCTCCATGCTGATGGGCAAACGGATTTTCGGCCGCGATTACTGGACCTTCGACTGGACGATGGTGCTGACGCTGGCGATGGCCGACGGCACCGCCCTTGTCGCGCATGTCGGGATGCTCGACCTGATTCGCGTCAACCCCGAAGGCGAGGTGGTGAGCAAGCATGTCTACCCCGACATTGCGCAGATGGAGGCGGCGTTCGCGCGGGCGGGCATCGCGCGATAGGTGGCAGGGCCGCGCGTCTTGCATGCGGCGCGCGGCGGGTGAATAATCGCCGCCATGCCTGATCCGGTGACGCCCTTTCGCACCAGCTGTTTTCCGGTCGGCGCGCGGACGCTTGCGCCGCACGCCAATCTGGTGACGGCGGTGCTCGCGGGCCGGTCCGGCCCGCTGCGACTCCGGCGCGACGGTTTTCGCATCGAGGGGGATTTGCTGCTCGTCCGGCCGGGCGTCGTTCATGGCGTCGCGCTCGCCGGGCAGGGGGCGGACGTCCTCTACCTCAACGGTCTGGCCTTTCCATTCGATGCACCGCTCGCGGTTGCGCTCGAAGGCGCACTGGCGCATGTCGCGCGCGCGGCGCTGGGAGGCAATGCGCTGGCCGTTGCCGAGTTGCGCGACCGGCTTGCGACTCCGCGCGAAGGCGGACTCCCCCACGACATCGCGGCGGTCGTTCGGGCGATCGACGGCGAACCGATGTGGCGAATGCCGCAAAGCGAACTCGCGAGCCGGCTCGGGATGGAGCGGACGCAGGCGCTGCGATATTTCACCCGATCGACGGGGCAGGGTTTTCGCGAGTTCAAGCTCTGGTCGGCGCTGCAACATGCGACGGTCGCGATGGCCGGTGGCGCGCTGGTCCGCACCGCCGCGATGGACGCGGGCTTTGCCGATACAGCGCATCTTTCGCGCGTATTCCGCCACGTCTTTGGCCTGACGCCCAGCGAGGGCATCGCTGGGCTCGCCGTCGCTCCGGTGGTCGTACATCGCGGGACGCTTCCGAGCACTCCCTTTATGTGATAGCTTTGGCCGACCACCCTGGTGAATGCTGCGGGAGGGTCGATAATGACAGACGATTGGCGAGTGGATGACCTGGCGCTGTGCATCAGCCGGCACGCGCGCTATCCGCCCGAGGTTCGCCCCGGCGCGGTGTTTACGGTGCGTGCGGTGATGGCCGACATGCCCGACGTCCATGGTGGGCAGGCGGGGACCGCGCTCAACTTCCGCGATGTGCCCGACCTCGGCCCGCGGGCCGCCTATTGCGCGCGCCGCTTTCGCAAGATCACCCCCGGCGCGCCCGACGATTTCGATACCGAAGTGATCGATCTGATGGCCGCTATGCAGGGTGCTCCGCGCTAGAGCGAAACGACGCATACCCCTCCTCGTCATCCCGGCGAAGGCCGGGATCTCACCCTATCGTTATGACGCACCGGCGAGATCCCGGCCTTCGCCGGGATGACGTTTCAATCAAAGGCTCATCGCGTCAATCAAAGACCCATCACGCGCTAATCGATTGCTTCGATAAGTGTGCCCGGAAATTTGGGGTTGAGTGCTGCGGCCGCTCGGCATAGCTGGCCCCTGCAAATATTTTTGCAGTGCAGCAATCAGCAGCGACAAAAGGAAACACTCTCCCATGGGTATCATCGGAAGCTCGATCAAGGCGTTCAACGCCACCTCGTACCACCAGGGCAAGTTCGTCCCCGTGACCGACGCCGACATCAAGGGCAAGTGGGCGGTTTTCTTCTTCTATCCGGCCGATTTCACCTTCGTGTGCCCGACCGAGCTCGAAGACCTTGCCGACCAGTATGAAACGCTCCAGGGCCTCGGCGTCGAAGTCTATGCCGTGTCGACCGACACGCATTTCAGCCACAAGGCCTGGCACGACAGCTCGCCGGCGATCGGCAAGATCAACTATCATATGCTGGGCGACCAGAATCACGTGCTTGCCAACAATTTCGGCGTGCTGCGTGAAGATTCGGGCCTTGCCGACCGCGCGACCTTCGTCGTCGATCCCGACGGCGTGATCCAGGTGATGGAAATCACCTGCGAGGGCGTCGGCCGCAACGCCGAGGAATTGGTCCGCAAGATCAAGGCCGCGGTCTATGTCCGCGCCAACCCCGGCCAGGTCTGCCCGGCGAAGTGGGAAGAAGGCGCCGAAACGCTCGCCCCCTCGATCGAACTCGTCGGCAAGATCTAAGCCGACCGATTGGCAGGACCGGGCGAGCGGCGCTCGCCCGGTCCTCAAACCCCGAAAAACCAATAACGCTCGTCGTGTCCCCCGCGCGGCGAACCCTTGCTCCTGTCCGAAAGCCTCTCTCCATGCCGATGCTCGACGCCAATACGACCGCCCAGCTCAAAACCTATCTCGGCAATCTCCGCCGTCCGATCGAGCTGGTCGCGAGCCTCGACGCATCGGCCAAGTCGGCGGAGATGCGCAGCCTTGTCGAAGAGGTCGCAGCGCAGTCGGACCTCGTGACCGTGCGCTTCGACGGCGATGATGCGCGCCGCCCGTCCTTTGCGATCCGCGCCGATGAGGGTCGCGCCGAGGCCGTGTTCGCCGGCCTGCCGATGGGGCATGAATTCACCTCGCTGATCCTCGCTTTACTCCACGTCGGCGGCCACCCGCCCAAGGAAGATGCCGAGCTGCTCGATGCCGTGCGCGCATTGGAAGGCGACTTCACCTTCGAGACCTTTTTTTCGCTGTCGTGCCAGAATTGCCCCGATGTCGTGCAAGCGCTGAACATCATGGCGGCGCTCAATCCGAACATCCGACACACCGCGATCGACGGCGCGCTGTTCCAGGACGAGGTCGAGCGGCGACAGGTGATGGCGGTCCCCGCGGTGTTCCTGAACGGCGAACCTTTTGGGCAGGGCCGCGTGGACCTCGCGCAGATCGTCGCCAAGCTCGACACGGGCGCCGTGGCGCGCGCGGCCGAAAAGATCGCCGCGAAGGAGCCCTTCGACGTGCTCGTCGTCGGCGGCGGACCCGGCGGCGCCGCGGCGGCGATTTATGCAGCGCGCAAGGGCATCCGCACCGGCATCGTCGCCGAACGCTTCGGCGGGCAGGTGCTCGACACGCTGGGGATCGAAAATTTCGTCTCGGTCCAGCACACTGAAGGTCCGAAGCTTGCGGCGCAACTGGAAGCGCATGTGAAGGATTATGACGTCGACGTCATGAATGTGCAGGAAGCCGCCGAACTCATCCCCGGCGGCGCGAACGGTCTGCACGAAGTGAAGCTGAAGAGCGGCGCGAGCGTGAAGGGCAAGACGGTGATCCTGTCGACCGGCGCGCGCTGGCGCCAGATGGGCGTCCCCGGCGAGGCCGAATATCGCAACAAGGGCGTGGCCTATTGTCCGCACTGCGACGGCCCCTTGTTCAAGGGCAAGCGCGTCGCGGTGATCGGCGGCGGCAATTCGGGGGTCGAGGCGGCGATCGACCTGGCCGGGCTCGTTGCGCATGTGACCTTGATCGAGTTCGACGCGCAGCTGCGCGCCGACGCGGTGCTCCAGACCAAGCTGCACAGCCTGCCCAACGTCACGGTCATCACCTCGGCGCTCACTACCGAAGTGCTCGGCAATGGCGAGAAGGTCGTCGGCCTCCGCTACCGCGACCGCAACAAGGACGAGGAGCATCTCGTCGAGCTTGAGGGCATCTTCGTCCAGATCGGCCTCATCCCCAACACCGAATGGCTGGGCGATGCGGTGGCGCTCAGCGACCGCGGCGAGATCGAGGTCGACGCGCGCGGTGCGACCAGCCAGCCCGGCATCTTCGCCGCGGGCGATGTGACGACGGTGCCCTACAAGCAGATCGTCATCGCGATGGGCGAGGGGTCAAAGGCGTCGCTCTCGGCTTTCGACCATCTGATCCGTTCGGGCGTTTAGGACCGACCGGGCCGACCATCGCGATAAATGAGCTGGCACCTTCGCTCAATTCCGTTCGTGTCGAGCGAAGTCGAGACACCCATCGACGTGGCGCCTACCCCGAGGGGCATCTCGACTTCGCTCGATGCGAGCGGGTTAGGGAAGTTTCGTTTTCCTATCCCTCCGGCCACACGTCTGTATCATGGTCGGGGTGCTGGTGGTTGCTCGCCTTGATCGCGCCGACCAGCGCGGCCATCGTCTCTTCGGTCGTGCCCTCGGCGGGGATCGTAAGCGATTCAAACACCGCTAACCGCCCCTCCACCCCGAACTGCACGCGCGGCGGGAATTGCGACGGATCGTCGAACGACCCCGTGGTCAGGTTGATGTGCCGACTTTCGGCATAATCATAAGTGAGCGGCGTTCCGCAGTCGCGGCAGAAACCGCGCGCCGCCTTGTCCGAACTGTTGAAGGTCGCAGGGCTGCCGCGCGTCCATGTGATCGCATCGCGCGGCACGCCGATCAGCGCGGCAAAAAAATTGCCCGCCGCCTTCTGACACATGCGGCAATGGCAGATGTGCGAGCTGTCGCGCACCGCGGTGACATGATAGCGCACCGCGCCGCACTGGCACCCGCCCGACGCCTCGATTTCGATCCGTTCCATGGTCCTTTGGTAACAGCGGCGGCGCGGCCTCGCAACCGCGCCGCCGTGTCGGTCAGGCGCCGTAGCGCTCGATCACCTCGGCCAGCGGCACATGGCCGCGGCACAGCTCGCTGCCCGCGGCGCTTTCGCCGCTTTCGAGCGCAGTGGCATAGACGATCGCCGGATCGGCCTCCAGCCGCGCGCGCAGCGCGGCGAGCTTCGGCCAGCGCGTCGGCGGCGCCACCTCGTGAAAATCCAGCCAGCGCGCAACGCCGACGAACAGCGCGTCGGCCAGCGTCGGCCGGTCGCCGACCAGATAGGGGCCGTCGCCGGCCATGGCTTCCAGCTTGTCGTGGCGTTCGATCACCGCTTCCTTGCCCCATTCACGGAGCGCGGCTTGCGGCGCCGGGCGCGGCGGGTCCATCTCCAGCGCCACCCACAGCGGGCTGAAGGCGCCGGTGAAGCCGGTGTTGATGAACGCCATGACCTGCCGCATCCGGTCGGCCTCGGGCGACAGCGGATCGGGGCTGATCCGCCTTTCGTCGTCGCGCACCGCCAGCCAGCTGGCGATCGCCATCGTTTCGGTCAACGCGCGACCCTGGTCGGTAATCAGCGCCGGCGTCTCGTGCCGCGCGTTGATGCGGGCATAGGCGGGCTCGCGCATTTCGCCGAGCATGTCGACGCGGCACAGGCGATAGGGTTTGCCCAGCCACTCGAGCGCGGCGACAAGCCCCATGGAACTTCCCAGCGGGAAGCCATAGATAAGGATCGGTTCCAAGTTATTGCTCCATCGTCTTGTAAAAGGGGGGGGAGCTGCGCAGCGATTTCGGATATAGGGTGTCCAGCCGCGGCGTAAATTACGCACATTTTTGTAACCATGAGGGCGATGATGAAAGAGCTGGTTTCGCGCTGTCCGATCGAGGAAGTCATGCAGGTGTTGAGCGGGCGCTGGCCCAGTTTGCTGATCTATTATCTCAGCGATGGAACCAAGCGGTTCAGCGACCTCGGGCGCGACAATCCGACGATCTCGCACAAGATGCTGACGCTCGAACTGCGCAAGCTCGAGGACGCGGGCATCGTCCAGCGCACCGACTTCGACGGCTATCCGCGCCGCGTCGAATATGACCTGACGCCCGCGGGCCTGCGCCTCGTCCCGCTGATCGACGCGCTCGGCGACTGGTGGGACGATGTCAGCGGCGGTGGCCCCGTTCGCGAAGCCGTCGCCGCGGATCGCGCGGGCTAAACCGTCACGACCACTTTTCCGAACTGCGCGTTCGATTCCAGATGGCGGTAAGCCTCGGCAATCTCGCCGAAGGCAAAAACCCTGTCGATCACGGGTTTCAAAGCGCCGCTGGCGACGCCGCCGAGGATGAACGCCTTTGCGGCATCGAGGCGGCGGGAATCCTCGATCACCTCATGGACCAGGTAGCCGCGAAGGGTCAGCCGTTTGGCGAGCGCGGCGGGCATAGGGAAAGGCGTCGGCTCCGGGCTCAGCCCGCCATATTCGATCACGATCCCGTTCGGCGCCATCGCCGCGGCCAGCGCCTCGACGATGGGACCGCCGACGGCGTCGAGCGCGGCACGCGCCCCGGCCGGCCCGGCGAGGGCGACCAGCCGTTCTGCGAGCGCTTCCTCCTCGGATGCGACGACATGCGCCGCGCCCGCGGCGACCAACGCCGCCCGCTTCGCCGATGTGCGCGTCACCGCGATAGGGCGGGCGCCGATCACGTTGGCGATCTGGATCGCCGCGATGCCGACGCTGCTCGATGCCGCGGTGACGACGACGTAATCGCCCGCTTTGATCTGCGACACCTCGACCAGCGCGCCATAGGCGGTCAGATAAGCCATCCACAGCGCCGCGGCGCTTTCCCAATCGAGCCCCGCGGGATTCCGGACGATGTGCGCGGCGGGCAGTGTCGCCAGCTCGCCATGCGTCGGATACGCGATCATCGAGATGGGGGGAATGACGCTGACCGCGTCGCCGACCGCCAGCCCGCGCACGTCCGGCCCGATCGCATCGACGGTCCCCGCGGCTTCCAGGCCGAGCCGCGCGGGGAGGGCCGGATGCTCTACATACTGCCCGCGGCGCATCAGCGCCTCGGCACGATTCAACCCCAGCGCCCTGACGCGGATGCGGACCTCGCCGTCGCCTGGGTCATCAACGGCAAGCTCGCCGATACGCAGAACCTCCGGCCCTCCGAACTGATCGAATATCACGGCACGCGGCATCGTCATTCCTTTCTTCTGGTAAGGAATGTCCGGTACGAAGCGCTATCACGATGATATAGGGCTGGGATTGGCCAACAGTGATAACCAAGGGTTTGCAATGGACCGCTTCGCCAGCCTGACCGCCTTTGTGAAGGTCGTCGAAACCGGCTCGTTCACGGCCGCCGCGCAGGCGCTGGAAATTTCCGGGCCGATGGTCGGCAAGCATATCCAGTCGCTCGAACGCCGGCTCGGCGCGCGACTCATTCACCGGACGACCCGGCGGCAGGCGCTCACCGATTTTGGCGCCGCCTATTATGAACGCGCCAAGGCCATTCTTGCCGACATCGCCGCCGCCGACGCGCTCGCGGAATGCGAGGGTAGCGATCTCGGCGGGCGACTGCGCGTGACGATGCCGGTGCATTTCGGGCGCGTTTGCGTCGCGCCGGTTCTCGTCGATCTCGCGCGGCGTTTTCCAAAGCTCGAACTCGACCTCGCGTTCAGCGACCATCTGGGCGATCTGATCGAGGATGGCTTCGATCTGGCGATCCGCACCGGCGAGCTCGTCGGCGGCAACGACTATCTGACGCGGCGCCTGGCGATGCAGCAGATGGTCGTGGTCGGCGCGCCCGCCTATCTGACCGATCGCGGAACGCCGCGCGACATGGCCGACCTCGACCATCATGCGACGCTTGCCTACCGCCGGTCGGGCGCGATTCCGCCCTGGCTTTTCCCAGCGTCTGATGAAGCGACAATCCGTTATTCGCCCAAGGCGCAGTGGCGCTTCAGCGATCTAGAGGCGCTCGCCGCAACCGCAGCGGCGGGAATGGGGTTGGCGTGGATGCCCTCATGGCTCGTGCGCGAACGGCTGGACAGCGGGACGCTGGTCGAGGTTTTACCCGATGCGGGACGTTTCCCCTATCCGGTCCACGCGCTCTGGGTGCGCGCCGCGCCTCTGCCCGCGCGCATCCGCGCGGCGATCGACGTGCTGGCGGGTGCGCTGCCTCAGATGATGTGACAGCGCGCCGTCACTCCCACTCATAAATTCATTCTGCCATAACATATTGAAAAGTAAAGAATAAAAAATATTTTGTCCGAAATGACCGAATCACAGTCCGTGGAAAAGATATATTCATGAAATCAAAGGGAAAATCCTTCGATTCGGCGATGTCTCAAATTCGAAGACAATCGGCTACATTCGAGCATAGTACTCTCATTATCGAGACTTTAGCCGTATACGATCCGTCGATAAGTACCGTCAGTCGATTTGAGCCCTCCCCACTATTCTACCATGCAACGTCCGCTCCGCGCCTGATGTAAGACGTTAACGGCCGCGCGGCTGCTGCCCGAAACCTGCCATTCGGCGTATCGGATCTACCATCTTAGGTGTTCTACATGACCATCCGCAGACAGTGTGACGTCACCGGCCCAGATGGGCCGGGCAAACGGAGAGGAGGTCGTCTGTCTGGCCATTCTCATTTGACCGCATCGCCGATCGCGATCGTGGAGAAGGCGACACTCGAAATCGTCGAAAGGAGGCGCTGCAAATCGGCTCCCAGCGCGGTCGATACATAGAGCAGGTCATCGTCGCGGACCGCAAAGCTCTGCGCCGCGAAAAAGCTGGCGGGGTCGCGCAGATCGAGCCGGTAGATCACCGGAATCCGTCCGTCTTCCAGCCTTCGGGCACCCTCGACGAGCGCGGGATCGAGCGCTGTCGGATCCTCCAGACGAAAAATGAAGACGCCGCCGATATCGGCCATGTCGACGCGCAGCCCCCCGATGCGGCCCAGCGCCTGCGCCAATGTCAGTCCGGCGCCTTCGAAGGGGACTTCGGCATTCTGCGATACCGCGCCCAGCGCGATGAAGCTGTACGGCTGGAAGGTGACGGTGACGATGTCGTCCGGTTGAACGCGGATATTCTGCGCCGGATCGCGAATGATCGCGTCGAGCGCCATGGAGGTGGCAACGCCGGCACGCGAAAGCTGGATCGTCGTCTTGCTGACCGGCTGGCGCGGGCCGCCGGCGGACGCCAGAACGTCGAGCAACCGTTCGCCCTTTGCTGTGATGGGGACACGCCGGCTCGCACCGACCTCGCCGACGATCGTCGCGTTGCGCGCTTCGTTCTGGACCAGCCGGGCGACGGCCTGCGGCTGATGGGCGCGGCCGGCCAGGCGGGATACGATCTCGCGCTCCACCTCTGCCGTCGTCCGTCCGGCGACCTCGATCGTGCCGGCAAAAGGAATGTTGATCGTGCCCGCGTCGCCGACCATCTGCTGCGGAATGGCAACCCCCTGGCCGGGCGCCGTGGCAAGCGTTCCGCGCCCGCCGCCGCCGCCGAACAGGACGGCGGGCGGCGCTTCCCAGATCGTGACGTCGAGGACGTCGCCGCGGCCGATCACCGTGCCGACGGGCGGGCTGTCGCCAAAGACCGCCGCCAGACTTTGCGAACGCGCGAAACTGCTCGCCCGCTTCACCGCCTGATCGTCCAGATCGACGACGACGATCCCGCTTCCGGCATAGTCGCTGCCGCCCGAATTGCGAATGGCGGATGCGGACGGGCCGACGTTGCCGAGCGAGGAGCAGGCGGTCAACGGCGCCGCCAAGAGCGCTGCGCCGAACAGGCACCGGAGCGCTGTCAACGGGGATCGTTCAATCGTCATGTCAAAATTTCCATCGAGATGCGCGATCAAAAACGCTGATACAGCGCGTGCAGGCGATCGCGGTACGCCGCGGTCGAGAAGCGGGCTGCCTGCGCCAATCCCCGGCGGGTCAGCTCGGCGCGCAAATCGGCGTCGGCATCGAGCCGGCGAATGGCGTCGGTCAGGGCGGCGGTGTCATAGGGGTCGATCATCAGCGCGGCATCGCCGACGATCTCGGGCAGCGAGGCGGTGTTCGAACAGATGACCGGGGTGCCGAGCGCCATCGCTTCCAGCGCCGGCAGTCCGAAGCCTTCGTAAAGCGAGGGAAACAGGGCCGCCCGCGCGCCGCGGATCAAGCTGACGAGCAGGGAGAATGGGGCGTAGGGCAATTGGATGACGCGCTTGCGGCCACGCGTTTCGGTGATCCCGTTCAGCAGTTGCTGTTCGCCCTCCGACTTCCACGCCTGCGCACCGACAATGACCAGCGGACCATCGACCTTGCTGACCAGATAGGCTTCGATCATCCGGCCGATGTTCTTCTTGGGTTCGATGGAGCCCCAGAACAGATAGTAGTTCTTGTAATCGACCGGGACGAGCCCTTCGACTTCGCGGGCGACTTGCTCGTCGGGCTTATCCCGCAAGGCGGCGGGGATTTCGACCGACTGATAGGTGTTGGTGATGCGGTCGGGGGCGATGCCGAGAATGTCGATCAGATCGCGTTTCGAGCTTTCGGACACCGTGACGATGTGATCGGCGGTGCGTTCCAGCTTGCGCAGCAGCGCCAGATAGTGCCGCTTGTGGTCGAGCGTCGTATAGGGCAGCCGCAAAGGCACGATGTCGTGGAAGGTATAGATGTTGGGCACCCCCTTCACCCGGATCGGAAGCGGGTAGGTCCAGTGCGCCAGATCGGGCTTTTGAGGCAGATCGACATGGCCGAGCTGACCCCATAATTTGAAGCCGTTCTGCGACCTTCTGAACACGTCGGCCGCGTTGACGATCGTGTCGTAGCGCGGGAGGCGCGCGTCGAACGTCCGTGAAATGACCCGGCCCGTGATCGGAACGTCGACGCCACGGTGGCCGAACGGCGCGCGCAGCGCCTGAATGGCCTGTCCCGCGATATCGAGCATCCCGCCCCGGCCGACGGACCCGCCGTCGAAGAAGGAAATCTCGCGCAGCAGCGGATCGCGCGATGTGGCCGCGGGATTGCCGTAGAGCACCGAAACCGCGTGGCCGAGATTATGCATCTCGTAGCTGAGGTTACGGGCATAGGTTGCCACCCCCGTCCCTTTTTCGAGCCCGAGATTATACCCGTCGATCAATATCTTCTTGGTGATGGTCATGCGAGGAAGCGGACTCCGCTTTCGGACTTTAAAGGCGCGCGCAGCGCCTTTGCGGTGAGGGGCCATTCGGCCAGCGATTCGCTTGCGAGGAGCCGGCGCACGATCTGGTCCGCCGTTTCGATTTCGTCGGCGTGAGCGCCGAGCTCGGTCGCAAAGAAGCAGCAAATCCGCTCGATCACATCGCGGTCGAGTTCGGCGCCGCTGTTTGGCCGCCCATGGGTATGGGCGGTTTCGCCTGGATCCCGGACGGCGGGATGCGCGACGGTAAATCGTTCGTCCGCGATCATCGCCACCGCCAACGCGTCGCACGTCGCACATGTTCGCAGCAAATCGAGCGGGTGGCGTTCTTCGACGTCGCTCGTCAGCCACAGCAGCCGCGCGAACGTTTCGACGTCGGGCGCCCCCGGCGGCTGGCTGCCCGCGGGGCCAGGCCGAAAGCCGTGGACGTCGTGCGCGGGGTCGCCGTCATGCTGGCGCGCTGCGACGAAATGGATGAAGTCCGCCACTTCGTCCTCGGGCACGCCGAGTGCTGCGGCGGTGCGATAGGAGATTTCGGCGCGGGCGAACTTGCCCTGTTCCTTGGTGACATGGCCGTGCTGGGTCCAATAGCTGCGCTGATAGGGATAGAGCGCCAGCGCGGCGGCATATTCGCGCTCAGCACTCGCCCAGTCCTTGCTATCGCGCGCCCAGTCGCCCTGCTGCACATGAATGCGGAACCGCTCGTCCGCCAGCGCCGCGCGCTGCGAGGATTCGATCATCAAGGCGCGATTGACATGACTCACGACAGGTTTGGCGGTGCTTAGCGAGGCTCCGATCACTTCCTTATAGGCGGTATAGGCCGCCTCGAACGCGTCGTGCAGTTCCAGCCTGCCTTCGTGCAGCACCGCCCAGCGGTTGCAATGGTCGCGGATATAACCTGCATCATGCGAGATGATGATCATCGCGCGATCGCCGCGCTTCTCGAACAATTCATAATTGCACCGGTCGTGGAAGCGGGCGTCCCCCACGGCGCCGATCTCGTCGATCAGAAAGCAATCGAACTCGATGATCATCGAGATCGCAAACGCCAGTCGGGCGCGCATCCCCGAAGAATAGGTGCGGACCGGCTCGCGCAAATATGGCCCAAGCTCGGCAAAGTCCTCGACGAACGCCAGGTTGCTGGCGAAATCCTGCGAATAGATCCGGCTGATGAAGCGAATATTGTCGACGCCGGTCAGCATGGGTTGAAAGGCACCCCCGAACGCGAGCGGCCACGATACCGACATATGCCGTTCGATGGTGCCGGCGGTCGGACGTTCGGCCCCGCTCACCAGCCGGATCATCGTCGATTTCCCCGCACCGTTCCGGCCGAGCACGCCGAGCCGCTCGCCCTTGCGCAGGTCGAAGCTCACCTTGTCCAGCACCATCTTCTCGCCGAAACGCGTCCGGTAATATTTGCGAAGATCGCGAACCTCGATCATTCGGGGACCACCCTGTACGCCACGCGGCGCACCAGAAGCAGGGCGACGAAGCTGAGAACCAGCGTCACCGGCACAAGATAGCCAAGGTCGTAATGCGCCCGCGCCGCCGACCCGAAATACCCCTCGCGTACCAGTTCGACGCCGTGGACCATCGGAATATAAAGGACGATCTGCTGCGCAAAAGGCGGCAAAGCATCGACCATGAAGGCCGAACCGGACAGCGGGAAGATGAGATAGGAGGCAGGATGCCACAGCTTGTCCACCAGCTCGCTTTCGTGTGACAGCGCGCCCAGGGCGATCGCCAATGCCGCGCCGAACCAGGCGATGAGCAGCCAGCCGCCCGCCACTTTCAGAAAATCCTCGGGCGGCGCGAGCCAGCCGATGCTGATGAACGCGATGCTCAATACAGTGAAGGAAATCGTCGCGCCGCCGAACTCCAGCAACAGGCGCGCGACATAGATGTCGAGCACCTTGATATTGCGGTGATACATCAGCGCCAGATTGGCCCAGAGCGCGCCGATGCAGCGGCCGGGCATGTTGCGCCACAGCAGCACGCTGGAATAGCCCGTCAGCGCGAAGGCGACGATCGGCAGATCGCTGCCATGAACCGACTTGGTCGCGGTCCAAAGCGCCGCGACCCCCAGCGTAAAGAGCATCGGCTCCACGAACAGCCACAGGAAGCCGATATTGTGGCGGCCATAGCGCGTGAGCATTTCCCGGATCAGCAACGCGCCCAGCACGCGCAGCTGGACGCTGCCGCTTCGGCGGAGCGAGGATGGGTCGAGGGCGGTCGCCATCAGTCGCGATGCTCGCGTATGCCGACGATCAGCATCGACAGGACGCCCCACGCCAGCAGGCCGAGGATGAAGGTGGCGATGATGTTCCGCACCCTGCGCGGCCGGGTGGCGTAGTCGGGCAGGCTGGGATCGGCGATGCGTTCGATATAGGCGCGCTTGCGCCTGCTTTCCGCCTGCGCCTCCTGAAGCGAGGCCAAGGCCGTCGTGAGCAGCTTGCTCGCAGCCTCCGCGTCGAATTGCAGTTCCTGATAGCGCGCCGCCGCGGTCGAGAGCGAGCGGCTGCCGCCCGCGATTTCGCGCTTCTGCCGGTCTATTTCGCGCTCCAGCGAGCGGACTTGCGCGCGCAGGAACGGAATCTGCGACGCTTTGGGCGTATAGGTTTCGAGCTGGAGCAACTGCGTTCGCGCGGCGACCAGCTCGTCCTGCACCTTGGCGATCATCTGGAGATCGGTTGCAGCCTGCAGTTCGGGGTCGATAATGCCATGTTCGTTGCGGAACCGGGAAAGCTTCACCGCGGCTTCGCGCGCCGACGCTTCGGCTTGCGCGACTTCCTCCCTTGCAATGGTTATCGCATCGGCCTGCGCCCGCTTTGACAGGCCATTGACAAGCTCTTCGGCGCGGTCGAGCAGCCGCGCGTTGATCTGCCGCGCGTCGCGCGGCGCGAATGCGGTGACGGTGAGGTGGATGACCTTGCTGTTCGTGCCCTCCGCAACCCCCAGCTTGCCCTGGAAATAACGGTAAAACTGCTCGCGGCTATCGCCAAAAATACTGCCAAAGCGGTCGAGCCAGAAGAGATCGGGGTCGCCGTAAGCGCGCGTGACCAACCCGTCGCGGTCAACCTCCGCCAGTGCGCGGCGCGATTGGAGATATTCGACGACCGCATTGCTCTCGTCACTGCCGCCGCCGCCAAGGCTGCCTCCGGTCAGGACAAGACTGAGCGGTGAGGCCTCGCCCTTGTTGGCGCCGCGCACGACGAAGCGCGATTCGGACGTATAGATGTCATCCGCAAGGAATCCGAAGTAGAAGAAGGCGACGATCGTCGGCACGACGACGACCCCCACGAACAGCCGGTTCACGGATTTGAGGCGCTCGATCACGGCCATGTTTCCATCGTTCCAAATGACGGCTGCGGCAGGTGGGCGCCGTTCCCCGCGGGTTGCATTGCCTGGGCGAGTGCACTGCATGACGGTTGATGCAAAAGTGAAGGGCCTGCCCCGTCCCCGACCGGGTCGCGCCCACCGCGCAAGGCGGCGAGCCACGTTTCGACCGCAGCAAAATGATCGTCCCAGACCGGCGCGCGATAATGATCCAGCAACCGAAGCTGTCGTTGCCGCTCGCCCCCTGGCTCGGCGAAACCGGCGATCGCACGGACCCACGCGGCGCGATCGGTGGGATCGAGCAGATATGGGATTCCCTGCCCGATTTCGTGAAAGCAGAACAGGTCGCTGGCGATGACCGGCGTCCCCATCGTCAGCCCTTCCACCATGGGCAGCCCGAAGCCTTCGGCGAGCGTGGGCATCAGCAAGGCCTGCGCGCCGGCGATCCAGTCGTGGACTTGCCCGTCGTCGCAGCGCGTGAGCAGGGTCACATAGCGGCGCAACGCCGGATGCCGCTTTAACATCGTCCGCACGGCGGACGATCCGGCCCCCCACTGACCCACGATGACGAGTCGCGGTGTGTCGGCACCCAGTTCGACGATCAGGCGAAGCCACACATCGAGGAGAAAGCGGTGATTCTTGCGCTCCTCGATGGTGCCGAGACAAAGGAAATAGGGCTGGCCGTCGGCTTCGGCTCGTTTGCGCTTGCCGAGATCGCCGATCGCCAGCGGGGCGATGGTCAGCGGCGGCAGCGGCAGCGCTTCCTTGCGCGCAAAGGCCCGAAGCTCATGGGCCGTCGATTTCGAATTCACTACGATGCCGCTGGCCGTTTTCAGGGCGTTCACCACCCGGCCGCGGTGACGTACCTCTGCGTGCGGACGGCAATATCGCGCATGGGTGATGGGGATCAGGTCGTGAATGAAATACACGGGTTGCAGGCGGCATTCGCGCACCCACCGGCTGTGGCCGGGTAAATCGAAATCGGTGTGGCTGACATTGAGATAGATCGCGCCGCTGCCGTTCTTCTGCGCCCGCCCCGCGAGCCATGCCCGCAGCGCAAAGGCGGCGATCTTTGGACGCGTTGCTTCGTCTGCATTGGCGAGCATCGCAAACAGTTCGTCCGAGTGCCGGACGCTTAAGATGCGAAACACGCCGCGATGCTGGACCACCGCCTGCGCGCGCGGGCCGAAATGGCGGAGATATGCGTCGCACACGCGGTCGATCCCGGTCGGCGATTTTCCAGCCCACCGCGTCGCGATCATTCGCGTCGTCTCAAACAGAAACGGCCTCTCGATCATCCAACCAGCCCTTCTTCGCGGGCGGCGGCGACCGGAGCGGCATATGCGTCGAACAACCGGGGCAGGCGGGTCCGAACTTCAGCCTGCGCCAACGCAAAAGCGCGCGGATCATCGACATCGATCCACCAGCTTTGGCCGATATCCATCGTCGCCGCGCGCCCCTGGTCGGCCAGGCGCTGCATACCGTCGGACAAAGAGCCCGGGCGGCCGTCGGCAATCGCCTCTGCAATCGCGCGAGCAAGTGCCGGCGTGGCGAGGAAGGCGCCGCAATCGACGGCGCAATAGGATGCGATGTCCTTGCCGATGGCCCGGATACGGCCGCGATCGTCCAGATCGACCCAGGTGGCGTCGTCAGGATCGATCAGGCTTCCGTCGGTCCGCCGATCGATCGCCAGCGTGACGCCGTCGTTCGGCGCCCCGTTCGCAAGCAGATCGGGCAGGATGGGATCGGCAAAGATATGGTCGGCCATCAACAACAGATAATTTCCGTCGATCCGCGACGCCCCGGCCATCACCGAATGACCGTTGGGCAGCCGCCAGTCATCGACCCGCTGCGGCACGACCGGAATACCGGCCTTGACCGAAATTGCCGGCAAGGCCGCTTCGACGGCGTCGGCGCGGTAGCCGGTCGTCACGATGGCGCGCCGCGCACCCGCACGCGCAGCCTGACGGATACCGATCTCGATCAGTGTCATGCCATGGATGGGCGCGAGGGGCTTCGCATCGGCAACCGAGCGAAGCCTGCTGCCGGCGCCGGCGGCGATGATCAGCGCGTCCATGCCGACGGCGCTCCCGATTCTGGATGGCGAAAGAAGGCGATCACGCCGCTTACTCGGCAGCGATCGCGTCTTCGCCCAGATAGGCGTCCAGCATCCGGCTGGCCGCCTCCTCGTTCAGTTGCTGCGGCGGATGCTTGCAATAATAGGCCGACGGGACGGCGAGGACGCCGCATTCGCCGCGATCCATAGCCGTCTTGCAGAACCGTATCGCATCCATCACGCAGGCCGCCGCGTTCGGGCTGTCCTCGACCGACAGCCGCAGTTCCAGATTGAGCGGAACACCGCCCCATTGCGCGCCTTCAAGCCGCAGGAAGCAAAGTTTGTTGTCCTTTTGCCAGGGGACATATTCGGACGGGCCGATCAGGATATTTTCGTCCTCCAGCCTTTCGGCGAGCGCTGCCTGCACCGCTTCGGTCTTGGAGGTCTTCTTGCTCGTCAGCCGTTCGCGGTCGAGCATGTTCATGAAATCAGTATTACCGCCGGTATTGAGCTGATAGGTGCGTTCGACCGTCACGCCCCGGGCTGTGAACAGGCTCGACAGGGTGCGATGCACGATGGTAGCCCCGACCTGCGCCTTGATGTCATCGCCGATGATCGCAAGCCCGCGATCGCGGAAGCGGGCTTCCCACTTCGGATTGCTCGCAATGAACACCGGCATGCAGTTCACCACGCCGACTCCCGCTTCGAGAGCGCATTCCATATAAAATTCTGTGGCTTCCTGCGATCCGACCGGAAGAAAGTTCAGCAATATCTGCGCACGAGATTGGCGCAGCGCCGCCACAATATCCTCGTGCGTCGCATCGGGCCCCTCGGCCACCACGAAGCCGCGGGGACCAGCTCCGGTCATATGGGCAGCCACGCCGTCGAGAACGCGCCCGCGGATCACTTTCGTCCCGGTCCGCTTCACGTCCGAATGAAAGACGGTCGTATTATTGGGGGCGGCAAATATCGCATCGGCGATGTCCAGTCCGACCTTGCGGGCGTCGATGTCGATTCCCAGCACGAACTCGACGTCGCCCGCTCCATAGCCGCCGACGCTGGGCTGGATCAGGCCGCGTGTGGAGCCACTGTCTGCATAGAATGACGCGCCTTGCATTAACGAACTGGCGCAGTTGCCGATTCCGATGACTGCAACTCTGATCGCTTCCATCACATACTCTCACTTTTTCAACAAGCTGTGGGGCAGGGTCGCGGGGCATTGGGCTGCCGCTCGCGGTTGCTGTCTCACCGATCATGACGGAGCCACCAGGCTGCAGCCTTGGCGCCGCCGGAGTAAAATTTCACGGACCGCGGCACGCGACTCCGTCTTGGTTGGGGCCGCAATGCCTCGCGGCAGGGCGGCTGGGTGTGGGCAATGTTCGGCAGTGCAAATGGAGGACAGGTGACGCATCGAAATGACAGCTCCCGGCCGATGGTTGGCATCGATTGCCGTTATCTCGGGCCGCGCCCCAGCGGCATCGCTGAAACCGTCCGCGCGCTCGTGGATTTTGTCCCGGGTCTTGCGCCCGACCTTGATTTTCTTTTCCTGCGATCCCCCGCACACGATGGCCGACTGAGCGACGCGGCAAATGTGCGGGAAATTGTGGTACCCGAAGCGGCCAATGGCCCCGCCACCATGTGGTGGCTGCCGCGCGTGGTCGATCTATCGGGCTTGAGCCTGTTTCACGCCACCTTCAATATCATGCCCGCCGGACTCAGTGCGCCCTGCGTCACGACGGTGCATGATCTGATGTGGCTCACCCATCCGCACTGGTGCAATGCGCGGCCCCAAGGGCGACTGCAGGCGCTGTTTCATGCCCATGGCATCAAGCGGGCGCTGCGCAGCGCGGCGGCGATCGCCACGGTCAGCGAAGCGAGCCGGGCCGAGATCCTGGCGCGCTTCCCGGCGGCTGCGGACCGTGTATTTGTAACCCTGTCGGGCGTTTCCTCCGACTTTGGCCCGGCGCCGCGCGACGCGGCACGGCTCGCCGAACTTGGCATCCGGACAGGCAGGCCATTCGTGCTCACGGTCGGGCAATATGCCCCCTATAAGAACCACGAAGGCGCAGTGCGTGCGTTCGCCGTTGCCTTTGGCGATCGGCCGGACATCGACCTGGTCCTGATCCAGCGGATGGGCAGGGGCGCGCATCGCTTGCTACGGCTCGCCGAGACGCTCGGGATCGGACGCCGGGTGCACTTGTTGCGACCGGTGAGCCGACAAGATCTCGTGCAGCTCTATTCGGCGGCAGCCGCCTTGCTGCATCCCTCCTACTGCGAAGGATTCGGCAATCCGCTGGCAGAGGCGATGGCCTGCGGGTGCCCCGTCGTCACCAGCGACCTTTCTGCGATGCCCGAAGTGACCGGCGGTTCTGCGCTGCTGGCGCCGCCCAACGATCCGCACGCGATCGCTGCTTCCTTGCACAGGGCTGTTACCGACAAGAAGCAGGCGGCAACTATGCGTCGGGCGGGGCTGGCGCGCGCGGCGCAGCTAAGCTGGCGCACCTTCGCGGCCGATACGCTTGCGATCTATCGCCGTGCGTTGGCCGCCGCATGATGCAGTTCGGCGATCAGAAGAGAAGTCGATCGGTTGGCGATGCGGATGGAGCGCAGAAGCGCGAAGTTGAGGATCGTGGCTTCGTACAGAAAGAAATAGAGCGGCGATCCGCCCAGCATCGAGAGGCCGAGCGCGATGGTGCGATAGTTGGCACCGAGCGGCGCGAGGCCGGTCAGCATGGGCTTCGAAACTCGCCTGACAGTTTCGTTTGTTCGCGCAAGCTGGTGCGGATCTCCGCTCGCCTCGGCGACCGCCTTGTCAGCGGCGGCCGCATGGGGCGCAATTTTCTGCGCCAGCAGCAGGTAAGCGGCGCCAAACCATGCCCCGGGCGCTTCGCCGGCTCCTTCGCCTTGGGTGGATCGGAGCCAGGGCGTCCCATAGAGCCACCATTGATATTGCCGACGCTGAACCTCGTAATGGTTGGCTTGCACGATCCGGCTCACTCCGGCCCCGACCACAAACAGCCAGGCGATCGGTCCGATACCTTTCTGGAGAAGCCAGCCGAGGATCAGATAAAGAATGATGTGGCTGGCGTAATCGCAGACGCCATCGACCAGCTCGCCTCGGGGACTGGTGCGATCGGTCAGCCGGGCGAGATCGCCATCAGCGCCATCGATCACATGCCAGGCCAGATGAAGAGCCAAGCCTGCCAGAGCCGACAGCGCCCATCCGGGTTGCACATAGGCGAGCCCCGCGGCCACGACAATCATCCCGCCGGCAACCGACACCATGTTGGGGGTGACCGGCGTGCTCGCAAGCAGCAGCGCCAGGCGCCGCGCCAGCGGGTGAAAAACATGGAAGTTCAGGGCGTCCTGCAATTCACGCGGACGTCCGGCTTCCAGGTTCAGCACCGACGCGGTCGGCGGGCGATGGTTCGATCGGGTATCCAAAATAGTCCTTCGACCTGGTCGCTGCATTGCAGCACTTCTTCGCCTCCTGTCGCACAGCGGCCAGAGGCTCGCACCAATGACGAGTTCAAACCAAGATGACATTGATCGCACTTCATTTCTCTCACGAGGCCACGGCGAATTACCTGGTCGCCGGCATTCCTGCGGCGGCGCGAGCCGTCCATCAGGTTGCACTGGCGGCAAAGGAAGGAGGGACGGTCGATTGCTGCGTCGTTGTGGTCGCCGGCGGATGGGTACCGAGCCCATGGTGCCTGGCGGAACTCGCGCGACTCGCGCCGTCCCTGAGGGTCGAGTTAGCCGACAGCGAAGCCTTGAGCGCAGACGCCGACGCGCTGCATTTCCGCGGAGAAGATTTACGTCCCGCGCGCATGATCCTGGATCTGTGGCGCAGGACCACCGAAGCGCGGACGGTCCCCCCTGTTCGGAAGGTGATGCTCGAAGATGCGCTTCGCGAGCTGAGGGGCAAGGGCGACGCGATCATCGCTGCCACCGCCAAGCCGAGCGACGGCATCGTCTCGCGCCATATCAACCGCCCGGTTTCGCGCCTGATCAGTCGCATGTGGCTCCGTGTACCCGGCGTGAAGCCTGTTCATGCAACCATCGTGGCGGCGATTCTCGGCCTGGCTATGGCTTTGTGTTTGTGTGCAGGCGGCGAGGCCGGATTGGTGATCGGTGCGGTGCTGTTCCAGCTTGCATCGATCGTGGACGGTGTCGATGGCGAGATCGCACGCGCCACCTATCGCTCTTCGCGTCGTGGCGCGATGCTCGACAGCATAACCGACGCGGCGACGAACCTGTCATTCTTCGCAGGTCTCTGCTTCAATCTCTGGCGGGAGGGACACATTTATGGAGCAGCGGCCGGCGCGGCCGGCTTGGTGCTTCTGGCCGTCGGCCTGTTCCTGATCGGCAGACAGGCACATGTCTCGGGGGGACCGTTTACGTTCGACGCGGTCAAGACTCGCTTCGGCGCCAATCCCTCAAGGTTGACGCAGTGGCTCACATGGCTGACCATGCGGGATTTCTATGCCGCAGCGGCGGCCATCTGTGTCGTTGCCGGCTTCGCGTCGCAAATGCTGATGCTCTTTGCCGCAATCGCTGCCGGGTGGTTCATCATATCTATGTCAGTCCTGGGCCGGGCTGGCGACGGAAATGGAACGTCGGTAGCCGGCGTCGCAGAGGGTCCTTCGTGACGCCTCCCGCTCCGCATGGTGTACAGCGTAAAGATGCACCCGATGATGTCAGCTCTCGCCGACATCATGCCAGAAGCGGCCATTCCGATATCGGCCAATAGCCGTCGGTCTCGAGCACAAAGTCAGGATGGATTCTTCCGGCGGTGATTGCCGAAAGCGATAATTTTATCAGTTGCTTAGGGTCAAAAAACCGTCAGAAATGCCGTCAAATTGTAACGCCATGAATCCGGCAGTCGATGCGGAGTATCTAAGTTTCAGCGAGTTACCGCTCGTTGATGATGCAGAATTTATGATATACGATGTGATGCATAATCGTCTGTAAATAAACGATAATATATTGAAAATCTTGAGCTTTTTCACTCCCACTCGATCGTCCCCGGCGGTTTCGACGTATAATCGTACACCACGCGGTTGATGCCCTGCACTTCGTTGATGATGCGCGTCGCGCAGCGGCTCAAGAAACTGGCGTCGAAGGGATAGATGTCGGCGGTCATGCCGTCGGTCGAGGTCACGGCGCGCAGCGCGCAGACATGGTCGTATGTCCGCCCGTCGCCCATCACGCCGACGGTCTTGACGGGCAGCAGCACGGCGAACGCCTGCCAGATCGCGTCGTAGAGGCCCGCGTTGCGGATTTCCTCGAGATAGACCGCATCGGCCTTGCGCAAGATGTCGCAGCGCTCTTTCGACACTTCGCCGGGGATGCGGATCGCGAGGCCGGGGCCGGGGAAGGGGTGGCGGCCGACGAAAATGTCGGGCAGGCCGAGTTCCTTGCCGAGCAGGCGCACCTCGTCCTTGAACAGCTCGCGCAGCGGCTCGACCAGCTTCATGTTCATGCGTTCGGGCAGGCCGCCGACATTATGGTGGCTCTTGATCGTCACGCTCGGCCCGCCGGTGAAGCTGACGCTCTCGATGACATCGGGATAGAGCGTGCCTTGCGCGAGAAAGTCGGCGCCGCCGATCTTCTTCGCCTCTTCCTCGAACACGTTGATGAATTCGGCGCCGATGAACTTGCGCTTCTTTTCGGGGTCGGTGACGCCCGCGAGCCCCGCCATGAAGCGCTCCTCGGCGTCCACGACGACGAGCGGGATGTTGTAATGGTCGCGGAACAGGCGCTCGACCTGTTCGCGCTCGTTCATGCGCAGCAGGCCGTGGTCGACGAAAACGCAGGTGAGCTGTTCGCCGACCGCTTCGTGGATCAGCACCGCGGCAACCGCGCTGTCGACGCCGCCCGACAGGCCGCACAGCACGCGCTGGTCGCCGACCTGCGCGCGGATTTCCGCAATTTTCGTCGCGCGGAATTCGGCCATCGTCCAGTCGCCCGAACAGCCGCAGACGTGGCGGACGAAATTGGCGATCAGCTTCGCGCCGTCGGGCGTGTGGACAACTTCGGGGTGGAATTGCGTGCCATAATAGCGGCGCTCGTCGTCGGCGATCAGCGCAAAGGGCGCGCCGTCGCTGATCGCGACGATGCGGAAACCGGGGGCGAATTTCGTCACGCGGTCGCCGTGGCTCATCCACACCTGATGCCGCTCGCCGACCTCCCACAATCCGTCGAACAGCACGCAAGGCTCGGTGACGGTCAGGAAGGCGCGGCCGAATTCACCGTCGCGTGTCCCGTCGACGCCGCCGGGCTCGACCTGCCCGCCGAGCTGCTGGCTCATCACCTGCTGGCCGTAACAGATGCCCAGGATCGGCAGGCCGCTGTCGAACACCGATTGCGGCGCGCGTGGGCTGCCGTCGGCCGGGACCGACGCGGGTGAGCCCGACAGGATCACGCCCTTGGGCTGCATCCGCTCCAGCGCGGCTTCGGCGGCGTTGAAGGGGACGATCTCGCTATACACCCCCGCTTCGCGGACGCGGCGGGCGATCAGCTGGGTGACTTGCGATCCGAAGTCGATGATCAGGATCGATTCAGGGGCGGCGGAGGAGTTGGGAGTCGGCATGGCTGGCCGATAAGGAAGCCGGGCCATGCTGTCCAGCGGTCGATATGGCCCGCCGGTCGAACGGCCGTGTCCCCGACACATTGTTGCGACAATTGCGACATAACTGAACGCCCAACAAAGAATGGCGTCAGCGGGTGTTAAGCCCCCGCCGTGCAAATGAAAAACCAAGACAGAACAGAAACAAGGTTCTCCCCCATGAATAATGCCCGTCTTTCGATTTCCGCGCGCGCCGCCTTGCTGGCGGCCGGCGCCGCCTTTGCGCTGCCCGCCGCGGCGCAGGCGCCGGTCGGCCCGCCCGCCGCCGCCGCGGTGGCCGACCAGCCCGCCGATCAGGCGCCCGCGGCGCCCGAAACGGTCGATGACGGCTATGACGACTATTCCGAGGACGAGATCGTCGTCACGGCGCCGCGCCTCGCGGGCCAGCTCGACACCGACATCAAGGCCGAGGCCGAACTCGATGAAGCCGCGATCGCGAGCTACGGCGTGTCGAACGTCGCCGAATTGCTCGAGGCGCTGGCGCCGCAGACGCGCTCAGGACGCGGGCGCGGCGGCGGGCGGCCGATCATCCTCGTCAACGGGCGGCGCATCGGCGGCTTCGGCGAGGTGCGCAACCTGCCCCCCGAAGCGATTGCCAAGGTCGAAATCTTCCCCGAAGAAGTCGCGCTGCAATATGGCTATTCGGCCGACGAGCGCGTCGTCAACCTGGTCCTCAAGCCTAATTTCCGGCAAATTTCGGTCGAAGCGGAGGGCGGCATCCCGACGCAGGGCGGCCGCTTCCAGGGCGAGATCGAGCCAAGCTTCCTTGCGATCACCGACAATGGCCGGGTCAACATCAACGCGGGCTGGGAAAGCAAGTCGATGCTGCGCGAAAGCGAGCGCGACCTTGTTTATGACGACCCGGCGCAGGCGGCCGAAGCCCCCGCGCGCAGCCTGCTCGGCGCGTCCGACGAATATCGGATCGACGCGACGGTTCAGCGCAGCCTGAACAAGGTTACCGATGCGTCGATCAACCTGCGGCTCGACCAGACCGATACGCTGTCGCTGCTCGGTCCCGGTCCCGGCGGCGTGGCCGATCCGCTGGAACGCGACAGCCGCGCGCGCAACCTGACCTCGACCGCCAGCGTCAACGGGATGCTCGGCGACTGGCGCTGGTCGGTTACCGGCAATTATGCCGATGCCGATCAGCGGACCTTCACCGATCGCATTGATGGTTCGGTCGATCGTTTCGACAGCAGCCAGCAGAGTTTCGGCGGCAACGCCAACCTGTCGGGCACGGTGACCGAAGGCTGGGCGGGTCCGATCCGCCTGTCGATGACCGGCAGCTATTCGGGGCTGCGCTTCGACAGCCGGTCGGAGCGCGCCGACGGCGTGACCACCACCGACTTGTCGCGCGACCTGCCCGGCGTGTTCGGCTCCTTGACCGTGCCGCTGCTCGATCCCGATTACGAGGTCGGCAAGATCGGCACGCTGTCGCTGACGCTGAGCGGGCAGGTGCAGAATCCCAGCGATTTCGCCGCGCTCAAAAGCTGGGGCGCGAACCTCAACTGGGGCGTCACCGACAGCCTGTCGCTGATCGCGAGCTTCAACAGCGACGAGGCGGCGCCGGGGATCCAGCAGCTTGGCGCCGCGCCCCTCGTGACACCGGCGGTGACCTATTATGACTTCGCCACCGGCCAGACGGTGCAGATCACGACGACGACCGGTGGCAATCCCTTCCTGCTCGCCGAACAACGCCGCGACATCAAACTCGGGCTCAACTGGTCGCCGCCGATGATCGACGGGCTGCGCCTGTCGGTCAATTACAACCGCAACAAAAGCTATGACACGGCGAACAGCTTCCCCCTGCTGACCCCGGAGATCGAGGCGGCCTTCCCTGACCGCGTGACGCGCGATGCGAACGGCGTGCTCGTCGCGCTCGACCAGCGGCCGGTCAATTTCGACCAGTCCGAAAATTCGCAGATCCGCTGGGGCCTCAATTTCGGCAAGAGCTTCGGGCAGGAGGAACAGCGTGCGAGGCCGCGCGGCGAGGGGGGCGGACCGCGCGCGGGCGGCCGCGGCCGCGGCGGGCGCATGTTCGGCGGCGGGCCGCAGGGCGGCCGCTGGCAGGTCTCGCTCTATCACACGGTCAAGCTCACCGACACGGTGCTGATCGGTCCCGGCGTGCCCGAACTCGACCTTCTGGACGGGTCGGCGACGGGCAGCGGCGGCGGGTCGAACCGCCACCTCCTCGAACTCGACGGCGGCGTTTTCTACAAGGGCATGGGCGTGCGGCTGAGCGCGAAATACGACAGCGGCAGCACGGTGACCGGCGGCAGCGCAGGCGACCTCGAATTCGGCGACCTTGCGACCTTCGACCTGCGCTTCTTCGTCAGCCTCGACCAGCAACCCAAACTGACCGGGGCGCTCCCCTTCCTCAAAGGCTCGCGCCTCCGCCTCTCCATCGACAACGTCTTCGACGCCCAGCGCAAAATCACCGACGCGAACGGCGTGGTGCCGCTGAACTATCAGCCGGGCTATATCGACCCCTTGGGCCGCTATATCGAGCTGGAGTGGCGCAAGACCTTCTAATGATTTCCACCCCTCCCCTTCAGGGGAGGGCAGCGAGACTTGGGAACTTGTTCCCTAGCCGGAGCGGGTGGGGTTTCGCGGCCTTGCACTAGGCGGTGTTGACATAAGATTTCAGCCATAGCCGTGCGGCGGCGAGGTTGAGAAAACTCTCGAAGAACAGGACGGTCTTGCCGTTCGGCCGCCGATGCCAGGGCGCATTTACGCGAAGGGCGCACCTCCGATCTCCAACGTCAGGCGCTCCAGCGCGAACTCGATCGCCTGACTGCGGTGATTGCCGGGATCGATCCTCCCGCGCCGTAGCACCCGGGCTGTTGGCGGAGTCCTGCGCCTGTTGCGCTACAAGCGGCCGTCTCATTACGACCGACTATGCTAGCGGTATTTCAAGACCCTTCGGTAGCGAAATCCAGATGACAGTCTGTGCCTCCGGGGAATGGCGGGACAGGTGGCCTTTACCGTGGGTGTCCTCTACCAGCACGAAGCTGCCCGCCTGAACGTGGCGCACCTCTCCGTCGCTTGTCTCGTATTCTACCGACCCATCCAGTCTGACCGTGAGCACCGGCTCCGGCACCTTGTGCCAAGCAACCTCGCGCATGCCCGCCGGGATGTGGGTTATGCGGACGCGAGATGCGGGATAGCTGCCTGTAACGTCGAACGGAACGGCATCGGGATGTACTGCCCTCTTCGTTGTCGGCAATTCGATTTCATCAAAATGGGACTCGCCATCCGAGGTAGCATAGATGCGAAGGCACTTCATGCGGCTGACTCCAACTCGTTGGCTCTGCTGAGGCGAGGCATGCCTACCACAATGATGCCAGCCAGCAACACAGGTCTGGCGCGAGAGTCCGGTTAGGCCGTGTGACATAAGATTTCAGCCATAGTCGCGTGGCGGCGAGGTTGAGGAAGCTCTCGAACGAGAGAAGGGTTTTGTCGTAGCGGGTGGCGATGCGTCGTTGCTGTTTGAGCTTGCCGAACATGCGCTCGACGCGGTTGCGGTCCTTGTAGCGGCGATAGTCGGGATGCTCTGGCACCTTGCGGTTCGCGCGAGGTGGGATGATCGGCAGGATGCCCCGGACGAGCAGGCTTTCCCGGAAGCGATCGCCATCATAGCCCTTGTCCGCGAGCAGCGCCTTGGGTGTGGCGACGGGGATCGCCATCAGCGGTTCGGCAGCGGTGTAATCGGAAGCCTCGCCGCCGGTCAGGATGAAGCCGACAGGCAGTCCTTGATTGTCGCAGCGGGCGTGGATCTTGCTCGTAAAGCCGCCGCGTGATCGACCAAGAGCGTTCGCACAAGCCCCCCTTTTCCGCCCGCTGCCGAGACGTGGCCGCGAACGCTGGTGCTGTCGATCATGTGCTGCCAGTCGTCGGTCAGACCCAGGTCGACCAGTGTTTGCAGCAGGGCATCCCAGACACCCTGTTCGGCCCAGCGACGGAAGCGCACATAGACCGAGTTCCATTTGCCGTAGCGCTCATGCATGTCGCGCCAGGGACAGCCAACCCGCAATACATGCAACATGCCGTTGAGAAAGCGCCGATTATCGCCCGATGGCCGCGCCCAGCGACCACGTTCAGGCGGCAGCAGCGGCCCGATCAACTCCCGCTCCGCGTCCGACAAATCCCCGCGACCCATGACTGCTCCTCAAAAAGCAGTCTTGAATCAGAAGTCGACGCGATTGGGAATCCCTTTTGTCAACACGGCCTAAGCCGACAGACCCCACCCCAACCCCTCCCCTGAAGGGGAGGGGCTTGAATTTGCTGCATCAGCGGGGATGAACGACAACGCTTTTGCGAACTGCGCGGTACAACTCGACCAGCTATAGCGCGCGCCGAGTGCGGCGGCGTCGCGGCGGTCGCGCGTCAGCGCGCGGTCGATGGCGCGGCCGAGGTCTTCGTCGAGAGCGCCGGCGTCGTCGGTGACGATGTCGCCCGGTCCCGGCACCGGGTAGGCGGCAACCGGCGTGCCGCAGCTCAGGGCTTCGATCACGACGAGGCCGAAAGTGTCGGTGCGGCTTGGAAAGACGAACACGTCGGCGCCCGCATAGGCCGACGCAAGCACCTCGCCGCTGAGCTTGCCAAGGAACAGTGCGCCCTGATGGCGGGCTTTCAATTCGGCGAGCGCGGGACCGTCGCCGACGACGACCTTCGTGCCCGGCCGGTCGCAGTCGAGGAAGGCGCCGATATTCTTCTCGACCGCCACGCGGCCGACATAAAGCTGGATCGGGCGCGCGAGGCCGGCATAGGCGGGATGCGGCGCGCGGTCGGGGTGGAACAGGGCGTGGTCGACGCCGCGTTCCCACATCATCGTCTGCGTCAGGCCCTGATCGGCCAGTTCGCGCGCCAGGCTGCGCGTCGCGACCATGATGTGCCGCGCGGGACGATGGAACCAGCGGATGAAACGCCAGACGAAGGCGGGCGAAACGGGAAGCCGCGCCGCGACATATTCGGGAAAGCGCGTGTGATAGGCGGTGGTGAAGGGAAAGCCATTATCGAGGCACCAGCGCCGCGCCGCGAGCCCCAGCGGTCCTTCGGTCGAGATATGGATCGCCTGCGGCGCAAAGGCGCGAATGCGGCGCCCGACCGCGCGCCGCCCGGCAAAGGCGAGGCGGATTTCGGCATAGGAGGGGCAGGGGATCGACCGGAACAGGTCGGGCGAGATCACCCCGACCTCATGCCCCTCTGCGCGAAGCTCGCCGATCGTCGCCTGGAGCGTGCGGACGACACCGTTGACCTGCGGCTCCCACGCGTCGGTGACGATCAATATCCTCATGCGGCGGCGGGCAGTGCAAGCTGCGTCGGCGCGCTCCGCGCGGCGACTTCCTTTGCCCAATGGAGGATCTCCATGGTGCCGTCATGATGTTCGACCAGCGCGGTGCAACCCTCGACCCAGTCGCCGTCGTTATAATATTCGGTGCCCTCGATCTCGCGCATTTCCGCGCTGTGGATATGGCCGCACACGACGCCGTCGACGCCGCGCGAGCGCGCCGCATGGGCGACGACTTCCTCGTAGCGGCCGATGAACTGGACCGCGTTCTTGACCTTGTGCTTGGCGACCATCGACAGCGACCAATAGGGCAGGCCCAGCTTGCCGCGGACCCAGTTGACCACGACATTGCACTTCATCAGCGTGGTGTAGGCGGCGTCGCCGACAAAGGCGAGCCAGCGGTGCGCCAGCATCACCGCGTCGAATTCGTCGCCATGGACGACGAGCAGCTTGCGGCCGTCAGCGGTTTCATGGATCGCCTCGCGGCGGATCTCGACGCCGCCGAAATCGAAGCCGTCGAAAGGCTTGCACATCTCGTCATGGTTGCCGGGGACATAGACGACGCGCGTGCCGCGCTTCGCCCGCTTCAGCACGCGCCAGACGACGTCATTATGCTCGGGCGGCCAGAAATGGCGCTTCTTGAGCCGCCAGCCATCGATGATGTCACCGACGAGGTACAAGGTTTCGCAATCGACATGGTCGAAAAAGTCGATCAGCAGCGGCGCATTGCAGCCGCGCGTACCAAGATGGATGTCGCTGACCCACACCGTGCGATAGCTCCGCCGTTCGCCGATCACGCGTTCGGGAATATGCGGTTCACTCGAAAAAGGGTCGGTAAATCGGGCGGGTATCGGCAGGGTCGAAATCGAGGCCATGTCTCACTCCGTAAACAGCCTTTGGCTGCCCCCGGCCTAGACAGGAGATTTGTTACATGCGGGGAATCAAAGTCGCGACAGTTTGAAGAAAGTTTGAGGTCGCTTTGGTGACGTTGCCTATTTGACACATGTTCGCGTTAACCATGATCCAATCAGGTTCGCCGGATCACCAAATTCCTGATTTCGCTCATGTCTTCCATCGCAAAGCGCACGCCTTCGCGGCCGAGTCCGCTGTCCTTCACCCCGCCATAGGGCATATTGTCGACGCGATAGGAGGAGACGTCGTTGACGACGATGCCGCCGACGTCGAGATGGTCCCACGCCGCCAGCACCTTGTGCAGGTCGCGCGTGAACAGCCCGGCCTGGAGCCCGAATTTGCTGTCGTTGACCTCGGCCAGCGCGGCGTCCCAGTCGGTGAATTGCGACAGGATGACAACCGGGCCGAACGCTTCCTCGCGCACGACATCGGTATCGGCGGGGACATTTTCGAGCAAGGTCGCTTCGAGCATATTGCCGTCGCACCCGCCGCCCGCCAGCAGCGTGGCGCCCGCCGCGACCGCATCGTCGATCCAGCCCTTCAGCCGCTGCGCTTCCTTGGCGGAGATCATCGGGCCGATGAAGGTGTCGCGGTGCTTGGGATCGCCCGATTTCAGCGTCTTGACCCGCGCGGTCAGCATGTCGCGGAACCGATCGTAGACGTCGGCATGGATGATCGCGCGCTGCACATGGATGCAGCTTTGCCCCGACTGATAATAGCCGCCGAAGATGATGCGTTCGAGCGCATGATCGAGGTCGGCGTCGCTGTCGACGACCACCGCGGCGTTGCCGCCGAGTTCGAGCACGACCTTTTTCTTGCCCGCCTTCGCCTTCAACTCCCAGCCGACGCCGGGCGATCCGGTGAAGCTGAGCAGCTTCAATCGCGCGTCGGTGGTGAACAGGTCGGCGCCGTCGCGGCTCGCGGGCAGGATGCTGAACGCACCTTCGGGAAGAACGTCGCATTCGGCGAGCACCTCGCCCATGATGATCGCGCCCAGCGGCGTCAGCGACGCGGGCTTCATCACGAACGGACAGCCCATCGCAATCGCGGGCGCGATCTTGTGCGCGGCGAGGTTCAGCGGGAAGTTGAACGGCGAGATAAAGCTGCACGGCCCGATCGGCACGCGCTTCCACATCCCCATATAGCCCTTGGCGCGCGGCGAAATATCGAGCGGCTGGACCTCGCCGTAATTGCGCGTCGCTTCCTCGGCGGCGATGCGGAAGGTGTCGATCAGGCGGGTGACCTCGCCCTCGCTGTCGGCAATGGGCTTGCCCGCCTCGACGCAGAGTGCATAAGCAAGCTCGTCGAACCGCTCCTGAAAGCGCGCGACACAATGGCTGAGCACATCGCGCTTCTCATAGCTCGCGAGCCGCGCCATCGGCTCGGCGGCGCGCACGGCGCCGGCGATCGCCTCGTCGATGATATCCGGGGTGGCGAGCGCGGTGCGAAACGCGACCTCGCCGGTGAATTTGTCGGTCACGACAAGGTCGCTGTTCGGCTGCGCGGCCTTGTTGTTGAGATAGAGCGGGTAGACGGTTTTGAGTTTCATTCAGCTTCTCCCCCCTCCCGCTTGCGAGAGGGGTCGGGGGTGGGCCAGCGGCGGTGAACTAGCCCACCCCGCTGCGACTAGCGAGCAAGCTCGCAAGTCTCGCTGCCCCTCCCGCGTGCGGGAGGGGGTGAGAATTACAGTTCCTTTGACAATCTTTTGATGTCGTTGTTCAAAATCTGATCGTTTTCCGAATAATCGACCGGGCAGTCGATCAGGTGCACGCCCGGCGTGTCGAGACAATTTGCCAGCAGCGCCTTCAGATGCGCGGCGCTTTCGACGCGGTGGCCGCTCGCGCCATAGCTTTCGGCATATTTGACGAAATCGGGGTTGCCATAAGTCAGCCCCCAATCCTTGAAGCCCATATTCGCCTGTTTCCAGCGGATCATGCCATAGCTGTTGTCGTTGAGGATGAGCACGGTGAGGTTGAGGCCGAGGCGCACCGCGGTCTCCATCTCCTGGCTGTTCATCATGAAACCGCCGTCGCCGCAGATCGCCATCACCTTGCGGTCGGGATAGAGCATCGCCGACATCATCGCGCTCGGCAGCCCCGCGCCCATCGTCGCGAGCGCATTGTCGAGCAGCACGGTGTTCGGCTTGCACGCGGTATAGCCGCGCGCGAACCAGATCTTGTAGACGCCATTGTCGAGGCAGATGATCCCGTCGTCGGGCATCGCGTCGCGGACCGATTGCACCAGATGCGGCGGAAAGATCGGGAAACGGTCGTCCTGCGCCAGCGGCGCGGTATGGTCGACCTCGGCCTGACGATAGGCGAGCAGATGGTCGAATTTCCAGCCGCCATTGGGGACGATGTCTTCCTTCATCTGCCACACCGCATTGGCGATGTCGCCGATCACCTCGATGTCGGGGAAATAGACGGGATCGACCTCGGCGGTCTTGGTCGACACATGGATCACCGTTGGCCCGCCGCGCTGCATGAAAAAGGGCGGCTTTTCGATCACATCGTGGCCCAGGTTGACGATGCAGTCCGACGCCTCGACCGCGCGGTGAACGAAATCGCCCGCCGACAAGGCCGCGCAGCCGAGGAATTTCGGGTGTCGCTCGTCGATCACGCCCTTGCCGAGCTGCGTCGTCAGGAAGGGGATGCCGGTCTTTTCGATGAATTGCAGCAGCATCCGGCTGGTCATCGTGCGGTTGGCGCCCGCGCCGATGACGAGCACGGGCGATTTCGCCTTTTCGAGCGCCTTCACCGCTTCGCGGATCGATTTGACGTCCGCCGTGGGCCGGCGGACATGGCTGCGCTTCAGCGGCAGGCTGTCGGTATGTTCGTCGGCGATGTCTTCGGGCAGCTCGATATGCACCGCGCCGGGCTTTTCTTCCTCGGCCAGCCGGATGGCTTCGCGCACGCGGCTCGGGATATTGTCCGACGAGGCCATCTGGTGCGTGAATTTGGTGATCGGCCCCATCATCGCGACGACGTCGAGGATCTGGAAACGGCCTTGTTTGGACTTCTTGATCGGCTTTTGACCCGTAATCATCATCATCGGCATCCCGCCGAGCTGCGCATAGGCCGCGGCGGTGACGAAGTTGGTCGCGCCGGGGCCGAGCGTCGCTAGGCAGACGCCGGTCTTGCCCGTGTGCCGGCCGTAAGTGGCGGCCATGAAGCCCGCGCCCTGTTCGTGGCGCGTCAGGATCAGCTTGATCTTCTTCGATCGCGACAGGCTGTCGAGGAAGTCGAGATTTTCCTCGCCCGGCACGCCGAAAATATATTCGACGCCTTCTTCCTCCAGACATTCGATGAACAGGTCGGATGCTTTTTTCATGCGTGTCGCCCCCTTAAGCCGCGCACCGCCATGGTGCGGCCCCAGATCATGCCGGCGACCCCTCGGCATCATATCGTAGCAGCGGCGCCCGTCATAAGCCCGCGAGTCCCTGCTGCTTCACGCAGGATTTGTAACGAGGGGGGAGGGGGTTGTCACGCAGGGTGTCTTCGGTCGCATTGGATAAGATTCGCGCAGAGGCCGCAGAGATCGCAGAGGGAAAGGAGATTTTCGATAAGCGCGGAAAACTGCGCAACTTCACTCGGAATTTGCGTTGCAGGCGTTTTCCGTCGGAGTGCGCGGCCGCGCTTAAAGCGACAAAGGATACACATGGGCGCGCCGAAAATGTCTCCTTTGTGGCTTTAAGCGAAATCGCGTGCGGTGCCGTCGCCGGGGGTGTCTGGTTCAGGCGGCGGGGCGGGGCTTGGGGCATGAGCCGAAGCTAGCGCGGGGCGATCGTGTAGGACAGGAGATTTCGGCGGCGGCGAATTTGGGAGATAAGTAAGCTGTCGCCGCAATTCCCCAACGTCATATCCCCACGACCTTGCGCAGCGCCTGGTTCATGCGCGATTGCCAGCCGGGGCCGCCGGCCTTGAAGGCTTCGAGCACTTCGGAGTCGAGCCGGATCGAGACGGCGACCTTGGTCTTGTCGGCTTTCGGCCGTCCGCCGACATTCCGACGCATCTTGTCCGCCAGCGCGGGGAAGGCTTCGGCAAAGGGGCGCGCCTGCGCCAGTTGCTCGTCGGTCGCTTCGGGCGCGTCGGGATCGCTGGCGATCATCCGCTGAATTTCCTTTTCGCTCGGACGTCCGGTCATCGTCATAACAGGCCTCTTTCCTTTTTGCTGGCGTGGCGCATCGAGATCACCGACACCCCTTCGGTGCCGAGAAGGGCGAACACCACCGCAATCATTCCATCGTCGAGGCGCCCGATCGCCATATGCCGACCACCCTTCGCCGGGATCACCTGGGCCGACAGGAAAAACTCTTCCGACAGATCGGCGAAATCGAACCCGTGCTTGGCGAGATTGATCTGCCGCTTCGATTCGTCCCAGAGGATCATTGAGGGTTATTGTATATACATAATATATAGGGGTCAAGTATCCGTATATACAGATACTGCGCGACGGAGCATCGTCCACACCAGCATTATAATTCCAACATTATGCACAGGGCAGTTTTTGGAGGGCACCTGTCACCGCAGTTCATATTTGTGGGTTGGCACTTTTGGGGTGATGACCACACGGGCTGGTGATCTGCTGCGGAGCACGCTACGAAAGAGTAATGCGCGAACACATTATCAGTGAGATTCAAAGGCTGGCTGAACTCAACGATGGACAAGCACCGGGCCAAACCGCCTTCGTTGGGGCAACCGGCATAGGTGAAGCAAAGTGGCGCGGGAAATATTGGGCACGATGGGGTGACGCCCTTATCGAAGCGGGTTTTCAGCCGAACGCTTGGACTAATAAGTTAGACCCGGAAGCCATTCTTGAAGGTGTTATCACGGCCTGCCGCCATTATGGGAAGCTGCCTGTGAAGGCCGAGTTTTCCATGCTCCGCGCTTCCGATCCGTCAATCCCGCTGCCAAATACCATTAGGAACCATTTTGGCAGGCAGGATGATTTGGTCGCTGCTCTGCGGAAGTATGCTGGCGCAAAGCCCGAATACGCGGATGTGCTTGCAATGCTGCCCGCCGCGACGACAACCCAGCCAGCGAAACCAAGCGGCTCGAAGGCAGTCGATGGGCATGTTTACCTCATCAAGTCGGGTGCATTTTACAAGGTCGGCCGCAGCGACGAACTGGAACGGCGCGTGAAAGAGATACGGATCGCCCTACCTGAAGCCGCCACGCTCATCCACGCGATAGCCACGGATGACCCACCAGGTATTGAAGCATATTGGCATCGGCGCTTTGCAGACCGACGCGCTAATGGCGAATGGTTCAAGCTAACGCCTGACGATGTGAAGGCGTTTCTGCGACGCAAGTTCCAGTAATGACCACATGCGGCGGACCTGAGCGGCGGTAGCCCGTTAGCGTCAGGGAACAAGCGGCAGTCAATTTAACTCAAAATACAGTTCACAAGCAAACCATCGAAGCTATCCCGATGACACCCCGCCGAACGGAACTCAATCCACGTCGAACAGCCCCGCCAATTGCTCGACCATCGTGCCGCCCAATTGCTCGGCGTCCATGATCGTCACCGCGCGGCTGTAGTATCGCGTCACGTCGTGGCCGATGCCGATCGCGCAGAGTTCGACGGGCGAGCGGTTTTCGATCCATTCGATGACTTGCCGCAGATGCTGGTCGAGATAGGCGCCGTGGTTGACCGACAAGGTGCTGTCGTCGACCGGCGCGCCGTCCGAAATCACCATCAATATCTTGCGTTCTTCGGGACGGCCGATGATCCGCTGGTGCGCCCACATCAGCGCCTCGCCGTCGATATTTTCCTTGAGCAGCCCCTCGCGCATCATCAGCCCCAGCGACTTGCGCGCGCGGCGATAGGGTTCGTCGGCGGGCTTGTAGATGATGTGGCGGAGGTCGTTGAGGCGGCCGGGGTGCGCGGGGCGGCCCGCGGCGAGCCAGTCCTCGCGGCTTTGCCCGCCCTTCCATGTGCGCGTGGTGAAGCCGAGGATTTCGGTCTTGACGCCGCAGCGTTCGAGCGTGCGCGCGAGAATGTCGGCGCTGATCGCGGCGATGCTGATCGGGCGGCCGCGCATCGACCCGCTATTGTCGATGAGCAGCGAGACGACGGTATCGCGGAAGTCGGTGTCGCGCTCGATCTTGTAGCTCAAGGACTGGCCGGGCGAGACGATGACCCGCGCGAGCCGCGCGGCGTCGAGCTGGCCTTCTTCCTGGTCGAAATCCCACGCGCGGTTCTGCTGCGCCATCAGGCGGCGCTGGAGCCGGTTGGCGAGCTTGGTCACCGCGCCCTGCAAATGCGCCATCTGCTGATCGAGATAGGCGCGCAGCCGGGTGAGTTCGTCGGCGTCGCACAGCTCGGTCGCGGCGATGATTTCGTCATGCTTTTCGGTGAAGCGCAGATAGTTGAAATCGGGAATGTCGCTCGGCAGGCGGTTGGGACGCACGGGCAGCATCCCTTCGTCGCCTTCGCCGCCCATTTCGGGTTCGCCGTCGGCCTCCATCTCCTGCGCGTCGGGGTCGCTGTCGCCATCGTCGGCCTGATCGCCCGCCATTTCGGCGCGCGCATCGACCTGGCTTTCGCCGGCACCGCCGTCTTCGCTTTCCTGCTCTTCCTGACTTTCTTCGGCTTCGGTCTGATCGTCTTCGCCGCCGTCCTCGGCGCCTTCCTCCAGCGGCTCGTCGCTCTGGATGAGGTCGAGGTGGCGGAGCGCGAGCTTCGCAGTTTCGGCGAACGCGGCCTGATCGTCGAGCAGCATCGACAGCGCGGTCAAATCGCCGCCCGCTTCCTTGCTGATCCATTCGCGCACCAGCGACAGGCCCGTTTCGGTCCCCTGCGGCGCGCGTTCGCCCGTCAGCGCCTCGCGCAGCATCAGTTCCAGCGCGCTCGACATCGGGACATCGGCCCGATCCTGCGCGCGGCTGATCGGGTCCGATCGCATCCGCATCGCGAGGCTGGCGGCCAGATTTCCGCGCATCCCCGCCATATGGCGTGCGCCCAGCGCCTCGACCCGCGCGCGCTCCATCGCGTCGAACGCCGCGGCGGCGATAGGTTCGGCGGGGCGCGCGGCATTGTGGATCTTGTCGCTGTGATGCTTCATCCGCAGCGCATAGGCGTCGGCGAAGCCGCGCGCCTCGGCGACCTGATCGGCGGGCAGGGTGCGCGACGGGGTCGGCACCTTGATCGCCTTGCCGACCTGCGCGGGCGCGTCGGCGGTAAAGCCCACCTCGACCTCGGCATCGCGCGTCACCGCGCGCGCGACGCTCGACAGCGCGGCCTTGAAATCGTCGAGGGGGGATTGGGCGGTCATCTTGTGGGGCGGTCTTCTAAAGCCCTCCCCCTCGATGGGGGAGGGTTGGGTGGGGGTGATGTCTCGTCCAAAGCCTTTGTCAGAAGGGTAGCGACACCGTCAATATTGGCGAGCACATCATTGTTCCAGAAACGGATCACGCGATAGCCGTCCTTTTCGATGATCGCCGTGCGCGGCGCGTCGATGTCCTCATGATGCTGGCCGCCGTCGATTTCTATCACCAGACGTGCGCGGTGGCTGGCAAAATCGGTGATATATTGGCGGATCGGAACCTGGCGGCGGAAACGCCAGGCGGGAAAGGCGGTGCGCAAGAGCGTCCAGATTTTTCGTTCGGCATCGGTCATGTCGGCGCGCAATTTACGCGCTCGCTGGACGGCGCCGTCCGGTGGCTTCCGCTTCATCGCCAAGGTCCGGGGTGATCATCGGCGCGGCGATTGACCGGCCTTCCTCCTTGATGGGGGAAGGATACGAAGCCTTGCCCGCGACAGCGGGCTAGGCGGAGTTGGATGGGGGTGACGGTGCGTCCTTGCGCTATCGTCTCAGGCCGAGAGCGCACCCCCTCCGCTGCGACTAAGCCAGCAAGCTGGCAAGTCTCGCTGCCTCCCCCATCGAGGGGGAGGGGATCAGTTGGTTTCACGGCCGTGATGGAGAAATACTGCTTCACGATAGCTGCACGGTACCCAGCTTTTGGCTTGGAGGGAATATAGCTAAGCTCGCTTGACCCCGCGCCATCGTGGGCGCATCGGCGCGATATGTCCTCCCCCGCACTCTCCCCCATGAAACGGCCGTGGGTCGTCATCGCCTGCGCCGCCTTCATCGTCACGCTGGCGATGGGCGTGCGCCAGTCGTTCGGGCTGTTCCTGCCGCAGATGAGCGTCGACATCGGCATCAGCCGGTCGGACTTCGGCCTTGCGATGGCGCTCCAGAACCTGCTGTTCGGGCTCGTCCAGCCCTTCGTCGGCGCTCTGGCCGACAAGCATGGCGCGGGGCGGGTCGTGCTCGCGGGAGCGCTGCTCTATGCGCTCGGGCTGATCGGCGCGGCGTTTGCGACCGATGCGATCGGGCTGCATATCAGCTTCGGCATTTTCATCGGCATGGCGCAGTCGGCGACGACCTTTGTCGTCGTGCTGGGCGCGGTCGGCCGTGTCGTCAGCCCCGAAAAGCGCAGCACCGCTTTCGGCATCGTCACCGCGGGCGGCTCATTGGGGCAGTTTCTGATGGTGCCGTTTGCGTCGATTCTGCTGCGGGACATCGGCTATCACGAGACTCTGTGGATCATGGCGGGGCTGGTTGCGCTGTGCGGCCTGCTCGCGATCGGCGTCGCGGGGCGCACCGACGGCTCGGCTACGCTGGCGGCCGAGGAACAGAGCGCGCGCGAGGCGCTGCGCGAGGCGGCGGTCCACCGCGGGTACTGGCTGCTCAACGCGGGCTTTTTCGTCTGCGGCTTTCATATCGCCTTCATCGCGACGCACCTGCCCGCCTATCTCGACGACAAGGGGCTGGGGATCGAGATCGGCGCGCAGGTGCTCGCGCTCGTCGGGCTGTTCAACATCCTCGGTTCCTATATATTCGGCCGCGCGGGCGATGTGATGCGCCAGAAATATGTGCTCTCGGCGCTCTACACCGCGCGCTCGGCGGTGATCGCGTTGTTTCTGTTCGTGCCGCTCAGCCACGCGAGCGCGCTGGTTTTCGCGGGCGCGATGGGCTTCCTGTGGCTCGGCACCATCCCGCTCACCAGCGGGATCGTCGGGCGCATCTTCGGCGTCCGCCACCTGTCGATGCTCTATGGCATCGTCTTCCTCAGCCATCAGATCGGCAGCTTCTTTGGCGCGTGGACGGCGGGGCTGATCTTTGACGCCACGGGCAGCTATAATATCGCCTGGGGTTTCGCGATCGCGCTGGGGCTGTTCGCGGGGCTCGTCCACCTGCCGATCGCCGACGCGCCGGTCAAACGGTTGCAGGCGGCATGAAGCTGGCGCGGCAGGACGCGATTGCGCTGGCGCTGTTCGCCGCGATCGCTGCGGGCGGTCTGTGGCTGTGGACCGGCGAGGGGCCGGCCGTCTGGCTCGCCGATTTTGCGGTGATGTGCGGCTTTTAGTCGCTTAGCGGTCGTCGCCGACTTCGGCGGTGCGATGGCAGATCGCTTCATGCTCCGCTTTCGTCAACGCCGGGTCGGGGTCCAGCCGGAAAATATGCGCCCACGGCGTCGCCACGCGCTCGGGCCGCGCGCTTTTGCCCGCGACGACGTCGATGAAATCGCGGCAGGCGGGCGCGCTCAGCAGGAAATTGCTGTGGCCGGTTGACCCGCGCGACACGTCGGTCGTGTCGATCACCGTCAACCCGGCACGCGGCGCGGGATAGCAGCGTTGGGGGAGGCCCTTCGCTTTGAGGTCGTCCGCCTCGAACGGATTGAAACAATAGGGCGAGCCGAGCCGCGGATAGCCGTGGATCGCGCGCGATGCGGCGAGCGCCTTGTCGGCGCGCGACGTATAGATGGTGATCCGCCGGTCGTTCGCGACGCGCCGCGGCGACAGCACCTCTTCCTCGATGTCGCGCTCGAACGTCTCGCGGTCGATGTCGGGCGAGGCGAGGATGATGTTCGAAATATTGCTGCTGTCGGCGTTGCTCGACGTGCGATCGACATAGGCGACCGCGGGGATCACCAGCCGTGCGCCGAGCGAGTGCGAGACGATGACGATCTCCTTGACCCAGCCCTGTTCGGCGAGGGTTTTCAGGAAATCGCGGAAGTTGCGGACGTCGTGATACATGTTCGTTTCATCGACGACATAGCTGAAGAGCTTGCCCTGCGACGGCCAGCTATATTCGATGATCGGCCCGTCGAAGCCCGTCATCCGCGCGATCTGCGCCGCATCCTTCGAGGTGGTCGCGAAATTCTCACGATAGCCGTGGACATAAAGCAGGACGCGGCCCTGTCGCCGGTCGGTTTCGGCCTGTAGCGCGCGCCACCAGTCGGGTGCCGTCTGGAAAGCGAGCGGGGGCAGGAACCGCTTCTTCTTTCCCACCACGACATCGCGCGGCGCGTTGAAGCGGCCGTACCGCACGCTGTCGCCGCGGTGATGGAGCAGTTCGATCTCGCTCGTTCGGCAGTCGGGCAGGCGGCTCGTCGCAAAGAAATGGGGCAGAGCCTCGCCATCGACGACCGCGCCGGGCTGCGCGGCGCAGCGCTGGTCGGCGACATATTCGGCGTGGCGGATCTTGCCATAATCGACCGCCGCAATGCTGCACCCCGACAGCGCAAGCGCGGCACCACAGGCCGCCGCCAGTTGACGGGCACGCGTCATTTGGCGATTACGCTTTCGGGCAAATCTTCGCCGAACACGCGCTGATAATATTCGGCGACGATCATCCGTTCGGCCTCGTCGCATTTGTTGAGGAAGGAAAGGCGGAAAGCGAAACCGATATTGTTGAAGATCGCGGTATTCTGCGCCCAGCTGATGACCGTGCGCGGCGACATGACGGTCGAGATATCGCCGTTGATGAAACCCTGGCGGGTCAGATCGGCGACCTTGACCATATTGGCGACGGTCGTGTCGTCGGTGTCGGGCACCTTGGCGAGGACGATCGCGCTTTCGGTGGCGGCGGGCAGATAATTGAGCGTGACGACGATGTTCCAGCGGTCCATCTGGCCCTGGTTGATTTGCTGCGTGCCGTGATAGAGGCCGCTTGTGTCGCCGAGGCCCACGGTGTTTGCGGTCGAGAAGAGGCGGAAATACGGGTTCGGGCGGATCACGCGATTCTGATCGAGCAGGGTCAGCTTGCCCTCGGTTTCCAGCACGCGCTGGATCACGAACATCACGTCGGGGCGGCCCGCGTCATATTCGTCGAAGACGAGTGCGGTCGGGGTCTGGAGCGCCCAGGGGAGCAGGCCTTCGCGAAATTCAGTGACCTGCTGGCCCTCGCGCAGCACGATCGCGTCGCGGCCGACCAGATCGATACGGCTGATATGCGCGTCGAGGTTGACGCGAATACACGGCCATTTCAGCCGCGCTGCGACCTGTTCGATGTGCGTCGACTTGCCGGTGCCATGATAGCCCTGCACCATCACGCGGCGGTTATATTTGAAGCCCGCGAGGATCGCGAGGGTGGTGTCGCCGTCAAAGACATAGGCGGGATCAAGGTCGGGCACGCGCGCGTCGGACTCGCTGAATGCCGGCACTTTCATGTCGATATCGACCCCGAAAACCTCGCGCGCATCGACCTCGATATCGGGCGCTGCCAGCAGCGTCGATCCATGATGGTCGGGGAGGCTGTTCGGGATATCGGTCATGTTCTCTGTCGCCTTAAAATCATGTCCCTTCTCCCTTGAGGGGAGAAGGATACGGAGCCTTGCCGCGGAGCGGCTAGGCGCAGTTGGATGAGGGTGAGCGGCGCGAAGTGCCGCGCGAGCCTGCGGCTCGCATACCCCTCACCCAGCTACGACTAGCCAGCAAGCTGGCAAGTCTTCGCAACCCTCTCCCTCAAGGGGAGAGGGAGAGTCGGGTTGCGCCGCGGTATCTTCATGGGTTGCGCCTTGCAACGCCTTTTCAGAGGAGGTCCAGCGCCTTCATCACCGCCGACTGGTCGTAATAGGGACGCTCGCAGACGATCTTGTCGCTGCCGGGGGCAAATTCGAAGCTCGCGGCCATGCGGATACGGAACGCCTTGCCCGTCGGTTCGATCGTGCGCAGGCCCAGCTTCAGCGGCCCCAGATGGGTGCCGGTGAGCCAGAATTCGACGAGCACCGTATCGCTTGCCGCGTCGGCGGCAATCGCGATCACCTCGTTGGCCTGATCGGGAAAAGGCTCGCGCGACGAGGCGAAATAGGAACGCACCGCCGCCTCGCCATCAAAGATGGTGCCGGGGCCCATGAGCTCGTAGCGCGGATGATCGAAGGTCGCGATGACGCCGTCCCAGTCGTGCGTGATCTCCAGCGCCATATGGCGGCGCACCACCTCGATCCGTGCTGCGTCCAGGTCGTTCATCGCGCGTCTCCTATGCGAATGCCTTGGTCTTCCTCAGCAACTGATATGCCTCAACGACTTCGCCGAGTCGCGTCTCGAAACTGCGATCGCCGCCATTCCGGTCGGGATGATATTTACGCACCAGCTCGCTGTAGCGGCGGCGCAGCGCGGCGCGGTCGGCATCAGCGGCGAGGCCCATCAACTGCATCGCGGCATGTTCTTCGCGCGACAGGGCGGGATTCGCCGCCTCGCGCCGCGCTTCGTCCATCCGTTGCCGGAACCGCGCGCCGAGCGCGTCCATCGGATCCTTGAAATCGGCCCAGCGCGGCGGCAGGTCGGCGCTGCCCGCGGCGCGAAAGGCGCGGCTTTCGGTTTCCCAGCCGGCGGTCGGCGATTGCGCCGCCATGATCTGATCGGCGTTCATCCCTTCGAAGAAATTATAGCCGGCATTGAATTCGCGCACATGGTCGAGGCACAGCCAGCGATAAGGCGGCGGGCCGTCGGGCGAGCGATGCGCCGATGCGGGCGCGCGAAATTCCCCCGGCTCACGGCAATCGGGCACGGCGCAGCGGTCCTCGCGGGCGACGCGGCCATGGAAACGGGAGGGGCGGGCAGAGGACGGCAAGAGCGGCTTTCGGGTCGTGGGAAGCTCTTATAATTTGGCGACGAAGCGCTTATGGTCAACCCCATGAACAGCAACGGCCCCGTACAGCAAGAAATGGAAAGCCTGCTCGCCGCAGCCTTTCCCGACGCAAATTTCACCCTCAGCAACGACAGCGCCAGGCATCACGGCCATGCGGGCGACGACGGCAGCGGCGAATCGCATTTCAGCCTGGCCATCGAATGGGCGGGTTTTGCGGGCATGAACCGTGTCGCGCGGCAGCGCACGGTGAACAAGGCGCTCGGCGACCTGCCGGGGCAGCGCGTCCACGCGCTCGCGATCCGCGCGACGGCGCCGGGCGAATAGAGGCGCGAATGGCAGAGCACCGCATCTATGGCATGAGCTTTGCGAGCGTCTATCCGCACTATGTGACCAAGGCCGAGCGCAAGGGTCGCACTAGGGAAGAGGTCGACGCGATCATCCGCTGGCTGACCGGCTATAGCCAGACGGAACTGGAAGCCCGGATCGCCGAGCGCGTCGATTTCCGGGCCTTTTTTGCCGATGCGCCCGCGATGAATGCGGCGCGCGACCAGATCAAAGGGGTTATCTGCGGCATTCGCGTCGAAAATATCGAGGAACCGCTGATGCGCGAGATCCGCTATCTCGACAAGTTGATCGACGAACTCGCGAAAGGCAAGGCGATGGAGAAAATCTTGCGCCTGCAAGCGAGTGCAAACGGCTGACATAAGGAAAGGCCCGGCTGATGTTTGACGTTATCACCCCCTCGACCCATGACCTCGGCGCGTTCGAGGTGCGCCGCAGCCTGCCCAACAAGGCGCGCACGATGGTCGGGCCGTTCATTTTCGTCGACCAGTTCGGCCCGGCGCATTTCGACATCGGCAAGGGCATGGACGTGCGGCCGCATCCGCACATCAACCTTGCCACCGTCACCTATTTGTTCGAAGGCGCGATCGACCATCGCGACAGCCTGGGCACCTATGCGACGATCCGCCCCGGCGCGTGCAACCTGATGACCGCGGGGCGCGGTATCGTTCATTCGGAGCGCACGCCGCAGGCCGAGCGCGCGACGGGATCAGCGATTTCGGGGATGCAGACCTGGCTCGCGCTTCCCGACGGCAAGGAAGAAATCGACCCGGCGTTCGAGCATGTCGCGAAGGACGACCTGCCGCTGGTCGATGATGGGAGCGTGTCGGCGCGCGTCATCATGGGCAGCCTGTGGGGGGCGACGTCGCCGATCACCCAGCACAGCGCCACCATCTATGCCGACATATTGATGAACGCCGGGGCGACGATCCCGATCGACGCCGAAGCCGACGAGCGTGCGGTGCTGGTGGCGCTGGGCGATGCGACCCTCGATGGCGAGGCGCTCGAACGCTACAGCCTCTATATCTTGAAGCCGGGGCAGGCGATGCTACTGCGCGCGACCAGCGATGCGCGCGTGATGCTGCTGGGCGGCGAGGCGTTCACGACGCCGCGGCATGTGTGGTGGAATTTCGTCAGCTCGTCGCGCGACCGGATCAACGAGGCGAAGCACGACTGGAAAGAAGGCAAGTTTCCGATCGTTCCCGGCGACAGCGAGGAGTTCATTCCGATCCCCGAAGTGCCGAAGACGGTGAGTTACCCCTGAGGGTTGGAGAGGCGGACCCCGGACCTCTTAACGTCCGTCACCCTGAACTTGTTTCAGGGTCCATGGCCCAGCGGTTTCCTGCCGCGCCGCACGTGATGAGATGTTAGGCCATGGATGCTGAAACAAGTTCAGCATGACGGACTTATGGGGCCGCCAACCGCCCCCAATGCCGCTCGCTCGTTGACCCCTCGTTAACCAATATCCGTCATAGCATCGCGATCATTCAGGGACTTGGGTGCGCAATGAAATTCGATCCGATCAATCCGGCGACGCCGATCCTCGACGAGTCGGTCGCAAGCGATTGCGGCGCGCTGGCCGTCGGGTGCAGCGATGCCGCCGGACGGATCAAGCGCGCGACCGACCAGATGGACCGCCAGGTCGCCGAACTCGGCAGGCTGGAGGATTATGTCGTCAGCCTGGAGGCCGACCAGCGCCAGATCGCCGATTCGACCGACGAGGCGAAACTGCTGTCGGCGCGAGCGTGCGAACAGCTCGATGCCGGCGCCGAGCGCGTCAATACGGCGGTCAGCGAATTCCGGTCGGTGATCGACCTTGTCGCGCGACTGGGCACGCACGTCACCAATTTTGCCGCGGTGATGGAGCAGGTGCAGCAGGTCAGCCAGTCGATCGAATCGATCGCGAAGACCACCAACATGCTCGCGCTCAATGCAGCGATCGAGGCCGAGCGCGCGGGCGATGCCGGGCGCACCTTTGCCGTCGTCGCGGCCGAGGTGAAGAAGCTGGCGCAAAATACGCGCGGCGCGACCGACGAAATCCGCCGCTCGATCGGCAGCCTTGCCGCCGAGGCGAGCGGGCTCGTCACCGAAATCCAGACCGGGGTCGAACAGTCGAGCCGCGCCGAGGCACAATTCGAAACGATCACCGACGCGCTCCACGATGCGACGCATCTCGTCGCGCTGCTCGACGACCAGAGCGACCGGATCGCGCAGTCGAGCGCGATGGTCCATGCCAATGGCGCCAAGGTGCGCGACGCGCTCGACCGTGTCGTCACTTCGGTGCGCGACAATAGTTCGACGCTGGCGGGCACGCGCGATTCGATCCTGACGATGGAACATGTGTCGAACCGCATGTTCAATGCGGTGATCTCCGCCGGAGTCAGCCCGCAGGATTCGGCCATCGTCGCGCTTGCGGCGAAGGTGCGCGACGAGTTCGTCGGCCTGGCCGAACGCGCGCTCGCGCGTGGCGAGCTGACGATGGAGCAATTGTTCGACACCGATTATGTGCGCGTGCCGGACTCGAACCCCGAACGGTTCCGCACCACGTTATGCGACTGGGCCGATGCGAACTGGCGGCCGCTGTTCGACCGCATCGTCGCCGAACATCCCGAAATCAAGATGTCGTCGGCGGGCGACATGAACGGCTTTTTGCCGACGCATATCACCGACTGCTCGCGCGCGCCGACCGGCGAACTTGAACATGACACCGCGCATTGCCGGAACGGCCGTATCCTTTATGACGAGACCGACGCCGCCGCGAAACGCAGCACCGCGCCATTTTTCATGACGGTCTATCGGCAGGAAGGCGACGGGATCAATTATCTGACCGTGCGCAACGTCTATATGCCCGCGATTATCGGCGGCCGCCGCTGGGGCGATGTCGAGGTGGCGTACCAGCTTTAACGCGGTGCTGCTGGCGGGGGTGGCTGCGCTGGATATTGTTCCATCGCCGGGTCGATCATCGCTCCCGCAGGGGCATCGTCGGTCCAGATCGCGATGGTCGGTTTAAGCCCATGATCGTCGAGCAGGCCGAGCCGGACCGCGCGCATGTGCGGCCCCGCCGACGACGCGGCAAAAAGCTGCGTCCCGCAAGCCGGGCAAAAGGACCAAATGATCTCGCGGCCGCTCGCCGCTATTCGGCGGTTCGACGCGACCTCGCCGGTCACAGTAATATCGGCGGTCAGGAAGATGCCGTTGTGCGACGGCCCGCCCCCGGCGAGTTTCTGGCACTGGGCGCACCAGCATTGCCGCACGACCAGCGGTTCGCCGTCGATGCGAATGGAAACCGCGTTGCAGGCGCAGCGGCCGCTATAGGCCATGGTGTCAGCCGCCCTGGCGCCGCGCCATGAAGGCAAGCTTTTCGAACAGCATCACATCCTGCTCATTCTTGAGCAGCGCGCCGTGGAGCGGCGGGATCGCCTTGCCGACGTCGCGGTTCTGGAGCACTTCCAAGGGCATGTCCTCGTTGAGCAGCAGTTTGAGCCAGTCGATCAGCTCGCTGGTCGACGGCTTTTTCTTGAGCCCCGGCACTTCGCGAACGTCGTAGAAAATGTCCATCGCGCGGCTGACCAGTGTCTTCTGAATGCCTGGGAAATGGACATCGACGATCGACGCCATCGTGTCGCGGTCGGGGAATTTGATATAGTGGAAGAAACAGCGGCGCAGGAAGGCGTCGGGCAGTTCCTTTTCATTGTTCGAGGTGATGACGACGATCGGGCGTTCCTTGGCGGTGATCGTCTCGTCGGTCTCGTACACATGGAAGGCCATGCGATCGAGTTCCTGAAGCAGATCGTTCGGGAATTCGATGTCGGCCTTGTCGATCTCGTCGATCAGCAGGACGGGGAGCTTGGGGCTGGTGAACGCCTCCCACAATTTGCCCTTGCGGATATAATTGCGGATGTCGTGGACGCGCTCTTCGCCGAGCTGGCCGTCGCGCAGCCGCGCGACCGCGTCATATTCGTAAAGACCCTGCTGCGCCTTGGTCGTCGATTTGATGTTCCAGGTGATCAGCGGCGCGTCGAAGGCTTTGGCGATTTCCTCCGCCAGCACGGTCTTGCCGGTCCCGGGTTCGCCCTTCACGAGCAAGGGGCGGCGGAGCAGCGTCGCGGCATTGACGGCGACCTTGAGGTCGTCGGTGGCGATATAGGCGCTGGTTCCTTCGAAGCGCATGGGCAGGCTGCCTTTCCCTTAACGTGAACGTCAAGAAGGCATAGCGGGGGGAGGGAAGGGGCGCAAGCTTGTCTCCCCTCCCGCAAGCGGGAGGGGCAGCGAGACTTGCAACTTGTTTGCTAGTCGCAGCGGGGTGGGTAGGGACAGATCGGAAGCTCGCTTCGCTCGCGCCCACCCCTAACCCCTCCCGCCTGCGGGAGGGGGATTCAGCTGTGCGCGCGGCTGGCGGCGCGTGCTGACATCAGGTCCCAAAGGCCGCTGTGCTGCGCGATCAGCTGCTGCGCGCCGAACAGCATTGCGCGTTCGACCGCCGGCGTATCGGCCACGCTCGCGGCCAGCCGCGCGGTGCCGGGAAGGTCGGGAAGCGAACAGGCGGGCGGCGCGAGGTCGAGCCGCTGCGCGCTGATGTCGAGCAGTACGCGGATCGTCCGCCAGTCGAGCGTCAGCGCGATGGCGGCGCCGAGCGCGCAGCCCTGGCGATCCGATTCGGCGAGCATGTCGAGCGCCTTGCGCTGCGCGGCAACCGCGGCTTCGCACTGCGCCTGGCCCTGCGTGCTTGGCACCGGGCCGACGGCCGAGGCGATCTTCGACAGAAAGGCACGCTCGTCGACAAAGGCAGCGGCGGCCTGGTCCATCCATGCGCGCGACGCCGGATCGATCGCCTTGCGCGCGGCATTGTCGATCACGCCGGGATGGCGGCCGTGAAGCAGGCAGAGGAAATGGACGGCGTCGGCGAGGTTGCGCATCGCCTCGGCGCCGCTCGACAGCGCGCCCGAACGGACGTGTGGGTGCGCGCCGGTGCCGTCACTTGCGACGATCGCGTCGAGCAGTTCGGCGGCGCCGCGCGTCGGCATCCTGGGCTGGGGCGACTGTCTCAACGCGGGATCCTCTCTGGAGCATGGGCCGGAACCCAAGCCAATGGAATGGCTGGCGAACAGTCATAGGCGAACGTCGTAAACGACGCGTTTATACGCAGAGACGGAATTGCGGCCCGACTGTTCCAGTAAGGGACAGCGGCCAGGACGGTAGCGGGCCGAAAAGCAAAGGGACCGGCGAGCCCCGGGGGAAGCTCGTCGGTCCCTTTCATGACGCCGGGCGGCGCCATCGGAGCGAAGCGGCGGACTCGGGGAGAGGGAGAACCCGGCCGCTTCCACTCAAGCTGCGAGTGCGAGCTCCTCAGCCTTCTGCGCCTGCGGTGCGTCGCGATCGGCGGCGGCGAGCGCCGGAGCGGCAGCGGGGGCGGCCTTTGCCGGGAAGAGCAGGCGCGAGGCGAGCACGAGGAGGCCGAGCCCGAAATAAGCGGCGAAGCTCTGCACGGGGAAGAAGAAGATCGGTGCGATGAATGCCAGGCGCAGATACAGCGGGTTGAAGCCGAAATCCTGGCCCACGGCCTCGCAGATACCGAAGAAGGTGTCGCGGCGGCGGAAGAGATTGGTGGTTTCGTTCTGCATTTTTTTGTCTTTCCTCTGGCTGCGGGCTCTGCCCCGCGCTCGTGCCCCATGCTTCGCAAAGGGCGTGCCAATTATGCGGATGCGTGGATTTCCGGCCGGTTTGACCCTCGCGCCGTCGAAGAAGCGGCGCGCGGTCCGGGAAAATGTCCCATCAGTCGGGAAATGCCACCATCAATTTGTATCGTTTTTCATGGCGTGAACTCGGGGGAGAGCGCCGCCGATATGGGCGGCAGCACGTCTCCTACAAGGGGCACATGAAAAAACGGCGACCGGTTAGACCGGCCGCCGTGAAAATTCGATGAACGTCATCAGTGGGTTACAGACGGCGCCTACTGATCGAGGAAGCTGCGCATCTTGCGGCTGCGCGACGGGTGCTTGAGTTTGCGCAGCGCCTTCGCCTCGATCTGGCGGATGCGTTCGCGCGTCACGCTGAACTGCTGGCCGACTTCTTCCAGCGTGTGGTCGGTGTTCATGCCGATGCCGAAGCGCATACGCAGCACGCGCTCCTCGCGCGGCGTCAGCGAGGCGAGGACGCGGGTGACGGTCTCTTTCAGGTTCGACTGCACCGCGGCGTCGACCGGGATCACCGCATTCTTGTCCTCGATGAAATCCCCAAGGTGGCTGTCTTCCTCGTCGCCGATCGGCGTTTCGAGGCTGATCGGCTCCTTGGCGATCTTCATCACCTTGCGAACCTTTTCGAGCGGCATCGACAGCCGCTCGGCCATTTCCTCCGGCGTCGGCTCGCGGCCGCTTTCGTGGAGGAACTGGCGGCTGCACCGGACCAGCTTGTTGATCGTCTCGATCATATGGACCGGGATGCGGATCGTTCTTGCCTGATCCGCAATGCTGCGGGTGATCGCCTGGCGGATCCACCAGGTCGCGTAAGTGCTGAACTTGTAACCGCGGCGATATTCGAACTTGTCGACCGCCTTCATCAGGCCGATATTGCCTTCCTGGATCAGGTCGAGGAACTGCAGGCCGCGGTTCGTATATTTCTTGGCGATCGAGATGACGAGGCGCAGGTTCGCCTCGACCATTTCCTTCTTGGCGATGCGCGCTTCGCGCTCGCCCTTCTGGACCATGTTCACGACGCGGCGGAATTCGGTCAGGCTCATGCCCGCGGCCTGCGCGATTTCCGAAATCTCGATGCGGATGCGGTCGACCGCGCCGGCTTCATTCTCGGCGAAGGCGGCCCATTTCTTGTCGAGCCCGCTGACGCTCTCGATCCAATTTTCTTCGAGCTCGCGCCCGACATAATTGTCGAGGAACGATTTGCGTGGCACTTTGTGGCGCTCGGCAAGGCGCAGCATCTGGCCGCCAAGCGCGGTCAGGCGGCGGTTATAGCTGTACAGCTGATCGACCAGATATTCGATCTTGGTGTTGTGGAACTGCACGCTCTCGACCTGCGCGGTGAGTTCTTCGCGCAGCTTGTGATATTTCTTTTCGGACGCCGCGGGAAACTCGCCCGCGGTCGACAGGGCTTCGAGCCGTGCTTCCTGAAGCTTCTGGAACGCCTTGAAGCTCTTGGTGATGTTGGCGAATTTTTCGAGCGCGTCGGGCTTTAAGAGCTCTTCCATCGCCGCGAGGCTGAGGGTGTTGTCTTCCTCGTCTTCCTCGAAGCTCTCGCGCTTGCCCGATGTGCCTTCGCCATCCTCGTCGTCGCCGTCGGCGGCGGGCTCTTCCTCGACCTCATCCTCGTCCTTGAACGAGACGCCGGCGGTCTTTTCGCTGATCTCGCCGTCATCCTCGGCGCCTTCGTCGTCGAGATTTTCGGGCGCCGGGTCTTTCGACAGCATCGCTTCCAGATCGACGATCTCGCGCAGCTGCATGTCGCCATTGTTGAGCGCGTTCGACCATTCGATGATCGCGTTGAAGGTCAGCGGGCTTTCGCACAGCCCCAGGATCATCGTGTCGCGGCCCGCCTCGATGCGCTTCGCGATCGCGATTTCGCCTTCGCGGCTGAGCAATTCGACCGCGCCCATTTCGCGCAGGTACATGCGAACGGGATCGTCGGTGCGATCGACCGTTTCCTTCTTCTTTTCGATCGCGGGGTTCGACACCGAACCCGTGCCCGCCGAAACATCGACCTCGTCGTCGGTTTCCTGCTCGGTCTCTTCCTGTACATCCTCGTCGCTTTCGACGATGTTGATGCCCATGTCGGAAATCGCCGACATGATGTCCTCGATCTGCTCGGACGACATCTCGTCCTGCGGCAGCGCCGCATTGAGCTCGTCATAGGTCAGGTAGCCGCGCTTCTTGCCGCGCGCGATCAGCTTTTTGACATCGGCCTCGTTAAGGTCGATCAGCGGGGCGTCGGTGTCGGCTTCGGTGTTCTTGGTGGCCATTTATTCATCCTGCCTGAAGGGGCATTTACGGGTCGTTACTGGCTGCGGCTGTCGGACAGCGCGGCCAGGCGGCGGGTCAGATCCTCGTCCATCGCGCGTAGTTTTTGCTGCCGCGCATGGCCTTCGTCGTCCATCGTGCGCATATAATCCGCGGTCGCCTCGGCAAGCCGGGCACGGATTTCGGGCTGCGTCACGAGCACGCCGATATATTCGTCAAGGTCGCGCAGCGCGGTTTCGCGTGCCGCATCAACCTCTTCGCCTTCGAGCCGTCGATTGAACGAGAAGTGCATTCCATCGGCTCTGAGCAATGTCATCGCCCTATTATACACTTTCATCGGCTCCAATATGGCAAGCAACCCCTCGCAATCAAGCCCTTCGCGGGCATTTGCGATGTCAAGCATCACGCCGAGCAGTTCGGCGTCGCCGGAATCGGGGATGGCGAGGCGAATCAGCGCCTCTTCATTGCGCCGGATTGCCTCGGGATAGCGGAGCAGGCCGGCGAGCAAAGCCGCGGCGAGTGGTCCCGCGATCCCTGTCTGACCGAGCGCGCGCGTTTCCTCGCCGGGCGGCTGGAGCCGCGGGTCGGGTGCGAAGCGGCGGCCGCCGCGCCCCGCCTGCGGCGCCCACGGAACGCGCGGCCCGCGCTCGGGGCGCGCCCTCGCGAACAGGGCGTCGATTTTTTCGCGGAACGCCTCGCGATAATGGTGGCGCACATCGGCATCCTCGATCGCGTCGGCGTGCGCCAGCAGCCGGGTCTTGAGCGCCGCGCGCTCCTCGGGCGTCGCGAGCGGGCCTGCGGCGACTTCGTGCGCCCACAGGCGCTCGACGAGCGGCTGTGCTTCCTCCAGGATCGCCGCGAAACCATCGGCGCCCTTTGCGCGCACTAGGTCGTCGGGGTCCTGCCCCGCGGGCAGCGTCGCAAAGGCGAGGCTGAAACCGGGTCGGAGCAGCGGCAGCGCGCGCATCGCGGCGCGCATCGCCGCCTTCTGCCCCGCGCTGTCGCCGTCGAAGCAGAGGATGGGCACCGGCACCATGCGCCACAGCATCGCGAGCTGGTTCTCGGTGAGCGCGGTGCCCAGCGGCGCGACGGCATCGGCGATCCCCGCCTCGGCCAGCGCGATGACGTCCATATAGCCTTCGACGACGATGATCCGGTTGGTCTGCCGCGAGGCGGGCGAGGCCTTGTCGAGATTGTAGAGGGTGCGCCCCTTGTCGAAGAGCGGGGTATCGGGCGAGTTCAGATATTTGGGCTCGCCGTCGCCGAGGATGCGGCCGCCGAACGCGATGACGCGCCCGCGCGCATCGCGGATCGGGATCATCAGGCGGCCGCGGAAGCGATCGTAAGGTTCCTTGTCATCGACGGCGATGAGCATCCCCGCCTCGACGAGCATCGCGGTCGGGAATTTCTTGAGCGCTTCCTTCAGCGCGCTGCGGCTGTCGGGGGCGAGGCCGAAGCCGAAGGCCTTGCGCGTCGCGTCCGAGATCCCGCGTTTCGCGAGATATTCGCGCGCCGGGGCGCCGTTGCTGCTGCCCAGCTGCTGCGCGAACCAGTCGGCCGCGGCCTGCGTCACGTCGCGCAGACTTGCCTGTTCCTCGGCTTTCTTTGCCGCGCGCGGGTCGGGGGCGGGGACGTCCATCCCGGCCTCGGCGGCGAGCTCCTTCACCGCATCCATGAACGACAGCCCGCGCTGATCGGTCATCCAACGGATCGCATCGCCGTGGGCGCTGCAACCGAAGCAGTGATAGAAGCCCTTTTCGTCGTTGATCGTGAAGCTGGGGGTCTTTTCGTTATGGAAGGGGCAGCAGGCCTTATACTCGCGGCCTGCGCGCGTGATTTTCACGGTGCGGCCGATCAGGGTCGACAGCGTGATGCGCGAGCGCAGTTCGTCGAGCCATTGCGGGGTTAGGGTCATGGGCTGCCCCCGCCACTGGGCAAGCCTCTATTCCCGCTCGTGTCGAGCGAAGTCGAGACACCCATCGGGCTGGGCGCTATTTCGACGGGCATCTCGACTTCGCTCGATGCGAACGGAGAGGTGGGGCGCTCCTTAGGTGGTTTGGCGAAATGGCTCACGGCTTCCCAATCCCCACGGATCAACGCTTCCTTCTTCGCCTGCGACCATTTCTTGATCCGCGCTTCGGCATCCAGTGCTTCATAGCGCGTGGCGAAGTCTTGCGACCACATAAGGCGGACGGGCAAGCGCGACGAGGTAAAGCCTTCGATCAATCCGCTTTGATGCTGGGCGATCCTGAACTCAAGATTGTCGGTATGCCCGGTGTAATAGAGCCCATCGGCACAGAGGAGGATATAGGTCCAGAACGCCATCCCGCCCATCTACCCGTTCGCATCGAGCGAAGTCGAGATGCGCCTCGACCTTGCTCCATCCCGATGGGTGTCTCGACTTCGCTCGACACGAACGGCGAAGAGAGGGCGGTCGTTGGATTTGATCAGCTGAGCGCCGCCTTCACCCACCCGCTCGCCTTGCTCATATCAAGCTGGCTGCCCAGGCGGTCCTTCACCGCGGCCATCACCTTGCCCATATCCTTCAGGCTTTCCGCGCCCAGTTCCACGACGATCGCCTTGATCGCCGCAACCGCCTCATCATCGCTCAGCTGCGCGGGCAGGAAATCCTCGATCACCGCGACTTCGGCCGCTTCGATGTCGGCCAGCTCCTGCCGCCCGCCCTGTTCGTACATGGTGATCGATTCGCGGCGCTGCTTGACCATCTTTTGCAACACGTCGGTCACCAGCACATCGTCGTCGGCCGGCGCGGTGCCGGTGCGCAGCTCGATGTCCTTGTCCTTGATCTTGGCCAGCATCAGCCGGATCGTGCCCAGGCGCGCCTTGTCGCCGCTCTTCATCGCGGCAACCTGCGCAGCCTTGATGTCATCGCGAATCATGCGTGTCCCCATGGCTCTCAAATTTCGGAAAGGCCCTCTCTAGCGGGAAGATTCCAAATCCGATAGCTTGTGAATCACTTTTTTGGCGCCTAATTGGTCGGCCGTTTAGCCCCCCGTCCGGAGCATGTTAAATGGCACCAGCCAACCCATCAGTCGCGCCCAAAAGCCAGCCCTCCGGCGCCACCGGCGTGCTCGTCCTTGCCGACGGCACCATCCTGTGGGGCGTCGGTTATGGCGCCGCTGGTGCCGCGGTAGGCGAAATTTGTTTCAATACGTCGATGACGGGGTATCAGGAGATCCTGACCGACCCGAGCTATGCCGGGCAGATCATCACCTTCACCTTCCCCCACATCGGCAATGTCGGCGCGAACCCCGAAGATATGGAGCGCGGCGTGCACGGCGCGCTCGGCGCGATCACGCGCGAATTGCCGACGGCGCCGAGCAATTTTCGCAGCGTCCAGACCTTGCCCGAATGGATGGCGGAGCAGGGCGTGATCGGGCTTGCGGGCATCGACACGCGCGCGCTGACGCGGCGCATCCGCGATGCCGGGGCGCCGAACGGCGTGATCGCGCATAGTGCGGACGGCAAGTTCGACGTGGACGAGCTGCTGGCGATGGCGCGCGGCTGGGCGGGGCTGGAGGGCATGGACCTGGCGAAAGGCGTCAGCCGGACGGATTCGGGTGCGTGGGAAGCGAGCGTGTGGACGCTTGGCAAAGGTTACCAAACCCCGTTCGCATCGAGCGAAGTCGAGATGCCCATCGACGGCGCACGACCTCATGATGTCTCGACTTCGCTCGACACGAACGGGAATGGGGCGACGGCTCAAGCCCGCCCCCATGTCGTCGCGATCGATTATGGCGCCAAGGACAATATTTTCCGCAACCTCGTGAAGGCCGGCGCGCGCGTCACTGTGGTGCCCGCGACCGCGGCCCTCGACGACGTGCTGGCGCTGGAGCCCGCGGGGGTGTTCCTGTCGAACGGCCCCGGCGATCCGGCAGCGACGGGCGATTATGCGGTGCCGGTGATCCAGGGGCTGCTCGACCGCAATGTGCCGATCTTCGGCATCTGCCTCGGCCACCAGCTGCTCGCGCTCGCCGCGGGGGCACGGACGGTGAAGATGCATCAGGGTCACCGCGGCGCGAACCATCCGGTCCAGCGCGTCGGCGGCGATTTCGCCGACGGCGTCGTCGAGATCACCAGCATGAACCACGGCTTCGCGGTTGATGCGGCGACCTTGCCCGCCGGCGTGGTCGAGACGCACAAGAGCCTGTTCGACGGATCGAACTGCGGCATCGCGATCACCGGCAAGAACGCGTTCAGCGTGCAATATCACCCCGAGGCGAGCCCGGGGCCGCAGGACAGCTTCTATCTGTTCGAGAAGTTTGTGGGTGGGCTGAAGTGACCGACGATGAACTCGATCGGCTAAGGAATAACATCCTTTCCGCATTGATTATTTTGCGAGATCAAACTGGCCAGCAGATTTGGTTGGACAAACGGGTGCTTGCCAGCAAAATTTCGCACGCCGGCCCAATGTCTGACTTTATCGCTGCGGTCGGATCACTGACGCAATTGGATTACGTAGAGATTGATCGGGATCTTAAACCCCGTGATGAACTCCAAGATTTTTCGAACATTCGTCTCACAAACGCAGGGCAGGCATTTTACGATAACGGTAATCGGTTTGTCCAAGGACCTGATCAAGGTACTGGCACCCCCCCTCCAAGTAATGCGATTTTGACGGAGGCTGGCGACTTCCTTGTGACGGAAGATGGCGATTATCTCGTCACCGAGGCCGAGGTTGGGTCAGAGCTTGGTGAAGCCTACAATAGCGCAAGTTGGACGGGTTTGCCTTCCAACTTTGTTATCTCGCAAGGCTTTCAGTCTGAATTGATCGAGCTTCTCAACACGGCTGAGCGGAATTTGGAAAGCGTGGGTGCAAGCAATAGCGAAAAGGCGATCGCTAGGGCTTACATTGTTGCAGCGAGAACCCTCGCGGAAACTCCTGAACCTCCGGCCGATCTGATTTGGGAAATCGTAAATCGCGCGAACTCGTTGGCTGGAATAGCTTCGCTGTTCGTCTCAATCATTGCTCTATTCATGGCGACTGCAAAATAATGCCCAAAAGAACCGACATAAAATCCATCCTCGTCATCGGCGCCGGCCCGATCGTTATCGGTCAGGCGTGCGAGTTCGACTATTCGGGGACGCAGGCGATCAAGGCGCTCAAGGAGGAGGGCTATCGCATCGTCCTCGTCAACTCCAACCCGGCGACGATCATGACCGATCCCGACCTCGCCGACGCCACTTATGTGGAGCCGATCACGCCCGAGATCGTCGCGAAGATCATCGCGAAGGAGCGCCCCGACGCGGTGCTGCCGACGATGGGTGGGCAGACCGCGCTCAACACGGCGCTGGCGCTGTTCAACGACGGCACGCTGGCGAAATATGGCGTCGAGATGATCGGCGCCGATGCCGAGGCGATCGACAAGGCCGAGGATCGGATCAAGTTCCGCGATGCGATGGACAAGATCGGGCTGGAAAGCGCGCGGTCAGGCATTGCGCATACGCTCGACGAGGCGTTCGCGGTGCTCGAACGCACCGGGCTGCCGTCGATCATCCGCCCCAGCTTTACCATGGGTGGCACCGGCGGCGGCATCGCCTATAACCGCGAGGAATTCGAGCAGATCGTCCGCGGCGGCCTGATCGCGTCGCCGACCACCGAAGTCCTGATCGAGGAATCGCTCCTCGGCTGGAAAGAATATGAGATGGAGGTGGTGCGCGACCGCAAGGATAATTGCATCATCATCTGTTCGATCGAAAATGTCGATCCGATGGGCGTGCATACCGGCGACAGCATCACCGTGGCCCCCGCGCTGACGCTGACCGACAAGGAATATCAGATCATGCGCAACGCCAGCATCGCGGTGCTGCGCGAGATCGGGGTCGAAACCGGCGGGTCGAACGTCCAGTTCGCGGTCAATCCCAAGGACGGCCGCCTGATCGTGATCGAGATGAACCCGCGCGTGTCGCGCTCGTCGGCGCTGGCGTCAAAGGCGACGGGCTTTCCGATCGCCAAGGTCGCGGCGAAGCTCGCGGTCGGTTATACGCTCGACGAGATTATGAACGACATCACCGGGGTCACCCCGGCGTCGTTCGAACCGACGATCGACTATGTCGTCACCAAAATCCCGCGCTTTGCTTTTGAGAAGTTCAAGGGCGCCGAGGCGACGCTGTCGACCGCGATGAAATCGGTCGGCGAAGTGATGGCGATCGGCCGGACGATCCATGAATCGCTGCAGAAGGCGCTGCGCGGCCTCGAAACGGGGCTGTCGGGCTTCAATTTCGTCGACCGGCTGAAGGGCGCGAGCCACGAGCAATTGCGCAACGAACTGGCACAGCGCACCCCCGACCGGCTGCTCAACGCCGCGCAGGCGATCCGCGAGGGGCTGCCGCTCGAAGAGATCAACCGCGTTGCGGGTTACGACATGTGGTTTCTCGAGCGCATCGCCGAGATCGTCGAGGCCGAAAAGGAGGTGTGCGTCAACGGTCTGCCGCGCGATGCCGAAGGGCTGCGGAAGCTCAAAGCGATGGGTTTTTCGGACAAGCGCCTTGCCTATCTCGCGCTCCAGTCGGCGAACCTTCAGCCCGGCACGCGCCACGCGACCGCGCGCAGCAGCGGGCTGATCCACGAAGCGGTGAAGGCGATGACCGGCGGCGTGACCGAGGGCGAGGTGCGCGCGCTGCGCCACAAGCTTGGCGTGCGGCCCGTGTTCAAGACGATCGACACCTGCGCCGCCGAATTTCAGGCGAAAACGCCCTATCTTTATTCGACCTATGAAGCGCCGACCTTTGGCGAACCCGAATGCGAGGCGAACCCGTCGGATCGCAAAAAGATCGTGATCCTCGGCGGCGGCCCGAACCGGATCGGGCAGGGGATCGAGTTCGACTATTGCTGCTGCCACGCCTGCTTCGCCTTGGAAGAGGCGGGTTACGAAACGATCATGATCAACTGCAACCCGGAGACGGTGAGCACCGATTATGACACATCGGACCGCCTCTATTTCGAGCCGCTGACCGCCGAGGACGTGCTCGAAATCCTGCACGTCGAGCAGTCGAAGGGCACGCTCGTCGGCGTCATCGTCCAGTTCGGCGGCCAGACCCCGCTCAAGCTCGCGCAGGCGCTGAGCGACGCGGGCATCCCGATCCTCGGCACCTCGCCCGACGCGATCGACCTTGCCGAAGACCGCGAGCGGTTCGCGGCGCTCGTCAACAAGCTTGGCCTGAAGCAGCCCGAAAACGGCATCGCGCGCAGCCGCGAGGAAGCCGTCGCGGTCGCGGCGCGCATCGGTTACCCGGTGCTGACGCGGCCCAGCTACGTGCTCGGCGGCCGCGCGATGGAGATCGTCGACGACCAGGCGCAGCTCGAAAATTATATCGAGACCGCGGTGCAGGTGTCGGGCGACTCGCCGGTGCTGATCGACCGCTATCTGCGCGACGCGATCGAGGTCGATGTCGATGCGCTGTGCGACGGGACCGACGTCGTGGTTGCGGGGGTGCTCCAGCATATCGAGGAAGCCGGGGTCCATTCGGGCGACAGCGCCTGTTCGATCCCGCCGTACAGCCTGCCCGCCGACATCATTGCCGAGATCGAGCGGCAGACCGATGCGCTGGCGCGGGCGCTCGAAGTCCGGGGCCTCATGAACATCCAGTTCGCGGTGCAGGGCGGCGAGGTCTATCTGATCGAGGTCAACCCGCGCGCCAGCCGCACCGTGCCCTTTGTCGCGAAAGCGGTGGGGTCGCCGATCGCCAAGATCGCGGCGCGCGTGATGGCGGGCGAGAAGCTCGCCGATCTGCCAAAGATCAACCGCGACATCAAACATGTCGCGGTGAAGGAAGCGGTGTTCCCCTTCGCGCGCTTCCCCGGCACCGATCCGGTGCTGTCGCCCGAGATGAAGTCTACCGGCGAAGTCATGGGAATCGATCGCAATTTCAACCTGGCCTTTGCCAAGGCGCAGCTCGGCGCGGGCGACCGTCTGCCGACCGACGGCCGCCTGTTCGTGTCGGTGAAGGACAGCGACAAGCCGCGGATCGTCGGCGCGGTGAAACAGCTTCGCGCCTGGGGGTGGAAGGTGATCGCGACCGGCGGCACCGCCGACTATCTCGCCGAACAGGGCGTCGACGTCGAGCGCGTGAACAAGGTCGCCGAGGGCCGCCCGCACATCGTCGACCGGATCAAGGACGGCGATGTGCAGCTGATCTTCAACACCACCGAAGGCTGGCAGTCATTGCAGGATTCGCAGTCGATCCGCGCCTCGGCGCTCGCCGCCGACATCGCCTATTACACCACGGCTGCCGCTAGTGATGCCGCGACGCAGGCGATCGGGGCGCTGCGCGCGCACAGTCTTGAAGTAAAGCCGCTTCAAGACTATTATTGAAGGACCGCTCCACCTCCCCGACATTACGGATAAGCGGCACAGCCGCCCCGGCGAAGTTTCGCTGGCGGTGGATTATTGACGAAGGACAACAGGATAATGGCAAGCGTTGAAAAGGTACCGATGCTGCAGGAAGGCTATGAGAAGCTGACCACGCAACTCGCGGCGCTCAAGGCCGAGCGACCGCTGATCGTCGATGCGATCGAGGAAGCGCGTGCGCACGGCGACCTTTCGGAAAATGCCGAATATCACGCCGCCAAGGAACGCCAGGGCCAGGTCGAAGCGACGATCGGCGACCTGGAGGACAGGCTTTCGCGCGCGCAGGTAATCGACCCGACGACGCTGTCGGGCGACCGCATCGTGTTCGGGGCGACGGTGACCCTCGCCGACGAGGACGACAAGCCGGTGAAATATCAGATCGTCGGCCAGGCAGAGGCCGACGCGAAGGACGGCAAGATCAGCTATAATTCGCCGCTCGGCCGCGCGCTGATCGGCCGCCGCGTCGACGACGAGATCGAGGTCACGGTGCCCGCGGGCGACAAATATTATCTGGTGACCAAGATCGAATTCATCTGATGGATTGCCGGCGATGAAGCCGCAGGACGCGCCGCTGGTCACGGGCTATGCGCTTGCCTGCGTCATCCTGTTCGTCCTGCTCTGGATCACCGGGTTCCAGATCGATGCGATCGTGCGCGCGGGCTTCATTCCCGCGCGTTTCGGCCATGAACTGATCCTGCCGCCGGGAACGATCGTGCCCTTTGTGCTGACCCCGCTGACGTCGGCCTTCCTGCACGGCGGGGTGCTGCACATCGTCTTCAACATGGTCGTGCTGCTGTTCATCGGCCGCCAGCTGGAGGCGCCGCTGGGCACGAAGGCGATGGCGGTGCTGCTGCTCGCGGGCGCCTATGGCGGCGCGCTTGCCCAATATCTTGCCGATCCCGCGTCCGCGGTGCCGATGATCGGCGCGAGCGGGGCGATTTCGGCGCTGATCGCGGTGTTCGCGCTGATCTTCAGCCGCACCGAGGCGCCCGCGATCGGGCCGATCCCCAGCCATTGGGTGCGCGCGATCTGGCTCGCCGCGGCGTGGATCGGCGTGCAGGTCCTGCTGGGCTTCGCGGGCGGCGCTGGTTTCGGCGCGATCGCGATCTGGGCGCATGTCGGCGGGTTTTTGGCGGGATTGCTGCTGGCGCGGCCGCTGCTGCGCTGGCGTTTCGGGGCGCGGTAGGCGCGGCGGCGAAGTGAATATTATTTTGGGGTGGGGAGCCGCCGATCCTCCCCCGCAGGGGGAGGGGGACCATGCGAAGCATGGTGGAGGGGTACGGGCCCGCATAGGCCGCGTTCGACCGATGGTACCCCTCCACCACCTTCGGTGGTCCCCCTCCCCGTTCCGGGGAGGAGCGCAACGGCCGCAATCGGTCGCTTCGCGCCGTCAGGCCAGCAACCCGCCCGCGAGCAGCATCGCAACGCGCACATCGATGCCGCAGCCTTCGGCGCGTTTCGCGGCGACGAAATCGGCGATCCCGTTCAGCGGCACGCGGTGGACGGTGATCTCCTCGCCACCGACCCCGCCGCCGTCCCCGACCTTGGTCAACCCGCTCGCCACCAGCAGCGTGAAGCTTTCGCTGACCATGCCGGGTGAGCTGTAGAATTCGCCGACGATGCGCCAGCTGTCGGCGCGATAGCCCGTTTCCTCTTCCAGCTCGCGCGCCGCGGCGACCTCGGCGGCTTCGCCCGCGCTGTCGTCGCCGACGAGCCCGGCGGGCAGTTCGAGACAGTTGCGTTTCATGGGTACGCGATATTGTTCGACCAGGATGGCGTGGCGCGCGCCCGCATCTTCGTCGATCGCCATGATTACCGCCGCGTGGATGCCGCGCGAGCGCGAGACATATTCCCAATTGCCCTGCTGTTTGACGGTGATGAAGCGGCCTTCCCAGCGCGTCTCGATGGGCGTGTCGGGGGCAGGGCGGGTCATGTCAGATTTCGATCAGCCGGTCGCACAGCTCGTTGGGATTGCCGTCGCTTTTCGGGAAATGTGTCGCAAGCACGGCGCCCACCTGCCGCACCGCCGCCGCCATGCCCTCGCCGGGCTGACCCGCGCGGATGCGCTCGATCAGCGCGGCCATCGCGTCACCCCAGATGGTCGGCGCGACCTTCGATGCGATCGCCTCGTCGGCGACGATGTCGGCGCGATGCTCGGCCAGGCTGACATAGAGGACGACGCCGGTGCGGCCCACCGTCTTGGCCTCGGTGCCGACCTTGAACAGGTCGATGGCGCGCGCGCGGGCGCGCGCGGCCTTGATCGACCGCGGCGTCAGCGCGAGCCGCAGCGGGCGCCACAGCAGGATCAGCCAGATGCCGATCCATTTGACGACGCCAAAGGCGATGATCGTGCCCAGCCACTCGTTCGCGGTCGGTTCATGCCCCCAGCCGCCGCGCAAGGCATCGTAAAGTCCGCGAAAGAAATCGGGGAACAGCGCGACGAGCGACATGGCGAGGAAGGCGCCGACGCTCGCCCAGACGAGCGCGACATCGTCATAATCGCTCGACCGTGCGGCGATGATCGTGACGATCTCGCCGTCGGTGTCGCGCTCGGCGGCCGCGACCGCATCGGTGACGATGCGATGGTCCTCGGCGCTCACATGGTTGACCTTGCGTGGCATCTCTTCCGCTCCCGCTCCCTACCAGCCGCCCGACGCGCCGCCGCCGCCGAAGCTGCCGCCGCCGCCCGAAAAGCCGCCGAAGCCACCGCCGCCACCGCCCCACGACGATCCGCCGCCGCCGCCCCAGCCGCCCCAATCGTCATTGTCGCCCCAGATGATGATCGGCGCCGCGCCCCATGGGCTGTCGCGGCGTCGCCGCCGTTTCTTGCCGCGCCCGCGGCTCGCGAACCAGGGGATGATGAAGAAGATGAGGATGATGAAGCCGAGGAAGAAGAGCCCGCCGAAATTGCCGTCGTCGGCGCGGTCGCGTTCTTGTGCTGCTGCCGCCTGCGCCCGCGCGGCGGCTTCCTCGGGCGGCAGTTCGATCTGCTGCGCGATCGCGTTCACCCCGGCCTGGATGCCGCCGGGATAATCGCCGTCCTTGAAACGCGGGGTGATGGTATCGCGAATGATTCGCCCCGACAGCGCATCGGTCAGCACGGGTTCGAGCCCAAGCCCGACCGCAATGTGCATCCGCCGCTCGTTCGGTGCGATCAGGAAGACGACGCCATCGTCGCGCTCGGCATCGCCGATCCCCCATTCGCGGCCGAGGCGATAGCCATAATCGGCGACATCGCGGCCCTCAAGGTCGCTGACCGTCGCGACGACAAGCTGGTGCCCGGTGCGTTTTTCGAGGTCGAGCAACTGCGTATTGAGCGCCGCCTCCTCGGCCGCGGGGATGATGTCCGCCTGATCGACGACGGGATTGCCCGCGAGCTTGGGGAAGGTCTGCGCGGCCGCGGGCATCGCGAGAAGCAGCAGCCCCGAAAGGGCCGCTGCCGCCAGCGAACGGATCAGGGCGGGGGCGCCCACTTTACTGCCCGAAATCGACCTTCGGCGCCTGGTTGGCGTTCGGCGTCACCGCGCGATACGGCGTCATCGGCTCGGCGCCATGGACGATCTTGGCGCCGATGATGTCGGGGAAGGTGCGGATCGTCGTATTATAGTCCTGCACCGCGCCGTTATAATCCTGCACCGACACGTTGATCCGGTTCTCGGTGCCCTCGAGCTGCGTCATCAGGTCGGCGAAGCGCGCCTGGCTCTTGAGGTCGGGATAGGCTTCGACGGTCACGAGCAGGCGGCCGAGCGCGCTCGACACATTGCCCTGTGCCTGCTGGAACGCCTGCACCTTTGCGGGGTCTTCCAGATCGTCGGTGCTGAGTTTGACCTGCGTCGCCGACGCGCGCGCCTGGATCACGCCTTCCAGCGTCGATTGTTCGATCTGCGACGCGCCCTTGGCGGTTTCGACGAGGTTGGGGATCAGGTCGGCGCGCCGCTGATAGGCGGCTTCGACATTCGCCCATTTGGCCTTGGCGGCCTCTTCCTTGGTCGGCACGCTGTTGATGCCGCACGCGGACAGGCTCATCGCGGCGACAGGCAGGATCAACCAGCGGGCGTTGCGATAGGTCATGGTCATCAGGCTCCCTCCGGCGGCGTTTTGCCGCAACAATACACATAATAGGAAGCCGCTTGCCTTTGTGCAATCGCCGCGGCACCCTTTGCGGACAGGTTCTGTCTTTCGGGGAGCGTCAACATGTTGGGAGAGTTCAGGGAATTCATCGCCAAGGGCAATGTCATGGACCTGGCGGTCGGTGTCATCATCGGCGGCGCCTTTGCCACCATCACGACGTCGTTGACCGGCGACGTCATCATGCCGCTGGTCGGCGCGATCTTTGGCGGGGCCGATTTTTCGAGCCAGTTCATCCTGCTCGGCAGCGTGCCCGACGGGGTGGCGCCGACCGACTATGCCGCGCTGAAAGAAGCGGGGGTGGCGATGATCGGTTATGGCGCCTTCATCACCGCGGCGATCAATTTCCTGATCCTCGCTTTCATCATCTTCCTGCTCGTCCGCTGGGTGAACCGCGTCGTTCGCAAGCAAGAGGCGGAACCCGCGCCCGCGGGGCCGAGCGAGGTCGACCTGCTCACCGAAATTCGCGACGAATTGCGAAGGAAATAAGGGAGTTGAGCCCTTTGCGGGACGAATGACCCGCCTGCGCCCTTTCCAAGCGCGGGCGGGTTTCCTATATGGGTCTTGTCGGTTTCGGCCGACTATGAGGATAAATGGTGTCGTGGAATAGACACAGCGGACCCGGGGGCAGTACCCGGCGGCTCCACCACAAACCCGCGTTTCTTCGATGGGCGCGCGGGTTTCTGACGGGGCCGAACCAGGATCGACGTGTGTTCAAAGACGATATTTTCTTCCGGGCTGAGTAACCCGTTCAAGGCTCAAAACCAATAGGTGCTAACGATAACGAAGCACTCGCTCTTGCTGCCTAACCGATAAGCCTCACGGCCTAAGGTTAGACAAATAGAACGCGGTTCGGACCGAACCGGGCAACAGAATCGGATACCAGCGGCTGGGGACGAGCCGGGCAACAGAATCGTCCCACCTTTCCCTTTTTATTCGACTTCCGGCTCAGTGATGCGGCGTCTCGCACTGGCTGTGGTCGCCCAGCGCTTCGATCACCCGGCAATCGGCGGCGATGCCGCCGCGGCAGCGTCCGACGATACGGGCGAGTTCGTCGCGCAGAGTCGTCAGTTGCGCGATCTTGGCCTCCACCTGTGTCAGATGTCGGCTGGCGATGCGGTCGGCATCTGCGCAATCGCGCGCCGGATCGTCCGACAGGTCGAGCAGCGAGCGGATTTCCTCGATCGTGAAGCCCAGCTCGCGCGAATGGCGCACGAAGCTCAGCCGCGCGCGGTGCGCGTCACCATAGCTGCGGTAATTGGCCGCGGTGCGCGCCGGCGCGGGCAGCAGGCCGATGCGCTCATAATAGCGGATGGTTTCGATGTTGGTGCCGGTGGCACGCGACAGTTCGCCGATTTTCATCACTTGACCCTGTAGTTGATACAGGGTGCATATAGGGTGCCGACTCGAAAGACCAAGGAGCTTTGACGATGGCCGATTCCTGCTGTGCCGGCAAAAGCGGCGCGACGGCGCTGAACGATCCGCGCTGGCGCCGCATCCTGTGGATCGCGCTGGTCATCAACGCCGTGATGTTCGGGGTCGAGATCGTCGCGGGCGTCGCCGCCGATTCGCGCGCGCTTCAGGCCGATGCGCTCGATTTCCTGGGCGATAGCGCCAATTATGCGATCAGCCTGGGCGTCGCGGGCATGGCGCTGGCGTGGCGCGCGCGCGCCGCCTTGTTCAAGGCGGTGACGATGCTGGCGTTCGGCCTGTGGGTGTTCGGATCGGCGATCTGGGGATTCGTCGCGGGATCGGCGCCCCATGCCGAAACGATGGGGATCGTCGGCGCGCTGGCGCTGGTGGCGAATGTCGTAGTCGCGCTGATGCTCTATCGCTATCGGACGGGCGACGCGAACATGCGGTCGGTCTGGATCTGTTCGCGCAACGATGCGATCGGCAATCTGGCTGTGATGGGCGCGGCGCTGGGCGTATTCGGCACCGGGCAAAGCTGGCCCGACCTGGCAGTGGCGGCGATCATGGCCGCGCTCGCCATCTGGGGCAGCATCGAAGTGTTCCGGCAGGCGCGCGGCGAACTGGCCGCCTCGGCGACCTGACGGAGTGTCCAGGCCATAACCTGAACCTATGCCGCACGCACCGATAGGGGGATAGGAGCGAGGGCCCGCGGCGGATAGCCGAAGGCGATCCGTTTCAGGGGAAAAGATATGGCGAAACCACCCTTGTCGCCGGCGCGGGCCGGGGGCGATTTCATCTTCACATCGGGACAACTCGCGCGCGGCGACGACGGCGCGATTGTTGCGGGCGGGATCGAGGCACAGGCCGAACGCGCGCTCGCCAATCTGGTGGCGGTGCTCGCCGACGCCGGATGCGCGCCCGCCGATGTCGTCAAGGTGACCGCCTGGCTGACCGACCCCGCCTTTGGCGCCGCGTTCAACGCCGCCTATACCCGCGTCTTCGGCGAACCCTGGCCCGCGCGCTCGACCGTCGTGTCGGCGCTGCTGGCGCCGGGCGCGCTGATCGAGGTCGAGGCGATCGCGCTTCGCCCGTGACGGCAAAGGCCATTGGCCCTCGGCTCCTGCGCGAGTAAAGGGGGGTGATGCGGTTCCGCCAGATCGAGGTCTTTCACGCCGTCTATACGCACGGGTCGATCAGCGCCGCGGCGCGCGCGCTGGGCGTGTCGCAGCCGTCGCTGTCGAAGACGCTGCGCCATGCCGAGGACAGCCTGGGCTTCCCGCTGTTCCAGCTTGCGCGCGGGCGGCTCGTCCCGACCGACGAGGCCCATGCGCTGATCCGCGAGGCGGGCGACATTTTCGACCGACTGGCGTCGCTGCAACAGACCGCGCGCAACCTGTCGCAGGCGGGCGGCGGGCATATCCGGCTCGGCATCGTCCCCAGTCTGGCGCTCGATGTCGTGCCGCAGGCGATGGCGCAGTTCCGGCGCGAATGGCCGCGCGTGACCTTCGAGGTGCATACGCATCACCACGACGATCTCGTCCGCTCGCTGATCGAGCGCGAGACCGACATTGCGATCGCCTATACCCCGCCGCCGTACCCGCGGCTGACGCGCACGCTGCTGACGCAGGGCGAGCTTGTGGTCTTTTGCCCGCGCGATGCCTTTGGCAGTATCGACGGGCGCCTGCCGCTCGACCGGCTTGCCGACCGCGACCTGATCGGTGTGGCGGCGACCGGACCGATCGGCGACGTGCTCACTCGCGCTGCGCGCGAACGCGGCATCGCGTACCGCGAGGCGGTGTCGGTGCAGACCTTCTTCATCGCCGCGCGGCTGGCGCAGCTCGAAGGCGGGATTACCGTCGTCGACGAATTTACCGCGCGCGCCTGGCAATCGCCCGACTTCGGCTGGCTGCGCACCGACCCGCCGCTCGAGTTCACCATCTCGTGGGTGACGCTGGAGGATCGCCAGCCGTCGAAGGTTGGGCGGCAATTCCTGCGCACATTGGGTGACGTGCTCGAGGCAAGCCGCACCCCCAAGCCATAACCCCAGCCTATGGGGCGCATAAATGTTACGGCTTTGCGACAGCCGATCGCAGGATAATCATGTGCCGGGAGAGCGGGGCGTAACAATCGGCGCCGCGCGGGGGAATGGATCGGCACATGCGGGCAGAGTTTCGCCTTGGCGAAGAGAGGGTGGCGACGCGGCCGCAGGAGGTCGTCGTCATCGGCGCCGGCGTCGTCGGCATGGCCACCGCGCTGATGCTCGCCGACCGGGGGCACCGCGTCACCGTGATCGACGGCGCCGCCGAGGCCGGCCGCGGCACCTCCTTCGCCAATGGCGCGCAGCTGAGCTATGCCTATACCGACGCGCTCGCCAGCCCCGCGACGCTCGCGCAGATGCCACGGTTGCTGCTCGCGCGCGACCCCGCGCTGCGCCTGCATCCCAGCCTCGATCCCGATTTTCTGCGCTGGGGTCTTTCCTTCCTGAGAAATGGCTCGGCGGCGCGCTTCCGGCGCAACACGCTCGAGGGGCTGGCGCTCGCGATCCAGTCGCGCCGCGCGCTGCACGCGCTTGCGCGCCGCCACGACCTCGATTTCGCACATGGCACGCCGGGCAAGATCATCCTCTACCGCTCGGCGCGCAGCTTCGCCGCGGCGCGCGCGATCGCTGCTGACAAGATCGCGGGCGGCGCCGAGCAGGCGTTCCTCGATGCCGACGGCGCGGTGGCGGTCGAGCCGATGCTCGCGGCGATCCGCCCGCAGATCGCCGGCGCGATCCACACGGCGAGCGAGGAGGTGGGCGATCCCTATCGTTTTTGCCTCGGCGCGCAGGCGGCGCTGACGGCGGCGGGCAGCACCAGCCACTATGCCACGCAGGTCGCGCGGATCGAGGTCGATGGGCAACTCCCCGCCGCGGTCACCGCCGCGGGCACGCGGATTGCCGCCGACCGGATCATCCTGTGCACCGGCGCCGATACCGTGGCGCTGACCCGGCAGCTTGGCGTGCGCCTGCCGATTCAGCCGATGAAGGGCTATTCGATCACCGCGCCGCCGGGCGCCGCCGCGCCGCGCATCAGCATCACCGATGCCGCCAACCGCGTCGTGTTCGCGCGGCTCGGCGACCGGATGCGGATCGCGGGGCTCGCCGATCTTGGCCGCCGCGACACCAATGTCGAGCCCGCCCGCCTTGCCGCGCTGATCGCCAGCGCGCGCGCCGCGCTGCCGGGCGCGGCCGATTATGACGCGATCGAATCGAGTTGGGCAGGGCTGCGGCCGATGACCCCCGATTCGCTGCCGATCATCCGGACGATTGCGCCCGGCGTGATCGCCAACACCGGACATGGGGCGCTCGGCTGGACCTATGCTGCGGGATCGGCCGAGCGCGTCGCCGCCATCGTGGAGGGAGAGGGCTGAAGGGCTCGCCAATGGATAATCGGATTTCAACCCAGGGAAGGGCAAAGTGATGAAAAGGGGTCTTCGCATTTTCAGCCTGATGAGCGGCATGTCGCTCATCGCCAGCGCAACCGCCGCCATGGCGCAGGACAGCGCGGCGCAGACGGCGCAGGATGTTGCCGATGCCGACGAGGAAATCGTCGTCATCGGATCGCAGATCAAGGGCGCCGACGTTGCGGGATCGCTTCCCGTGACGCTGCTCACCGATCAGGACATCGACGCGATCGCCGCGACGAGCGGTGACGAGCTGTTCCGCGCAATTCCGCAGGCAGGCGACGTTGCCTTCAACGAAAGCCGCGACGCCGGCGGGATCAACGATGCGCGCGGCGACGTCGCGTCGATCAACCTGCGCGCGCTCGGCACCGGCAACACACTGGTGCTGCTGAACGGCCGCCGCATGGTCCTGCACCCCGGCACCCAGTCCGAAAATCTGGTGCCGGTGCAGAGCGTCAACACCAACGCCATCCCCGTGCTGGGTATCCGGCGCGTCGAGGTGCTGCTCGACGGCGCCGCCGCCGTCTATGGTTCCGACGCGGTGGCGGGCGTTATCAACACCGTGCTCAAGAATAATTTCGACGGCTTCCGCGTGACGGGCGAATACAGCCTGACCGACGATTCGGACCAGCAGGAATATGAGCTGGCGTTCGAGGCGGGGCACACCTTCAACGACGGCCGCACCAACGTCTCGCTGTTCGGATCGTTCAGCCACCGCGACCCGTTGTTCGCGCGCGAACGGCGCAATTCGCGCTCGTCGGACCTGCGGCCGCTTGTCGTCGGCACGCCGTTCGAGGACGATACCGATTTTCGCAACACGTCGATCGACACGCCCTGGGGCGAGTTCCAGCGGCTGACGAACAGCTTTGCGCGCTCGACCACGATCGCGCGGATCAACGGGACGGCACTGACCAGCAGCGGCATCTTTCACGTCCAGCCCGACACCAACGACGGCTGTATAGCGGCGACCCAATATGCCGGCACCTGCTGGGACAACAGCACGCTGTCGACCATCTCGACCGACGAAAATCTGCGCTACGACACCAATTTTGAGCGCACCGTGCTCGGCCGCAACAACCGCCTCAACCTGTTCGGATTCCTGAACCATGAATTTGATTCGGGGCTGGAACTCTATGGCGAGGCGGGCTGGTATCACGCCGAATTCCGCTCGATCCGCGAACAGGAAACCGCGCTTTCCAACCAGCGCCTCATCATTCCCGCCGATGCCTATTGGAACCCCTTCGGCCCGGTTGGCAGCCCCAATCGCATTCCCGGCCTGACCGGCGTGTCCGACGATGGCGTGCCGATCGAACTGCTCGATTACCGCCCGATCGACGCCGGTCCGCTGATCGTCAAGGTCAAGAATGACACGGCGCGCTTCCTCACCGGGCTGCGCGGCGAGCTGCTGGGCTTCGATTTCGATACCGCCGCGCTTTATTCGAAGGCGCGGACCGCGGACAAGATGCGGACGATTTCGATGACCTTGTTCCAGGAGGCGCTGTCGCGCACCGACGCGACCGGATACAACCCGTTCAACGGCGGCGATCCGCTCAATCCGGGCACGCTCGATTCCTCGCCCAATCCGCAGGAGGTGATCGACAGCTTCATGGTCGACATCGGCCGGGTGAGCACGACCGAGCTGTATCTCGCCGATTTCAAGATCAGCAAGAACGATCTGTTCACGCTGCCCGGTGGGCGGGTCGGCATCGCGGCGGGGGTCGAGTTCCGCCACGAAACCTTCAAGGACGACCGCGACGACCGGCTCGACGGGACGATCGTCTTCACCGCGCTCGACGGCTCATCGAACGGCAGCGACACGATGGGCGCCAGCCCGACGCCCGACAGCAGCGGGTCGCGCGATGTCCTGTCGGCCTTCCTCGAATTTGCGGTGCCGATCGTCTCGCCCGAGATGGACGTGCCGCTCATTCACTCGCTCGACCTGCAACTCGCGGGGCGCGCCGAATCCTATCAGGGCTTCGGCTCGGTCGCGAAGCCGAAGGTTGCGCTTTCCTGGTATCCCGCGCCCAATTTCCAGCTGCGCGGCAGCTGGTCGCAAAGCTTCCGCGCGCCGAACCTGCCGCAATTGTTCGAAACCGGCATCCAGCGGTCGAACACGCGCACCGACTGGATCCGCTGCGAGGCCGATCTGCGCACCGGTGCGATTACCAATTTCGACGATTGCGGCCGCACGCAGGGGATCGTCAGCAATCGTTCGGGCAGCAAGGAGCTTGAACCCGAAACTGCCGAGAATCTGTCATTCGGCGGCACCTTCCAGCTCGATCTGGGCGGCGCGGGGCGGCTGACCTTTACGGCCGACTATTGGGAAATCCGGCAAAAGGATGTGATCGGCCTGTTCGGCGATTCGAACGCGCTGATTCTCGACTATTTCCTGCGGCTCCAGGGATCGTCGAACCCCAATGTCCAGCGCGCCGACCCGACGCAGGACGATATCGACGATTTCGCCGGCACCGGCATCGATCCGGTGGGCGACGTCATCCAGGTAATCGACAATTACACCAACCTGACGCCGCGCAAGGTCCGGGGCCTCGACTTCGGCCTTTATTACCAGGTCCGCGACACGGGGATCGGCAATTTCAACCTGCGCGTCAACGCCGCACGCCTGCTCGAATTCTATCAGACGCCGGGCTCGCTTCAGCAGGCGCTGCTCGACGGGCAAGCCAATGGCGACATCGATCCGACGATCATCATCGTCGGCGCAGAGGATCTGGTCGAGCAGAATGGGCGCCCGAAATGGCGCGGCTCGGCGAGCCTCAGCTGGCGTTACAAGGGTTGGGGCGCCGGCTGGTACGCGAGCTATGTCGGCCCGGTCAGCGACACGTCGGCGTCGCTGGCGGATGGCACGCGCTTTCGCGTCAAGGATCATATGACGCACAGCCTCTATGTGCAGTATGAGCCGGAAGAGGGCTTCCTGAAGGACACCCGCTTCCGCATCGGTGCGCGCAATATCTTCAACAAGCTCGCGCCGCTTTCCGACAACACCTATGGCTATATCGGCGACCTTTACAGCAATCGCGGGCGCCAGGTTTACGCATCGATCAGCAAGCGCTTCTGATGCCACACCGGCGGGCCAGACTGCTGGCCGCCGCGCTCGCGCTGCTCCTGACCGGGGCAGCGCGGGAGGCGGCGGACCCGGCGACGATCGACCTGATCATCGCGGGCGGCCGCGTGATCGACGGCACGGGCGCTCCGGCGCGCACCGCCGAGGTCGGCGTCGATGGCGACCGGATCGTTTTCGTCGGCGCCCGGCCTGCGGGCCTGACCGCCGAACGGACGATCGACGCGGCGGGGCTGGTCGTCGCGCCGGGCTTCATCGACCCGCACACCCATTCGGGGGCCGCGGCGCAGTCGGCCGACGCCGCCGACCGGATGCTCGCCAACCATTTGCTCCAGGGCGTTACCAGCATCGTCATCGGCAATGATGGCGGCGGCGGTCCCGATGTCGGGGCGGGCTTTGCGCGGCTCGCTGAACAGCCCGCGGGGGTCAATGTCGCCAGCTTCGTCGGGTTCGGCGCGATCCGCCGCGTCGCGGTCGGTGATGCCGATCGCGCGCCGACCGACCGCGAACTGGACCGGATGAAATCGCTGACCGCGCGCGCGATGTGCGATGGAGCGCTCGGCCTCTCCGCGGGCCTTTATTATGCCCCGCAAAGCTTTGCCAAGACTGACGAAGTGGTGGCGCTGGCGCGCGCGGCGGCCGCGCGCGGCGGACTATATGAAACGCATTTGCGCGACGAGGGCAGCGCCTCGATCGGCCTGCTGCCTGCGATCGACGAAGCGATCGGCATCGCCCGCGCGGCGGGGCTGCCGCTGCATATCGCGCATATCAAGGCGCTCGGCGTCGATGCGCAGGGCATGGCGCCGCAGGTGATCGCGCGCATTGCCGCGGCGCGCGCCGGGGGCATGGCGATCACTGCCGACCAATATGCGTGGGAGGCGTCGAGCACCGGCCTGTCGTCAGCGCTCGTTCCGCGCCGCGCGATGGACGGCGGCCGCGACGCGATGGTCGCGCGGCTCAAGGCCGCCGACGCACCGCTCCGCCGCGACATCGCCGAACAGCTGCGCATCCGTGGTGGCGGCGACGCCGTGCTGATCGTCAGCGGCGCGCATCGCGGCCAGCGGCTGGACGCCATCGCCGCGGGCTGGAAACTCGATTCGGTCGATGCCGCGATCCGCATCCTGATCGCCGAACCCGGCGCCCGCATCGCGTCGTTCAACATGGCACAGGACGACATCGCCGCCTTTGCGCGCCAGCCGTGGGTCGTCGCCAGCTCCGATGCGACCGACGGCCATCCGCGCCGCTGGGGCAGTTTCGCGCGGCGCTGGCGGCTGTTCGTCCGCGAAGAGGCGCTGATGACCGAGGCCGAGTTCGTGCATCGCAGCGCGGGTCTGACCGCCGAAATCCTGGGGCTTTCGGGGCGCGGCACACTCACGCCGGGGGCCTTCGCCGACATCGCGGTCTTCGATCCCGCAAGCTACGCCGAACAGGCGACCTATGACGCGCCCGACCGGCCCGCGCGCGGCGTTCACTATGTGCTGGTCAACGGACGCCTTGCTGTTGAAAAGGGCGCGCTGACCGGCGCCCTCGCCGGGCGACCGCTGCGCAAACCGCGTCAACCGAACTGGAGTTGCCCCGAATGACCGACACGATCCTGCCGGCCACCACCCCCGAACCGCGTCCCGGCCCGGTGCGCCGCGCGTTCGGCCTCTGGTTCGGCATTGCCCTGTGGAAGCGTATCCTTGGCGCGCTTGTCGTCGGCGCCGTCGTCGGCATGGCGTGGGGGGAGGGCGCAACCGCGATCGGCTGGATCGGCGAGCTCTTCGTGCGCCTCATCCGGATGCTCGTCATCCCGCTTGTCTTCCTGACCATTGCCTCGGGCGTCGCGGCGCTCGCCGACCCGAAACGGCTCGGCAGCATCGGGGTCAAGACGCTCGGCATGTATGTCTTTACCACCGCGCTCGCGGTGACCACCGGCCTGATCGTCGCCACGCTGATCGCGCCGGGCGAAGGCGCGAGCTTTGCCGGCGCGGTGCCCAAAGCGGTCGCCCAGCCGCAAGATCCCGCGCGCATGTTTATCGAGATCATCCCCGACAATCCGATCGGCGCGATGGCGAACGGCGCGACGCTCTCGGTCATCTTTTTCGCGATCCTCGTCGGCGCGGGAGTGATCGCCGCGGGCAAGGGCGGCGAACCCATCCAGCGCCTGCTCGCCAGCGGCTCCGAAGTGATGCTGCGCATCGTCGGGTTCGTCATGGAGACCGCCCCGCTCGGCGTCTTTGCGCTGATCGCCGTGGTGATGGGGACCAGCGGCCCGTCGAGCTTCCTCGCGGTGCTCAAGCTCGCGCTCTGCGTGCTCACCGGGTCGCTCATTGTCACGCTCGTCATCCATGGCGGCATCGTTGTGCGCCTGCTCGCCTGGTTGCCGCCTCTGCCCTTTTTTCGCGGGATTGCCGACGCGATCATGGTCGGCTTTTCGACCTCCTCGTCGAGCGCGACCTTGCCCGTCGCGATCCGCGTTGCCGAGCGCAACCTCGGCGTCTCGCCGCCCATCGCTTCGACCGTGCTGCCGCTGGGCGCGACGATCGGCATGGACGGCGCCGCCATGTATGTCGCGATGCTGACTCTGTTCGCGGCGCAGGCGTTCGGGGTGCAGCTGACGCTTGCCGACTATCTGGTAATCGCCGGGACGACGACGATCGTCGCGATGGGGGTCGCGCCGGTGCCGTCGGGATCGCTCTTCGTGCTCGCCGCAGTGCTCAACGCGATCGGCATCACGCCTGAACAGACCGCGATCGTCGTCGGCTTCATCCTGCCGTTCGATCGCATCCTCGACATGATCCGCACCGTTCCCAACGTCACCTCCGACCTGTCGATCGCCACCGCGGTGGCGCGGTGGGAGGGGGAGATGGATGTCGGCGTCTATCGCGCGCCCAACGACGAATGAGGTTTTTTCGATGATGTTTTTTCGCCGCCTGCTTGCCGCCACCCTGTCGCTCGCGCTTGTCCTGCCGCTCCCCGCGGCGGCGCAGAGCCGCCATCTGCTCGAATATCCGTCGATCCATTCGCCGACGGTCGGCACGCGCGGGATGGTGGTGAGCCAGAATGCCATCGCGAGTGAGGTCGGCGCGCAGGTGCTGCGCGACGGCGGCAATGCGGTGGACGCGGCGATCGCCGTCGGCTTCGCGCTCGCGGTCACCTTGCCGCGCGCGGGCAATATTGGCGGCGACGGTTTCATGATGGTGTATGACGCCGCGACGGGCAAGGTGCATACGCTCGATTTCCGCAGCATTGCCCCCGCCGCCGCGACACCCGCGATGTTCGTCGACAAGGAAGGCAAGGAACGTCCGATCGCCAGCTATGGCTATCTCGCCCCCGCGGTTCCGGGGACCGTTGCGGGCCTCGACCACGCGCACCGCAAATGGGGCAAGCTGCCCTGGGCGAAACTCGTCGAACCGGCGATTACGCTCGCGCGCGACGGGGTGCGGCTGACCGCCGACGAAGCCTTCGTCTTCAGCTGGGGCAAGGATCGCCTGTCGAAAAGCACGGCGGGCAAGGCGACCTTCTACAAACCCGGCGGCGAACTCTATGCCAAGGACGAAGTGCTGAAGCAGCCCGACCTCGCCTGGACGCTCGGCGAGATTGCACAGCATCGCGCCGACGGTTTCTACAAGGGCGAAGTCGCGCGCCACATCGCCGCCGATATGAAAGCGAACGGCGGCCTGATTACCGAGGCCGACCTCGCCGCCTATCGCGCGATCGAGCGCGCGCCGCTCGTCGGCAGCTATCGCGGCCATCCCGTCTATACGATGCCCCCGGCGAGTGCGGGCGGCGCGACCCTGCTCAACATCCTCAACCAGCTCGAACATTTCGACATCAAGGACATGGGCGCGAACAGCGCCGCGTCGCTGCATGTCATGGCCGAGGCGATGAAGCTCGCCTATATCGACCGCTACCGCGCGCTCGGCGACCCCGGTTTCGTCACCGCGCCGGTCCGCGGCTTCATCGCCAAAGCCTATGCCGCCGAACGGGCGAAGCTGATCGACCCCGAGCGCGCCAAGCCGATGCGCCAGATGCCCGCGGGCGATCCGCTCCGCTACGAAAGCCCCTCGACGACGCATTATTCGGTGGCCGACAAGGACGGCAATGTCGTCTCGACCACCTATACTTTGGGGTCCGATTTCGGATCGGGCGTGATGATCGCGGGCACCGGCGTCCTGCTCAACAACCAGATGAACAATTTCAGCCATGAACAGGCGTGGGAAGCGCAGCGCAGCGGCACGCCGCCGCCGCTCAACGCGCTCCAGCCCGGCAAGCGGATGCTCTCGACGCAGATGCCGACGATCGTCATGAAAAAGGGCAAGCCCTGGCTCGTTACCGGAACGCCGGGGGGGAGCACGATCATTACCACGGTCGTCCAGGTCATCGTCAATGCGGTCGACCATGGCCTGAATGTCGCCGAGGCGACGCACCAGCCGCGCATCTATCAGGGCGCGGTCAACGCGCTGCGCGTCGAGCCCAATTTCAACCCCGACACCGTCGCGCGGCTGAAAGCGATGGGCCACCCGATCACCAGCGACGAAACGATGGGCAGTGCGCAGTCGATCATGATCGAAAACGGCCTGTTCCTGGGCGCCGCCGACCCGCGCCGTCCCGGCGCGCTGGCAGTCGAGCCATGATGCGGCGACTGTTCCTCGCCGCCGCGGCGCTGTTCGCGGCCGGCCTGCCCGTCGCGGGCGGTGCGCGCGTCGAGGCGCCAGCGCCGGTATCGGCGGCGCACGAACGCCAGGCTTTTCTTGCAGCGGCCCATCCACTGGGGGTCGAGGCGGGGCTCGACGTGCTGCGTCGCGGCGGCAACGCCATCGACGCAGCCGTCGCAGTCCAGGCGATGCTCGGCCTGGTCGAGCCGCAAAGCTCGGGGCTGGGGGGCGGCGCCTTCCTGCTCTATTATGACGCGGCGACGCGGACGATCTCCGCCTATGACGGCCGCGAGACGGCGCCTGCGGGCGCGACTCCAGACATGTTCCTCAGCCGCGACGGCAAACCGATCCCGTTCCGCACCGCGGTGCTCAGCGGCCGCGCCACTGGCGTGCCCGGTGCGGTCGCGATGCTCGCGCACGCGCAAAAGGAGCGCGGCAAGCTTGCATGGGCGGAATTGTTCGACCGCACGGCGCGCACAGCCGACGAGGGTTTCACCGTCACCGCGCGCCTCGAACGCTTCGTCCACGGCCCCTATGCGCAGGCGAAGGCGCCCGACGTCGAACGCTATTTCAGCAATGGCAAGGGCGGCAAGGTCCGCGCCGGCGACCGGCTGCGCAACCCGGCCTACGCGGCCTTTGTCCGCCGCCTCGCCGCCGAGGGCCCCGACGCGCTCTATCGCGGCGAGACCGCGAAGCGCATCGTCGCGCGCGTGCGGCAGGGCGACCTCCCCGGCAGCATGACCGAGGCCGATCTCGCCGCCTATCGCCCCATGGTGCGGCAGGCGCTGTGCAACCCCTATCGCATCTATATTCTCTGCGTGCCGCCGCCGCCGTCGAGCGGGGTCGGCCTGCTGCAATTGATGGCGATGGTCGAGCGTACCGACATCGCCGCGCGCGGGCCCGCCGATCCGGTCGCGTGGGTGAAATATGCCGAGGCGAGCCGCCTGATGTATGCCGACCGCGACGCCTATGTCGGCGATGTCGCCGACGTGCCCGTCGCGGGACTGCTCGATCCCGCCTATGTCGCCGCGCGCGCGGCGCTGGTCACGGGACAGGCGGGTGCGCCTCCCGCTGCGGGAACACCGCCCGGCGCAGCGCCCGCGCGCATCGACGCGACCGCCGAAGTGCCTGGCACCTCGCATTTCGTGATCGTCGACGGCGACGGCAATGCGGTGTCGATGACGACGACGGTCGAAAGCTTCTTCGGGTCGGGGCGCATGGTCGATGGCTTTTTCCTCAACAACCAGATGACCGACTTTTCTTTCGTGCCGTCGGGCCCCAATGCGATTGCGCCGGGCAAGCGGCCGCGTTCGTCGATGGCGCCGACGATCATTCTCAACCCCGACCACAGCCTTGCGGGCGCGATCGGGTCGCCCGGCGGCAATGCGATCCTCGCCTATGTGTCGAAGGCGCTGATCGGCGCGATCGACTGGAACCTGCCGATGGAGCGCGCGATCGCGCTGCCCAATCTTGTTGCGCGCGGCGCCAGCTTCGCGGGCGAAGCGGCGCGCTTTCCTGACGATTTTCGCGCCGCAATGGCAAAGCGCGGCTTGACGGTGCGCGCCGGATCGGGCGAGGATTCGGGGCTGCACGGCGTCCTCATCCGCGATGGCCGCTTCGACGGTGGCGCCGATCCGCGCCGCGACGGCGTCGCGCGCGTCGTCACGCTGCCGCCCGCCGACGCACGACTTCCCGACAACGCAATATCAGGAGTGACGCAATGACCGGACTTTCGCCCTTTCATGTCGCTTTCCCCGTCCACGACCTCGCCGCCGCGCGCCATTTTTACGGGCAGGTAATGGGCTGCCCCGAAGGACGGAGCGACACCGACTGGATCGACTTCAACCTCTATGGCCACCAGATCGTCGCACATTGCGTGGGCGCGAAGCGCGATGCGGTCGCGGGACATAATCCGGTCGACGGTCATTCGGTCCCCGTCCCGCATTTCGGCGTCGTCCTGCGGCCCGCCGACTGGCGCGCGCTCGCCGAGCGGCTTCGGGCGGCGGGGGTCGAGTTCGTGATCGAACCCTATACGCGCTTTGCGGGCGAGCCCGGCGAGCAGTCGACGATGTTCTTTTACGACCCCTCGGGCAATGCGCTCGAGTTCAAGGCGTTCGCCGACGTCGGCCAGCTGTTCGCGAAATAGGAGGGCGGGGCATGACGGGGGGACGTTTCCTGAAGGGCGGTGCCGCGGCGCTTGCGCTGTTTTTCGGCGCGGGTCAGTGCATGGTCGTCGCGGCGGGCGCGGCGCCGACTGCGACCGCGCCGGTTTCGCAGGCAGTGGAAGGACAAGTGCGCGCCGTGGGCGGCGAGGTCGACCTTGCCGCGCTCGACGCACGGCTGAACAGCGTGCCCGTGAAGCTCGCTGCCGACGGTCGCTTCACCGCCAACCTTCCCGATGCCGGGCACTACCAGCTTGTCGTCAAGGGTCGGGGCGTCTTCGATGCGGTATTCACCTTTGGCGCTGCCGAGCTGGCGGGACCGGACGGGCGGCGCGTGCCGCCGGTCGAGCTGGTCGCGCGGGCGCCGGGGCGCGTCGAGATGTTCTTTGGCGGCGACACGATGATCGCGCGCCGTTTCGAAACGCCGATCTGGAACGAGCGCACGCTTGTGCGCCCCGAAAGCCGCGCTGCCGACATGGCGCGACTGCTCGCGCCGATGCAGCCCTATTTCGCGGGCTCGGACCTTACCTCGCTCAACCTCGAAACCGTACTCGCCGACCGCGATCTGGGCGGGGTCGAGGGAAAATCGGTGGTCTTTCATACGCACAGCGACGCGGCCAAGGTGCTCGCCGATGTCGGCATCGACTATGTCAGCCTCGGCAACAATCATGTCTATGACCAGGTCGAACCGGGGCTGGCGTCGACCGTTGCGGCGCTCGATGGGGCCGGGCTCGCCTGGTCGGGCGCGGGCAAGGATGAGGCGGAAGCTTTGCGCGCGGCGCGGCTCGACGTCGGCGGGCAGCGCTACGCCATGCTCGGCTTCGTCGGCTGGAAGGGGCGGGTCGAGCCCAATCAGGTCGCCGAAGCGGCGAAGGGCGGCGCGGCGTTCGGCAGCGACGACAATATCGCTGCGGCGGTATCGCGCGAGGTGGCCGCGGGGCACGCGCCGATCGTCCAATATCATGGCAGCAGCGAATATAGCGCGCGCCCGACCGCGATCAGCGAACGCCGCATGAAGCTCGCGATAGACAAGGGCGCGGCGCTGGTCGTCTCGCACCATCCGCACGTCGCGCACGGGCTCGAACTCTATAAGGGGCGGCTGATCGCCTATTCGCTCGGCAATTATCTGTTCGACCAATATTTCCCCGAAACCCACGCCAGCTTTGCCCTGAAAGTGTGGATGGACGGCGACCGGCTGTTCCGCGCCGAAGCGATCCCGATCCAGATCCTCGATTATCGGCCCGTCCCGGCAGTGGGCGAGATCCGGCAGGCGGCGCTGCGCCGGATCATCGACCTGTCGGCCGAGCGCGGCACGGCGATGCGCCTTGTCGGCGGGCACGGCGTCATCATGCCGGGCGCCGATGTCGCGGTGCCGCAGCTCTGCGCCGCCGCTGCGGGCCCGGGGCTTGCCGTATACCGCTATGATCTTCACGCCCCCGCTGCGCCATGCGCGGGCGCCGCGGCGGCGCCGAACGGCCGCGACCTGCTGATGCGCGGCGATTTCGAGGCGATGCAATATGCCGAGGCCAGCGACCGCAGCTGGGCGCTGCTCGGCGCCGAAGCCGATCTCGTCGCGCCCGGCCATAGCGGGCGGCAGGCGCTGCGTCTTCGCAGCGCGGGCGAGGGCGCGATGCTCGCGGCGCCCAAGGCCTTTTTCCGCGCGACGGGCGCGCGGCGCTACACGCTGTCGGGTTGGATACGCGCCGACCAGGGCGCCGAGATCGAGGCGCTGGTGCAGGAGCATCCGAAGGGCCGCAACCGCTTTCGCGCGCTCGAAAGCGCGCCAGTGCGCGGCTTCGGCCGCATGACGGCAGCCGGCAGCGGCTGGCAGCCCTTTCGCTTCGAGCTTCGGCTGGCCGCCGAGGCACCGCTTCTGCCGCTCCGCCCGATGCTACGCATTCGCGGCGCGAGAGAAGCGATCCTCGACGACATCGCCTTTATCGCCTGGGATGAGGGTGTGGACGAGACCCCGCCCGGACGATCGCACGCCGCCGCGGCCGAATGACCGCGGCGGACGGGGTGGGTCAGGCCGGCAGCAGCACGCCGTCGATCACATGGATCACGCCGTTCGACTGGATGACGTCGGCCGGGCCGATCTTCGCCTTGCCGCCCTTGGCGTCGGTGACGTACCAGGCGCCATTCTTTTCCCAGACGGTGAGCGTCGCGCCCTGAACGGTGGTCAGCACCGCCTTGCCGCCATTCGCCTGTGCCTGCGCGGCGATGTCGGCGGCGGTCAGGCGGCCGGGCACGACATGATAGGTGAGCACGCCGGTCAGCGCGGCCTTGCTTTCGGGCTTCAGCAGCGTGTCGACCGTGCCGGCGGGCAGCTTGGCAAAGGCGTCGTTGGTCGGTGCGAACACGGTGAACGGGCCGGGCGAGGCGAGGGTGTCGACCAGCCCGGCGGCCTTCACCGCGGCGACCAGCGTGGTGTGATCCTTTGAATTGGCGGCATTTTCGACGATATTTTTGGTTTCCTACATCGCCGCGCCGCCGACCATCGGGTTCTTGGCGAGGGCTGCGCCGCCGCCGGCCATCATGGCGGCCGCGGCGAGCGCGAGCGCGATACGGGAAATAGCCATTTTACATCCTTCCAAATGTCGCACCCCGGGGGATGGGGCAGGATGAAAGCTAGGGTGCGCGTGCGGATGCGACGACCTGTCCTTTGGGCGGTATGTCAGCCGCGCGCGGCTTCCCACGCGGCAAGCGCGCGTGCGCGCGCCGCTTCATGACCGATCAGCGGCTCGGGATAACCCGCCGCACCGCTGTCCCGCCCATGGCTCGCCACAATCTCGGCGTCCGACAGATGGGCAACCTCGGGCACGAAGGCGCGGACATAATCGGCCATCGCGAACCGCTCGCATTGCAGCGTCGGCGACATGATCCGCGAAAAGACCGGCGCATCGACCCCGGTGCCCGCGACATATTGCCAGTTCATCGCGTTGGAGCCCAGATCGGCGTCGAGCAACGTGTCCCAGAACCAGCGTTCGCCGCGGCGCCAGTCGATCAGCAGATGCTTGACGAGGAAGGAGGCGGTGACCATCCGCACCCGGTTGTGCATCCACCCCGTCTGCCACAGCTCGCGCATCCCGGCATCGACGACGGGATAGCCAGTGCGGCCGCGCGTCCACGCGGCAAAGTCGCGATCGGCGTCGGCGCCCGTCCGCCAGGCGAAGCGGTCGAACAGGTCGCGCCCGTTGCGGTCGGCATAATCGGGCATCTGGTCGACCAGGTTGATCCCATGCTCGCGCCAGCCAAGTTCGGAGCGATAGCTTTCCGCCCCCGCATCGTCGCGCTCGCCGATCGCATGCCACAGCGCGCGCGGCGAGATTTCGCCGAAATGGAGGTGCGGCGACAGGCGCGACGTGCCGCGTTGCGTGGGGTGGTCGCGCCGGTCCTTGTAATCGCCGACCTCGCCCAGCCAGTCGCGCACCGTGCTCCACGCGCCCTTTTCGCCCGGCTGCCATTCGCCGAAGCCCGCCGCCCAGTTCGGCTGCGTCGGCAGCAAGTCCCAATCGGCAAGCGCGTCTGATCGCGGCCACGCATCCGGCGCGGGAATCGCGTCAGGCGCCGGGCACGGCAGCGCGGGCGGCATCCGTTCGAGCAGGCGGCGATACCAGGGTGTGAACACCCGATAGCGGGCGCCCTGCGCGTTGGTGATGCTGTCGGGCGCGGCGAGGTAATTGCCGTCGTGCAGGACCAGTTCGACGCTCGCGGGCAGGCGCTCTTCGCTTTCCTTCCACCACGGCTCGTAAGCATAGGTCGCGTGGATGCGCCGGCTGCCGGTTTCGCGGACGAGCCGCGCCAGTTCCGCGTCGGCAGCACCGCGCCGCAGGATCAGCTTGCTGCCGCGTTTGGCGAGGCTGGCGCCCAGCGCGCTCAGGCTGTGATGCAACCACCAGCGCTGTGCCGCGCCCATCTGCCACAGTCCTGGCGTTTTTTCGTCGAGGATGAAGACCGGAATCACCGCGCCGTCGGCGATCGCCGCGAGCAGGGCAGGGTGATCGTGAAGGCGCAGGTCCTGCCGCAGCCAGAGCAGCGAAATGTTCATCGGCCGTTATCCTTCAACGCGCGCGCGGTTACGATTGTTGTGCCCAGTTCTCTGCCGCTGCGCCACGCATGTTCGACGAAGCCGTGCGTCAGCCAGTCGCCGCACGCGCCGAGCCCGATCGCATCGTTCCACAAATAGCCCAGATCGCTGCCCGATGGCTGGCCGAACATCCAGCGCTGTGCGGCGGCAAAACAGGGTTCGGGGACGGGGCGTTCGATCAGAGCGCCCAGCTCTGACAACAAGAGGTCGCAGACCGTCGCCTGATCGTCCGCAAGATGCGCCTCGCTCCAGCTCCAGTCGGCCTGGACGACCCAATGTTCGGGCACGGCGCGTCCCGGCCGCGCATTGCCCCGGACGGCGTAGATGACCGGGGCCGGTCCGCGAATAAAATCGAGGCCGGCGCCCAGCGACTGCCGAAAAGCGAACATCGCGCTCCAGATCGGGCGCGAATGGGCGGCCATCGCGGCGCGCGCCATGCCGAAATCATGGAGCGAGAGGAGCGGAGCCGCCTGTTCGCCCGGAATGGCGACCACCGCGATGTCGAACGGGCCGCAACGCTCTTTTTCGCGGTGGAGAAACCATTGCCCCTCGTCGCGCGACAGCGCGGTGATCGCGGCTCCGAGCCTGACATCATGACCGTCCGCCATATGTTTCAAGGGTGCGTTCATCGTCGGGGTGCCGATCCATGCATCCTGTCCGGCGTCGGGCCAGGGCGCGGCGCATCCGTCTGCGTGCCAGCGCGCGACGCGCTCGCGAAAGGCTGGCGATCGCACGGTGAAATGCGTCGCGCCATGGTCGAACGCAATCTCGCCGCGCGGGGTTGTGGCGCGGCGCGTCGACATGCGCCCGCCGATACCGCGCGCCTTGTCGAACAGGGTCACCGCGACATTCGCCGCTCGCAGCGCGTCGGCACAGGCCAGCCCCGCGATCCCCGCGCCGATGATCGCGGCGCGCATCAGGCGCCGCCCCGGACCGATTGCCGAGCGGTGGAGGAGGGGAGAGAGAGGAGGGTGATCGTGGAACGCTCTTTCGCGCGCGACGTCTTGAATATGGGCATCGGCGCGCTCTGCCCGGCGCTGGCGCCTTGCAACAAGATGTCCCATGGGGCAGGTCCATGACATTGGCAGGAGCGGGGTCGAAGCGGAATGACGTTAAAGGCGATGATCGCGACCAGCCCGATCGCGGCGGTAATCAGCAATCCCCACCTGCCCGACAATCCCATCGTCGAATGCAACGACGCCTTTGCCGCGCTGACCGGATACCGGCCCGACGAAATCATCGGGCGCAACTGCCGCTTTCTGACCGGCCCCGGAACCGAAGCCGAATTGAGCGACACGCTGCGCCGCGCGATCCGCGATCGCCGCGCCGCGCTCGTCGAGATATTGAATTACAAAAAGGACGGCACGCCGTTCCGCAACGCGGTGCTCGTCGCGCCGCTGTTCGGTCCCGATGGCGAGCTCGAGTATTTTCTGGGCTCGCAAATGGAAGTCGATGGCGAGGATGCCCGCACCGACGATCGCCGCAACGCGGCGCGGGCGCGCATTGCCGCGTTGACGCCGCGCCAGCACCAGGTGTTGCTGCTGATGGCCGAAGGGCTGCTCAACAAGCAGATCGCGTGGAAGCTCGGCCTGTCCGAACGCACGATCAAGATGCACCGTTCGGCGCTGCTCCGCTCGCTCGCGCTCGAAACGACCGCCGACGCGATCCGGCTGGCGGTCGAGGCGGGATATTAGGCGGGTTCGCGCCGCTCGAAGCCCATTACCAACCGGGTAGTTGATCCGCAGCGGCCCGGTCGCGTAAGCCACTCGCGAATGTCCGGCCGATCCCCCTCTCACCTCCCCCCGGGGCCCGTCTGGGTCGCATGGGTCGGCCGGACATTCACGGCTTGGACGGTCGGGAGTGACGACGACGATGAAAGTGCGCGATCTCTATCCCTTGATTACCACCAGCAAACTGACGGCAGTCAGGGATTTTTACGTGACCCATTTCGCCTTTGCCGTGGCGTTCGAGGCGAACTGGTTCGTCTATCTGGTCGGCGAGGGCGAAGAGGGCGCGCGCGGCGCGACGCTGGCCTTCATGGCCCCCGACCATCCGTCGAACCCGCCGGGGCCGGAGGTTTTCGACGGGCGCGGAATGATCCTGACGATCGAGGTCGCCGACGTCGCTGCGGCGCATGACCGGTTGAAGGCATCGGGTGCCCCCATCCTCTATCCCCTGACCCGCGAACCCTGGGGGCAGCATCGTTTCATGACGCGCGACCCTGCGGGGGTGATGATCGACATCGTCGAACAAATCGAACCCGACACCGGTTTCTGGCCGCAATATATGCAGGGTTGACGGTCGGCAATATTATCGACCGAACGCAAGCCCCGCGACGCGATGAGCATCGCGCGTTGGTCTGGTAAACGGGTGATCAGCCATTTGTGAGAAGCATTCTGCAATGATTCTTACCGAAAAGTAACCGGAGATAGAAAAGCCTGGGTCGCGTCCGATGCCTTGCAGGAGACGACAAATGGCTGAATCCAAATCATCTACTTCCGTAGCCGCACGCCTTGATGCGATCGAAGCGCAGATCAGACAGATCGTCGAAGCGCTTCATGGCGCCGGCGGGACGTCGGGGCCCGCGACGACGATCGAACTGACGGGCGAAGAACTCGACAAGATCGGCGATGCGCTTGAAGATCTCGACAGCCGGCTCACCGACCGCCAGCGTCTTTATTTTCTGGGCATATTGGGCGCCGCAGCCCATCATTTCGAACAGATTCTGGCGACCGAGGGCCCCTCGGTCGAGAATATTCGCACGATCAAGGTCGCCAATGCGGCGCGCATCCGCGACGTCAAGCTGTCCGACGCCTTCCAGGGCCTGACCAAGGTCGAGCAAGGGCGGCTCGGCAGCATCCTGTCGCCCGGAGGCGATGTGATGGACTCGGTCGGTGTGGGCGTCGGCGTTGCCTGCGTCGGGGTCGATTGGTCAAAGGACCTTGCGACCGACCAGATCGGCGGCTGGCGCACGAACCCGGCGTTTGGCGGCGCGGTCGTCAACCCGGGAACGCTCGGCGGTCTGCCCGGAGGATTCGGACGCTAAGTCGAAAGGTTCGACATGAACGCCCCCGTCAAGAGGCCGCGCCGCCGCGCGGCCGCCGCGGAGGAGGCTGCGCCCGAAACGAAGGAAACGGCGCCGGCGCGATCGGGACATTCGATCGCGCTGGTCGCTGCCCCCTTCAACTCGTTTCGCCGCCCCTCGATCCAGGTCGGTCTCCTCGCCGCGATCGCGCGCGAGTGCGGTTGGACGGCGCGCACGCATCACCTGTTCCTCGATTTCGCAGTGATGATCGGCAGCGAATTTTACGAACGCATCGCCAATGATCGCGGTGTCGCGGTGGGCGACTGGCTGTTTTCGGTCGAGGCGTTCGGGCGCGACGCGCCCGATATTGGCGGACGCGCGATGCTTGCGGCTTTCGACCTCAAGGATGCCGAGCAGCTTTTGATCGTGCGGCGCGACATCGTGCCGCGCTTCGTCCGGCTTGCGGCCGAAGAGATCGCGCGGTCGAACCCCTCGGTCGTCGGATTCACATCGACCTTTCAGCAGACCGCCGCGGCGATCGCGATCGCCCGGCGGTTGCGAGCGATGCTGCCGCGGGCGCGCTTCCTGTTCGGCGGCGCCAATTTCGAACGCGACATGGCGGCCGAGTGGATCGCGCATGTGCCCGAGGTCGAGCTGGTGCTGAGCGGCGAGGCCGACGACAGTTTTCCGGCGTTGCTCCGCGCCATCGACGCGGGCGAGGGGATGGGCGCGATCGGCGGGCTGAGCTGGCGCGACGCCGAAGGGACGGTGCGGCAGAACAAGCCCGCGAAAATGATGACGGCGCTCGATCGCAACCCGACCCCCGACTATTCCGAATATTTCGAGCGCGCCGAATATCTGGGGCTGGTCCAGATCGGGCTGCGCAACGATGTTCGCATCCCGTTCGAAAGCGCGCGCGGATGCTGGTGGGGCGAGCACAGCCACTGCGTCTTTTGCGGACTCAACGCGCTGACGATGAAGTTCCGGTCGAAATCGCCCGAGCGGGTATGGACCGAGCTTGCCGAGCTCGCCGAGCGGTATCGGAGTTATCATTTCGAGGCTGTCGATAACATCATCGATCGCGATTACCGCAGCGCGCTGCTCCCCAAGCTGTCGGCGGCGGATGCGACCTATGACATTTTCTATGAGGTGAAGTCGAACCTGAAGCCCGACGAGATCCGCGACATGGCCGACGCGGGGATCCGGACGATCCAGCCGGGGATCGAAAGCCTGTCGACCCCGGTGCTCAAGCTGATGCGCAAGGGCGTGCGCGGGCTCGATAATGTGAACCTGCTGCGCTGGTCGGCGCATTATGGCGTCGCGGTGAGCTGGAACGTGTTGTGGGGTTTTCCGGGCGAAAAAGCCGAATTTTATGCCGAACAGGCGGACTTGTTCCGACATCTGCACCATTTGCAGCCGCCGTCGGCGGGGCTGCGCGTGTGGCTCGAACGCTATAGCCCGCTGTTCAAGGACGAGGCGAGCTTTCCCAAGACATGCCGTAAGCCCGAACGCTCGCTCGACTTCATCGTGCCCGCGCGGATCGACAAGGAAGCGATCGCCTATTTTTTCGAATATGAGCTGGAAAACACGCTGGCTGACCGCGATTTCGACGGCATGGCCGAGGCGATCGGCGTGTGGAAAGAGGCGTGGATGCGCGACTGGCGCCCGCAGCTGCGCTATTTTTCGTCGCCCGGTGTCGTCACCATCGAGGACAGCCGCCATGCGCCCGAGCCGCGGCTGACGCGCCTGACCGGGCGCGACGCACGGATTCTCCAGGCGCTGCTCGAAAAGCCGCTGAGCGCCGGGCGCGTTGCCGAGATGATCGACGAGCCGCTTCAGCGCGTCGAACGCTCGCTACGCCTGCTGAGCCACGAAGGGCTGATCGCGAGCGAGGGCGGGCTGCACCTGTCGCTGCCGCTGCCGGCGCGGCGGCGATGAGCGTTGCCACCGTCGAGGCCGCCGCAGCGGGGATCGGGGCCGATACGGCCGAGCGGCTGGCGGCCATGCTGCGGCCGGAGGGGGATGCCGCCGCGGCCATGCTGCTCGATCGCGCGCGCGACCTTTTGTCCTTCCTGCGGCCTGGCGCGTCGGTGCCGCTCGCTGCTGCGCCGACGGACGATCTGCCCGCCGATGTACGACAGGCCTTGCGCGCCAAACCCGCCTTGCGCCCGCCGGAAAGCGACGGCGCGGCGGCGCTTGCTGCGCTGGAGGAAACGCGGCGCCGCCTGCGTGCGCTGCTGGTGCCCGATGACGCGCAGGCGTTCGATCAGCTGATCCATCTGGGCGCCGCGCCCGCGAGCGGGTTGGCGATGATCTCCGCGGCGGCGCTGGGCCTGACCGACCCCGCCTTCGCGGCGGCCGAACCGATGCCGATGGACGCGCCGCCGACCGGCCTCGGCAGCCTGGTGCTCATCGCGAAGCTGACCCGCCACTGCAATTTGCGCTGCACCTATTGCACCGACTGGCGCGAAGGACCGGGGAACCAGATGACCGCGGCGACGCAGGCGCTGATGGTGCGGCGCGTCGCCGAGGACCGGTCGATCGCGACGGCGCGCTTCATCTGGCACGGGGGCGAACCCAGCCTGCTCGGCGTGCGCAAGATGCTGGGCTTTCTGTGGTTGCAGGCGCGGCTGCGGCCGCCGGGACAGATTTTCACCAACTCGGTCCAGACCAACGCGGCGGCGCTGCCCGAGCGGGTGGTGGCGCTGTGGCGGCTGTTCGATTTCAAGGTCAGTGTCAGCCTCGACGGCCCGCGCGCCATCCATGACCGGCAGCGGCGCACGGCGCGCGGAGGCGCATCGTTCGACGCCGTCGTCGGAGGAATCGCGCGGCTGCGCGAGGCACGCATTTTTGCCGGCGTGCTGATCGTCGTGACGCCGGAGATTGCGGCCTATCCGATCGAAAAGCTGGTCGGCGAGCTGGTCGACGCGGGAATCCATGCGGCGGGATTCCTGCCCGTACGGCCCGATGCGGGGACCGGCGAGGGCCCCTATCTGCCCCCCGCCGCCTTTGCCGATTTCCTGGTTCGCCTGTTCGATCTGCTCCGCACGCGCCCCGACCTGCGCTTCGAGGTGCGCGAGATCGACGCGCTGCACGCGGCGTGGCAGCGCCAGCCGACGGGGTTTTGCGAGCTCAACGGCCCCTGCCTAGGCGGCTATTTCGGGATCGAACCCGACGGCACGGTGCGCCACTGCGACAAATTCCTGGGGTCGGGAGAACACGCGCTCGGCAATCTGACCGCGCGCAGCTTTGCCGACATCCGCACGAGTGCCGAGATGGCGGCGCTGAAGCAGCGCGAGGCCGAACGCTGGCTGCGGCTGCGGTCGTGCGGCTGGTACGGCCACTGCAAGGGCTGGTGCCCGCACGAAAGCCATATCGCCGCGCTGCGCGGCGACGCGGCGCGATGCTGCGGGCTCGCCCCCGTTTTCAATCATTTCGAGGCGCTGGCGGGTGCCGAAAGGCGGCGGGCGTGAGCGCCGCCGCCGTCGCTTGCCGCGTCTGCGCCGATGCGCGCCGAGCCTCGCTCGGGGAAGCGACGGGGCCGCGCGGCGCATTGCTCGCGCTGCCGGGCTGCGCCTGCCAGACGCTGCCATCGGCCGAGCGGCGCAAGCGGCTCCTCGTCCCCGGCGCCGGGCCGCTCGCCGAACTGTCGACCCGCTATTTCGCCGAAGTCCGGCAGTGGGTCGCGGTTGCCAAGGGGGCCGACGTGCGTGCGCTTGGCGCCGCGGCCGATGTCGCGCTGGGCCTGGGCAGCGGATGGCGGCGCTGCGACGCGGTGGCGCGCGCGACCGGCGAGATGCTCGAACGCTATGGCGCCGCGCTCGTGCCGCCGGGCAGCGGCGAGCGCGTCGCGCTGACCGACTGGCGCGGATTGCCGTGTGGCGATGGGCCGGCGGCGGCGGCGTGGCTGCCCTTTCACCGCGACGGACGGCCGGTGCTTCCGGCGAACTCGGCGGGTCTCGGCTTTGCCTTTGACCGCAAGCGTGCCTGCCGCGCTGCGGTGCAGGAGATGATCGAGCGGCGCGCGATCGACGCATTGGCGCGCGGCGGGCTGCACCGTGCACAGGCGCTGGGTCCGGTGCGGATCGGCGTAGTTTCGGGGCATGGCTTTCGAATCGCGGCGACGCTGCCCGTCGCCCTGGTGCTGATCGCGGACGGCCGCGGCCATATCGTCGCGGCGGGGGCGGCTGCAAGGCACCGCGTCGACGCGGCGCTGATCGCGGCGCGGCGCGAAGCGGCGCTCGGCTGGCTGGTCGCGCAGGACCGGGTGTTGCCGGGCGCAGGGCTGCGCGGTGCGGGCCTGCTCGGGCCGCTCGCCGATCTTCCGCTTTCCGAATGGCCCGTGACGGGGCGCTGCGGCGACCCGATACCGCCGAAGCGCGGCGTGCTGATCCGCCGGTTCGGGTTCGCCGATCTGACGCCCGGCGACATTGCGGCGGCGGGCGGATGGGTGGTGCGCGCGATGGAGAGGACGGCCGTCCATGGTTGAGGCCGCACAAATGCCGATCGCGGTTCCGGCGCGGCTGCTTTGCGGCAGCGACGCGCAAGCCGTCCGGCCGCTGCGCGATGCGATCGCGTCGGCGCCGGAGCCTGCCGAGGGGGTGCGCCTGCTGCGCGGCCGCGGCGCGGCCTGGGCCGATATGCCGCGCTCGCTGGCGATGCGGTTGGCCGCCGCCTTGCGGCCGTGGCCGGGCCGGGACGAGATACGCGCGTTCGACAGCCGCGCCGGCACGGTTGTCGCGCGCGACCTGGGCAACGCGATCGTCGATCCGGACCGCATCGCCGACACGATCGATCGCGGCGGCACGATCGTTTTCCAGAAGCTCGACAGCCTCGACTTTCACTGGCACCGGCTGGTGCGCGCGTTCGAGGGAGCGACCCGCCAGCCCGCGCAGGTCAATGTCTATGCGGGCGCGCCCGGCGCGCCGGGGCTGGCGTGGCACCGCGACCCGCATGACGTGCTGGTCCTGCAACTCGCGGGCACCAAATGCTTTGCGGTCGGCGGGGGTGCGGGTGCCATCGACATTCCGCTGGTGCCCGGCGACATGCTGTGGCTGGACCGGGGCGTCCGGCATCGGGCGACGAACGGCGCCGCCGGGTCGATCCATGCCTCGCTCGGCCTGCTCCACTGGATGCTCGACAGGATGGGGGTGCCGGTCGTCGATCGCCGCCCGCTCGCGCCGCCGGTCCCGCCCTGTCCGCTGAGCGTCGAGGAGCGCGGCGTCGCACTGCTGGGCTGGCGCCCGTTTCGCGAACTGCCAGTCGACCTGGTCGGCGGCGACCATCTTCGGCCCGATCTGCTGGCGCTGATCCACCCGGCGCGGGGCAAAAGCTTTCTCGATCTTGGCGGGTTTCGCCGCGCCCTCGCCCCCGACGAGGTGACGATGATCGCCGAGGGGCAGTGCCCGCCGGGCCTTCGGCCTTGGCTCGGCGCGCGCCTTGCGCCGGCGCGCAGCCTTTCGGACCTGCTGGGCGCGCTCGATCCGGGAGATATGTGATGCGAAGCGACGAACGATCCCGCTGCCTGCTCGACCTCGTCCGGCGCGACCGGCCGCAATGGTTGCAGCGCGGCCGATCGATCGAACGGCGCGAAATGTTGAAGGCGCAGGAGTCGGTCGGTGCCGTCGAGATGGCCGAGGACGAGCTGGTCGCGTTGACCGACCGGCTGACGCCCGACCTGCCCGCCACCGCGCTGTCGCCGGTTGAGGTCGATACGCTGGAGGCGATCGTTCACACCGAATTGCGCCCCGCGCTGCTGGTGCAGGACCGCACCTTCCTGCCGCCGCCGGAGGAGTGGCAGCATCTTGCCGCCTATCGCGCGGGCATCGACCATGCGATTGCGCGAACGTGCCGGATCGAGACCGAAGGCAGCATCGCGCTCGACTGGGTGGGCACCGGCTTTGTCGTTGCGCCCGATCTGGTCGCGACCAACCGCCATGTCGTCCAGGAATTTGCGTCTTATGAACCCGGCCGCGGCTGGCGGATCCACGACGGCATCGCGGTGCGCGCCGATTTCCGGCAGGAGATCGGCAGCACCGCGGTTGCCGATGTGCCGGTGACGGGCATCTGGGGCGTCCATAACCGTTTCGACATCGCCATCCTGCAGATGCGGCCCGGCCTTTGCCCCAGCCCGATCCTGGCGGGCCTCGCCAATCTGTCGGCGCAGCGCGACATCGTGGTGATCGGTTATCCCGCCTATGATTCGCGCCGCAACGACGCCGCGGTCATGGACCGCATCTTTCGCGGCATCTATAATGTGAAGCGCGTGCAGCCGGGACGGATCATGCTGCGCGACACCGCCAATTACCTGCTGCGCCACGACAGCTCGACGCTCGGCGGCAATTCGGGATCGCCGGTGATCGATGTCCAGAGCGGCCGCCTGGTCGGCATCCATTTCCGCGGCCAGTATCTGCGCTGGAACGACGCGGTCGATATTGCCTGACCCCGGCGATTTTCCTCATGCGCACAACCCTTCAGTACCGGACCGTCAGAAGCACGCGCGCGCGCCGCGGTTCGTTATAGGCGAGCGTTTCGGAGCCATTCACGTCCCACGCAAAGCTGTCCAGGACGTTCAATATCTGCGCGCGAACGACCGCATCATTTTGTCCGAGTTTGAAACCGAACCGAAAGCCGGCGTTTACCGTCGTCTGTCGCTTGACCTTGAGCTGCGCTCCATCGAGCGAAGCGCGACTCCGCGCCGCGCGGGCGCCGACATGCAGGAGCCCGGCATCGACGCTGAGACCCTTTACCCCCGGGATGGCGAAGTCGGCATTCAATATCCCGCGGACACGGGGGACGGCGACCGGCCGGAGCGGATCTGTCGCCTCGTCGTCGGCGCTGGTAAGTTCAGGGTCGAGAAGGACGGCGCCCGCCACGAGCTGCAAGCCCGGCACGACGCGCCCGGCAAGCGAAAATTCGATGCCGCGATGCCGAACGTCGCCGATAAAGCGATAGATATTGTCCCGCGCATCGACGCCGGCGTACGGCTTGCGGCTGTCGAAGGCGGCGAGAAACAGGCTGAGATCTTTCCGGATGGACCAGCGCAGGCCGACTTCGGCCTGCTCCACCATGATCGCGTTCAGAATCTCGTTCCGGTTGGCCGCCGAATTGGGTGCGACCCCTGCCTCTTCGAGCCCGCGCGAATAGCTGCCGAAAACCTCGAAATCGAGCGCGATCGCGAAGCTGCCGCCAAGATTGTAGAGAAAAGGGGCTTGGGAAACCTTGTCGGTGGCGGCCGGTCCGCTGAAGCGCTTTGAATAAAAGGACTTCAAGAGGCCGGCATTGATGCGCAGGCGTTCCCCGATCGATCCGCGGTAGCCGATTCCGAAGCCGGTTTGGGTCACGCCGACACGCTGATCGGCCGCAAGCAGGTCCAGATCGGGCTCGGCAATGTCCGCGGGGCGGTCACCCAGCGAAGTTGGCTCCAGAAGCAGAGATTGCGCGCCGCCGAATCGTGCTGTCGAGCGGCGGTAACGGACCGTCGCGTCGAACCGGTGCGTCGCGCCCGTGCGCGGCACTTCGAGATGGGAGCGAAGTTCGGAGGACCAGGCTGTCGATCGTTGCTGCGGCACCGCGACGAGATATCCCGTGGCGTTACCATCGCCGTCGCTTTGAAAAAACTGGGCAAACGAGCGGGTCGGATCTTCCTGGCCGAACGATAGCGTCGCGCCGATTCCGCTACGCGCCGTCAGTTCGTGGTCCAAAAGGAGGCCGGCGGCCCGCCGCTGTCCCTCGTCGAATGCCCACTCCTGGCCCAGGTAATTGCCCCGCTCGATACGCGGAGGAAGCGTGCTGTCGGTGGGGATGACGCGGAATTCTCCGCGCCGCCGATACTGATATTCGCCCGCGAACAGCTGGGCGCGGGTTGCCCCGCTCGAAATGCGCGCGATGCCGCCGACGAGCAAATCCTCGCCGCCCTTGCCGCCCTGTGCGTTGCGGACGTCGAAATTGCGCGACACGCCGATCGAGTAGCTCGATTGGCCGGAAGGAGACCCGTGGCGCAGATTGAGTTCGGCGATCGGCTGGCCATAGGCGTCATAGGTGACCGTCAACAGGCTCTTTTCGCCGGGGAGCGGATCGCGCAGGCGGTAATCGACCACCCCCGACGGACCGGGCAAAAGCGTTCCGATCGTATTATAGCCGATACGGACGGTGCTGCTGTCGATGAAGAAATTGCTGACGCCGGAATTCTTCACGAAGTAAGTTCCGTTCAACCGGTAATTCCCCGCCGCTTCCAGGCTAAAGCCCCGGACGGAGCGTTCATCATAGAGGCCGATCGCCTCGTCGCCGCGTTTGTGTCCGAATGCGTCGCCGGCCGATTTTACCGGGTTGGCATCAGCCTGTGCCCGGGCAGTGCCGGGTGCGACACACAGGATGATGATGGCGAAAACCTGGCGCATTCAATTACCCTCCGTTTGGAGGGCGCCGCTTGGCAGGTGAAGCCGGAACGCAATATCCGCTTCTTGCGGTCAAATATGGGGGTGGTGCCGGCTACAGGATTCGAACCCGTGGCCCCCTGATTACAAATCAGGTGCTCTACCAACTGAGCTAAGCCGGCGTCTTGCGCCCCCTAAGCATTTTTCGGTCGATTGGAAACATCTCAAATAATGCCAAAGGTCCAGCCTTCGGTGCGGGCCAGCGTGGCCGACAGCGGGGCGGGGGTCCAGCGGGCGGCGTCGGCGGCGATTTCGCGCAGCCACGCGGCGGTGAGCAGCGCGTCGGCGGCATGGTCGCTGACGGGTCCGGCGATGCCTGCCGGCGGCGATCCGAGCGCGGCGAGCGCGGTGTCGAGCGCGGCGCCGTCGCGAATCTTGCTGCGCCCCGGTGCGAGCCCCGCGGCGCGCGCGGCAAGGCTGGTATAGATTTCGGCGAGCAGCGGGCCGGTCGTCGGCACCGGATCGAGCGGCCAGAGCGGGATGCGGCCGCGCAGGCGGTGGAGCAGCCGCATTCCCGAAAGGCTCGCCTTGCCGACCTGCGCCGCGCCGACGAGGTTGAAATTGCTGACGCTCGCGGCCTGCCTTGTCGCGCGCTGATGCTGTTCGACGACGCGCAGCCGCCCCGCGCCGGGCGCGAACAGGTCGCCGACATCGCCGCGACCATGGCGAAAATGGCGCCGCGCCTGCGGGTGGCGCAGGAAAGCGCCCGCCTCATAATGCGGGTCGGCGCGCGCCAGACGTTCGACGAGCGACCAGAGCGCGGGCATATCGGCGGGGTTTTCGTCCCATTCGGGAAAATATCCGCCGCGGTCGGCAAAGGCGAAGGCGGCCGAAAAATCGAAGCCGATCAGCATGTTGGCGCCAGTTTCGGCGACGCCCTCCAGCCACGCCAATATCTCCGCGCGCGACCAGATATGGCCTGGACGCACCAGCGCCGGAGCGCCGCGGCCGCTGGCGACGGCAAGCGCGATGCCGCGCTGGCGTTCGCCGCGCGCGCCCGACCAGTCGAGGGCGGCGAAATGGGTGAAGCGGCGCATGAAACCGCCCCTAGCGCCCCGATGGCGCTTGCACAAAGGGCGATGGCATCCCACATGCCCCTCATGCTGATCGAAACCGAATCGACGCCGAATCCCGCGACGCTCAAATTCCTGCCCGGCCGGGCGGTGATGGAGACGGGCACCCGCGACTTTGCGAGCCCCGAAGAGGCTGAAGCCTCGCCGCTCGCAAGCGCGCTCTTTTCGCTGGGCGACGTTACGGGCGTTTTCTTCGGCCGCGATTTCGTGTCGGTGACGATCGCCCCCGGCGCCGAATGGGCCGATGCAAAGCCCGACATCCTTGGCATCGTCATGGATCATTTCCTCGCCGACGTCCCGCTGTTCAATGCTGCGAGCGCCGGTTTTTCGGTGCCTGCGGAGGATGCGGGCTTTGCCGACGATCCCGCCGATGCCGACGTGATCGAACAGATCAAGGAACTCATCGAAACGCGCGTGCGCCCCGCGGTCGCCAACGATGGCGGCGACATCGTCTATCGCGGTTTCGACAAGGGCAATGTGTATCTGAAGATGCAGGGCGCCTGCGCAGGCTGCCCGTCCTCGACCGCGACGCTGAAAAATGGCATCGAATCGCTCTTGAAACATTATGTGCCCGAGGTAACGGCGGTTCACGCCGTCTGACCCATCCGTTTCAGGAGACCGACCTATGAGCGAGCCGCTTTCCGACAGCGCTCTCGACCAGCTGTTTCGCACCGCGCGCACCTATAATGGCTATCTCGACAAGCCGGTGTCGGAGGCGCAGCTGCACGCGATCTGGGATCTGATGAAATTCGGGCCGACGAGCGCGAATTGCCTGCCGGCGCGGATTATCTGGTGCGTGTCGGACGAGGCGAAAGCCAGGCTCGCGGCGCTCGCGATCCCCGGCAACAAGGAAAAGATTCTTGCCGCGCCGGTCACCGCGATCATCGGCATGGACCTTGAGTTCTACGAGCATCTGCCCGAATTTTTCCCGCACACCGATGCGCGCAGCTGGTTTGCGGGCAATGACGCGCTCGCCGAGACGACCGCGTTTCGCAATTCGAGCCTGCAGGGCGCCTATTTTCTGCTTGCCGCGCGCGCGTTGGGGCTCGACACCGGGCCGATGTCGGGGTTCGACAATGCCGCGGTCGACAAGGAATTTTTTGCCGATCAGCCCAAGGTGAAGAGCAATTTCATCTCGACGCTCGGCTATGGCGACCCGGCGACGATCTTTGACCGCAGCCCGCGTCCGGGCTTCGAGCGTTTCAACCGCCTTGTCTGACGAGCGAACGCTCGTCATCGATTGCGCCAGCGAAGCCTGCTCGGTCGCGCTGGTGGCGGGCGGGCGCGTCGTCGATTTTCGCCATGAAGTGATCGGGCGCGGCCACGCCGAGCGTCTCGTGCCGCTGATCGCCGAGCTGGCGGACGGCGGGCGCGCCGATGCAATCGCGGTTGGATGCGGTCCCGGAAGCTTTGCCGGTGTGCGGATCGGCGTTGCGGCCGCGCGCGCGCTCGCGCTCGGCTGGCAGGTGCCCGCGAGCGGCTTTTCGACCCTCGCGCTCGTCGCGGCCAGCGTGGCCGATGCGATTGCCGAAGCGGGCGGGGCACTCGTCGTGATGGAGGGTGGTCACGGCCAATGGTTCGTCCAGCCCTTCGCCGCCGACCTGTCGCCGCGCGGCGACGTGCAATCACTGCTGCCCGACGCGGCGGCGGCGCTGGACGATGCGCTGGTCATTGGCAATCGTGCCGAGGCCTTTGTCGCGCGGCGCGGGACGGGGGGCGCGCTGGCGGTGCTGCCCGATGCGCGCGCGTTCCTGCGCCTGCCGCGCGCCGCGCTGATTGACCGGCCGAGCCCGATCTATGGCCGTGCGCCCGACGCCAAACCAATGAGCGGCGCGTGACCGAGGCGATCCGCATTGCCACCGCACGGGTCGGCGACGTCGCCGCGGCGATGCGCGTGATGGAGTTGGCCTTCAACCCCGTTTATGGCGAGGCGTGGAGTGCCGCGCAGCTTCTGACCTTGTTCGCGCTTCCCTCGGCGCGCGTCGCGATCGCCTGGGACGGCGAACGCGCCTGTGGCTTTTCCGCTGCACGGATGGCGGGACCCGAAAGCGAGCTTCTGCTGCTCGCGGTCGATCCCGCCGATCGCGGGTGCGGAATCGGCAAGCGGTTGATGGACGATTGGCAGGCGTGGGCAACCGAACAGGGCGCCGAAGATTATTTCCTTGAGATGCGAGCGGATAATGACGCTATTCATCTGTATGAACGCGCAGGTTTTTCGGAATGCGGACGCCGTGCAGCCTATTATCGCGGGCAGGATGGCGTGATGCGTGATGCGATTACCATGCGTCGAGGTAATGGCAATGCGCGTTGATCGCACGTTGCACGATTGCATCCAAAGTGGCACTAAATCGGCAGGCGAAAGGATAAACGATATTCGCCCTCCCGACTTTCGGGAAAGCCAAAAACAAGGAAAGTCTCATGTCCGACCCAATCGACACCAATGAAATGCTCGTTACGCTGACTGCCGATATTGTTGCTGCGCATGTCAGCAACAACAGCGTCGCCATTTCCGATCTTTCATTGCTCATCAATAATGTCCACGCGGCGCTGTCCGGCCTGGGCAGCGCGCCCGTGATCGAGGAAAAGCCGGTACCCGCGGTTTCAATCCGCGCATCGTTGAAGCCCGACTATATCGTCTGCCTCGAAGACGGCAAAAAGCTGAAGATGCTCCGCCGTCACCTGATGACGCATTATGGCATGACCCCCGACGACTATCGCGCGAAATGGGGCCTTCCCGCCGACTATCCGATGGTCGCGCCCAACTACGCCGAAAAGCGCCGTGCGCTGGCAAAGGAAATCGGCCTTGGTACCAAGGGCCGCGGCGGCGGGCGTCGCCGCAAGACCAAGGTGTAAGCGTTTAGGAATGATCGCCCCGCAGGGCAGGGAAGGGCGGCATCGTAGGGGTGCCGCCCTTGTTCTATCCGCGGCGCGTGCCTATACACGCTATCAACGACAGACGCGGCTGCATCGGCAGGAAAGGCAAGCATGTCCGGCAATATCGATCTTGAGGCCTTGTGCCACGAAAAGGGGCTGCGCATCACCGAACAGCGCCGCATCATCGCGCGCGTCATCTCGGATTCGGAGGATCATCCCGATGTCGAGACGCTCTATGATCGCGCGTCCAAGCTCGACAGCGGCATTTCGATTGCCACCGTTTACCGCACCGTGCGCCTGTTCGAAGAAGCGGGCATTCTCGACCGCCATGATTTCGGCGACGGCCGATCGCGCTACGAAGCCGCGCCCGAGGCGCATCACGACCATCTGATCGACGTCGAAACGGGCAAGGTGATCGAATTTGTCGATCCCGAACTCGAAGCGTTGCAAAAGGTAATCGCCGAACGGCTGGGCTTCCGCCTCGTCGATCACCGCATGGAGCTTTACGGTGTCGCCATCGATCGCAAGCGCGACTGATCGCTCATCGATCACCTGGCGGACAATTGCCCGCCTTGCGCTGATGGTGCTGGCGCTGCTGTTCCTGATCGTCCCGCACCTTGTCTATCGCGCCCTCGGGCGCCCCTCACCGATGGTCATGGCCTTCCTCAACGCCGTCGGCTGGATCGCCGGGCTGCGTATTCGCACCACGGGAACGCGGCTGCGGCGCGACGTATTGTTCGTCTCCAACCACGTCAGCTGGCTCGACATATTGGCGCTCGGCGGTGCCGCGCGTTCGGCCTTTGTGTCGAAGGCGGAGGTCGGGACGACGCCGCTCGTCGGCTGGCTCGCCGACCAGAATCACACCGTCTATGTCCAGCGCGAGGCGCGGCGCGAGATCCACAACCAGGCCAACGACCTGCGCAACGCGCTCGCGCGCGGCCGCCCGGTGACGCTGTTCCCCGAAGGCACGACCGGCCCCGGCGACGGCCTGCTCCCCTTTCGCCCCTCGCTGCTCCAGGCGGTGATCCCGACGCCGCCGCGGCTGCGTGTCCAGCCGGTGTTCCTCGACTATGGGGCGGAGGCGAGCGACATCGCCTGGCTCGACCCCGAATCGGGGCTCGACAATTTCAAGCGACTGCTTGCGCGCAAGCGGCCGGTGCATCTGACGATCCATTATCTCGACCCGCTGCCCGATGCCGCCGAGGCCGATCGCAAGCTGCTGGCCGAGGCGGCGCGCGCCGCGATCGCGGCGGAAATCGCGCGCCCTTCCGCCGCGCCGCCGCATCGCCTATAGCGCGCCGATGAAATCCGACTCCCCCACAAATCCTCAAAAGACATTTCACGTCAAATCCTTCGGCTGCCAGATGAACGTCTATGACGGCGAGCGCATGGCCGAGATGCTGGGCGCCGAAGGCTATGTGCCCGCCGCCGACGGCGCCGATGCCGACCTCGTTGTGCTCAACACCTGTCACATCCGCGAAAAGGCCGCCGAAAAAGTCTATTCGGACATCGGTCGGCTGAAGCGCGCGGACGGCAGCACGCCGACGATCGCCGTCGCCGGTTGCGTCGCGCAGGCCGAGGGCGCCGAAATCGCGCGCCGCGCGCCGTCGGTCGATGTCGTCGTCGGCCCGCAGGCCTATCACCGCCTGCCCGACCTGATCGCGCGCGCCGAGCGCGGCGAGAAGGCGGTCGACCTCGACATGCCGCTCGAAAGCAAGTTCGGCGCGCTGCCGAAGCGCAGCGGAAACCAGCGGCCGACGGCCTTCCTGACGGTGCAGGAAGGCTGCGACAAATTCTGCACCTATTGCGTCGTTCCCTATACCCGCGGCGCCGAAATCAGCCGGCCCTTCGCCGACCTGATCGCCGAGGCACGCGCGCTCGTCGCGGGCGGCGTGCGCGAAATCACGCTGCTGGGGCAGAATGTAAATGCGTGGGATGGTGAGGATGACCGGGGCCGGGCGATCGGCCTCGACGGGCTGATCCGCTCCCTCGCGAAAGAGGATGGGTTGGAGCGCATCCGCTACACGACCAGCCACCCCAACGATATGACCGACGGGCTGATCGCCGCGCATGGCGAGGTCGACAAGCTGATGCCCTTCCTCCACCTGCCGGTGCAGGCGGGCAGCGACCGCATCCTCGCCGCGATGAACCGCAGCCACAGCGTCGAAAGCTATTTGCGCGTCATCGAGCGTGTCCGCGCGGCGCGCCCCGACATCGCCATCTCGGGCGATTTCATCGTCGGCTTCCCCGGCGAAAGCGAGGAGGATTTCGAGGCAACGCTCGCGATCGTGCGCGCCACCCGATATGCGATGGCGTACAGCTTCAAATATTCGCGCCGCCCCGGCACCCCCGCGGCGACGATGGACGAACAGATCGACGAAGCGGTGATGAACGACCGCCTCCAGCGATTGCAGGCTTTGCTCAACGAGCAGCAACAGGCGTTCAATGAAACGACCGTCGGCCGCACCACCCGCCTGCTGCTCGAACGCACGGGCAAGCGCGAAGGCCAGCTGATCGGCAAGTCGCCGTGGCTCCAGTCGGTGCATGTCACCGCGCCGGGGCTGGCGATCGGCGATATGATTGACGTGCGCATCACCTCGGCGGGCCCCAACAGCCTGGGCGCCGAGCCGCTTATGGCGGTCGCCTAGTGGCGGTTTGGAAAGGCCGCGCCCCTGCGGAGGCAGGGGCCCATTTCCTTTCGTCGAATTTCGAAACCATCAGTGATGGACTCCCGCCTTCGTGCGAGTACACAGGTTACTATTGATCGAAGGAGCCTTGCCCACGTGTCCAAACGCCCGCTGACCGCCGCCGCCCCCGCCGAACCCGGCGATCGCGTCCGACTGACGGCGGAATTTGAGCGCACACAGCTTTTGGGTATCCTCTTCGGCGAGTTCGACCGCAACCTCGTCGCGATCGAAAACCGCCTCGGCGTCTATATTTCGGCGCGCGGCAACCGCGTGCAGATCGAGGGGGAGGCCGAAGCCGCCGCGCGCGCGCGCGATGTCCTCACCGACCTCTATGACCGCATCGAAAAGGGGCAGGAGGTCGACGCCGGCATGGTCGACGGGGTGATCGCGATGTCGGCGCAGCCGACGCTCGACGGCATCATTCGCCACGACAAGGACGAAGCTCCGACGGTGATGATCCGCACGCGCAAAAAGACGATCGTCCCGCGCGCGCCGTCGCAGGTTCCCTATATGCAGGCGCTTGCGCGCGAAGACGTGATCTTTGCGCTCGGCCCCGCGGGCACCGGCAAGACCTATCTCGCCGTTGCCCAGGCCGTCGCGCAGCTCATCACCGGCAGCGTCCAGCGCCTGATCCTGTCGCGCCCCGCGGTCGAGGCGGGCGAGAAACTGGGCTTCCTGCCCGGCGACATGAAGGAAAAGGTCGATCCCTATCTGCGCCCGCTCTACGACGCGCTCCACGACTGCCTGCCCGCCGAGCAGGTCGAGCGCCGGATCGCGAGCGGCGAGATCGAGATTGCGCCGCTCGCCTTCATGCGCGGCCGCACCCTCGCCGACGCCTTCATCATCCTCGACGAGGCGCAGAATACGACGATCCCGCAAATGAAGATGTTCCTCACCCGTTTCGGCATGAACAGCCGCATGGTGATCTGCGGCGACCCCAAGCAGGTCGACCTGCCGGTGCCCGCAACCTCGGGCCTCGCCGACGCGGTCGCGCGGCTCGAAGGGCTGGAAGGCATCAACGTCAGCCGCTTCACCAGCGCCGACGTCGTCCGCCACCCGATCGTCGGGCGGATTGTTGAGGCCTATGAGGGGCCAGGGAGCTAGGGTCTAGCTATGCCCGCTTTGGGGTGAGCTTCCGATCCTCCCCCGCAGGGGGAGGGGGACCACCCGAAGGGTGGTGGAGGGGTACGGGCCTGCATAGGCTGCGTTCGACCGATGGTACCCCTCCACCACCTTCGGTGGTCCCCCTCCCCGTTCCGGGGAGGAGCGCTACGGCTGGTTTGGGTCGATTCCTGCCATTCGTCAGACGATAGACGTCGCAGGTCTCGGCCGAGCGGGCTGATCTGCGATGTCTCATGCCCCACCAACCCGTCCGGCACGAAGCCTGAAACGCTATCCGTTCGCTTTGATGTTTATCGCGAACGAGTCTCAATAGCATCTTGACCCTCGGAAAAAGCGCTCTTAAGACGACGCTATTGCGAATCAATCGCAATCAAAAGGGGAAGAAAATTGACCAGTTACCGTTCGCCGTTTCTGTCCCGCCTTGCCACGGGCAGCGCGCTGGCCTGTGCGCTCGCCGCCACCGCGCAGCCCGCGATGGCGCAGGACGACGACGGCGCTTACTGGCTCGCGCGCAAGAACCAGATCGTCGTCACCGCGACGCGCACCGAGGTGCGCGCCGAAGACCTGCCCGTCACCGTTGCCGTCAAGAGCGCCGAGCAGATCGCCGACGAACTCGTCACCGACATCCGCGACCTCGTCCGCTTCGAACCCGGCGTCAGCGTCCAGCGTCAGCCCGCGCGCTTCGGCGCCGCGCTCGGCGCGACCGGCCGCGCGGGCAACGACAGCTTCAACATTCGCGGCATCGGCGGCAACCGCGTGCTGATCCAGGTCGATGGCGTGCGCGTCCCCGACGGGTTCAGTTTCGGCGCGCAGGCGTCGGGGCGCGGCGATTATGTCGATCTTGGCCTCATCAAATCGGTCGAGATTTTGCGCGGCCCCTCGTCGGCGCTCTACGGCAGCGACGGCCTCGCGGGCGCGGTCAGCTTCATCACCGCCGATCCGGCCGACTTCCTGAAGGACGGCAAAAGCATCGGCGGCCTTGTCCGCGCCGCCTATAGCAGCGCCGATGAGGAGTTCAGCGAAACCGCGATCCTCGCGGGACAGAGCGGCGACTGGTCGGCGATGGCCGCCTATACGCGCCGCGATTATCGGGAGCTCGACAACAAGGGGACGGTTGGCGGCACCGGCGCCGCGCGGACCGAGCCCAATCCGCAGGACGGCCGCTCCGACGCCGCGCTCGCGCGCATCGTCTATGATCCTGCCAGCGGCCACAAGCTGCGCCTGACCGGCGAATATCTCGACACGCGGCTCTACACCAACGGGCTGACCGGCCTCAACGCCTCGGTCGACCGCCTCGAAGGCTGGGACACGGGAGAGCGCAAGCGCGTCTCGCTCGACTGGAGCTGGGAAGGGGAGGGCGCCATCGATTTCGCGCGCGTCGCGCTTTACTGGCAGGATGGCGAGGACCGCCAATATACCGAGGAAGACCGCATCACGCTTCCCGATCGCACCCGGCTCAACACGTTCGAAAACCGCGTCATCGGCGCTTCGGCGGACGCCCGCGCCGATTTCGCGACCGGCGCGGTCGCCCACCGGCTCGTGTTCGGCGGCGACATCAGCAAGACGCGCCAGCGCGGCCTGCGCGACGGAACCGTGCCGCCCTTTGGCGAGCTGTTTCCGACGCGGGCCTTTCCCGAAACCGACTTCACGCGCGGCGGCCTGTTCGTGGGCGACGAGATCAGCGTCGCCGACGGCCGCCTGATCCTCTATCCGGCGCTGCGCTTCGACTGGTATGATTTGTCGCCGCAGGACGATCCACTGCTTCCGGCCTTTTCGGGCGCGGGGCAGGACGGATCGCGCGTTTCACCCAAATTCGGCGCGCTGTTCAAGCTGACCGACACGGTGCGGATTTTCGCCAATTATGCGACCGGCTTCAAGGCGCCCGAGCCGGGACAGGTCAACCAGTTCTTCGAAAATCTGGCCTTCGGCTATACATCCGCCCCCAACCCCGATCTGGGGCCCGAGCGCAGCGAGAGTTTCGAGGGCGGGCTGCGCTTTTCCAGCGACCATGTCAGCCTGGACGTCACCGCCTTTTCGGCGCGCTACAAGGATTTCATCAGTCAGGAAGTCGTGGGGGGCAGCTTCACGCCCGCCGACCCCGCCGTCTATCAGTTCGTCAATCTCGACCGTGCCCGCGTCAAGGGCGCCGAAGCACGGTTCGAGGGGCGCGCGTCGTCCGGCCTGTATACGACGCTCGCCCTTTCCTATGCGACCGGCAATTCGATCGATCCCGACGGCACCCGCGTGCCGCTATCGACGATCGACCCGCTCAAACTGGTCGTCGGGGTCGGCTATCGCGAGCCGCAAAGCGGGCGATTCGGCGGCCAGATCGTCCTGACGCACAGCGCGCGCAAGGAAGCCGCGCGGACCGACGGGCTTTGCTCCCCCGCCTGTTTCCGCCCCGATGCCTTCACCATCCTCGACGCCACCGCCTTTGTGCGGATCGTTCGGGGGCTGAGCCTGCGCGCCGGGGTCTTCAACATATTGGACCGCAAATACAGCTGGTGGAGCGACGTCCGCGGGGTCGCGTCCACCTCCACCATCACCGACGCCTATACCCAGCCCGGCCGCAACGCGAGCGCGTCGCTGAGCTATCGTTTCTGACGCCGAAAAGGACTCATCCCATGAAGACCATCCACGCTTTCGCTGCCGCGCTGTCGCTCTCGGCCATGCTGCCGCTTGCCGCCGCCGCGCACCCCCCGATCGCTGCCGAGAAGGCCGCGGCCAATTTCGAACAGGACCGCGCCGACATCCTTGCGATGGCGGGCAATTACAAGGTGCGGTTCGACATGCAGGAATCGACGCGCTGGGACGCGGGCTATACCCCGCTCGCCGCCAAGACGTCGGGCGGGCACGAGGTCGTCCGCGTCGTCGAGGATACGGGGCGCAAGATCATGCTCCAGCACCTGCTCGTCATCGAGCATGAGGGCAAGTCGCACATCATCAAGCATTGGCGCCAGGACTGGGAATATGAACCCGCGCGCGTGCTCGTCTATTCGGATCGGGGTCAGTGGGTGTGGGAAGACGTCCCCGAACGGATGCGCACCGGCCGCTGGTCGCAGACGGTCTATCAGGTCGACGACAGCCCGCGGTACGGCGGCTGGGGCCAGTTCGAAACGCAGGGCGGCATCCGCCGCTGGCGTTCCAACTGGACCTGGCGCCCGCTCGCGCGCCGCGATGCCGTCCGGGGTCCCGTCTACGACCGCTATTATGCGATCAACCGCCACCAGCCGACGCCCGACGGCTGGATCCACTGGCAGGACAACACCAAAATGGGGACGAAGGACGGCAAGCTGATGCCGATCGTCCAGGAATATGTCCTCAACACCTATTCGGAATATGACCAATATGACGTGAAGGCCGCCGACGATTATTGGGCGGCGACGAAGGATTATTGGGCCGCGGTGCGCGCTGCATGGGACCGCGTCGCCGCCGCGAAAGGCGGCATCGCGATCGACGAAAAGGCCGACACCGGCACCGTCGTCAGCGGCCGCCTCCTCGAAATCGCCGACGAGGTTCAGGACGGCAAGCTGACGACTGCGAAAGCCGTTTCCGAAGCGACGAAGCTGATCGAGACGAACACGCGCAAGATTTGACGACCTTCACCATGTGAAGCCCGCACCTGGGGGCGGCCGGAAACGGCTGCCCCCTGTTTTTTACGCAGACGGGATGCGAGGGCGGCTTTGGGGTGGAAAGCGGACGTTGCAGCCAAGTGCGCAGTTCGCTTGACTGGGCCAGAGCCATTGGCTTTCATGAAGCCATGAGCCTATTGGTTGCCCTTCTGTTCGCTTGGATATTTTCATGGGCCGAAGATGCGTGGTTCAATCGGCTGTTGACTTACCAGCTCCAAGGTGACGCGGGTAGGATGAAGCGAGACCCGACCGAGGCTATTCAATTTTTTAGCTCGACCCTAAGCCCATACTCGTGGACTACCCTTGCGGTAGGGTTCTCGCTGGTAGTGCTCTCTTTTCCGGACCAATTCACATTCGGTTTGGGTGGGCTAGCCTTCACCACCGGAGTGTTGGTTTGCGTTTGGTACATAGCTGCAAAGCTGAGAGGGTATGGACGAGCGTTGCGTCTGCTCCGTGCCTAATCCTGTCTCCGCCCGTTCGCGGGTCGTAGCGTCCATAATCGGTCGAAACCCATCATTAGCACCGCCATGAGGCCACTTACCTGACGCTGCGCCGCGCCATGCAAAAGGTCCGGAGCGCTACCGCATCGTGCCAGGCATTGTGCGGCACATGGCTGAGCTCGGCGGTCGAGAAATTGACCACCTCGGCCAGCTCGAAACGCATCGCCGACACGATCAGCCGCCGCCCGTCGCTTGTGGCGAGCAATCGCGCGGCGTGGACGATGTCCTCGGGCCAGTCGGCGACCAGCACCGGTTCGTCGTCGCCCGCCAGATAGTCGGCGAACGCCCCTTGCAGCGCGTCATAGGCGACCGGCGCCGTGTCCAGCACCGGCAGCACATGCGCTTCGACCCACGGCGTCGGGTCGCGGCACGCGATCGCGGCATAAAAGGATGGCGCGCCATCCGCTTCGGGCACCAGCGCGATCGAGATCAGCGGACCGCCAAAGCCGTTGAACTCGGCATCCAGATAATAGCGCAACGGCCTATTTCTTCGCCCCGTCGACGCTCCATATCCCCGCGCCGCGCGTCGCGATGAACAGGAAGATGAAGCAGTAAAGCACGATCGTTTCGCCGCCATTGGCAATCGGAAAAGGCCCCTGGGTGCCGTGCGCGACCCAATAGCCGACCGCCGCCATGCCGCTCGCGACAAAGGCCGCGGGGCGGGTGAACAGGCCGATGACGATCAGCGCGCCGGCGACGATTTCGATCGTCCCCGCCGCATAGAGCATCGGATTGAGCGGATAGGGAAAGGCCACCGGGAAGTTGAAGAATTTCTGCACGCCATGCGCCAGGAACAAAAGCCCGGCAACGATCCGCAGCAACGCAAACGCCTGTTCGCCATAACCATCGAGAAACTTCATGACACGCCCCCTCTCATGCTGATGAGGCGCCGAAGCTAACCGATTTTCGGGCGTGCGCGAAATTTTTTTGGCGCGTCATGTCACACCCGCCATTCCTGCCTCGTCATGTCTGTGTAACCCCCCTTGAAGGAGATATGACATGACCCACGTAACCGACCCCTACGCCGCCGCCCCGCAACTGATGAAGCAGTGGATGGCAGTCTCGATCGCTGCGCAGAACAGCCTTGAACCCAGCCTTATCGAGCTGGTGAAAATCCGCGCGTCGATCCTCAACGGCTGCGCCAACTGCATCAACATGCACACGGTCGAAGCGCGTGCGAAGGGCGAGACCGAACAGCGCATATACCTGCTCGCCGGCTGGCACGAAGCGCCCGTCTACACGCCCCGCGAACGCGCCGCGCTCGCCTGGACCGATGCCTTGACCCGCCTCGCGCAAGGGCACACACATAATGACGCAAAGGACGCGCTCGAAGCGCATTTCACACCGGAGGAACAGGTGAACCTGACCGTGATGATCAATGTTATCAATGGCTGGAACCGCATCGCGGTCGGCTTTGGCCTCTGGTACGAAAATGGCGCCGTGGTGAAAGCGGCTTGATGCCAGAGGCAAGCCCCGGAGACGCGGCGGGCGCAGCGGTTCTTTTCGATCCGCTGCGTCCAATGCTCACGCGCGTCGCTTACCGGATGCTGGGGTCGGTCGCCGATGCCGAGGATGTCGTGCAGGACGCGTTCATCCGCTGGCTCGGCACCGATCGCGGCGCGGTGCGCGAGCCCGCGGCGTTTCTCCGCCGCACGGTGACGCGGCTCTGCCTCGACCAGCTCAAATCGGCGCGCGCGCAGCGCGAAACCTATATCGGCCCCTGGCTCCCCGACCCGCTCGTCGAGGAAGAGGCCGACGACGATGTCACCCTGCCGCTGATGCTCGCGCTCGAACGGCTCTCCCCTCTGGAGCGCGCGGCCTTTCTCCTCCACGACGTCTTCGGCGTCGGCTTCGACGAGGTCGCAAAGACGATCGACCGCGACCCCGCCGCAACGCGTCAACTCGCTGCCCGCGCGCGATCCCACGTTCGCGATGCGCGCCCGCGCTATAAGCTGGAAAAGGCGCGCGGGATGGAAATTGCCAACGCCTTTTTCGCCGCGTCGCGCAGCGGCGACATGGCCGCGCTCGGCGCCCTGCTCGCCGCCGATGTCGGCATGTGGGCAGACGGCGGCGGCAAGCGGCCCGCAGCGATGGGCCCCGTGGCGGGCTATGACATCGTGATGAAACTCCACCGCAGCCTCGCCGTGCTGTTCGGCAAATATGGCTCGACGCTCGTCCACACCGGCATCATCAACGGCCTGCCGGGCTTCGTCACGCGCGAAGCCGACGGCGAGCTGCAGACGACGGCGTTGGAGATCGAAGATGGCAAGGTCACCGGCATCTATGTGATGCGCAACCCCGACAAGCTGCGGCACATGCATTAAGGGTGGGTGGGTTCCGATCGGTGGCGGACCTTTGCTTCATCGTCACCCTGAACTTGTTTCAGGGTCCATGGCCCAGTCGTTTCCTCCGGCGCAGCGCCGGATTATAGGTCTGGCCATGGATGCTGAAACAAGTTCAGCATGACGGAGCTATAGGGCAGCCCTCCACCCCAAGAACCGTCACAGGCGGGTCGCCAAAAAAGGCTGTCCTACTGCGCCGCGGCGCGGTAGCGGATGGGCATGACGCCGAACGACGATCCCGCAGGGGCAAACGCCGCCCCGAAAACGCGATTTGCGAGTAAAGTTGCGCAGTTTTTCGCCCTTTTTTCCGCGCAGCTTTTTTCGTGCTGAGCGTCGAAACCCACGCGGCGACGCCGTGGCCCGATGCGCTCGACTGGGAGGTGCGCGCCGCCGAAGCGGTCGCCGCGGCGCTCGCGATCACCCCCTTCGCCGCGCTCGCCGACGCCGCGCCGCTGGTCGAGATCGCCGTGCGCCTGACCGACGATGCCGAGGTCCATGCGCTCAACCGCGACTTTCGCGAGAAGGACAAGCCGACCAACGTACTGTCCTTTCCGCAGGTGCAGGCCGATCTGCTCGAAAGCCTCGCGAACAGCGACGACGGCGAAATCCTGCTCGGCGACATCGTGCTGGCGCGCGAAACCTGTGCGCGCGAAGCGGAGGAGAAGGGGCTTTCGCTCGCCGACCATGCGACGCACTTGATCGTCCACGGCGCGCTGCATCTGGTCGGATACGACCATATGGACGATGTGGCGGCGACCGCGATGGAGGCGCTGGAAGTGAAAGCCCTTGCATCGCTGGGCATCGCCAATCCATATGCGGATCAGGATTAACAAGGGAAACGCTGAAAACATGCCCGACGACCAGGGGTCTTCGAACCGATCGGACGAGGACAGTAGCAGACCCGGACTGCTGTCCGGGCTCAAAAACCTGCTGTTCGGCGGCGACAAGGAACCGTCGCTGCGCGAACAGATCGAAGATGTCATCGACGAGGCCGAGGAAGAGGGCGAGGACCGCCGCGGCAGCAACATCGTCGGCGACCTGTCCCCCATCGAGCGCAAGATGCTGCGCAACCTCCTCCATTTTGGCGAACAGACGGTCGACGATGTCGCGGTGCCGCGCGGCGAGATCATTGCCATCGCCGAAACCGCCACCTTCGAGGAAATCCTCGCCATCTTTGCCGACGCGGGCCACAGCCGCCTGCCGGTCTATCGCGAAAGCCTCGACGAGGTGATCGGCATGATCCACGTCAAGGACGTCTTTGCCGTGCTCGCCGAAAAGCGGCCGCCGCCGCCGATGCTCGACCTGCTTCGCCAGCCGCTTTATGTCCCGCAATCGATGGGCGTGCTCGACCTGCTCGCCGAAATGCGCGCCAAGCGCACACATCTGGCGATCGTGATCGACGAATATTCGGGGACCGAAGGGCTGCTGACGATCGAGGATCTGGTCGAGGAAATCGTCGGCGAAATCGAGGACGAGCATGACGACGAACCCGAGCCGCTGATCGTCGTGGGCGAGGGCGGATGCTGGGAAGTCGATGCGCGCGCCGAACTCGACGACCTAGGCGAAGCAGTGGACACACGGCTCGGTGAGGTCGAGGAGGATGTCGATACGCTCGGCGGGCTCGCCGCGGTGCTCGCGGGCCATGTACCCCAGGTCGGCGAGGTGCTCGTCCACCCGAGCGGGTGGCGGATCGAGGTGACCGACGCCGACGAACGCCGCGTCCATCACCTGCGCCTTCATCCGCCGGTCGAGGTCGATCTGGAAGCGCCGTCGGAGCGCCGCGAGGGTTTTTGACGCAATTGCCTTTGCCCGCCCGAGCGATTAGGCGAGGCCCGATGGACGTTTCCGACCTTCGCATCGCCCTGTTCAGCGGCAATTACAACATGACGACCGATGGCGCGAACAAGGCGCTCAATCGGCTCGTCGGCTATCTGCTCGCGCATGGCGCGGCGGTGCGCGTCTATTCGCCGACCGTCGCCAACCCCGATTTCGAACCGACAGGCGATCTGGTCAGCGTGCCGTCGATGGCCATCCCGGGCCGCGGGGAATATCGCCTCCCCTTGAGCTTTTCGTCGAGGGTGCGCGAAGACATCACCGCCTTTGCGCCCAATGTCGTCCATATCTCCAGCCCCGACCGCGTGTCGCGGCAGGCGGCGGCGTGGGCTCGGCGGCGCAAGATCCCCGTCGCCTGTTCGGTGCACACGCGCTTCGAAACCTATTTTCGCTATTACAACCTGTCGTTCCTCGAACCGCTCGTCGTCGCCTGGCTTCGCAAACTTTATCGCCGCTGCGACGCGCTGATCGCGCCATCCGAAAGCTTTGCGCAAGTGCTCCGCGACCAGCGGATGAACTATGACATCGGCATCTGGACGCGCGGCGTCGAGCAGGGAATTTTCAACCCCGGCCGCCGCGATCCGGACTGGCGCCGGTCGCTCGGCATCGCCGACGACACACCGGCCATCGCGTTTCTCGGCCGGTTGGTGATGGAAAAGGGGCTCGACGTCTTTGCCGATGCCATCGACGTGCTGACGCGTCGCGGCGTGCCGCATCAGGTGGTGGTGATCGGCGAGGGGCCGGCGGGCGACTGGTTCGAATCGCGCCTGCCGAACGCACATTTTGTGGGGTTTCAGGGTGGCGCCGACCTCGCCCGTGCGCTTGCGTCGTGCGACATCTTCTTCAACCCGTCGGTCACCGAAACCTTTGGCAATGTGACGCTGGAGGCCATGGCGTGCGGCCTGCCGGTGGTGGCGGCGCGGGCGACAGGCAGTGCGAGCATCGTCAAGCATGGCCAGACGGGCTATCTCGTCGCGCCGGGATCGATCTCGGGCTTCGCCGACCATCTTCAGCGCTATTGCCGCGACGCCGCGTTGCGCGCCGATCATGGCGCCGCGGCGGTGCGCGAAAGCGGTGCCTATCAATGGGATGCGATCAATCAGGCGGTAGCGGACACCTATTTGCGCCTCATCCGCCAGAAACAGCGGCGCGGGGGCTGAGCGCCCGATGGCGGGCGATCTCTTCGGTGAGGACACGCCGGCGGCGCAACCCGGCGCCGCGGTCGGCGCCGCACCGCTCGCCGAACGGCTACGCCCGCGCACCTTGACCGATGTCGTCGGGCAGAAGCATCTGACCGGCGCCGACGGCGCGATCGGCCGCATGGTCGCGGCGGGCCAATTATCGTCGATCATCCTCTGGGGTCCGCCGGGCACGGGCAAGACGACGATCGCGCGCCTGCTTGCCGAGGCGGTGGGGCTGCGCTTCGCACCGCTCTCGGCGGTCTTTTCGGGCGTCGCCGATCTGCGCCAGGCCTTTGCCGATGCCGAAAAAATGGCCGCGGCGGGCAAGCGGACCCTGCTTTTCGTCGATGAAATCCACCGCTTCAATCGCGCGCAGCAGGACGGCTTCCTGCCCTATGTCGAGCGTGGCACCGTCGTACTCGTCGGCGCGACGACCGAAAACCCCAGTTTCGCATTGAACGCGGCGCTGCTCAGCCGCGCGCAGGTGCTGGTGCTGAATCGGCTTGACGATGCCGCGCTCGAAGCATTGATCGACCGCGCCGAGGGTGAGGTCGGCCTCAGCCTGCCGGTGACGGCGGAGGCGCGCGCGGCGCTCATCGCGAGCGCCGACGGCGATGGACGTTTCCTGCTCAATCAGGTCGAGACACTGTTTTCCGTCGCGATCGACGCGCCGCTCGATCCCGCCGAACTCGCCGCCTTCCTCCATCGCCGGATGCCCGTCTATGACAAGGGCGGCGACGGCCATTACAACCTGATCTCCGCGCTACATAAGGCGCTGCGCGGGTCAGACCCGCAGGCGGCGCTCTACTGGCTCGCGCGGATGCTCGTCGCGGGCGAGGAGCCGCTCTATGTGCTGCGGCGGCTGGTGCGCTTCGCCAGCGAGGATATCGGCCTCGCCGACCCGCAGGCCCTGGTGCAATGCTTGGCCGCGAGGGACGCATATCAATTCCTCGGTTCGCCCGAAGGTGAACTCGCGATCGTGCAGGCGTGCCTCTACCTCGCGACCGCGCCCAAATCGAACGCCGCCTATGCCGCGCAAAAGGCGGCGTGGGCGGCGGCGCGCGACACCGGCAGCCTTGCGCCGCCCGCGAACATCCTCAATGCCCCGACAAAGCTGATGAAGGACCTCGGCTATGGCGCGGGCTACAGCTACGATCATGACGCCCCCGATGGCTTTTCGGGCGACAATTATTGGCCCGATGACATGGCGCCGGGCGACTATTACCGCCCCGTCGACCGCGGCTTTGAAAAACGGATTGCGGAGCGCATGGCTTGGTGGGACGAACGGCGGGGCCAGCGAACCGGTGGATAGGGCTAATGCGACGACAGGCTGTCGCGCGCTGGCGATCGTCCGCCAAAGCTATGACGACAGCTCGAACGGGTTCGACATCGCGAAGCTCGCGACAATCCTCGCAGCAGACGACGGCTACCCGCGCTATTCGAAGGGCGGATAACGCTCGAATGTCGGCAGGTCGCTCAGATTTTCCATCCAGCCGATGCGGTCGGCGGTCTGGATCTGCGCCTGCGCGGGGATCAGGTCGGGATCGTCGAGCGTCGCGGTCTGCACATCGATCTGGCCGGGAAAAATCTGATCGTTGGTATAAAAGAGGCCGGTGCCGCAATTGCCGCAGAAATGACGGCGGCCATGCTCCGACGACGTATAGATTTGCGGCGTCCCGCTGATGTCGATCTCATCGGTGCCGACCAGCCCCCACCCGACCATCGGCGCACCTGCGTGGCGGCGGCAATCGGTGCAATGGCAAAGCGCATGATGCTGCACCGCAGTGCTCATCGAATAGCGGATTGCGCCGCAATGGCATTGGCCGCTGGCGCGGGGGGCTTGGGTAGTCATCTCTCTCTCCGTGGGGGGCGTGGTAGAGGGAACATAACATAAACACGAGGCCGGGCAAGCGCCCGATTGTTCGTCGATAATGATTAACGTCAAATTATCTGCGATGTGGCAGGGATACCTGATGACGATGAGAGAGTTCCTCGACTTGACCGCGCGCCGGTCATTTCTCCTTGCGATCACGGCGTTCGTCATTGCGGCGTGGCAGGGACCGAGTGTGAATCTGGCTTTATTTTACCTGCATCGCCAGGATCGCTGGCTGCTGCTTGCTGCCGTCCTAATGCTCTTGATCTGCGTCTGGAGGCCGCCCGCGCAGACTCGACCCTTTGCGGGGGGATGGCGGATTGCGATGGCAATCGGCGCCCTCATGGCCGTTGCGGCATATGCGGGCCATTATCTCATCCTGTCGGGTTATGATCTCAGCCGCGATGAGCAGATGGCGACATTCGATGCCGCGGTTTTTGCGGAGGGACGGTTTGTTGCGCCGCTGACCGGGATATGGCGCGACCATTCCGAAGCGCTCAACACGATGTTCATGTATCCCACAACGGAAGCGACCGCGTGGATATCGGCCTACTTGCCGATGAACGCGGTGCTCCGTGCTTTTTTTTCGTTACTCGGCGACGCCGCGCTGACCGGCCCCGCGATGTTGTTGGTCGGCGCGCTGGCCCTGTGGGGGTGCGCACGGAGACTGTTCCCGTCCAGCCGGGAAGCCGTGACCGTCGCGCTGTTGCTCTATGTCGGGTCGGGGCAAGTTCTCTTCAACGGCATGACCGCCTATGCGATGCCGGCGCATCTGGCGCTCAACCTCTGCTGGCTCTGCTTCTTCCTGCGCCGCGCGCTATCGGCGGATTTTGCGGCGCTGGCGATCGGCTTCATTGCCGTTGGGCTGCACCAGCCGATCATGCACCCGATGTTCGCCGCGCCGATCCTGTTCCTGCTCGTGCTGGAACGCGACTGGTCCCGCGCCACGTTCTACTTTGTCGGCTATGCGGCAATCGGCGCCTTCTGGGCGTGGTGGCCAAATGCAATGTGGCTGCTTGTCGAGGCGGACGCGGCGGCGCCGAAGAGCGATGGTATCGACTATCTCAGCCGGCTTGTGGCGACCGTGCTCGACGGCGACGGAATGCGCGTTGCCAATATGGTGTCGAACGTTCTGCGCTTCTTCGCCTGGCAGCATATGTTGCTGCTGCCGCTCCTCGCGCTCGGCTTCGGGCTTGTGCGCAGGGACCGGCTTGCCGGCGCGCTGGCTGGCGGGATTCTGCTCACGGTCGCCGTCATGTTCATCATCCTTCCCTATCAGGGTCATGGCTTCGGCTATCGCTATTTTCACGGGCTGATCGGCAATTGCATCCTGCTTGCCGTCTATGGCTGGATGTCGCTGGGCGATGCCCAGCCGCTCTGGCGCGGCCTGCTGCTCCGAAGCACGGCAGTCACTCTCGTTGTCTTGCAACCCGTTCAGGCGTGGATGGCATACACCTCCTACGCGCCCTTTGCAGATGCGTCCGAACGTATCGTCGCGAGCGGCGCTGACTTTGCAGTCGTCGGCGAAAATGACGCGCCTTTTATCGTCGATTTGGTCATCAACCCCCCCGCACTGGATCAACGGCCCATTCGGTTGATACGCGGCGCGATCGACCCCGAGCTCGCAAAAGTGCTCTGCTCGGTGCACCCCGCGCCGCTCATTGCCTTTGCTGGGCCGGAGCTGGTCCGCCCGATCCGCGGCTATTATGATTTAAAGGGTCTGAGCGCGGATGCCGAAGCGGCTAACCGTTTGGTCGCCAAGCAGCTCCGGCGCGCCGGGTGTCGGACGATCACGATCGGATAGTCAGCCGAGGCGATCGAGCAGTGTGGCGGCCATCCGGCGCCAATCATAGGTATCGGCAGCATAACGCGCCATCGCCGCCGAATCGACCGGTGTCGTGGCTAGCGCGTTGATCGCGGTGGCACAGCGGACGGCCGACCCATGCGGATCGGCAAGATCGATATCGACTCCCGTCAGCCACTGACTAGCGCCTGGATCGGCGCGCGCGCTACCTTCGCCGCAGATCACCGGAAGGCCGCACGCCATCGCTTCCTGGACGACCAACGGATAGCCTTCGCCGACGCTCGGGAGCAGCAGCATGTCGGCGGCGCGATACAGGTCGGCGATCGACTCCTGCGGTTGCTGGCCAAGGAGATGGACGTTCGCCAGCTTCCACTCGGACGGATCGATGGGTCCTTGACCGAGGAGCGCAAAATGCACGTTGGGCCGGTGCTCGGCGAGCAGGCGAAGTACGCGGAGTCCCTTCTTTTCGACAAAGCGGCCGACAAAAATTGCGAGCGGCGCCGTGTCGGGCAACAGCCAGCGGGCGCGTATCTCGGTCGCCGTGGCGCGCGGCCGGGCGTTGAACACCGACTGGTCGACGCCGTTGAAGACGAGTTGCGACGGCTGGCGCGGCGGGCTCCCGAGCAGATCGTCGCGCACTGTCGCGCTGATGAAGGCCAGCCGGTCGGTTGCCGCCATCATCGGCCGCGTCACTAGCCGATTGGCAAGGCTCATGATGCCGTTCATCACTGGGCTGGCAAAGGGAATGGCACCGATATGCTGCACCATGACGACGGGTTTGCCTGCCATCTTGGCGAAAATCATCGCGAGGATTGACGTGACATACAGCGCATCATGGATCACCACCGCGTCGGCCTCCCGGATTGCGCGGCGTAGACGCAGGATCGAACGCGGCCCGGGGATCGGCATCGGCAATCCAGTGAGCTTCTCGGTCGGGTTGGCGCAGCGCAGGCCGATAAGGCGCGCGGGGCTGGCCAACAGCCCGTCGGCGTCGCTGGCCGCCCATATGGCGTCATGCCCGGCCGCCACAAACTCGCGGTTCAGACGCGCCGCGACGCGCTCCAGCCCGCCGCCGTGCGAATCAAAGAAATTGCTGACCGACAGGACACGCACGGGGGACCTGCCGCTGTATCAGGCGGGATCGAAGCGCATCGTGGTTTCGAGCCGGTTCGGGAAGGCAAGGCCGGCCAGGCCGGTGCGATAGGCCCTCGCGCCGGCAACGGCGCCGATGCGGTAACCTGCAGCGCGTGCCAGCTCGTCCCATTCTGCGCGCGAAAGATAATCGGCCTTCACCATGCCGCCGAACGGAATGTTACCCCATGCGTCGAGTGCGGTCAGGCGAATGTCGTCGACAACCCCCGTGCTCAGATGGTCCTTGATATAGACGGGACCGGCAATGGCGCGGCGAATTTCGTGCATCAGGTCGGCGCGCGCGGCGGGTGGGACGTGGTGAAGTACATTGTTGAGCGTGGCCGCGTCATAGCTGCCGTCGGCGCACGGAATGGAGCGCCCGTCATACTGGCGCGTCGGTACCTTCAGCGTCGGGCAGAAACGATCGACCAGATCGATCGCCTCGACCGACGCGACCGGGAAAAGATCGGCGATCGCCTGCGCGATGACGCCCGTCCCGCCGCCGACGTCGAGCAGCCGCTGCGGACGATCCTTCCAGACCTCCAGCAGGCTGTCGAGCATCGCAACCTGATAGTGCGGCGCCTTGACCGCGAACACCGGAAGATGTTCGGCAAGGATGTTTTGCAGTTGGCGCGGGTCGATGGTCATAGGTGCGGCGGCCATATCAGATCATCCGTGTTGATTGAGAGAGGATTGCCCAGCGGCTCAGCAGGAAATTGACCGCGATCATACAGACGGTCGCGATCGGTGACGCCCACAGCATTGCGAGGCCGGCCAGGTCGTGCCAGATCCAGATCGCGACAAAGGCAAGCGGGATATTTACGGTCATTGCGATCGCATAGCGCATGAAGCGGCGAATCGAGACGGGCTCGCCGAAGGTCGCCAAGCTGTGGAGGATATAACCCGTGACCGCCGACAGGCTGAACGAAACGAAGATCGAACCGATATAGGGCCAGCCGAGCCAGTCGCCGCCGATCATCACCGCGTTGTGTAGCGCAAGGCAGATCGCCGAAACGGTACCATAGGCAAGGGCGGGGCGCGTGATCATGCCTTGCACCGCGCACGGACAAAATAGACGCAGGCGTCATTCTGGCGGATCGCGACGGGCGTCAGCTTGTCTTCCAACAGCGCGCGCAGGTTCATCAAGACGGTCAGCGCATTGGCCGCCGCCGTACCCAGCAGCGGGATCTTGCGCAGGAAAAAGGCGAAGCCCGTCATGCGGATCAGCGTGGTCGTGGCGAGCGGTCCGACGAGCGCGACATTCTCCTCGACGGTAAAACCGTGTGCGTCAAGTTCCGCGACAAGGCCCGTGCTCGTCCAGCGGCGGTGGTCTTCGGGATGCGGGTGGTAAAGCCAGCTGCCGTGGGTCGACAGATAAAGGATGCCGTTTTCGCCAAGCAGGCGGCGGATTTCGGCGAAATAGGCGTTGAGGTCGCGGACATGTTCGAGAACCTGCACCGAAAGCACCGCGTCGAACGACCGCGCATCAAGCGGAACGCGGCCGTCGGGCGCGATGCGGACATCGCCGCCGTCGTCGATGTCGGCGCCGGTGTAGCGGACGCCCTGGCTTTCGAGCGCGGCGCGGTAGGGCATGTCGCCGCATCCGAGATCGATGAGCCGCGCATCGCGCGGGCTATGCGCCCCGATTTTTTCATGGATCAGCCGCGCGAGCGGCCGTAGCACGAGCCAGTCGGTGTCCCAAATGCGCGGATTGTTTCGACTTGTCCTCACCGGATTTTTCCGGCGGAAGGCATATCCGCAAATTGCTGACCGGGCGTCACTTGCCGACTGTACAAGCCGGGAATGTCGAGATAGCGTAGCAGCTTCGCTTCCTTTCGCCCGCGCGTCACCGTGTCGAGGATCAGGCCGCTGAACAGGCTCAGCACCGAAAGGATCATCGTTCCGGTGGCGAGCAGCGCCATCGGCAGGCGCGGCACCGTGCCGCTTCGCATATATTCGGTGATGACGGGATAGCCGAACAGAAGCGACAGGCAGCAGAGCACGAGCGAAATCGAACCGAAAAGAGCGAAGGGGCGCTCCTGCTTGAGCAGCGCAGCAATCGTCCACAAGATACGGAAGCCGTCCGACACGGTCTGTAGCTTGCTTTCCGATCCTTCGACGCGGTCCTTGAAGTGGGTGGGCGCCTCGCCCACCGGCATTTCCAATTGCAGCGCATGGATCGTCAATTCGGTTTCGATTTCGAAGCCCTGCGACATCGGCGGAAAGGATTTGACGAAGCGGCGCGAAAAGGCGCGATAGCCACTCAGCATGTCGCTGAAACCGCCGCCGAACATCGTCCGCACCAGCCAAGTCAGCATCCAGTTGCCGAACCGGTGCGCGGGCCGGTAGGCGGTACCGCTGACGTCGGTTCGCGTGCCGACGACCATGTCGAGCCCGTCGTTGACGAGCTGGCGGATCAGCTCGGTCGCCGCACCGGCGTCATAGGTTTCGTCGGCATCGCACATCAGGTAGATGTCGGCGTCGATGTCGGCGAACATGCGGCGCACAACAAAGCCCTTTCCTTGCCGTTTTTCGGTGCGGACAATCGCCCCGGCGCTGCGCGCGATTTCGGCTGAATTGTCGCTGCTGTTATTATCATAGACATAGATGTCGGCGTCGGGGAGCATCGAACGGAACCGCTCGATTACCGTGCTGATAACCAGGCCTTCATTATAGCAAGGCAAAAGGACCGCGATGATCGGGGCGCGGTTTTCCTGTGACAAAGGGTCTGCGGCCTCGAACTGCCTTGCGCGCATAAACATATGTCAGGAAACCCCCACGGAACCTCGCTAATTTCATAGCGGAACCTAGGCGAAAACTAGTTAACAACTGCTTAGTTTGCGTGCTCTGCGGCGCGCCAATTGTTTTGACGGGGCGGGCGTTGCCGGGCGTCAGTCGCCCAAGTCGACGCCATGCGCCCCGGCCCACCCCTGATACTGGCCGCGCGGATCCGCCGCTGGCTGGGCGAGGATTGCCGGCATATCCGCACGCAGCGCGCCCAGGTCGAGCGAGCGGATCATGGCCTTCACTGGGCCGACGCCCGCGGGAGTGATCGACAGGCGTTCGATCCCGACGCCGAGCAGCGCCATCGCTTCCAATGGCCGTCCGCCCATTTCGCCGCATACGCCCAGCGCGACTTTCGATCCCGATACGATCCGCACGACGCGCGCAAGATAGCGCATCACCGTTGGCGACAACCAGTCGTAGCGTTCGGCGAGCCGCGGGTGCGCGCGGTCGGCGGCGAACAGGAACTGCGTCAGGTCGTTGGTGCCGATCGACAGGAAGTCGAGGTGCGGGAGCATCAGGTCGAGCGTTTCGACTAGCCCCGGCACTTCGAGCATCGCGCCATAGCGGATCGCCACCGGCAGCTTCTTGTTGCGGCCCGCAAGCCAGGCGCGCTGCCCGACAAACAGATCGCGCGCGGCTTCATACTCCCAGGGTTCCGACACCATCGGGAACATGACATTGAGCGTCCGTCCGGCGGCGGCCTCCATCAACGCGCGCGCCTGCACCTTTAACAGCCCCTCGCGTTCGAGCGCGAGGCGCAGCGCGCGCCAGCCCATCGCTGGATTTTCCTCCTGCGCGCTGTCGCCGACATTCATATAGGGCAGCGCCTTGTCGCCGCCTATGTCGACGGTGCGGAAGATGACCGGGCGATCGCCCGCGGCGTCGAGCACGTCGCGGTACAGCCGCTGCTGCCGCTCGCGGGCGGGCAGCGTGGCCGAGACAAGGAACTGGAATTCGGTGCGGAACAGCCCGATGCCGCTGGCGCCGGTCAGGTCGAGCGCCGCGACATCCTCGCGCAACCCCGCGTTGATCATCAACTCGATCGGAACGCCGTCCTTGGTCACCGCGGGCAGATCGCGCAGCGCCGCCAGTGTGGCGCGGCGCTTTTGCGAGATTTCGAGCTTGGCGTCGAACGCTTCCTGCACCGCGGGCGTCGGGCGGACGTGCACCGACCCGGCGCTGGCGTCGAGCAGCAACAGGTCGCCCTCGCGGATCGAACTTCGCACATCGCGGACGCGGCCGATGACGGGCACGCCCATCGCGCGCGCGACGATGATGACGTGGGCGGTCAATGAGCCCTCTTCGAGCACGACGCCCTTCAAGCGGCGGCGGTCATATTCGAGCAGTTCGGCGGGGCCGAGGTTGCGCGCGATCAGGATCGAATCGTGGCGCAGGCCCACCTGCGCCGCAGTGCCCATCTGCCCCGACACGATGCGGATCAGCCGGTTCGACAGATCTTCCAGGTCGTGCATCCGGTCGCGCAGCAGCGCGTCGTCGATCTGGCGCATCCGCATCCGGGTGCGCTGCTGGACGCGCTCGATCGCCGCCTCGGCGGTCAGCCCGCTGTCGATCGCTTCGTTGATCCGCCGCGACCAACCTTCGTCATACGCGAACATCTTGTAGGTTTCGAGCACCTCTTCATGCTCGCCGCCGACGCCGAATTCGGCCTGACTCGCCATGCGGTCGATCTGTTCGCGCATCTTGTCGAAGGCGGCATAGACGCGGTGGCGCTCGGCCTCGGTGTCATCGGCGACCGTATGCTCGATGGTGATGCGCGGCTGGTGGTACACCGCGACGCCGGCGCCCATGCCATCGACCAGCTTTTGCCCCGACAGCCGCTGCGCCGACTGGTCGGCGGTCGCGGCGTCGGTGCGCGCGGCGGTATCGACCAGGTCGGCGTTGGCGATCAGTTCGGAAAGCACCATCGCGACCGTCTGCAGCGTCTCGATTTCGATGTCGTCATAGCGGCGGGGTTCGGCGTGCTGGACGCACAGCACGCCGACGGCGCGCTCGCGGCGGATGATCGGCACGCCCGCAAAGCTGTGGAACAATTCCTCGCCCGTTTCGGGGCGATAGGAAAAGTCGGGATGCGCCGCCGCCTCGTCGAGGTTCAGCGTTTCGATCTGCTCGGCGATCGTCCCGACCAGCCCTTCGCCAAGACCCAGGCGGGTGACGTGCACCGCCTCCTGCTTGAGCCCGCGCGTCGCATAAAGCTCGAGCGCGCCGTCGCGCAGCAGGTAGATCGAGCAGACCTCGCTATCGATGCATTCGCCGATGATGCCGACGACCTGGTTGAGCTTGCCCTGGGCATTGACGCGCGATGCCATCACCTCGTGCAGCCGGGTCAATATGGTGCGCGCCGACTGGGCGGCCGACGAGGGCGGGGGCGGGGCGTTGGTCATTGCCATCCTGCTATCAGAAGGATGCGGCGCGCGCCAATACCCCGCGCGCGATTGCGCAATCTAATCCTGTGCGGCCGCAGTCGGCGTCACCTGTTGGACGGCGGATCCGCGGGCGCGCTGGTCGATGTCGCGGTCGGCCCAACGGGAGGTGTCGACGCTGCTGGTGCGGGAACGTTCATGATCGCCGGTCGCGGCGCATATTTGGCGTCCCATGCCACGACGTCGGCCTGATATTTCGCATAGGCCTCGTAGAATTCGGCGAAGGGCTCGTCGAGGCGAAGCAGATGCGCCGGCGCCTGCTCGACGACCTGCGCGTTCGGGGTCGAGGATACCAGCTGGGCAATCTCGTTCGCGCGGGCGCAGAAGGCGCGCTGTGCCGGGGGTTGGGCAAAATAGTTGAAGAGCTGGGTCGACAGGCGGTCGCGCGCGGCGGTGCCGTTGGTCTTGGTTTGCTTGCCGAGTTCGCGGATCACCGTCTTTTCAGTGGAGCGGATCGTCTTGCCATGCGCCTTGATGATATTGTTGTAGGCGGCGACCAGCGTCGATTCCTCAAGGCCGCGGCACCCGATCGCCGCGACGTTCAGCCCGATCTTGAGCTGCCAGAATGCGCGCTCGCCGGTCACACCGCTGTTCGCCGTCACGAATTTCCCGTCGATCCCGCGCCCGGGCAGGATCTGCGTCAGCGACGCATTGCCCGGCGGCAGCGGCCGCGGCGGGATGACGACGACCGGCGGCGCCGGCGGCGGGGGCGGCGGGGGCGGCGGTGGTTTCGGCGCACAGGCGGCGACGCTCGCCAGCAGGGCGGCTACGATGATCTTACGCGACAAATTCATGACCCACTCCCCAACCGCATGAAAGGTGCGGCATCAACCCCGGGCGTGCAAGGCTGCTTCGGCCTGTTGCACCAGCGATGCGACGATTTCGGCCGCACTTTCTTCTTCGGATACCATACCAACAGATTGCCCTGCCATTAACGACCCGTTCTCGACATCGCCGTCGATCACGGCGCGGCGCAGCGCACCTGCCCAATAATGTTCGATTTCCAGCTGCGCCTCCATCATGTTGACCTCGCCCTTGTCGAGCTTGTTCGCCACTTCGCGCTGTTTGGCGGTAAAGGCTTCGGTGCCCGCGTTCTTGAGCGCGCGGACCGGAATGACGGGCAGGCGCGGGTCGATCTGGACGCTCGCGACGGCTTCGCGCGCCGATGCGCGCAGGAAAGCCTTCTTGAAATTGGGGTGCGCAATGCTTTCGGTCGCGCAGACGAAGCGCGTGCCGAGCTGGACCCCCGATGCGCCCATCTCCAGATAGGCGGCGATCGCCTCGCCGCGGCCGATGCCGCCGGCGACAAAGACCGGAAGCTCGTCGGCGAGCGAGGGCAGGATTTCCTGCGCCAGCACGCTCGTCGAGACGGGACCGATATGGCCGCCGGCCTCCATCCCCTCGATCACCAGCGCGTCGACGCCCGACCGGACAAGCTTTTTGGCAAGCGCGAGGGTAGGGGCGAAGCAGATGACCTTGGCGCTCGATGCCTTGATCGCGTCAAGGCTGCCCTTGGGCGGCAGTCCGCCGGCAAGCACGACATGGCCGACCTCGTGCTTGGCGCAGACCTCGATCAGCTCGAACAATTGCGGGTGCATGGTGATCAGGTTGACGCCGAAATTGCGCGTCGCCAGCGTCTTGGTCGCCGCAATTTCAGCGTCCAAAAGCTCGGGCGTCATCGCGCCGCACGCAATAACGCCAAAACCGCCGGCATTGCTGATCGCGCTGACCAGATGGCGCTCGGAAACCCAGCTCATCGCGCCGCAGAGGATGGCGTAGTCGCTGCCGAGAAGCTCGGTCCCGCGGGCCATCAGTTCATGGATTTTGCTCATTGACGCCGCCTTTGCCAGCCCCGGCGTTGCGGCGCAATGGATAGCGATGATCGGACCTGCGGCTCGTCGCGTGGGAGACTCGGTTCGGCGCGCACGAAAAGGGCCGCCCCGGCGGGGCGGCCCCTTCTGTGCAGGCTGGGCGTCAGCGCTGCTGCGGGTTCTTGCCCTGGTCCTGGTCGGACCGCTGGCCGCCCTGCTGGCGATCCTTGTCGCCCTGCTGCTGTTGCTGCTTGCGGCGCTGTTCTTCGTCGCGGTCCGCCTGCGGGTTTTTCTGGTCGGGGGTGTTGGCCATTTTCCATCTCCTCTTTGCCGCGCCATGCCATCATGTCGTGGCACCCTATCAACCCTCGGCCGGCATAGGATGTTCCCTGAGGACGCCGGGGCGTGGCAGCGGCACGATGGACGTCCTGCCTTCGCGGCCAGCGGCAAATTGGTTGATCGGTTCATTCGATGACTGAATTCAGCTTATTCGGTTAGGTCGATTGAGGGGCGGGGCCTATCGTTGCGTCCAGATCGAAAGGATGCCGCCATCGACTCGACGCCCATCCGCGCTTTTCCTGCTCCGGCAGCCACCGGGCTGTTCGCGTCATGCACGCGTCATCGCAACCGACCATCATCATAAAAACCTTGAGAGGAGAGACTGTATGAACGACCAGACCCCCATCGGAAGCGGCTGCCCCGTCCACCAGCCCGGCGGCGTTCGCGCGCTGCTCGGCCGCACCAACAAGGATTGGTGGCCCGACATGCTGGCGACCGAGATCCTCAATCCCAATGGCCCGTCGAACCCGATGGGCGACGATTTCGACTATGCCAAGGCGTTCAAGTCGCTCGACTATCAGGCGCTGAAGAACGACCTCACTGCGCTGATGACCGACAGCCAGCCCTGGTGGCCCGCCGACTATGGCCATTACGGCCCCTTCTTCATCCGCATGGCGTGGCACGCGGCGGGCACCTATCGCACCGCCGACGGGCGCGGCGGCGCCAACAGCGGGCAACAGCGTTTCGCGCCGCTCGACAGCTGGCCCGACAATGGCAATCTCGACAAGGCGCGGCGCCTGCTTTGGCCGATCAAGCAGAAATATGGCAACAAGATCAGCTGGGCCGACCTGTTCATCCTCGCGGGCAATGTCGCGATCGAAAGCATGGGCGGGCCGGTGTTCGGCTTCGGCGGCGGCCGCGTCGACGTCTATGAACCCGAACGCGACATTTATTGGGGCAGCGAAGACAAATGGGTCAATCAGGGCGTCCAGACGCGCATCGACCCGACGAAGGGAATGGAGACGATCGAAGGTCCGCTCGCCGCGATCCAGATGGGCCTGATCTACGTCAACCCCGAAGGCCCCGGCGGCAATCCGCACGACGACGAAGGCATGGCGCGCGACATGAAGGAAACCTTCAAGCGCATGGCGATGAACGACGAGGAAACCGTCGCGCTCACCGCCGGCGGCCACACCTTCGGCAAGGCGCACGGCAATGGCGACGCCTCGCTGCTCGGCGCGGCGCCTGCGGGCGGCGACCTCGCTGCGCTGGGCTTCGGCTGGGTCAGCAGCCACGAGAGCGGCGGTATCGGCGAACATACCGTCACCAGCGGCATCGAAGGCGCATGGACCAACACCCCGCGCGAGTGGACGGAGAATTATTTCCGGCTGCTGTTCGACTATGACTATGAGCTGGTGAAGTCGCCCGCGGGCGCGAACCAGTGGCAGCCGATCAACCAGAAAGAGGAGGATATGGCCCCCGCGGCGTGGGATCCGAGCATCAAGGTTCCGACGATGATGACCACCGCCGATATGGCGCTGAAACGCGATCCCGCCTACCGCGCGATCAGCGAGCGGTTCCGCAACGACCATGAAGCGTTCAAGGATGCCTTTGCGCGCGCCTGGTTCAAGCTGACGCACCGCGATATGGGGCCCAAGATCCGTTACCTCGGCCCCGAAGTCCCGGCCGAAGACCTGATCTGGCAGGACCCGATCCCCGCCGGCACCATGCCCTCGGACGCCGAAGTCGCGGCGGTGAAGGACAAGATCGCCGCGAGCGGCCTGACCGTCAGCCAGCTGATCAAGACCGCCTGGGCGTCGGCCAGCACCTTCCGCAAGTCCGATTTCCGCGGCGGCGCCAACGGCGCGCGCGTGCGCCTCGCGCCGCAAAAGGACTGGGAAGTCAACGAGCCTGCGATGCTTGCCAAGGTGCTGGACACGCTCGACGGGCTGCGCGGCAGCCTGTCGATGGCCGACGCGATCGTGCTCGGCGGCGTGGTCGGGCTGGAGAAGGCGATCAAGGATGCGGGCTTCAACGTTCCCGTGCCCTTTACCGGCGGCCGCGGCGATGCGAGCCAGGAACAGACCGACGTCGAAAGCTTCGAGGTGATGGAGCCGGAGGCCGACGCCTTCCGCAACTATCTCGGCAAGAAGAAGCTGGCGGTAAAGACCGAGGAAATGATGCTCGACCGCGCATCGCTCCTCGGCCTTTCGGTCCCCGAACTCACCGTGCTGGTCGGCGGGCTACGCGTCCTCGGCGCCAATCATGGCGAGCGTGGTCATGGTCATTTCACCAAGCGGTCGGGACAGCTTACCAACGACTTCTTCGTCAACCTGCTCGACATGACGAGCGTCTGGAAGGCGGTCGATGGATCGGAGGATCAGGAATATGTCGCGAGCGACCGCACGAGCGGCGGAGAAAGCTGGCGCGCGACCCGCGCCGACCTGATCTTCGGGTCCAATTCGGAACTGCGCGCGATCGCCGAAGTCTATGCCGAAAGCGGCCATGAAGAGAAGTTCGTCAAGGATTTCGTCAAGGCCTGGACCAAGGTGATGAACGCCGACCGGTTCGACCTCGCCTGATCGCCGCGCCCGGTCCCGCATCATGCCGCGGGACCGGACGCAGCGACAGGACGACGCGTCGCGACCCGCCCCCGGGGACATGGGCCCGGGGGCGGGTCTTCTTTTTGGGCCATGCGCCTGACCCACGTAGCGCGCGTCACGGCGGTTTTTGGGTGGAGAGCGGCCTCTAATCCTCCCTGTCGCGCAGCGATGGGGAGGTGGCAGCCCGCAGGGCTGGCGGAGGGGCAATGGCGCCGACGTCGCAGCCCCTCCACCACCGCCTGCGGCGGCGGTCTCCCTCCCCATGGCCTTTGGCCACAGGGAGGATATTTTGTCCGCAATCGGGCACTACCTGCCGTTCGCCACCCATCAATGTTAACGACGTAAATTTCTGCTTGACGCCGCCTGGTCAAGCTGCAATGTTTACGACGACAACATTGAATCGCCGAAAGGACGCGCCATGCGAACGCTGCTTTACGCTATCGGACCGATGCTGTTCGATTCGCTCGGGATTATTGTCTTTGCGATCCTGCTGGCGGCGGGGACGGGGATCGTGCCCGCGACGGTCGCGGGCACCGTCGTTGCGGTGGCGGTGGTCGGATATGAGCTGGCGCGCGGCAACAAGGTCGCGGCGCTGCAATGGATCAGCCTGGCGTCGGTCCTGCTCGCCGCCGCGGCGACGCTGTTCACCGGCGATCCGCGCTTCGTGATGGCCAAGCCGACGATCGTCTATCTGATCGTTGGGACGGTGATGCTGCGCAAGGGCTGGCTGAACCGCTATATTCCGCCCGAACAGATGGCGATCGTCGGCGACGTGATGGACCGGTTCGGCATGATCTGGTCGGCGATGATGTTCGCGAGCGCGGGGTTGAACCTGGTCGTCGCGCTTTTCTTCACCACCTGGTGGCCGCTGTTCATCGGCGTCTTTCCGCTCGCGTCGAAATTCGGCCTGTTCGCGGTCCACATAACGGTGGTGCATTTCGTGATGCAGGCGCGGCTGCGGCGCCGTGCGGACGGCGAGTCTGCGACCGCCGGGATATGATCCTCCTCAACTCCATCGTCATCCCGGCGAAGGCCGGGATCTCACCCTATCGGTTTACCGCACCGGCGAGATCCCGGCCTTCGCCGGGATGACGGAAAAATAGTTTGCGACGCTGAGGACCGGCTCGCCGCGAGAAGAGTTCAGTCCGCGTCGAGCCCATAGGCGGTGTGCAGCACGCGCACCGCGAGTTCGGTTTCATCCTCGTCGATCAGCACGCTGACCTTGATCTCGCTGGTCGAGATCGCCTGGATATTGATGCCGCGGTCGGCCAGCGCGCGGAACATCGTGCTCGCGACGCCCGCATGACTTTTCATACCGACGCCGACGACGCTGATCTTGGCGACCTTGTCGTCGCTGATGATGCGGTTGAAGCCGATCTTGTCCTTCGCGCCCTCGAGCAGGTCGATCGAGCGGAGGAGGTCGGTGCCCGGCACGGTGAAGGTCACGTCGGTCTCGCCCTTTTCGCGGCCGACATTCTGGATGATCATGTCGACGTTGATCCCCGCGGCGGCGAGCGGGCCAAAGATGTTCGCCACCGCGCCGGGCTTGTCGGGCACGCGCGTGACGATGATCTTTGCCTCATTCTTGTCGTGGGCGATGCCGGTGATCAGCTGCCGTTCCATCTGATGTTCCTCTATTTCCTCGTCGCTGACGATCATCGTGCCTTTTTTGGGAGCCTCGTCGCCCTCGACGAAGCTCGACAGCACCTGCACGCGCACGCCCATCTTCATCGCGAGACCCACCGAGCGCGTCTGGAGCACCTTGGCGCCGACGCTCGCGAGTTCGAGCATTTCTTCATAGGTGACGTAATCGAGCTTGCGCGCGCGCGCGACGATGCGCGGGTCGGTGGTGTAGACGCCGTCGACGTCGGTATAGATGTCGCAGCGATCGGCCTTGACCGCGGCCGCCACCGCTACGGCGCTGGTGTCCGATCCGCCGCGGCCGAGCGTGGCGATGCGCCCGTCGTCCATCATGCCCTGGAAACCGGGGATCACCGCGACCTCGCCCTTCGCCATCGCGGCACTGAGCGCACCGGTGTCGATGTCGGCGATGCGCGCGCGCGCGTGCGCTTCCTCGGTGCGGATCGGGAGTTGCCAGCCGAGCCAGCTGCGCGCGGGGATGCCCATCGCCTGAAGGGTGAGCGCGAGCAGGCCCGACGTCACCTGTTCGCCCGATGCGACGACAACGTCATATTCGGCGGGGTCATAGCGCGGGTTCGCCTCGCGGCAGAAATTGACCAGCCGGTCGGTTTCGCCCGCCATGGCGGAGACGACGACGGCGACCTCGTTGCCATTGGCGACTTCGCGCGCGACGAGCTTCGCTACGGTGCGAATCCGCTCGGTGCCCGCCATCGACGTGCCCCCGAATTTCATCACGATCCGCGCCATCTCGCCCCGCTTTCCGATACTGGTTTCGGCCGCAACTTTTCCAAGCATTTCTGCGGCGCTCGCGTCGTTACGGAAGGGGGCGGGCGATGGCAAGCGTGAGAACCTATGCGCCGGATAGAATTTCTTGCACCCGCGATGCCGCGGTGCCACACCCGGCGCATGAACGCCGCCACGATCAACCCGCACGAAGCCGCGCATTTCGGGGCGCTCGCCGCCGACTGGTGGGATCCGCACGGATCGTCGGCGATGCTGCACAAGCTCAATCCGGTGCGCCTCGCCTATATTCGCGAGCAGATCGACGCGCATTGGCACGTCGATGCGCGCGAACGCCACCCGCTCGCGGGCAAGCGCGCGCTCGATGTCGGATGCGGTGCCGGATTGCTGTGCGAGCCGCTCGCGCGGATGGGCGCGGTGGTGACGGGGGTCGATGCGGCGCCGGAAAATATCGCGGCGGCGAAGGATCATGCGGCGGGGCAGGGGCTGGCGATTACTTATTTTGCGGGTGAGCTGGCAAATTTGGATACCATGGCCCCGTTCGTGTCGAGCGAAGTCGAGACACCGGGAGGGCGCGCACGACCGACGGGCATCTCGACTTCGCTCGATGCGAACGGGGAAGGGAAGGGCCAGTTCGATCTGGTCACCTCGATGGAGGTCATCGAACATGTCGCCGATCCCGCGGCTTTCGTTTCCGAACTCGCGGCGCGGCTAGCGCCCGGCGGGCTGATGATCCTCTCGACCCCGAACCGCACGATCGCCTCGAAACTGCTGCTCGTCGAGGCCGCCGAGCGGATCGGCGCGGTGCCGCGCGGGACGCACGACTGGGATCAGTTTCTGAAACCCGATGAGCTGGCCGGCCTGCTCGATAATGCGGGGCTGGAGGTTATCGACCGCACCGGGCTGGCACCGTCGGCGGCGCGCGGCTTCAAGCTCGGCGGCAGCGAGGCGCTCAACTATCTGATGACCGCGCGCTGGGCGGACAAGAGCGTCTCGGGCGTTCAACCTTAGCTTCGTCATCCCGGCGAAGGCCGGGATCTCATCGTTTCGGACTGACGCAATGGCGAGATCCCGGCCTTCGCCGGGATGACGAGGATGGAGAAATGCTATCGTTTACCGCCTTCGCGGGGGTTGACGCTTCGGAACGCTTCGCATTCCGTGGCGCGTCAAAAATCGACATCCTCATAATATTTCGGCGGCGTCACGATCTCCATTCGCTCGGCCAGCAGCGGCCGGAAGCTCGGGCGCGATTTCAGCCCCGAATACCAGCCTTTCGTCTGTTCGTGCCCGGTCCAGTCGATGCCGCCCAGATAATCGGCGACCGAAATATGCGCCGCGGCGGCCAGGTCGGCGAGGCTCATCGTCGCGCCGGCGAGCCAAGTGCGGTGGTCGATCAGATAATCGACATAATCGAGATGGTTGTTCGCCGCCTTCATCGCCTCGCGCAGCGCGCCGCTGTCGGGCGGCTGGCGGTGGACGATGCGCTTCTGCATCCGTTCGAACAGCAGCGGTCCGGTGACTTCATAATAGAAATCCTGGTCGAACCATGCCGTGAGGCGGCGGATTTCGGCGCGGTTGGCGGCGGTGCCGTTGATCATCGCCTTGCCCTCGACCGTCTCTTCGAAATATTCGGCGATCGCCATGCTGTCGATCAGCACCTGTCCGCGCGCCTGATCGACCATCACCGGGGTGCGGCCGGCGGGATTGAGGTCGATAAACTCGTCGCGGCGCTCCCACGGCGATTCGCGCACCAATTCGTAACCGACGCCCTTTTCGCCGAGCAGCAGGCGGACCTTGCGCGAAAAGGGACAGAGCGGGAATTGGTAAAGTTGCCACATGGATTTGGCATAGCGGCAGCAGGGCCGCGCGTGCAACGGCTATACTCGCAACTTGTCGTCATCCCGGCCTTCGCCGGGAGGACGGAATAGGGGAAATTACCGCCGCGCGGCTTCGCGCTCGCGTTCCCATTGCGCGGCGAGGTCGCGCGCCATGTCCTTGAGCAGCGGGGCATAGGTTGCCATTGCCGACGCGGCGTGCCCCGCCATCCGGGCGCTGGCGCGCACATCGTCGCCCATGCGGTCGGCGTAATCGGGATCGCGTCCCGCCAACTCGCCGAGTGTCGCGTCGGCGGGAAGATAGGCGGCATCGGATTCCGGATCGACGCGCGCGACGGCTTCGGCGAGCGGGCCGACCGGCATCTGCATCAGCGCGCCGACGATCGCGCTGATCGTGTCGGCCATGCGGTCCTGCATCACCGGATCGTTGAGTACGGCGACGGTTTCGTTCGTTTCGCTGGCCGCAACCGGCAGCGGCGCGGCGAGCGCGGCGAGGGGGAGGGCGAGCAGGGCGAGGCGGGTCATGGCTCGATCCTTTCGAGGGACGAGGGGGTCAGCGTTGAGCGTCCATAGAGGAAAGACGCTTTCGCTGGAGTGAACGTGCCCGACGCTTGCGACAAACCGCAATATTGGCGCGACAGATGATCCTCCCTGCGGCGAAGCCGTGGGGAGGTGGCAGCCCGTAGGGCTGACGGAGGGGCCATGGCGCCAGCGTCGCGGCCCCTCCACCACCGCTTCGCGGCGGTCCCCCTCCCCATCGCTTCGCGACAGGGAGGATTTATCTACTCCGCCGCGACCACCTCGACGGCCTCCTCGTTCAGCGAATGCGTCAGGCGGCTCAGCATTTCCTTCGGACACACCTGCCAGAAACGCTGGCGCCAGCGGTCCCAGTCGGCGAGGATTTCGGCCGACCATTTGCTGCCCGTGGCCTTGGCATGATCCTCGACCAAGGCCTTCAGAACACCCTCCCAATGGCTGCTCGCGAGCCGCTGCCAGACGATCGATTCGCCGTTCGCGCGGCGTTCGAACTGGTCGTCGGTGTCGAGCACGAACGCCATGCCGCCGGTCATCCCCGCGCCGAAATTCGATCCGACGGGGCCGAGGATGACGGCGGTGCCGCCGGTCATATATTCGCAGCCGTTCGCGCCGCAGCCCTCGACAACGACATCGGCGCCCGAGTTGCGCACCGCGAAGCGCTCGCCCGCCTGACCCGCCGCGAGCAGCGTCCCCGCGGTTGCCCCGTAAAGGACGGTGTTGCCGACGATGCTGTTGTGCTGGCTGACGAGCGGGCTCGAGACCGTCGGACGCACGACAATGCGCCCGCCCGACAGCCCCTTGCCGACATAATCATTGGCGTCGCCGAACACTTCGAGCGTGATGCCCTGGCACAGGAAGGCGCCGAGCGATTGCCCCGCCGTGCCGCGCAGGCGCACCTGCACATGATTGTCGGCGAGGCCCTTCATGCCGAAGCGCGCGGTAACCTCGGCCGACAGGCGCGTGCCGACAGCGCGGTGGGTGTTGCGGACGTTGTAGGTCAGCTGCATCCGCTCGCCGCGATCGAACAGCGGCTTGGCATCGTTCAATATCTGCGCGTCGAGGCTGTCGGGCACCGGATTGCGGAAATTCGGTCCCTGCGATCGGCGCTGCTCGTCGGGAGCATCGACCTTGGCAAGGATCGGGTTCAGATCGAGGTCGTCGAGATGTTCGGCGCCGCGGCTGACCTGGCGGAGAAGCTCGGTGCGGCCGATCACTTCGTCGAGGCTGCGGCAACCGAGCTTGGCGAGGATTTCGCGCACTTCCTCGGCGATGAAGGTCATCAGGTTGATGACCTTCTCGGGCGAGCCGGTGAACTTCGCGCGCAGTTTCTCGTCCTGTGTGCACACGCCGACGGGGCAGGTGTTGCTGTGGCACTGGCGCACCATGATGCAGCCCATCGCGACGAGGCTCAAAGTGCCGATGCCATATTCCTCGGCGCCGAGGATCGCCGCGATCACGATGTCGCGCCCCGTCTTGAGCCCGCCGTCGGTGCGCAGGCGGATGCGGTGGCGCAGGCCATTCAAGGTCAGCACCTGATTGACTTCGGACAGCCCCATTTCCCACGGGGTGCCGGCATATTTGACGCTGGTTTGGGGCGAGGCGCCGGTGCCGCCCGTGTTGCCCGCGACGAGGATGACGTCGGCGTGCGCCTTGGCGACACCCGCCGCGACGGTGCCGATGCCCGCCGAGCTGACGAGCTTCACGCAGACGCGCGCCTTCGGATTGATCTGTTTCAGGTCGTAGATGAGCTGCGCCAGATCCTCGATCGAATAAATGTCGTGGTGCGGCGGCGGGCTGATCAGCGTCACCCCCGGCGTCGCATGGCGCAGCCGCGCGATGAACTCGGTGACCTTGAAGCCGGGCAGCTGGCCGCCCTCGCCGGGCTTGGCGCCCTGCGCGACCTTGATCTCGATCTCGTCGCACGCGCCCAGATATTCGGCGGTGACGCCGAAACGCCCGCTCGCGATCTGTTTGATATTGCTGTTGGCATTGTCGCCATTGGCATAGGGTTTGTAGCGTTCGCTCGCCTCGCCGCCTTCGCCCGACACCGCCTTGGCGCCGATGCGGTTCATCGCGATCGCCAGCGTCTCGTGCGCCTCGGGCGACAGCGCGCCGAGCGACATGCCGGGGGTGACGAACCGCTTGCGGATCTCGGTGATCGCCTCGACGCTGTCGAGCGCGACGCCCTGCGCCGGATAGTTGAACTCCATCAGGTCGCGAAGATAGATCGGCGGCAGGTCGGCGACCCCGCGCGAAAATTGCAGATAGGTCGAATAGCTGTCGGTCGCGACTGCGGTCTGGAGTAGGTGCATCAGCTGCGCCGAATAGGCATGTGCCTCGCCGCCCGCGCGCTGGCGATAGAAACCGCCGATGGGCAGGGTGGTGACGCGCCCGTCGAACGCCGCCTCATGCTTCTCGGTCGCGTTGATGAACAGCGATTGATAGCCTTCGCCCGAAATCTTCGCGGGCATCCCGGGGAACAGGTCGTTGACGAGCGCGCGGCTGAGGCCAACGGCCTCGAAATTATAGCCGCCGCGATAGGAGGAAATCACCGCGATCCCCATTTTGGCGAGGATTTTCAAAAGCCCGTCGTCGATTGCCTTGCGGAACCGCTGGCGGCAGTCGTTCAGCGTCAGATCGCTGCCGAACAGGCCGCGCGCGTGACGGTCGGCGATCGTCGCTTCGGCCAGATAGGCGTGGACGGTCGTAGCACCGACGCCGACGAGCACGGCGAACGCATGAGTGTCGAGCACTTCGGCCGAGCGGACGTTGATCGAGGCATAGCTGCGCAGCCCCTTGCGCACGAGGTGCGTGTGGACCGCCGCGGCGGCGAGCACCATCGCCATGCCGACGCGATTTTCGCCGATGCTCTGGTCGGTCAGGAACAGCTCGCTGCGCCCGGCGCGCACCGCATCCTCGGCCTCGCGCCGCACCCGCGCAATGGCGTCGCGCAGCGTCGAGGCATCGCCGCCGACGGGGAAGGTGCAATCGATGTCGGCAACCGCATCGCCGAAATAGGCGCGCAGCCGATCCCAATCGTCGCCGACGAGCACGGGCGAGTCGATGACGAGGACATGATCGCTCTGCCCCTTTTCATCGAGGATATTGGCAAGGTTGGCGAAGCGCGTCTTCAGGCTCATCACATGCCGTTCGCGCAGACTGTCGATCGGCGGGTTGGTGACCTGACTGAAATTCTGGCGGAAAAATTGCGCGACGTGGCGCGGCTTGTCCGAAATGACCGCGAGCGGGGTGTCGTCGCCCATCGATCCGACGGCTTCCTTCGCATCCTCGACCATCGGCGCGAGGATCAGCTCCATATCCTCCATGGTGAGCCCTGCGGCGACCTGGCGGCGGAGCAGTTCGCTGCGATCCCACGCCGGGAGACCGGCCCGGCCGCCCTTGGGTAGGTCGGCCATCGTGCGGAATCCCTTGACGCGCGCGGCATAGTCGGCGCCGCCCGCGATCTTGTCCTTGATCGCGCGATCTTCGTAAAGTGTGCCCTTGTCGAGATCGACCGCGATCATCTGTCCCGGACCAAGCCGACCCTTCTTGCGCACGCTCGCCTCGGGCAGCAGCACCATGCCGCTTTCGGACCCGACGACGAGCAGATTGTCGGCGGTCAGCGTGTAACGCAGCGGACGCAGCGCGTTGCGATCCATCCCCGCGACCGCCCAGCGGCCGTCGGTCATCGCCAGCGCGGCGGGGCCGTCCCACGGCTCCATGACGCTGGCGAGATAATTATACATCGCACGGTGTGAGTCGGGCATTTCGGGCTCGTTGACCCACGCTTCGGGCACCAGGATCAGCTTGGCGGTCGGCGCGTCGCGCCCGGCGCGGCACAAAGTCTCGAACACCGCGTCGAGCGCGGCAGTGTCCGATGCGCCTGCGGGGATCACCGGCTTGATGTCCTCCGAATGCTCGCCGAATGCGAGGCTCGCCATCTTGATCTCGTGGCTTTTCATCCAGTTCTTGTTGCCGCGGATCGTGTTGATCTCGCCATTATGCGCGAGTGTGCGGAACGGCTGGGCGAGCCACCATTGCGGGAAGGTGTTGGTCGAATAACGCTGGTGAAAGATCGCGACGCGGCTTTCGAACAGCTTGTTCGCAAGGTCGGGATAGAAATCGGCGAGGCTCTCGGCGAGGAACAATCCCTTGTAGATGATCGAGCGCGCCGACAGGCTGCAGATATAAAAATCGGCGATCTGCGCCGCGATCACCTTTTTCTCGATACGGCGGCGGACGAGATAGAGCTGCTTTTCGAACTCGTCGATCGACTGTTCCCCGGGCAGCGGGCCCGCGATCATGATCTGCTCGATCTCGGGGCGCGTGCGCTGCGCCTTGTCGCCGATGACCGACACATCGACGGGCACCTGCCGCCAGCCATAGATGGTGAAGCCCGCGTCGATGATCTCGGCCTCGACGATCGTGCGGCATTCCTCCTGCGCATTGAGGTCGGTGCGCGGCAGGAAGATCATGCCGACGGCGAGGCGGTTGGGCAGCACCTTGTGCCCCGACGCCGCAATCGCATCGTCGAAAAAGCGTTCGGGCAGGTCGACATGGATTCCCGCCCCATCCCCCGTCATGCCGTCGGCATCGACCGCGCCGCGGTGCCACACAGCGCGCAGCGCTTCGATCGCCGCCTCGACGACGCGGCGCGACGGCTTGCCGTCGGTCGCCGCGACCATGCCCACGCCGCAGGCATCGGATTCGAGGTCGGGGCGATACATGCCTTCGGCCGCGAGGCGCGCATGTTCGGGGGTGGGGTAGTGGGTCATCATCTTCGTCCTGACGGGATAGGCGAGCGCCTAGTCTGAGGGGTTCCGGCCGAGCCGTTCGCGCGCCTTTTCGACCGCCGCGGCTTCGGCTTCGAGATAGGCGGCCTCGAGTTCCTCGACGCGCTGGCGGTCGGCATCGGACCAGTTGCTGCGGTCATATTCGCTATTTTCGACCGCCATCGCGGCGGCATCCGCGGCGTCGGCCGCTGCCTCGACGGCGCCATCGACTGCATAATCGTCGGAGACCGCGGCCGCGTCGGTCGCCTCCATGCTGGTATCGTTCCACATGTCGCGCTGTTCCTTGAGCACCTTCACATCGACCTTCATCAGCCTGGCCAGCGAAGCCAGTTCCGGATCGCTAAAGTCGGCAAGCTGCTTTTCCTTCGGCAGCTTTTTGAAATCCTTTTCGATCTCGGGCGCACGATCCATGAATTTGGTGAGCAGCGGCGGCACCGCCTTGACCACAGCGACCATGACCTCGGGGTCGGCCTGCAACGCCATCCATTCGCTGGCGTAGAGCTGGCCCGTCGGCGTCGCGAGGAAGGCATTGACGTCGGCGAGCTCAGCCCCGGTGAACTTGCGCGCATAAGCCTTGGCCAGCCCCGCGCGCATCGGCGGTTCCATGTCGGCCAGCGCTTCGCGGATCAGCGGCAGCACGACGCGCGTGATCTGCTCCTCGCGCTCCTCGCGATGGGGATCGAACAGGTCGGCGATCTGCGCCTTGGTGGCGTCGTCGAGCGCGGCGATCTGCTCGCTTTCGACGCCGGTCTTGATCGACAGCATCAGGTCCGACTGGCCGCTGAATTCGCCCATCAGCGTGCGGAACATCCGGCCGTACATATTGTCGAGCATCTTTTCGATGCTCCCGGCGGGGATCAGCGCCGCGGTCGTCTGTTCGGCAATCGCCAGCCGCGCGGGGTCGATCGGCGGCAGGCTCTTGGTATCGAACATCTTTTCGACGAGGGCGATTACCTCGTCCATTTCCTTCTGCATCTTGGCCTTGGCTTCGGCGGCCGCGGCTTCACTGTCGAACGGGGCGGCCTCGCCATCTTCTGCCGGTGCGGTAACAACCTCCGCCAGCGGCGCTTCGGTCGGCGCGGCAAGGGCGGCGGCGGGTGCAAGCGCCGCAGCCCCGGCGAGCAGCATATATTTCCAGGTCGACATCATGAACTTCCTTCCCCTGTTGGTCATGCTGCCTTCTTTTCGCTTTTCGCTTTCGCCTTCAACCACTTTGCCAACTGGTCGCTGACGTCGCGGCCGTCGCGGATTCCCCACACCACCAGGCTGGCGCCGCGCACGATGTCGCCCGCGGCGAACACGCCGGGCAGGCTGGTCATCATCGTCTGGTGATCGACGCGCAGCGTGCCCCAGCGCGTGACGCTGAGGTCGGGGGCGCCGAACAGGTGCGGCAATTCCTCGGGATCGAAGCCCAGCGCCTTGATGACCATGTTGGCGGAGACGTCGAACTTGCGGCCCGGATCGACCTCGGGGCTGCGGCGGCCGCTCGCATCGGGGGCGCCGAGGCGCATTCCCGCGACCGCGACCTCTTTGACATGCTTGTCGGCGGTGAAGCTTTCGGGCGCCGACAGCCACACGAACTCGACGCCTTCCTCTTCGGCGTTGGCGACCTCGCGCTGCGACCCCGGCATATTGTCGCGGTCGCGGCGATAGAGGCATTTGACCGACTTTGCGCCCTGCCGCACCGCGGTGCGCACGCAGTCCATCGCAGTATCGCCGCCGCCGATGACGACGACATGCTTGCCGCTGGCATCGAGGCGACCGTCGTCGAAGGCAGGCACCGTGTCGCCGAAGCTTTTGCGGTTCGACGCGACCAGATAGTCGAGCGCGGCGATCACGCCTTCGGCCGCATTGCCGGGGACGTTGATTTCGCGCGCCTTGTAGACGCCGGTCGCGATCAAGATCGCGTCATGCTTTCGCCGCAGTTCGTCGAGCGTCGCATCCTTGCCGACCTCGAAGCCGAGGTGAAAGTGGATGCCGCCTTCGACCAGCCGGTCGATACGGCGCATCACCACATCCTTCTCCAGCTTGAATCCGGGGATGCCATAGGTGAGCAGCCCGCCCGCGCGGTCGTGGCGGTCATAGACATGCACCTCATGCCCCGCGGCGCGGAGATATTCGGCGGCGGTCAGGCCCGCCGGCCCCGCGCCGATCACCCCGACCGACTGGCCGGTCGCGGCGGCGACGTGCAGCGGCTCGACCCAGCCCTCGGCCCAGGCGGTGTCGGTGATGTACTTCTCGACGCTGCCGATCGTCACCGCGCCATGGCCCGAAAATTCGATGACGCAATTGCCTTCGCACAAGCGGTCCTGCGGGCAGATGCGGCCGCAGATCTCGGGCATCGTCGAGGTCGCGTTGCTCAGCTCATAGGCTTCGCGCAGCCGGCCTTCGGCGGTCAGGCGCAGCCAGTCGGGGATATGGTTGTGCAGCGGGCAATGCACCGAGCAATAGGGCACGCCGCATTGCGAGCAGCGCGCCGCCTGTGCATCGGCGTCGGGCGCGGCGTAGCGTTCGGCGATCTCGCGAAAGTCGCGCGCGCGCTCCTCGGGCGAGCGCTTGTCCGGATAGGATTGTTCACGCCCCACAAACTGGAGCATGTGTTCGGAAGCCATGCAATATCCCCTTCGTTGCGTAGGGAATTGCACAGGCGAAAGCGCGCTGTCACGGCGGAAATGTCAGTTAAGACAGTATTGCTAACCTAAAATTGGAGCAGATTTTCTCTTTGAGGAGGTGGCGCAATAATGTTTCGCAAATTAGTATCGTTTCGGACCTACCTTAATGCGAGCCATAGCAGCGCGCCGGCGCCAACGACGATCCGGTACCAGGCAAAGGGCGCAAAACCGAAACGCCCGACGATCGCCACAAATGCCTTCACCACGACGAGCGCGACGAGAAAGGCAACGAACAGCCCGATCGCGATCGCGTTCATATCGTCGAAGGTCAGGATCGCGCGATCCTTCCACAGCGAATAGACGGTCGCGCCCATCATCGTCGGCACCGCGAGGAAAAAGCTGAACTCCGCCGCCGTCTTGCGTTCGACGCCCATCAGCAGCGCGCCCATGATCGTCGCGCCCGACCGGCTGACGCCGGGGATCATCGCGATGCACTGCATCACGCCGATGGCGATCGCGGTGCGCATCGGCATCGCCTCGACGCTTTCGACCTTCACCACCTTGACCATCCGCTCGATCGCGAGGATCGCGACGCCGCCGATCAGCAGCGCGACCGCGACCGTCGCGGGCGATTCGAGCAGCGCGCGGATGCCTTCATAAGCGACGGCGCCGACGAGCATCGCGGGCAGGAAGCCGATCAATATGTTGCGCGTGAACGCCACCGCTGACGGTTCGGCGCGCAGCAGGCCCACACCGACCGCCCAGAACCGCGCGCGATAGGCGACGAGCACCGCCAGGATCGCGCCGAGCTGGATCGCGATCTTGAACGCCGCCGACCCTTCGCCGGTAAAGCCCAGCAATTCGCTCGCCAGGATCAAATGTCCCGTCGAGGAGACGGGCAGGAATTCGGTCAGCCCCTCGATGATGCCGAGCAGGATGATGGTGAGCAGGTCGTGCATGAAATGTCCTGGGAAACACCCCGGCAATCACCGCGCGACCGCCGGGGCCGGGGTGCCGTCAGGCGGGGGTTTCGACCGCGAACCGGCCGTGGCGGCGATATTGCACCAGCCAGCCGTCGGCGACGGCCGCGAGCGACGTGGGCGTGATGCCAAGCTCGGCGAGGCCCGCGGCGCCGCCCGCGACGACATTGTCGCTTTGCAGCATCAGCCACTGATCCTTGGTGATCGGGGCGCCGGGCGCCCAACCCAAGCCGGAGGCGAGCGCCGAAGCGACAAAATCGGGCACCTCGACGAACAGCGGCGAGCGTCCGGTCGCGTCGGCAATCCAGCGCAGCAGCTCGCGCATCGCCAGCACCTGCGGCCCGCCAAGCTCGAACAGCTGGCCCGTCGCCTTGCTGTCCAGCGCGGCGACGACGGCATCGGCGACATCGCCGACATAGACGGGCTGGAACTTCGCTTGCGGCGCGATCACCGGGATGACGGGCAGGGCGCGCATCATCCCCGCAAAGCGATTGATGAACTGATCCTCGCGGCCAAAGATGATCGAGGGGCGCAGGATGGCCGCCTCGGCAAAGGCCGCGCGCACCGCGGCCTCGCCGTCGCCCTTGCTGCGGCCATAGGCCGACGCGCTTTCGCGGTCGGCACCGATCGCCGAGATATGGACCAGCGCGCCGGCGCCCGCCGCTTTCGCTGCCGCCGCTACATGCCCCGCGCCATCGGCCTGCACCGCGTGCATATCGTCGAACGCGCCGACCAGGTTGATCACCGCATCGCTCCCCTGCACCGCGCGCGCCACGCTTGCCGCATCGCGGACGTCGGCGTGGGCGAACTGCGTCTGACCAAGCCCGCCGAGCGGCTTCAGAAAGGTCGCGGCGCGAGGGCTCCGCTGCGCAATGCGAACGCGCGCACCGCGCGCCAAGAGCCGCTGCAGGACATAGCGGCCGAGGAAACCGCCGCCGCCCAGCACCGTGATCAATTGCCCGTCGAAAGTCTGCATGGGTCCGCCTGTATCGATTCTCTCAAAAAGACGCGGGGGCGCGCCGAATGCCTATCTCCATGCCGCGAAGCGGCGGAACGGGCAAGGGAGAAGGCCGCTTCGCAACGCAAATCGGGCCGCTTTGCGATAAAAAACACCGCCGCGGCGGGAGCGCGGTTGACAAGCCGATGGCCGCCCCGCTAAGCGCCCGCTCCTACCCCGTGCCCAGATGGCGGAATTGGTAGACGCACCAGCTTCAGGTGCTGGCGATCGCAAGGTCGTGGAGGTTCGAGTCCTCTTCTGGGCACCATTTGTTCTTCCGGGGGCGTCCGAGAACGTCCAAAAAACGGGAGAATTCAGCCATTTTTTGTGCTATGACTGTCCGGTCAAATTCGGGCGGATACGGCACCAATCGGGAACAAAGAGGGTATTTCTGAGGGTATCGTTCCGCCCCTTTTCGAAGGGCGATACCCCCATGAACCGACTCTTTGCCACCACCGTCACCAACGCCAAGCCACGCGACCGCGACTATAAGCTCACCGATGGAGACGGCCTCTTTCTGCTCGTCCGGCCGAACGGCAGCAAGCTGTGGCGCATGAACTACAAATATCTGGGACGATCCCGCACGCTGGCGTTCGGGCCATGGCCCGCGGTCAGCCTCGCCGATGCACGCGCCAAACGCGAGGAAGCGCGCCGTCAGATCGCGGCCGGGCTCGATCCCTCGCACGAACGAAAGCTGGAGCAGGCGCGCGCGGCGATTTCCGAGGACAATAGTTTCAAGCTAGTGGCGGAAGAGTGGGTTGAGAAGAACAAGCGCGAAGGTAGGGCGGACATCACGCTCGCCAAAATCCGCTGGCTTTTGGACAAAGCTTATCCTCGCATCGGAAATTGTGCGGTTTCAAAGATCACCGCGCAGGAGGTGCTTCTTGTCCTTCGCTCGGTCGAAGCGACCGGACGTTATGAAAGCGCGCGGCGGATGCGAAGCGTCCTGAGCCGCGTATTTCGCTATGCCATTGCGACCGCGCGGGCGGAACGCGATCCCGCTGGAGACCTGCGCGGCGCGCTGATCGTGCCTAAGATCAAACATCTGGCGGCCATCACCACCGAGAAAGAGGCGGGCGAGCTGATGCGCGCGATCGAAGGCTACACCGGCCATGCGATCACATTGTTCGCGCTGCGGCTGTCGGCGCATCTTTTCGTTAGGCCGGGCGAGCTGCGGCAGGCGGAATGGGATGAATTGGATGCCGAACGCCTGGTCTGGAACATTCCTGCACACAAGATGAAGATGCGCCGCCCCCACCGCGTCCCGATGTCGAAGCAAGTCGTGAGGCTGTTCGAAGAGCTTTTTGAGCTTACCGGCACCGGCCGCTACTGTTTCCCGTCGTTCCGTTCGCCGCGACGGCCGATGTCCGAAAATACGGTAAACGTCGCCCTTCGCGCCCTCGGCTTCGGGCCGGAACAAATGACGGCGCACGGCTTCCGGGCTATGGCGGCGACCCTGCTCAATGAGTCTGGGCAATTCAATCCCGATGCGATCGAGCGGCAGCTCGCGCACATGGAGAACAACGGCGTCCGCCGGGCCTATACGCGCGGCGAATATTGGGACGAGCGCATCCGGATGATGCAATTTTGGTCCGACGATCTCGATCATCTGCGCGATGGCGCGAAGGTCGTCAGGCCTATGTTCGGCCGACGATGACGGCTTCGAGATGTGCGTCCGGGCAGGTCCAGCGGCGACCTCCGGCTGCTTCGGCCGAGGCGCTTTCCCGAGCACCGCGGGCAAGCCGATGTCCGACAGGACGCTCCTCAAGGTGCTGCGCGGCATGAGCGAGCCGTTTCACGTTCACGGATTCCGCTCCACCTTCACCGATTGGGCGGCCAATGAAGGCTTTGCAGATGCCGTCGTCGAAGCGGCGCTGGCCCACAAAACGTCCGATGCGGTGCAGGCCGCTTATCGCCGAACGACCTATCTTGGTACGGCTGAGAAACCGGGCGCGCGCGTTGAGTTGATGGAATCTTGGGGTCGCTTTTGCCATAGCGCGTCTTCGACCCTGCCGAAGGCGCAACGCTTGGATGATCGATGTGGCATCAGGCAGCGCGAAGACGCGCTGCACGTCGAGGTGCTTTTGCCATGACCGATCGATCCGATGAGCACGAGAATTTGCGCGCCGCGCGGGCGCGGAGCGGCTCGCCTTTCCTCAGCCCCGACCAGGCCGCCTTCTATCTCAGCCTGTCGCCGCGCACGCTGCAGGAATATCGCACGGCGGGGACGGGACCGCGCTATCGGCGCCACAGCCGTCATATCCGCTATCATATCGACGATCTCGATGCCTGGTCGCGCAGCGTCGGCGAGGCGGGTTGCGATGCGTAAGGCGCTGATTCGGATCGTCGGGGCTGCCCTGCGTGCCGAGCGGCGACGCCGGCGTCGGCGGTCGGGGGGGGCGTTTGTTTGCGCGGCGCTGGCCTTGGTGTTGGTTTGGACGATCGCGTCGCCGCCGCGTCCGCGCCTGCTTTGGAATGCGAGCGCCAGCGCGCCCGTCGGGCTGTGGCGGGTGTTTCCCGGCGCGCCCGTCGGCCGCGGCGACATGGTCGTCGTGCGGCTCGGGCAGCCATGGCGCGGCCTCGCCGCGCGGCGTCATTACCTTCCCGCCAATGTTCCCTTGATCAAGCGCGTCGCCGCCGCGCCCGGCGACCGCGTCTGTGCCTTCGAGGCCTGGGTGTTCGTCGAGGGGCGGATCGCCGAGGTTCGCCGCCGCTTCGATGGTTTTGGGCGGCCGCTGCCTTGGTGGCGCGGCTGCAAGGCGCTGGAGGGCGGGGAGATGCTGCTGCTCATGGACGATCCCGCCTCCTTCGACGGCCGTTATTTCGGGCCGGTCAGGGCGCAGGCGGTTGTCGGGAAGGCGGTTCCGCTGTGGCTGCGCTGAGGGTCTTGGTCGCGGCGGCGGCATTTATAATTGCGGTTCCCGCGTACGCGCAGTCTGTTGAGCGCTGGCGGCCCCATATCGAAGAAGCTTCGGCGCGCTTCGGCGTCCCCGCCGAATGGATCGAACGCGTGATGCGCGCCGAAAGCGGCGGACGGATGATGCTCGGCGGGCGGCCGATTGTCAGCCGGGCGGGGGCGATGGGGCTGATGCAGTTGATGCCCGGTACCTGGGCCGCAATGCGCGCCCGGCTCGGCCTTGGCGCCGAGCGATGCGCGACGCGCGAGATAAGACGCATAGCGACCCGGCCCGGCGTTATAGGCGCCGAAGAGCCCCGGATATCCGAAGCGGTCATACATCAGCCGCAGATAAAGCGTGCCGGCGAGGATATTGTCGCGCGGCGCGTGCGGGTCAGCGACGCAGCAGGGCGCGGCGCATTGGCGGCTGGCCCCCGGGATGTCCGAGACGCTGCGCCGGATGGGCGAGCGCGCCGACATCGTGCGCACGATGCAGCGCGCCTATGCGATGCGCGGACCGGCGCCCGCGCCTGTCGACCAGGTCATTTATGATCCCGCCGCAGCCGATGCCCGCCCGCTCATCGGCCGCCTCGTCGAACGAGGACTGTCCGACGAACATGCCGACCGTCATTATGTCATCGTCGAAGCCATCGACGGCCGTACCCATTATGCCGAGATCGGGAAGGGCGGGGCGGTCGGCCCGATCCCCACGGACGCGATTGTCGAGATCACGCCGTGCGGCTGCGGCGTTCGGCCCGCCGATCGCACGATCGTCGAGGTCGCCGCCGCCAACGGCGGTCGCTATTCGACCGATGCGCACTTGAAACACGACCCGGCAGCCAGCGAACGCTTTGCCCAAGCCCATGTCCGCAGGCTCGAGGCGATGCGGCGCGTCGCGGGCAACGTCGAGCGCGAACCCGGCGGGTCCTGGATCATTACCCCCGATCATCTCGCCAAGGTGGAAGCGTTCGAAGCCCGCCAGCGCCGCGACCAACCCGTGTCCGTCGAGATCCTCTCGGCTGTGTCGCTCGACAAGCTGCCAAGCGCGGAGGCGGCGACCTGGCTCGACCGCGAACTGGTCGCCGACAATCCCGTACCGCTGCGCGATGCCGGTTTCGGGCAGGAGGTTCGCGCCGCGCATGCCATGCGGCGGCAATGGCTGGTCGCCGAGCAGCTTGTCGAGGAACAGGGTGGGCGCATCGTTTATCGCCGCGACCTGATCGCGGCCTTGCAGCGCCGCGAATTGCTCCGGGTCGCGCGCCAGCTATCGCACGAGGTCGGTAAACCCTTCGCCGAGGCGAAGCCGCGAGAGCCGATCGAGGGGCGCCTGGTCCGCACGGTCGAGATGGTGAGCGGGCGCCATGCGCTAGTCGAGCGGTCGCGCGACTTCACGCTTGTTCCGTGGCGCCCGGTGATGGAGCGCCATATCGGCAAGAATGTCTCAGGCATCATGCGCGACAGCGGTATAAGCTGGACATTCGGGCGGCAGCGCAGCGGGCCGAGCATTTCGTGACTGATCTGGGCGCGTGCAGTCGGGCTGCTAATCGGCTCTACTGGCCGATTTCGGTCAGGCAGCTTCTGGCACAAGACCGCGTTAAGCTGCCATTGGGCACCTCATAAATCGCGGCCTGTTTGAAACCGAATTCGTTCTTCGCTGCGTCGATGGCCGTTGCCAACGTTAGACACCGGGCGACAAAAGCAACGCTGTTTCGACCCTGTTCCGTCCGGCCTCTTTGGCCTTATAAAGAGCTATGTCTGCTGCCTGAAGAAGGCTTTCTGGCATTCGCATTGTTCCGCCAGTCGTCGCGATAGCCGTCGCGACACCGACACTGACCGTGATATGGTCGCTGGTATCGCTTTTCGGATGAGGCAGCGCCGTCGCTGCGACCTCAGCGAGGACGCGGTGAGCAACCTGCATTGCGCCCGCTTGATCGGTATCGGGCAGAATTAGCGCGAATTCTTCACCGCCGTATCGCGCCACGAGATCGGTTGGCCGCTGGACAGCCGCCAACAGCGACCACGCAATGCCACGGAGGCAGTCATCGCCGACTTGATGCCCGAAATGATCGTTGAATTTCTTGAAATGATCGACATCAACTATTAGCAGCGACAGGCAGTCCTGCAGCCTTGAAGCTCTCCCCCATTCGCAGGCGAGGACATCGTCGAACGTGCGCCGATTTGCCAGACCGGTCAGCGCATCGGTGCTGGCGAGCTTGGCAAGTTCAAATTCCAGCTGCTTTTTCTGCGAGATGTCCCGCATCGAGAGGACCAGATCTGTCGTTTGTCCCGACGTGTCGACAATGCTGCGACAGTTCGTCTCGACCCAAACGGTCGATCCATCCTTGTGGAGCATCCGAAACTCGATCTTCAGTTCAGCGACTTCGCCCGCGAACTGTCGGCGGATCGCCTCGGCGACATTGCTTTCGTCATCGGGATGAAGATGTCTGTTTCCCGCCGCCGAGCCGCCCATGTCGATGATTTCTTCGGGGGTCCAGCCCAGCAAGTTCTCAGCCGAGGGCGAGATATATTTCGCACGCAAGTCACTTCCAAAGTGAAAGATCACGTCGGCCGAATTCTCGGCCAGCAATTTGAAAGCGTCTGCGGACGCCACCTTCGTTCCCTCGGCCGCGCGCCGCGTTCCGATTATACGGTCCCAAAAAGCCATGCGACACCTCCGAGAAGCAATCTAATCGCCAGATATTAACTTTCGGGTCGGCCATTGGAGCGAAAACTGAAAGAGCGCCAATGGGCGAGGTGTCCGACGGGCAACACGCAAACCGACGAGATTTTCTGCTCATCTAACGCCGCGGGCTTTACCAACTCTGACGTGTCACCCCGTAAAAGTACTATTGGCCGATAGCCGTCTGTCGGCTTTCAGCTAAAAATATCAATAAGCGGCCATCCGGCAGCAGATATCCATCGCGAAGCTTAAACCAGCTAGCAGATTTGTGCGTCGCAGCGTAAAGGCGCGATCATGAGGATCGCGATCATCGACACCAGCACGACGCGCGCCGCCATCATTTCGGATGGCCTGCGCGAGGCCGGGCTCGACGATCTGGTTGTGATCGACGCGGCGGGTCCGCTGGCCGCCCAGATTGAGGCGGCACAGCCCGAAGTTGTCCTGATCAACCTCGAAAACCCCAGCCGCGACCTGCTCGAAGATTTCTTCGCCATGTCGCGCGCGCTGGCGCGGCCGATCGCGATGTTCGTCGACCAGAGCGATGCCGAGGCGACCGGCGCGGCAATCGACGCCGGGGTGTCGGCCTATGTCGTCGACGGGCTATCGAAACAGCGAATCAAGCCGGTGATCGACCTCGCGGTGCGACGGTTCCAGGCCTTTTCGCGACTCCAACGCGAGCTCGACGAAGCGAAAAGTGCCTTGGTCGAGCGCGCGACGGTCGATCGCGCCAAGGCGATCCTGATGAAACGCCGCGCGATCGACGAACCCGCCGCCTATGCGCTGCTCCGAAAACAGGCGATGAGCACCAACCGCCGCATCGCCGAGATTGCGGAAGCGATCGTAACGAGCGACGCGCTCCTGGGAGATATGGAATGAGCGCCGAGACGTTCCGCATCGGGTTTCTGCCGCTGGTCGATGCCGCGCTGCCGATCCTCGCGCACGAGCTGGGATTTGCCGCGCGCGAAGGCATTCAGATCGAGCTGGTGCGCGACATGACGTGGGCGACGGTGCGCGACCGCCTGCTCTACGGTCACACCGATGCCGCGCACATGATTGCGCCGCTGGCGATCGCCACCGCGCTCGGCCGCGACCGGCCCGCGGTGCCGATGGCGGTGCCGTTCGTGCTGGGACTGAACGGCAATGCCGTGACGTTCTCGACCCAGCTCGCACGCGATGTCAGCCTCGGCGAAACGCTGGGCGATCCCGCCGTGATCGGCGCGGCGCTGCAGCGCGTGGCGGCGGCGCGGAAGATTGCCGGAAAGCCCCTGCGCTTCGGCGTCGTGCATCGCTACTCCAGCCATAATTATATGCTGCGATACTGGCTCGCGGGGGTGGGCATCCGTCCCGACACCCATATCGACATCGTCGTCACCAGCCCGCCCTTCGCCGCCGATGCGCTTGCCGCGGGCGAGGTTGACGGCATCTGCGTCGGCGAACCGTGGAACTCGATCGCGGTCGAGCGGGGGGTTGGCCATATCGCGCTCGCGACCGCGCAGATCTGGCGCCGCGGGGTCGAAAAAGTGCTCGCGTTGCGCGAAGCGGTCATCGACGAGCGCCGCGACGCGGTCGAGGCGCTGCTGCGCGCGCTCCACGCCGCTGCCGCCCATTTCGTCGCACCCGGCACCGCCGAGGAGAACGCCGACATATTGGCGCGCCCCGAATATCTGGACGCCTCGCGCGATGCGATCCTTCGCGCGATCACCGATCGCATCCGGCTGACGCCGGGCGGCGAGGCGATCCACTATCCCGATTTCATGTTCCAGCACCGCGAAGCCGCCAACTTCCCCTGGCGCAGCCAGGCGGCGTGGCTCTACTCGCAGATGCTGCGCTGGGACGGCGCGCCCTATTCGAGCGCCGACGCCGCCACCGCAGCCGCGGTGTTCCGTCCCGACATTTATCGCGCCGCACTCGCGGGGTCGGGGGCGCCGCTGCCGGGTGCGAGTTCGAAGCTTGAAGGCGGCATCGGCGATCCCGTTGGCGCGGGATCAATTCAGGGCCGCCTGGTCCTCGGAAGCGACCGGTTTTTCGACGGTCGCGCCTTCGATCCCGACGATATTCAAGGCTATCTTGCCGATCTTCCTTAGTTTTTATTTCATGCTGCACCTGCGAAATAACAGCTTGCGTGCCGCCTGCGAATCAGGCAGTTTAATTGCACTCGGCAAGGCTGCCGGGGCAGGATAAAGCGGCTACGGCTCCAACGACGGGGCCGGTCCGCGCGGCAGGCGGGAAGCCTTTTCCCGTAATCCAACAGGCAATGAAGCCGTCAGGATGCGCCCGCGTGGCCGCCGTCCTGGCGGCTTTTTTATTGCCCGTCACACAAAGGGGACGGACGATGACGACGGCAAATGCGGGGACGGCCACAGCGCCCAAATCGAATTTCTGGTCCAGCGGCCACTGGCCGACGCTGGTCGCGGCCTTTCTTTATTTCGACCTTGCGTTCATGGTGTGGGTAATCCTCGGCCCGCTGGCGCCCGCGATTTCGGCCGACCTCGGCCTGACCCCCGCGCAAAAGGGGTTGATGGTCGCAGTCCCCACGCTCGCCGGGGCGCTGCTCCGCGTCGTCAACGGCCTGCTCGTCGACCGCATCGGCCCCAAGCGCGCCGGGGCGATCAGCCAGGTGATCGTAATCGCCGGGCTGTTCACCGCATGGTCGATGGGGGTGACCAGCTTCACCGGCACGCTCGCGCTCGGCGTGGTGCTCGGCTTCGCCGGGGCCAGCTTTGCGATTGCGCTGCCGCTCGCCAGCCGCTGGTATCCGCCCGAGCATCAGGGCAAGGCGATGGGGCTTGCCGGCATGGGCAATTCGGGCACCGTCCTCGCGGCGCTTTTTGCGCCGGGCCTCGCGGTGATGTTCGGCTGGAACGCGGTGCTCGGCCTCGCCTGCCTCCCGCTCTCCATCGTCTTTTTCCTCTATCTGGTCATGGCAAAGGACGCGCCGAACGCCCCCGCGCCCAAGAAGCTCGCGCATTATTTCGAGCCGCTGAAGACCGCCGACGCCTGGTGGCTGATGGCCTTTTATTCGGTGACCTTCGGCGGCTTCGTCGGACTCGCCGCGTCGCTCCCCATCTATTTCACCGACCAGTTCCACCTGACCCCGGTGATGGCGGGTTATTGCACCGCCGCCTGCGTCTTTGCCGGGTCGCTGGTGCGGCCGATGGGCGGCGCGCTCGCCGACCGGATCGGCGGGGTCAAGGCGCTGATGATGGTCTTTGTCGTCGCCGCGCTGGCGCTCGCCGGAGTGCCGCAGGCGGGCAGCCTGCCCGCTGCGCTCGGGCTGTTCGTGATCGCGATGCTCGCGCTCGGCACCGGCAACGGATCGGTGTTCCAGCTCGTCCCGCAGCGTTTTTCAGCCGAGATCGGCGTGATGACCGGGCTGGTCGGCATGGCGGGCGGCATCGGCGGCTTCTACCTCGCCTCCTCGCTCGGCTTTGCCAAACAGTGGAGCGGCAGCTTTGCGCCGGGCTTCTACATCTTCGCCGGGCTTGCCGTCGCCGCGCTCATCGCCCTGATGTTCGTCAAGAATCAGTGGCGCGCAACCTGGAGCGCCGCCGAAGGCGTACGGATCTAGTCATGACCCGCACCCTCATCCTTTTGCTGGCGCTCGCGCCGGCCGGGGCAGCACATGCCCAGGCCGTCGAGCTAGAGGCGGTTGGCGAAGCCCGCCTCCGCTACGAAAGCGTCGATCAGGACGGCCTCGCCGCCAATGCCGAAGCCCTGACCCTGCGCGTCCGCGCCGGGGTCGAGGCCAAGGCGGGACGCTGGTCGGCGTTGGTCGAAGGGCAAGGCAATCTGGGACTTGTCGACGATTATTTCGACGGACTCCACGGTGCCGCGACCCGTCCGATCGTCGCCGATCCCGAAAACATCGCCCTCACCCGCGCCCAGCTGCGCTACACGGCGCCCGCCTTTACCGTGACCGCGGGACGTCAGCGGATCGGTTTCGACGACGAGCGGTTCGTCGGCAGCGTCGGGTTCCGCCAGAACGGCCAAAGCTATGACGCGGTGCGCGCCGAGGTGACGCCGGTGAAGGGCGTGAAGGTCGACTTGGCCTATGCGTGGAGCGTGCGGACGATCTGGGGCATCGACGGCGCGGGGGCGCGGCAGCAGGCAGTGTCGGGCGACAATGTCTTTGCCAATATCGGCGTCGCGACCCCGGTCGGCAAAGCCAGCGCCTTTGCTTATCTCGTCGATCAGGACGAAGCCGCGATGCAGGGTTTCCGCATGTCGAGCCAAAGCTATGGCGTCCGGCTCGGCGGCAACCAGCCGCTCGGCAAGGCGAAGATTGCATACCAGCTAAGCTATGCGCGTCAGTCGGACTGGCACCGCAATCCCAACGACTACAGCGCCGACTATTATCTCGCCGACGTCGCAGTCGACCTTGGTGGCCCCCGGGTCGGCGCCGGGTACGAGGTGCTGGGCGCGAGCGACGGTACCGCGCTCACCAGCTTCCAGACGCCACTGGCGACCGGCTTCAAATTCCAGGGCTGGGCCGACAAATTTCTCGCCACCCCGCCCGATGGTGTGCACGACCGCTACGCCAGCGCGGGGTGGAGCTGGAAGGCGGTCGGTCCGCTGAAAGCCGTCACCGTGACGGCGGTCTATCACGATTATCGCAGCGATCGCGCCGCGCGATCCTATGGCGACGAGATCGACCTGCTCGCCAGTGCCAAACTCGGCAAACTTACCGGCTCGCTGCGCTACGCCCACTATAACGCCGTCGGCTTCGCCACCGACACCGATAAATTTTGGCTCCAACTGGACTGGATGCTGTGATGGAACACCGCCCCCTCAAACCCGAAGCCGACACGCGCGAACATCTGGTCGTGATCGGCAACGGCATGGCCGGCTGCCGCGCGGTCGAGGAATTGCTCGCGCGCGATCCGGCCCGCTATCGCGTGACGATTTTCGGCGCCGAACCGCGCGTCAATTACAACCGCATCATGCTCTCCCCCGTGCTCGCGGGCGAGAAGAGCTTCGACGATATCGTGATCAACGACGCCGACTGGTATGCGGCGAACGGCATCGCGCTGGTCGCGGGTGACCCCGTCGCGCGGATCGACCGCGCCGCCAAAACGGTGACGACGCGCAGCGGGGTCACCGAAAGCTATGACCGACTGCTGATCGCGACCGGCTCCGATCCCTTCATCATCCCGGTGCCGGGCAAGGATTTGCCCGGCGTGATCGCATTCCGCGACATGGATGATGTCAGCGCGATGCTCGCGGCAGCCGATGTCGGCGGCGATGCGGTGGTGATCGGCGGCGGCCTGCTCGGGCTGGAGGCCGCGCACGGGCTCAGTCTGCGCGGCATGAAGGTCACCGTCATCCACCTGATGCCGACCTTGATGGAACGCCAGCTCGACGAAGCCGCCGGCTGGCTGCTCAAGAACGCGCTCGAAGCGCGCGGCCAGACGATCCTGACCGGCGCCGACACCGCCGCGATCGTCGGCAACGGCCGGGTCGAAGGGGTAAAGCTCAAGGACGAGACGCTGATCCCCGCGAGCCTCGTCGTCATGGCGGTCGGCATCCGCCCGTCGGTTGCCCTCGCCCGCGACGCCGGCCTTGCCGTCGGGCGCGGAATTCAGGTCGACGATCATATGGTGACGAGCGACCCGTCCATTCTCGCGGTCGGCGAATGCGTCGAGCATGACGGGCAGGTTTACGGCCTCGTCGCGCCCTTGTGGGACATGTGCCGCAGCCTCGCCGACGGGCTGGTCGAAAAACCCAGCGGCTACCGCGGCTCGGTGACCTCGACGAAGCTCAAGGTGTCGGGGATCGACGTGTTTTCGGCGGGCGATTTTTCGGGCGGCGACGGCTGCGAGGACATCGTGCTGCGCGATGCGAGCCGCGGGGTCTACAAGCGCGTGATCGTTCGCGACGACCGCATCGTCGGCGCCGTCCTCTATGGCGATACCGTCGACGGCAGCTGGTATTTCGACCTGCTCAAACGCCAGGAAGATGTCTCCGACCTCCGCGACCTGTTGATTTTTGGCCAGTCCTTCGCCGCGGGAGGAGGCGCCGCGGACCCTAAGGCGGCCGTTGCGGCGCTCTCGGACGATGCCGAGATTTGCGGCTGCAACGGCGTCACCAAGGGCCAGGTCGTGTCGTGCATCGCCAAGGGCGCGCACAGCCTCGACGCGGTGCGCGGCACCTGCAAGGCGTCGGCGAGCTGCGGCAGCTGCACCGGCCTCGTCGAAAACCTGCTCACGCTGACACTCGGCGACGATGTCCAGTCAGGACCGAAGACGATGTGCAAATGCACCAGCTTCGGCCACGACGACGTCCGCCGCGAAATCGTCGCGCAGGACATGCGTTCGATCCCTGAGGCAATGCAGAAGCTGCACTGGACGACCCCCGACGGCTGCTCGTCATGCCGCCCCGCGCTCAATTACTATCTGCTCTGCGCGCTGCCCGGCGATTATGTCGACGACCAGCAGAGCCGCTTCGTCAACGAACGCCTCCACGCCAATATCCAGAAGGACGGCACCTATTCGGTCGTGCCGCGCATGTGGGGCGGGCTCACCAACCCGACCGAACTGCGCGCGATCGCCGACGTCGTCGAGAAATATGACGCCCCGATGGTCAAGGTGACCGGCGGCCAGCGGCTCGACATCTTCGGGATCAAGAAAGAGGATCTGCCCGCGGTGTGGGCCGATCTCAATGCCGCGGGAATGGTCTCGGGCCACGCCTATGGCAAGGCGCTGCGCACCGTGAAGACCTGCGTCGGGTCCGAATGGTGCCGCTTCGGCACGCAGGATTCGACCGGCCTCGGCGTCAAGATCGAGCGGATGAGCTGGGGCAGCTGGATGCCGCACAAGTTCAAGATCGCCGTGTCGGGATGCCCGCGCAACTGTGCCGAGGCGACGATCAAGGATTTCGGCATCGTCTGTGTTGATAGCGGGTACGAACTTCACGTCGGCGGCAATGGCGGAATTCACGTCCGCGCGACCGACCTGCTCTGCAAGGTCGCGACCGAGCAGGAGGCGATGGACCATAGCGCCGCCTTCATCCAGCTCTACCGCGAGGAAGCCCGCTATCTCGAACGCACCGCGCCGTGGATCGAGCGCGTCGGGGTCGGCTATGTCAAATCGCGGATCGTCGACGACGCAGCGGGCCGCGAGGCGCTGCGCGCGCGCTTCCTCTTCGCACAAAGCTTTTCGCAGGACGATCCCTGGGCGCAGCGCGCCGAAGGCGCCGAGGCCGAACATCATGCGCCAATGGCGCGCTTCATCCCGCAGGAGGAACTGGCATGAGCACCGCCGAATGGCTCGACATCGGCTGGGTCGATCAGATCCCCGTGCGCGGCAGCCGTACCGTGCAGGTCGCGGGGGGCGACGACATCGCCGTCTTTCGCACGGCCGACGGCAAGGTCTTTGCCCTCCTCGACCGCTGCCCGCACAAGCACGGCCGCCTGTCGCAGGGCATCGTCCACGGCGGCGCCGTCGCCTGTCCGCTTCACAATTGGCGGATCAGCCTGTCAACCGGCGAGGCGCTCGGCGACGACAAGGGCTGCACCCCGACGGTGCCGGTCAAGATCGACGGCAGCCGCGTCCTGATCTGCCGCGCCAGCACGTTGAAGGCTGCGGCCTGATGGTCGAAGCCGTCCGCACCACCTGCGCCTATTGCGGCGTCGGCTGCGGGATTCGCGCAACAGTGACGGGCGCACGGCAGGTAGAGATTGCTGGCGATCCCGACCACCCCGCCAATCGCGGCAAGCTCTGCTCCAAAGGCACCCACCTTGGCGAGACCGTCGGCCTCGAAGGCCGCCTTCTCCATCCAATGATCGGCAGCAAACGCGCCAGCTGGGACAAGGCGCTCGACCTCGTCGCCAAGCGCTTCAAGGAAACGATTGCGCGCCATGGTCCGAACAGCGTCGCCTTCTATGTCTCGGGCCAGTTGCTGACCGAGGATTATTATGTCGCGAACAAGCTGATGAAGGGCTTCATCGGCACCGCGAACATCGACACCAATTCGCGCCTCTGCATGTCGAGCGCGGTCGCGGGCCACATGCGCGCGTTCGGCGAGGACATCGTTCCCGCCACTTATGACGATCTCGACGCGGCCGACCTGATCATCCTTGTCGGCAGCAACACCGCCTGGTGCCACCCGATCGTCTATCAACGCATCCGCGCGCGCTGCGACGCCGGCGCGAAACTCGTCGTCATCGACCCGCGCCACACCGAAACCGCCGAAGAGGCCGACCTGCACCTCGCGATCCGCCCCGGCAGCGACGTCGCGCTGATGAACGGCTTGCTGCAATATTGCCGCGAGGCGGGCGTGGTCGATGACACTTACCTCGCCGCGCATGTCGCGGTGCCCGCGGATTTCTGGGACCAGCTTGGAGAGGGGAACGACCTGTGGTCGGTGGCACGAACATGCGAAGTGCCGGCTGCCGACCTCAGGCGTTTCTACGAGCTGTTCGCCGCCACGCCGCGCACGGTGACGATGTTCAGCCAGGGGATCAACCAGTCGACGTCGGGGACCGATCAGGTCAATGCGATCCTCAACCTCCATCTCGCTACAGGCCGCATCGGCAAAACGGGCGCGGCGCCTTTCTCGATCACCGGCCAGCCCAATGCGATGGGTGGGCGCGAGGTCGGCGGGCTGGCGACGACGCTCGCCGCACATATGGATTTCGGACAAGAAAACCGTGCGCGCGTCCAGCGTTTCTGGGCCGCACCCGCGATCGCCGAAAAGCCCGGCCTCAAAGCCGTGGATATGTTCCGCGCGATCGGCGAAGGCCGCATCAAGGCCTTATGGGTGATGGCGACCAACCCCGCCGTGTCGATGCCCGACGGCAACCGGGTGCGCGCGGCGCTCGCCGACTGCCCGTTCGTCATCGTCAGCGACGTGATCGAACATACCGACACCGGCGCCTTTGCCCATGTCCGCCTGCCCGCTGCTGCGTGGGGCGAAAAGGACGGCACGGTCACCAACAGCGACCGCACGATCAGCCGTCAGCGCGCGCTCTTTCCGCTTCCCGGCGAGGCGATGCCCGACTGGTGGATCGTCAAGGAAGTCGCGCGGCGCATGGGCTGGAAAAAGCCCTTCGCCTACGACCGGCCCGCCGACATCTGGCGCGAGCATTGCCGCCTGTCGGCCTATGATAACGACGGTAGCCGTCTGTTCGCGCTTCCCGGTGCGGCGCCGGGCGGCAACGCGGCCTATGACGATATGGTGCCCTTTCGCTGGGGCGGCGCGCACCCCTTTGCCGACGGCCGCTTTTCGACCGAAGACGGCCGCGCGCGGCTCGTTCCGGTCGCGCAAAAGCCCCTGCCCGAACCGCTCGCCAAATGGTCGCTGACGCTGAACACCGGGCGATACCGCGACCAGTGGCATAGCATGACGCGCACCGGCCTCGCGCCGAAACTCGCGCGCCATCGCGAGGAACCGCTGGTCGAGGTGCATCCCGGTGACGCCGCCCGTCTCGGGCTCACCGACCACGGCCTCGCGCGCGTCGAAACGCCGCAGGGTGACAGCATCTATCGCGTGACGCTCAGCAACGGCCAGCGCCCCGGCGAACTCTTCGTCCCGATCCACTGGACCGACCGCACCAGCAGCGGCGGCCGCACCGGCCTGCTCTCGCGCCCGCTCGTCGACCCCGTCTCGGGCCAGCCGGGGTTCAAGCGGACCCCGGCATCAATCGCCGCTGTGGCGACAAAATGGCGCGGTTTCCTGTTGCTGGCACGCGACCTGGGCGCACCTCCCAAATGCCTGTGGGCGACGCGCGTCGCCGTGCCGTCGGGGACGCTGTGGGAACTCGCAGGCGACGGCGACCTCAAGTCCATCGAGGCGCTGCTCCCGCGCGGCGAACGGATCGAGGCGCAGGATGCCGCGCGCGGGACGCGCCGCGTCGCCGTGGTCGCCGGCGGCCGCCTCGCCGCCGCGCTGTTCGTCACCGAAAGCGGCGAGTTGCCCCCGCGCGACTGGTTGATTGCCCAGCTCTCGGCGCCCGAGGTCGCGCCGACCCTGCTCGCCGGACGCGCGCCGGGGGCGCAGGTCGATCGCGGGCCGATCATTTGCGTATGCTTCGACATCGGGCTGAAGACGATCGCAACCGCTATCCGCGACCAAGGCCTTGCCGATGTCGCCGCGATCGGCGCCGCGATCGGTGCCGGGACCAATTGCGGGTCGTGCCGCCCCGCACTTGCAAGGATATTGGCACAGGAGACGAGCGATGCAGCCTGACGATTTCGCGCCCGGCACGGTCTGGCTGGTCGGCGCCGGCCCCGGCGATCCCGAACTGCTGACGATGAAGGCGGTACGCCTGATCGAAAACGCCGACATTGTCTTTCACGACGCCCTCGTCGGAGCGGACATCCTGAGCCTTATCCCTTCCAAAACCGAAACGGTGAACGTCGGCAAAAGATCGGGGCGGCACTCGAAAGACCAGCGCACGATCGACGCGATGCTCGTCGAGGCAGCGGCAGCGGGGAAAAGAGTCGTGCGCCTGAAGGGCGGCGAGGGTCGCGCGGTCGTGAAGCGCATCGATGGTCATGAGCAGCGCCGCCTCGCGCGGCGTCCATTTCGTCCGGTCCAGCGGATACTCAAGGGTAGCGGCGATCTCTGACCGCGTGAGCTTGGCTGCCCCGGCGAAGGCCGTGACGTGGACACCCCATTCATACTCGCATCCAGTCCGAGCGCATGCGCGGTCGATGGCAATTTCGCGCTCGCGAAGGGTGAACAGCCGGCCGTCCAGCAGCGATCCCGCCCGAAATTTGCGCCACGCCCGCTCGCTGCTCGCCAGCGTGGTGAAGAGAAGGAGCGGCGGGACGCCGGGGGGCATCACGTCGTCGAAATGGGCCTGGATTTCGGCCGGATAGGGAGCTGGGTGGGGTAATATCCTTGTCATGGCGCATATGTCCTGCTATTAAAAGAATAGCATTTATATGCTATCAAAACAGTAGCAGTGCAAGGTCTAAAATTATGGAAGCCATGTCGGAGATGCCGAGGGTCGGGGACCGCCGTGCAATCATGGCGTTGCTCGAGCTCCTCGGGGGTCGCTGGACCCTGCGGATCCTCTGGGAGCTTCGGAATGGGGCGCTGTCGTCGCGGGCGCTGCGCGCCGCCTCCGGCGACTTGTCGCCGACGGTATTGCAGGCGCGGATCAATGCACTACGCGACGGGAAGATCGTCGAGCTCACGTCAGATGGATATGCGCTAACACCGCTGGGTATCGAACTCCTGACGGCGTTCCGGCCGCTCTACAGCTTTGCCGACCGCTGGGCGCGAGCCGTCGCGCCTCCCTCCGAATAGGCGCTCTGGTTACGCGCGAGCGAAGCGGCTTCGACCAGGATCAGAACTCATTGATCAGAGGCCAGAAGATGACGGTTGCGGCGAGAGCAATGGCGGAGAAGAAGGGCCTTGGGCGCCGATCGTAGCGTGTTGCGGCGCGCGACGGGTCTTTGAGACAGCCGAGCATGATCCCGATCCCGTTGCCGCGTTTGTGCCGACGCTTGTTGTATTTGACGGTCTAGTTCCGTAATTTTCCTCTCGGTATGCTCGGCGTTGCCCGGCATCCCTCCGTGTCGCAGGACCATGTCGAGATATCGGGCGAGGAAGATCGTGAACCCAGCGGCAGTTCCCGCTTGCGTAGGCTAGCTGCTCTCGTTGGTGAAAGGATTCCTTGACAGTGCCGAAATCCTCTTTGACTATCCATTCGGATAATTATGGAGGAAAGTTTGCGGAAATGCCTAACGTCTGGCGCCAAACTGCCTGCGTTGAGAAGGGCGCCTGCGGCGGTATCGGTTCAGGCTGTTTCGGCAGGCCACCTTGAGGAACAGTCGCGGGCCGCGATCAATCCGGCCAGCGAGGGTGTTGCGGCAGCCAGGTCCCGCCGCGTCATGCTGCTCGCCTCCGCCATGGTTCTGGCAGGTGCCTCGGGATGTGCCAGCCTGCCTGGAGCAGAGGAGGGATTTGCGGGGACCAAGTCCAATCCGCCTGACATTATTCTTATCGTGCTGGATGACGTCGGCTTTGCCGATCTGGGTTCCTATGGCAGTGAAATCGCGACGCCAGCCATCGATGCGCTTGCCGCCGACGGCCTGCGCTACAATCGGTTCGAGACAAAGGCCGTCTGCTCGCCGACGCGCGCATCCCTGCTGACGGGCCGCAACAGCCAAACGGTGCGGATGAACGATCTGCCGAGCCGATTGCAGCAGGCTGATCCCACCGACACCTCGCAGGCCAAGGGCGAGTTGCCTCTGAACGCCGAAACGCTGGCGACGGCGCTGCGGGCAGGCGGCTACCGGACAGCGGCGGTGGGCAAATGGCACCTGGCGCCCGCATACGACACGGCCGCTGGAGCTACCAAGGCGAGTTGGCCGCTCCAGCGCGGGTTTGACAGCTTTTATGGCTTTATCGGCGGGTGGACCGACCAGTATCAGCCCGAGCTCGTTGAAGGCAATCAGCCCATCCCGTCGCCCACCATGCGAGACTACCACCTCAGCGTCGATCTGGTGAACCGCTCGATCGCGGCGCTGAAGGCGGCGGAGGCGGCGGGCCGCCCGAGTTTCCTCTATCTCTCCTTTGGCGCGGCCCACGCGCCGACACAGGTGCCGCAAAGCTATATCGATCGGTATCGCGGCCAATATGAGGTGGGCTGGAATGCCATTCGGCAGGCGCGGTTCGCCCGACAAAAGGAACTGGGCGTGGTCCCGATCGATACGGTTCTGCCCCCGCCCGATCCTGGCGATCCCGACTGGGATACGCTGTCGCCGACTGGGCGGCGGACCTTTGCCCGCTTCATGGCGACCTATGCCGGGTTTATCACCCACACCGACGAACAGATCGGGCGGCTAATTGCCCATCTGAAAGCGACAAATGCGTACAGCAATACGCTGATTGTGCTCCTGTCAGATAATGGCCCCGCGCCGGAAGGCGGCAACAAAGGCGGATTCCGGCGGCCCTATCTGGATCCGACCACGCTGGAAGAGATGGCCGCAAACCTTCAGGAGCTCGGCTCTCCCACCACACAGCCGCTGTATCAGCGCGGCTGGGCGATGGCGGGCGCAACCCCCTTGCGCCGCTACAAACTTTGGCCGCAAGCGGGCGGCACGCGCGCACCGCTGATCGTCACCTGGCCGGACCGGCTGCGCCAGAGAGGTGCGGTGCGCCCGCAGCTGGTGGATGTGATCGATGTCGCGCCGACGATCCTCGCGTCGGTGGGCTTGCGCTTCCGCTCCAACATCGCAGGCGTGGCGCAGGTCCCGGTGGCGGGTCATTCGGTTGCCGCGACCTTTCGTTCTGCCAAAGCGCCAGGGCGCAACACCCAATTCTTTCAGCTGCGCGGCAACCGGGCGATCACCCATGGCCGGTGGAAGGCGGTGGCAATGCACCGGCCGGGCACCGACTTCACAACCGACGAGTGGCATCTTTATGACATTCTCACCGACTTCTCCGAAACCCGCAACCTTGCGGTGGTGTATCCTGAACGACTGGAGGAGCTGAAGGCGTTGTGGTGGCAGGAGGCTCGCCGATACGCGGATCCGCCGCTGATGGAGATGGCACCCGCACTGCGGCAGTTTCCGATCTATGACGATGCCTTCCGATCTACCGGAGAATGAGGCGGCCGATCCGCTGCCCGGCATGCGATACATCTCCGGCAGTGCGTTCCAGACGGGCGCGGGGTGCACTCTTACCCGAAAGGGAGGCCGACGCATCGGGGCCGGGGCGGGCCGAACTGCTGGCGCGCATTGCGAGCGTGCGGTGGCGATCGCGCGCTATCGCCCATGGCCTTGTTTGCAGCCACATAAATTCTATAGAATTTTATCTAAAAATACGAAATAGTATAAAAAATATCGAATCATGGGAGAATTTATGGATTCCGACAACCCCGACACGAACGCCTGGAATCGCGACGGCTTTTTCGTCGCGCGCGGGTTGATCCCACTGGCCGATGTCATGGCGGTCGAAGCGGAGGTGATTGCGGCCATCGCTGCCGACCCGCCGACGGGACACCCCGGCGGCGGAGCCTATGCAACGATCGGAGACTATCTTATCTACCCCGAAAAAAGGCCGGGCGCGCAAGCACAAAATCCCGAGGATTTCATCGCCAAGGTGTTCAACTGCCACGGTCGCGGCATGACGCGGGCCGTTGCGCTGTGCGATGCGATCACCCGCCGGCTCGTGCCGCTTCTTGGCGACGATATCGATTGCTTCCAGAGCCAGTTCATTTTCAAGAACCCCGGCGTGATGGGCCAGCCCTGGCACCAGGATGGCTGGTATTTCCGTTTCGACCAGCCGCTTCAGGTGGGCGTATGGGTGGCGCTCAGCCAGGCGACGCTGGAGAACGGCTGTCTTTGGGTCGTGCCAGGCTCGCATCGGGCAGAGACGATCTTCGATCATGTGCCGGACAGTCGGCCGGGCTCGCTGAATGGCTATCAGGAAATCGTGTCTGAAGATACGTTACGCGAGGAACCCGTGCTGATGGAGCCTGGCGATGTGCTCTTCTTTCATAGCTATCTGATGCACCGGTCGACCGACAATGTCGCCGACTATCGCCGCTCGGCCATGGTCTATCATTTTGCGCCGGCGGGGACACAGCCGCTCGACGCCGAAGCCGGAAAAAGGCTGGCGGTGGTGAATCGCTGGATTCCCGCATGCCGCGCCGGTGCCGCCGTTCCCGCCTGATCAGGAGATAATGATGGACATGAATTTGCAGCCCCGCCTTCACGAGAGAAACAAGGGCTTCGTCTGGCAGGATCGACCGCAGGGCGATCCGCTCCGGTGCCTCTCTCGCGAGCAGCGGGAGGCCTTCGACCGCGATGGCTTCATCCATATCACGAACGCCTTCTCGGCCGATGAGGTGGATGAGGTTGTCGCGGCGATCGATCCGATCGAGGATGCCTATGAGCGCTATGTCGCCGACCAGCAGGGGGGACACTTCAGGCTTACCGAGACGGGCACGATTACGTTCGCGGCGCATCTCGTCACCCAGTCGCACGTGCTGCGGGCCTTTGCCGCGCATCCCGTCATCCGGGACATCTGCCATGACCTGATCGGCGACCATGTCCGCCTCTATTGGGACCAGTCCGTCTACAAGAAGACAGGCAAGGCGCAGGAATTTCCCTGGCATCAAGACAATGGTTACACCTTCATTGAGCCGCAGCAATATCTGACCTTCTGGATTCCGCTCGTCGACGTCGACGAGGAAAATGGCTGCCCCTGGATTGTGCCGGGCCTGCACCGGATGGGAACGCTCGAGCATTGGCCAACGCCCATTGGGCTCAAATGCCTCGACGATGCGCCCGGCGCGCTTGCCGTCCCGGCGAAGGCGGGCGACATCATTCTTTTTTCCTCGCTCGCGCCCCACCGGACCGGGCCTAATTTGAAGGCCGGAAGCGTTCGGAAGGCCTATATTCTCCAATATGCACCCGACGGAGCCCGCACGGTCACGGCCGACGGGATGTCTGTGCCGCAGGATGATCCGGCGCGGCAGTTCGTGGTTCTCGGCCCCGATTGAGCTTGCTGAAACGTCAGGTCGCAGATGCAGGTAGCTTGCGAGGGCGGCCGCGCCTTCGAGGCGTGGGCGTCCTGTCGTTCGCGGTTTCCTGGGCCGTGAGTGCGGCGTCGATCGTATCGTGGAAAGCCGCGCCCAGCTCGAAATAACTACGTATCAATCCTTCGAGCCGAGGCGCATTGCGATGGACGAGCGCGTCGACAATGGCGCGATGCTCGGCATGATGATCGCGGGGACGGTCCACTTCCAGGTCGGCGAAAAGATTAACATAGCGCTCGAGCCGATTCCCAAGGTCGCTCCACATGCGGAGCAGCAGCGGCGAGCCGCACCCCGAAAGCAGCCGATAATGCAGGTTGGCGAAGCTGCGTTGCCACCTTTCGCGCTGCTCGGGATCGTCGAAGTGTTTCCCGATCTTGAGCGAGCGGTGTAGCTGGACGATCACCGCCTCTTCCCACGCGTCGTCACCATTCTCGAGCGCCATTTCCAACGTGAGACGGTAGATGCGCCGGTAGACGCCGATCAGATCGCGATAGTCGGCCAGCGACACGGGCGCGACACGGTGCCCCTTTTGTGGCTCATGAACCACAAGCCCGCTCGTCGAGAGCAGTAATATGGCCTCGCGCACCGGACTGTGGCCGACCTTGTAGAAGGCAACGAGCTGCTCGATCTTCAGGCGCTCGAGCGGCGCGAACACCCCGCGAACGATGTCGCGTCCGAGCCAGTAGTGGACGGTCTTGGTGGAACTGCGTTCGGCGTCGCCTGGAGCGAGTGCCGGAGGCGCCGAGAAAGTGGAAACGGACGGGATCGCGGTTGGCACAGGTCCGATAATAGGCCGGCGGGGTCGCTATGCAAGGTTCAAGGGGTGTTTGCCGCTTTTCGGCGCGCGTCATCGAAACAGTCGCGCGCCACGCTGATGAGAAAGGCGGATTCGTTCCAGCGGTCGCACGCTTCGCGCGGCGCGCCGCCCGCGTCTGGAACCATCATGGGGTAGCCGGTGCGCGGCGGTAACAGTTCGGGAAGCGCGGCAATATAATCGCCCGGCTTTGCGGTGGCGAGAAAGCCGTCGAAGGCGGCGGTCCACATTTGCCGGTAGAAATCGAGGTGGGGCGCTTCGGCAGGATCGCTCGCCTGCACTTGCCCAAAGGCACCCGACGCGACACGCAGATGGAGAAAGCGCGTGCGCTCGAAGACGGCGTGCATTCGGTCGAACTTCATCGCCATGTCGCCATAGGGTAGTTCGTGCCCGATGTACCAATGGGCAAAATCGCCGTTGAATCGCAGCTCGGGGAAGCGCTCCACCAGGTCGAGCGTGCGTTTGATGTCCTGTGTCGTCGTCGCCCGATGCGTTTCCAGATAGAGTGGGTGTTTCTCAGTCTCGGCGATCTCGAGCAAGGCTTCGGCGAGCCGCGCCATCTCGTCGTCGCTTTCGAAGCCGGTGCCCAGTTGCACCGTCGTGCAGTCGCATCCGGCGTCGCGCCAGTAGCATGCAACCTCGCGCATTTTTCCCATATCGTCGAAGATGCGGGCGATGCCCGAGGGGGTGAGCCCGGCGGCGACCGCGGCCTTCGGTTCGAGCGTCTGGATCGTTTCATAGCCGGCGTCCCTGACCGCCGCATAGATTTCGGCGGTTTCACCGTGTGGGCCGGCCGACCAATCCGGGAGATCAGCTGGCGTGAGGAAGCTGATTCCGGTGCGCATTCTCGGCGCGGCGTCGTTGTCCGTTCGCGTATTTGGCGGTGCTCGGCGGTCCATCGAAACGAAGCCTCTCCCCAATTTCGTCGTCTGTCCATTTCATCGATACATCTTCCTGAAGATTTAGCAATCCAAATGGATAATGAACTTGATCCTCCCTGCAATATGCGCCATCCTTTGAGGATCGGCTGAAGCCGCAACAGGGGAGGAATGTCATGAAGATGCTGCGCTCTATTGCGTTATTCGCCGCGGCCGGAGGGTTGTTTTCTTCGCCGCCGCTGTTCGCCGCGCCCAATTATCCGACGCGGCCGATCGAGCAGAAATATTATGCGGATGGCCCCTGGACGGTCGCCCAGACATTCACGTCGGCCAGCTGCGAATCCAAGGGCAATGCCTGCGACATCTTCTATCCAGCCAATCTGGGAGCTAACGGCTTCAAGCATCCCATTATCGTCTGGGCCAATGGCACAGCATCAACGCCGGTTCCCTCAACGACCTATGGCTATTTTCTGCGACATCTTGCGTCCTGGGGCTTTGTCGTCATTGCGACACGCGACGGGGCGACCGGCAGCGGCCAGACGATTATCGACAGCGCCAATTACATGGTCGCGCGCAGCGGCGATCCCTCAAGCGTCTTTCACCACAAGTTGAATGTGGGGCGGATCGGGGCGGCCGGCCATTCACAGGGCGCGACCGGCGCAATCAACTCCATGCTCAAATCGGCCGGGTTGATCCGGACCGCGATCGCCTTTCACCTGCCGAACCAATCCTATTGCAGCACAGCCGAAAGCTGCGTGCAAACAAGCCAACTCACATCGGCGACGACCGGTTCGATCTTCTTCGTGAGCGGAACCCTCGACTTCCTCATTTCGCCCGACAAGCAGTTGCTCGCCGGCAAGCTCGATTCCAATACCGCCTATTACAATGCGACGCCGTCGCCGCTCCAAAAGGTGAAGGCGATGCTGAATGGCACGGGACACAACGACATTCAGGGTAAACCGGGCTGCCCGGGACCCTTGTCGCTCTGCTTCAACGGGGTGCATGGCTATCTGGGCTATCCGACGGCATGGATGATGTGGCAGCTGCGCGATGCCGCCGACGGACAGCAGGCATTCAAGGCGTCGGGCGGCGAAATCTTCACCGCGACAGCGAACTGGCAGAGCGTGCTCAGCAATATTCCTTAGACGAATGTGTCGTTGAGGTCTCGTGCCGCATTCGGCCGGATCGGGATCATTTCGGTGCGACCCTGATCCCGATCCGACCACCGCATTTCGCGCGAATGCGGGTACACTGTGCGCCGCGGTCATTCTCAACCGTCGCATCGCCGGTCACCTCGACGCGCACATCAGCTGGATAGCGCCGTGCGGGCAGATAGATTTCCGTCGGGGCCGCAATGGCGGCATCGGCATCGATGTCGGCCGTGAACACGCCGGATTCCGTGTCAAAATGAACGGCCGCAATGACGCCTTGCGCTGCGCGGATAAAAGGACGGCAGAAGCCGTCAAGCGCTCGTCCGCCCGCGTCCGGGTCGGCGGGATTATCGACCTGGTCGACCGAAAAGATCGACAAATCCTCCTGGTTCCAGCCGTCGCCGATCCAGGCGTCGTTACGGTTGGACGCGGTATAGTTCCACTGGGTCGAATGGATGAGCAACGCATCGAGCGCGTCATACATGAGACCGAGCGCGCATTCATGATCGGTCCAGATAGCGGCGTCGCCCTCGCTGCCTGTCCAGGCGCGATAGGCCGCGCCGCGATCGAGATCGTAGGGGATTCCGAATTCACCGATGAGCGTTGGCACGTTCCGATCACGCGACTGGCTGGTCAGCCCGCCGAGCTGGCGTAGATAGCGCGCGCCAAGCCCTGCCAGATCGCCGTCCAGTTCGCCGGTGAGCGGGTCGCGCGACCGGGCGGGGTTAAAGGTTTTGAAATAAAGGATAGCAACATCATACCAATGGCTTGCATTGATCCAGTCAGCCGGCATGGTCTCGGGGAAACGTCGTTGCTTGACATTGGCATAGGGATCCATTTCCGCGAATAGCAACCAGTCCGCCCTCTGTGGCCGGATGACCTCGGCGACCCGGTGGAAGAATGGACCATAGCAATCATCGGAAAGCGAGAGCGGCCGCCCGTCAAGCTGATCGAATGCGTTTTCCTTCATTGGCAACAGTTCGCCATCGGCAAGACGATAAATGCCCGCCCGTTCAAATGGACAGGATACGCCCTCCTTCCAGATCGAGAGTCCTTGCCGGTTGCACGGCCGATGGTCCGCCACGGTCATCATGCCATCGGGGTCGCGCGCCAGTATAGGCAATTCGACCGACAGGCCGCGTGCCGCGGCCATGGCATCAAGCGGCGTCCACAGCGGACCGGGCTTCAACGGTAGCGGCGATGGCTTGGACGGATCGGTGACGCGCCGTGAAAGCGGCAGGCCCAGCCAGCCTGTCCCCGGTTCATTGAGCGTATCAAAGCCGAGGACGTGCGGCATGTCGCGCACGCGCATCGCAACCTGCTCGACCGCCCCCAGATAATGATCCTGGAGATATTCCTGCACATTGCGCCCCTCGATCAGGAAATCGGGTGTGACGCGCCGTCCCAGCCAGAACAGACTCCACATGATGCCATTGGCGGGGAGTTGATAATTGGAACTCCAGATCATTTGCGGATAGCTGGGTTGGTGCGGATCGGAGTTTGACCAATCGACGGCCGCTTGCATCACGATCGCGGCGTCGGCTGCCTGGAATTTCGTGAAATCCAATCCGACCCTATCGAATGTCCAGCCCGGTGCACCCGAGCCGCCTGACATCCGGCTCCACACATCCTGGTGGAAATCGATGAATATGTAGAAACTATGGTCGCCAGCCCGCCGCGCGATCTCGACGAAATAGTCGAGATAGTCGGTGTCGTAGATGCCGGGGCCAGCATGTTCGACGGCTTCCCATGTCGTCAGGAGCCGGAGGCAGTTGAAACCCCAGCGCGCGAGGCGCGCGAAATGCTCGTCGGCTTCGTCGAGCGGAAAGGGGCGACCGATAAAGGAGACGCTATGATGATCCGAAAAGTCGGTCGGGCGATGCGTTCCGCCGTCGGGGTAGGGTAGTTTGCAATCTCCGCCCAGATTGACGCCGCGCAAGATGACCTCGCGGCCGTGGCGATCCTTCAGACGCGTGCCATCGATGCGCAACGCGCCCGGATTTCTTTCGTTCATGGGGTAAGCTTGCTCCAGATTTTCTGTTGATATGCGGCTTCGATCGCGTCCAGCCGCGCGCGGTCGATATCGAAGATCAAGCGCGGGCCATTCGCCTCGATTGCAAGGGTTCGGCGCGTGTCGGAGGTATAGGCTGGCCAGACCCAGCCTGACCCCGCTGGATCGCCGCTGCGCGCGAAGCGCACCCATGCTCCGCTGACGGCGCGTGCCATGGCGCGATCCGTGTCGGTGGCGCCCGGAATCGTATCGGGATTGTTGAAAACATAGGGAACATCCGAGGCATGCCGCGCGCCCTTGAGCGTGCCGCGCAGCCCCTCGGCGATATAGCCGAAGCTATAGTGGAAGACCGATTGCCGCGTTTCCGCCGCTTTCAGCGCCATGAAGCGCGCGGGCTCGACGAAGAAGGCGTCCGACGGCAGGCTATTGATCTCGTCCCCTTTATCCGCGCTTTTGTAGAGCGGACCGAGCTTCGCAGCGGCGTCGCCGAACTGGAACAGCGTATAGGCGGTAATTGCACCGATCATCGGCAGCGCGCCCAGCTCGTCACTGGTCGCGCCAATTATCATCGGAACACGCGCCTGCTCGCTGCGCGCAAAGAGGGTGGTCGGGTCGGCGGGGAGCAGCGCGCCATCGACTGTCCAGTTCACCGTGCGGGCGCGATCATTGTTGTTGAGCATATTGACGCCGCCGATCACCGTGGCAGCATCGAGCGCACGTAGTTTCTTGAGGACGTCACCTGAAACGCCCACATCGCGCGCGAAAGTGGCGCCGACCTCTTCCATCGAAGGGCCGCCATCGAGTGCCTTGCCGCGGATGGGAATGGGGATCTGTCGGCCGCCGCCCGACTGGATGATCGCCTTGGCGAACAGACCCTTGGCAAGCGGCGACGTCATCAGGGCCGCCACCGAACCGCCTCCGGCGGATTCGCCGAAGATTGTGACATTGCCAGGATCGCCCCCGAAGGCCGCGATATTGGCTCTTACCCAGCGAAGAGCTGCGATCTGGTCCATCAGTCCGTAGTTGCCGAGCGGCGCATGGGGATTTTCAGCACTGAGCGCGGGGTGGGCGAAGAAGCCGAGGCGGCCGAGGCGATAGTTGATCGTGACGACGGTCACGCCCTGCCGCGCAAGCGCCGCGCCATCGGTCACAGCGGTCGCCGAACCGCCGTTCATGAAGCCGCCGCCATGAATCCAGAGCATCACCGGGCGTGGCGTCGTCCCCGACAGTCCGGTCCAAATGTTGAGTGTCAGGCAATCTTCGTCGCCGGGCGTTTCGACGGGTGCCGAATCGCCCGGATAGGCGACCTGCGGGCACGAGAAGCCGTAGCCAGCGGCGTCACGCACACCGTCCCAACGGAGAGGCAGCGCCGGTGGACGCCACCGCCTTTCCCCCAATGGCGGAGCCGCGTAGGGAACCCCCTTGAAGACTTGGATATCGCCCGCGTTGATCCCGCGCAGCTTGCCTGTTGAGACGATGACTTCAGGCTGTGCGATGGCTGCTTGCGGCGCCAGTAGCCCCGCTGCCGCAAGCAGCCATGCCTTGCCGAGCATCTTCAAAAGCCGAACTCGGCCGAAAGCCCGATGACGCGCCGTGCCTCATAGGGGATGAACTGGCTGTAGCTTCCGCCGGCGATGATCGGTGTGGTGAAGTCAACGATGCTATAGCGCTTGTCGGTCAGATTCTTGCCGAACAGCGACACGCGCCACTTGTTCTCGTCGCCGGCGAGCGCGATCGAGGCGTTGAAGAGCGCGAAGCCTTTTTGAAGGGCTGCCGGGTCGTTGGGGAAGGCGATGATCGCGCTGCTGCGATAATTGACGCCGAGGTCGAGAACGAGGTTGGCGCCATGGCCGATCGGTGTCGCGAAATTGGTCGCGAGCGTTCCGGTCCATCGCGAGGAGAAGGGCAGGCGCGCACCCGTCAGATCCTGCTGGGCGCCAACACAGCCCTGTGCAGCCGTTTGCAGGCTGTAACAGGGCGCGTTGGCGAAATCGCCCCATTGCGCATCGATATAGGCGCCCGAACCATAAATCGTCCAATCGGCCCCGCCAACCGGGCGCCAATTGAAATCCGCTTCGATCCCCTTGGTTTTTGCTTCGCCGTTGAAGATTCGCGTGACGGGCGGCGGCCCGGCGTCGCGCGCTGCCGCCTGATAGCCGTCGACCTTCGTATGGAAGGCCGTGATGTTGAAAATGAGCCGCTGGTCAGGGAATACTGTGCGCAGCCCGAGCTCGATGTTGGTTGGTTTTTCGGGCTGGACGTCGGGTAGATTGGGCAGTCCGATGTTCGTGTCGAACCCGCCCCCCTTGTAGCCGCGCGTGATGGTAGCGAAGGCCATGATGTCATCGGTGAAATCATATTGCGCGCCGCCGCGCCACAGAACGGCGGTATCCGATTTCCTTTCCACCGCGCTGCTTGTCAGATTGAACACGAAATCGGTGCGGTCCTTGGATGCAAAGGCCTTTTCACGGAGCAATCGCGCACCCGCGATCAGGCGAAGATCGTCGGAGACATTGATGTTGGCCTGGCCGAAAACCGCCGCGTTGCGCGTCCGCGCCCGATTGTCGGCGGTCTTGCTGAGGAAAGGAAAGGGGAAGGTCGGGAAACGCTGGGTCGATTGCGAAACGACCTTGCCGTCGAAATAGAAGAGTCCGAGCACAAAATCGACAGTGCCGCCGGTCGGCGAGGTGAGCCGTACTTCCTGGGTGAACTGTTTCTGCCGGAACATCGCCTCGTTGAAATTGAGAACATCGACAGGCAAGGAGTCGGAATCGAGCCCGTCATGGCTGCGATAGCGCCGCGCAGCGGTGATCGAGGTCAGGCTGTAGCCCCCACCCAGATCGTAGTCGGCCTGGAGTGCGGCGCCGTAAATATTGTTGTGCGAGTAAACATCGCCATCGATGTTCTGCTGCTGATTGTCACGACCGAAGCGGATTCCCGCATTGAGTTGCAACTGCTCGGTCGGCGAGATCACCGGCCCGGTGCTGCGGATCGTCCAGATGCAGCAGGCGGCATCGCGTTCATAATAGTCGCCCGTGACCATCAGGCGCAGACGATCGGTAGGCTCAAGCACCAGCTTTCCGCGCACGCCCCATTCGTCGCGGTCGTTGAAACGGCGTCCGTCCGGGGCATTGCGCACATAGCCGTCGCGCTTGTTGATGCGGCCCGACAGCAAAAGCCCGACGCCGTCCGCGATCGGGCCGCCGACATAAGCGGCGATTCGCCGTTCACCATGCGGCGCTGCCAGGGTGCCGCTGACCCGGCCTTCGAACGTGTCGCCGGGGCTACGCGTCGTGACGTTGATGACGCCCGCAGAGCTGTTCTTGCCGAACAATGTGCCCTGTGGGCCGCGCAACACCTCGATCCGCTCGATATCGGGAAGGTCAGCAAAGGCGGCACCCGATTGTCCGAGTACGACTCCGTCCAAGACATAGGCGGTGCTGCCCTCGATCGATTCCGAAGAGAAGGTACTGGTGCCGATGCCGCGAATGAAGAAGCCGGCGTTGCGCGTGCCCGCGGCGTTGATTAGGGTCAGGCCGGGGACGACATATTGCAAATCGGTCGCCTCGGACATGCCGAAGGCATCGAGCGTGTCGGCCGATACGACGGCGATCGAGAGCGGAACATCCTGAAGCCGCTCCTCGCGTTTCTGCGCAGTAACGACGATCTCGCCTTCCGCGCGCGCCTCTTGCTCGCCGGCAGCTTCGGCATCCTGCGCGGCAGCGGGCGAGGCCATGCCATAGGCCGCGCCAATAGCGAGCAGCACCATCCATTTGCGACGAAAACGGCGATTTCTTGCGCCGCATTCTTCGTTCCGGCGATCCGTGTCGGTAAAGTTCATATCATCCTCCCACATCATCTATTATCCGTTTGGATAGTTATTTGAACAAGTCATTTCCGTGGTCCATGTGCCTCCGGCCCTGCCTTCAGGTTCCGCGCAGCGCGATTTCGCTGACCATCTGGCGATGGCGCTCGGGCGTGATCGGATAGGCAGCGATCAGCACAGCGGTGATCAGCCCGCCCAAAAAGGGAAACCAAAACATCATCGCCTTGATGCCCGCGAGTGTTGCGGGCGTTTGGGCGGTGTCGGCCGTATAGCCCACCTGTGCGAGCAGTACGCCGAGGAGGCCCGCGCCGAGTCCGAGCGCTGCCTTCTGTCCCAGCATCGTCAACCCGAAGGCAAAGGATTCAGAGCGGATACCCGTTCGCCATTCGGCGAATTCGACGGTATCGGGTAGCATCGCCCAGAAACAGACATAAAAGGCTGCAGAACCCATGCTGATGACGCCGAGTGCCCCGAACAAGGCAGTTGTTCCCTGTCCATCGGCGAGGCGCCAGAGGATGATCCCGGCGAGCGAAGGCACTGTGCCGATCAGCCAGGTAAACCGCTTGCCCCATCGCCGCGCGATGATTGTGTAAATGGGAACGAAGATCGCGGCGACGACCGCGCAAAAACCCATCGCCATCCCGCCCATCGCGGCATCGCCGACAACATATTTGAAATAATAGAGCAAATTCTTCTGGAAGATGGTGTTTGCGAAAGAACTGACGACCACCGCGCCGAGCACGATCAACAACGGCCAGTTAGCGCGGGCAGCGCGAAGCTTATCGGTTATCGGTAACCGGTCCGTCGCTCCATCGGTAGGTGCGTCGAGCGCGCGCACGCCGTAGGCGCTTGTATAGAGCACCGCGGTGGCGACGACGCCATAGAGAGCCGCCAGGGCCATCCAGCCGGCCCGGCCCTCTCCAAGCCAGGATGCCAGGGGCAGAGTACAGGTCGCGACGATGACGGTGGCGATGGTCGCCGAGACGATGCGGACACCGGTGATGTCGGTACGGTCAGCGGCGCTACGCGTTACCCGTGCGCTAAGTGCAGCATAAGGGACGGAAACGACCGCATAAAGCGTCCGAAAGAGAAAATGCGTCGCGGCGGTCAACAGGATCGCGCCGCCCCAGGGCCATGAAGGCACGGCGAAGAGGAGGATGAAGGTGATGGCCAGAGCCGGAGATCCGAACAGCAGATAGGGCCGGTAGCGCCCGAACCGGCTCCGCGTGCGGTCGGCGATGAGACCGATGACCGGATCGAGCAGCGCATCCCAAATGAGCGCCGCCATATAGATTCCGCCCGCAACCACCGGGGGGATCATCAGCACGTCGGTATAGAAGAAGAGGAGGTAAAGGCTTGCGGTCTGCCAGTAGAAGTTGAAACCGAAGTCGCCGATGCCGACCGCCATCTTGCGGCGAGGCGATAGCCCTGGTGCCTGAGCATCCGTCATCCCCAACTCCCTCGACTCGACTTTTATTATCCCGTTGGATAGTGAATTACATCGGATGATGGCTTTGGCAAGCCGAAACTCTAGAAGGCACTTGGTTGCACGGTAGAGAACGGCCATTTAAGGCAGGGAAATGGTGACGGAAGCAACACGGCGCGCCCGCAAGACGCCCAAAACCCCCGCGGCGGGGCAAGCGGTTCGTCCGTCGATCAGACGCGAACGGCTTGAAGCCACGCGCCGCGCCATCCTCGCCAGCGCCCTGGGTCATTTCTCGCGCCGCGGATTCGAGGGCGCCTCGCTGCGCGACATCGCGCAAGAGGCAGGCGTCCAGCACGGCATGATCCGCCATATTTACAAGACCAAGGAGGAGCTTTGGCGCAGCGCGATCGCCTTTCTGTTCGAGCGGATGGAAAGCGAAATGTCGCGGCAGATACCCCGCGTCGATTCACGCAGCGATGTCGAGCGGTGGACCACCTTCGTGCGCTGGTATGTCGATTATTGCGCCCGGCACCCCGAACATGCACGGCTGATGATCCAGCAATCCATCCTCGAAGGGCCCGAGCTAGAATGGACGGTCGAGCGCTATATCCGCGGTCGCCACCACTGGCACCGTCCCTTTATCGAACGACTTCAAGCCAGCGGTCATTTGCCCGACGTGGATCCGACGTCGATCTTCCTGATGGTGACCGCCGCATGCCAGATGCCATTCCTGCTCGCTCCCGAAATCCTTGCCGTCACCGGAAAAAACTTGCTCGCTCCCAAGGAAATCAAGGATCATGCAGAAGCGGTGATCCGTATCTTTCTGCGAGATCCCGGCAGTTGCTCTCAGACGAGCTCGGCTGAAAACGGAGCAGAGTAGGGATTGTCCGGGTCGGGCAGCCCGCGCGGTTCGCGCAGATAGCGAGAATATGGGGATTGTCAGCCTCCAGCAAATGCGGGAGCGCCTTCTGCGTAACGAGATAAGCTCGCCCGGGCGATATATGCGCGATCGCTGGGCATCGCACTGCTTGCCCTCTTTATCCTGTCCTTCTTGATGCACTGGACGCAGAACGAGCGATGCGGAATGGATTCAAGGCGGCCCGCATTTGGAGGTCGAGTCTTCGATTGCTGTGCCCTAAAAAATGCCTTGCCCGAGCCGGCCATGCCCCTCCAGCCGGATTATGGCGTCCGGCCTCGATGGGCTTGCTGCGGGTTCGCCGCCGTTCCCATCTCCGCGATCGGTCCGCCCCAGCGTGCGGCGTCTCCCGCGGTCCCCGCGCTTTCGGGTCCGGGTCCCCGTCAATTACGCCACTTCGAGACCGGCAGCGATCGTGTCGATTTCAGCAATTCGTTGGAATTCTGCCAGATATTCTTGCCGGTTGTGCGATAGCCAGCGGACGACGCCCGCGTTGCCGAGGAGCTTTGCAATATAGCCGCGCGCGAGTGTCAGGTGTGGATAGGCGTGCAAAAAGGCCCCCGTTAGCGGGGTGATCGGCGTCTAAAAGGGACCCCTCATTTCGATGGTTTAAGCAGCGGCCTGGATAATCAGGCGGCGAGATCGGGATGTTGGTTTTGGAGACAGTGGTTCGGATTCGGCGTGAGTATGCCGGCGGCAAGGCGATCAAGGCGATCGCGCGGGATTTGCATGTATCGCGGAAGGTGATCCGCAAGGCGATCCGGGCGCCGGAAGGCGCATTCGATTATCAGCGCAAGGTTCAGCCGCTGCCGCGGATCGGGCCGTTTCAGGATCGCCTGAACACACTGCTGGAAGAGAACGAGGTGCGCGGCAGGCGTGAGCGGCTGCGGATGACGCGGATCCATGATCTGCTGGAGCGCGAGGGTTTTGAGGGCTCCTACGATGCCGTGCGGCGCTACGCGGCGCGCTGGAAGGCCGACCGGCGCAAGGATGCCGGCGATGGTGTCACCGCCTTCATCCCGCTGATGTTCAAGCCGGGCGAGGCCTACCAGTTCGACTGGAGCCATGAAGATGTGGAGATCGCCGGCAAGCCGATGCGCGTGAAGGTTGCGCATATGCGGCTGTGTGCATCGCGAGCGGTCTATGTCCGGGCGTATCCGCGCGAGAGCCAGGAGATGCTGTTCGACGCGCATGCGCGCGGCTTTGCCTTCTTTGGAGGTGTGCCGGGCCGCGGCATCTACGATAATATGAAGACGGCGGTGACGAGCGTGTTCACCGGCAAGGAGCGGGTCTTCAACCGGCGGTTCCTGATCATGACCGACCATTATATGGTCGAGCCGACCGCCTGCTCGCCTGCGGCGGGATGGGAGAAGGGCCAGGTCGAGAACCAGGTGCAGACGATCCGGGGCCGCTTCTTCCAGCCCCGGTTGCGGTTCGCCAGCCTAGACGAGCTCAATGGCTGGCTGGAGGCCGAGTGCCAGCGCTGGGCGGAACGGCAGGCGCACCCGGAACAGGGCGAGCTGACCGTGGCGCAGGCGCTGGAGATCGAGCGATCGGCACTGCAGCCGATGCTGGGCCCGTTCGACGGCTTCAATGAGAGCGAGCATGCGGTGACGGGCACCTGCCTGATCAGCTTCGATCGCAACCGCTACTCTGTTCTCTCGACGGTGGCGCGGCGGACGGTACAGGTCCGTGCCTATGCGACACGCATCGTCGTGCGCTGCGGCGAGGAGGTTGTCGCCGAACATCCCCGCTACTTCGGGCGCAACCGCACGATCTATGACCCCTGGCATTATCTGCCGGTGCTGGCCCGCAAGCCCGGCGCGCTGCGGAACGGCGCGCCCTTCCAGGACTGGGATCTGCCGCCGGCGCTGGCGCGCCTGCGCCGCAAGCTTGGCCATGGCGACGATGCCGACCGCCGGTTCGTCCGTGTGCTGTCGGCCGTGCTGACCGATGGCCTGGAGCCGGTCGAAGCGGCCGTGCGCGAGGCATTGGCAACCGGCACGGCGAGCGACGACCTGATCCTCAACATCCTGGCGCGGCGCCGCGAACCGCCGCGACCGCTCACTATCATCACCTCCGAGGACAGCGCCTTGCGCCATCCGCCGATCGCCGACTGCGCCCGTTACGACCAGCTGAGGACCTTCGATGCAGCGGCATGACATGATCGAGGCGATGCGCGGGCTTGGGCTCAAGGGCATGGCGGGCGCGTTCGACGATGCGGTCACCACCGGCCTTCAGCGCCAGCGCACCACGATGGAGATACTGACCGACCTCCTGCGGGCAGAAGCAACACATCGCCATGCCGCGTCGATCCGATATCGGATGGCGGCTGCCCGGCTGCCGGTCGTGAAGGACATCGACGCGTTCCTGCCCGCACGGCGCAATATCGTTCTGGTCGGCCGTACGGGCACCGGGAAGACCCACCTGGCCATCGCCATCGCCGCCAATGTCGTTCGCTCGGGTGCGCGAGGCCGCTACTTCAACACCGTCGATCTGGTGACCCGCCTCGAAGAGGAGGCCAGGATCGGCAAGAGCGGCGCTCTCGCCGCCCAGCTATCCCGCCTCGACCTGATCGTGCTCGACGAACTGGGATATCTGCCGTTCGCCCGCTCAGGCGGCCAACTGCTGTTCCATCTGGTCAGCAAGCTCTACGAGCAGACCAGCGTTATCATCACCACCAACCTCGCGTTCGGCGAATGGCCCACCGTGTTCGGCGATCCCAAGATGACCACCGCGCTCCTCGATCGCGTCACCCATCATTGCGACATCGTCGAGACCGGCAATGACAGCTGGCGCTTCAAAAACCGCAGCTGATCACCCCCGCCGACCCCCGATTAAAAGATGCCTTTGCGCTGCGCGCGCCTCCGGTCGGGCTCCGCCCTCCCTACGCCGCGCGCAGCGCAAAGGCGCGTGTCCGATCAACCTTGCGCCATCGCGTAAGGGGGTCCCTTTTGCGCGCCGATAGGGGGTCCCGTGTGCACGCCGATTGACATGCGGTCGGGCGCAATCAGCCGTCAGGAGGCCGTCTCGCTGCGCGCCAACCTGCGTTCATTGACGCAGCTGGAGCGCCAGTATAGCCGCGGCGGGTTGACCAACCCGGAGCGGCAGGAACTGCAAACGCGGCTGCGCGCACTGCGCCAGGATGTCCGCCGCGCCGATGGCGGCGCGAACAGTCGCTATGACGATTGGGACCACCAGAACGATCGCGACGACGACCACTATGACGACAGGGGCTATGGCACCGATGGTCGCTGGGATCATGATGACCGCGATGATGGCGATCGCCAGCCGTCACAGCGCGGCGGCATCGGCGGCCTGATCGACAATGTGCTGGGCCGGAACGAGGCGACCCTGCAAGTCGGCCAGCGCGCGCCGTCAAACCTCTACGGCTTACCCTATGAGTATCGCGACCGGTATCGCGACACCAGCCAGTCCTATTATCGTTCGGACGGACGCCAAATCTACCAAATCGATGCCCGGACCCAGGCGGTTGTCCGTATCCACACGATGAATCGATAATCGCGCGCGCCTCAGCCAGCATCCTTGGCTGGCTGAGGCGCCTTTGCCCGGTCAAGCATGGACGTTCGCGCGTGGTCAGCTATGCCGACCGTCTCGCTGCTTGGTGACTCCACCGAGGCCCCATCGCCGACGACATCAATGAATTTCGCACCGCTGACCGGCCCGCACCGAGTGGCCCGATCAGATTCTAGTAGCAGGTCGCTGATAGCCCGAGTCTGCTTCTTGCGATCTGAGTCGACAAGCTGACTGTCTCTAGGCGGCCACGAACAGTTCCGAGCGTTTTCCGTCTGGCCATTTTTGGCCGCAGGAGAACGATCATGGGAAGGTCAGAATTTGATTAGGGACGCAGGAAATGTTCGCCGCCTGCCGGCATATTGCGGCCGTGTTCGTGTGAGCGGGTTTGCGGCCGACCGGACGGACAGCTGAAAATGATCGGCTGCACCGGTGCCCCTCCGGCCGCCGACATATCGAAACCCCGAGGATCAGCGGGTGAGCGACGCGATCGAGATGCGATCGCGGCCGAGCCGCTTCGCGCGGTAAAGCGATTCATCGGAAGCGCGCAGCAATTCGGTTGCGTGGCTGGCGATCGATCCGTCGATGGCATTCCCCTCGAGCAAAGCGACACCGATGCTGATCGTCACCCGCCCGCGATCCGTTTCCGGATGCGAAAGCGCGAGATTGTTGACGGCCTGCCGGCACCGGCCCGCAAGCTCGCCAGCAGTTCGCGGGCTCGCATCGGGAAGAACCAATGCAAATTCTTCGCCTCCGTAGCGGGCAACGGCGGCCGCCCCGCCGCTGCATTCGTCGAGCGCCGCCGAGACCGCGCGCAGGCATTTGTCGCCCTGGGGGTGGCCGAATCGGTCATTATAAAGTTTGAAATGGTCGATATCGACGAGCAACACAGCCACGCTTGTGCGTTTCGTTCCAGCGCGGCGCAATTCGCGGTGTAATCGTATCTCGAGACCGCGGCGGTTGAGCAATCCCGTTAGATGGTCGCGGGCAGCGATCGACAGCAGCCGGCGGCGCGACCGCTGCAGCCGCCTTTCGGTACGAACGCGTCGCGATATATCGGCGGCGGCAACGCACAGTCCGTCGACATGCCCATCCTCGACGAGCGGCGAGAAGGAAAGTTGCAGCTGACGACCACGCCAGACGACGACAAAATCGCGGAGTTGCTCCCCGGCATCCACCTTGGCGAAACAGGAGCTCAATATCGTATCGGCATCTGCAAGCAGGCTCGCCGCGAAGCGGCCTGCAAGCGCCTCGGCAGGACATCTCACAAGCTCGGCCATTCGATCGTTCGCCGCGGTGAACCGGCGCTGGCGGTCGATGACGCAAAGAGCGATCGGAGCCATCGCAAAATAGGAGGGAATTCGGGGTTCGGATGCGCCCGCAGACGGCTGCCGCGCTGCGCCGTTCCCGGCTCCGTGGCGCTTGCTTGCCGTGCGCGCCCACGACCCCAAGGCGAGTTCCATGCTCAACTCCGTTGACTGAACTTGTGGGGGCGGTCTGGCCGGTGCATCGGCGGTTGTCATGTTAAGGATTGCAAATTCTGCCCGCTTTTGCAGCTGGCTGTAAAACATTGTTAACCATCATTTCTGTCCTCGCATTCTGCGCCCAAATCCCTAAGGTCCCGCTCCGTTGGAAGGCAGGGCGGTGATGCGGGTCTCGATACTGGAAGACGATCTGGCGCAGGCCGGATATGTAAACAAATTCTTGAACGGAGCGGGCCATCGGTGCGAGCATTTCGCTGACGGCCAGGAGCTGATCCGCGCGTTGCGCCGCGAGACGTTCGATCTCCTCATTCTGGACTGGAACGTCCCGGGGACGTCGGGTCTCGACGTGCTGCAATGGACGCGGATCAATCTCGAGGCGCCACCGCCGGCGCTCATGCTGACGAGCCGCTCGACCGAGGAAGATATTGTCGAAGGTCTCCGGGCCGGCGCCGACGATTTTGTCGTGAAGCCCGTTTCGGCTCCCGTTCTGCTTGCGCGCGTCAATGCCATCGCGCGGCGCGCTCACCCGCATTCCGTCAGCGGTACCGAAAGCTTCGGCCCCTATCGCTTCGACACCCGCGGAGAGTGCCTCGAGATCGATGGCGTTCCGGTCAGTCTCACCGCGAAGGAATTCGCGCTGGCGCTGCTCCTGTTCCGCAACACCCACCGCGCCCTCTCGCGCTCCTATATTTTCGAATCCTTATGGGGCCGCAGTCCCGACCTCCCGACCCGCACACTCGACGTCCATATCTCGAACGTTCGCACGAAGCTCAATCTCCGCCCGTCGAACGGGTACAAGCTCGTCCCCGTCTACGCATATGGATATCGCCTTGAAGCGCTTGCCTGATCTTCGCGTTCTGGCTGCGCTTATCCTCTTGTGCCTCGCCGCGCCGGCTGCGCCTGCAGCTGCCCAAAACCGACAGGAAGCGGGTGCGGCGGTCGTGCTTTACCGGGTCAAAGCCGGCGACAATCTCTATGAACTCGCCGAGCGTTATCTCACGCGCGTCGAAAACTACGCCGCCGTCCAGCGGCTCAATGCGATCGCGAATCCTCGGCGCCTCAAGCCGGGATCGCTGATCCGCATCCCGCGCTCGCTGCTCCGCCACGAGCCGCTCCAGGCCATCGTCCAGAGTTATCGGGGCACGGTCACGGTCCAGCGCGGCAGCGCCCGCCAGACCGTGGCGGTCGGAATGCGCCTCGACGAAGGCGATCTTCTCGAAACAGCCGAAAAATCCTTCGTCAGCTTCCGGCTGCCCGATGACTCGACTGTCACCATGCCTTCACGCTCGTCGATTCGCATCGAACGCTTGCGCAGGACATTGCTTGGCGGCGCGATCGACAGGCGGTTCTCAATCGTCAAGGGGCGGGCGAGCACCAGCGTCACCCCGATGCCCGATCCCGACAGCCGTTTCGACATGTCGACCCCGATGGCGGTCTCGGCCGTTCGCGGCACGCAATTTCGCATGTCGTTCGACCCCCATGCCCGGCGTGCGACGACCGAAGTCACCGAAGGCAAGGTAGCATTCACCGCCGGAGCCGAGGGATCGCCTGCTCCTGATCGTGCACAGCTCGTGACGAGTGGCTTCGGCATCGCGACCGATCTCGCCGAACCCGTCGCGCTGTTGCGTGCGCCGGATCTCTTACGGCCCGGGCGCGCGCAGGATGAAGAAAAACTTCGGTTCGAACTGCGGCCGATCGACGGCGCGCAACGCTACCACGTCCAGGTTGCGCGCGACGCGGGATTTCTCGAACTTCTCGATGACGCCGAGACCGCGGTGCCGATCGTCGAACTCGAACCCGTCGCCAATGGGACCTATTTTATTCGCGTCACCGCAATCGACGCCCGCGGTCTTGAAGGAATGCCCGCGATTTATGGATTCGAACGGCGTCTCAACCGCATCGAGGCGAGCGTGGAAGGCGCGCGGAACGGACGTCACCGGGAATATCTGTTCCGCTGGCGAACGCCCGATGCACCGAGTACCCAGTATCGGTTCCAGCTCTTCGCCTCATCTCAGGCCGACCCGATCGTCGATGAGGCCGGCCTTAGTTCGACGTCGTTCGTCGTCGCCGACCTTCCGAATGGCAGCTACCGCTGGCGGGTGATGACGCTTCAGTTTGTCGGCGGCCGCATTTATGATTCCTGGTCTGGTTTTCAGGAACTGCGGGTCGGTGTCGAAAAATGACGTCCAGCGGATGAACAAGGAAAACAGTCGGACGCGGCTCAAGGTCGAATGGGCGATCATCCTTCTCGCCGCAAGCCTCCTTGTCGGGTGGGTGAGCGCCGACCGGGCGCTGCTGCGCGTCGACAATCTGATTTACGATCGCTTGTTGCAAGCCAACCGGCCGGCCTCATCCGACGCGATCATCGTCGTGGCGATCGACGATGAAAGCCTGCGACGGGTAGGGCGCTGGCCGTGGCCGCGCCAAACCCATGCGACGCTCGTCGACTCGATCGCAGCAGCCAAGCCCCGCACGATCGGCTACGATATCCTCTTTACCGAAGCGGCCGCTGACGTGGCAGGCGATGCAAGCCTCGGCGAGGCGGTGCGGCGCGCGGGTAACGTCTATGTGCCGCTCTCCTTCGTGGCCCCCGGGCGAAACGGCGCGCGGTTCGACGTTCAGGAGCCAATCGCTCCCGTCAGGCGGGCTGCGACGGGGATCGGCCACGTTAACCTCAGCTTCGATCCTGACGGCACGGTGCGCCGTTTTTCCCCCAGCTTCGGCGATTCCCAGCATCGCTGGTGGCATCTTGCCGAGCTGACCCAGGGCGGGCCACGGCGCCCACCTCCGGCGGGCTCGGGGGCTCCCGTCCTTATCCCCTTCGCGGGCCCGGCCGGCCACTGGCCGACGATCCCGGCGGCGGCGGTGCTCGCGGGCGAAGTTCCTCCAGAGTTTCTTCGCGACAAGATCGTCTTCGTCGGTGCCACAGCGAATGCGCTCGGTGCAGGACATCCGGTGCCCTCCGGCGGACGCATGCCCGGCGTCGAAATCCAGGCGCATATCGCAAACGGTCTCATGACCGGACAAGCCATTCGCGAGGCGGGCCCGGCCGCCATATTTTTCTTCGGCCTCATTCCGCTGTGGATGGCGTTCCTCGCCTTCCGCATCCTCCCTCGTCGTGCAGCCGCCTTTGCCGCCGCCGCCTTGATCTTCGCCGCCCTCCTTGTGTCCGCCGGCGCGTTGGTTTTCTTCGAGCTCTGGCTCCCGCCGGCGGCGGCGCTCGCCGGCCTCGTTTGCAGCTATCCGTTATGGGCCTGGCGCCAGCTCGCATCGGCTGACAAGTTCATGCGCGCCGAGCTCGACCGTTTCCGAGCCGATCCGCGATGGTTACCCGAGCCGGAAAGGCAGTTCCCGCCCGGCGGACAGCTCGAATCGACGATCGCAAAGCTGAAGCTCGCCATCTCCAACGCCCGCGAGCTCAGGCATTTTGCCCTCGATCGGCTCGATCAATTGCCCGACGCGATTCTGGTCACCGACCGCGCGGGCCATATCGTCCTTTCGAATGCCGCAGCCGCCTCCCTGTTCGGCTCGCTCGGGGCACCAATCGCCGAAGGCGAAGACTGCCTCGCGTTGTTCGCTCATTTCCATCTCGATCCCTCGCGCGATCCGCTGCCCGTCACCCGCGAGGAGGGCCTGCTGAAGGTCGATTGCGGCGATCTCGACGCGGCAACCACCCAAGGCCATTATTATTCGGTACGCTTCGCTCTGCAAAGCGCCGCGGACGGCACACAGGTTGGCTGGCTTATCCGCTTTCTCGATGTCAGCGAGAGCCGCGCGTCGCAGCGTCAGCGCGACGATATCGTCCAGCTCCTGACGCACGACATGCGCTCGCCGCAAGCTTCGATCATGGCACTGCTCGACACCGCTGCGCCGGATGAGATCGACCCCGGCTTCGCGGCGCGGATCCGGCACTATGCTCAGCGAACGCTCGGGCTCGCCGACGGTTTCGTGCAACTTGCGCGCGCAGAATCGCTCGAATATGTCATCGAGGAGATCGATCTCAACGACATCCTCATCGACGCGCTCGACGAGCTCTGGCCGCAGATGACCGCGAAAAATATCCGCACCGAGACGCTCGGGGGCGATGAGCGGATCATCGTGGAGGGCGAGCGATCGCTGCTGACGCGGGCGCTGGTCAACATCATCGACAATGCGATCAAATATAGTCCCGCTGGCACCTGCGTGCGCTGCGCGCTTCGGCGTGAATCTGATTCAGGCGTGGGCTGGCTTGCGCGATGCACGATATCTGACGAGGGACCAGGCCTGCCCCCCGATTGCTGCGAATCAATCTTCGAGCGCTTCGCACGCGGCCCGCTCGGCATCGGGCAGAAAGTTGAAGGGGTCGGACTGGGACTCAGTTTTGTGCACACCGTCATGGTACGCCACAAGGGCGAGGTGCGCTGCGCGAGCGAGCCGGGCCGGGGAGCGAGTTTTACGCTCACCCTACCCGCCCTGGCCTAGGGTATAAGGGCGAGCACCGAGGCCTGCAGAGCCTCGCCATCGTCGGATTTCTTTTCCCGGTAAATCTCGCTGCCATAAGCGCGATAGATTTCCTTGCCCGTCGCGCTGTCGGTCATGGTCACGACGAGACGTCGCGTCCGCTTCGATTTCGAACGTATGGGCGGCAGAAGCCATCGCTGTGCGGCCCCCTGATCGAGCATGAGGCCCGTTCTGGCCGGCGGTTCGGATAGGCTGACTTGTATGATAAGCGCCCCCTTCTCCTCGGCTGAAAAACCGCTTGCCTCGAGCTTTGAGACCAGCGCCGCCTCAATGCGGGAATTTTCGGGATGCGCCGCTAGAAGCCGATAGCCTCCCGGCTCTGGCGGCGATCCCGCTTCGGCGGCACGAATGACGGGATGAGTTGCACAGGCCGAAAGCGCAACGATGAGAAGGGCAGGGGGCAGGAGCTTCATGCCCGCTTCCTTACGAGTGCTCCGCAAGAAGCCGAAGTTAAAAATCAACTTTCAGGTTACCGGCATGCCGGCGGCGGCGCGCGGCCGCAGGTTCGCCGGCCAAATCGCCCAGGCACTCGGGATCGAGTCATTCCCATCTTCGAAGTTCGACCGATGACCGCAATCACTATCAGTGCGGCATGTCATCGAGGCGGATGCTCATGGTGGGATAAGAAAACCCGCGCAGGCTTTACATGCGATCGGTCATACCGCCCTGGCGTCCCGCTGCAGCGATCGTGTTCAACCGACGAACGCGCAGACCCGCCGCGGAGTTTGAAATCGGCATGCGCTGACCTCCATAAAATCGCAGAACTGGCCCACGCGTGACCCGACTTCGCGCCCGAGAAACATCACACGAAGCATTGCTACCCATGAAACGGCCCCGTTCTATGCGAGGCTGGGAATACGCCCATCATCCGCGCATCGAATTGTAAAATAACGTAAAATTGGACAAGCTATAATATTTTCTTAACTTTCGAACACCAATTTCAATTCGAAACGACAAGCAAACCATCGGCGCGGGCCATGGGCGACGATCTTTTCGGGGGTATCAGAGTGAAGCAAGGAATACAGAATCGGGCGTCATATGGAATGCCCTTTATGAGGCGCGCCGGACACCGCCTCGTCGCGCTTTTGGCCATGACCGGGCTTGCGTGCTCCGCGGGCGCGCAGCAGGCGGCTTCCTCGGCTGCCGCCGTCTTTGAAGGCGAGGCGAACAAGCTAGGTGCTAGCACGTGCGCCAGCCTCTTTTCAGGCTTGGGCAACGGTCTGACAGCGGGGTCGGCGTTCGCTGTCAAGACCGAAGTGGGCGCACAACCCGCGGACGCGCACGCGATGCAAGGCGTCGTCGGCATGACTTATAATACTCCCACCTTTAAGGGGAAGGCGGCGGGCATCATCTTTGCCGCGCCGGTCGGCGGGGCATGTGAAGGAAATCTGGTGCGCGTCGCCCCCTATCAGCAATCCTGTCAGGAGGTCGTCGGTCTTTTGCCCCCGGGCACCACGGCAGGCGATACATTATCGGGCGTGCCGACATATAATCTGGGTGGCAACCAGGGACTCGCGCTTTTGTTGCCCAGCGGATCGTCCTGCGTCGTCGTAAGCGTGGCCAGGTCGGTCGCGCCGTAAGTTTGCAAGACAGAATCTAATGCGGATTGTTTGACGCACCGCTAATCCGGCGGCGCTTGATCCAGTCAATATCGGTCAGCAGTCACTTCCGCACAGCCCGTGCGGGAGGAATCCGATGCGCGTCCAGAGGTCCGGCTGACCGACCAACGGGCGAGACATTGAAACAAGGGGTTGCGTCATGAATGAAGTCGAAACCGCATCGCACGGCCGCCGCGGCCAATTCGCCGCAAACTGGATCAACGGCATGGATGGCGGCAGCTGGACGCAGCGTCGCCGGCTGATGGCGGTGCTGCGCTTGGCGCATCGTGTGCTGGGCGTGGACCGCAATGATATGGGCGTCGGCTCGCTGGGCTTCGGCGGCGGCGCCCGCGCGGTGCTGCTGTCTTCGGCCAGCGCGCAGGTCATAATCGGCAGCCTCGCCGCCATCGCCACGTTCGGCGCGGCCACACCGGCGCTTGCGCAATATCAGGCTGGCGGCGGTTCGGCGACGGCTCCCAACTCCATCGCCATCGGCAATGCGTCGGCATCCGGATCCGGCTCGATTGCCGAGGGCGTCAACGCCGATGCCAGCGCGACCAACGCCATCGGGATCGGCGTAGGGGCGATCGCATCGGAGGTCAACTCGATCTATCTCGGCGCGCGCACGGTGCCCGGCACGGGCGCCACGGGCGGGGGAGCTATCGCAATCGGCACGGACGTAACAGCAAGCGACTCATGGGCCGTCGCGATCGGGCTTCAGAGCACAGCCTCAGGCCCGGCCGCTGTCGCACTGGGCCGCCTCAGCATAGCGTCAAACAGTGCCGCCACCGCCGTTGGCAACCGCGCCCAGGCGACGGGGGACAGCGCGACCGCACTCGGGGCGCAGGCCTTGGCCATTGGTGCAAGCACCGTAGCCGTGGGCCAAGGCGCCGGCGCCGGATCTACCACGGGCAATGCCAGCTCCGTCGCGGTTGGCATTGCGGCCGGCACGCTCGTTCAAGGCGCGCAGAATACCGCCATGGGTGGCGGCATCGCCAGCGTGATGCGAGGCGCCGGTTCCGGCGTCACGGGGACGCGCAATATCGCCCTCGGGACCGGCGACGGCACCGTCGCCTATGATGCTAGCCTGTCGGCCTCCGCAGGCAGCCTGGTCACGGGCAGCGACAACGTCGCGATCGGAACCAATGCAGGCATCGGCGTCGCCGCCAACGGGACAACATCGATCGGCCACAATGCCAACGCTAGCCAGACCAACGGCACCGCCATTGGCTTTGGAGCAACCGCCACCGGCGTGAACGCCATCTATCTGGGCGGACGCACCGGCGCCGGAACGGGTGCTCTCGCCGAGAGCGCCATCGCCATCGGTACGGACGTGACGGCAAACGTGGCCGACGCCACCGCGATCGGACGCGAGAGCGTGGCATCGGCCCAGTTCGCCGTTGCGATCGGCGTAAATTCCCGTGCGTCGGGCATAAGCTCGGCGACGCTCGGCCCCAACGCAGACGCTTCGGGCAACTTCGCACTGGCACTGGGCAATGCTGCTGTGTCTAGCGCAATTGGCTCGGTCGCAATTGGGTCGGGTGCCCAAGGTACGGCCGATGGCGCCGTAGCACTCGGCAATGGCGCCGGAGCGACCCTCGCGCGCGCAACCGCCTTGGGCTTCAGCGCGTCGGCAAGCGGCGCGTCGGCCATCGCGGTCGGCGATGCCAATGCCAGCGCCACCAACGCCATCGCGATGGGCACCAGCGCCGTCGCCGACGCCGAGGACGCCGTGGCTATCGGTAACGGCTCGACCGCGACCGGCGGCAAGGCGGTCTCGATCGGCTCGGGCAATATCGCCAATGGCGACGGCGCGGTGGCGATCGGCGATCCGAATACCGCGACCGGCGACGGCGCGATCGCGAGCGGCAAGGACAATACCGCCACCGGCTTCGGCGCGGTCGCGATGGGCAATACCAACATGGTCGGCGGCGGCGGGCAGGCGATCAGCACGCCGGGCACTGCCGCGCAGGGCGCGGTCGGCATCGGCTTTCAGAACACGGTGATCGGTCAGGGGTCGGTCGCGATCGGCAATAGCAGCAGCGCGCTGGCGGCGGGTGCTGTGGCCTTTGGCGACACCGCTGTCGCGAACAATGCGGGCGATGTGGCGCTCGGTTCGGGTTCGGTAACCAACGCCGCGGTGGCGACGACGGGAGCGGCCATCAACGGCACCGCCTATGGCTTTGCAGGCACGGCGCCGACGAGCACGGTGAGCGTCGGGGCCTCGGGAACCGAGCGGACGATCACCAACGTCGCGGCGGGCCGGATCGACGGAAGTTCGACCGATGCCATCAACGGGTCGCAGCTTTTCGCGACCAATCAGGCGGTCGAGGCGATCGGCGCCGGCTGGACGGTCAGCGCCGAGGGCGCCAATGCGACGAATGTCGGCGTCGACAGCGCAACGGGCAACAGCGTCGATCTCAACAATGTCGATGGCAATATCGTCGTGACGAAGACCGGGGCGAGCAACGATGTGAGCTTCGACCTGGCCGACGACGTCACGGTGAACAGCGTGACGGCGGGCGGCACCGTGCTCGGCACCACCGGCCTCACCATCGCGGGCGGGCCGAGCGTGACGACGACGGGAATCAACGCCGCCGGCACGACGATCACCAATGTCGCCGCGGGTGTGAACCCGACCGATGCGGTCAACGTCAGCCAGCTCACCAGCATCACCTCGGGCGTCACCTCGGCAGGGGTTAACTTCACCGGCAACGACAACAGCGCGGGCGACGTGCACCGCAATCTCGGCGAGACGCTGGCGATCCAGGGCGCGGCGACGACCGCCGGCACTTATTCGGGCGCAAATCTGCGCACGGTGACCGATCCGGCGACGGGGGCGATCGTGCTTGAGATGGCAGACGCGCCGCAGTTCGGCACCGTGACGATCAACGACGGCGGGACGGGCAAGATCACCGGCGTCACCGACGGCGATGTCAACGCCACCTCGACCGAAGCGGTGAACGGCTCGCAGCTGTTCGCAACCAACAGCCAAGTCGCCCAGAACACCACCGACATCACCAACCTCGACGGGCGCGTGACGACGGTCGAAGGCGATGTGACCAACCTCGGCAACATCATCAACGACATCAACACCGGCGCGGGCATCAAATATTTTCACGCCAACTCGACCGAGCCCGACTCGCAGGCGCTCGGAACGGACTCGGTCGCGATCGGCCCGAACGCGGTAGCGAACAACGCCGATGACGTCGCGCTGGGCTCGGGATCGGTGACCGACGCCGCGGTGGCGACGACGGGCGCGACGATCGACGGCACCGCCTATGCCTTTGCGGGCACGGCACCGGCGAGTACATTGAGCATCGGCGCGCTGGGCGCTGAACGGACGATCACCAATGTCGCGGCCGGTCGGATCGACGGCAGCTCGACCGACGCGGTCAACGGCTCGCAGCTCTTTGCGACCAATCAGGCGGTCGACAACCTTGGCGTGCAGGTCGACCAGAACACGACCGACATCGCCAATCTCGACGGCCGCGTGACGACGATTGAAGGCGACCTGACCAATGTCGGCGACACGATCACCGACATCGCGGGCGACACCTCCGACGCCTATACCGACGCAAATGGCGACGGCATCCGATATGCCCGCACCAACGAGGCGGGTCTTCCCGAAACTGACGCCTTTGCGCAAGGAGTGGGCTCGACGGCGCTGGGTTACCAGGCGGCGGCGACCGCTGCCGATGCGGTGGCATTGGGGCGCGACGCACAGGCGGGCATCGAAGGTTCGCTCGCGCTCGGCGCTGGTTCGGTTTCCGACCGGGCGATTGCGCCGACGTCGGGCACGTTGCCCGCGGGGATCGGCTTCGTGCCCTTCAACACGGCCGACGCAACGCTACTGGGCGCCGTGTCGGTCGGCAATGCCGCGACCGGCGAATATCGACAGATAACCAACGTCGCCGACGGTACCCAGGCGCAGGATGCGGTGACGCTGCGGCAGTTACAGGGCGCGATCTCGTCGGTCTCGGTGACGCCGGTGCAATATTTCCACGCCAACTCGTCGGCGGTGGACTCGCTCGCCGTGGGCGCGGAATCAATTGCCGTCGGGCCGACCACGGTGGTCAATGGCGACAATGGCATCGGCATCGGCAACGGCGCGATCGTTCAGATGACCGCGCCGGGCGGCACGGCGATCGGCCAGAATGCGCAGGTCAGCCAAGCCGACGGCATTGCACTGGGCACCAACTCGATCGCCAACGGCATCCAGTCGATCGCGATCGGCCCCGGCGCCAACGCGAGCTTCTCGGGCAGCGTGGCGCTTGGGGCGGGCGCGACGACCTCGGTCGGTTCGCAGACGGGCTATACCGCCTATGGCCTTGCCGCGCCGCAGAATTCGGCGGGCGAAGTGTCGGTCGGAAGCGCCGGTGCCGAGCGCCAGATCACCAATGTAGCAGCGGGCTCGGCCCCGACCGACGCGGTCAACGTCAGCCAGCTGGAGGCGGTCGCACAAAATGCGAACACCCAGATCACCAATCTCGACAACCGGGTGACCAGTGTCGAGGCCGACGTTGCCAACCTCGACAACCGGGTAACCACGGTCGAGGGCAATGTCACCAATCTTGGGGACAGCGTGGCAGCGGGCTTGGGGGGCGGTTCGAGCTATGACCCCACAACGGGCACAGTCACGACGAACCTCAACGTCGGCGGCAACAATTATAGCAATGTCAATGATGCACTGCAGGCGATCAACTCGACGGCGAGTGCCGGGTGGAATCTTCAGGCCAATGGCGGCCCGGCCTCCAACATACCCTCGAACGGCACGCTCAATGTGACCGCGGGTTCCAACACGGTGGTGACGCTGAACGGAAACCAGCTTCAGGTGGCGATGGTCGACAATCCTACCTTCAGCGGCATGGTGACCGCCAACGGGGGTCTGACCGTGGGCCAGAATACCACCGTCAATATGGGCGGCAATGTTGTGCAGAATGTTGGAGCAGGCGCCGTGACCGCGGCATCGACCGATGCGGTCAACGGATCGCAGCTCTATCAGGTGCAACAGGTCGCCAACAACTCGGTGCAATATGACGCCAATGGTAATTCGGTGACCTTCAACCCCGGCGGCTCGGCGACGACCTTGCATAACGTCGCCGCGGGCGTGGCTCCGACCGATGCGGTCAATGTCCAGCAACTCGATGAAGGACTCGCGAACACGCTTGCGAGCGCGAACGCCTATACCGACTCGCGATTGGCGAACTTCGACTTCGACCTGACACAGGCACGGCGCGATTCCTATGCCGGCACGGCCGGCGCATTGGCAGCGGCGGGCCTTCCGCAGGCGTTCGAGCCGGGCCGCGGGATGCTGGCTTTCGCGGCGGGCACCTATCGCGGGCAGTCGGCCTTCGCGATGGGTCTGTCGCGCGTCATGGATGACGGACGCACCGTCGTCAAAATCGGCGCCACCTACGACACGCAGGAGCGCGCGGGCGCCAATGTCGGCGTCGGTTTCCAGTTCTGACCGGTCCGGTCGCAAACTGATCTTCCAGGGAGGATAATATGAAAGCCAGGCTTCTCACTCTTCCGGTCCTTTGGGGCCTCGGTCTCCTGAACCCGGCTGCGGCGACCGCCGAGGAGGCTCCGGCGGCATCCGTGTCGACCTACGTCGCCACCGTCGATCCTGCTGCCTTTCGGGAAAGGCCGCTCGAGCATAAGAAGCTGGGGGCAACGGTGAATCCCGCGACGGTGAAAATGATAACGCCGGGCGTGGGCAAGTCCGACATCTACACCTGGATCGGAGCGCCGCATTTCGGCGAAGGGATTACGCGGCGATGGAATTATGTGCTGTTCTTCCCGGCCGCGGCAGGCAGCACCGATCGTATGCGTTGCCGGATGGAAATCCGCTTCGTGCGTCCGCGCGGCTATTATAACGTCATCGTGTCCGAAGTGGTCTGGCAGGAACAATCCTGTGCGGATCGGGTTGCGGCTGCCGGCTGACTGGGCCAGGGATGGCGACATGCGCTTCATTCTAATGCTCGCCATCCCTTCGCTCGTTTTCGCCGGCGCTTCGGCATCGGCGCAGACCTTCGGCCCGCCGATCGCTGGCATGTGCCTGCTGTCACGCGCAGCGGCCATCAGCACCTCGCGCGCGGGCCAGTCGATGCAGGCCCAACTCAAGCAGATGCAGGCATCGCTCTCGGCGCAGCTCGCCCAGCATCGCGCCGCGATCGATCAGCAACGGCGCGCACTCGAAGCGCGTGAAAATACTACCGCGCCGATCGAATATCAGCGCCAGCTTGCCGGCCTCAACCAACAGGCCTTGGCGCTCGATCAGCAGCAGAATGCCCGCTTTATTGCCGCGCAAACACGCGGGCAGCAGCAGATTGACCAGGCGCTTAACAACGCGCTTTCGCGCGTCATCACACGCTCGGGATGCAGCGTAGTCTTTGAACGCGACAATGCTTATGGCTGGAATAACGCCATGGATATTACCCAGGCGGTCGCTCATGAGATGGACGGCATTTTGCAAAGCATCTCGCTCAACTGAACACGTTGGGATTCCGGCGTTGCGGCCAGTCGTAACGTAACAGTCGTTTCGTAGAAGGACGGACGCGCTCCAGCATATATCGCCCCCAACCCGATCGCGCATCCCTAGGCCAATTTATGCAAAGTCGGTTTACGACGCTGTCGCGCTCCAAAGCGGCCTGGCCGGAATCGGCCAGGTTCAGCGGTTACATTGGCCCGCGGCACTCAGATGGCCGTCGTGACCGAAATGGGGTGGGGAGTGGACGTTCCAATTGACCGTCGTCCCCGCGAAGGCGGGGGCCGCCGTCGGCCCTTTTTCCTGCGTCGCTGCGTAAACCGACAGCGGCCCCCGCCTTCGCGGGGGCGACGGCAACTATTGGTCGCTTTCCGACATTCCATCCAAACCGGCGGCAAGCGACCGCTGCGGAATGGATTTAAGGCGAGCGCTTTTCCGAATCGAGCCTTCAATTTCTGTGCCCGAAAACGCCTCGCATGGGCCGGCCAAGGATTGCCCAAAACCCGGTCCAGCTTATCATTTTGTGATTCGAACAAGCGTTAGATCATCAGAAATGTGGGGGAGAGTGTGGGGGTAGGAATTCGCATTCGCAATAAAAATAATTTAATATCAATGCTTAACTGTTAGATTCGATACAAGCCCTGTTTCTGAAGGTCGACAAGCGCGGCGGGGCTTATTGGCTTTTGCGTCTGCAGCGCGATGGTAAGCGGCAAGACATTGGCTTGGGCAGCGCCAAATTGCTTCCGCTCGTGGAGGCTCACCAGAAAGCCAGCGAACTTCGCAAGGCGGTCAAGATCGACCGGCGCGATGTGCTGGCCGAGAGGAGAGTGAAGCTGCTGCGAAGGTGACGTTCCGCGAAGCGGCGCGCCAATATCGTAGAGAGAATGCGGCTGGATGGAAAAGTGCCATCTATGCGCGCCAATGGCTTGCCAGCCTCGAAAGCCACGCCATTCCGAAGTTGGGCGATGTTCCGACTGGCGGAATCGCCGCAGCGGATATCATCGACGTGTTGATGCCGATTTGGCAGGAGATTCCCGAAACGGCCCGACAGGTGCGCAACCGAATCTGCGTTGTTCTGGACTATGCTCACGCGAAAGGCTGGCAATATGCGCGTCTCGTTGACGAATGGGTGACGGCGGTTGGACTCCGAGGCGAAGACTACGGGACGCATTCGTTACGCAGAACAAAGGCTTCGATCATTTACAAGGCGATCGGGAATTTGCGTGCCGTGCCGATTCTCCTCGGTCACACGAAGATTGAAAATACGGTGCGATACCTCGGGGTAGATGTTGAAGATGCGTTGACCCTGGCGGAAGGCATTGAAGTCTAACCAGCTGATCTCGAGTTCCTGGAGAGCGAGCGCTCCAGCTCGTGGTGGAACGTCCGCTCTCTTTGTTTGATACGTAAGAGCTGACAGTCTCTAATCGGCCAGCTCCGCCGAATTTCTATTTGTTCCTCATTCACGTCAGTCCGGCGCCTTCCTCCGATCGAAAACCGCTACCGTTCGCGATCTTGTTCTCCATCGAAAAGCGGGCGACGTGATGGCGGTCCGGACGAACGCGAGGGATATTCACTCGGGCTCAAACCGCCTAGGCTCGCAGTATCTTAACCTGCGAGCGGTAGCGCCGCGTTCACCAGGCCCATATATTCCGGAGCATCCATGATCCGTCTTTTCCTGTCCATCGACATGGTCGGTTCGACGCAATTCAAGGCTCGTTTTACGGGACAGGGCAGCCAGGGATGGCTGGAGACCTTTCGTGCCTTTTTCTGCAATTTCCCGCTCATGCTCGCCGGTCAGGTCGGCTTTGAATTTATCGAGAGCGAATGCACGCCCGCGATCGATGTATGGAAAGCGATGGGCGACGAAGTGATTTTCGTCGCCGAACCCGCCAGCGCGGAAGAGGCTGTGTCAATCCTGCGCGCGCTCTTGCGCACCATGGCGCTCTACGAACGAAAATATTTCGAGCGACTGCCATTAAGACTGAAGGGAACGGCGTGGCTGGCCGAATTCGGCGAGCAGAATATCGAGCTTGATATTGCCGAATTGTCCGGCGGCGACGGCGCGAGGCACATCGATTATATCGGGCCCGATGTGGATCTGGGCTTCCGCCTGTCGAAATTTGCGCGCGCATCAAGCCTGGTCGTGTCGCTCGATCTTGTGGAACAGTTGCTGGGCGCCGAGAACGTCGATTCCCTGTCGCTGCATCTGTTGGGCGCGCAGGAATTGAAAGGCGTGTTGTTCGGCCATCCCTATCCCATCGTCTGGGCCGCGGCCGCGAACGCGGGTTTCGATTTTCTGCCGTGGGAAATCGAAAACTGTCCGCTCGTCGCCGCTGCTGCCGAGACACCGCCTACGGATGCCTCGAAACTGCGCGGGACGATTGCCAATATGCGGCTCTATCTGCGCAAGATACACGGTATAGATCGCCCGCCGCTCGCGATGGGACGCTAGTCTCCGTCGCGCGATGCGCCTTCGAAACAGATCACCAGTATCGCAATATCGTCAGACTGTGGAACCTCGCCGACAAACGCGCGAACGCTTTCGGCCAGTCCTTCGGCGATAAAGCGCGCCGATGGGTCGGTCCGGGCTTGTTCGAGTGTCGTCCGAATGCGGCTGGTCGCATAAAGCTCGTCACTCGGCCCGGTCGCTTCCGACACGCCGTCGGTGAAGAGCATCAGCGCGTCGCCGGGCGCGAGCGTGAAGCGACCCGATTTGTAATCGACATCGTCGAAGATGCCCATCGCAATGCCCTGGTGCTTGACGAGCCGTTCGACACCGCCGCCCGCGCGTACGATGAAAGGTGCCTCGTGCCCGGCATCGCTATATTCGACGCTGCCATCGCGCAGATCAAGGATGCCGGCAAAGGCGGTGACGAACATCTCGGCGACATTGTCGCGGGCAAGCTCCGCATTGACCTTGGTCATGACGGTTGCGATCGACTTGGCGGAGAGCGCCTGGGCTTTGAACAGGGTCGTGGTCATTGCCATGAACAGTGCGGCGGGCACGCCCTTTCCGGCGACATCGCCGACGACGAAAAACAGCCGATGCTGATCGATCAGAAAATAATCGTAGAGATCCCCGCCTACCTGTTTCGCCGGTTCCAGCATCGCAAAGACGTCGAGGTCGGTACGGCCGGGGAAAGGCGGAAACTTGCCCGGCAGCATTCCGATCTGAATGTCGCGGGCGGCCGACAGTTCGCCTTCGACCCTCTCGCGCGCGGCCGTCGCGGTCTGGACCTCGACAAGATAACGTTGCAGACGGGCGATCATTGCGGACATCGCCGTCGCGAGGCTGCCGACCTCGTCACCGCGAGCGCTGCCGATCCGCTGGATCGCCTCCATCTCTTGCGCGTCAGGCACGAAGCTGCGTTGCTCGATGTTGCGCGTGAAGGCGGTCAGCTTTGCCAGCGGCTCGACGATCCGGCCCACCAACAGCCAGCCGACCCCAAGCGCCAGCGCGAACAGGACGACGCCGACGGCGATGGATTGCAGCAGTGCTTGAAGCAGTTTTGCATCAAGCTGGTTCAGGTTGACGTCGGCACCGACGATATAGACGCCCCCGCCCGCGGTTCGCACCGGCTTGTAGACCGATCGAAAGCGCCCGAAGGCGTCGCTATATTCGTCAAAACGGATGCGCCCATCGCGGAAGCTGTCGTTCAGCGGGCGCGGCGCGGTATCGTACAGGGCGAAATAGCGCGTTTGCGATCCGGCCTGCTGTTCAGCAATCGTCGCGCTCGTCGATACCGTCCGCACCTGCGCGCCGAACTTCATATAGGTATAAACATAGGCAAGCCCGGACTCGTTGGCGAACCTGGACAGGCGGTCCTGCAGCGCGTCGAACTCCTCCGGACCTATCGAATCCTTATTATCGATCCGGTCGTGATAACCAGCCGGAACGATTTCGCTCACGGCATTGACCGCGGTCCGTAGCTGGATGTCGATCCCGGCCAGAATCTCGCTGCGTTCGATGCGATAGAGCACAACCGAGTAGGCCGTCGCCGTGATCAGGTTCAGCATAAACAGCAGCAGCAACAGCTGGGGCTTAAGCCCGAATTTGCGTTTTTGTTCCGTCATGACCCCGCCCTGTTGACCATTGCCGCTTTGAACTGCGCTGACAATAGTTCGGCTAACTTCTTCAATATTTTCTTGCTATGCGGCGGACGGGCGACCGGGGCGGAGGGCGAAAATTTTGATCGACAGGCTGTCACGTCTGTTCCGCGTGGAGCGTGGCGAATGGACGAAACTTGTCCAGTTTGGCCTGTTCGGGTTCCTGTTGCAGATGGGAATGGGGATTGGATTCAGCGCCGGCGATGCGGCCTTTCTCAGTCATGTCGGGGCCGAAGCGCTACCCATCGTCTTCATCCTGACGCCGCTTGTGATGCTGGTTTATACCGGCATTTTCTCAGTGCTGATGGTGCGGTTTTCGCTCGACCGCATGGTCATGCTGACGCTGATGCTGCTCGTCGCGGGGGGCGTGTTGTTCTGGCTGTTTCTCAAGGGCGGAGGGGACAGCGAGCCGCTCTACTACGCGCTGAAGCTCTATCTCGCGATGTGGTATATCGCGCTTTACAGCCTGTTCTGGAACTATACCGACGCCTATTTCGACATTCAGGACGCCAAGCGGCTGTTCCCGTTGTTTGCCGCCTTTTGCGCTCTCGGCACGGCCAGCGGCGCGCTTCTCGTCAATCTGCTCGCCACGACCATCCCTTTGTCCGGGTTCCTGCTTATCTGGTCGGCGCTCGCGCTCGCGACGATCCCGTTCGTCCGCCTGCTTGGAAAAAGCTGGCGACAGATCGCCGAAAATGACGCCGAGGCTGGCGAAGACGCTGCGGGAGTGATGGACTGGCTGGCGATGCTGGCGGGAAGTTTCCGCACCTCGCGCTATACGGTAGTGCTCACGGCAACCTTGTTCGTCACATTGCTGATGACCAATCTGGCCGAATATCAATATGCGACGGTGCTGCAGGAGGGGCGCAGCGAAGCCGAACTCGCGGCGCTGTTCGGCGCGCTCTATGCCGCATCTAATATCTTCAATCTTTTTATCTGCCTGTTCGTCTTTAACCGGCTGGTATCGCGGGTGGGCGTGCGCAACGTCGCCTTCATCCTGCCGCTGACCTATTTCGCGGTCTTTGGCTTTTTCTTTCTCAGCGGCGGATTTGCCGCAGCGATCGCGGCCTTTTTCGCTTATCACGCAGTGCTGACGTCGATCGAGTATAACAATCAGAATCTGCTCTTCAACGCGGTTCCCTCGGCAATTAAGCGGCCGCTGCGAACGGTCGTCGAGGGGATGTGCGAACCGCTCGCAAGCCTTATCGCGGGCGGTTTCCTTCTTTATGCCGCGAAATATCTCGACCTGCGCGAATTGTCGGGGATCGGTGTGATGTTGGGCGCGACACTGATTGCGATCGTCGTGTTGCTGCGCCAGCTTTATCCGGCCGCGATGAGCAGCAATATGCGGCGCGGTTGGCTCAATTTCAACGCCTTCCTGCCCTCGCTGACTTCCGATGCCGAGGCGCGATTGCGCGCCGCCGCGACGGATGCGACCGCGCCGCTCGCACGCCAGGCGGTCGAACTTCTGGCTGCGCAAGAGCCGGTTGCTGTGCCCGGAAACGCCGAGAACGATGGGGCCGAGTCTCTCCCAGCCATATTGGCAACAGCAAACACACTCGCGCCGCGCGATCGCCGCTTGCTCGTCGACAGTTTGACGTCTTTTGGCGAGACGGCGATACCCCATCTTGTCGCGGCGCTGCGGGATATGCGGCGGTCATATGTAGAAAGGGCGCTCGCTGCACGGGTCCTCGCCAGTCTTTCCTATGCGCAGTTCGCGGCGCAGGCCGATGGGCTGGTAGAGGTCGAACTGCTCGCGGCGCGTCAGTGGACCCGCAACGCCGCGCGGCTGGACGCGGCAGACGAGGACGAGATTGCGGTCGAACTGCTGGGACGGGCGCAGCGCGAACGCGCCGAAGCCGCCATGGACTTCGTGCTCGAACTTTGGGCGTTGCGGGGGCTGCTGCCCAATTTCGACTTGCTGATCGTGTCGCTCCATTCGGCCAATGCCAAGGTTCGGGCAAATGCGATGGAAGCGATTGAAACGGGCGTTGGTCACAAGCTGTACGCCGAAATCAGGGCAGTCATGCGCGCCGACGCGAAGAGGGTGGATTCTCCGGAAGCGAACGACATCGTTGCGCTTGCCGACAGCGCCCTCGAGAGCGGCAGCCCGGTCGAAGTCGCTGCCGCGCTGGATATCCTGCATGCGCGCCTGTCTGCGGCTGACTTTGCGCGGCGATCGAGGCGGCTTCTGACTTCCGCCATGTCGGAGATTCTACGCCGCCAACTGCTCGAGCGGCTGGGGATGGCGCAGGGCGAAGGCCCCGGAACCGTTGCGCTGATCGACGCCTTGCGCCGAATTCCCAGTTTCGCAGCGGCGACATTGCAGGCACTCGCCGATCTCGCGCGCTTTACCATTTTTGAAGAGCCGGCCGCCCCGGCGCTCGGCGGCATGGCGGGCGGGCATCGCTTCTGGATCGCGTATCAATCCATCGCAGACGCCGCGGCGCGTCACCCCGATCTGGCGTTGGTCATGCTGCGGGTTCAGGATGGCCGTGCCCATGCGGCCTAGGACGCAAATCGGAATCCAGGCGCTGTTGCTGCGCACGTTCCTGCCAGCGGTGGTGGTCGCCGCGCTGTTGCTGGCGACACTCGTCTATACCATGCTGTACGACACGGTCCTTCGGCAATTCGACGATCGCCTCGTCGCGACGAGCGCGATCACCGGGGCGCTGATCGATCCTGCCGACCATGACTGGCTGATCCGCGAGGCCAGGGCGGGAAGCGACCCGGCCGCTGTCGAGGCGGACCCCCGCTATCGCCGCAACGTCGAACCGATGCGTCGAATTCGGGCAAAACTGGATCTCACCTATGTCTATACGCAGGTAGAAGGCGGGCCAGAGGACGTGCTCTATATTCTCGACGGCACCGATGGCGAGGAGCATACGGCGATCGGTTCCCCCGACAGCCTGCCTGCTGAAACCATGGCCGGGCTGCGCGAGGTCCAGACGGAACGCGGACTCTATGTTTCGCCGGTTGAATATCAGGAACAATGGGGATTGCTGAAAACGGCAGCGGCACCTGTCTACAGCACCGATGGCCGGGTCGCCGGCACCGCGGGCGCTGATGTCAACGTATCGGTGATCAAGGTCGCGACGCAAAATGCCCTGTTCCAGAGTGCGATGATCGGCATGGCGTCGATCATCATCTGTCTGATCGTCACGCTTCAGGTCGTGCGCCGCATTGCGCGGCCGATCGAGCGGTTAACTCAAGAAGCGCTACGCATCGCCGCCGGCGATCACGCCCCGCCCATTGCCATCCGCCATCCGCGCGAAGTGGGTGCATTGCGTGATTCGCTGGCGTTGCTGGGCGTTCATGTCACCGGCGAAATCGACGATGGTGCGGCCGATGCGGCACATCATCGCTTGGCGGAAAGTGAAAAGAGGTTGCTCGTCAGCCTTGGTGCGGATGCGCATCCGGTGGTGTTGGCCGACGGTCCGGAGCGGAGACTGATCTGGGTCGCGACGGGCGACGCGGGATTGACCGCTGCGCTCGCCGCGCGTGCCATGATGCGGCTTGGCCAGCGAGCGAAGGATCGGCCAGAGTGGATCGACCGGCTCGACGCACTCGCCGATCTCGATCAGGGCGCGCTCCTGTCTTTCGAGCCCGGAACGCGCTCGCTCACCTTGACCGCGGCAGCGGCGCGGACGTTCGATGCGGATGGTGGACCGCTGAGGCTGGAGCCGGGAAAGGCCGTCACGCTGCCCCCTGGCCCCGCGCGGCTGCGTTATCGGGGGGCTGTCCTCCCTATCGCGGGGGCGGAGTCATGATCTCCGCCGATATGATCGACCGCATGGCTGCGCTGGCCGCCGTTCCGCCCTTTGACCGGCTGTCAGGCCGCGAATTGCTGCTCGTCGCCGAACACGTCCGCCCGCGCAGTTTCGATCCGGGCGCCGTGCTGATCGAGGCGAGGCAGGTCGCCGATATGCTCTATGTCGTTGCGGGCGGATCGGCGATGGTCGGTGACAGACTCGCGCCCTTGCTGTTCGATGCGCCTTCGCTGCTGTTTACGTTGCCCGCTGACCGCGAATATCGCGCCGGCGCGGACGGACTGCGCGCGCTTTGCCTCGCAAAACCGCATCTTTTCACCATTGCGCGCGAATGCCCGGAGTTCATTGCCGGTCTGGTCGATATCCAGGCGATCGTGCGATGAGCATCCGGTCGATCATCCTCGCCGCCTCGATACCGCTTTTCATCCTGCTCGCCTCGGTAAACGGCGCGCTGCTCTATTTCCAGAGCCGCGCCGAGATGATGCGCGGCCTCGACCAGCGCGCCCTCGCGGCAGCGGTCACGGGCGCGGAATTTCTTTCCCAGATGGAGCGACCGCAGTCCATCGTCGAAGACCCGGTACGCGCGCGGTCTATCGCGAAATCGGTGCGACGCCTGCCAGCGCTGGACGGTTATTATCTGGTTGATCAAGACGGCAAGACGATAGCGCTGGCTGCGCCGGTGCAGCTCTGGAATCCCGGAATAGCAGTTGCGCCAACGGCGCCCATTGTCTCGGCATCGGCGCAGGGATCGGACGGGCAACGATATGTCGTCGCGCTCGCTCCCGTCGCAAGCGGCGGCTTCGTTGCGGCGCGGTTCGACGCCGGATCGCTGTTCGCACGGATCGACGATTTACGGCGGTGGATATTGTTGGGTGTTGGCCTGGCCGTGCTGATCGGCCTCGCTGCCGGTTGGTATGTCGCGAGGCGGATCGTCCGTGAACTGGCCGTGAGCCGGGCCACAATGGCCGCGCTTGACGCCGGTGGAACCCTCCCCGACAGCGGCGTGCTGTCGATTTCCGAAGCTTCCGACCTTGCGGCAGCCCTGCGCTTGGTGGACGCAAATCGCCGCGCCTCGCGAGAACAGTCTCTCCGGCAATTGGCACAAGAAGATCGTGACCGGACCGACATGGCGGCGTTCGGCACATGGCGTCACTCGATATTCGCTCCGGTGTCGGCGACCCTCGCAGGCGCAAACATTTCCGTACGAATCTTGGGAGATGCATCGCCCGGCTGCTTCTATGCCATTTGTAAGGGCGGCGAGGATGCGGCTCTGGTGGTCGGCGAGTGCGAAGACTCGGGCGCGGTCGATGCGCTGGCATCGGCCATCGCGGCGCGGCGTTTTCTTGAACGGCAGTGGCGGATATTGGGCCGGGAGCAGGCGCTCGAACTTGCGCGGCGTGCCTTTGCGATCACGCGCCTTGATTATCTGTGCTGGACCGATGCCGCGGCGCTTGCCGCCGCCAGCCCGCTCTTGTCGATCGCCGATGCCGAAACGACGCATCGCGCCCGGATCTATGCGGGGATCGATCCCGACATCGCTCCGGATAAACTACTCGACGATATTGCCGCGTTGCTGCAGCCCGCCGGGATATTCGGTGCGCTACGCCGTATCTGATCAGCCAATGGCTGCAAGGCCGGCATCGATATCCGGCTCGATTACGAAAATGGCGGTGAAGCCGCTGATGTCAAATACCTCGTGCACCGAGGGCGAAAGGCCGGTGAGTACCAGCTTGTGCTGCGTAGCCTTCGCCGCCTTCATCCCTTTCAGGAAAACGCGCAGCCCCGCTGAACTGACATAGGCAATATCGGACAGGTCCATGATCGTCGCGTCATGCTGATGGACCCGTTCGGGCAATATGGCCTCCAGTTCGGATGCGCTGTTGCTGTCGATGCGACCGGCTGCAGCAACGAGCCAGGCTCCGGCGAGCTGCTTTTCCATGATTTCCATTATCGATTCCCGTTTTTTGACCCGCGCGAGCCCATCGTCGGCGAGCATTATGTAGCGATTGAGAAATTTTTCCACTCGATTAAGCTGATGACCCGCAAGCGCCAGCCTTGCATCTTGGAATGATGGGTGTCGTGGAGACGGAATTCGCCTGCACTTTGTCGGACCGTCACGCCGGTTTCAAGGCCATGATGGACGACGCGGAGACCTTTCTTGCCGGGCAGGACGTACCCGAAAATATTGTCGGACAGGTGATGATCGCGCTCGACGAGATCGTCAGCAACATCTTTGACCATGGCGCGCGCGACGGCGAACCAACAATCAACATTCGCCTACAAGCGCGACGGGACAAGGTGACGGCGGCAATCATCGACGATGGTATCGCCTTCGACCCCCTGCAAAGTGCCGAACCCGATACCAGCCTGTCGGCGGAAGCGCGGCCGATCGGTGGACTTGGCATTCATCTGGTAAGAAAAATGATGGATGATGTCCGCTATGATCGAGATCACCGACAGAACCGGCTACGATTCCATAAGAGATTTGCGCTAGAAGGACCGAAAGAGGGACCTGAATCGCCGTAGAGATGGGGAACGCGGCACAAATGGGGGTATTTTACGGAATGTTTTCGGGATTGCGCACACCCATGGTGGACGGCGCGGACGATCTGCGATTGCTGACGATCTGTCATGAGAATGGTTTCGGACTGTGCGTTCGCGCGCTTCACGGGTGCGATTCAGGTCTCGTGCTTGATCGCTTTCATGGCGACATCGGTCCGCATATGTCGCAGCACAGCCTGCAGGTAAAGCCCGATCTTCATATCACCGGCGCCCGCTATATCGGCTATCTGTCGCACGGCTGTGATCCTAACTGCCGCCTCGACATGACGCGTTTCGAACTTGTGTCTCTTCGCACGATCAGCACGGGCGAGATTTTGACGATCGACTATGCCGCGACCGAGGATCGGCTTTACACCCAGTTTGCCTGTGTTTGCGGGGCCGACGGCTGTCGCCGCTGGATCACCGGCCGCACCGATCCGATCAGCGCCGCCGGGCAGCGGCATCTCGCCACGCACATCCTCGCTACCACCTCCACTTGACCGAGCCGCAGGCAGGTATGACCCAATTCTGGTGGGAACGGCCCGATCTTCGTTATGAGAATGGCCGGCTCGGCTTTGCTGGACGGGACGTTGCGATGCTGGCGAAAGAGGCGGATGGCCCGCTCTATCTCTATTCGGCGGCGCGCGTAACGGCGAACCTGGGCCGCGTGCGCGAGGCGCTGGCGCTGACAGGCGTCCCCTTTCACATCTATTATGCGATGAAGGCGAATCGCCACACGCCGCTGCTGACGATGTTGGCCGAGACGAGCCTTTGCGGCGTCGATATTTGTTCGCCGAATGAACTTGACCATGCCATCGCCTGCGGTTTTCGCCCCGAGCAGATCAGTTTCACAGGGACCGGTGTCGCGCGGCGCGATCTCGATCGCTTGCTCGTGCACGACGAACTGACGATCAACTGCGACACTATTGGCATGATTCGCCGGATCGGTGAACGCGTTCCGGGCCGCGCGATCGGAATCCGCGTGAACCCGGCGCGCGGCGTTGGATATGGCGACAGCGAACTCCTGACTTATGCCGGTGCGCGAACGACGAAATTCGGCATCTATCGCGACCAATGGGACGAGGCGCTCGTCGCCGCGCGCGCGCATGACCTGCGCATCACAAGCCTGCATTTCCATGTCGGCTGCGGCTATCTTGACCAACAGCTCGGCGACTGGGACGCCGCTGTGGAAGGGGGGCTGGTGTTCCTTGCGGATCTTCCGGACGTGCGCACGGTGAATATCGGCGGAGGTCTGGGGTTGCCGCATCGGGCGTTGGACAAGCCGCTCGACCTTGCGAAATGGGCGGGCGTGTTAAGACGACATTTCGCTGGTCGATCCGTTGAAATCGCAGTCGAGCCCGGCGACTATCTGGTAAAGGATGCAGGGATGCTGATCCTTGGCGTGACCGATGTCGAACGCAAGTGCGACACGCTGTTCGTCAGCGTCGACGGCGGATTCAACCTGCATCCCGAACCGGTCTTTTATAACCTCCCGTGCGAACCTGTCGCCTGCGTGCCCCGCCTTGGCGATGCTGCGAACTGGCAGCGCTGCACGATCGCCGGGAACATTAACGAGGCGCTCGATCTTTGGGCCGAGGATATCGCGATGCCGCCACTGGAAGAAGGCGACTGCGTCGCTTTTCTTAACGCCGGTGGATATGGGGCGGCGATGAGTTCGAACCATTGCATGCGATCCCATTTTGTCGAGATACTGCTCGCTTGACCCGCTCCAAGTCGGGTGGCTCCGGTCCTCAACGTCCGCGATTGCGATTTGCTACCCAGAAGCAGTTGGACTGTTATCGGCTAGAATCACGAAGCGGCGGACGGCGAGAGACGCCGTCCGCCGCTTCGTGAAGTTTCATTCCGCAGCCGGCGGAACCCGCGTCCAGAAATCGTCGAACGCTTTCGCATCGAAGAAGGCAAAGGCTCGCACGATTCGTCCATCCTTCAGCGTCAGGATCCACGCATAGCTGTTGATATAGGGCTTGCCGTCGCGCGCTGTTCCTCGGGCGTCGAAATGCGCGACCACCGTATCGCCATCGGCATAGAGCGCATGCACGCTCGGGACCAGCCGCGTGCTCATCCGCGCGTTGAACGGCCGGATCACCTCGCTCATAAACGCCTCTTTCGACGGATAGGTCTTGCTCGCGAGCGAGTTGCCCGAAATCGTCCACACCGCGTCCTCGGCGAGCAGGTTATAGGGGCCGCCGGTCCCCGCCGCCCAGGCATCCATGGCCTTGGCGACGGTCGCGCGATTGGTTTCGAGCTGGCTTGTCTGCGCCGTGGCCTTCGCCGTCATCGTCACGGCGGCGAGCGCGATGGCGAAGCGGCCGACATTCTTGATCCAGTTGGTCATCGTCTCTCTCCTCAATTCAGCGCGGCGACAGCGGCGCTGGCCACTTCAAAATCCTGGTCGACCATGCCACCCGACACGCCGACCGCGCCGATCAGACGGCCTTCGGGATCCTTCACAGGGACACCGCCCGGAAAGACGATCAGCCCACCGTTGGTGCGGTCGAAGCCCGGCGACGTGCCGCCCGGCTTGACGAAGTCGTAAAGCGCTTCGGTGTTGAAGCCGAAGAGGGCGGCGGTGCGGGCCTTGTTCAGCGCAATGTCGGCCGAGCCCAGGAAGGCGCCGTCCATGCGGAGAAAAGCTTTGAGGTTGGCGCCATCGTCATAGACGGCGATGTTCATCGGCACGCCTATCGCGTCGGCCGCCTTACGGGCGGCGGCGATGGCGGTGTCGGCCTGGGTCTGGGTGATGCTCATGTCGAAAATCCTCTCGAAGGAAGGACCGGCCGCGGCGGGGAAGGCCGCGGCCGGTAGGTTGGGCGGGTCAGATCCGGTTCTCCCAGGCGTCGAGCTGATGCTGCTTCAGCATGTCCTCGATTGCCTTGGGCATCACGTTGCGGAACTTGCCTTCGTCGGCGGGGACAACCTCGATGATGCGGTCGATCATTTCGGTCGGATCCATCTTGCCCTCGGGGGTGGCGAAGAAGTCGTCGAAGCCCTTGCGCAGGTCGGCGCGCTTGGTGAAGTTCACGCTGTCGTCGAGCCAGCGGAAGGGATTGTCCGCCATCGTCTCGTTATAGCCGGTGTAATAGGCGCCGGGGTTGATGGTCTGGACCTTGACGCCATAGGCGGCGAGTTCCTGCTGCATCGCTTCGGCAAAGGCTTCGAGCGCATGCTTGGTCGACACATAGGTGCCCCAGTTCGCCGGGGTGAACAGCCCGCCCATCGACGAGGTGAACACCACCTTCTTGCCTTCCGCCTTGCCTTCGCGGACCCAGCGCTGGACGATGCCCTGCGTCAGCTGGAGCGGCAGAAAGACGTTGATCTCGTAATTCTTGCGAACGAGGTCGAGGGGGATTTCCCAGACCGGACCGGCTTCGCCCATGCCGGCGTTGTTCCAGAGGACGTCGATGTCCCAGCTCTGGGCTTGGCGGATGTCATAGGGATCGGTCAGGTCGAGGCGTTCGACGCGGATATTGTCGCTGAGACCGAGCGCTGCGACTTCTTCGCGCAGCGGGGTGACCTGCGACGACACCTGCGCGGTCGCGATGATGTTGTGGCCGTTCCTGGCCATACCGATGGCTGCCGCCTTGCCGAAGCCCGAGCCGGCACCGGTGATGAGGATGGTTTTCGTCGTCATGATACTTCTCCTTGTTTCGCTTCGGCCGCGGAAGTGCGTCCGATGGATTGGGGATAGACCGGCGTTCTGCGCTTCGCCGTTCGCGGCTTGCGGCGACTGTTCCGAAATTGCGGTCGCGGCGCCTTCGTGGCAGAAAATCGCCGCCGATCGATTCGTCAGGCTGCTTTCGGAGGGGTTCGGGCAGAGATGACCATGGCGCCCGCCATGCCTGTGATGAAGGAGTCCGAGGGTTCGCTCGAGGGGATGGCGCGCATCCTCGACCGACCGCCGGTCACCATGTCCGAGGGGCTGCGGGGCGACACGTTGCTGACCGGCCGTTGGCAGCACGGCCCCGTCCACGACACGCTCGCCGCGCTCCCGGCGCATGTCATCGTCGCACATCACGGCGGCGAGGGCGACATGAGCCTCCGGGCTTCGGGCGGCCTCAACCTCCGCGCGCGGTCGCGGCAGGGCACGATGGTGATCATTCCCAAGGGTCAGGACGGCCGCTGGGATATCGAAGGAAATTCGGACGTCAGCCATGTCTATCTGACCCACGAGCGCCTGGCATCGACCGCGCTGGAAATGACCGATGGACGAGATTTCGACCTCGTCCATCGCGTCGCGTTCGAGGATCCGACGATCGTTCAGCTTGTGACGATGCTGAGCAACGAGGCGATGGCGTCCGAGCGCAGCTCGCGGCTGTTCGTCGAGCAGGCGCTGGACCTGCTCTGCACGCAGCTGGTTCGCGGCCATTCGACATTCGCCGCGCTTCCCGATCCCAATGCCAAGCGCGGCGGGCTCGCCGACTGGCAGGTCAAGCGCGTCACCACTTACATGCGCAGCATGATGGAACAGGAGATCGGCCTCGACGAGCTTGCGGCACTCGTTCACCTCAGCCGCTTCCATTTCTGCACCGCGTTCAAAAAGGCGACGGGGCGCAACCCGCACGAAACACTGACGATGATGCGCATCTCGCGCGCCAAGGAATTGCTTGCCGATCCAGACATGCCGGTGACCGAGATAGGTCTTTGCGTGGGATACCAGACGCCCTCATCCTTCGCGGCGAGTTTCCGCAAGACGGTGGGCATGAGCCCCAGCGAGTTTCGGCGGCGTTTGTAGAAAACGCAATCGCGCCGCTCTCAAGGGGAGAGAGCGGCGCGACGCGTTAAGACTTTGAAGAAGGCTCGATCAGCAGCTATATGTCGGGCCAAGTGTTGCATCCCAACGGCGGCACAATCGTTAATGGCTAACGGGGCGGCAAAGGAGAAAAACCATGCCAGCCAAATCCAAAGCCCAGCAAAAAGCGGCCGGCGCCGCGCTCAGCGCCAAGCGCGGCGAGACGCCCAAGTCCAAGCTCAAAGGCGCATCGAAAGAGATGGCCGAAAGCATGACCGAGAAACAGCTCGAGGATTTTGCCAAGGGCTCGACCAAGGGCAAGCCCGAGCATGTCGATTGACGGCCAGCGAATCCTGACCTCACTCATCCTCCCCCTTGATGGGGGAGGCAGCGAGACTTGCGAACTTGTTCGCTAGTCGCAGCGGTGGGGGTGCGGCCCTCGGTCCGGCGCGATGGTGCAAGGACGCACCGTCACCCCCATCCAACTCCGCCTAGCGCCTACGGCGCAAGGCTCCGTATCCTTCCCCCATCAAGGGGGAAGGGGTATCTTATTCCGCGGCTTCGAGTTCGGTTGGCGCCGGTTCTGCTTTTGCCTTCGCGTTGGTGAAGGTCAGTACGCCGTCGTCGATCGCACCGGTGCGCATGTCGATGCGGTCCTGCACATAATTCTGGCTGAGCCGCCACGGTAGCGACGCCGTGCTTTTGGGCATGATGTGCAGCGAGCGCTGGATATAGCCCGACGAGAAATCGAAGACATTTTCTTCCTCGAGGCTCGACGGATCGGCGAGCGCCGGCGTGGCGACGAGCGTTTGGGTCGCCTTCATATGGTTGAGCACGCGGCAGACATATTCGGACACGATGTCGGCGCGCAGCGTCCAGCTGGCGTTGAGATAGCCGAACACCGCCGAAAAATTCGGGACATTCGAGAACATGCAGGCCTTGTAATAGAAATGCTCGTGCCAATCGATGCGCTCGCCATCGACGCGCACCGGGATCTTGCCGGCGACCGCCAGCTTGAGCCCGGTTGCGGTGATGATGATGTCGGCGTCGAGATGTTTGCCCGATTTGAGCTGGATGCCGTTCGCGTCGAACCGCTCGATATGGTCGGTGACGACCGACGCCTTGCCCGCCTTCATCGCTTCGAAGAAATCGGCGTCGGGGACGAGGCACAGCCGCTGGTCCCAGGGATTGTAGGGCGGGGTGAAAGCCTTTTCGTCATAATGGTCGCCCAGGCTGGCCTTCAGCTTGTTGGTCAGGAACTCCTTGACCTTCTCGGGCTTTTCGCGCGCGCGGCGGAAGGCGATGTCCTGAAGCCGGACATTCTTGAAGCGCGTGATCTTGTACGCGAGTTTTTCGGGCAGGATTTTGCGCAGGAAATTGGCGAAGCCGTCCTTCGCCGGGCGGATGAAATACCAGGTCGGCGTGCGCTGGAGCATCGTGACATGCGCCGCCTCCTGCATCGACGGGACGATCGTGACCGCGGTGGCGCCCGATCCGATCACGACGACCTTTTTGTCCTTGTAATCGAGGTCTTTCGGCCAGAACTGCGGGTGGACGATCTGGCCCTTGAAATCCTCGCGGCCCGCGAAATTCGCGTCGAACGGCTCGTCATAATCATAATAGCCCGCGCCGAGATAAAGCCAGCGCGCGGTCGTCGTCGAGGTCCGGCCTTCGCCGTCCTCCATCGTCACCGTCCAGCGCGCGGCGGCGCTGTCCCAATCGGCGCCGACGACCTTGCGGTCGAAGCGGATGCGCTCGCGGATGTGGCGTTCATCGACGATGCGATTGAGATAATCGAGGATCGCCGGGCCGTCGGCGATCGATTTTTCATGCTTCCACGGTTCGAAGATAAAGCCCAGCGTGTGCATGTCGCTGTCCGAGCGGATGCCGGGATAGCGGAACAGATCCCAGGTGCCCCCCAACTGCGCGCGGCGCTCGACGAGCGCGAAGCTGCGGTCGGGGCAGTGCATCTGAAGGTGCACCGCCATGCCGATGCCCGAAATGCCCGCGCCGACGATCAGCACGTCCTGATCCACGGGGCTCGCCGTGTTCGTCATCATGTCATCTCCCAGTCGTCTTATGCGCTCAGCTTACGCACCGCGTTGCATTTTGCAATCGAATTGACGTTTACGGAAAGCAAGGTCGCTTGACGCCACCGCGGGGCGCTGTCATTGCAACAAAAATGACATAAAAATGTCATGAACACCAAGGGCTGACAGGCACGGAATGACGCGGAAGAAAGAGGAATATTTGCAACAGATTGCGGTGTTGCCCTATCGTCGTCGCGAAGGAAATGATGACACGGCGGTCGACATTCTGCTCATTACGTCGCGCGAAACCGGACGCTGGGTGATCCCCAAGGGCAATATCGACAGCGGTCAGACCCCGCACGGCGCCGCGGTCACCGAGGCGCTGGAAGAGGCGGGGGTGCGCGGCCGGACCGATGACCGCGTGATCGGCCATTACCGCTATCACAAATATCGCACCCGCGAACATTGGGACCTCGCCGAAGTCGCGGTGTTTGCGATGGAGGTGACCCATGAACTCGGCGCGTGGAAAGAAATGGCGGAGCGCAAACGCAAATGGTTTCCGCGCGCGAAGGCGGCCGACCGCGTCGGCGAAAAACAGCTGAAGGCGTTGATCCGCGGGTTTCGCATCGACGGCTAGTCCCCGCGCGCCGGGCGGTAATCGACGCGCGCTCCGCCGACAAGTCGTACCGGCAGGTAGAGGCCGTTGCCATAGGCCTTGATCGCACCGATTTCGAAATGGTCGACATGGGTGCGGATGACGAACGGACCTTCGCGCCGCTGATCGACGGCGCGTTTGATCTTGCCTTGCAGTTCGTCCAGATCGCGCGCAAAATTTTGCGTCAGGGCGCGCGCGATCAGCGGCGCGAACCCCTCGCTGCGGCCGAGCAGGATGAGCAGGTCGCCGCCGACCCCGTCGGTGTCGCCATTGATCACCAGGTCGGTGAAATGCACCTCGGCCGAACCCGGCTTGTTGACTGGGATCGCGGTCATCCAGATGCGCCCGCGCGTCGGCTCGCCGCTGCGGATCGCGAGCTTTGCCTCGACATCGACCCCCACCGCGACCCGCCCGCCTGCGGCGCCATAGATGGTCGTTTTGCCGAAGGTCACCATCATCGAGCCGAGTTCGGGCAGGACAAACGGCCGCGCCGACCGTTTCAACAGCGCGCGATCGACCACGGGCTGAAGCTGGGCGTAGTCGGCGAGCACCGGCACCCGCACGTCGAGGTGCGGCGTGGGCGTCTCGCGGACCAAGCGCGGCAACGGGGTCGGCGTCGGATCGCTCGGCCGGCCCGACACAAAGGTTTCGGTGATCGCTTCGAGCCCGAGGTTGAGCCGCATCTGCTGTCCCTCCATCCGGTATCCGCCATAGAGGATGCGCTGCGGCGTGATGCGCATCCACACTGGCGGCTTGTCGCGATTGAGTTCGAGCGCGGTGAAACTTTGCCGCCACACCTCGGACGCCTGCTGGCGAATGTCGATGCGGGCGATCTCGCGGTTCACTTCGCGCTCAATATCGCGGACGACGGGCTTCAGCTTGGCGTCGGCTTCGTCGGTAAAGGTGATGCGCTTGCCGAGAAAATCGATCCCCGGCGCCTTGGTCCAGCCATAGCTGATCCGCGCCGTGCCGCGGGTGCGCCAGTCGGGGGTGATGTCGACCTTGACCCGCGCATGCGCCATCGCCGCGCCGGTCGCAGTCTCGCCCTTCAGCACCCCGCCGACGTCGCGCGCCGCGATCCTCGCGTTCAGCGGCACATCGACGATAATCTCGTCACCCACGCCGCGCAGCCGTAGCGGTCCGCGGGTCACGCGCCCGACGATGGTGCAGGCGATGGGCGGCGTGACCTTCACCTCCTTGCCGAACAGCTTGACTTCCTGCGGCTTGACGCACGCGCGCTCGCGCCGGTTGATCGTCCACAACGTCTTCGGCACCGCGCGTTCCAGTGCCCGTTTGAGCGCGGTGATGTCGGCGTTGATTGGCACCGCGATCAGCGATGTCTGCGTCGGCGAGGGGGCTTTGTCGGTCGCGCGCGGCGGTGGTTCGACGGCGACCTTGCGGTCGCAGGCGGTGAGCGCGGTCGTCAGCAGGATGGTGGCGGTTGCCAGTTGGATCAAACGCATGCGGCGCCCCTGATGCGGTGTCTGCTGCTTATAACATCGGTCGCGTTAAGCCGTTCCTCCCGGGGAGGCGCGTAACGAAAAGCCGCGAGAATCTGCGCAACTTTACACTGAATCGCGTTTTTCGATGGTCCTGCGCTAGCAATATTCGTCACCCCGGACTTGATCCGGGGTCCAGCGGGGCGAGGTTGAAAAGCGAGATCCCGGATCGAGTCCGGGATGACGAAAAGAAGGGGGAGGTGTCGTTGCCGAAACGGCAGAAAACTACGCAACTTCACTCGCGAATCGACTGGCGCACGCCTGCCGTCGTGTGCGGTAGCGCGCCCTAAAGCGACAAAGGGGACGGACGTGCCGTCCGCGATTGTCTCCCTTGTCGCCTTAAGCGAAGCGTCGTCCGGACGCTGCATCAAAGGCAGCAGACCTGATGTGCAAAGATGCGAAAGGAAGACAGCGCCCGACATGAGCCAAGGCTAGCGCGGCGCAATTTTGTAGGACAGCGATTTTCGGCGTTGTCGTTAGACGACCACTCCGAACAGGTCATGCTCGTCGGCGTCTTCGATTTCGACATCGACGATATCGCCGGGCTTCAGCGTCGCCGCGACGTCGCGGAGGTAGACGTGGCCGTCGATTTCGGGCGCGTCGGCCTGTGAGCGGCCGGTCGCACCGATGCTGCCGTCCCACTCCGGATCATTGGGGTCCGCCTCGCCGACTTCGTCGATGATCACGGGGAGCGTGCGGCCGATTTTGGCTTCGAGCTTTGCGGCGCTGATCGCGGCGGTTTTTGCCATGATGCGCTGATAGCGTTCTTCCTTGACCTCTTCGGGCACCTGATCGTCGAGCGCATTGGCCTGCGCGCCCGCAACGGGTTCGAAGCGGAAGGCGCCGACGCGGTCGAGCTGGGCTTCGTCGAGCCAGTCGAGGAGATATTGGAAGTCGGCCTCGGTCTCGCCGGGGAAGCCGACGACGAAGCTCGATCGGATCGCGATGTCGGGGGCGATGGCGCGCCAGCTTTTGAGGCGCTCGAGCACCTTGGCCTCATTCGCGGGGCGCTTCATGCGCTTGAGGACGCTGGGGCTTGCGTGCTGGAAGGGGATGTCGAGGTAGGGCGTCAGCAGTCCCTCGGCCATCAGGGGGATGACGGCATCGACGTGCGGGTAGGGATAGACATAGTGGAGGCGCACCCACGGCGCGCGGCCTTCGCTGGTCCGCAAGCTTCCGAGTTCGCGCGCGAGGTCGGTCATGTGGGCGCGGACTTCACGGCCCTTCCACTGGCGCGGGTCGTGGCGGGTATCGACGCCGTAAGCCGAGGTGTCCTGGCTGATTACCAGCAACTCCTTCGTCCCTGCGGCGACGAGTTTTTCGGCCTCGCGGAGAACAGCGTCGATGCGGCGGCTGACCAGTTTACCGCGCAGGTCGGGGATGATGCAAAAGGAGCAGCTGTGGTTGCAGCCTTCCGAAATCTTGAGGTAGCTGTAGTGGCGCGGCGTGAGCTTCAGCCCGCCTTCGGGAACGAGATCGACGAACGGGCCCTGCGTCGGCGGCGCGGCGTCGTGAACGGCGTCGACGACCTGCTCATATTGATGTGCGCCGGTGACCGCGAGCACGTTCGGGAAGCGCGCGCGGATGACGTCGGCTTCGTTGCCCATGCAGCCGGTGACGATGACGCGGCCGTTTTCGGCCATCGCTTCGCCGATCGCCTCGAGGCTTTCTTCCTTCGCCGAGTCGAGGAAGCCGCAGGTGTTGACGAGCACGACGTCGGCGCCCGCATAGTCGGGCGAGAGGCCGTAGCCGTCGGCGCGGAGCTTGGTCAGAATCCGTTCGCTGTCGACGAGTGCCTTGGGGCAGCCGAGCGAAACCATGCCGACCTTCGGCTGGGTGGGGAGCGTTTTGACTGTCATGATTGGCGGCGCGCATAGTCGATTTCACGCCGCTTGTCACGCCCGGTGAGACGGGCCATGTTGCGCGCCGATAGGGGAGAGCAAAATGGCAAATCTGAGTTGGATCGCAATCATCGCCGCGGCAGCGGCGGGCTTTGTCGTCGGCGGCATCTGGTACGGCCCGCTGTTCGGCAAGGCGTGGATGGCCGAGCATGGCTGTACCGAGGAGGAGCTGAAGGAGGGCAATTTTACGCTGATTTATGGCGCGACCTTCGTGCTCAGCATCGTGTCGGCGATCTTTCTGGGGCACTTGCTCGCGCATTTCGGCGAGATGAGCGCGCGGTCGACGATGATGATTTCGGTCGGGGTCGCGCTGGGCTTTGTCGTCCCCGCGATCGGTACCAATTATCTGTTCAGCCGCGCGAGCGTCAAACTGTTCGCGATCGATGCGGGTTATTGGCTGCTTTTCTATGCGGCGATGGGCGGGGTGTTCGTCTTTTTGGGCTAGGGTCAGGCGTCGGAAACCGACGCCTCATTGTCTTCGCAGCGGACGACCTCGACAATGGCGTCGCCGCGTTCGAGCCGCTGCGCCTCGGGCTCCCAAAAACCATAGGGCGTGCCGGCGCGATAGACGCGCAGCCCCCGCCCGCCGCTGGCAAGCTGGTCGAGGCTGCGCCCGACTTCTTCGGCGGCGACCGGCCGTTCGCGAAGCTGGACGCGGCCGTCGATGCTGGCGAGGTCGGCCATATATTCGGCGACGTGCGCGCCCTGCGCCGATCCGGCGAGCAGGAGGCCGGTGAAGCTGACCGGGTTGATGACATTGTTCGCGCCCGCCTGGCGCGCGAGCAATTCATTGTCCTGCGCGCGGATGACGACGCTGATCGGCACCCTGGGGGCGAGGTGACGCACGGTAAGGACGATGAGGATCGAGGTGTCGTCGCGCCCGGCCGAGACGAGCACCGACTGCGCCTCCGCCACGCGGACATCGACGAGCGTGTCGTCGTTCGAGGCGTCGCCTGCCAGCACATTGCACCCGGCGGCCTCGGCCGCGCTGATCCGCGTGGGCGACTGGTCGATGACGACGATGCACGACGGGTCGGTGCCGCGCTGGATCAGTTCCTGAACGGCCTCGGCGCCGCTGACGCCATAGCCGAGCACGACAATATGATTGGTGAGCCTGGATTGGATGCGGGCCATACGCCATTTTTCCCATGTGCGCTTGAGGACGAAATTATAGGCGGTGCCGACGAAGATGAAGAGCACCGCGATGCGGATCGGCGTCACGATCACTGCCTCGATCAGCCGTGAGCGGTCCGAAATCGGCGCAATGTCGCCGAACCCCGTCGTGGTGACCGAGATCATCGTGAAATAGACGACATCGAGGAAGCTGATATGGCCGTCGTGATGATCGATCAGTCCGTCGCGATCGATCCAGTGGACGAGCACGACAACGCCGATCAGCGCAAAGGCGACACCGAGCCGGGTGACGACATCGGCCCAGATCGGCCATTTGCTCGCGCGTTTGAGCAGGTGGATGCTGCCCTGAATATGAAGCCTGGGGTTGATCCTTTTGCTCATCGCAGCCCTTGTGCCAAAGCCGCGAGCGGAAAGCCAGTTCCCGTGTCGCCGGGATGACGGTGAGGGTTAGCTTTTGTCGGCCCCATAAGCGGCGCGGAGCGCGGCGAGCGAGGGGGCGTGCGTCAGGTCGAGCTGGAGCGGGGTGACCGAGATGAAGCGGTCGTCGATCGCCTCAAGGTCGCTGTCGTGGCCAAGGCTATGTTCGATGCCGTGGAGGCCGAACCAGTAATAGGGATAGCCGCGCGGGTCGGTGCCCTCGACGATCGAACCGCGGCCATAGTCGTGGAAGCCCTGACGCGTGACGCGGATTCCCTGCACCTCGGCGGCGGGGATCGCGGGGAAGTTGATGTTGACGAGCGTGCGCGGCGCCATGTCCATCGTCATCAGCGGGGCGAGCACCTTTGCGCCCCATTGTTCGGCCGCCTCGAACGGCACGCTGTCGCCCATGCCTTCGCGGGCATAGACCTGGCTGAGCGCGATCGAACGGATACCCGCGAGCGCGCCTTCGATCGCCGCCGAAACGGTGCCCGAATAGGTGATGTCGTCGCCCAGATTGGCGCCGCGGTTGACGCCCGAGAGGATCAGGTCGGGCTTTTCGGGCATCAGCTTGCCGATCGCCATCATCACTGAATCGGTCGGTGTGCCGCTGCACGACCAGCGCCGCGGCCCATGTTCGCGGATGCGCACGGGGCGCGAGAGGGTGAGCGAGTGGCCGGCGCCCGATTGCTCCTCGGCCGGGGCGCAGACCCAGATGTCGTCCGAAAGCTGGCGCGCGATCGCTTCGAGCACCGCCATGCCGGGGGCGTGGTAACCGTCGTCGTTGGTGAGGAGGATGCGCATTCTTTTCTCTTTCTCGGTTCCGTTCGCATCGAGCGAAGTCGAGATGCCCATCGGCATGGCGCAAGGCCGTTGGGTGTCTCGACTTCGCTCGACACGAACGGGAAAGTGGGGTTAGTTTAACCTTGTCAACCCAACGGCGTCAGCCGGGTGATCCCGCCCATATAGGGCAGCAGCGCCGCCGGAATATCGACGCTGCCGTCGGCCTGCTGGTAATTTTCGAGGATCGCGACGAGGGTGCGCCCGACCGCGAGGCCCGAGCCGTTCAGCGTATGGACGAACTCATTGCCCTTTGCATCCGCGCGGCGGAAGCGCGTGTTCATGCGGCGCGCCTGGAAATCGCCGCAGTTCGAGCAGCTCGAAATCTCGCGATAGGCGTTCTGGCCGGGGAGCCAGACTTCGAGGTCATAGGTCTTGCGCGCGGCGAAGCCCATGTCGCCGGCGCAGAGCAGCATCTTGCGATAGGGAAGTTCGAGCGCTTCGAGGATGGTTTCGGCGGCGCGCGTCTTGCGTTCGAGTTCGGCGTCGCTGTCTTCGGGCCGGGTGACCGACACCAGTTCGACCTTCCAGAATTGATGCTGGCGGATATAGCCGCGTGTGTCGCGCCCCGCCGACCCGGCTTCGGAGCGGAAGCAAGGAGTGAGCGCGGTCATGCGGATCGGCAGCTCGGCCTCGGGTAATATCTCCTCGCGCACCGCATTGGTGAGGCTCATTTCGGAGGTCGAGATGAGCCACAGGCCGTCGGTGGTCTGGAACAGATCTTCGCGGAATTTGGGGAGCTGTGTCGTGCCGAACGCCGCCTCGTCGCGGACCAGCAGCGGCGTTGCGCATTCGCTGTAGCCCGCCTCGATCGTCTGCTTGTCGAGCATGAACTGGCCGAGCGCGCGTTCGAGCCGCGCCATCGGACCTTTGAGGAAGGCGAAGCGCGCGCCCGACATCTTGGCCGCGGTTTCGAAATCGAGGCCGAGCGCGGGGGCGAAATCGGCATGTTCCTGCGGTGCGAAGTCGAATGTTCGAGGGGTGCCCCAGCGCGAAATTTCGACATTGCCCGCTTCATCCTCGCCATCGGGAACATCGTCGGCGGGGAGGTTGGGGAGCGCGGCGAGGCGGTCGTGGAGCGCCGCGAGCTGCGCGCGCTCGGCGTCTTCCTTTGCGGGGAGCGCGGCCTTGAGGTCGGCGACCTCGGCCTTCAGCGCCTCCGCCTTGTCCTTGTCGCCCGCGGCCATCGCCTGCCCGATCAGCTTCGAGGCTTCGTTGCGGCGCGCGAGCGCGGCCTGGATGTCGGTTTGCAGCGCGCGGAGCGCGGCGTCGGCGGCGAGGATTTCGGCGGACAGGGGGTCAAGGCCGCGGCGCGCGAGGCCGGCGTCAAAGGCGTGCGGGTTGTCCCGGATCAGGCGGATGTCGTGCATGGGCGCGCTATGGCGTCGCCGGGCAAGGCGTGCAAGCCTGTCCTTTCCAGATCCTCCCTGTCGCGTAGCGATAGGGAGGGGGACCGCGCCCGTAGGGCGTGGTGGAGGGGCCGCGACGTCGGCGCCATTGCCCCTCCGTCAGCGCTTCGCGCTGCCACCTCCCCATGGCTGCGCCACAGGGAGGATTTTCATGCGCGCGTAAAAAAGGGCCGCTCCGAAGAGCGGCCCTCAGTTCGGTGGTCCGGGTTAGCCCCCCTGACCGCCAGTGGATTCGGATCAGGCCGCGTCGGCGTTGTCCTCTGCCGGGGCGTCGTTGCGATTCGCTGCGCGGCGGCGCGCGACAAGCGCGGCGGCGGCTGCGCCGAACAATAGCAGCATCGGCGGCGCGGGAACAGGGGTCGGGTCGCCCGACGAGCTGCTGGTGCTGCCGCCCGAGCTCGACGAGGAGGAGCTGGACGACGAGCTGCTGCTGCTCGACGAGGAGGAGCCGGTGCTGCCGGTCGAACCCCAGCTGCTGCTGCCGCCGGTCGCGCCCGACGAGGTCGCGCCGCTCGACGTGCTGCTGCTCGACGAGGAGCTGCTTGATCCGCCCGAAGAGCTGCTGCTCGACCCGCCCGAGCTGCCGCTCGATCCGTTCGATCCGCCCGAGCTGCCGTGCGACGAGGAGCCGCCCCAGCTTGAGCTGCCCTTCGACGAGCTGCCGCCCGACGAGGAGGAACTGGACGACGACGACGAGGAACTGGACGACGAGCTTGACGAGGAACTGCTGCCGCCCGTCGATGTGGACGTCGAGCCGCCCGAGGTCGAGGTGGAGCCGCCGGACGTGGAGGTCGAGCTTCCGCCCGTGGAGGTCGAACTGCCGCCGGTCGAGGTCGAACTCCCGCCGGTCGAGGTTGAACTGCCGCCCGTCGAAGTCGAGCTTCCGCCGGTTGAGGTCGAGCCGCCTGACGTCGAGGTGCTACCACCGGTCGAGGTTGACGTAATCACGATGCTGCCGCTGCTGCCGCCCGAGCTGCCGCCGAAAAAGCCGCCGAAGAAACCGCCGCCGAATCCGCCGCCAAAGCCGCCGCCGACGACGGTGACGCCGCCGCCGCTACCGCCGCCGCCTTCCCACCCCGATTGCGGGAAGGGGGCATAGGGGATCGGGGGCAGGGGGATCGTCTGCGTCACCACCTGCGTCTGCGGGGTCGCGGTGCGGATCACCTTCCTGGTGGTCACGACGCGGCGCACACGCTTCACGGGCTTGCGCGCAGCATGGCGCTTGCGCACGACCTTCTTGGGCGCGCAGGGTGCGCATTTGGCCGTCTGCGCGCGCGCCGAGGGAACGTCGGCGACCTGCATCGCACCGCTGCCCAGGATCGCGCCGCCGCAGGTGCAGGCACAAAGTTTGGCGAGGGCCATTCGGACAGACATAGATATTTCTCTCTTTCCCGTTGCAGGTGCGAAGCGCCAACGACCCGGCACCCCCCAATCACCTTTCGCTAAAAGCAGAAAGGCCAAAGCTTTATGAACGCGGCAATTGCGTTAACCGCGTTTGCCTGTCCGACAGTGGGAATTGACGTGCGAAATCAACCGAAAACGGAGTGTCTGTGTCAAAATGAAACGAAAAATGCAATAAATCTATGCAATTGGTTAAGCTTCGGACCTAAATGATGGCGCGCGAGCGGGGTGCGCCCCGCCCCGGTGCGTGCCGGGAATCACTGCCGGTTCATCGTCGCTTCACGCCATATCGCTATCGGCGGCTTCGGCGCTTGTATCGTCGCAAGCGGCTGGGTATAGGCGCGCCACTCCCCCGAGCCGCTTTGCGGTGCGCCGGTGACAGGAAAGGACGCGAGAGCCCCTCATGCCGACCAAGATTGCCGATGTTGGCGCAGACGCGCTTCGCGAAGCCAAATCCAATCTCGATTCGGACTATGTCCCGAGCGACGACGAAGAGTTTATGAACGAGCGGCAGCAGGAGTATTTCCGCGGCCTGCTCGTCGCCTGGAAAAAATCGATCCTGTCCGAATCCGAATCGACGCTGGCGCATCTGCAGGACGGGCCGCTGCGCGAACCCGACCTCGCCGACCGCGCGTCGAGCGAGACCGACTGGGCGATCGAGCTTCGCACCCGCGACCGGCAGCGCAAGCTGATCGCCAAGATCGATTCGGCGATCCGCCGCATCGACGAAGGCGAATATGGTTATTGCGCGGTCACCGGCGAACCGATCTCGCTCGCGCGGCTGCAAGCACGGCCGATCGCGACGATGACGCTGGAGGCGCAGGAGCGCCATGAGCGCAACGAACGGATTTCGCGCGAAGATTGATCGCGCGCGTCCGCGCCACCCCATTTACGTTTCGGCAACCGCGAGCCGCTAGATTTCGCGTCGCAACGACATGAAAATGGGGCGCGCACAATGGACTCGCAACGACCGGCAACATTGGACGAGGAGGTCGCGGCGCTGTCGCGCGGCGCCGATCGCGACAGCCTGTTCATGCAGGCCGAGCTGATGCTGGCCGGGCGGCCCGAGCGCGTCACGGTGCGCGTGCGCAATCTGTCGCCTGGCGGGATGCTCGCCGAAGCGAAGCTGGCGGTCAAGCCGGGCGCGGCGGTCGAGGTCGAGCTACGCAACGTCGGCGCGGTCGCGGGGCGCGTGATCTGGGCCGGCGAGGGCAAGTTCGGCATCGCGTTCGACCGGCTGGTCGATCCATATGCGGTGCGCCGTCAACTGGTGTCGGAATCCGATCTGCCGCCGCATCTGCGGCGCACGGGGCCGGCCACCGGCCCCTTCTACCGCCGGCGCTGATGCGTCCCATGAGGGGCGGCATCAGCCGGCGATAGGGCTGACGATCATCCGATCGTGAGCATCTCTTCCTTGAGTTTCAGTTTCTGCTTCTTGAGCTGCGCCAGCACTCCGGTATCGGGGGCGGGGCGGCGCCCTTCATTCGCAATTTTCGCATCGAGGTCCGCGTGACGGGACTTCAGGGTGGAAAGGTGCGACGTGCTCATAGGCATTCTCCTTTTCGACTCGATGGGCAGGTCCGAGTAAATCACGAATCGGCCGCGATGTCGTGACGATTCGGTCGGCCGGTCCCCGTTGCGGACCAATGGTGAACGTGGCAGGGATGCCGCGTGAGCCCCGAAGAGATCAGCCAGCGCCTCGAACTGCTCCGTATCGAGCACCGCGACCTCGATACCGCGATCATCGCGCTCGGCAGCGCGGCGGTTGCCGACCAGTTGCAGCTTGCGCGGCTGAAGAAGCGCAAGCTCAAGTTGCGCGACGAAATCGCCTGGTGCGAGGATCAGCTGGTCCCCGACATCATCGCCTGAACGCGAGTCAAAGCGGGACAGCGGCGCCCCGAATTTTCATGGTTACCGCCATTGCCCAATGCGCGGCTTGCATGGCATCCCCCCTCCCATGATCGGTGGGCGAACGGACATGATGGCGCAGGGCAGGCCCGTGCAGCGGGCGCAGGTGGAAAATCTCTATGTCGAGGCGATGCTGCTCGCCGACGAGGCGCACGCCGCCTTTGCCGCGGAGCGCGAGCGGGGCATGGCGCGGGGAAGCGTGCTGAGCGGCGACGCGCTCGCGCAGATTGCGCTGGCGTGCGAATCGCTCAAGACGACGACGCGGCTGATGCATATCATCGCCTGGCTGCTCCACCGCCGCGCGATGCTCGCGGGCGATCCGGGGGCGGGGGCGAACGACAGCGCGGCGCGGATCGGGGAGCCGGTGGCGGTCGACTGGGACTTGTGCGCAGGGTTTGACGAACCGCTCCGCCGGATCATCGCGGCGAGCGAGCGGTTGTTCGAACGGATCGCGCTGCTGGAAGCGGGCTGGGACGCACCTGCGGTCGCGCCGGTGCAGCAGTTGCTGGCGCGGCTGGAAGCGCGGCTTTGAGGTTGGGGTGGTCGTAAGGGCTCGGAAGTAGGAGTTTCCGCCTCCCCCAACCCGTTCGCATCGAGCGAAGTCGAGATGCCCCTTGGGCTGGGCTCAACGCCGATGGGTGTCTCGACTTCGCTCGACACGAACGGAAAGAGGGGAACGTCCGCTCCCTGCCCCAAATCCGCTACCCGCGCCGCACGATTACCCCAGCCACTCCACCCACGCACCATGCGCATGGGCATGGGCGAGTTTGCGGGGGGCGGGGGCGGCGGGCCAATGGCGCACGACGAGCTCATGGTGATGGACCGTGCGGTTCGCCTCGAGCGCGATCCAGGCGAGCGGGCGGTCGGCGGTGGCGCGCGCTCCCGCGGCCTCCATCGCCGCGGTGACGCGCGCCTGCTGATCGGCGGGGACATATTGCCAGACGATCGAGTGCATCAGCACCCGCGTCGTTCCCGCCGCCTGCGGCCTTGCCAGTTCGGCTTCGACGAAATCGGCGGCGTTGGCGCGGACGAGATCGGGCTTTTCTGCGTGCGCGGCGGCGATCGCGGCTTCCATGCGCGCGAAGCGGACATCATGTTCGGGCCAGATATAGGCTTTGAGGCGCAGCGCCTGCGCGGGATCGGTCAGATCGACGGGGGCGACGTCGCAGCCCTTTAGCCCGGCGAAAGCGACCCTGTGCATCGGCGGATGGTTGCCGCGCCAATCGGGGGCAAAGGCCATCGCGCCGGGCTGCGGTCCGACATGGACGCCGCCGAGGTCATAATGATAGCGGTCGATCATCAGGTTGATCCCCGCGCTCGACCCGATTTCGAGGCAGTCGAAATGCGGGGGGAGCCCCTGCTCGGCGAACCACAGCATCGCCGCAATGAAGTTCGACGAGCGCCCCGCCTCGTTCGTCTGCGGCGGGCCGTCGAGCCAGGGAAGCAGTACCGCCTCGTGCCGCGTCACGACCCCGGCGATGATCGCGGCGTCGTTGATATCCTCGGCATCGGCATAGATGGGGGCGAGTTCGTGCGCGGCCTCGGACAAATGCAGCGCGTGAAAGCCGCCCGCGGCGCGCAGCGGCAGCGCGTCGGCGAGCGGTGGGCCCGGCCAATCGGCGATGCGGCGCGCAAAGTCGCTGGTGGGGTGCGCCAACAGGCTGGCGATCGCCGCGACGATGCGCGCGGTAACGGGGGCATCGTTGGCGCGGCAATAGGCAACCTGGTTGGCAAAGGCGGTGCGCACCGCGGCGCGCCCGGTTTTCGCCATGTCGACAAAGTCATAGCGCTCGCTCATTGCCCTTTTTCCCTTCGCCGCCTATGTGCGCGACGCTTATGCCCGAACCGATCATCTTTGCCATCCCCAAGGGACGCATCCTCGACGAGGCGCTGCCGCTGCTCGCGCGCGTCGGGATCGAGCCGGCGGCGGATTTCTTCGACAAGAAGAGCCGCGCGCTAGTGTTCGGGACGAACCAGCCGCACATCTCGCTGATCCGCGTGCGCGCGTTCGACGTCGCGACCTTTGTGGCGCATGGCGCGGCGCAGCTCGGCATCGTCGGGTCCGACGTCGTCGACGAGTTCGATTATTCGGAGCTTTATGCTCCCGTCGACCTGGGCATCGGCCATTGCCGCCTGTCGCTCGCGGGGCCGGAGGTCAGCGCGCCGCCGGGTCTGGGCGAAAGCCACATTCGCGTCGCGACCAAATATCCCGCGACGACGCGCCGCTGGTTCGCGGCGCAGGGCATCCAGGCCGAGTGCATCAAGCTGAATGGCGCGATGGAGATTGCGCCGAAGCTGGGGCTCGCCTCGCACATTGTCGACCTGGTTTCGACGGGGCGCACGCTGGTTGAAAATGCGCTGGCCGAGCAGAAGATCATCAGCGAAGTATCCGCGCGGCTGATCGTCAATCGCGCCGCGTTCAAGCTCAATTCGGCCGAGGTTCCGGCGCTCGTCGAACGCTTCCGTCAGGCGGTGGGCGATGCGGCGGCTTGACGCCTCCGACCGCGGCTTTGCGGCCGCGTTCGACGCGCTGGTCAATGACCGGCGCGAGAGCGCGTCCGACGTGTCGGCCGATGTCGCGGCGATCATCGCGCGCGTGAAGGCCGAGGGCGACGCCGCGCTCGCCGACTATACCGCGACGTTCGACCGTTTCGACCTCGACACGCGCGGGTGGAGCATTTCGAAGGAGGACTGTGCCGCCGCCTATGCGGCGCTGGCGCCCGAGTTGCGCGATGCGCTGAACCTCGCTGCGACACGTATCCGCGCCTATCACGCTGCGCAATTGCCCGAGGATCGCGACTATCGCGATGCAACGGGCGCGCGGCTTGGCGCGCGTTGGAACGCGGTCGATGCCGCGGGGGTCTATGTGCCCGGCGGACGCGCCGCCTATCCCTCGTCGGTGCTGATGAACATCCTGCCCGCGAAGGTCGCGGGGGTCGCGCGCATCGTGATGGTGACGCCGACGCCCGATGGTCAGGTCAACCCGGTCGTGATGGCCGCGGCGCATATCGGCGGCGTCGATGAAATCTGGCGCGTCGGTGGCGCGCAGGCGATCGCGGCGCTCGCCCACGGCACGACCCGCATTGCGCCGGTCGATGTCGTGACCGGCCCCGGCAATGCCTGGGTCGCCGAGGCGAAGCGCCAGCTTTACGGCGTGGTCGGCATCGACATGGTCGCGGGGCCGAGCGAGATCGTCGTCGTGGCCGACAACCAGAATGCGCCGCATGTCATTGCCGCCGACCTTCTGAGCCAGGCCGAGCATGACCCGACGAGCCAGTCGATCCTGTTCACCGACGATGCGGGCTTTGCCGATGCGGTTGCGGCGGCGGTTGCGCAGGTCATTCCGACGCTGAGCACCGCGGCGACGATGCGGGCGAGCTGGGCCGATAATGGCGCGGTGATCGTCGTGCCGAGCCTGGCCGACGCGATCCCGCTGTGCGACCGGCTGGCGCCTGAGCATCTCGAACTCGCGGTCGATGCGGCCGAGGCCGATGCGTTGTTTGCGCGGGTGCGGCACGCCGGATCGGTGTTTCTCGGCCGCCAGACGCCCGAAGCGATCGGCGATTATGTCGCCGGCCCGAACCATGTCCTTCCCACCGGACGCCGCGCGCGCTTTTCGAGCGGGCTGTCGGTCACCGACTTCATGAAGCGCACCAGCTTTTTGGCACTCGACGAGGCGAGCCTTGCCGCCATCGGTCCGGCCGCAGTCGCGCTTGCCGGTGCCGAGGGGCTTCCCGCCCATGCGCTCAGCGTCCAGAACAGATTGAAAAAGAGCCGCCATTGAACCCCAAAGTTCGTCATTCGGGCGAAGGCCGGAATCTCGACCTCGCGTAATGATGCGCCGATGAGATCCCGGCCTTCGCCGGGATGACGAGTTGAGTTAGAAGCGAATTTATGAACAAACGTACCCAGGCCCGCTCCGCCGCCCGGCTTGCCGCCGTGCAGGCGCTCTATCAGCACGAGATGGAGGCGACGCCGGTCGCCCAGCTGATCCACGAATTTCACCAGCACCGGATCGGCGCGATCATCGAGGACGCCGAATATGCCGAGGCCGACGTTCCCTTCTTTGACGACATCGTAAAGGGCGTGCTGGCGCGCGCGGACGAGATCGACGCGGCGATCGTCGCGCGGCTTGCGAGCGGCTGGACAATGGAGCGGCTCGACCGCACGATGAAGGCGATCCTGCGCGCGGGCACCTATGAACTGATCGCGCGCGGCGACGTGCCGGTCGGCGCGGTGGTCAGCGAATATGTCGATGTCGCGAAGGCGTTTTTCGACGGCCGCGAGGCCGGGTTTGCCAACGGGCTGCTCGACGCGATCGGCAAGGGTGTCAGGCGCTAGCGGCGTTTACTCGCGCCACGGCATCGATCGTCCGTGCGACATCCTCCGCGCCGGTGCGCCAGTTGACGACGCTGATCCGCATCGCCCGGCGCCCGTACCAACTTGTACCGCTGAAAAAAGCAGTTCCCTCGGCGTTGATCGCGGCGATGATCCGGTCGGTCCAGGCGTCCTGTGCAGCTGCATCGGCACCAGCTTCGGGGTGGCGAAAGCGAACCAGCCCCTGATTGAGGCGCGGCCGGGCGACCAGCTCGGCGCCCGGAAGCGCCGCGATTCCGTCGGTCAGCGCGCGGGCGTGGTCGCAGCAGCGCTCGACCAGCGCGGCGACGCCGTCGCGGCCCAGCTCGCGAAGCGCCGCATAGACCGGGAAGCCCCGTGCACGGCGCGTCCAGTCGGGGGTCCAGTCGATCTGGTCGCGAACCGTGGCGTCGGGGGCCAGATAGGCGGCGCCGATCGCCATCGCCGCGCGATGCGCGTCCCGATCGGCGACGATCGCGACCCCGATGTCTTTTGGCGTGTTCAACCATTTGTGCGCATCGGTCGCCCATGAGTCGGCGAGTTCGACGCCGGCCGCGAGATGCGCAAAGCGCGGACTGGTTCGCGCCCACAGGCCGAAGGCGCCGTCGACATGGACCCATGCGCCCGCCTTTCGCGCGAGCGGGATCAGCGCCGCGAACGGGTCGAACGCACCGACGTTGAGGTCGGCGGCGTCGAGTATGACGATCGTCGGCTGGTCCGATGATCCGAGCGCGGCGGCAAGACCGTCCGGCTCCATTGCCGCATCGCCGCCGCTTGTGACGGCTATGATGCTGGCGGTGCCCAGTCCGAGGAAGCGCGCGGCGCGCTCGATCGAGCCGTGGCGATGTTCGGTCACGAGCAGCCTGATCGGCGGTGCGCCCGCCAGTCCGTCGCGCTCGACGTCCCAGCCGCGCGCGCTCAGCAGTGCATTGCGTGCGGCGGCGAGGCAGGTGAAATGCGCCATCTGGCACCCGGTGGTGAAAGCGAAGGATGCGCTGGCGGGAAGGCCGAGCAGATCCTTGATCCAGGCCCCCGCGACCTCTTCGACGGCCGCCGCGGCCGGGCCGCACGCGGTGAGCGCGGCATTATTGTCCCATGTAGAAACGAGCCAGTCGGCGGCCAGTGCCGATGGCAGGGCGCCCCCGATCACCCACGCAAAAAACCGCCCGCCGGCGCTTCCGAGATGGCCGCCCTGCGTCGCGGCGACAAGGTCGTCGATCACCTGCGCCGCATCGGTGCCTTCGGCGCCCAGCGCGACATTCAGCCGGTCGCGAAGGTCCCCCGCTGCTACGCTCGCGGCAACCGGGCGCGTGTCCAGCCCCGAAAGATAGTCGGACGCATGAGCGAAGGCTCGTTGCAATGCTGCGACCGTTTGTTCCATGCTGCGACGCTAAAACAAGCGGTCGGCATCGAATATCCGCTTCTTGCGTTCAAAGTCCGGCTATGTCGACGGTTCGATTCGGGCGTGGAGCTTTGTCGCCTGCCCCCATGCGAAGCGCGGCAGTCGACCGGAGGGTTCATGACCGAAGCCGATTTCATTGTCCGTCTGCGCGCCATCGCGACCGATGCTGCCGCGCGCGGGCTCGCCGACGATGCGGCGGTATGGGAGGGGCTGGTGCTCACCCACGACATGATCGTCGAGGGCGTGCATTTCCTCCCCGACGACCGGCCGCAGGATGTCGCCTGGAAACTCGTCGCGGTGAACCTGTCCGATCTGGCGGCGAAGGGCGCGGCCCCGGTGGGGGTGCTCGTCGGCTACAGCCTGGGCGAGGCGGAATGGGACGCGGCCTTTGTCGAGGGACTCGACGTGGCCTTGCGCCGGTTCGGCACCATCCTGCTTGGCGGCGATACGGTGCGCGCGCCTGCGGGGGCGCCGCGCAGCTTCGGCCTCACGGCGATCGGGCGGGCGCCCAAGGGCGGGGCGCCGACGCGCGGCGGGGCGCGGCCCGGCGACCAGATCTGGGTCACCGGGACGATCGGCAATGCCGGGCTGGGCCTGGCGATGCGGCTGGGGCAGGTCGAGCCGAACGAGACCTGCCTTGCCGCCTATAGCCGGCCGCAGCCGCAGCTGACCTTCGGGCAGGCGATGGCGCCGCATGTCCACGCGATGATGGACGTATCCGACGGCCTGCTGATCGACGCGCAGCGCATGGCGGCGGCGAGCGGGTGCGAGCTGGGGATCATGCTCGAGGCCATCCCGTTGTCGGCGGCGCTGCTCGCGGTGCGGCCCGATGTGCTCGATACGCGGCTGGCCGCGGCGACGGCGGGCGACGATTATCAGCTGCTGTTCGCCGCCGACCCCGCCGCCGCGGGCGCGATCCGCGAAATTGCGGCCGGGCTGAATGTCGCGGTCACGGCGATCGGCCACGCGGGGGTGGGCGAAGGGATCGTGCTGACGCACCGCGCGCAGCGCGTCGCGGTGCCCGAACGGCCGGGATTCATGCACTGACGGCAAGCCTCCGAGGTGATGGCGATTGCGGGCTTGCCCTTGGCTTTCTTTCTTCCCATAACCCGCCGGTCTAATTTGGGGCGGTCGCATCAGGGGAAGAGCGAACCGGCATCAATAAGTCGGACGTGCTCGACTGTTACTCCCATGCGTCGCCCTTCTCATGGGGAAGGAAGCAACACGCATGAATCCGGTTTTGATCGCGATAGCGTGCGGCCTTTTGGCCGTGCTCTATGGATTCATTACCTCGCGGCAGGTGCTCAGCGCATCCGCAGGTAATGAAAAAATGCAGGAAATCGCCGCCGCCATTCAGGAAGGCGCCAAGGCCTATCTGGGCCGCCAATATCGCACCATCGCCATCGTCGGCGTCGTCGTCGCCATCCTGGTCGGCTTGTTCCTTGGCCCGATTTCGGCCACGGGTTTTGTGATTGGCGCCGTGCTGTCGGGCGTTGCCGGCTTTGTCGGCATGAACATTTCGGTCAAGGCCAATGTCCGCACCGCGGCGGCGGCGCAGACCGGATTGCAGGCGGGTCTGACCATGGCGTTCCGCGCCGGCGCGATCACCGGGATGCTGGTGGCGGGCCTTGCGCTGCTCGCGATCTCGGTCTTCTTCTGGTATCTGACCGGACCCGGCGGCTTTACCGTCGGCGGCGACGATCGGACTGTCGTTGACTCGCTCGTCGCGCTGGCCTTTGGCGCGTCGCTGATCTCGATCTTCGCGCGCCTCGGCGGCGGGATCTTCACCAAGGCGGCCGACGTCGGCGCCGACCTGGTGGGCAAGGTCGAGGCCGGAATTCCCGAAGACGATCCGCGCAACCCCGCAGTGATCGCCGATAATGTCGGCGACAATGTCGGCGACTGCGCCGGCATGGCCGCCGACCTTTTCGAAACCTATGTCGTTACCGTCGGCGCCACGATGGTGCTGATGGCGCTGCTGCTGAAGGGTGCGGGCGATATGCTCGTGCCGTTGATGAGCCTGCCGCTGCTGATGGGCGGCGTCTGCATCATCACCTCGATCATCGGCACTTACTTTGTCCGCCTTGGCAGCGGGACCAACGTCATGGGGGCGATGTACAAGGGCTTCCTGGTCACGGCGGTCCTGTCGGTCCCGGCGATCTGGTTCTCGACCAGCTATATCCTGAAGGGCGACATGACGACCGATGTGGTCGGTACGACCTTCAACGGCATGGACCTGTTCTATTGCTCGCTGCTTGGTCTGGTCATCACCGGGCTGATCATCTGGATCACCGAATATTACACCGGGACCAATTATCGCCCGGTGCGGTCGATCGCGAAAGCATCGGAAACCGGCCATGGCACCAACGTCATTCAGGGGCTGGCGATCAGCCTTGAATCGACCGCGCTGCCGACGCTGGTCATCTGCGCGGGCATCATCATTGCCTATATCCTGGCTGGCATCATCGGCATCGCCTTTGCCGCCACCGCCATGCTGGCGCTGGCCGGCATGGTCGTCGCGCTCGACGCTTATGGGCCAGTCACCGACAATGCTGGTGGCATTGCCGAAATGGCGGGACTCGATGAGTCGGTGCGCGAAAAGACCGACTTGCTCGACGCCGTGGGCAACACGACCAAGGCGGTGACCAAGGGTTATGCGATCGGTTCGGCGGGTCTCGCGGCGCTGGTGCTGTTCGGCACCTACACCGCCGACATCACCGAATATTCGGCGAAGCTCGGGCTGACCGAACCGCTGACCTTCTCGCTGTCGTCACCCTATGTCATCGTCGGGCTGCTGCTCGGCGCGCTCCTGCCGTACCTCTTCGGTGCGATGGGTATGACCGCGGTCGGCCGCGCAGCGGGTGAAGTGGTCAAGGATGTTCGCGACCAGTTCAAGAACAACCCCGGCATCATGACCTATGAGAGCAAGCCCGACTATGCGCGCACGGTCGACCTGGTGACCAAGGCGGCGATCAAGGAAATGATCATTCCGTCGCTGCTGCCGGTGCTGGCGCCGATCGTTGTCTATTTCGTCATCCTGGCGGTGGCGGGGCAGGTCGCGGCGCTCGAAGCGCTCGGCGCGCTTCTGCTCGGCGTGATCGTCGGCGGGCTGTTCGTCGCGATTTCGATGACCTCGGGCGGCGGCGCGTGGGATAACGCCAAGAAATATATCGAGGACGGCAATCATGGCGGCAAGGGCAGCGAGGCCCACAAGGCGGCGGTCACCGGCGATACCGTTGGCGATCCGTACAAGGATACCGCGGGTCCGGCAGTCAACCCGATGATCAAGATCACCAACATCGTGGCGATCCTGCTCCTCGCGGCGCTGGCGCACGGCGCAGCCTGAGCTGCGCCGCCCCTCACGGGCAATGAAAGGCCCCGCCGGAGCGATCCGGCGGGGCCTTTTGTTTGTCCGGGCGGGTTTGCAGATTGCGTGGCCGCCGCCGCCGCTCTAACCTTTGCCGCGACTTATCAGGTGGAGGATGGCGAGTGAACGAAGGCAGCGCGGCGAGCGAAATCTATATCGGCCTGGGCGGCGGCGGGGCGCCCGAGGGGCCGCGGCAGTCGCTGGTGCTGAAGCGCGCAAACCGCCACGGGCTGATCGCCGGGGCGACGGGCACGGGCAAGACGGTGACGTTGCAGGGGCTGGCCGAAGGTTTTTCGGCGGTGGGCGTGCCCGTCTTTGTCGCCGATGTGAAGGGCGACCTTGCCGGCATGGCGATGGCGGGCAGCCCGACCGCCAAGGTGCATGAGCCCTTTTCGAAGCGCGCGGCCGAAATCGGCGACACCGACTGGGCCTATCGCGACAATCCGGTGATATTCTGGGACCTGTTCGGCGAACAGGGGCATCCGGTGCGCACGACGATCTCCGAAATGGGGCCGCTGTTGCTCGCGCGGCTGATGGGGCTCAATGAGACGCAGGAAGGGGTGCTCGCGATTGCCTTCAGGGTTGCTGACGAACAGAATATGCTGCTGCTCGACCTGGGCGATTTGCAGGCGATGCTCGTCTGGTGCGCCGAAAATGCCGACGAGCTGACCGCCAAATATGGCAATGTCACCAAGGCGAGCGTCGGGGCGATCCAGCGGCAGTTGCTGACGCTCGAAAGCCAGGGCGGCGATCATTTCTTCGGCGAACCGGCGCTCGATATTCAGGACATGATCCGCACCGACGAGAATGGCCGCGGCTATGTCAACATCCTCGCCGCCGACAAGCTGATGGCGAGCCCCAAGCTTTATGCGACCTTCCTGCTGTGGCTTTTGAGCGAGATGTTCGAGACGCTGCCCGAGGTCGGCGATCCCGACAAGCCGAAGCTCGTTTTCTTCTTCGACGAGGCGCACCTGCTGTTCGACGATGCGCCGCCGGCGCTGACCGAAAAGATCGAACAGGTCGTGCGCCTGATCCGCTCGAAAGGCGTTGGCGTCTATTTCGTGACGCAGAACCCGATCGACATTCCCGAGGCGGTCGCGGGCCAGCTGGGCAATCGCGTCCAGCACGCGCTGCGCGCCTTTACCCCGCGCGACCAGAAGGCGGTGAAGGCCGCGGCCGATACTTTCCGACCCAATCCGAAGATCGACGTCGGCCGCGAGATTACCGAGCTGCGCGTCGGTGAGGCGCTGGTCTCGCTGCTGATGCCCGACGGTGCGCCGTCGCCGGTCGAACGCACGCTCGTCAAGCCGCCTTGCTCGCGCGCGGGGCCGCTCGATGCCAAGGAACGCGCGATCATCCGGTCGATCTCTCCCGTTGACGGCAAATATGACACGGCCGTCGACCGCGAAAGCGCCGAGGAGCTGCTCGCCGCCAAGGCCGAACAGGCGCAGGCCGCCGCGATCGAAGCGAAGGCGCAGGAAGAGGCCGACAAGGCGGCGGCGATCGCCGCGAAGGAAGAGGCGAAGCGCAAGGCGGCCGAGGAGCGCGAGCGCATCCGGCTGGAAAAGGCGGCGGCGCGCGAAGCGGCAAAACCGAGCATGGCGGAAAAGATGGTGCAGTCGGCGGCGCGCTCGGCGGCGACGAGCCTTGGCCGCCAGGTCGCGGGCAAGTTTGGCGGCCAGTTGATGCGCGGGATTCTGGGCAGCCTGTTCAAATAGGCGGGCCGTCGCGGAGGCCCGCCGCCATCTTTGCAGTCGACTCCGCGCGCGAATCGCGGCAGCTTGGGTTGCATGACAAAACCTATATTTCCTGGAGAGGTAGCCGCCGCGGTCGTCAATCCCGCCGCCTATGGGGCGTGGGAGCCGCTTCACGAACAGCTTGCCTGGGCGCGGGCGAATATGCCGCTGGGCGTCGCGGAGAATCCGAACCACGATCCCTTCTGGCTCGTGACGCGCCACGCCGACATCCTGGCGATCAGCCGCGATCCGCAGCGCTTTGCCAACGGCATCCGGCCGACGGTGCTGACCGACCGTGCGGGCGAGGCGCTGGCGCGCGCGGCGACGCCGAATAATGACGGTCATCTGGTCCGCTCGCTCGTCCAGATGGATGCACCCGATCATATGAAATACCGGCTGCTGACGCAGAGCTGGTTCATGCCCAAGAATCTGAAGACGATCGAGGATCGCATCCGGCAGATCGCGCGCGACACGATTGAGCACATGCTGGAAACAGGGGGAACGTGCGATTTCGCGCGCGACGTTGCGGCGCATTATCCGCTGCGCGTCATCATGGACATATTGGGGGTGCCGCCCGAGGACGAACCGCGGATGCTGATGCTGACGCAGCAATTGTTCGGTCCGACCGATCCCGAGCTTAACCGCAGCAGGGAAGCGATCACCAGCTCCGAACAGGCGATCGCGATGCTGCATTATGTCATCGCAGACTTCGAGGCCTATTTCGGCGCGCTGACCGCCGACCGTCGCGCCAATCCGCGCGAGGATATTGCGACGGTGATCGCCAATGCGATGGTCGGGGGCGAACAGATTCCCGACCGCGAACTCGCCGGCTATTATATGATTATCGCGACCGCGGGGCACGACACGACGAGCGCATCGACCGCGGGAGCGATCATGGAGCTGGCGCGGAACCCGGCGCTGTTCGAGCGGTTCCGCGATGCGGCGAGCGACAAGGCGGGGCTGATCGAGGAGGCGATCCGCTGGACGACGCCGGTGCAGCATTTCATGCGCAGCGCGCGCGAAGATGTCGAGATTGGCGGACAGACGATCCGCGAAGGCGACTGGCTGATGCTGAACTATGTTTCCGCGAACCGCGACGAGGCAGTGTTCGGCGATGCCTTCGTTTTCGATCCCGACCGCGAAAAGAACCAGCAAATCGCCTTTGGTTTTGGCGCGCATGTCTGCCTGGGGCAGCATCTGGCCCGGTTGGAGATGCGCATCTTGATGGAGGAACTGCTGCCGCGGCTGACCAGCCTGGAGCTGGCGGGCGAGCCCGCGCGCGTTGAATCGGTGTTCGTCGGCGGGCTGAAGCGGTTGCCGATCCGGTTTACGGCGGCGTAGCGGCGGTTCAGAGGGGCTCGGTCGAATAGCTCCAATCCAGCAAATTCCCGTTCGCATCGAGCGAAGTCGAGATGCCTCTCAACCTTGCTCTAGCCTGAGGAGTGTCTCGACTTCGCTCGACACGAACGGAGACGGGGCGCGGTCTGACATTCACGCCCACGCTCGCCCTGTTCACGGAATCCGCTTGGTCGGATAGGGGGTGCCGTCCTTGTGGAAATAGCCGTCGGGCGTGAAGATCATGTCGATGTCCGAATAGCCGCCGCCGGTATCATATTTCTTGCCGCCGCCGAGCGCGACGAAGACGCAGTCGGCATCGGATTCGTTGACAAGGTGGTGGCCGTTGGTGCTGCCCTTGGGCCACACCGCGATGTCGCCCGCGCGCATGATGTGCCGGCCGTCATCCTCGACCAGCACCGCCTCGCCCGAAATCATGACCAGCATCTCATCCTCGCCGTCGTGCCAGTGGCGCTGCGACGACCAGGCGCCGGGTTTGAGGACGACATGGCTCGCCGCGAAATCGCTGAGGCCCGTGGGCGGCGCGAGGCGGCGGTACCAGCGGCCCTGCACGGGCGCGTCATAGGGCGCGGGATAGCCGGTGACATTGGTTTGCGGGATGGCGTCGAGATCGAGTTTGGGCATGATGCAGTCCTGCTTTCTGTTCTGCCTTTGTTTCGCATAATCGGTGCGCGATGCAAAGCCTCGACTTCGCGTCATGCGAAGGCGTAAAGGGCGGGTATGACCCACAGCATCGACCCCATCGAGCTAGCCAAGGCGCTGATCGCCGCCCCCTCCGTTACCCCCGCCATGGGCGCGGTGTTCGACGTTCTGGAAGCGGCGCTCGTTCCGCTCGGTTTCACCGTCGAGCGCTTTATCGACGGGATTGAACCCGATGGGCCGGTCGAAAACCTGCTCGCGGTGCGGCGCGGCAGCGGGCCAAAGCATTTTGGCTTTGCCGGGCATCTCGACGTCGTGCCGCCGGGGGTGGGATGGACCGGCGATGCCTTCGCGCCTGAGGTACGCGGCGAGCTGCTCTATGGACGCGGCGCCGTCGACATGAAAGGGGCGATCGCCGCCTTTGTCGCCGCAGCTGCCGCAACGCCGCGAGACGCGGGGACGATCAGCCTGATCATCACCGGCGACGAGGAAGGCCCGGCGATTTTCGGTACCCGCGCGCTGATGGAGCATATGGATGCGCGCGGGGTGAAACCCGACATGATTGTCGTCGGCGAGCCGACATCGGTGAATCGGCTGGGCGACATGGTGAAGATCGGGCGGCGCGGGTCGGTCAATATCTGGATCGACGTGCCGGGGACGCAGGGGCATGTCGCCTATCCGCATCTTGCAGACAATCCGATCCCCAAGCTGGTGAAGATTTTGGCCGCGATCGATGCGGTGGTGCTGGACGAAGGCAGTGACTGGTTCCAGCCGTCGAACATCGAGTTCACCGACATCGAGGTCGGCAATGGCGCGACCAACGTCATTCCCGCCTCGGCGCGCGCGCGGATGTCGGTCCGCTTCAACGACCAGCATCGGGGCGCCGAGTTGGTGGCGATGATCGAGCGCATCGCGCATGAGGTCGAGCCAAATGCGAAAGTGCTGGGCAAGATTTCGGGCGAGGCGTTTCTGACGCCGCCGGGCGAATTGTCCGAACTGGTCGCCGAGGCGATCCATGCCGAGACCGATGTGGTCGCGGAGATGTCGACAACCGGTGGCACGTCGGACGCGCGTTTCCTGCACGCGCTGTGCCCGGTGGTCGAATTCGGGCTGACCAATGCGACGATGCACAAGCTCGACGAGGCGGTGGCGGTGGCGGATCTACACACGCTGACCGCCATTTATCGCGGCGTGTTGATGCGGGCGCTGGTGGGCTGAAATTTGTTTCACGCAAAGGCGCGAAGGCGCGAAGAAGAATAATCTCACACAAAGACACAAAGAGGGCAGGCCGATCAGGCGGCGGAGGCGTGTCGCCGCAGGCGACTTTCCAAAAGGGCGCTTCGCGCGATTTTCACACGACGATGCTGGTATGCGTCACCCTCTTTGTGTCTTTGTGTCTTTGTGTGAAATCCTTTTGTCTTCGCGCCTTCGCGTGAGATCAATCTTCTCTTGAGCGCCGCAGGATCACATAGACCGCGCCCGCGCCGCCGTGGGTGATGTGCGCGGGGCGCAGCGCAACGATCTGGTCGGCGTGGGGCGAAAAGGCGAGCCAGTCGGGGAGTGCGGCGCGGATTGCGCCGCGCGGGCGGGGCATTCCGTGCATCTGGGGCAGGCGGTCGGCGCCGGGACGCAGGCGCCCGGCGACGACGAGCAGCACGCGCGCGCCGCGGAGCAGCGCGCGGCCGATGGCGTCGTCGAGCAGCGCTTGCGCCGAAGCGAGTGTGTGACCGTGCAGGTCGATGCTGATGTCGGGGCGGACGAGCCCCTTGCGCAGTCGGCGGTCCCAATGGCCGTCGAGCGTCGCGGCGCTGTGGGTGCGGCGTGGCGGCGGAAGCGGAGCGGGACCACGCGGCTGCGCGGCGGCGCGCGGCGCGGTGCTGCGCGGCGTGGGCTTGGGCGGGGCGACGGTCGGCGGCGCGGTGGGGGCAAGCGGCGAAGGCGGCTTCGGCAGCGGCGTCACCGTCGCCGCGACCTTCTTCCACAGCGCGCTTTCTTCGGGAGCGAGGCGCCGCGGCATCGCCCGGTCAGCCTTCGGGCAGCAGGCGCGCGATGCTGGCGCGTGGGAGGAGCAGCAACGCAGACCCGCGCGCGGCCATGCCGCCGGCGATCGCGCGCGCCGCTTCGCCCGCGCCCCAGAAGCTGTCGAAGCGGTTGGCGCCCTTGATCGCGCCGCCGGTGTCCTGTGCCACCCAAAGCCCGTTCGGTTCGGCGCGGTCGAGCGAGAGGAAGACGGGGGCGCCGAGCGGCACATATTTGGGATCGGCGGCGACGCTGACGCGGCCCGTCACGGGCAGGCCGAGCGCGCCGAGCGGGCCGGGGCCGGTGAGTTCGCGGAAAAAGACCCAGCTGGGGTTCTCGTTCATCACCGCGGCGCCGCGCACAGGGTCGACGCGCAGATAATCGAGGATGCCCTGCATCGATGCCTGTCCGCGCTGCAATTCGCCGCGGTCGAGCAGCAGCCTGCCGATGCCGACATAGCCGCGGCCGTTCTGCGCGTCATAGCCGATGCGCATGATGCCGCCGTCGGGGAGGCGGAGGCGGCCCGATCCCTGCACCTGGAGGAAGAAAAATTCGGCGGCGTCGGCGGCCCACGCCAGTTCGAGCCCGCGTCCTTCGAGCGCGCCCGATTCGATCGCGGTGCGGTCGTAATAGCGCACGAAATTGGAGCCATCGACGCGGCCGCGGATCTTGCGGCCCTTCAGATCGTCGGCGAACTGGCCGAGATCGACGTCGACCAGATCGGCGGGGCGGCGATAGATGGGGACGTCATAGCCGGGCTGTTTGATGCGCGACGCCGCGATTTCGGGCTCGTAATAGCCGGTGACGAAGGCTGCGCCGGACCCGATCTGCACCGTGCCGAAATAGCGTGCGAAGAAAGCGGCGGCATCGCTGTCGACCCAGCTGGCCGCCGCGGTGCAGCTTTCGGTCCAGTCGGCATTTTGCGTGAGGCCGCTGGCGTCGGCGCGGCGCTGGACCGACGGGCAGCTGATGCGAAAGGCGGTGAGCGCTGCCGCCGCTTGTTTGGCGGTGATGCCCAAGGTGGAAAAGTCGGGGCCGGCTATCACGCCACTGGCGGCCGCAGTGGTCGCGTCGGGGGGAACCGCAGCGGCGGCAAGCGGTGCGCGCGGGGTGGCGGGGATCGGCTGGACCGCCACGCCGGCTCGTTCGGACGGACGCGGAATATAGGGACGCGGTTGGCCCAGCGGCTGCGGCGGCGCGGGCTTCGATAGCGCCGGGCGGGTGTTGGTGTCCGTGTCCGGGATGACGGACGCACAGCCCGACAGGAGCGGGAAGGCAGCGAGCAGCGCGAGTCCGAAAAGACGCGCGCGCGGCGCCCCCGCCATCCGGATCATGGGGTCAGGCCGATTCGGCTTCGTCGAGCAGCCAGTTGGGATCGTTGCTGCCGATCTGGCGGCGGAAGGTCCAGAGATCGTCGGTCGCGGTCGCATCGCTCATCGACCCGGCGATCAGCTTGCCGTCGGCGTCGCGCGTGACCGCGCTGATGTCGGCATGGTAGCGCACGGTGACGCGCGCCTCGTTGCGGCTCATCTCGACCGCGGTGATCTTTGCCGAATCGATGCCGATCAGGCGATTTTCGAGCGTTTCGCCGCGCGCCTCGCGCGCTTCGATCGCTTCGACGAAGGCATCGTAGCTGTCGTCGTCGCAAAGGTCGCGGAGCGTGTCGCGATCGCCCTTCCAATAAGCCTCGAGGATCATGCGATAGGCCGCCTCGGCACCCTCCATGAAGCGGCCCGCGTCGAAACTGCGGTCGCTCGCGAGCAGCTGGCGGAGCCCGGCTTCGGCAGCGGGCTCATAGACAAGGCCCGCTGTATCGGCGGCCGGAGCGGTGAGCGTGGGTGCATCGCCGTCGTCGAGGCGGATCGGCGCGGGTGCGGCGCGGTCGTCGCGGCGCGGCAGCACGGGTTCCTGTTCGTGGCCCGTGCGCTTGCCGAGCACCGAATAGAGCCGCATTCCGAGGAAGGCGGCGATCATGGCGAGCAGGACGATCGAAAAAGCAGTCACGGGCAAGGGTCCAATGCGGGCAATGGCAACATATCCCCCGATACATAGGTGATACACGGCCAAGTTTCAAATGGCCATGGTCGCTGGCGCAGAGCGCGTCAACGATTTCGGCGGTGTAAATTGCCCGCGTGGCGCCCCATTGTGCTTGCCGCCCGCCGCTGCTAAGCGCCGCGGCAACCGTCCGCCGCGGTTCCGACACGGCCCGCGGCGCCGACATATCGTTCATTTTTCCAGCGAAAGCACCCTAATCATGGCCGACGAGACGAGCGCCGACATCAACAACCCCGCCCTGCAACCCAACGGCGAAGACACGAGCCCGGCGATCGGCCTGATTTCGCAATATGTGAAGGATTTGTCGTTCGAAAATCCGAACGCGCCCGCCGTCTATCAGTGGCAGAGCGCGCCGCAGGTCGATGTGCAGTTCAACATCGCTGCCGATAGCGTCGGCGACAATCTGTACGAGGTGCTGCTGAAGATCGACGTGACGTCGAAGACCGACAATGGCACGAGCTTTGTGATCGAACTGAAATATGCAGGCCTGTTCGGCGTGCGCAACGTGCCCGACGACCAGCTCCAGCCCTTTTTCCTGGCCGAAGCGCCGCGCATCCTCTTCCCCTTTGCGCGCCGCGTCGTCGCCGATGCGGTGCAGGATGGCGGTTTCCCGCCGCTGCTCCTCGAACCTATCGACTTCCACAGTCTGTTCATGCAGCAGGTTCAGGCGGCGCAGGGTGAAGGCCAGGGCGAGATCCCGGCACCGGTCGGCGAAGCCTAAGTCGGCCTTGGGGGCGGGCTGACATCATGAGCAGCCTTGTCAAAAGCGTCGGGACGATCGGGGGGCTGACGCTGGTCAGCCGCATCTTCGGCTTTGCGCGCGACATGCTGCTGAGCCGCATATTGGGGGCGGGCGGCGTCGCCGACGCATGGCAGCTGGCTTTTCAGCTGCCCAACATCTTTCGCCGCCTGTTTGCCGAGGGCGCCTTTGCCGCCGCCTTTGTCCCACTGTTCAACCAGCGGATGACGAAGGAGGGCGACGCGGACGAGGCGCGCGCCTTTGCCGAGGCGGTGCTGGCGGTGCTGATCCCGATCCTGATCGTCTTTTCGGCCCTGCTGCTGATCGTCATGCCGTGGGTGATGGGGCTGTTCGCGAGCGACGCTCTGGAGGCCGATGGCGCGCGGTTCGACCTGGCGGTGACGATGGCGCGCATCGCCTTTCCCTATCTGGCGTTCATGAGCGTCGCGACGCTGTTCGCGGCGATCCTCAACAGCCTGTCGCGTTTTGCTGCTGCCGCGGCGGCGCCGATCCTGCTCAACATCTGCCTGATCGCGGCGCTGCTGCTCGGGCTGTTCACTGGCGACGGCAGCGAAGAGGCCAAGGCCGCGACCGGGCTGTATCTGGCGATCGCGGTGTCGCTGTCGGGGCTGTTCCAGCTAGGCTGGCTTTATTATTGGGTGCGGAGATCGGGGTTCCGCCCCGCGCTGCGGCGGCCGCGGCTGACCGCGGGGGTGCGCGAAATGGGCGTGCTGATCCTGCCCGCGGTGTTCGGCGCGGGGGTCTATCAGATCAGCCGCTTCGTCGACCTGTTCTTCATCGCGATGCTGCCCGACAAAAGCATCACCTATCTCGCGATGGCCGACCGGCTCAACCAGTTACCGCTCGGCATCATCGGCATCGCGCTCGGCACCGCGATCCTGCCCGCGCTGTCGCGCTTTGTCGCGCAGGACGATAGCGACGGCGCCTTTCGCCTGCAAAGCAACGCGGTCGAGCTTTCGATGCTGCTGACCGTGCCCGCGGCGGTAGCGCTGTTCGTCGCCGGACCCGCGATCACCAGCGCCTTTTATGTCGGCGGCGCCTATAGCGCGGCCGACGGGCTGGCGACGGGGGCGGTCGTCGGCGGGCTGGTCGTCGGCTTGCCCGCCTATGTGCTGGTCAAGGTGCTCGTCCCCAATTTCTTTGCGCGCAAGGACACGCGCACGCCGGTGTGGACCGCGGCGATATCGCTGCTCATCAACATCGGGCTCAACCTGTTGCTGATCCCGCCGCTCGGTATCGTCGGGCTGGCACTGGCGGGGTCGATCGCCGCTTGGTGCAATGTTGCGATGCTCTATGCGATCCTGCACCGCAAAGGGCTGTTCCATCTGACGGGGCAGGTCGTCGGGCGGATCGCGCGCATCGCGCTTGCCGCGGCGGCGATGGCGGTCGGGCTGTATTTTGTCGTGCCGATGGCGGGCGACGCCTTTATCGGCGGCGTGTTCGAGCGGATCGCCGCGCTCGGCGCCATCGTTGCGGTGGGGGCGGTGATATTCTTTGGTTGCGCCTTGCTTTTCGGCGTGGTCAATCGCGACACCGTCGGCCAGCTGCGCCGACGGCAACTGTAAACAGCAGACGGGATTATCGACATGCGGACGCTATCGGGCATCCAGCCCACCGGAAACTTGCACCTTGGCAATTATCTGGGTGCGATCCGCAACTGGGTGCGGATGCAGGACGAAATGGAGGGTGAAAAGCTCTATTTCCTCGCCGACCTGCACGCGATCACGGTTCATAACGACCCCGCCGAGCTGACCGCGAACACGCGCGAGATGGCGGCGGCGCTGATGGCGGCGGGGATCGACCCCGCAAAGGCGATATTGTTCAATCAGGCGCGCGTTCCTGCGCACGCCGAACTCGCGTGGCTGCTGTTCTGCACGGCGCGCATCGGCTGGCTGAACCGGATGACGCAGTTCAAGGAAAAGTCGGGCAAGAACCGCGAGGGCGCGAGCGTCGGGCTCTTTGCCTATCCGGTGCTGCAGGCCGCCGACGTTCTGCTCTATCAGACGACGCATGTTCCCGTCGGCGACGACCAGAAACAGCATCTGGAGCTGGCGCGCGACATTGCGACGAAGTTCAACCTCGATACGGGGACCGAGACCTTCACATTGCCCGAACCGACGATTCCGGCGGCGGCGGCACGGATCATGAGCCTGCGCGACGGGACGGCGAAAATGTCGAAGTCGGACCCGAGCGACTTGAGCCGCATCAATCTAGTCGATGATCCCGATACGATCATGGCGAAGGTCCGCAAGGCAAAGACCGACCCCGAGCCCTTGCCGTCGGAGGCGGCGGGGCTGGAGGGCCGTGCGGAGGCTAGGAACCTTGTGTCCATCTATGCCGCGATGGCGGACGAGAGCGTCGATCAGGTGCTCGCGCGCTTCGCTGGGCAGGGTTTCGGGGCGTTCAAGCCCGCGCTCGGCGAACTGCTGGTCGAGACGTTGCGACCGATCGCGGCGCGGCTGACCGAGCTGAAGGCGGATCCGGCGGCGATCGACGCAGCGCTGGAATCGGGGGCGGCGCGGGCGTCGGCGCTTGCGAAGCCGACGCTCGATGCCGCTTATGCGGCGCTCGGGCTTTGCCGCTAAACCGCTGGGCGGGCTTGCGGATCGGCGGCAGCGCCCCATATCCTTAGGGAACGAAGGTGCGACGAGCCGGGTTCAACCAAGGTTAAGTCGCGTTGGCATAGTCTATGCTATGAAGGCGCAGATTGAACGCGCACCGAATCATGGAGCCAGAACGATGAGCAAGATGAACTTCCGGCGATGGGGCCTTGCCGCCCTGACGGGCGCGGCGCTCGCGCTGGCGGGCTGCGCCACGCCGTTCAAGGCCGATGTCGCGCGCTTTCAGTCGCAGCTTCCCGCGCCGCAGGGGCAAAGCTTCGTCGTCGAGGCGAGCAATCCCGCGTTGCAGGGCGGTATCGAGTTCGGCCAATATGCCAATATCGTCGCGGGCGAACTGACGCGCTATGGCTATCGCCCGGCGGCAAATGGCGAAAAGGCCGACATGGTTGTCCGGATGGACTACGGCGTCGACAAGGGGCGCGAGCGCGTGGTGTCGAGCCCCGGTTTCGCCGACCCCTGGTATGGCGGCTATTATGGCCGTGGATTCTATCACCCGGTGATCGTCCGCGGTCCGGGCGGGCGCCGCTATGTCTACGGCTATCGCGATCCCTTCCTTTGGGGCGGTTTCGGACCGAGCTGGGGACATAATGATGTTAGCAGCTACACCGTCTATACCAGCGGCCTGACGTTGCAGATCAATCGCGCATCGGACGGTTCGCGCCTGTTCGAAGGGCGGGCCGAGGCGCAGTCGCGCGACAACAATCTTCAGGCGATCGTCCCCAATCTGGTCGAGGCGATGTTTACCGATTTCCCCGGCAATTCGGGTGAGCGGGTGCGTATTACCGTGGCGCCGCCCGAAAAGAGCTGATCGCCAACACATATCTTCAAAGGCCCGCCTTTCCGATGAAGGGCGGGCCTTTTCGTGGTGCAAGATAGATTGGCTGGAAAGCAGGATCATCAATCGTTAAGTGGCGTCCGCTACGGTCGCCAAAAGCGGAAGATACCAGCATTGAAGCCGACTCATCCTTTGCCCGTTCACCACAGCTGGCCGCTTTACGAGCGCGCCCGCTTTTTCGAGCTGGGGCAATTGCATGAGGCGGACACGCTCGACCCGATCCCCGATGTCGTCGATGTCGCCGCGCGCTTTGCTCGGGCGCGCGTCCGCGTCGGCGAATGGGAATGCGACCTGACCGACAACAATCGGCTGCGCTGGTCGGACGAGGTTCACGATATTTTCGGCATCCCGCGCGGCGCAGTCGTTCGCCGCGAAGAGGCGGTGGCGCTTTATGCCGAAGGGTCTCGCGCCGCTATGGAGAAGCTGCGCGCCTATGCGATCCGCCACCAGCGCGGCTTCACGCTCGACGTCGAAATCTGTCCCGCTCGGGCGCCGCGGCGCTGGATGCGGTTGATCGCAGCCCCCGTGTGCGAGGATGATCGGGTGGTCAGGCTGCAAGGACTGAAATTCCTCGTTCCCGGATCGGATGATCGCGAATCCTGAACCAAATGCACGGCCGGGCCTGAGAAACCACCGTTCTGGCAGTATTGCCCGCGCGCTTCGTTGACGCGCGCGCACCTTTTACGCAGTCGAATTTTCGACAGTCGTTGCGGGCGCCGAAGAGCCGGCCGCGGCTGATCTCCCGTCCATTCCGAAGGCTTTTGCCCCGTATATGAAGTTTTTTGACCGCTTTGCGTCGGCCGCGCACAATATGGCCATCGACCTGGGGACCGTGAATACCGTTGTTTATGTGCGGGACCGGGGCATCGTGCTCAATGAGCCGTCGGTGGTCGCGCTCGAGACGCGCGATGGGGTGCGCCGGGTGAAGGTCGTCGGCGATGAAGCCAAGCTGATGATGGGCAAGACCCCCGGCAATATCGAGGCGATCCGTCCCTTGCGCGACGGGGTGATCGCCGACATCGACGTCGCCGAACAGATGCTGAAGCATTTCATGGACAAGGCGCAGGGCGGCGCGAGCCGCTTTGCGCAGCGCGTTCATGTCGTCATCTGCGTGCCGAGCGGGTCGACGATGGTCGAGCGCCGCGCGATCCGCGATGCCGCGAGCAATGCAGGCGCGGCGTCGGTGCAGCTGATCGAGGAGTCGCTGGCCGCCGCGATCGGCGCGGGGTTGCAGGTCGCCGAACCGAGGGGCGCGATGGTCGTCGACATCGGCGGCGGCACGACCGAGGTCGCGGTGCTGTCGCTGAGCGGCATTGCGTATAGCAATTCGGCGCGCGTCGGCGGCGACAAGATGGACGAGATGATTTCGTCGTTCATCCGCCGCAAGCATAATCTGATGATCGGCGAAATGACCGCCGAGCGCGTCAAGCTGACCATCGGCTGCGCGACGCCGCCGGACGGCGACGGCATGGTCATGGGTGTCAAGGGCCGCGACCTGGTGACGGGCCGACCCGCCGAGGTGCAGGTGACCGAGGCCGAAATCGCCGAGGCGCTGGCCGAACCCGTTGGTCAGATCGTAAGCGCGGTGCGCGCCGCGCTGGAACAGACGCCGCCCGAATTGTCGGCCGACATCATCGACGAGGGGATCACCCTGACCGGCGGCGGCGCGCTGCTGCGCCGGATGGACGCGGCCATCGCGCGCGCTACCGGACTGCCGGTGGTGGTCGCCGACGACGCGCTGATCTGTGTCGCGATGGGCGCCGGACGGGCGTTCGAGGATCGCACCTATCACGGGGTGCTGATCGCGGCGTGAGGTTCTGTGGTGGTGACCGGAATGGGCGGGGAGCGGTCAGTCGCTTTCGGTCATGCCGGTCTGAGTGCGCGATCCGATCGGCGCAGGGGCCGCGGAATCCTTTCAAAGTTCAGGAAAGGTCAGCCTTGCGCGGCCGCCGGTTTGGCGCTCCGGTCGGACATGTTGCACCGGGCTGCTGCGCACGCCCACAGGCCGCGCGGCGATTGCTTTCGTCCACATATTGAAAGAGCCGGGATGAAGGCTGGCACAGCTGGGTCGTGTAGGACAGCGTTTTTTTCGTCGGGCGAAGGCGGCTTTGGGGTGGGGAGCAGTCATTCAATTCCGTCATGCTGAACTTGTTTCAGCATCCATGGCCTGATCTCTAATCCCGCGCAGCACTAACGGAAACGGCAGGCCATGGACCCTGAAACAAGTTCAGGGTGACGCGAATTGAGAGGTCCGCTTTCGGTCGTTTGCAGACCTCACGGGCGCACGCGATCAGGCGTAGGCGTCGATCGCTGCGAGGTGGCGCGCCTTTTCCGCATCGCTCAGGAAGGAGCCGGTGAAGCTGTTGCGCGCGAGGGTGACGAGATCGTCCCGCGACAGGTCTAGCGCGTCGGCGACGGCTTGGTAATTGGCATTTACATAGCCGCCGAAATAGCTGGGGTCGTCGCTGTTGACGGTGGCCTTAAGGCCCGCGTCGAGCATGGTTTTCAGCGGATGATCCACGACGTCGTCGACGACGCATAGCTTGAGGTTCGAGAGCGGGCAGACGGTGAGCGTCATGCCCGAAGTCGCGAGGCGGGCGACGAGGGCGGGGTCTTCGAGGCTGCGATTGCCGTGGTCAATGCGGTCGACTTTAAGCAGGTCGAGCGCTTCGCGGACATATTCGGGCGGGCCTTCTTCGCCCGCATGGGCGACGAGTTTCAATCCCAAGGCGCGGGCGCGCGCGAACACGCGCTCGAACTTGGCGGGCGGGTGGCCGAGTTCGGACGAGTCGAGACCGACGCCGGCGATGCAACCCAAGAAGGGCAGCGCTTCGTCGAGCGTCGCCTCGGCCTCGGCTTCGCTGAGGTGGCGGAGGAAGCAGAGGATGAGCTTGGAGGTCATCGCGTACCGCGCCTCCGCGTCGTCCAGCGCGCGGGTGATGCCGGTGATGACGGTTTCAAAAGCGACGCCGCGCGCCGTATGGCCCTGCGGGTCGAAGAAAATTTCGATGTGGCGGACGTTGTCGGCGTTTGCGCGCATGCAATAGGCGGCGGTGAGGTCGTAAAAATCCTGCTCGGTGTGGAGGACGCCCATGCCCTGATAATAGATGTCGAGGAAGTCCTGAAGGTTCGAGAAGGCATAGGCGGCGCGCACATCCTCGACGCTCGCGAAGGGGATGGCGACCTGGTTGCGTTGGGCAAGTTCGAACATCAGCTCGGGCTCGAGCGAGCCTTCGATGTGGAGGTGCAGTTCGGCCTTGGGCAGACCGGCGATGAAGGCGGCGCGCTCTTCGCGCGAGGTGAAGCCGTCAGGCATTTGGCGCGTCCGCTTCGCCGAGGATGATCGCCGCCTCGGGTTTGTGACGGCGGATTTCGTCGACCGTCAGCCCGTCGATTTCGTGCGGGAAGATCAGCCATTGGTCGGTTTCATGGACGAAGAAATCGGGGCGGAGGTCGGTGACGTTGCGGCGCGGCTTGAACCAGACGGTCGCGATGCGGATGTCGCGCGGCATATTGTGGCGGCAGCGCGCCTTCAATTCGGCGAGGAAAGCGCGGATGCTGCGGCCCGAATCGAAGACGTCATCTATGATGAGCAGGCGGTCGTCGGGGTCGAGCGTGTCGATGAGATAGCCGAGCGCGAAGACGCGCACGCGCGTGTCCTGGTCGTCGATGCCGCGGTAGGAGGAGGTGCGGATCGCGATGTGGTCGCAGGCGTGCCCGTGATAGTCGAGCAGTTCCTGCACCGCGATCCCCACCGGCGCGCCGCCGCGCCAGATGCCGACGAGATGCGTCGGTTTGAACCCGCTTTCGATCACCTGCTGGCCGAGCCGCAGCGAATCGGCGAGCAGTTCGTTGGCGCTGATGAAGATCTTGTCGTCGCTCATCGCATCGGGATTAATCCGATGCTGCGGGCCGCGTCCACCCTTTCCGGTATTTTTCGAACCAGGCGAGGATCGCGGCGGCCTTGGCGGCCGATTGCGACGGGCGCGCGGCGATGCTGCCGTGGCTGGCGCCGGGCACCTTGACGAGCGCGGTGGGCACGCCGCGGAGGCGAAGCGCGGTGTAATATTGTTCGGATTCGCTGACCGGGGTGCGGTAATCCTCGCCGCCGACGACGACGAGCGTCGGGGTTTCGACATTGCCGACGAGCGATAGAGGAGAAAGTGACCAGTAGAGTTCTGGTTTTTCCCAGGGTTGGGCGCCCAGCCAATAGGGGCCGAAAAAGGAGGGGCCGTCGGCGGTCAGCGCCTGCGTTTGCCAGTTGATGACGGGTTTCTGCGTCGCCGCGGCCTTGAAACGGTTGGTTTTGCCGACGATCCAGCTGGTGAGCACGCCGCCACCCGACCCGCCGGTGACGAACAAGGCGTCGGGATCGGCGACGCCGAGCGCGATCGCCTGATCGACGATCGAGATGAGGTCGAAATAATCATTGCCCGGATAGGCCTTGTCGATCTGTTGCGCGAAGGCTTCGCCATAGCTGGTCGAGCCGCGCGGGTTCGGCGACAGCACCGCATAGCCTGCGGCGGCATAAAGCTGATTGTCGGTCGAAAAATGCGGGCCATAGGCGGTGAAGGGCCCGCCATGGATTTCGAGGATCAGCGGCACGCGCTGCCCCTCGACATGGCCGGGGGGCAAGGTCAGCCAGCCCTCGATCGGCAGGCCGTCGTGGCTCGACGCCACGGTGATCTTGCGCACCTGCCCCAGCGATTTGACCTCGCGCAAGGAGCGGTTGAGGTCGGTGAGGATGCGCGCCTCGCCGCCGCCGCGCGCGAGCTGTACCTCGGCCGGGCGCGTCGCGGTGCCGCCGGTGAAGGCGATGGCGCCATTGTCCGCAACGGTGAAGCTGCCGCCGGTATAGGGCCGGTCGAGCAAGCCGCCCGACACCCCCGTCACCACGTCGCGCACCGCGCCGTCGAGGGTGATGCGCGCGACCTTCGTCTCGCCATGATCGTCATACTGGACATAGAGGCTGCGGCTGTCGGCGGCCCAATGCACCGCGCCGACGCTGAAGTCCCAGTTTGCGGCGATGCGGCGGCGGCCCGACCCGTCGCGGTTCATCACATAAAGGTCGGTCTGTTCATAGGCGCGCATCGCATCGTCGAAACCGACAAAGGCGATGAGGCGGCCGTCGGGCGACACCAGCGGGGCGGCGTCGGGGCCGTTGCGGTCGGTGAGCGTGGTGATCGCGCCGCTGGCGACGTCGAGCGCGTGAATCTCGCTTTCCAGCGGATCGAGTTCCCACTCGGCCTGGCGGTTCGCGCCGAAATAAAGCGTGCGGCCATCGCGCGACCAGCTCAAGGGGCCGCCGTCGTGATACGGGCCGAAGGTCAGCTGGCGCGGCGCGCCGCCGGTCGCGGGGATGAGGAAGATTTTTTCGAACCCCGGCTCGACATAGCCCTGTCCGTCGGCGCGGTAGGTGAGGAGGGTGCGGATGTCGAGCGGATCGGCCCATTTCGCGCCCTCGGGCTTGTTCGCGGGCGCGCTGCCGAGCTTGGCGCCCGCGTCCTTCACCAGCATCGTATAGGCGATCGAGCGGCCGTCGGGTGCCCAGGTCAGGCTCGACGGGCTGGTCGGCAGGCCGGTCAGCCGTACCGCTTCGCCGCCGTCCATCCAGCGCACCCAAAGCTGCGCGCTGCCGCCCGCGGCCGAGACATAGGCAAGGCGCGCGCCGTCGGGCGACCAGCGCGGCGAAAAGGCCGGGCCGTCCTGCCCCGCGAGCGGCGTTTCGCGCCCCGTCGCGGTGTCGATCAGCCAGATCGTGCTGACCGCGCGGTCGGTCATGATGTCGTTGGCGCGGCGGACATAGGCGATGTGGCGGCCGTCGGGGCTGATCTGCGGATCGGCGGCGATCGCGAGGTCGAAGAGGTCGGCGCCGGTGAAGCGGCGTTCGGGGCCGGTGCGCGCGCTGCCGACCGCGGCGGCGGGCATCGGGGCGGGGGTGGCGGCGGCGGGCGGGGTTTCGGGCGCCTGCTGCGCGGGGGGCTCCTCCTGCTGCGCCCAGAGCGGCTGGGCGGTGAGGGCGAGAATGGTGGCTGAGACCGAGGCCAGTTTGCGCATGAAGTGCTTCCCCATTTTTTCCGAAGTGCAGGGTCTGGACATTCGGGGGCGGGCGGTCAACTACCTGATGGATCAAGGATTTGGAGTCTTTTCGGGTCGAGCGGAATCAAGCCCCTCCCCTTCAGGGGAGGGGTTGGGGTGGGGCCTGTCGGCCTTGAGCTAGGCCGATAGGCCCCACCCCACTACGACTAGGCAGCAAGCTGCCAAGTCTTCGTTGCCCCTCCCCTGAAGGGGAGGGGCTTAAAGGGGAGCGGATGGGGTTATGGACATGGATTTTTCGCGGCTTCAGGCGTCGAGCAAGATCGGTGGCGATTGGGTCTATCCGCAACCCGCGTGCCTCAATTTCGGGTGGCTGGAGGTCGACCGCGATCCCGCGCACCGCATTTACTGGGAGGAATATGGCAATCCCGCGGGCGAGCCGGTGATGTTTCTGCACGGCGGCCCCGGCGGCGCGTGCGCACCGGTGATGGCGCGATTTTTCGATCCGAGAAGCACCGGATACCGCTGTCGAAAATGAGGCAGGGCTATTCCTGGGCATGTCGATTGTCGATGCCACAAAGAAGCTTCTATCGATTCGAAAGCGAGCGATGGGCAATCCCGAGATTGCGCGAGAATTGAAAGCTGGCGGCTTGGCAATGAGTTCCGTTGATCCCGTAAACACTATTGGCTCCGTGTTGACCCGCCGCTTCAATCAAGTTGGCGACGTGGTAAAAATCTCTCGCGGGACTTGGGGCCTTAAGGAGTGGTATCCAAACCGCACTTTTAAGCCCTCTGGCAAGCCAGCGCCAGCATCTGAACCTACTGACGATGATGACGAAAATTCTCCGCTGGCACCGAACCCGCCTTTAACGGACGCAATGATTGACGATTTGATCGGCGGGGGGCCATCCGATGGGCGATAAGAAGCAACTCGATAAGTTCAAGGAAGCCGCGCGCGACCTTGAAGCTGATGACGATCCCAAGCACTTCGCCGAGCGCCTAGGGAAGCTGGTGAAGCATAGGCCTGTAGAGAAAAAGGACGCGCAAAAAGCGAAACCCCCGGAGGGCCGTTAGGCTGTCCGGGGGCTCTATCAGTCCGAAGCCGTTTGAGTCAGTGACAACTTCGGTTCACCAGTTGGTTGTAGGTGTATGACGCAAAAACATCAAGAGCCTCTTAATGAGGCCGACATTGAAGCCATATACAACACCGTATCACCAGAACGCATGGGAACGTATCTGGTTGCCAGCGGCCAAGATCGCCAACGCGCTGCACGAATGTATCTTTGGAATGCGTAAATCGGTGAGGCTTTCCACGTTATCATTCAGGGCGTCGAGGTTGCACTGCGCAATGCCGTCAATCGCGCCTTGGTTCAAGAATTTGGCGTTGAATGGTGGGTCGATCTAAATTTCCTATCACTCGTCGATCATGATCGACGAGCCGATCTAGACATAGTGTTGCGGCGGATTCGCAATCGTGGCCTGCCAGAAATCAACGGACAAGTTGTGGCGGGCCTCTCGTTCGGTTTCTGGGTCGGGATACTTCAACCGCGCTACAACGTGAATCTTTGGAGCAAGCATCTTCGCGTCGCGTTTCCCAATCTGCCTCAGAATCGCTCGCGCAAGTCCCTCGCCAAGGCGGCTAGCGACATAGCATTTTTGCGAAATCGAATATCGCATCACGAACCCCTGCTAAGGCGCAGCCATTCCAATGATTATAAATTGGTGATCGAAACGCTAGAATGGCTGTGCCCGTCCAAGCACGGATGGCTTCGTCCGCATTGCCGCGTCCCGGAACTAATGCGTCAAAAACCATAGGTCGTAAAATAGGACGCGCAGCCTCTTTCCTACATTCCCCCGGCCTGTCACACCGACCGGATGAACCACGAACCAAACTGGAAAGATCGCGCGGAAGCGGCGAATTACTGGCTGCTAACCGCTATTGTCGCTGGCGCCTTCGTTGCGGGGCTGATTTCCGCCGTTCGTTATCTCATCGGCTGAACGGTGGGTTTGCAAACTACATAAACGCCCTGATGGTGCGTCGGCTAGTCGCCGGGCATCGTGTTGGTCGATTTATAATCCTTGAATTTCTCGGTGAAATTCTCGTGATAATCCTCGACCTGCCAGTCGGCATCTTCGGTCGCGACCTTTTCGGAATCGCCGGCGGCGCGGCCGAGCGCGATCACCGCCTTGCGAAAGGCGTCGCGTTCACTCGTGCAGTTCGCCTTGAGCGTCATCACATATTCGGCCTCTTCGACCTTGGCTTCGAGCGACTTTTTCATGTCGTCGCGAAGGCATTTGGCGAAGGCGGCGCGCGTCCGGTCGACTGTCGCCGCGGGCGACTGGACCATCATGGCCAGAACCAGTGTCGTGATCAGCATCCTGCGACTCCCCATTTCCGCATGATTATTTTTCAAGGAGATTAGACGATGACGATCGAAAATGGGAGCGCTTTTCTGCTCAAGGTGGGCGACGGCGGGGCACCCCCGACCTATCAGACCGTGGCAGGGCTGCGCACGACGCAATTGTCGGTGAACGGCGAAGGCGTGAACGTCACCACCAAGGATTCGGGCGGGTGGCGCGAGTTGCTGTCGGGCGCTGGGGTGCGGTCGGTGTCGGTGAGCGCCGCGGGCATCTTTACCGGATCCGATGCCGAAGTGCGGCTGCGCGGTCATGCGCTGTCGGGGACGATCGACGATTATGAGCTGAGTTTCGAGAGCGGCGAGCGGATGCGCGGGCGGTTCCTGGTGACGCGGCTCGACTATGCCGGCGATTATAATGGCGAGCGCAATTACACGCTGAACCTGGAATCGAGCGGCGTGGTGGTGAGCCTGTGAGCGCGTCAGCGAAGATGGGGGCGAACGCGCTGCGCGGCGAGGCGGAGCTGTGCGTCGCGGGGGCGCGGCTGGTGCTGCGCCCGAGCTTTGCGGCGCTGGTCGCGGCCGAGGAGGAGCTGGGGCCGCTGTTCGCGCTGGTCGAGCGCGCGGCCGACGGGCGGCTGGCGCTGGGCGAACTGGCGGCGCTGTTCTGGCACTGCGTCAAGGACCGGCCGGCGGCGCTGACGCGCGAGGATGTGGGCGAGGCGGTGGTGGCGCAGGGGCTGGCGGCGGTGACCCCGGCGCTGCGCGTGCTGTTGGGGCAGATATTGCAGGGGCGATGAGAGCCGACGCTCGGTGGGAAGAAAAAAGAGTCTCACACAAAGACACAAAGGCACAAAGATGTCGTGATCGGCGAGGGGGTATCGGGTCATGTGAGAGTTGCGCCACGGCGGAGCGATGCTGTGGTGGAGGCGGCTTCGCCGCGATTCCTCCTTCTTCGTGCCTTTGTGTCTTTGTGTGAGATTCCTTTGAACCGGTGGTTGAGGGAGCGGAAGACGATGAGTTCGCGAACCGACGCGGCCGGTGAGCAGGCTTTTGGTCCGCGTGCGGCGCGGCTGGTGGGCCTGATGGCGCGCGTCGCGGGGTGGCGGCCCGATGATTTCTGGGCGGCGACGCCCGCCGATGTGCGCGCGGTGCTGGCGGGGTGGGCGGAGGGCGGCGGCGATGCGGGGTTCGGCCGCGCGGCGCTGAGCGCAATGATGGAGCAATTTCCCGATGGATGAGATCGACGAAATGGTCGTCGCGGTGCGCGCCGACACGGGGGCGTTCCGGCGCGATATTGCGGCGCTGCGCGAGGAGATGCGCGGGCCGCTGGTGCAGGGCGCCGAGGAAGCGGGGCGCGCGATCGAGCGGGCACTGTCGCGCGCGATCACCACCGGCAAGCTGGGGTTCGAGGATCTGAAGCGGCTGGCGCTGTCGGTGATGGCCGACATTGCGCGCGCGGCGGTGGCGGGCGGGCTGGGGACGGCGCTGGGCGGTGGCGGTGGCGGCGGCGGGCTGCTGTCGCTGGGGTCGTCGATCGCGATGGCGCTGTTCGGCGCGCCGGGGCGCGCGACGGGCGGGCCGGTGAGCGCGGGGCGCGCCTATCGCGTCGGCGAGCGCGGACCCGAGCTGTTCGTGCCGACCGCGAGCGGGCGGATTGAGGCGGCGGGTGCGCCGGTGCGCAATCTTGTGATCACGGTGAATGTGCAGGGCGCGGCGGGGAGCGATCCGCAGCGGCTGGCGCAGACGGGGCGGCAGCTGGCGCGCGCGGTGCGGCGCGCGGTGGCGGCGGGGGAGGATTAGGAGCGGCGGCATGATCCTATATACAAATATCAAGAGTGATGCGTTCGCTCCCCTCCCGCTTGCGGGAGGGGTTGGGGGTGGGCCAGCGACGTTGCGACTGCCCACCCCGCTGCGACTAGCGAACAAGTTCGCAAGTCTCGCTGCCCCTCCCGCAAGCGGGAGGGGGGGTCTTTTGTGATGGGCTGGGCATTGGTGGCGGCCGAGCCGCATCATCGCAAGGGGTGGATCAAGCGGTTCGACCCGCGCTTCTGGATCGTCGATTTTGCGCGGCCGATGATGGCGAGTGTGACGAGCGCGGCGCCGCGGGCGCTGCGCGTCGAGACGGTTTTTTATCGCAAGCAGGATCTGGCGGGGCTGATCTGGGAGAGCGAGGATCGCTGGGATCACCCGCTGCTCGCCTATGAAATGCGGCGCGATTTTCGGCACACGCAGCTGAAATTTCGGTGGCGGTCGGGCGGGATCAAGCGGCTCGACGCGCTGCACGGGCCGACGCTGACGATCGAGGGGCGCGATGCGGCGGGCAATGCGCGCGCCTAGTATGTGCGGCTGTGGAATTATGCGCAAGGGTCCGCAGAGGATGCGGTCGTAACGCTCGATTTCGACGATCTCGACGACGGCTTTCTGCTGCCCGGCGAGGCCGATCCGGTGTGGGCGGGCGATGTCGACCGGATGTTCATCTCGCTGGTGCCGCCGAGCTATGACGGCGGCGAGGGCGATCTGGGCGCGCCCGCCGAGGGCTGGGCCGAGATGACCGACATTGTTTGTACCGGGTCGGGATCGGTGCTGGCGATCGGCGATGCGGTGCTGCCCGAAACGGCGCTGGGCATGACCAATGGTTATGATGATTGCTATCATCTGACCCCCGCGCGGGTGGTGCGGCAGATTGTCCAGCTCGGTTATCGCGGCGATGTCGTCCATTATGTCGGGATGAGCCATTATATGCGGCTCGAGGCGCTGGGCGGCGGCTTTTACGTCAGCCTGGCGGACGGCGTGCTCAACCGGCCGACCGCCGAATGGCACCGGGCGCTGGCCGACGCGTGCGCCGCGGCGGGGCTGGGGCTGATCTGGTCGTTGTCGTATGAATTGTTCGACGCCTATTGCTGGAACGACTGGAAACAGCGGGGTGCCGACGGCGCGCCGGCGCTGACCGGATGGGTGCCGCCATCGACTTTGCTGTCGCCTGCCAATGCGGCGGCGATGGGATATTTGCAGCTGGTCGCGCGGGCGTTTGTCGCGATCGGGCGCGACGCGGGGCTGTCGCCGAAATTCCAGGTTGGCGAGCCGTGGTGGTGGGTCAATCCGGGCGGCAAGCTGTGCGCCTATGATGCGGCGATCCTGGCGCCCAAGGGGCGCGAGGGCCCGCGGCTCGCCGACCTGAAGGTCCAGGCATCGACCTATGGCCAGCAGATACCGCAATTGTTCGGGACGATGCGCGTCGCAGGCAGTGTGATCTGGGCGACCGACCTGATCGAGCGGCGCGAGAAGCATGGCGGGGGCAAGGGGCAGCCGTCGACCACCGAATATAGCTATTCGGTGTCGCTGGCGATCGCGCTGTCGTCGCGGCCGATCCGCGCGATCCGGCGGATCTGGGCCGACGGCAATCTGCTGCGCGGGTCGAGCGGGACGTTCAACGAGCGTTGCGCCTTTCGCTGGTATGACGGAAGCGAGGATCAGGCGGCCGATCCGTTGATCGCATCGGCGCTGGGGATCGCGTCGGCGAGCGGTTTTCGCGGACTGGCCTATGCCGTCTTCGAGGATCTGGAGATTGGCGGTTTTGGCAACCGCATCCCGTCGCTGACCTTTGAGGTCGAAGCCGATGCGGGGAGTATCGACGCCGGGCTGGTGGGTGCGCGACTGTTGGATGACGCAGCGCTGTGCGACGGCGATTGGGGTTTTTCGGGCTATGCGGCGTCGGGCGACCGCGCGCGCGACGCGCTGGCGCCCTTGTTCGAGGTCGACGGCGTCCGGCTGTGCAGCGGGCCGGGCGGGTGGCGCCTGGCGCCCGCCGCGCTGGCGGGGGACGCCGCGGTGCTTGCCGATTTTCGCGAGGCGCGGCGGGGCGAGACGACCGGCGCCGATACCGAGCGGCGGAGGGCGCCGCTGTCGTCGCTGCCGGGCACGATCAGGCTGCGCCATTATGAGCCGGACCGCGATTATCAGCTGGGTCAGCAAACAAGCCATGTTGCGGGCGCTGGGGTGCGCGAGGAGCGGATCGACCTGCCCGCCGCGCTGCCCGCGGCGTCGGCGCGCGCGCTGGCGGGGCGATTGGCCGGTGGCGCGGCGGACGGGCGCGAAGTCGTGCTTTTGCAGGCAGACCTTGCGGCGGCGGCGTTGACGGTGGGGCAGGTGGTGACGCTGGAGGAGGGCGGCGGCTGGCGGCTGTCCGAACGCACGATCCGCGGGAACGACATCTGGCTGGAATTGAAACGATATCAGCCGCTTCCCGCCGACGAGGTGCCGGCCGATCCGGGCGTTCCGGTCAGTGCGCCCGATTGGCCCGATGCGGCCGGGACCGTTCATGTGCTCGATATGCCCAATCCCGGCAGCCCGGCCGCGTCGGCGCCGCAGATCCTGATTGCGGGCGCGGGAAGCAACGATGGCTGGCGGGGCGCGGATTGCTGGTTCGTTCCGGCGCCCGGCGCCGAGCCCATCGCGATCGGAACGGCGCGCCCGGCGGCGGCGCTGGGGCATTTGACCGCGCCGCTGGCATCGGCAAGCGCGAGCCTATTCGATATGGCGAATGCGGTGCTCGTCGAGCTGGTCAATCCGGCGATGACGCTGGAATCGGTGAGCGATGCCGCGCTGCTGGGCGGGGCGAACCGGGCGATGCTGGGCGGCGAATTGCTGCAATTCGGGCGCGCGGAGATCGTAGCGCCCGGCGTCTGGCGCCTGTCGCGGCTGCTGCGCGGGCGCGCCGGGACCGACGCTGCGACGATTCATGCAGCTGGCGAGGCCATTGTGCTGTTGGACGACCCGGCGGCGTTGATGCTGCCCGAAACGCTTGCCGGCTGGGCCGAAAGTAGCGCTGCGGCGCTGCAATGGGTGCCGCGCGGCGGCACGGCGCTGACCGAGATTGCGGCGCCCGCGGCGGGCCGTGCGCTGCGGCCGCTGGCGCCGGTGCATGGGCGCGTCCGTCCCGACGGCGCGGGGGGAATGGTCGCGACGTGGATCAGGCGCAGCCGCGTCGACGCCGGTTGGCGCGACCATGTCGACCAGCCGTTCGGTGAAAGCCGTGAGGCCTGGCGCGCAATGCTCTCGCCCGCCGTGCCGGGCATCGGGCCGTGGGATATGGCTTCGCCGACGCTGGCGATCGCCGCCGGCGAGCTGGCTGCCCTGCCGCTCGGCTCGGCGCTGGAGATCCGGCAGGTGGGCGATTTTGCGCTGTCGCCGCCGCTGTTCATACCACTGACGTAAAAGGATAAAGTCATGACCGATATGCCCGCAACACCGCGCCTTGGCCTGCCGCTGCTCGCCGTCGCGCAGGCGCAGAAGGAGGTGACGCACAACGAGGCGCTGGTCGTGCTCGACGCGCTGGTCCATGCCGCCGTCGAAGTAGGACCGGTCGCCGCGCCGCCGACAACGCCCGCCGAGGGACAGTGCTGGATTGTCGGTCCCGCGCCGACCGGCGAATGGTCGGGGCAGGACGGAACGATCGCGCTATGGACGGCGGGCGGCTGGCGGTTCCTGGCCCCGCGCGAGGGAATGCAGGTGATCCGGCTGGCCGATCGCGCGCGCATTTGCTATGACGGCGGCGAATGGACCCCGCCCGAGACCATCGCCGCGCCGAGCGGAGGCACGGTGATCGATGTCGAAGCCCGCGCCGCGCTTGCCGCGCTGATCCTGAGCCTCGAAGCGCAGGGCCTTATGATTTCAGGCTGAATTTGCGTTTTTTGAAGCAAAGAGTGCGACTTTTTGGCAACATATTGACGATTTGTTAGCTTGCACGGAACCAAAGCGGCTAGTAGGACGTCTGGCGAGACGTATATCTCAATTTGAAAGGGGAATTATTATGAGGAAGCTTGCCGTCGCTGTGGCGTTGGCCTCCACCACCCTGGCGTCGCCTGCTCTGGCGCGCGACGACTCTTGGTACGTTGGTGTTGGCGCGGGCGTGATGCTCGTTGAAGACATCGATCTCGACATTGGCGCCGTTAATGACGCCGGCACTCTCGATCATCGCTACGGCTATGATTTCGAAGGCACCGTCGGTTACGATTTCGGCGGTTTCCGTGCGGAAGTCGAAGTCGGTTTTCGTGAAGCCGACATCAAGTCGGGCCGTTTTTCGGCTCCCGGCATTCCGGCGCTTCCGGGCGGCACAGGCTCGTTCACGGGCTCGACCGATCTGAACGGCGATTCGAACGCGCTGAGCTTCATGGTCAACGGTCTGCTCGACTTCGGTGACGATGACGGTCTGCAGGGCTTTATCGGCGGTGGCGTCGGTGTTGCCCGTGTTTCGGTCGAACCCGTCTTCGCCGGTCCGTTCCTCGACGATTCGGACACGGGCTTTGCCTGGCAGGCGATTGCGGGCGTCCGCGCTCCGCTCAGCGACAACTGGGACGTGGGCCTGAAGTATCGCTTCTTCAACGCCGACAATCTCGACCTGGTCGACCAGGCCGGCCGCGATGTTTCGACGCGTTTCCGTTCGCACTCGATTCTGGGCACGCTGACGTACAACTTCGGTGGCGCACCGGAGCCGGTGGCACCCCCGCCGCCTCCGCCGCCTCCGCCGCCTCCGCCGCCTCCGCCGCCTCCGCCGCCGCCGCCGGTCGTGGAATGCGCACCTGGGCCGTACATCGTGTATTTCGACTGGGATCAGTCGAACATCACGCCGGAAGCGGCTTCGACGCTCGACAACGCGATCAGCGCCTACAACCGTGGTTGCACGGGTACGCAGGTCATGCTCGCCGGTCACGCCGACCGTTCGGGTTCGGCCACGTACAACGTCGGCCTGTCGGAACGCCGCAACGACGCGGTTCGCAGCTATCTGACCGCTCGCGGTATCTCGGATGGCTCGATCAGCGCGCAGGGCTTCGGCGAAAGCCGTCCGGCCGTTGCGACCGCCGATGGCGTCCGCAACGACCAGAACCGTCGCGTGGAAATCACTTACGGCCCCAACTCGGGCATGTAAGACCGGTTTCCATCCCCGACGGGGACTGGAACGAAAAGAAGGGCGGTACCGAAAGGTGCCGCCCTTTCTTTATGGCTATTGTTCCGTCGCCTTATCGCCGCGTGCGATTGGGCCTTGCCATTATGGGATAATGTTATACCGTTACATAGATGCCATATCATTGGCATCTTTGAACGGGGGGATCGCCCGATCATCGGCCGCGACGCCCCGATCGAACGGGAGAGAGACGATGCGCCGACGCCGCAGCATTTTTCGCACCAGCCCCAATGCCAGCCCGATCATCAACACGACGCCGCTGATCGACGTGATGCTGGTGATGCTCGTCATGTTCATCATCACCGTCCCGCGGCCGACGCACAGCGTCGATGTCGATCTGCCCGGAACCATGCCTGGACGGGCGGAGGTTCACGACAAGAATTATATCAGCATCGACACGGCGAACGTGATCCGCTGGAACGGCGAAGCGGTCGATCTCGCGCAGCTGGGGCAGTTGGTAAAGACGTCCGCGGACCGGGCCGAGCCTGCGACGCTGCTGTTCGAGCCCGATGCGCAGGCGCGCTATCTGCGCGTCGATCAGGCAATCGGCGCGATCCGCCGCAACGGCGGCAAGACGATCGCCTTTCCGGGCATCGACCGGTATCGCGACCTGATCTGACGGCGCCGCCCGCTCAGGCGGCAGGCGCGGTTCCGGGCCGGAGATAGGCCATCATATAGCCGACATAGTCGGGCTTGCCGAGCGGCACGCCCATATGCCGCAGGATCGCATAGGCGGCGACGAGGTGGAAATAAAACTGCGGCTGCGCCCAGTCGCGGACGTAGGTGAGGGCGGTCATGTCGAAGACCATGCCGTTGGGCAGGTCGAAGCTGACCTGCCGCCCGGGATCGCTGTCGAGGGCCGAGCGATCGACCGTGTCCAGCCACGCGAGCGCATCGGCGATCTGCGCCTGGAGGCCCGCAAAATCCGCAACATCCTCAGCAAAGCTCGGCGCCCCCGGCACGCCAAGGCGCGTCGCGGGCTGGACCGCCTGCATACAGGTGAAGCGGATCTGCGCCGAAAGCGGGAACATGTCGGGCGCGAGGCGCGCGACCAGCAGTTGCTGTTCGCCGACGCCATTGTCCGTGCCCCAGGCAAGCGCCTTGTCGAGCTGGGCGGAGAGGGCGTTCAATCCGTTCACATAGGCCGGCACGGTCATGTCGTAGAGCATCGTCGATCCTTTGGGGTTGGGGGAGGCGTTGGATTTAGCGCGGAATCACACCGCGGCGAGCTTGTCCTGAAACTGGAGGCGCGCGAGGCGGGCGTAGAGGCCGTCGGCGGCGACAAGGTCGTCGTGGCGCCCCTCTTCGACGATCCGCCCTTCGTCCATCACGATGATGCGGTCGGCGGCACGGACCGTGGCGAGGCGGTGCGCGATGACGACCGTCGTGCGGTCGTGCATCAACGCGTCGAGCGCGTCCTGCACTAGCTTTTCGGATTCGGCGTCGAGCGCCGAGGTCGCTTCGTCGAGCAGCAGCAGCGGCGCGCGGCGAAGCAGTGCGCGCGCGATCGCGACGCGCTGGCGCTGGCCACCCGACAGGCGCGCGCCGCCCTCGCCCATAAAGGTGTCGAGACCCTCGGGCAGCTTGCGCAGAAACTCCTCGGCATTGGCGGCGCGCGCGGCGGCCCAGAGATCCTCGTCGCTGGCATTCCAGTTGCCGTAGCGCAGATTGTCGCGCGCCGAGGCGGCGAAGATCACCGTTTCCTGCGGCACCATCGCGATCCGCGCGCGGATGTCAGCGGGATCGGCATCGATAAGCGGCACACCGTCGAGCAAAATCTGCCCCGCCTGCGGATCGTAGAAACGTTCGGCGAGCTGGAAAAGCGTCGATTTACCCGCGCCCGAGGGGCCGACGATGGCGATAGTTTCGCGCGGGCGGATCGCGAGGTTGAAATCGTGGAGCGCCGGGGCGTCGGGGCGCGTCGGATAGCGGAACTCGACGGCGCGGAATTCGAGCGTGCCGCGGGGCGGCTCGGGGAACGCGCTCGGACTCGCGGGCGGCGCGATGGTCGCCTCGGCATGCAGCAGCTCGCTGAGGCGCTCGGCGGCGCCCGCGGCGCGGAGAAGGTCGCCATAGACTTCGGTCAGCGCGCCGAAGGCGCCCGCGACAAGGCCGCCGGTGAGCACGAAGGCGGCGATCGTGCCGCCGGTGATCGTGCCTGCTGCCACGCCTTCGGCGCCATACCAAAGCAGGGTGGTGATCGCGCCGAAGAGGAGGCCGATGACCGTGGCGGTAATGATCGCGCGCAGGCGAATGCGGCGCTTGGCGGTGGCGAAATTCGCCTCGACCGCGGTGGCGAAGCGCGCGGCTTCGCGCTCTTCCTGCCCGAACGCCTGGACGATCTTCATCGCGCCCATCTGTTCGGCGGTTGTCGCGCCGATGTCGGCGACGCGATCCTGGCTGGTGCGCGAGACTTTCTGGAGCCGCCGGCCGAGAAGCACGATCGGCAGGATGATGACCGGAATCCCGAGCAAAATGCCCGCGGTGAGCTTGGGCGAGAGGCTGAACAGGTAAAGGATGCCGCCGATTCCCATCACCATATTGCGCAGCGCGACCGACACGGTGGTGCCGACGACCTGTTCGATGATCGCCGTGTCCGCGGTCATGCGCGAGGCGATTTCGGACGGGCGGTTCTCCTCGAAAAAGCCGGGGGCGAGGCGCAGCAGGTTCTGCTGCACCGCCTCGCGGATGTCGGCGACGGTGCGCTCGCCCAGCCAGCTGACGAAATAGAAACGCAGCGCCGTCGCAAAGGCCAGCGCGACGACAATGGCGTAGAACAGCCGGAAATGCGGGGCGACATCGCCGCCGCCGGCGATAAAGCCGCTGTCGATCATCTCCTTGAATTGCCAGGGAATTGCTAGCGTTGCGAGCGCCGCAATCCCCAGCGCTATCGCCGCGATGACGAGTTGCAGCGGGTAGCGGCTGGCATAATGCCACACCATTCGCAGACTGCCGAGTTTGCGGCTGGGTTCGGCTTTCGCAGCGGAACGATCGGATTGGCTGGCCATCCTTGCCGCCCTAGCAGCGGCGCGAAGCGCGCTCAACGTCGCAGAATGGCAGTTTTGCTTCAAAAGCCGTGAAGCACCACGAAATGATGCGTTGCACAATAGGGGCGATGGCCTAGACTGCGCGGCAACGGGGCGCCGCCAGAGCGCCCGACCGGACGCAAGGACATTTCGATCGATGCTGTATCACGCCTTTGACATGCAGAAGAACTGGCTGGCGGGGGCCAGCGCGCTGGCGACCGCGGGGGCGCAGGTGATGCAGCATCCCGCCAATCCGCTCGGCTATTTCAGCGGCAGCCCGATGTTCGCCTCGGCGCTTGAGGTTTTCGCGCACGCCGCGGCGCCGCGCGGCAAGCCGGGGTTCGAGCTATACGAAACGATCGTCGATGGCGAAACAGTGCGCGTGACCGAGGCGGTCGAGGCGCGCAAACCTTTTGGCCAGCTCAAGCATTTCAAGCACAAGGGCACAAAAGGTGCGCCCAAGCTGTTGATCGTCGCGCCGATGTCGGGGCATTATACGACGCTGCTGCGCGGCACGGTCGAGCGGATGCTGCCCGGCCACGACGTATGGATCACCGACTGGCGCGATGCGCGCAACGTCCCGCTGGAAGCGGGCAAGTTCGACCTCGACGATTATATCGATTATCTGGTCGGGTGGCTCGAGCATATCGGGCCGGGCGCGCATATGCTGGCGGTGTGCCAGCCGTCGGTGCCGAGCCTTGCCGCCGCGGCGATCATGGCCGCAAACAAGCACAAGTGCCGCCCCCGGACACTGACGATGATGGGCGGGCCGATCGACACGCGCAAGGCGCCGACCGCGGTCAACGAACATGCGACGACGCGGCCCTATGCCTGGTTCCAGGAAAATGTCATCGCGACCGTGCCCGCTTATTATCCGGGCGCCGGGCGCCGCGTTTATCCGGGCTTTTTGCAGCTCGCCGGATTCATGTCGATGAACCTTGGCAATCATATGATGAGCCATTGGGAGATGTTCAGGCATCTGGTCGACGGCGACGGCGAGAGTGCCGACAAGACCAAGGAATTCTACGACGAATATCGCGCGGTGTGCGACATGACCGCCGAATTTTATTTGCAGACGGTCGATGCCGTGTTCCAGCGCCACCTGCTGCCGAAGGGCGAGTTCGAGCATCGCGGGCAGACGGTCGATGTCGGCGCGATCGAGGATATTGCGATCCTCGCGATCGAGGGCGAGCGCGACGATATTTCGGGGATCGGCCAGACCAAGGCGGCGTTGACGCTGGCGAAAGCGCTGCCCGCCGAGCGGAAGAAATATCTGATGGCCAAGGGCGTCGGACATTACGGTATTTTCAACGGCCGCAAGTGGCGCGAGGAGATTGCGCCGGTGGTCGAGGACTGGATCCGCGCGCACGGCGGTTGACGGCTGATGGGGCGTTCGTCGGGACGCTTGGAGCGGCGTGTCTTAAATCGGCACCACTAAATTGACGCTACTTGATTTCCGTTCGTGTCGAGCGAAGTCGAGACACCCATCGGCATAGCGCAAGGTCGATGGGTGTCTCGACTTCGCTCGACACGAACGGCAGAATGGGTCGGATTTGGAACCTGATGCTTAGCGTTTCCGGCCGAAATGCCCCGGCAGGTTCGTCGCGCGGGTCAGGCCTGGCCGCCAGGTGCCGACTTTCGATGGCGGGATGATCTGGAAATCGAGGCGGCTGTCGGCGGCGACGATCTGATCGTCGTGCGCCGTGCGCAGGCGCATCGTTTCGATCTCGCGGTCGGTCTGGATGCCGAAGCGCGTTCCCGAGACCCAACGCACCGTTCCCAGCATCGGCTCGTGCCCTGGCATGAAAATCGTCATCCGCTCGCCGATCTGCAGCATATGCGGCCCTTGCCCGCCGATTCCGGTGAGCGAGACATTGCGCAGCGTCACGTCGAAACGTCCCAACCGCTGACAGCCGAGCGCCGCCTTGACCAGCCGCGACTGGCGCGGCTGACGCTTCTCCTCTGGGGTCGATGAGGCAGGGGCGGCCTCGGAATTTGGCATGTGCGACTCAATATTTGCCGCCCGATTCCCACCTCGGACGGCTTATCTTCTTGGTCCCGGGGCAATGTCTAAACGGAGAAGGTAAATTTTCATATATCTGCTTGGACAACTCGCCCGATCTATTTGGCTTTTCGCCGCCAGCACGGTCGGTAGCCCGTTGGTTTCAATAGGCGAGCGCACAGCCGTCGGCGCGCATCTCGCTCGCCGCGGCATAGACGCGCGTATCGCCGTCCATGCGATGTTCGACGCATTGATAGCGCCCGAATCCGCCGTCGGGTTCGCCCAGCGTCCAGCCGATGTCGGCGAGCCGCCGCCGGCTCGCTTCGGGCACGCCGCTTTCGAGCCGCAAGAGGCCATTGGGGCCTAGGCCTTGCGCATCCTCGCCCATGGATTCGGACGATCCCTCATGATGCCAGCGCGGCGAATCGCCTGCCGACTGGATTTCCAGCCCATAATCCGCGCGATTGATGACGATCTGCGCCTGGCCTTGGGGCTGCATGTCGCCGCCCATCACGCCGAAGCTCATCCACGGCACATCACCGCGCGCCGCGAAGCCGGGGATGATCGTCTGGAACGGGCGTTTTCCCGGCGCATAGATGTTCGGATGCCCGTCGGCCAAGCTGAACAATTGCCCGCGATCCTGGAACATGAAGCCCAGCCCATCGGCGACCAGCCCCGATCCCATGCCGCGGAAGTTCGACTGGATCATCGACACCATCATCCCGTCCTGGTCGGCGCAGCTGAAATAGGTGGTGTCGCCGCGGCTTGGCGCCTGCCCCGGATGGACGGGAGAAAGCAGGCGGTCGGGACGGATCAGCTTCGCGCGTTCGGCAGCATAATCCTTGGAAATCAGCCATTCGACCGGCACTTTGGCAAAGTGCGGATCGGCGTAGTAGCGCGCGCGATCTTCATAGGCGAGGCGCTTCGCTTCGGCCTGCAAATGGATTGAGAGTGCCGACTGGAACCCGGCGCCCTTCAGGTCGAAATTCTCGAGGATATTGAGCATCTGCAAGGTTGCGATGCCCTGCGTATTCGCGCCGAGCGCATAGACGTCGGTGCCGCGATAGCCGGTCTTGTGCGGCTCGATCCATTCGGACCGGTGCGCGGCCAGATCCTCGTAGCGCAGCCAGCCGCCGATCCGCTTGAAATAGGCGTCGATCGTCCGCGCGATCTCGCCCTCGTAAAAGGCGTCGCGCCCGCCCTCCGCAATCAGGCGGAAGGTGCGCGCGAGGTCGGGGTTGCGGAAAATCTGCCCCGCCGCCGGCCCCTTGCCGTCGTTCAGACCATAGGTCCGCAGCGCATTGTCGACCTCTTCGATCCCGCGGCCCGGCTGGCGGAAGTTCGCGAGGCTGCGGCGCATATAATAAGCGATCAGGTCGGGCACCGGCGCGCCCGCTTCGGCATGGGCGATGACCGGCTCGAACAGCTCCTTCCAGGGCAGCTTGCCGTACCGCTGGTGCATCGTCCACCAGCCGTCGACCGTGCCCGGCACCGACACGCTGATCGCGCCATAGGCGGGCAGTGTGCCGCCCCTGGCGCGCGACCGCACCGTCGCGAGGTCGAGCCCGCGCGGACTTTTCCCCGATCCGGCAAGTCCCGCGAGCTTCTTCGTCTTCGGGTCCCAGATCATCGCATAGACATCGCCGCCGATACCGTTCGCGGTGGGCTCGAGCAGGCCAAGGCACGCATTGATTGCGATCGCGGCATCGACTGCCGACCCGCCGCGCTTCAATATGTCGATCCCCGCCTGCGTTGCGAGCGGGTGCGCGGTGCCCGCCGCGCCGCTGAGGCCATAAGCGGCGGTGCGCGACGCGAAGCTCGCGCCGACCGGGCGGTCGCCGCTTTGCACGTCGGGCCGCACGAAGCGGTCGGCGCCGGCGTCCCAGACCGGCGGGGTCGAAGCGTTCGGCTTGGGCGCGGCGGGCGCGGCTTTGGGCTTCGTGTCCTCTGCGAAGCTCGCCGTCGGCAATAGCGCGGCGGCGGGGACGGCGGCGAGGAGTGTGCGGCGGCGCATGGGTTCAAATCCCCTTGAGAAAGAACCCACTTTTGCGGGATGCGCGCGCGATGGCAAGGTCGGATTCATATCCGTCGATGGCAATATGGCCATCCCGCGCGGAAAAAAAGCCCGCCGCGTGCCGGGGCACGGGCGGGCTGATTTTCAGCCGTTCAAGATGTCAGCGCAGGCCCGAAAATTTGACGCCCTGTACGCGGCCGTAACGGATGTCGCAGGTGAATTTGCCGCGGTCATACGACCCGCCGCGACCCCACCGGCCGCCATAGCCGTCGCGAACGACGACGCGGCCTTTGACCTTGTAACCGTCGCGCTTGCGGTCGATCTTCGTCACCTCGGTGACGTTGGTGCGGCCATAGCGGCGGCTGCCGCGTTCGACGGCGTTGACGCACTGGCTGACCGCGCTGCGGCTGTTGCCATAGCGGTTATAGTCATAGCCATAGCCGTAGCGCGGGTCGTTATAGCGGCCGCGATAGCGATCGTCGTACCGGTCATAGCGATCGTTGCCCGACGACAGGATCGCCGCCAGGCCGCCGAGGACGACGGCACCGGCAATGATCTCGCCCGCGCTGATCCCGTCGCGGTCGTGTCGGTCGCGCGCCATCGCGGGGGTCGCGCTCATCACCATCGCGCCGGCGGTGGCCGCACCAATTGCGGCCCTGGTCAATGTGGCCTTGATAGCCATGGTTCGATCTCCTCAAACTAGCGCAGGCGGCGTGCTGCGGCCTGTTGAAGAGGGTTTACCGAGTCGGCAGTGACGCGGTGCTGAACCCGGCGCTTATCTGACGTTCAGCCTTGGTTTGGCTGGCGTTCATGTTGAGCGGCGAGCACCGGACAGCGAAAGGCCCGCCATCGGATGGATGACGGGCCCTGAACCAGCATAGGTGACCAGACCTTGCGGGTATATCAGCAAACGCAGCGTGGCTTCGGCTTGGGTTTCGGCTTCCACTTTTTCTTGGGCGCGTAGCGTTTGCGCACGGGCACATTTTCATAATAGGTGCGCGTCGTCGTCTCGACCGTTTCGGTGACAAGCGGCGCGCCCTGGATGATCGTGGTGACGACGACACCGGGCGTGTACCAGCCATATCCGTAGCCATAGCCGCCCTGTTGCCAGCTGGTGGCATAGCCGCCGGGATGATAGCCGCCGCGCCAGGCGCCGCGGCTCGCCCACCATTGTTCGCATTTCTTCTTGTCTTCGGCGCTGCCGATCGCGCTGCCCGCCAGCGCGCCAAGCCCGCCGCCGATCAGCGTGCCTTCGGTCCGGTTGCCGCGCCCGGCGATGCGGTTGCCGGCGATGCCCCCCACGACAGCACCGGCAACCGCGCCGCCGACTGTGCCCCCCCGGCCACAGCGGCGTTCCATTTCGGATTCATAACGCGCGTCATATCCGCCCTGATGCCACGAAGAGTTATAGGGCGGCGGCGGATAGGGTGCGCCATGACCCTCGACCGTGCCTTCGTAGCGGCCCTCGTAACGGCGGCCGTCGGGCGTTTCATAGGTGCCGTCCCAGGTGCCGGTCCAGCGCCCCTCGGCATCATAACCGCTGACGCGGCGATACTCGGATTCGCTGGGCACGCGGTCGGGATAGCCGGTGTAGACACGGGCGTCGGGATCGGCGGGCACGCCATAATCGAGCGCGGGCTGTTCGGCGCCGGCGCGCCCCGCCAGCAGCAACGACCCCGCGGCCAGACCCAATAACAAGACCGTGCGCATGCCAAACTCCCTGTTCCCCGGCGCGAACCGATTGGTTAACAATTTGTTAGCAAAAAGGGCGCGGATTCGCGAATCCGTTAACCGTAAGTGTAGCGTCCCGATTTGGGGCAGGTGGGATGGGTGGTGGGCGGTCGGCGGGGGTTGCGGACTTGAGCGGTCCTCCCCGGAACGGGGAGGGGGACCACCGAAGGTGGTGGAGGGGTACCATCGGTCGAACGCGGCCTATGCGGGCCTGTACCCCTCCACCATGCTTCGCATGGTCCCCCTCCCCCTGCGGGGGAGGAACGTCCGCTTGCCGACCCAAAGCCGCCATTGCCCGATGCGGGATTCCGCCTATCAGCGGCGCCGCTGCCTCACGCCAGCGCCGCCGCAATGCGCGCCACCAGCGCCTCGGCGCCCGCTTGGTCCGCCGCGCTGAAGCGCGCGGGCAGCGGGCTGTCGAGGTCGAGCACGCCAACCAGCCGGTCGTTCGCGATCACCGGCACGACCAGTTCGCTGCGGCTGTCGGCATCGCATGCGATATGGCTAGGAAAGGCGTGGACATCCTCGACGCGCTGCGTTGTGCGCAGCCGCGCGGCAGCGCCGCACACGCCCTTGTCGAGCGGGATGCGGATGCACGCTGCCTTGCCCTGGAACGGGCCGAGCACCAGTTCCTGCCCGTCGAAGCGATAAAAGCCCGCCCAGTTGAGGTCGGGAATCGCCTGCCAGATCAGCGCCGCGACGTTCGCCATATTGGCGACCCCGTCCGGCTCGCCCGCGACGAGCGCCGCTGCGGCGTCGCCCGCCTCGGCCCAAAGTTCGGTGGGTTCGGTGGCGGTGAAAGATAGGGCGTAGCTCATCCTATTCGACGTCCAGCCCGGTCCATTTGGCGGCGAAGGCATATTTGTCGGCGGCCTCGGCGATGATCTTGTCGGTCGGCTTGCCGCTGCCGTGGCCTGCGCGCGTTTCGACACGGATCAGGTGCGGCTTTCCGCCCGCCTTCGCGTGCTGGAGCGCGGCGGTATATTTGAAGCTGTGCCCCGGCACGACGCGGTCGTCGGTGTCGGCGGTCGTCACCAGCACCGCGGGATAAGAAACGCCGCCACGAATGTTGTGATAGGGCGAATAGGCGAGCAGGTTCTTGAAATCTGCCTCCTTCGACGGATAGCCATAATCGTCGACCCAGTACCGCCCGGCGGTAAAGCGGTCGAAGCGCAGCATGTCCATCACGCCGACCGCGGGCAGCGCCGCGGCGAACAGGTCGGGGCGCTGGTTGGTGACCGCGCCGACGAGCAGGCCGCCGTTCGAGCCGCCCTCGATCGCCAGCTGGCCCTTGCCGGCGATCCCCTCGGCGATCAGATATTCGCCCGCGGCGATGAAATCGTCGAACACATTCTGCTTTTTGTCGAGGCGCCCGGCGTCGTGCCACGCCTTGCCATATTCGCCGCCGCCGCGCAGGTTGGCGATCGCCAGCACGCCGCCCTTGTCGACCCACGCAAGCCGCGTCGGCGAAAAGGCGGGGGTCATCGAGACGTTGAACCCGCCATAGCCATAGAGCAGCGTCGGCGAGCCCTTGCTGCGGTCGAGGCCCTTTTTCATCACGACGAACATCGGCACTTCGGTGCCGTCCTTCGATTTGTAGAAGCGCTGTTCGACGCTGAAGTCGGCGGGGTTGAAGGTCAGCCTGGGCTCGGCGAAAATCTCGCTCTTTCCGGTCTGGGTGTCGAAGCGGTAGATCGTCGTCGGCCGCGCGTAGCTGGAAAAGGCATAGAAGGTTTCGGGGTCGCTCGACTTGCCGCCGAAACCCGACGCCGCGCCGATGTCGGCGAGGTTGATGTTCGCGATGGGTTTGCCGTCGAGCGCGACCATCCGCGCCTCCGACTTCGCATCGCCAAGGTAGGAGAGGATGATGCGATCGCCGACGCGCGATGCGCCGACCAGCGTGGCCGGATTTTCGGCGACGAGCTCGGTCAGCTTGGCAGGTTTCGCAATATCGAAAGAGACAAGCCGCGCGCGCGGCGCGCCTTTGTTGGTCAGGAAGGTGAAGCGCGTGCCCGCGTTGGTCACATATTCCCAGTTGTTCGCATAATCGTCGACAAGGACGATCGGCTTCGCGCCCGGCTTGCCGAGCGGATGCAGCGTCAGGCCAAAGCGTTCGTCGGTCCCCTCGGACGAGACGACGAGCAGATAGTTGCCGTCATCGGTGACGACCCCGCTGTTGTTAAGCTTGGGCTTGTCGGGGGTGGCGTGGATCAGCATATCGTCGCTCTGCGGCGTGCCGAGCCGGTGGAAATAGACGGCGTGATTTTCGTTGAGCGACTGAAAGGCTTCGCCCTCTTTGGGCTCGGGAAAGCGCGAATAGAAAAAGCCGCTGCCGTCCTTCGCCCAGTCGAGCGAGGAAAATTTCACCCAGCGCACCTCGTCGGGCAAGTCCTGCCCCGTCGCGACATCCTTGACGCGCACAATGCGCCAGTCGGTGCCGCCGTCCTGCACCGAATAGAGGAGGTGCTTGCCATCGTCCGACGGTTCCCATTCGGCGAGCGCGGTCGCGCCGTCCTTGGCCCACAGATTCGGGTCGATCAGCACACGGCCCTCGCCCTTCAGCCCTTCGCGGACATAGAGCACCGACTGCGGCTGAAGCCCGTCGTTGCGGCTGTAGAAATAACGCGTCCCCGCCTTCGTCGGCAGGCCGAAGCGTTCATAATTGTAAAGCTCGGTCATCCGCGCCTTGAACGCGTCGCGGCCGGGCAGCGTACCCAAATAGGCGTCGGTCACCTGGTTCTGCGCCGCAACCCAGGCGGCGACCTCTGGATTAACGCGGACGTCATCCTCCAGCCAGCGATAGGGATCGGCGACATCGACGCCGAATTGCGGATCGACCGTGTCGCCGCGCGCCGTGTCGGGATAGGCGAGCGCCGGGGCGGGGGCTGCTGCGGCCGCGGCCTCGGCCGCCTGTGCCGCGGCGGGGGTCATGGCAAGCGCGACCAGCGCGAGCGGGGCGGACAGGCGTTGAAGCGGCATGGCAAGGCGATCCTCATGTCTCTGAAGTAATTATCGTGCGCCGATATGTAAGGATAGAAAAGGCCGGGGCAAGCGGATTTGATGCGCTAATGCAGCGGCGAGGTGCGCACCGACCAATAGACGATGGTGAGCAGCGCGGCCCAGAGCAGCAGGATGAAGATCATGCCTGCGCGGCTCGACGGCCGCTCGCTCGCTGCCTCGGCCGCTGCGTGCAGTTCGGCCCACAGCGGCGCGGCGATCAGCCGCCGCACCGCGAGCAGGCCGAGCGGCACGATGATCAGGTCGTCGATCCAGCCGAGAACCGGAATGAAATCGGGGATGAGGTCGATCGGCGACAGCGCATAGGCGGCGACCGCGACCGCCAGCACCCGCGCGAACCACGGCACGCGCGGGTCGCGCGCGGCGAGCCAGGCGGCGTGCGCCTCGACCGCGAGGCGGCGGCCAAGGTCGCCGATGCGTTCGGAAAGGGATTTGCCGGTCATGCCATCCCTCATTACTGTCTATCCATGGCTATCCAACTGAAAAGCGTGCGCGTCGAACGCTGGCCCGTCGCGGGCTCGTTCGTCATCAGCCGCGGGGCGACCGATCATGTCGATGTCGTCGTCGCCGAAATCGAGGGCGCCAAAGGAGATGGGGGCGCGATCGGACGCGGCGAGGGGACGCCGGTTTATTATCTGGGTGAGGACGCGGCATCCTGTCGCGACCAGATCTTGCTCGCCGCGGGCCATATCGCCGGGATGGACGCGGCCGAGGCGCGCGCCGCGGTGCAGGAGATCATGGCGCCGGGCGCGGCGCGCAACGCGCTCGACTGCGCGCTCTGGGATCTGGAGGCGCGGCAGCGCGGCCTGAGGCTGTGGCAGCTTGCGGGCTGCGACGGCGCGCCGACCGCGCGGACGACCGCCTTCACCATCTCGCTCGGCAGTCCCGGCGCGATGGCCGAACAGGCGGCGACCGCGGAAGCCGACGGTTATCACCTGCTCAAGATCAAGCTCACCGGCGCGGACGACCGGCTGCGCGTCGCCGGGGTGCGCAAGGGCGCGCCGAACGCGCGGCTGATCGTCGATGCCAACGAAAGCTGGGGACAGGTCGATTTGTTGGAAGAGGCCGAGGCGCTCGCCGACATGGGGGTCGAAATGATCGAACAGCCGGTGCCGGTCGGCGCCGACGCGCTGCTCGATCCCATCTATGCGTCGGTCCCCTTCGTTGCCGACGAAAGCTGTCAGACCGCGGCTGACATTGCGCGGATCGGCGCCTTTTACGACGGCGTGAACATCAAGCTCGACAAGGCGGGCGGGCTGACTGAGGCACTGCGCATCGCCGACGCCGCCGATGCCGCAGGGCTGGCGATCATGGTCGGGTGCATGTTGTCGACCAGCCTTGCGATCGCGCCGGCGTTTGTGCTGGCACAGCGCGCGCGCTGGGTCGACCTCGACGGCCCCGCGCTGCTCGAACGCGACCGCGAGGGTGGGTTCGAGTATCGCGAGGGGCGAATCGGGCCGCCGGTGGGATGACGGTGAAATCCGTTCGCATCGAGCGAAGTCGAGATGCCCATCGGCCGTGTACGACTTCAGGGTGTCTCGACTGCGCTCGACACGAACGGATTTTCCGACCTTTTTAAAGCGCCACCTCGGCGTGCTTGCCCAGATCGCCTTCCTTCATCGTCATGCCCGTGGCGAGCTTGAACAGCCCCTTGATGCCCGGATCGGCGGTCCAGATTTCAGCATCATCCAGGTCGAAGCGCAGCAGCAGCAGCTTGGGATCGTCCTTGCCGTCCGCATACCAGGCGGCGACGCCGTTGTTCCAAAGCTTGTCGAGCACAGCGCGGTTGGTTTCGCGGCTCAGCGTCCCCGAAATGCACGCGAAAAGATCGTGATCCTTCGACGCGAACTGCGCCATCGCGGGGCCGCCGCCCGCGAGGCGATTGTCGGTTGCGGTGAAGAACCAGAAGGCGCCGCTCGCGTCCTTGTCGAGCTGCGCGTTCATCGGGATATGATGCGCGCGTTCGCCGGTGGCACCGACCATCACATAGGGGCTGTCGGCCAGCGCTTTCCAGAACTGCGTCTTGATGTCGTTGCTCATCGAATGGCTCCTTTTCGAACCTCCCCTCGATGATCGATCAACGCGGCAGTCCGCCCGACGTTGCCCCGCTCAGCGCGGGCGCGGCTCGGCATAGCTGACGACTTCATATTCGATGCCGTCGGGATCGAAGAAATAGAAGCGGCGGCCGGGTTCGTAATTGCCGTGGTTGAAGGGGGTGAGGCCAACCGCTTTCACGCGCATTTCGATCGTGTCGAGATCGTCGACCTGCACCCCGACATGGTTGAGCGGCGCGCCTTTCGGGTAACGGGCGCCCTCATGCTCGCCGTCGGGGCCGGTGTAGAGCGCGACATAGGCGGTGTCGCTGCCGAGGTGGATCGTGCGCCCGCCGTCGCGCGCGGGGCCGCGCCAGCGTTCGTGCCAGCCGAAGATCGCCGACAATATGCCGGCGGTGCGGTCGGGATCGCTGACGGTCAGGTTCACATGTTCGATGAAGGGGTGCGTCACGGGGAAACTCCTGATTCGGGTTGACGCCGCGCCTTATGAAAGCTCAAGTCGGGTTTAGATCAAGCGCAATCGTCAATGCGAATGAACCGGAGGATTTGGCCATGCACCGCACCGACCTGATCGCCATCGGTGAACTGGCCGCGCGCACCGGCGTCGCGGTGTCGGCGATCCGCTTTTACGAAGCGAAAGGACTGGTAGAGGCGCTGCGCACGCGCGGCGGCCAGCGCCGCTTCCTGCGCGCCGACATCCGCCGCGTGTCGTTCATCCTCATCGCGCAGCAAATGGGGCTGAGCCTTGAGGAGATCGGCGCCGAGCTGGCGCGGTTGCCCGCCGGACGCACGCCGAACGGCGCCGACTGGACACGGATCAGCACCGGGCTGCGCGCGCGCATCGACGCGCAGATCGCGGCGTTGACGCGCACGCGCGGCCTGCTCGACCAGTGCATCGGCTGCGGCTGCCTGTCGCTGAAAAAATGCGGGCTCTACAACGTTCAGGACAAGGCGGCGCAGCGCGGCGCCGGGCCGCGCTATGTGCTGGGCGACCGGGCAGGGGAGATTGCCGAGGTGGGGTGAGGGGGTGGCGGTTTTGAGGTGGAGAGCGGACGTTGACTTTCTCCCCTCCCGCTTGCGGGAGGGGCAGTGAGACTTGCGAGCTTGCTCGTTAGTCGCAGCGGGGTGGGCTACCGCACCGTCGCTGCCCACCCCCGACCCCTCCCGCAAGCGGGAGGGGAGAGGAACCGTCAGCAACCGGTCGAAACCCGCCGTCCGCAACCAGCCCTCAGGCGCCGGTCAGCTTCTCGATCTCCGGCGCTCCCGCCAGACACGGGCCGAGCTTGGCGCCCAGCGTGCGGAAATGCTCCGACGCGCGGTGCGCTTCGACCGCCGCTTCGTCGTCATAGCATTCGAGCACTTTGTAGACGCCTGCCGCCTCGGTTCGGAACAGCTTGTAATAGCTGTTGCCCGCCTCGTCCGCGTTCACCGCGGCGGCGAGTTCGGAAAAGACGCCTTCAAACGCTTCTTCCTTGCCCGGCTGCACGCGCAGCGTGGCGATAATGCCGATGGCACTCATGGTCTTTTTCCTTCCGATCCGGCTTTGAGGTCGGGGTCGACCTCCCATCCTTCCTCGACCTGAATGCCGAAGCTGTTCAGGATCATCGAGACCTGCGTATATTGTCCGACCGTCATCACCAGGTCCATGCGGCCCTTGTCGCCGAGCGGCGCGAGCGCGGCCCAGGTCGCGTCGGTGACGAAATGGTCGGCGGTGAGTTCGTCGGTCGCGCGCAGCATCGCGCGGTCGAGGTCGCTCCAGCCCGCGGCATCGGGACCGGCCTTGATCCGCGCGATCTCGTCTTCGGAAAGCCCGCAGTCGAACCCGATCCGCTTGTGCTGCGTCCATTCATAGCCCGAGCGGCAATTATAGCCGGTGCGCAGGATGACGAGTTCGCGGTCGCGCGAGCTCAGCGCATTGCGTCTGGAGAGGATATAATTGCCCCAGGCGAGAAAGGCCGTGAGCGCCTTGGGCGCATGAGCCAGCGTGCGGAAGATGTTGAGGATCTTGCCGCCCCCCACCTTGCCCCCATCGGAAGCAAGGAAGGGTTCGAGCGCGGCGCGCTGGTCGGCATCGAGCCGGCTCAAATCGACCGGCTCGATACGCGGTTGGTCTAAGCGCAAATCAGAAGACCTCGAACAGGCCCGCTGCGCCCTGGCCGCCGCCGATGCACATGGTGACGACGGCATATTTCACGCCGCGGCGCTTGCCTTCAATGAGCGCGTGGCCGACGCAGCGGGCGCCGGTCATGCCGAACGGGTGGCCGATCGAGATCGAGCCGCCGTTGACGTTGAGCAGTTCGTTCGGAATGCCGAGCTTGTCGCGGCAATAGAGCACCTGCACCGCGAACGCCTCGTTGAGTTCCCACAGGTCGATGTCGTCCATCTTGAGTTCGAAGCGTTCGAGCAGCTTGGGGATCGCGAAGACGGGGCCGATGCCCATTTCGTCGGGTTCGGTGCCCGCGACCGCCATGCCGACATAGCGGCCGAGCGGCTGGAGCCCGCGCTTTTCGGCGACCTTGGCTTCCATCACGACGCACGCCGACGAACCGTCGGCGAGCTGGCTCGCGTTGCCCGCGGTGATCGTGTGGCCTTCGCCCATCACCGGCTTCAGGCTGGCGAGCCCTTCGAGCGTGGTGTCGGGACGGTTGCATTCGTCCTTGTCGGCGACGACCTCCTTGAAGCTGACTTCCTTGGTTTCTTTGTCCATCACCGCCATGGTGGCATTGCAGGCGACGATCTCGTCGGCGAACTTGCCTGCGGCCTGCGCGGCGGCGGTGCGCTGCTGCGACTGGAGCGAATATTCGTCCTGCACGTCGCGGCTGATGTTGTAGCGCTTGGCGACGACCTCGGCGGTGCCGATCATCGGCATATAGGTGTCCTTGTGCATCGCGATCAGCTCGGCGTCGGTCTCGATGAACACCTTGCCGCTGCCGCTGACTTTCGAGATGCTTTCGATGCCGCCCGCGACGCAGATGTCCTGGCGGTCGACGATGATCTGCTTCGCCGCGGTCGCGATCGTCATCAGTCCCGACGAGCATTGGCGGTCGATCGACATGCCGGGGACGGTGACGGGCAGGCCCGAACGCAGCGCGATCAGGCGCGCGACGTTCATCGTCTGCGATCCCTGTTGCATCGCGGCGCCGAACACGACGTCGTCGATTTCACCGCCTTCCAGGCCCGCGCGCTCGACCGCCGCCTTGACCGAAAAGGCGCCGAGCGTCGGCGACAGCGTGTTGTTGAACGAACCGCGACCCGCCTTGGTCAGCGGGGTGCGGGCGGTGGAAACGATAACGGCGTCACGCATGATTAATCTCCTATGGCGGCCGGGAATCGCGCCGCATTGCTTTCCAAGGGGAGGTCGAGCGCGCCGCAGATGAGCGACACGCCGTGATAAAAGGCAACGAGCTGGACGATCTCCATCGCCTGATCGTCGTCGAAATGAGCGCGGAGCGCCTTCCATTGCTCGTCGGACAGTTTCTTGGTGATGAGCAAGGCGTCAACGGTCGCCAACAGGGCGCGCTCGTCCTCGCTCCACACGGGCGCGTCGGGATCGCCATGCACGATCGCGCGTACCTGATCGGCATCGAGTCCGATTTGATCGGCAAAGGCGGCGACATGGACGCCCCATTCATATTCGCAGCCGCATTTTGCGGTCGTCCGGTCGATCACCAACTCGCGCTGGCGCAGCGACAAGGGGCTCGCCTTGTCGAGCAGCGCGCCACCGGTAAACTTGCTCCACGCGCGATCGTTGGTCGCCAGCGTCGTGAACAGAACCAGTGGGTCGGCGCCGCGCATCAGAAGCTTCATCCGCGCATCAAATTCCGGTGGATACGGCTTTTCGAGAGGAGTTATGCGCGCCATCCGACCCTTCAAACGAAAAACTGGCTGATCCATTCGGCGATCAGGGCGGGCTTTTCCTCGCCCTCGATCTCGACGGTCACTTCGTTGGTCTGCTGCCACTGGCCGGGGCGCTTTTCCTCGAGCTCGAGCAGTTTGATATGGCTGCGCACGCGCTTGCCCGAGCGAACGGGCGACAGGAAGCGGACTTTGTTGCAGCCGTAGTTCACGCCCATCTTGACGCCGCCGACCTTGGGGCCATCGGTGCTCTGACCGAGCATCGGCATCAGCGACAGCGTCAGGAAGCCGTGCGCGATCGTGCCACCGAATGGCGTCATCTTCGCCTTTTCCTCGTCGATATGGATGAACTGGTGATCGCCGGTGGCATCGGCGAACTTGTTGATCATCTCCTGATCGACGAGCACCCAATCGGACGTGCCGAGATGCTGTCCGACCTTCGTCTGCAATTCCTGCGGCGTGATGGTGGCCATAAATCATCCCCTCAATCTTGGTTCGGGGCGCGTTCTAGGCCTCTCCTGCCGCGTTGCACAAGGGCCAAGGGCTTTGGCCACGGCGCCGTAGCGTCAGCTCGTGGCAGGCTTTGGCGTCTTCATCGTGACGCTCTCGGCATAGGGCAGAATCATCGTCCCGTCGGGCGCTGCGGTAAAGGTCGTCTGCGTCGGATAGGCAAAGTCGTATCCCGCCTTGCTCAGTTCTTCGAACACGCGGATGCCGATCGCGGTGCGCGCGGCGATGACCACGTTGTAATCGTCGCTGTGAATGTCGGCGACCAGCTCGAAATCGAGGCTCGACGCGCCGAAACCGATGAAGCTCGACCGGACGAACTCGTGGCTTTCGGCCTCGACCTGCGCCTCCAGCAACGCGGGCAGCGCGCGCAGCATTTCGGGCGTCGTCTGATAGACCACGCCGACTGCAAACTGGACACGCCGTCGGTGGAGGTTCGCGTAGTTGGTGATTTCCTTCGACAGCAGATTGGTGTTCGAGATGACGAGCAGTTCGCCGTTGATCGAGCGCAGATGCGTGCTCTTGAGCCCGATCCGTTCGACAGTCGCGATGCTGGCGTCATATTTGATCGTCTCGCCGACGCGGAACGGCCGGTCGAAGATGATCGACAGCGACGCGAAGAGGTCCGAAAAAATGCCCTGCGCGGCGAGGCCGATCGCGATGCCGCCGATGCCAAGCCCGGCGACCAGGCCGGTGACATTGACCCCCATATTGTCGAGGATGACGATCGCGGCGACTGCGAAGAGCGCGACGCTGATCAGCAGGCGGATGATCCCCATCGCGTTCAACAGCGTTTCGTTATGTCCGTCCGACGCGCGGCGCTGGATCAGGCCGAGCACGATCTCGCGCGCCCAGATCGCGGCCTGCAGCACGACGGCGACAGTGAAGACGAAATGGACGAGCTGCAGGATCAGGGCGGGTGGCTGCGCGTAACCCGCGACCAGCCGGATCGAGATGATCGCGAGAACCAGCGACTTGGTCTTGTGGATCACCCGCCCGACGATGTCGGTCAGCGTGAACTGTCCCGGCGCCGCCTGTGCGCGTTTCAGCGCGAAGCCGCGGATCATCGACAGCAGGAAATAGATGGCGAGGCCGAGCGCCACCGCGATCCCGATTTCCAGCCAGTGATCGTGCATCCAGGCGACGCTGCTGTCCCACCAGTCGCGCATGTCGGCGAGCGGATTGCTGGTCGCGGCACTGGTTTTGGCAGGGGCCGTCTTGGCGGCAGCGGACGGGGCGGCGGTCAGGATCGTGGCAGTCATGCGGGGCTTGTTGGTCCTCTGGATCGATCGGTGGGGCGAAGCGTCGTGCCCTTCTAGGGCGTGCGCCCCAGATAGGTCAAAAAACTGCGCGCGTAACGCGAAAGATGCGCGAACACGCCCGAACGGACATGACGCGAAAGCGCCCCGCCGTCCCGATGGGTCCTGACCCTAGGGGTTCGCGGGCAGGCTGTGCCGCGCCGGAACCTGCGCCGGACGCGCCATCAGCGGGCGCCATCCCGCCTCCTGTTCGCGGCGGCGGCAATAGGTCGACAGCCCGATTTCGAGCGCGAGCATCATGTAAATGAACGGCTGGAACGCGATCCCGACAAACAGCGACCCCACCATATAGACGATATGCCCGTGCTGGAGCGCGGTTGCGAGCGGCGCGATCCACTGCTCCTCGGCGCGGCGCGTCTTGAGGTAGCGGCGCCGCAGCTGTTCCATGCGGACGAGACCGATGGCGTGGAGGAGCAGCCAGAGCGCGAGGCCCGGATAACCCTGTTCGCCCAGCATCTCGAAATAGCTTGAATGATAGGCGCGCGAATGTTCCTCATACACCGTCGCTTCGGCGTTTTGCGGCGCATCGGGGTCATAACCGCTCGCTGCCTTTTCGACGCGGACGCTGTTCTGGATATAGGCTTCGAAGCCGCCGCCGAAGGGGTTTTCCTTGGCATAGTCCCATGTCCATTGCCACACGGCGACGCGGGTCGAGGCCGACTGGTCGGATTTATAACCCTGGATCGTTTCCATGCGGTCGGTGAAGCTTTGCGGCAGAAAAGGGATCGCGGCGATGGCGAGCAGCCCCGCCCCGGCAATGTAAAGGAAGCGGTGCTTGACCGCGCGCAGCGACAGCACCGCCAGCACCGCGAGGCAGACGAGTCCGGTGCGCGCCTGCGTCCCCACGGGCAGCAACATGCACGCGAAACAGAGCGCGAAGGCAAAGAGCGAGACGCGCCAGTCGGGCGGAAAGATCGTCCCGTGGCGCCGATACCAGAGGATCAGCGGGATGATCGCGATGCCGACGGTCGACATGATCGACCCTTCGTACAGCCCGTAATTTTCGTTGAGCAGCAGCTGGAGCGTGCCGTAACCGCCGCCGCCCGCCGCGGTCTTGATCCCGCCCGCGATAGCAATCGACGCCGCCGAGAGCAGCATGATGAGCGCCAGCGCCTCGATCCGCAGCTTGGTGCGCAAGGTCAGCGGCAGGAAGATCGCCCAGAGCAGCGCCTTCCACACCCAGCTCCATTTGTCCGCCGCCTCGACCGGAAAATCGGCCTGGATCGTCGTCAGCCAGCAATAGAGGAGGATCAGGACGAGCAAGGTCTGCCGCCCCGACCATCTTGTATCGCGCTTGTCGTCGGCGACGAGCCAGCCGGCGATGGCGAGGCCGAACACGATCAGCGAGACCGGGATCGAATTGATGAGGAAATAGCTCAGCCGCTGCGGCGCGACGATGTCGATGTAGCAAAAGCAGAGGATGAACAGGAACGGCTTGCGAAAGCCGACTCCGATGAAGGCGAACAGGAAGGCGACGAAGACCAGATCACGCATCGGTCGGCGCGTCCTCTGCGGCGCGTTCGGCATCGCGGCGCTGCTGCCACAGCATCCGCGGGCTCACCTCGCGGTCGAGATCGTCGCGATAAAGCAGGCGCCATAGCGCGATCGCCATCAGCAAGTGCGTCAGGCCAATGGAGAAATTGTCGACCATGTGCGCTCCCGCTACGCGATCTGGGTTGACGCGGCGTTAAGGCTTCTATGTCAGTGCGCCATAGCAATGACACGCATTCTCCACGTCCTCGATCATAGCCTGCCCGCGCACAGCGGCTACACCTTTCGCACCCGCGCGCTGATGAAGGCGCAGGTTGCGAAGGGGTGGGAGGTCGCCGGGGTCACCGGTGTGCGGCATCCCGAGCCTGGCCCGGATGGCGAAACGGTCGATGGGCTGACCTTCTATCGCACATCGCCGATCGCGACCGCGCTATCTCCGCTGCGCGAATGGCGCGAAATCGGCGCGCTGGCGCGGCGCGTCGAGGCGCTGGCGCGGGACTGGAAACCCGATGTTCTCCATGCCCATTCGCCGGTGCTGGACGGGCTGGCGGCGCTGCGCGTCGGCAAGCGGCTGGGCATTCCGGTGATCTATGAAATCCGCGCTTTCTGGGAGGATGCGGCGGTCGGCAACGGTACCGGGCGCGAGGGGAGCCTGCGGTATCGACTGACAAAAGCGGTCGAAACCCATGCCGTCAAATCGGCCGATGCGGTCGCGGTGATTTGCGAAGGGCTGCGCGGCGACTTGATCGCGCGCGGGATCGACCCCGCCAAGATCACCGTGTCGCCCAACGGTGTCGATCTGGATCTCTTCGGCGATCCGCCGCCGCGCGACGATGCGCTAGCGACCGAGCTGGGCTTCGCGGTCGGTGATGCGGTGATCGGCTATATCGGCAGCTTTTACGATTATGAGGGGATCGACGACCTGATCGCCGCGATGCCCGCGCTCGTCGCCGCGCAGCCGAAGGCGCGGCTGCTTCTCGTCGGCGGCGGTCCGATGGAGGCCGCGCTCAAGGCTCAGGCGGCGGCGTCGCCCGCATCGGCGCAGATCCATTTCGTCGGCCGCGTGCCGCACGGCGAGGTCGAGCGCTATTATTCGCTGATCGACATCCTTGCCTACCCGCGCAAGAAGATGCGCCTGACCGACCTTGTGACGCCGCTGAAACCGCTCGAGGCGATGGCGCAGGGCAAGCTGGTCGCGGCATCCGACGTCGGCGGGCACCGCGAACTGATCGAGGATGGCGCGACGGGCACTCTGTTCGCGCCCGACGATCCCGCGGCGATTGCGGATGCGCTTGCCAAGCTGCTCGAAAACAGGGACATGTGGCCCGAACGGCGGCGGACGGCACGTATTTTTGTCGAAGGCCATCGTAACTGGTCATCAAACATTTTACGTTACGAGCCGGTTTACCAGCGACTGCTGCGCGGCAGCTGACGCCGCCGACACGAAACGACGAGGCCCGGTGGGCTCGATGGATCTGGGACGATATGGACGAGACGAGCGAGAACCGGTTCAAAGGCATGGCGAGCGCGCTGCTGCGCGCGCTTCAGCCCGCGATTCCGGCGGTGATCGGTGCCGCGGCGCTGACTTTCCTCCTTGCCGCGCTGATGCCGTTCGCCTGGGTCAGCGCGATCAGCTGGAACCTTTATCTCGACCGCCTGTCGGACCTGTTCGTGCCGCCGATCGGCAATGGCGGGCGCCTTGCGCTGGCCTTTGGCATGGCGGCGGTTGCGGCGCTGCTCGCGGGTTTCGTCGCGCTGCTGATCGCCAAACCGGAGGCGGCCGGGTTGTCGTCGCTGCGCAATCCGTTCCGCCGCGAGACCGAAGCGAGCGACGATGATGAGCCGGTGTTCACGCGCCGCCGCGTTGACCTGCACCCCGACGATCCGCCGCGCCCGCCCATCCGTGCAGCGCGCGACCTGCCCGCAGGCGGCCTCGACGCATTTGAGGCGTCGCTTTTCAAGCCTGCTGGCGATGCCGCGACGGGAGACATCGCGGACAGCGCGCCTGAGGATGAACTGATTCTGGCCGACCTCGCGACCGAAGAGGACTTGGGCGCCGATGCGCCCTGGCTCCAGCCGGCCGAAATGACCGTTCCGGCGCCCGCGTCCGACCCCGCCGACAAGTCGCTTGCCGCGATGGTGACCCGCTTCGAAGCGGGCCTTGCGCTGCGCCGACAGGCCGGCGGGCGCACGGACGCCGACGCCGCTCCTGAAGAGCCCGAGGTCGACTTCGCGCTCGAAGCCGCGCTCGGCACCTTGCAGCGCATGGCGCGGCAATCGGTCGGCTAGAACAGCGTGCGTTTAATCTGAGCCATCTTCCCGTTCGTGTCGAGCGAAGTCGAGACACCCATCGACCTTGCGCCTTGCCGATGGGTGTCTCGACTTCGACCAAAGGTCGAAGTTTATCCTGAGCGCCTGCAAGGCAGTCGAAGGGCTCGACACGAACGGAATCGAGGCGGTGTTGATTTAGCGCAAGACGCCCTAATCCTCGACCGTCAAAATCTCGATCCGCAGCGCCTGCGGATCGCTCCCGCACTCCACCACGACATCGGCGACGATATGGCCGGGCAGCCGCCATTCGATCGCGCCGAGTCGCGCCTGTAGCGCGCGGCGCATCGACTCGGCCTCGCCCACGGCGAGGGCGCACGGGAAGATATGGCGCGCGCCAACAAAGTTCGCGCTGGCCCAGGGGCGAAAGGTCGAGGCGCCGGGGGCGAGGCCGTGCGGCAGTTCGCGGATCAGCAGGTGGCGCAGGCGGCGATGCGGGCAACCGGGGCGCGGCGGGCGGGCGGGCGACCAGCGCATCATGCCGCAACGCCCGTCTCGGCGTGCTTGCTGGCCCGGTCAGCACGCCATTTGTTCATGAAATGTTCCACACGGTTTTTCAATCGCGCGCCGGGTTCGCGTCCGCCGCGCAGGTCGCTGACGAGCCGCGGGTCGCGCACCGCCGCGCGGCCGAAGACCGTCGGCGGCATCGCCGATTCCTTCAGAAATGCCTCGATCCGCTGTGTAGCCGGCCAAAAATTCTGGCCAAAAACTCCGGCCAAAAATTCGCCTGATTATGTTAAATTTACACCCGCTGAAGCGGCATTTCAAAGAGCGGTGAAGGGCGCATAATCGATCTTGCAGGGCAGCCCCTTCACGCCCTGTTCCTCGAACCACAAACAGACGTCGTTGAGCTTGTCCCAGCCTCGCTGGCCCCACTCGTCTTTGTTCCGTTGATGCTGGCGAAATCCCTCCTCGCTGTTCTGCTGAAGGATGGCAATATCAGGGACGGGCTTGTCCTCTTGCTCCAGCATTACCGCACTCGGGGATGAGAGACGTATCGGTCCCGGCTTCGTGCAGCTCGCGACAAAGATCGATGCGCTGGCGATCAGTAAGACCGTTATCGGGAATGCCCGCAGTCGCATTGTCGAATTCCTCTCTTGCAGTGACCTCGGCCCGTCGCCGCGCTGCCGCGCGCTGGGCAGCCGAGGTGTCGGCCTGACGGCCCGTTCGCTCCAGTTTCGCAGACGTCTTCGCCTCGTGCGAGTCGATGACATTGGCGTCATAGGTGCATTTGCCGATGCCGAGCACAGCGAGCAGAGCGACGATGGCGATCGCCCATGCCAGCCACTTCGCGGGCTTCGCGTCCAGTGCGAACCACTCCATGAGCTTCAATGCGAAGGCCGCGATCATGCCGCACCTCCGCCGTCATAGGCTTCGCGCGCCGCGCGTTCGCCCACCGCCTCAAGGCTGCGCTCGCCCCAGCGGGCGCGCCAGCGGCCGACCGGGCCACCGAGGGAGAAAGCGAGGACGACGACGAATTGATAAGCGACCGCCATCAATGCGATCATGGCGATGATGTTGAGGCGCATCCGCTCGGTCGAGACGCTCCACCCGCCACGCCAGAGCAGCACAACGAGCGCGATCAACATGAGCGCGGCGACGATGCTGCCGATCCACATGCGGTCGATCATCCAGTGCCGCTTGGCCTCGGCCGGCGTGCGCGCGGCCAGCAGCTCATAGGGGATGCCGCCGTTCATCGCGGATCGATCCCGACCGACTGGAGCCACGACGCGACGTCGAAACACGGACATTCCTTCAGCCATTCGTTCGACGTGATCTTGCCATCACCGTTCCGGTCGGGACTGGCGTCGCGGTGACCCATGATGCGCGCGGCGGGATAGGCGGCGCCCAGCTCGCGGCACAGCCATTCCATCGCCTTTTTCTGCGCGTCGGTGCGCGTGTCCTTGGCCTTGCCCTGGGCATCGAGCCCGCCGACGTAGACGATGCCGATCGAGCCGGTGTTGAAGCCCTCGACGTGTGCGCCGGGGATCGCCTCGTCCCGACCGACCTCGATCGTGCCGTCGAGTCGGATCACAAAATGATAGCCGATATCACGCCAACCGCGCCCACCCTTCGCTACCGGCGTCACATGCCAACGCTTGATCGTCGCGGCGTCGACATCCTGCCCCTCGCGCGTCGCGGTGCAGTGCAGGAAGACGCGGGTGACATTCTTGCCGGCGCCCTTGACGATGACGTCGGACAGCGGAGGCAGTGCTTCGCTGGGGGGAACGTCCAGCGTGGCCAGCAGCTTGTCGGCGGTCTCGTTGCCATAGATGCCATCATCGGTCGCGCCGACAGCGCGCTGGAGGCGCTTTGTCTTTTCGAGAAGGTTCACCGTCACTGCTCCGCCGGGAAGGTCATTTGCCTTGGCCTAGACCTTCGCCTGGACGACGGCGCACAGCCGCTGACGGCTTGTCACCGCCATTCCTCGACGGTCATGGCCCATTTGGTGGCGGCGGGATCTTCGCGCTCGAACTGCTCCAGCTTGCGGAACAGCCCATAATGAACCGATGTGGCGAGTGGCGGATAATCCGGCCCCTCAACGACGAGCAGCGTCTTGCTCTCCCCCAGCTCCTCGACGATCTGCCACAGCTTGGCAAGGGCCGCGGTGTCAAGGTCCACGAAACGCCACTGGAATGAGGTTTTAACGACACCTTCATCGACCCCGAAACCACCATCGGCAAGCGAGACGACGCGCGACGTGTCGATCGGCATCCGCCCGCTGCCATAGGCATAGGGCCAATCGAAGGCGAGACCGACGATGACGCGGCCGATCTCAACTGGCGTCGTCGGTTGGTTCACCGTGAAGCGGAAATAGCGACCCGCGACCGGCGCCGGCAGGCGGGCGAAACAATGATAGCGGGTCCGGATGTTCCCCGCGAGCCACATCGGCTGCGCGTTGACGTGCGTGGCCGTCACTGCGCCGCCGAGCGCATCGATCGTCTGGATCGTCCACACGGCGTCGACGCGAGCATTGGTCGCGGCCAGGAAGAAGCTATCGATATTCTCGACGGCCTGCAGATCGATTTCAAACACCTGCGCACCCACGCCCGGTGCGACGCAGATTTCGCGGGGAGATTTGGTTTGGAGATTGTCGGCACCGCTCCAACCGGCAGCCGACGGGACGAAGGTGATCGGTTTCACGATCAACAGGCCGGGCATTACAATCTCCTCAGGACGGTGATTTTAGTCCCGCCGGTGTCATCGATCTCGTCGGCGCCCAGGACGAACACATCGACTCCTTCGGCATAGCCGCCCTTGTCGGCCGTCAGCGTGACGACCTTGCCGATCATTTCGACCTGCAGGCCGGGGACGCGGAGTATCTCGACGACGAGCGGGCCGGGACGGAAGGCGAGTTGTCGCGCCGCCTCGGCGACCGCGTCAGCCTTTAGCGCGAGCGCGCTGGAGATCGTCGTGTCGATCGCGATCGTGCCCCAGATCGCGGCTGCGACCGGATCGGATGCGATCGCTGAAATCTCCTCGCTCGCGAGCCATTCGGCGAAATCGGGATCGACCTGTGTCACGGGTGCCACCGCCCCCACGCACAGTGGGCGACCTCGTGCCCGATCCATTCGGGCCGCCACTCTTTCACTGGATCGACGATGTGAACTTCGCACTCTCCGGGACGTATAATGGACCAGGCCATAAGGTCGCGATCGCGGTCGCGCAGAGCCGCGGCCGGGGCCTTAGCGCGGAGATCGGCTAGCGACGGATGGGTGACGATCGATATCGCGGGCCGAGCGCGCTCGAACTCTGCGCCTTCGAAGCGATAGCCGTCGCTGCCCTGCGCTTGGCACGCGCCGAGCAGCAGCGGGACAAGGATGCAGAGCCGGCGCATCATGGCGCAACCGGCTCAGGTGCAACCGGTTCAGGCTCGGCGACCTGAAGCCTCGCCAGCCGATCAAGCAGCGCGCCGAGGTCATAGGTCAGGATTGTGCGGATGCGCGAAATCCTGTTTCTCGTTTCGAGGTCCGCACCGCCCACATCCACCAGCTCCAGCGCGGCCAATACAGCAGGGCAATCGAGCACGCCGTCCAGAGGCGCGAGTAGCGCCAACTCCGCGAGGCGCGCCGTCTCACGCTCCTGCCAAGCCGCGTGCCTCTGCTGATAGGTTAGCTGCTCAAGTTGATTCTTCTCTTCGGGGGTGAGTGTCATGATTTACTCCTCGGTTGTGACGATGCTGATGCGCTGCGCCCCGCTGCCGCTGCCCCCGGTATACCCTCTGGACAGGGTGGCCCGAAATTCGCGGTCGCTGATCCCGCCAGCGCTGTCGGTGTAGGTGAACGACACGACAGAGACCGTCGTGATCGTCGCGTAGCCGTTAACTTCGTCGTATGGCACGGGCGGATAGCCAACGAATGTGGTTGTGGTTTGCGTCGTGGCGCCGCTCGCCACGTCGGCAAATGATCCACTCCCGATCTTGCGCGCCAGCGTCACCGTCGAATTGGGAACCGTGCCGCCTATCGTCCCATAATAGCTAAAGCCGCCGTCGCTGGACGACGCATTATAATTCGCAACGTCCGCGTTGAACGCAGACATCTGGGTCGGAAGATAGTCTTTGGTGTGCGTGTGCGTGTAGGTCCAGCTCACCGCCACAACGATCGGGTTGCCGTTTGTGCCAAACGGGCCGCAAATGACGCTCGCCGTGGTCGAAAGCTCCGACGTTTGCGCGGAGTTTTTGAGGACACCCGCAGACAGGCTCCCGCCGAAATATCCCGAACCGTCCTTTTTCAGCCACTGCGTCCCATTCGCTTCGGAACAGAGGTTTATCGCCATTCTCGGGCCGAACCACTCGACGAATTGGTTGGTCGAGCCGAACCCGTTGCCGATGACCTTCATATGTGTACCGGTATCGACGACGATCCTTCCGTTCTGAACGTGGAGATCGCCGTTCACCGTAACCTTGCCGGCGACGACCTCCAGCACGGTCGTCAGCCCCAGCGTGATCCGGTCGGCCGCCATATCGATAACGGTCGCCGTCGCGCCGTTGCTGTCGAGCGCGGTCATTTTGATCTGCGCATAGCCCGGCCCAGCGGCGACCCGCTGGAGCCAGCTGGCGAGGCGAGTATCGTGCGTTGCAAGCGTTGACGAGTGCGTCGCGACCGTCGCTTCAAGCGGGGCCAGAACGGTCTGGTCTCGGATTTCAGCCTGTGTCGCGGGGCGAACGCCCAGCTTGCGCCAAATAATAAGATTGGCGTCAGCGTTAGAGCCTAAAGCGTTCCAGTGGCTCATCAAGAAGAGGGAGAAGCGATCTAGCCCAGCAGTGGTAATCTTCACCAGGCTTCGGAACTGATACGCGCGACCCGCAACGCCTGCACCCGGAGCCGTGCCCGACTGATCGGGGTTGGTGCTGAATGCGAAAGGCAAGTCCTGATAGGTATTCAATCCGCTGTCCCTCGGTCGGAAAAGAACGCCCGCGCCGGTCAACGATCCACTTACCAGAAAAATATCGGCCTCAAGGACATACCACCCTCCGCTTTGAACGGTCGGGTTGGAAAACATATCCTGCTGAACGTAAGCGTCGCCACCGGCAGGGGCAGGCAAGGCAAGCGCATAGCCGCCGTGCTCGTCAGCCGTGCGATACGCGCCTGCATATCCGTAGCCACCACCCCAATTGGGAGGCAGATGGCCTACGGTTCCGCTGGGATAATTGTCAAATCCGGGGTCCCTGTTCAAATAGCCGGGGCCGACGCTCGCCGAAAGCACTGCGCTCTGCTGCGAAGCTGCTGCCTGTGCGGTCGCAATCGCAGCTTGAGCCGTGGAAATGTTGGCCTGTGTGTTCGCAGCGACCTCGCTGGTGATGTCGGTGACCTTTGCCGAACGAACGTAAACGAATAAGCCCCCGGCCGCAGTCAAATGGAGGTTGAAACCGATAAACGGAGCCGCGGGAGACGCGCCGACATCGTATTCCCAAGTGTATTTTGCATAGCCGGACGAGCCGACATCAGCGTGTGATCCAACCCAACCCAGCCAAGGCCCGTTGGGCGCTCCTGCTTGTGTTGAAGCGAACGCGCTTACGCGCAATTCATTGCCCGCGCCGTTACACCGCGCAACGACCTCGATGCGGTAACGGTGCCCCGGCGTAGCCGGGAAGGACCAATTAGGATGGAATTCACCCACTCCGGCGAAGACGGACATAACGGGGATGCCGCCGTTGTCATTGTCCGTCTGGAAACCTGCAAAACCTACGCCAGCGTGGGGCCATACCGCGTAGTAATCGGTGCCTCCCGACATATCCTCGGGGTGCGTCTGGGCGAGCGCATTCTTGGCAGCATCGCGATAGGATGCTGTCAGCGTTTCGCTGGAGGACGCCACCGCTGCCGCCGCATTAGCTGCTGCGGCTTGCGTTGTCGCGATTCCCGCCTGCGTGGTTGCAGCAACCTCACTGGTGACATCGCGGATGCTACACTCGATGAATTCGGTGATGCTAGGACCAGTTGCATCGTAGCCTGCAAGGCCGACGACATTCATCTTGGCTCCGCTGACATATCCGGGGATCGCCGATCCCAGCACGTCAATCGTGCGCGTTACAATCGCCCCTGCGGACTCACTATAGGGAACCCCGTTGATGAGCCAGCCTATTAGACCGATTTCATTCCCATCGGCATCCCAAAGATTCTGCCCCAAATATGCATGGTTGCTGCCGGCCGGAACCGAGGTCATCTTGTAGCGCAGCGTAAACCGGTAAGTTTTCGCGGGATCGATAGGCATCCGCCACGTTGACTGGACCGAACACGCATCCGCACCGATTGCCTGCCCGCCAGAAAAGACCACCGAACCGCCCCAGCTCGACCTGCTGATCCATTGACTCGGGTCCGTAAAATCTCCGGGGTAGGTGGCTGAAGCGGCATCCTGAGCGGCGCCGCGGTAGGTCGCGCTCAAGGTCGCGCTGGTCGCCGCCGAGCTTTCCGCGTCCGATGCCTCTACCGCTTTGGCGGTTGCGACCGTGGCCGCATCACCCGCTGTGACGGCGTCGGCCTGCGCGGCGCTCGCGAAGCCCGCTGCCTCGTCACGCTTGGTCGAGGAAATCGATGCAAAGCCCTCGGAAGCCGAGGCGGCCGCAAGGGCATCATCCTTGGCCTGCGCTGCTGCTGCCGCTGCTGCGCTCGCCGACGCGGTATCGCCATAGGTAGCGAATAGCGCCGCAATATCGGCTTCCGCTTCCTCGACCTTGCCGGTGAACTCGGCGGTCGTGAACGGGCCGACGTTGCTGGTGTTGAACGCTGTGCCCTTGGAAGTGACCAGATCATCCTCGGTCAGCGGATTGCCGGCCCCGTCCTTCAAATTGCCCGGATTTTCGTCATCGCCGATCGTTGCTCCGTCCGTGGCGCCACCCTCGGCGGGCTTCAGATCTTCCAGCGGCGTGCCGTCGAGGTAAGAGACATCGTCAGCCAGGATGACAGCGGCGGAAATTTCGCTGTCGCCGTGGACACGGTGATTGCGGCGATAACCCACCTTGCGCGTCTTGACGGGTGGCAGCTGCCGTTCACGGGCGATGAAAATGGCCTGAAACGACGCTACCGGAGCGCCCCATGCCCATTCGCCGATGCGGACCGTCGCGTCGGGCTGGAGCACCCAATAAAGCGACACGCCCAGCAAGAGGCGGTCGATCGCCTGTGCGACGGTGTCGGTGCCGACTGCAATGTGGACACCGCAGGGCGCGGGCCGCAGCGCCTCCGCTGCGGCCAGATCGGCGAGGGCAGGCCCGCCGACCGCCGCCAGCATCTTCGCAACAATCCCCGCCGCCGTCTCCGAATAACCCCCGCTGTTTTCGCCACGGATGTCAGCCGTCAGCGGCCCCGCGGGCACGGTCCACCATTTGACGCAGGCAATCGACGGCGCGGCCACGCATCCGCCGTCGGGCGCATCCGCCGCCTGGAGCGCGGTGAACGTCGCAGCCACGTTGCCCTGCCACGGCAGCTCGACGATGGCCCCGGCGCGGCCCTTGTCGCGCACGGCGTCGAACGCGCCGATCGGTTTCGACGGATCGCCGAATTCATAGATATTGCTGGCCTTGTCGAGCAAACCACCCTCGACATCATAGACTCGACCCCAGCTTCGCCGCTTGGGCCTGCCTGTCGCCTCGGACGGTCCCTCGATCCCGCCCTCGCCGGTAAAGCCTGCGCCAAGCAGCGGCTTGTCGAGCAACTTGCTGGGGTCGGCGATCGTGAGCTGCAGCTGCCCCTCGTTCACCACGACGTCGGCGACGGTGCCCGTCAGACGCCGGATGAGGACGCCGCCCTCTTCGCCTGCGTCGATCGTGATCGCGGCATCGCGCCAATAATATCCGAGCAGCTCGGTCATCAGCGACGACGCGCCGGGAACGAAACCAATCTCGCCGTTCGTCGGCACCGTTCCGCCCGTCCAGCCATTGTCGTCAAATCCGAACGCCGCGCGAAAACGCGGCATGGCGACGACGCCGGCATGATAATTCTCGGCCGCGCGGCGATAGGGCGTGTCGGTGCCCCCGCCGGCAAGACGAACGGTGACCGCGTCGCCGGTATCTGCCCGCCGCGGCTGGACGTCGATGAACGCGATCTCGCTCATTGCAGATCCACGTTGCGGGAGATGTTGCTGCCGCCACCCCCGCCGAGCATGACGACTCCGCCGCCGCCCGCGCGCAGGATCGCCCGCATTTCCGCCAGAATGTCGTTCGTCTCGTTGGTCAGCTGGTTCTGCGTCTGCATCGCCTTGCTGGTGTCGACTGTCGCCTGCTGCGCCGCGCGGATGCGTTCATTCTCGGCCGCGATGATCGCCTCGGCCGTGCTGATCGCGTTCGAACGATCGCTGGCATATTCGCTGCCCGCGGTGCCATAGGCGTCGCGGCTCGTCTCGACGAGCTGGCGGGTCAGGTCGGCGAGTTTGTCGGCCGCGCCGTCGACGCCCTTTTCGGCGTCCGACTTGGCGGCGGCGATCTCGGTGAGCAGCTTTTCGCGGCGCTCGGCCGCCGTGCCTTCGGACAGGTCGCCAAACTTCAGGTCGTCGAGCAGCTGCTGGAGCGATCCCACGCGGCTCGACAGGATCTGCTCGACCAGCTTGGCGCGATCTTCGGCATTGCGCGCTTCGATCTTGCTAACGTCAAAGCCATATTGGGTCGCGATCCGGACGCGCTCTTTCGCCTGTTCCTCGAACTCGCGGAACTGGCGTTCGAGCGCGGAGCCAAGGCCGCCGAGCAGCTCTTCGACTTCGCGGACCTTCAGTGCCTCCTGCACCGCCTTGTCGATGTCGCTACTCGACCGCAGCGCCTTTTGCATCGCCGCTGAAAGCCCATTGATCGCCCCGTCTCCGATCGCGTCGGCGATCGCAAAGGAAATCGCGCCGGCTTCATCGCCCCCGAAATCGCGTGCGCCCTTCTTGGTCTTCAGCGACGAGCCGCTGGTGTTGACGCGGTAATCGCCATCGCGCACGCCGATGGTGGTGTAGAAAGAGCCGACCGTCGCATCGAGCGCCTCGGCGATGCGCTGGAGCCCGCCGGTGACCGATCCGGCGAGCCCTTCGGCCGCACCGTAGTTTTTCTTGTCCTTGCCGCCGATTGTATAATCGTCGACGCCGGTGATCACGGCCCCAGCCGACCGCGACTTCTTGAACAGCCCGCCGAGCAACCCGCCCGCGATTGACCCGATGATATCGCCGCCGGGGATGGGAAGGAAGGAACCGACCGCGCCGCCGATCTGCGATCCTGTCGTGCTCATCTTCAGGCCCAGGGACTTGCCGACGCCGCCGACGAACGATCCGGTTTGCGCGCCGCCGAAGGCCTTGCCGAGAATGCCTTGCAGCTTGTCGGGCAGGCCGGGCAATTCCTTCGCCGCGCCCAAAATGCCACCGACCGGCCCTGCCGTGAAGAAACCGGCATAGGCACCCTCGAAAACGGGGGAAAGCCTGCGGAAGAAATCGCCGCCAAGATATTCGTCGAACAGCTTGGCGAGCGGTTCATATTGCGCCCGCGCCAGCTCGCGCAGAAAATCATTCTGCTCGCGCATCAACGCAGCGCCGATCGACGGCGGCCGATTGCCCGACACGACAATCGGCGGATCGGCCGCGCCGCGCGCCTCGCCGAACACGCCGAGGAACGACTTGGCACCCTGGCCGATCGCGCCGCGAGCGGTCGACCGATTAATGTCGGCCGTCGCCGCGGCGACCGCCTCGGTGAACATTTTGAGCGCCGCCGACGAGCGCCCGGCCTCGCCTTCCAGCCCGTCGATCTGTTCAGCCAGATCGTCGATCTCGCGATCGAGCGGCGTCTTGCCGCGCACCCGCTTTTCCAACGCGCGCAGGCTGTCGCCGAAGATCGCCTCGACCGCCATACTTCCGCGAAACCGCTTGATCAGCTGCTCGGTATTCTTCAGGAAATCGCCGCCGCTGCCGCCGCTGAACAATTCCTCCAGCGCGCCGCGCAGGTCGCCGATCGACGACATATAGATCGAGATGATGTCCTGTCGCTTTTCGAGCAGATCGTTGATCCGCTCTTCGGTGTCGACAATGCCATCGACGACGCGGCGCCGATCGTCATCGATCTGCTGGCCGTCCCGCTTTAGTTGCTGCATCCGGGCGAGAACCGCCGCTTCGCGTTCCCGCCCCTGGATAACGAGCAGCTGCACGGCCCATTGCTCGCGACTAACGCGAAGCATGTCATTAAGCGGCCCGTTGACGGTCTCGGCTGCGACAATCTTCAGCTGCTCCGCGCGCGCGACCAGCTGTTCCCAGTTCGGCGGCTTGCGCGCGCTGAGCACGGCGATGACGCCGTCAAGCTCCTCGACCGCCGCCTGCGCCTTGACGATGCCGTCGGGCAACGGGACCAGCCGCTGTTGGATGGCATCGAGCGGCGCCGCGAGCCCACCCATCACCGCCGCGCGCGCGCCCTTGGCCTCGCCGATCAGCTTCTCGAACGACGGCGGCTTGCGCTTCTCCAGATCGGCGATCAGCCCGTCGATCGCGCGCAGGTCTGCGAACGCCTTGTCCAGCCCGCGCGGCGCCGGATTATAGTTGTCGGAGATCCGCGCGATCTTCTCCGCCGCGCTCTCGCCGAAATTGGCAAGCGCATTGGCGGCGCCGGCGCCGCTACGATCCTTGGCGCCCTTCGGCCCCTTGGTGCGGAATTCCTTCGCCAACGCTCCGCTGTTCAGCGATTGATCGATCAATTCAGCCGCGCGCTCGTTCAGCTCCGCGACCGCAGCGTCGCGCAGCGCCGCAACAATCTCTGACTTGCTATAGCCGGTGTCTTCGTAGCGGATGCCATCGGCCGCCTGGATCGCATCGGCGCGGCTGATACCACCCTGCTCGACTCCTTCGAACAGGCTGCGGAGACGCGCCTTGTTGGCGCGCGCGCGTTCGTTACGCGCGCGTGGAGCGCGGCCAAAGAATGCAAGGCCCTCCTGCAGCATGTCGGGGCCGAGCGAAAGGACGTCCGATCTGACCTCGTCGGCATTGGCGCGCGCCTTGACCGCATCCGCGCGCAGGCTGATCGCCTGCAAGCGGGCGTTGATGATCAGCAGCTCATTCTGCGTCTTCAACTTGCCCGAAACCGTGTCGAAAACTTGGCTCAGCGCCGATTGCGCCGCCGCGAGACCGTTCGCGCCGGCCTCGGCTGCTTCGCTCGCATCGGCACTTTCGAAAAGTTTGGCGGCAAGCATCGAGACGAGCGGGATCGCGACACCGATCGCGATCCCGACCGGCCCGCCCATGATCGACGCGAACTTCGCGAACTTCGACGATCCCTTGTCGGTTTCGCCGCCCATCATGGCGATCGCAAATTGCGCCTGCGACGCCTGCTGTGAAAATGCGGTCAGGATGGGCGTCCCGCCCTGGACCTGGATCAGGAAATCCTGCGCCTGCTGACCCAGCTGCATCTGCCCGGTGCGGTGCCGCGCCTGCGCCCGCGCGATGACGTCGGCCGCCTGCTGTTCGGCCTGCGCAGCAGCTCGCGACGCACGCGCCTGCCCTTGGCGCGCCTGCTCGACCTCGCGCGCCGCGCGCGCCGCGTCGCGATCGCTCGCCGCGACCTGATTTGTCGCGGTCGATGCCGTGCGCCCCGCCGCGGCCATGTCGCGCAGTCCGCCCGCCGCACCCTTCGCGCGCTGCTCGCTCGCGGTGAGCTGGCCGACAAGCCCGTCATCACGCGCCCGCAACCGGGCTTCAAGGATCGTCTGCGCGCTCATTTCGTGGCCTCGGCAAGCGTCGCCAGCGCCGATTGCTCCATCGCGCGCAGGCCGGGTAGCGTCGCCGGCGTGATCTCGACCCCCGCGAGCTCGGCGGTCGGCTTGATCGCGGCATAATCAAGCCCGGCGAGCTGGCCCGAAAAGGGATGGCGCCGCCATTGCGTGTCGAGCGCGAAGAACAGGGCGACGATGCCGGCATCATCGCGCAGTATCTCGATCGCGTCGTCGTCTGGTCGCGCATCGGCCTGAAATCGCGCCGGAAGCGCCGTATTCTGCGTTACCACGTCGTCGGCCTTTTCGCGTCGGCCGCCGCGCCCCGATGCCCAGGCGCGCGCGACCGCCCTCAGTTTCCCTTGCGCTGCTCCGGCTGGGCGGTGCGCAACGCACGATAGGCGTCGGTAACTCCGGCGGCGAAGTTCGGGACGCGAAGCATCCGCTCCAGATTGTTCTTGGTAAACGCGACCGATCGCCCGCCTTCGCTTCCGTCGTCCTCGACCACGCCTTCCCAATTCTCCAGGATACGAAGAATGAAGGGGGACAACACGCCGCTCAGCGTCTTGCGATCGTCCGGATTGTCGGCTTGCACCAGCGCGCTACCGACCTTGGCGACGTCGTCGTTGAACGCGACGAACTCATCCTCGTCCAGAATGACGAAGCGCCCGCGGATCTCGTTGACGACGATTCCGCCCTCTTCGGTGACGCCGTTGAAGCGGATCGGCCACCATGCCTTGGCCTGCGAAACGATTTTATATGCCACGATGGCCTCCTGTCAGAATATGGCGGGGATGTTCGGCTCCCCGCGCCGGACACTGATTGACGGCCAACCAGGGCTGTCGCTCGCTCCGGCGTGTGCACTGGCTAGGCGCCGCCGCCCCGAACGGCAGCCGCACGCCATCACAGCCCTCGGGTGTCAGGTTGCGGTGATGACCAGATCGTCCTGGCCGGCGAGGATGTTCATGCGGATGTCCATTTCCCACATGACCTTGCGATCCTCTTCGGTCTCGCTGATCGCCGTGATCTGCGTCTGCGCGCACGAAACGCCGATGGTATTGCCCGCCTCGACGCCGTGGGTAAGCGCGAGCGGCTCGATCGATGAGTCGTCGAGCGATGCGAGGAAGTCCTTGGCCGCCATCGACGGCGCCTCAACGACGAGCCGCCCCGTGATGCCGTGGTCGCCGCGGTTGACGTATCGCGAACCGATCAAATTGCGCAGATTGATGCCGATGCCGGCATTCAGCGTTAAGCTGCGCGCGATCAGTGAAAATCCTCCCAGCTCCAGCAGCGTATTGTCGGTGTTGACCTCCAGCGGGTCGATCCAGCGGTCGATCGTCGCGGCACCGGGCACATTGACGTCGCGCGGCGCCGCTGCCGGGATGAGGCACGTATAACTGAGGCCGATGAACGGATAGGCGCCGGCGGTGAAATCCATCGTGAACGTGCCGCGCGACCCGACGCCCTTGCGGCGCTGGTCGCCCATCCAGTGATGATGGGTCAGCGACGATTGCGCGGAATTCGCCGCTGCCATCTGCTGCGTCGCGCTGGTGTCGGGAACCAGCACCGCCGCAGCCATACCGCACGCTTCGAGCAATTCCATCCAGGCGGGAGCAACACCGGGGTCGCCCGACCCGGCGACCTCGACCTCATAGCTCAGCTCCTGCCGCTTGTTCGTCGCGAGGATCGGTGTCGAGCCGAAACTGCCGCGATCGAGGTTACGTTCGAGCGGGTCGGTAATCAGCGGCGACGCGCGGAAATTGCGTGTCAGGATCGCGTTATCGGCGAGCGTCGGAGCGGCGTCGGTGCCGTAGACCGCTTCCTTTTTCGCGGCGAGGACTTTGACGGCGTCAACCATCGGTGTGCTCCTTTTCGTCAGCGCCGGCCTTCAGCGCGGGATCTTCAATGTTCGCTTCCGCCAGCCAGCGGCGGCGTGCAGGGCCGGACAGCGGCAGGCCATGCTCGTCCAGCTCAAGCCCGGATTTCGGATCGCGGGCGCGCGGTGCGGTCGGCTCAGCCTGCGTCGCCTTCGGCTTGGCCGGCTTGCCACCGCGGCCCTTCGGGGCCTTGTCGTCGGCGGGCGGGGACGTAATCTGGTCGCCGCCGCTTTCGCCGGGGGTTGACTGGATCGCGGGATCGGTGTCATCCGCCATCAGCTGTTTCCTTTCCTAAGTCTCCATGCGGCAGTAAAATCGACGGCCCATGCGACCCCCCAGCCGTCAGCGGCTATCAGCCGCCCGCCCGCATAATCGCAGGCGCCCGAGGCGTCGGGATGCTTCCAGCCCGTCAGCGCATCCATCACTTTGATGATCTGGTCCTCCAGCTCGCGCGACGGGCCGCCGTCGATGCGCATCTTCGGCTTCAGCACGATGACGACCCGGAACATCGTCGCGACCCGCTGGTCGTGGATACCGTTCATCTCGTTCGGCCGCGCGGTCTCGCGATCGGGTATGATGAACAGCGCGGGGCTATGTGCCGGCGCCGCCTTCAGTCCCGCCCATTCGAGCACGCCCGCAACCTCGCGAAAGCCGCGCGCGATCAGGCGATCCACGATCGGCTGCGTCCGGATCAAACGGATCATGCCGCAATCCCCGCGTTCATCGCGCGCAGCAAATGACCCACCAGGATGCGGTCGATCGCCATAATGTCGTCATCCGAAAAACCGAGGTAGGAACGGCGCGGCATGGTGACGCTGGCGCGATAGCCGAACGGCGTGTTGAGCGCCTTGCCCGACTTCGGCCTGATCGTGCCGCCGAATTGATGGATTTTGCCATAGATCGCCGGGCCGCCCGTTCCATAGACGCCGACCGAGGCGAAATCCTCGCCGCTCTGCCGGTCGAGCGCATTATACAGGTCGCCGCTCGCCTGGAGCGTTTTGCGCCCCTCCTCGATCGCGGCGGCCGATTTCTTCCAGGGAATGCCCAACGGGTCGCGCTCTTCCTGAAAGCGCTCGAGCGTCCCTTCGAACATCACTTCGGACGATTCGGCCATCGGCGCCGACAGATCCGACGCGGCCTCGCGCAGCCGGCGCAACGTCGGCGCCAGCGCGTCGACCGTCGTGACATCGATGTCCAGGCCGCCGCTCATCGGCCGTAGGACCGCAGACCGCCGACATAGCCCGAAAGCGCGTCGGGATAGGCGCGGCCGCCCGAATGGAACGAAACGCCGCCTTCGTCGGACGGGGGCGCGGCCGTGGCACCGGGCAGGCTCGATTTGCCGTCCTCGATCCGCTCAAGCGCGCGCTGCGCGGCCTTCGCTGGTGCCTCGATCCCGTCGGGGGCGCCGTTCGGATAGAGCCGCGCGCGGGCGATGTCCCCGATCCAGACCTTGACGATCTCTGGCACGTCGACCAGCGGCAGCGTGTAACGATTGCCGAGCGCCGCCTGGACGATCGCCTGCGCGGCGGTGAGCGCGCCGACGAGAAGATCCTTGCCGATCCGGCCATCGCCGCGTTCGTCCGTCATCCGCACGGTCTCGTCCAGGCCGAACCGCTGGACGAATTCCGCGATCGACAGCATCGGCGCGCCGCCGTCGGGCATCGCCCAGGCGAGATCGAGCACCGCGACCTCGACCTCTGCCTGCGCGCGCGCGCCGACGGCGTCGTCGACCGTGACGGTCACCAGATACCTCTCGCCTGCGCCGCCTTCGCGAAGTTCCAGCGTCAAAGCCGATGCGAGCAGGTTGCCGACGGCCACCAGCTCGGTCGCGCCGGGCACGAGCCCGCGCGCCTCGACATCGATGCCGACAAGGTTGCTGATCGTCGATACGCCGCCGAATTCCATCGGCAGCCGCGCGATCTCGGCAGGCTGCTTGACGATAAATTTCATCGGCGCGTAACCCGCCTTGCAAGGCGCGTGACGCGCGTGATGATCACGTCGACCAACAGCGCGACGAGGAAGATGAACCACAGCGAGGCGATGATGCCGCCCAATTTCGCCAGCTCGACCCGCTGCCCCTTGGGCGCGGCTGCGACACAGATCGCGACGATGAAGGCCAGCCCGGTCGAAATGGTGAGGTAGAAGATGGCGAGCGCCGCCATGTCAGCCCCCCGCGATCGGATAGCGAAGCGCCGAAGCGGCCAGCCCGCCGCCGACGATCCAGCCGACCGCACCGGCAAGCGCCGCAATCAGTCCGAGCAGGAACAGGCCGAGCCCGATTTCGAACATCGGTACATAGGCGCGGTGACCAAGCCGGATGACCGGCAGCGCCATGAGAATGACGCCGAGCAGCATCACCAGGCCGGCGAGATGCGACAGCAAGTCGATCATGCCTTCGGCGCCTTGGGCTTCGGTGCGGCCTTGGGCTTCGCCGCAGGCTTCGGCTTCGCGGGCGCCAGCGATGCGGCGGGAGCGGGAGCAGGTGTCGGCGCCGGGGTCGGCGCGGGAGTGGGCGCGGGCGACTTCGCCGAGATCGGCGCGAGCTTCAGCGCGCCGATCTTGACCAGCTTGCCGCCTCGGCCTTCCGGCAGCGTAACAATCGTGCGCGGAGGGATGGGTTTCTTCCTGCCGTTCGACAACGGCGTAACGACTTCATAATCGGGCACGGGGCACCTCTGGAAATTGGGAAAAGGCGGGCCGCCCGAAGGCGGCCCGCGATCGCGGCGCGCCGGTTAGCCGCCAGCGCCCTGGAACAGGAAGCCGGCGTCGGCGCCGACCAGCTCGGCCGAGAATTCGTCGAAGACGTCATTGTCCCAGCTGCGCGTGTCCTTTTCCCACTGGCTGGGCGACACGAACGGATGCGCTTCGAGCTGATAGGTGTAGCCAAAGCTCGGCAGCGGCATCGCGCGCTGTCCTTCGGGCGGGACATAGGCGAGGATCGCATCGTCGCCCCAGATGTCGACGGTGGTATCTTCGTCCTGGTCGTAGATGCCGTCACCCGACACGACGAGCGGAATGTCCAGATACTCCTGGAGCATCGCGTTGGAGATCGTCGCCGCCGTCGTATGCTTGAAATGTTCAAGCACCTTGGGATGGTCCTTCAGCGCCTTTCGCGCCGTGGCGGCCAGCCCAAGGACGTTCGGGCGCTTCCCGGTGCGACCGCGGATCACTTCGACCGCGTCGCTGATCTGCGTTCGCGGATCGCTGCCCGGATCGGTCCAGACATCGGCCCCGGCGAGGGCGAGCTTGTTGGTCGCGGCATAGTTGGCGGCGTTGCGCGCAACTTCGGCCTGCTGGATTTCCTTCTCCATCGCGATCACCGCCAGCACGATATCGACGGCGGTCTGCTGAAGGTCGATGCCTGGAACAGCGGCGGCCTCGCCGATATATTCGAGCGGCACCGATGCGCGCAGGGCTTCCTGGTGCAGGTTCACCGCCTTGCCTTCGTAACCGAATTCGAGCTGCGCGATGCGAGCGCCGGGCGCGCGCCGCGTCTTGCGACGGCGGAAGCTCGATCGGTCGAACTCGATACGCTTGGCGGCGCGCGTCGGCATGGTGACCGTCGGGAACAGGAAACGCCCGATAAATTCGGCCTGGACATAGCCTCGGGCATGGTTGGACAAAATCGGATCGACGACGCGAACCTGTGCGGCATTCATTCCCGGACCGGTCATGGATGATATTCCTCGTTACTGTTGGAAAGGTTGGGCGACGCCGCCGATCGGATGACCGGCGGCATCAGAGTCAGGCCGCGGCCGGCGTGTGGACCAGCAGCACCTCGATCAGGTCGCCGTCGGCGGCGGCGGCCTGAAGCGCATAGGCGCCGATCGGACCGGCGCCGGCCTGGGCGATGCCCTTGCCGCTGCCGTCGGCCGCGGGTTTGATCGGCCCGCCCGCCGCGATCGCTCCGCCCGCTTCAAGCATGGCGGTGCCGAGCACGCGGACGGACAGGTCGACGCCGACGGCCGCGCCATAGGCCGAGACACCAAGCGGCAGCTCACCGTTGGCGGCATGATTGCCCGCAAAATCGACGAACCGCGCTGCCGCGATGACCGTCGCGGCCGAAACCGTGAGGGAAAGAATTGGGGACTGCTGCATGGATGTTCCTTTCAGTCAGGCAGCGAAAAGGGAGGCGTGAGGCGTCAGCCGCCCGCGCGGCGGACGGCATCCATCCAGCCGAGCTTCGGATTTTCGGCTTGGAGCGCCTGCGCTTTCGCGAAGATCGCGGCGCGGGCGGGATCGACCTCGTAACCGGCGGGAGCGGCGAAGCTGGCGAGCTTGCCGTCGATCGCCTTGCCGTCGTCGGCCGCGATCTCGCCCAGGCTGACGAGCGGCTGCGCGGTGTCGAAGATCTTCAGCAGCGCGGCGCGGGGGGTCATGTCGGCAACGCCCTCGCCAAAGCTGACGACGTCGTCGCCGCCCAGCGCATCGAGCACGCCGACGAGCAGCGCCTTGCCCTCGGGCTTGATCTTCGCTTCCTTCAACAGCCCTTCGGCAAAGCTGACGTTCGCGGTGTGACGATCGTCTTTGGCCTTCTTCTCGGCCGCTTCCTCGCGCGCCTTGATCTTGGCCTCGCGGTCGGCGAGCGACTGTTCGCGCTCGGCGAAGCTCGCGTCCTTGTCCTTGTTGTCGTCGGTGGGGGGCATGGCTTTCTCCTGCTCAAAGGTGACGAGATCGCCGGCATCACCGGCGGCGAAACTGACCCGGCCAAGCCCCTTCACGCCGGGCGCGTGCGCGCCCAGGAAGCCGACATGCTTCAGGTAATATTGGCCGGGGGTGGGATTGTGGGGGTTGTCGGGCGGATAGAATTGCGCCGACACCTTGGCGTAGCGTCCCGCGTTCACCGCCTCGGCAAAGCTGGGTTCCAGCTGGGCTGGATCGGGATAGGCCAACAGCTCGTCACCCTGGACCTCCAGATGGTCGACCCAGCCATAGGCGGGATCGTTGAGCTGCGGATGACCGATGACGAGCGGGGCGGGATTGGCGGCGGCGTCATAGCTCGCCGCGATCGACGCAAGATCGCCTTCGCCCAGCGACACCTTGACGCCCTCGACGGACGTGAAGGTGCCGGTGCGGAAAAGCCGGATCGGTTTGGGTGCGTCGGTAGCTGCGGCGTTCGTCATTCCCCGCACTTAGGCGGGGGGGATGGCGCTGACCGGCAGCCGTCAGCGGCTTACCGGTCCTTTGCCTGCCTTTACGCCTTAGCCGCGTCGACGCGCGACTGGCAAGCGTCCGCGTCAGCGATCGACGCGATCAGCCGCCCTACACCCCCAATACCACCCTTGCGCCGCAACGGCCCACCCCGCCGCGCCGCACCGTAGACACGAAACCAAACCCGAAATAACAATCGAGCCATGACCCAACTTCGAACGTCGATTGCCGCCGCGTCGCTTGTGGCCCTAAGCTTGACCGGCTGCCAAAAGGGTGATGCTGTGCCGCCCGAAACTGACATGGAAGTGCGGGCTTTTTTTCGAAACGACGGACACCCGGCCGCAGTCGAAAAGCTCTGGCTTGCCGGGTCATCGGACAATCCCCTCGTCTGCGGCCGAATGGGACCCGTCATGGATGGCACGCGCCACCGCTTCTACTACGACCGCCGGGGACATTATGGGCAAGTCGAAATGACCGAAAAAGTGATTGCCACCACTGGCATCGGCGTGGCGCTCGTCGCTCAAAATCGCGAACTGTTCAATGATCTCTGGAAAAACCACTGCGAACCTTCAGAACCGATACTCTGACCGGATGAGCGAGGCGAGGCTCGTGACAAGCGCTCGGCCGCCCACGAGGGTCGCTGTCGAGGCTCAACAATGCAATCGACGAGGAAAAACGATGTCACCCCCCCACTTTTCACTGGATGGGCCTCTACGGGCAAAATTTCCGCTGATCCGACGCCCCATCAGCGCGCGCCAGCTGATCCAGCCGCTTTGCGATGGCTTTCCACATTTCGACGCCCGCCAAATCGCCCGCCAATATCAAGGCACCGATCCGCTCTGCTACGAATAGGTTGGCGCGTTCACCGTGCTGCCGCTCAACCTCTAGAGCGCACGCCCAAACATGTCGCTCCGGCGTGAGGCTCATCCGGCCACTCGTTGCCAGATGCCCCAACCGGCCATGCCAATCGAAAGCAGCAGCAGGGACCAGAACTCGGCCGCAAAAAGAAAACGGCGAAGCGGGGCGCTAAAAGGCACGCTTGCGAAATTCCTCGACCTTGCAGAAGCCACGATCGGTCGTCTTCAACATCGGCGTTGACCGAACGACACTAAGGTCGGTGCGACTAATCTCGAAGGAGGACGGATCTCTTGGCACTAGCACGCGATCAATCATGAACGTCCCGCGCACCTGATCGACGGCCCCGGTCTTTGGGATAATCACGGCAACGCGGCTTGTTTCCTCGTCCAACACGAAGTTGACCTGAAGCGGCCCGCCATCCTGCTCGATCGAACATTTTAGATAGACTGGCGCCGCCATGGCAGGCGTCGCTGCTGCCAGCGCCCCAAGTATCGTCAACATTCGCAGCATAGCCATCGTCGTTCCGCCCTACGTCTTTTTTATCACCGCCACAACGCGGCCGATAATATGGATTTCGCCATCGACCGCCGTGTCGTCCCGAACGCTCGGATTATCGCTCTTGATGACGATCGTTCCGTCAGCCCGAGTAGCTAGCCGCTTCACCATTCCCATTTCACCGATTGCACAAACCCAAATCAGATCGGCGAACGAAGGTCGCGTTTCAGACAGGTCGATCAGCATGATATCGCCGTCATCGATGGTCGGCGACATCGAATTGCCTCTTCCCGGTGCAAAACGCAGCTGGCCGACGGGGGCAGATGAATATCGGCGAACCCAATCCGTCGGAAAATAGCGTGCAGTCTCAGCAACCGGAAATCCATCCACGAAAGTCGCGCCCAAACCATAAGCAAGATCTATCTCGGGAATGAGGATCGCGCCTTCGATCTCAACAGGGCGCTCCCCGACATCAAACACATCTGCCGCATCAGCATCGATAAAATCGTCGGCAGAGGCGCCAATCACATCGACGATCGCGCGAATCGTCCCGACCTTCGGCGTCGATGCTCCGGACATAATTGAATTGAGGGAGTTCCTCGAAATCCCCGCTTTCTCGGCGACGCTCGACGCAGGTCCGAAGGCTTTGACCGCCTGCCGAAGACGAGCCGCCGAATGCTCGGTCCAGCCGAGAACGCGTGAATTGTCATTTTCCGGTTGACTTCTCACTTTACTTGTCACTATTCATGTCAACATGAGAAATGACATCCAAAATGACCTCCGGGATTGGCACCCGGAAGACATCAAGGCGGAAATTCGCAAGCGCGGCGCCACCGTCGCGCAGTTGGCGCGCAACAGCGGCCTGTCGAAGCAGGCGCTTGGGCAATGCATCGAACGGCGCGCTTCGGAGCGCGGCGATCAAATTATCGCCGAATTTTTGGGCGTAAAACCTCACCAAATCTGGCCCTCGCGTTACACTGCCAAAGGGCAGCGCATTCGTTTCTGCGCCCCTAGCGTTGAAGCCCGGATGTCCGCATGACGCGGGCCTATCACACCGGGCGCGCGGCGCCAACGTCCCACCAATGTTCCGCTGAATTGCCGTCTCAAACCGGCACATCGGGAGGCAAGGTGCCCGGCTATGCGTCGGCGCAGGAACTGGCGGGCGCTGTGCTCCCCGGCCTTCCGGCAACGAAGAGCGCTATGATCCGCCGCGCCAAGGCCGATGGTTGGGATTTCATCGACCGCGTTGGGCGCGGCGGCGGGCGCCTCTACCGCGTCGCCGACTTGCCGATCGAAGCGCAGCAGGCCTTGTTGCAACAGCGAATAAGCGCCGCTTCAGGCGCACCGGTCGGCCGTCCGAAAGGCAGCGACTATTTCACCCGCAATCCCGAAGTCGCTGCGGCCGTCGAGGCGATCCTTGCCAGCCGCCGCCTCGCGGCCCCCGGCGTGATGGAGCTTCTGCAAGACGACTTCGTCACCCTGCCTTCGCTCCGCTCGCTTCGCCGTTTTATCGCCAAGGTGGAGGACGAGCGGAAGACCGTCATCCTGTCGATGCGCGATCCCGACGCCTTCAAGAGCAAATACCGTGTCTCGATCGGCCGCGCTGACGCCAACACCACCCACGCGCATCAGATTTGGGAAATCGACGCGACCAAGGCCGACGTGATGACCACCGAAGGCCGCAAGATGATCCTCGGCCTGATCGACCGTTGGTCGCGCCGCGTCCTCTTCATGGTCTGCCCGTCGGAAAGCGCGCAATCGGTGCGCCGCCTGCTCATCACCGCGATCGAGCGCTGGGGCGTCGTTCCCGAAACCGTCATGACCGACCAGGGCTCGGGCTTCATCAACGGCGCGATCGTCTCGGCCCTCGAAATGCTCGGCATCGAACATTGGCCGTGTCCACCCGCCTCTGGCGACAAGAAGCCGCATATCGAACGCGTCTTCGGCACCTTCCAGCGCCAACGCACCGAACTCTTCGACGGCTATTTGGGGCATAGCGTTGCCGAGGCGCAGCAACTGCGCGCCAAGGCGCGCAAGGACAGTGGGCGCCCGGTCATCACCGCGAGCATGTCGCCCGCCGAGCTTCAGGCCGCGCTCGATGGCTGGACCGATGGCGTCTACCATCTCCGCGAACATGGCTCGTTGCGCATGTCGCCGATGCGCAAATGGCAGTCCTCGCCTGTCCCGGCCCGCGCCGCGCCCGGCGCCGACGTGCTCCGCATGGCACTCTCGGCCCTCGTCGGCGCCCGCACCGTCGGCAAGCGCGGCATTCAGTGGCAGGGCGGTCGCTATTGGTCGCCCGCGCTCGCGCCTTGGGTCGCGCGCCAGGTGCTCGTCCGCCGCGACGAGGACGAGCTGGGCGAGCTGCTCGTCTTCAGCCCCGAGGGCGCGTTCATCGACATCGCGGTGAACCACGCCCGTTCCGGCCTGTCCGAAGCCGAATTCGCTGCCGAGGCGCGCGCGCAGCAGGCACGGTGGCTGCGCGAACAGCGCGCCGACCTGAAGGGCCGGGCGAAAGACTTCAATTTCGAGCGTGCGCGCGACGCGATCCTGCGCCGCGACGCCGAAGCGGCGGGCAAGCTCGTCCAACTGCCGATGCCGACGCAGACGCATTCGACCCCGGCGATCGACACGCTCTCGGAAGCCGCGGGATCGGCAGCGCCCCAGCCGACGCGCCGCGAACGTCCCGCTGCCGCGACGATCGTGACGATGCCCAAAAGCCCGGCGGTCAAGATGCGCGAGGCCGACGCGATTATCGCGCGCGCCGATGCGGGCGAGGCCGTCGATGCCGACGCCCTTCGCCGTGCCCGCCTTTACGCCTCGACCAGCGAATATCGCGCCCAGCGCGCCGTTGCCGAGCACCTCGCAGCCCCCACCAGCAAGACATCCGCCTGACTGAAGGAGAATAGCCTTGATCGACCTTTTGACCCGCCCCGCGCCGGCACCCGCCGCGCCCCGGCGCGGATATGCCCCGCTCCCCAACATGGCGCTCGCGCTACAGACGATTGTCGAATGCACCGAGGCCGAGGAAGATCAGCCCCGCCTTGGCCTGCTCTACGGCAACAGCGGCTTCGGCAAGACCGTTGCCGCCGCGTTCGCCGCCGCACAGACCGGCTCGGTCTATATCGAGGCGAAGAGCCTCTGGACCGTGCGCGCGCTGCTGGAGGCGATTGCCGAGGAACTCGGCATCACCAAGCCGGAGCGCACGGCGCCACGCCTGCTGCGCCAGATTATCGACGAACTCAACCGCGCGCCGCGCCCGCTGATCATCGACGAGATGGACCACCTCGTCAAAAAGCAGATGGTCGAAATCATCCGCGACATTCACGACGCGACTTCGATCGCGATCCTGATGATCGGCGAAGAGGCGCTGCCTTCGAAGCTCAAGGAATGGGAACGGTTCGACAACCGTATCCTCGTCGCAACGCCCGCACAGCCTGCGACGGCCGAGGACGCGCTATTGCTCCGCGATCACTATGGCCTGAACGGCATCATCGCTGACGACCTCGCCATTTATTTCGCCGAGCGGTGCAAGGGCGTCACGCGCCGCATCGTCAACAACCTGCGCGCGGCTGCCCGCACCGCCGCGACCGAAGGCGTCGATACTATCGACCGCGCCTGGTGGGGACCGCGCCTCGTCACCAACGGCGACATCCCGACCCGCCGGAGCCTCGGCCAATGAGCCACGATCTCCCGCCCATCCGGACAGGCGAGGCGCGCGCCTTTCGACAGTGCTCCTGCGGTCGCGTCGGCTGGTATGATTATCTTCCCTATTCGCTCTCGGTTCCGATCCTGGCGTTTCCGTGCGGGCATGATCCGCAGGCTGCGCGCTACATCACGGAAGACGAATTCCACGCGGCGATAGCAATCCCGCAGCCGTTCCACGTCACCAGGGACGATATCAATCGGCTGCTCTGCGAAACGAACGGCAGAACGCTGCACGTCTGTTTCGGGCGCGATGAAGTGACCCTGCACCCCGATTGCAAATGGCCGATCCCGCTGCTCGCCGAATGGCGAGCGGGAGCACCCGCGTGACGTCCGCCGCCCTCCCGCGTTTCTGGCCGCCCCAGCATTGGGCCGCGCGCCAGCGTCTCGCCGACCCCGCCGAGGCGCTGTGGAGCGAGCTACGCATCGCGCGCGGCGCGATCGACGTCGTCGAACTGACAATCCGCGCGATCGAGCATTGCGAGGACGCCTTCGCAATCCGCGGCGATGCCTTCCGCCGCTTCGATCAGCTGCTCGACGACTGGGTCGCGCGCGGCCTCGTCACCCTCACCGGCCATCCGGCCCGCTACGATCTTGTCAGGGAATATCAGCACTTGCGCTCGCCGCCACCGCCGCCCGCTCCGCGTCCCTTGCCATTTCCGAAACGCACCCAGCAGCAACGGTTGTGGTCGGCGATGAAGGTACTTCGGACCTTCGACCTGCCGACCCTGATGATGGCCGCCTCGGCAAACCGGCGCGCCGCCGCCGACATGGTCCGCCTGCTCGAACAGGGCGGCTGGCTTCGGGCGACGGCAAACGGCTGGACGACCGCCGCTTCCCGCAAATGGGGGCCGGTCGTGCCGTCGATGCGCCGCGAGCGCGGCCGCGGCGGTTCCGTAACGCGCATCACCGACCGGATCAGCGGTCTCACGGTCGAAATTCCGGCGCGTTCGTCGGCGCGCTCCAGACGACAGGACGCTTCCAACAACGCCTTTGCAGACGGGGGGATAGGTTAACCATGTCGGGTAACGTTAATAAAAACAGTGACTTGTCTAACCTTGACCGCGCCCGCGCCGCATGGGGTCCGAACTTGCCTCGCTGGGTCCAGCTGCTCGCCAGCGCCTGCGATGCGACCAGCCAACAGAGGGCGGGCGAGCGGATCGGCAAGTCCGGACCCTATGTCAGCCGCATCGTCCGCAACGACTATCCCGGCGATCTCGCCGAGGCGGAGAAGCTCGTCCGCGCCGCTTGGGGCAATGAGGATGTCGTCTGCCCGCTCTGGGGTCCGATCCCGCTCGCCAGCTGCATGACCGCGCGCCGCCGCACCCTGCCGCCGACGAACCGCGTCCATCACCTCCATCGCGGCACCTGCCCGACCTGTCCGAACAATAGCGACGGGCAGGGCTTCGACGAGGAGGCGGCCTGATGCGCCCGCCCGCCGAAGTTCGTCGTGCGCAATGGCGCGGCGCAGTCCTGACGGTCGTTTGGCTGTTCGTTCTGCTGTGGGCGCTGCTGACCGGCGTGATGGTGGTGACGCCGTGATCGCGCCGCCTCCGCCGCCGTCGCTTTGGCACCAGCTGTTGATGGCCGTCTCCAGCGTCCTCGCCGGCGCCTTCGTGGCGACCATCATCATTTTCGCCCCGCTCATCTGAAAGGAATTCCCATGGGCCGCCGTAAAGCCGCACCTCAACAAGCGCCGACGACACTCCCTGAGGCGATCGCCACGCTCGAACGCTATCTTTCCATCACGGGTGAGATCGACCGCACGAAGACCGAAGCCGATCGTGCGATCCTTGCGATCCAGACGTCACGCGACGAACTCGTCGCGCCGATGAAGGCGCAGGCCGAAGATCTGTTCCTTCAGCTGCGCGCATGGTGGGGCGTCGCCGGGCCGGACATGACGAAGGGCCGCAAGTCGATCGAACTGGCCGGCGCCCTGATCGGCATCCGCAAGACGACGCCCAGCCTGAAACTGCCGCGCGGCATGAAGGTCGAAGAGGCCGTGGCGTTCGTCCAGGCGATCGTCGCCGACTATCCGGGCGCCCGCGATCTGCTTCGCGTCAAGACCGAGCTGGAAAAGCCCGCGCTCATCACGCTGCTGCGCAGCTCGACGGCCGTCGGTCCGGTGGCGGAGCGGATCTCGCGCGGCGGCTTCACCGTCGCGCAGCGTGACGAATTCTTCATCGATCGCGCGGCGCCGAAAGTGCCCGATCCCGAAACCGTCGAAACGCCCGCGCCCGCGATTGCCGAGGTGGCGTCGTGATCGTCGCCCACAGCAACGCGGCAGGCGAGCTGCTGCTCCACTTCCGTTTCGACAACGGCTGGACCGCCTCGTTGGCGCCGAACGCCGACGGCACCGCCACGGTCGCCGCCTGGGCCAGCCACGAAGCCGAGCCAAGGTTCGGCCTGTGCCGCGTCGTCGGCGGCGGCCCCGTCGGCGCCGAACAGGCCACAGCCTTCCTCTCCGACATCTTCAACGCAGCCGAGGTGAAATCCCATGACAAAACGATTTGAAGCGGACGTGTGCCCTGAGACGTTCGCGCCACGCTTGCGCCTCAACTTCGATAACGGATGGGCCGTGTCGATTGTCCTCCGCATGGAGGCGAACAGCCGTTGCGAATTCGGCATGGCCTCTCTCGCGGCCTGCCCGACCGGGCGCTGGGGCACCGGTGCGACGGAGCTGGGGGAAAACGAGGCGTCGCCCGACGAAGTCGCGACATACGTCGCCATGATCGCGGCGCGCCCGCAGGTGGTGGCGTCGTGAGTGACTATACCCTTATCCCCGCCTCGACGCTGCTGACCGAAACGGCGGGCGGGCCGCCCCGCACCGGCGGCATCGGCTTCACGATCGACGCCGGACAGCTCAGCTTCGCGATCGCCGACGCGAACGGCAACGTGATGCTGGCAACGCTTCACGCAACGGTGCTCGACGAATTCTGCGGCAGGCTCGCCGATCATATCGCCGAAGTGTCGCCCGAGGCGGCGAAAGCCCAGCTGGAGGCCGAGTCATGGCCGACCATGCAATAAGTGACGCCGTCACTATCCGCGTCGATCGCTTCCGTCACTGGTTACCCCAGCTCGTGGCGGCGACGGCGGAGATCGGCGGAATGGACACGACCGAGCTGGTGGCGCCGTGCCGCATCGGATGGAACGTCAAGCTGCGCGCCGCAGTCATTCTCGCCGCGGTCGACGTCTTCGGCAAAAGCTGGAGCGAGATCGGGCGCGCCCTTGGCGGCCGCAATCATGCGACGATGATCCATGCCTATAAGGCTGCCGAGCGGCTCGCCGAGCACGATGCAGAGTTCCGGAAGCTTTCGACGCTGATCTTCGCGGTAGCGCGCGAGATCGCGCGGCGTCCGACCCTGACGGTCGAGATCGAGCCGGGGCAGCCGCTGTGAAGCCCAATCCCGGTCACTGTCCCGAAGAGGCGATCGGCAAGCGCGTCCGCGTCCGCTTCGCCGACGGCTCGATCGCCAAGGACGTGCCCGGCGCCCCGCCGGGCTGGGCGGCCGATGGCCGGAACGGCTGCCGCTGGACGCTCACCAGCCATCCCCTCGACATCGCTGAATATGAGGTGATTTCATGAAACCCGACGAAGAGAAGCTGCTCGCCTTCATCGCCAGTAAGATCGAAGCGACCGGCGAAGCCCCGACCTATAGGGAAATGCGGGCGCATACAGGACTTCAGAGCAATCACGGCGTTGCCCTTCGCATCGACCGCCTCTGCGCCAAGGGACACCTCATCCGCGACGCGCGCGTCCACCGCGGGCTGAAGCTCGCGGGCTCGCCGCTGGGAAATATCCCGACCGCCGAGTTGCAGGCCGAACTGGCGCGCCGCGAGCGGGAGAGCGAACGATGACAACGCTCCTTCCCGACGAGGCGGCGATCGTCGCCGCATGGTCCGCGTCGGAGGCCGCCGCCGAGTTGCTGCGTTTCGCGCGCGAAGGCCGCTTCAGCGACAACATACCCTTTTCGGATGACGTTGTCGGCAAGCTCGCTGACGCCATGCTGAAGGTGATCGACATCGAGGGGCCATCGCCCTTCCTGATCGCCGAAGAGCGTGAGCTACTTGCCGCGTTTCGCGCCCACGTCGCCCAATTCATCGAAGGTTGGTGAAAATGAGCGACCTGCAATTCAAGTTGGCCGTGCAGCGCGTCACGCGCGGCAAGTTCGACATCGGCCTCTCCGGCGTGTTGCGCGATCTCTATAACGCCGGCCTTCCCGATCTCGGCGGCGCCCAGGTCGCGCGCCAACTTCGCGCGCTGGGCTATCGCCGCGATGGCTGGCACGGCACCGGCTATGACCGGACGCCTCGCTATGTGTGGGGGAACGTGTCGTGAGCGTCCGTCCCGCACCGCGCCGCGGCCCCGCTGCGCCCGCCGATCCCAAGGCCGCGCTGATGCGCGCGATCATGGCCGCCTGCAAGCGCCAGGGCATCGACAACGACACCCGCCATGCCACGCAAAAGCGGGTCACCGGCAAGGACTCGATGACGGATATGACCGTCGCCGAACTGATGCGCCTGCGCGACCATTTCAACCGCGGCTGGAAGGGGCCGAAGGGCCAGCGCCCGCATATCGGCAAGGTCCGCGCGCTCTGGTGGTCGCTCTACTGGATCGGCGCTATCGAGCGCGTTGAAGACGAGGCGCTCAATGCCTTCGTCAAACGCCAGGCGCATATCCAGCACATTAATTTCCTCGACCATCGCGGCGCCATGCCGGTGATCGAAGGGCTGAAGGCCTGGTTGGAGCGCGAAGGCGTTATGTGGTGGTCGGCCGAACAGCTCGCCGGCGTGGTCGCGACCGGCGCAATGACATCGGCGGGCACGGCCTTTTCACAGGCCGAGGCCGATCGCCACGCCGTCCTCGACCAGCTGGCGATCCGCCTCGATCGCGCCGGCCTCATGAACCGCTTCGCGCTCTATGACTGGATAGGTGCGTGCGTCGGACGGGAGACGCCCCGGCAATGGTCGTTCTCAGCGTCCGAACTGGACCAAGGCCTCCGCGCCCTCGGCAAGAAATACCGCTCCCACCTCGCAAAGGTGCAGCGGCTGTGAAACTCGATCGCCCCTGCACGATAGACGAGCTGCCGATCCCGAAAGACGCTCGGGTCACCAAGAAATGGACCGAGCAGATGCGTGAAATGGCCGCCCATATCGGCGCCTATCGCACGCTCCTGGTCGTAGACGCCCTTGGCGGGCAGCAGATCGATATTCCCAGCGATCCCGCCAACAATCGCATGGCGTCGTTCCTCGGCGACGAGGGCGCCGCGATCATGTCGCGGATCTACGGCGGCAACAAGCTGTGGGTGCCCGTTGCCCGCCCGGCGCTTAACGAGGCGCGGCGCGCTGGCATCATCGCCGCGATCCGCGAGCGCAAGATGACGATCGCCGAGGCGGCGCCGATCCTGAGGACGTCGCGCAGTTATCTCGGCTACCTCGTGAACAAGACCGACGAGGGCGAGGAGGTTGAGCCCTACGTCCCGCGCCGGGGTCAGCCCGACCCGCGCCAGCTCGACATGTTTGCCGCCCCAGCGCCGATCACCGATGAAACTGCGGCCGCTTCCTGAAACCGCCGCGCTCGCCCGGTCGATGACGGCGGCGGCCGATCAGCCCGACGCGATCATCGGCAAGCATCTGGCGCGGCGGCTATGGTCGGCGCTGAAGGCGCGCGAGGGCGACATATTGAGCGCGTTCCTGAATTGCGACGCGATGGAAATCCTCGACCCGACCTATCAGGCCGCTGCGATCCTGTTCGCGCGCGGCGTCTACGTCGAACCATGCCGGCGCTTGATCCCGACCCAGCCTCTCGTTTATCTCGCGACGTGGCCCGATGGCAGCAGCCGTAATCTGTCCGAAGCCAGCCTCCTCTATCTCGCCGGAATAGCCGCTAACGGCTGCCCGCTCCGGTGACCCGTCTCTGACAATGTGAACTCCACGCGCGGCGCCTGAAAGGCGCCGTTGTTTTGCTGCTGCATTGGGGTTTCACATGGGTTCAACACTGGCAAAGTTCATGGTCTATTGGCCGCTTGCCGTTTTCGCGCTGCCGATCCTGCTGGCGGTCGGCCTTCTCTGGCTCCGCACCAAGTTCCCCGAGCTGACCGCGTTCAACCAGGCGGTCAAAGACATCGCCGATCTCAAATCCAAGGTGGGTATCTTCGAAGTCGAGCTGAAGGAGCTTCGCAACGACATCGAAAGCGAGCCGACCCGCGCCCAGGTGCTAGCACAGCTCGCCGACGCGATCGCGCGGCTGAGCCGGGTCGAGGGCGGGATCGAGGGCGTCAACCGCCAGCTTCAGGCGCAAAGCCAGTGGATACAGGCCCTCGCGCTGCCGCCGGAGGGACGCCGGTGATCCATCCTGCCATTGCTCCGACCGTTCGGCGAGCGATCCTCGATCTCATTCACGACGTCGGCGGCGAGGTCGATGATGACACTGCTACGATCTTGCTCAACGAGATCGGTCACCGCGTCGCCCGATCGGACGTCGCCGACGAAATCCGCTGGCTCGCCGACAAGGGGCTCCTGAAGGTCACCGAAACGCCGGCGATGCTCGTCATCGCCTCGACGAGCGACGGCCGCGACACCGCGATGGGCCGCCTGCGGTTCGAAGGCGTCAGCCGTCACAAGACGGGCGAATGACGTGGCACCTCGTTCCTCAATCGAGCGCAACCCGGCCCTTCAGGCTGCCGTCGAAAAGCTGATCGCCGAGGGCGAGCACACGATCGACGACATCCACGAGGCTGTCGCCGAATATGGCGTCTCGCGCTCGGCCGTCGGCCGCTACGCCAACCGATATCGCCCACTCGTCGATACCATCATCCGCGACCGCGCCGTCCGGCAGGCGATGCATAAGCACCTGCCCGCCGGCATCGACACCGGCCTGATCGACATCGCCATCCATCGCGCGCAGTCGGAAGTCCTGCGCGCGATGGATGCCTTGGGCGACGATGAGGAGCCTGCGAACGCCGATCGCATCGGCAAACTCGTCCGCGCCCTCAACGGCGTCATCAAGGCGATGCGCGAAAAGCGCGAGTTCGAGGAAGAGGTCCGCGCCAGCGAGCGCGCTCGCGCTGCAGACGCTGCGGCCGAGGCAATGACCGAGGCCGGGGCCGGCGAGGCGCAGATCGAGGCAATCCGGCGCAAAATCCTCGGAATGCGGGAAAAGCAAGGATGAGCGCGACCGATCGGCCGCAGCCGCTCTTGCGTTTCGCGGGACGGAGACCGGAGGAGGGCGCGCGTGCCAGCGCGCCGTTTCCGCTGGCCGTCGCACTGCGCGATTATGCGATAGCGCAGGGCCTGGCGATCGACAAGCTGACGCGCAGCCGCGTGGCAGCATCGGACAGCATCCATCTCGCGATGACCGACCTCGCTGGTCGCTGTTGGAATATGCGCGTTTCCAACCATCGCCGCCCGCGTCGCACTGGCCATGCCGTCCCGCACGTCGACCTTGTCAGTCTGGACGGCGTCGCCGGCATCGCCGTCGGCCGTCGTCTGATTGACGAAATCCTCGCGGGCAATGTGCCGTGGTTCGATCCCGATGAAACCATCCGCCCCCTCCCGCGCACTCGCCGCAACAGCAGGATACGGCGCCGATGACCGCCGCCCAGGAAGCGCCGACGGTCCTCCTGCCTTATCAGGTCGAGAGCATCGAACTCGCCGAGGAGCATCAGTTCCTCGTCGTCGAAAAGTCGCGCCGTATCGGCCTCTCCTACGCCTTTTCGCCGTGGGCGAACCTTATGGCATCCGCCGCGTCGGGCGCGCAGAACGTCTATTACATCGGATACAACCTCGACATGGCGCGCGAGTTCATCGGCTATTGCGCCGATTTCGCTCAGGCATTCGAGGATGTCCGCGTCTCGCTCCCCGACGAGGATCGATCCGAAACCTTCGTCCAGCGCCGTTTCGACGGCAGCTATCTCGACACGGCGGGCAGGGTTCTGCCCGACGCGACTGACGGCGATTTCCGTTCGGATCGCGTTGTCCAGGAAGCGCGCGGCGGCTTCCTGATCAAGGGCGATGCCGGCAAGTCGATCAAGTCCTTCCGAATTGACTTTCCGTCGGGCAAGGCCGTCGTCGCGCTGCCGTCCAGTCCGCGATCGGTGCGCGGTAAGCAGGGCATCTTCATAATCGATGAAGCGGCCTTTCACGACAATCTGGAAGAGCTGATCAAGGCGATCCTCGCCGCCCTGATGTGGGGCGGCCGTGTTGTCGTCATCTCGACCCACGACGGCACCGACAATTATTTCAACACGCTGATCGAAGAGATCCGCGCCGACAAGCGTGGCGGCCACGTCCATCGCATCACGCTGAAGGATGCCATTGCCGCCGGGCTCTACAAGCGCATCTGCCTCGTCCAGGGCAAGGACTGGACGCCGGAGGCCGAGACGAAGTGGGAGGCCGATCTCCGCAAGACCTATGGCGATGCCGCCGACGAAGAACTGGACGTTATCCCGTCGCGCGGGACCGGCACCTATCTCGCGCGCGCCACGATCATCGAAGCGATGTCCGCCGATCTGCCCGTCGTCCGACTGCGCTGCCCCGACGGCTTCGAACGCTGGGACGACGAGCGCCGCCGCGATTGGCTGCTCGAATTCCTTGAGGATGAGGTGAAGCCTTGGCTCGCCAACTTCGATCCAGCCCGCCGCACCTTCATGGGTCAGGATTTCGCGCGCTCCGGCGACGTCTCGCCGGTCAAGTTTGGGCAGCATGACGAATATATGCGCCTGGTCTGCCGGCTGACGCTGGAGATGCGCAACGTTCCCTTCTCGGATCAGGAATTCATCCTCGAATGGCTGATCCGTCGCGTCCCCCATTTCGCGGGCGGCAAGATGGACGCGCGCGGCAACGGCTCGGCGCTGGCCGAAAAAATGCAGATGCTCTTCGGCTTCGACGTGATCGAGGCCGTCATGGCCAGCGACAAGACCTACCTGAAATTCATGCCGCTGCTGAAGGCCGGCATCGAGGATCGCACCGTCATCTTGCCCTTTGACGAGGGCGAACTCGACGATTTGCGGATGATCAAAATGGTCCGCGGCATCCCGAAAATCCCCGATGGTCCGCAGCGGAGCAAGGAAGGCGGCAAGAGCGCCAAGCGCCACGGCGACAATGCGATCGCCGACATGCACCTGATCGCCGCCGCCGCCGAAGATCCCGGCGACATCGAATTCATGAGCGCCGGCTCGCGCACCAGCGAAACTGGCGATTTCGGCACCAGCAATCGCGGCTTCGGCACCGTGTCGCGCCGCTCACTCGGAGGATATGGACTATGAACGCTCGCACTCGCAAGCGGGCTACCGCAGCCGCAAACCGCAGGCTCCCGGCGCAGCTCGGCGCGGAGATCGCGACCACCTCCGATGGCCGCGACATCACTCAGCCTTTCATTTCAGGGCTTCGCCAGCCCGCCGATCCGCGCCTCGCAGGCGCGGTCGATTGGGGCGTCTACGATAGTGTCTATCAGGACGATCAGGTCAAATCGACCTTCCAGCAGCGCCGCCTCGCCGTCGTCAAGCATACCTGGTCGACCTTGCCCGGCGACGAGAATGATCCCCGATCGGTCGAGGCCGCCGCACGTTTCGGCGAGACGATGGATCGCATCGGCTGGGACCGCATTACCGACAAGATGCTCTATGGCATCTATAACGGCTATTCCGTCGCCGAAATCATTTGGGGCGCCCGCGACGGGTTGATCGATATCGACCGCGTCAAGGTCCGCCACGCGCGCCGCTTCCGCTACGATGCGCAGATGCGACTCCGGATGCTGACCATGACGGGCGGCCTCGGCGAGATTTTGCCCGATCGGAAATTTTGGGTATTCAAGTCGGGCGGATCGAACGACGACGAGCCCTATGGTCGCGGCCTCGCCGAATGGCTCTATTGCCCGGTGCTGTTCAAGCGCAACGGTATCGGCTTTTGGAACACCTTCCTCGACAAGTTCGGCTCGCCGACGGCCGTCGGCAAGTTTCGTCCCGGCACCCCGAAGTCAGAACAGGCCAAGCTCCTCGCTGCGCTCCAGGCGATCGCCACCGACAGCGGGATTGCTATCCCCGAGGGCATGGCAATCGAGCTGCTCGAAGCCGCGCGATCGGGCACCGGCAATTACGAGCAGCTCGTCCGCTACATGGACGAGGCGATCGCCAAAATCGTCCTGTCGCAGACCATGACCACGCAAAATGGCTCCAGCTTGAGCCAGGCCGAGGTTCATCAGGACGTGAAGTTCGAAGTCGTCAAATCCGACTCCGATCTGCTCTGCGACAGCTTCAATGCCGAGGTTGCGCGCTGGTGGACCGATCTCAATTTTGGCCCCGACGTCGCCAGCCCGATCGTCTCGCGACCGGTCGAGCAGGAAGCCGACACCAAGGCACAGGCCGAGACCGACGAAAGCCTTGACCGGCTGGGCTGGGTCCGCACCGACGAAAGCTTCCGCGACACCTATGGCGACGGCTACGTCCGCAAGCCGAAGGCGGCCGACCCCGCCGATGGCGACAAGGTCGATGGCGATGATCCCGACGCCGGTGAAGCGAACGACAACGATCCCGCCGACCCGAACGTCAACGACCGCAATATCAGCTTCGCGGCCGACGATCCGCGCCCGCTCTACGTTTACCGTCCCTTGACCGAGGAAAGCGCGGCCGAGCTGCTCGCCTGGGCCCGCGAGGAGGGCTTCACCGAATTGATGCGGCCCGAGGATCTGCACGTCACCGTCATGTATTCCAGCCGCCCGGTGAACTGGATGAAGATGGGCGGCTTTTGGGGATGGGGACCGGACACAAGCGAGCATCTCGTCCCCTTCGGCGGCCCGCGCCTGGTCGACCGGATTGGCGCCGACGGCGCCGTCGCGCTCCACTTCTTCTCGGGCCACCTCAATCAGCGCAATCGCGAAATGCGCGACGCCGGCTGTAGCTGGGATTATCCCGACTATCTGCCGCACATCACCTTCACTTACTGGCCGGGCGACGTCGACCTGAAAAAGGTGACCCCATTCCGCGGCGAACTGCGCTTCGGTCCCGAGGTTTTCGAGCCGATCCAGTCGGAGTGGGAAAAGGAAATCCGCGAGGCCAGCTTCGCCGAAACCGACGTCCCCGACAGCGCGACCGACGATCTGGTCGACGATTTGATCGCCGAGGACGGCTACCGTGCTGTCCGCGCGCTCACCGAGCCCATGCTTGGCGCGATCCGCGCGGCACGCTCCCCCGCAGAGCTGCTCGCCATCCTGGGCGTCGCGCCCGGCGACACCGCGCCGATCGCCGCCGACATCGAAGCCGCCGGCCTCGCCGCCTCGCTCGATGCCCAGGAGAGCAACGATGTGTGACGATGCGCTGGAAAGCGACGATCTCATCGAATGCGCCCATTGCGAGGGCCTATTCCTGTCGGAAGACATGAATGGCGAGCATTGCCGGGAATGCGCATCGGAGCTGTTCGGCGATGACTGACGACATCCGCCGGGCCGCTCAGTTCATTCTCGGTGACCGCATCTCACTATCCCGCGATTGGGGACCGGGACCAAGAGCGTTCGTCCTCGGCCACAATCCGGCACGCGCGGACGCGGACGACGACGACATGACGGTGCGTTGGCTAATTGCATGGTTCCGACTTTTCGGCTTCGGCGGATTTGATCTCGGCAATCTCTATCCTTTTGTTACGGCTGATCCGTCGGAATGCCGCCGCCGCGCAAATTGGGCTGCGACCAACGATTGGCACGCTCGCGACCAGATGCTGTTCGTCAATCTGCCCGCCGTCGTGGAGATGGCGAAGGCGGCCGATCAGGTATTTGTGTGTTTCGGCGCGATCGCGCGCGACTGGCAATGGGTCGAACATGTCGTCGAGGAAATCCAGAGTGGCCTAAGTCCATATCCCGATCTTTGGTGCTGGGAAAAGGCGAAGGCCGGGGCACCAAAGCACCCGATGGCGCGCGGTGCCCATAGAATTCCCCGCGATCAGAAACCGATCCTCTGGAGGGCAGCGTGAGCGGCTGGAAGAAGCAAAATCTTGACCTTGCGAAGGCGGGCGAGATGCTTCGCGACTATGCGGCGCCATGCGACGGTGATCCGATCCACGCGGCGGTGTTTCGCGATCGGCGGGGGAGGCATCGCCGCATCGCTGCCCAATATGCCGACGGCCGGAAGCTCCAGGTCAATTTTTCTCTATGCGGGGCCGTCAGCAGTTTTTCGCTATCCTGGTCGTTGCGTTTGGCGAATAAATGAGCACCCGGCCCGACCTCCGCGACACGATCTACTTGGACCCCGGCGACATCATTGCCGCCTGGGCCGAACGATCGGGCTATCGCTTCTCCAAGCATTGGACCGATACGTGGCAGGAAGAGCACGCGGCCGCGTTCACCGTCGCCAAGGTCGCCCGCCTCGATCTCCTCACCGCGATCCGCAATTCGCTCGACGACGTGATCCGCAATGGCGGCACGTTCGAGCAGTGGAAGGCGAACCTGCTCCCGGAGCTGAAGAAGCACGGCTGGTGGGGCGTCGTCCAGGACGAGGCGCTGACCGGCACGCCCGATCCCGTCATCGTCAACGAGCGTCGGCTGCGCACCATCTACCGGACCAATATCCGGATGAGCATGGCGGCGGGCCGCTGGCGCAAATATCAGCGCGAAAAGGAGCTGTTCCCCTATCTGCGCTACCGCTCGGACCATTTCCGCAAGCACCCGCGCCTCGATCACAAGAGCTGGCATGGCCTGATCCTGCGCGTCGACGATCCCGCGTGGCAGTGGCTCTTCCCGCCCAACGGCTGGGGCTGCAATTGTCGCGTCGAGCAGGTCAGCGAAGCGCGGATGCGTCGCATGGACTGGAAGGTCGATGAGGCACCCAATCCGCCCCGCCACGACTTCATCACCGCCGCCGGGGAGATCGTGTCGGTGCCGCAGGGCATCGCGCCGGGCTTCGGCTACAACCCCGGCACGGCGCACCTTCGCGTCCTCGCCGATCGCGCGACCGCGTCGCTGACCTCGGCGATCGGCGCCGGCCTCGAAGGCGTCGCGCGGCAGACGCTGCGTGAGCTGGTCGCCGAACCCGCCTTCGATCAATTTCTCGCGCTGCCCGATCCGCAGTTCCCGGTCATGATCCTCGACGACATGATGGCGGGCGCAATCGGCGCGAGGGCGCGCGTCGCCGTCCTGTCCGAGCAGACGATGGAGAAGCAGCTGCACAAGCGCGGCGAGTTGTCGGCCGACGTCTATCGTCAGCTCCCCGGCCTCGGCGATCGGCCCGACGTCGTCGCTCGCGACGGGGAAAATGTGCTGATCGTCACGCGCGAGGAAAGCGGCGCCTGGGTGGTCGCGATCGTGAAACGCACGGCAAGCGGCGAGGGCCTGTTCGTCGTCAGCGTCCGGCGCCAGAACGAAGCGTCGCTCCCGCGCCTTCTGCGCGATGCGGAGATCATCCTTGACCGTCGGTAAAGAAGGTGGACGCGCGGCGAGGACTTGCATCCCTCGCATGGCGCTTCGTCAGCCCGATGGCTGGCGTGCTACGGCCGCAAGGTTCACCGTGTCACGCGCGTCCTGCGCTCCATATAGCACCGCGCCGGTTAATTCTCAATTCTCAAGCTTCGCCGATCCCAAAGAGGGGGAGGCAAGGGGCGTTGCAGCGCCCATCACCGCAGGAAGTCAGTCCCGCACCTTGCGATGCCGCGGCATCGCGCAGTTCCCCCACCGGCGCACCGGCTGGGGTCCGATAGGTGCTTCGAATGCAGGAGTCGATCAGGTGCGGCGGTTGCCGCGCTCTTTTGTTCAAATGTCAGCCGGACGCGATTTCCGGCGCTATAGAAATCAAGTGTCGACGTTGTCGGCAAATGAACCATCTGAGGCCGCTGAGCCCTTCTCCGACCGCCGATCGAGCAGCAAGTGGAGAATGCCATTGTGGCTCTACGTCCCCCCAACCAACATGAACTCCTCGGCCTGTCCCTCTGTGCAGGCTACGCCGGTCTCGATCTCGGAATATCCATCGCCGAGCCCCGATATCGAACTGTCTGTTACGTCGAGCGGGAAGCCCACGCGGCGGCAACTCTCGTGGCCCGGATGGAAGACGCGGCCTTGGATCAGGCGCCTATATGGGACGATCTGCGATCCTTCGACGGCCGACCGTGGCGCGGCCGCGTTCATATCCTCTCTGCCGGTTACCCCTGCCAGCCATTCAGCCTTGCCGGAAAGCGACGAGGCGAAGCCGACCCTCGCCATCTGTGGCCGGAGGTCGAGCGAATTATCGGTGAAGCCGATCCAGCGATCGTCTTCGCCGAAAATGTCGAAGGCCACATCGATCTGGGATTTGCCGACGTCGCCGCAAGCCTTCGCCGGTTGGGCTACCGCACAAAAGCGGGCTTGTTCACATCGCGAGAAGCGGGCGCTCGCAACCGCAGGCGACGCCTCTTCATCATGGCCCACTCCGACCGCGTCGGATGCCGGCTACATGCCGGACTTGATGGTTGGCGGGACCGTTCGTCCGACCTCGCCCTATCACAAAGCGCAAGGAAGCAGCGGCCAATACAGTCTGACGAACGCGGCGCGGGCATGGACGCAGCTCTGGCGGACGATGCGGGCGCTCGGGTGGGTGCCGATTGCGATGCCCCCTTGTTCGCACCCGGTCCGGGTGAGCTTCAGCATTGGCACTGGCTCCTCAATCGGCAACCTGATCTCCAACCCGCGCTTCTTCGAGATGGTGATGGGGTGGCCGATCGATTGGACCGCACCCGAGGGGCGGGTAACGGGGTTTGCAGCTTGGCGGCGGCGCTCGCGTGGAGCACTCTCCGGGCTGACTTTGCCCGGTCCGAGTGGCCTCTATGAGGCGTGAGTGCAGCAGTCGTTCGGGCGGGTTTTTTCGGCCCCGCCCGGTGGCGCAGATCGCGTCACACTTCGCGTCACAGTTCGGAGACGCCGGCCAAAAATTCGTTCAGGTTGAAGCCCGCGGATTTCCGCCGATTCTCGCGTCACAGTTCGTAAACCGCGGAACTGTGACGCGCCGACGCATTTTCGCGCCTTTCAGGGCCGTTGAAACCCACTTTTCGCCGCAATGCACGTCATCCCGGCCAAAAATTCAATATCCCACGTCGAAACCGCAAAAATCCCGGATTTCGGCCACTTCGATCCCGTCGAAATGCCCCGATGTCCCCGCATATCCCGTCACGGTATTATTGGCCGGTCACACGCTGCAACAGGCTACGCTCCATATTGTCCTCCCTGATGATTCCAAAGAAACCGGGTGAGTCGCCCGATAGGATATTTCCTATCTGATACTCAATTTCCTACTTGTCTAGGAAAAATCCGCTTGCTAGAAAGAAAGGGGAAGGACCAGACCGAAACGCCCATGATCGAACCCGTTCACGACCCGCGCGCCGCGCTCGACCGGCTATTGTCCGAAAAGGGCATCGATTATGCGCGCCTGTCGCAGGTGATCGGGCGCAATCCCGCCTATATCCAGCAATATATCAAGCGCGGCTCGCCGCGGCGACTGGCCGAACAGGATCGCGCGCGCATCGCCGCCTATCTGGGAGTTTCCGAAGCGATGCTCGGCGGGCCGGTGCCGCGCGTCGCCACCCCGGCGCGGAGTCGCGGGCCGGGAATGATCCTGGTGCCCAAGCTCGCGATCGGGGCGTCGGCAGGCGCGGGCGCCAGCGTTGACGGCGAACCGGTCGAGGGCGAGGTCGCCTTCGACCCCAAATGGCTGCGCGACCTTGGCGCCGACCCGCGCGCGCTCAGCATCATTCGCGTCGAAGGCGATTCGATGGCGCCGACGCTCGACGACGGCGACGACATATTGGTCGACGGCGGCGATGCGGCGGCGCGGCTGCGCGACGGCATTTACGTGCTGCGCATGGACGATGTGCTGATGGTCAAGCGGATCGCGCGCGCACCGGGGCCGGGGCGCGTGTCGGTCATCAGCGACAATCCGCATTATCGCAGCTGGGACGATTTGCCTTTGTCGGCGATCCGGCTCGTCGGGCGCGTCGTGTGGACGGGACGGCGGGTGCGGTAGCGGCGACGTTGAGGTGAACCCTCCATTCCCGTTCGTGTCGAGCGAAGTCGAGACACGCTTGGGGAGCGCCGACCTTCGGGGTGTCTCGACTTCGCTCGACACGAACGGAATTTGAGGAATGGCCGAGAGCCTCAGCCACCTTCAAATTAATAGGGCGCCGCCATCAGTGCTTCGATTTCATGGTCGAGCACTTCGGCGCGGCGGCATTGTTCGTCACTACCGTCGCGGCATTTTTCGGCCGCCTTGTCGCGCTGGCGCGACAGCTTGCCCATTTGTTCCTCGCGCTTGCGCAGTTCGCGGCCGCGGTTGCGGTCGGCTTCGTCCTGGCTGGTCGTCGACCAGTCGGCGACCTGACCGACTGCCTTAACCGGCGCGGTGACGACCGATTTCACGGCGCTGACGCAGCCCGCGAGCAGGGGAGCGGCGATCAGGGGCAAAATCAAAGCGCGCATCGTCTCTCTCCTCACGGCTAGCGTCCCATCGCATAATCGGTGCAAGCTGAACAGCATATTGCGACGGAGCGGCGTGCGATGCGGCCGGAATGTCACATCACTGAAACAAATGGTTAAATTCATGTTTACCACGGCGGCGTAGGACACGCCCAGACCCATCGGACGGAGCCTTGCGAGACCCCATGAACGCCATCGCCAACGCCTTTTCGCCAACGTCGGGCCACGCGGCGGCGATCGGGGTCGATGCGCATATGTCCGAGGTGATCGACCAGTTCCGCGCCCATCCCGGTCTCCGCACGCTCGCGGTGATCGATGCGGACGAACGGCCCGTCGGGGTGATCCGCGAACAGCGTGTGCGCGAGCTGCTTTTCTGCCCTTTCTGGTTTTCGCTGATGCAGAATCCGACGATCGGCGGGTCGATCGCCTCGATGATCGAGGACTGTCCGACCGCCGATGTCGATCGGTCGACGACCGACCTGCTGCGGATCGCCGCAGGGTCGGCGAACGGGCAGGATCTGATCCTTGTGCGCGATGGGCGGTTCGTCGAAACGCTCGACGGCAGCCAGCTTGCCAAGCTGGCGATGCTGCGCGAGGTTGAACTGGCACAGGAGCGCGCGGCGCGCGCGACGCATATCGACGCCGCGGGGCGCGCCTTCCAGCGCGATATTGCGGCGCTGACCGCGAGCCTGTCCGACATGGCGGGGCAGGTCGAGGCGGTGGCGGGCGAATTGTCGCATCGCGCGCACCAGACGGGGCGCGACGCGGTGACGGTGGCGGGCGCGACGGCGCAGACGCTGGCGGGACTACAGGAACTCGGCGATCGCGGGCACGCGCTTGCCGCGACGATGGCCAGGATCGTCGAGGATGGCGCGCACGCCCGCACGGTGCGCGGTGACGCGCACGACAAGATCAGGCAGGCGAGCGAACGCGCGACCGCGCTGAAGGCCGCGAGCCAGTCGATCGAACAGATGCTCGCGCTGATCATCGATATGGCGAGCCGCACCAACATGCTCGCGCTCAACGCGGGGATCGAGGCCGCGCGCGCGGGCGAGGCGGGCCGCGGCTTTGCGGTCGTCGCCGCCGAAGTGAAAACGCTCGCCAGCCAGACGCGCACGGCGGCAGGCGATATCGCGGGCTATGTCGACCATATCCGCGACATCGTCGGTCAGGTGTCGACGGGTTTTGCCGAGGTCGAACGGGCGATCGACGCGAACAACGGCTTTTCCGACGCGATCGACCGTGCCGTCGATGGGCAGAGCGCGACGACGCTGACGATCGCGTCCTATGTCGAACAGGCGGTCTTCGCGGGCCGCGAGATCGATACGCGCGTGCAGGACATCGGTCGCGGCGCGACCGCAGTGGGCGACGGCGCGCAGGCGCTCGGCCAATTGTCGGCGGGGCTCTCGGGCGCGGCGCTGTCGCTCGACAAACGCGCGCGGCACTTCGTCGAATCGGTTGCCGCCGCCTGATTTTGCTGCGTTTCGCAAGGGCTTGCCCGGTGGCGCAGCACTGCTAGGATGGCCCCGCGCCGAAGGCGTCTGAGGCCGTCGGCGGGGAGGAGGGTCATCATGACGAATATCCAAAAAGGTTTGGCCGAATTTATCGGCACATTCTGGCTCGTGTTCGGCGGCTGCGGCAGCGCGGTGCTGGCCGCGGGTTTCCCCGACGTCGGGATCGGCCTGCTCGGCGTGTCGCTCGCCTTTGGTTTGACGGTTGTAACCATGGCCTATGCGATCGGTCATATTTCGGGATGCCACCTCAACCCCGCGGTCACCGTCGGCCTCTGGGCGGGCGGCCGGTTCGAGGCGCGCGACATTCCGCTCTATGTCATCGCGCAGGTGCTCGGCGCGATCGTCGCGGCCTTTCTGCTCTTTTACATCGCCAGCGGCAGCCCGACCTATGACCTTGCCACCAACGGCCTCGCCGCCAACGGCTTTGGCGAAGGGTCGCCGGGCGGTTTCGACATCTGGTCGGCGCTGCTGATCGAGATCGTGCTGACGGCTTTCTTCCTGTGGATCATCATGGGGTCGACCGACGGGCGCGCGCCCGCGGGCTTTGCGCCGATCGCGATCGGCCTGGCGCTGACGCTCATCCACCTCATTTCGATCCCGGTGACCAACACGTCGGTCAATCCGGCGCGCAGCACCGGCCCGGCGCTCGTCGTCGGCGGGCTTGCGATCCAGCAGCTCTGGCTGTTCTGGGTCGCGCCGATCGTCGGCGGGATCATCGGCGGCGTGCTATACAAGACGCTGGGCGCCGACAGCTTCCCGAAACCGAATATCGAGGGCGAATGACGGATCGGCCGGTGGAGGCGTCCTGCCTCCGCCGGCCCTATTTCAGCAGATCGATCGCGAAGGCGCGGACGTCGGCCGCGATGTCGGGGCGTTCGAGCGCGACCGCCAGATTGGCCTGGATATAGCCCGCCTTCGATCCGCAGTCATAGCGCGCACCGTCAAAGGTCACGGCGTGGAAGGGCTGCGCACCGATCATCGTCGCCATCGCGTCGGTAAGCTGAATCTCGCCGCCCGCGCCCTTTTCCTGTTTCTCCAGCACGCGCATGACTTCGGGCTGGAGGATGTAGCGGCCCGAAATGATCAGGTTCGACGGCGCTTCGGCGACCGGCGGCTTTTCGACCAGCCCCTTCACCTCGGTCAGCGCGCCGTCGCGCGCGCCCGGCGCGATCACGCCATAGCTCGATACCTGTTCGTGCGGCACTTCGAGCACCGAGATCAGATTGCCGCCGACGCGGGCATAGGCATCGACCATCTGCTTCATGCAGCCGGGGGTGCCGTGCATGAACTCGTCGGGCAGGAAGATGGCGAAAGGTTCGTCGCCGACGATGTCGCGCGCGCACCAGATCGCGTGGCCGAGCCCCATCGGCTCCTGCTGGCGAACATAGGCGCAGGCGCCGGGGCCAAGCCGCGTCGGCCCGAGCACCGACAGATCCTTGCCGCGTTCGGACATCGTCTTTTCAAGTTCAAAGGCGATGTCGAAATGATCCTCGATCGCGCTCTTGCCGCGGCCGGTAACAAAGATCATCTGCTCGATCCCCGCCTCGCGCGCTTCGTCGACGGCATATTGGATCAGCGGCCGGTCGACGACGGGCAGCATTTCCTTGGGGATCGCCTTGGTCGCGGGCAGGAAGCGGGTGCCGAGGCCGGCGACAGGAAAAACGGCTTTGCGGATCGGTTTCATGGGGCCGGGACCTAGCGGCGAACGCGGCGGAGGAAAAGGGGCGGCGGACGCATCGGGCGCTTATTGCGACGCAGGCGTCGGTGTGACGATCACGACGACGCGCCGGTTGTCCTGCCGTCCTTCCGCCGTGTCGTTGCTCGACAGCGGCAGCGTTTCGCCGCGGCCGACGATCTGGTCGGCGGCGAACTGCATTCCCCCCGCGCGCATCGGCGCCGCAACGGCGTCCGCGCGGGCTTGCGACAGTGCCAGATTATAGGCCGATGTGCCGGTCGAATCGGTGTGTCCCTCGATCCGTGCAGTGGGGATGCCGACCGAGACGAGCCGGGCCGCTATCGTGCTTATCCGGTCCTGCTGGTCAGCGGGCACCGCGCTTTCGTCGGAGGGAAACAGCAGCCGCTCGGGCATGCTCAGCTCCCAGCCGAGCGGGGTTTCGACGAAGCCTTCGCTTGCCAGCACGGCAACCTGTTCACGCGAGAATCCGCCGGGTGCGGGCAGGCTCTGGCACGCCGCTAGCAGCGCGGCGAGCGCGGTCACGACGAGGGCGCGTATCGATGGGAGGGCAGGGATGATCATGGGGGTCTCTCCGCTGATTATCGGGAACGGTGGGTCATCTTGTCGGCATACATCGCCGCATCGGCGACGGTAAGCAGCGCGGTGGCGTCGCCGCCATCGTCGGGAAAGATCGCGACGCCGATGCTGACGGAGGCGCGATAGGACCTGTCGCCAGGCAAAACGATGGGCTCCGCGACGCACGACCGGAGCCGCTTTACAAGATCGCCGGGGACAACGCCGGCATCGAAGGGGTCGATGATGACGACGAACTCGTCGCCGCCGATGCGGGCGGCGAAATCATCCTTGCGCAACGTGCCCTTGATGCACGCCGACAGCGCGATCAGCACGGCATCGCCCGCGGCGTGGCCGAAATTGTCGTTCGCCGCCTTGAAATTGTCGGCATCGATAAACAGCAGTGCGAACCGGCCGTCGCGCGCCTTCGCCGCAGCAATCCGCCGCGCCAGCTGTTCGTCGAAGGCCGCGCGGTTGGGCAGGGCGGTCAGCGTATCGTGCGACGCCCGGTGCGCGAGCATCGCGCGTTCGCTTTCCATATGCCCCTGCCAGCCCTGAAGCTCGTCGAGCAGTGCATTGATGTCGCCGCCGAGCCGGTCGAGTTCGGCAATGCCCAGCGGCTTGACGCGCTTGTCGAAGCGGCGGTGCAGGCGCACGTCGTGCGCGACCGTGGCGATTTCGTTCAACGGCTTCACCAGCTCATATTCGAACCGGCGCGCAAGGAAGATGGTCCCGAATGCCGTAATGAGCAAACAGCTCAGCCCGGCGAGCAGGCCAAGGCGCACATAATCGATCAACGTCGAGCTGTCCCCCCAGACCTCGATCGTGCCGATTGCCGAGCCGTTGCGCCGGACGGTCACGGCAAAGGGGCGGGGGAAAAAGGCGCGGGTCAGGATCGGCGCGGGGTCGGCGACGGGCGATGCCCATTCGGTGATGGGCTGACCGACGTCGTCGAGTACGCGCAGCCGGGCGATGCCGGGAATATGCGTCAGCGGCTCGATCCCTTCGCGTGCGGCCACCGGATCGTTAAAGACCAGCGCCGGTTCGACGCCATAGGCGCCGAGCTGCGCCGCCAGCTCCATGTTGCGGTCGGCATAGCCGCGAAGCGCGGTGACTCCGGCAAGCAGGATCGTCAGCCCCGACAGTGCAACCGCGAACAGCGTGATACCGAAATGAAAGCGCGACAGCAGCTTTTGCAGCGTCGTGCGCGCGCCGATCCGTTCGCCGCGGCGGGGCAGGTCGGGACCGCTCATCCCGCGCCTCCCTCATCCGCGCCGATACGCAGCACGCGCGGATCGATCTTGAGCGGCCCGCGCCCGATCGCGTCGAGATTGACCGAAAAGCTGAGGTTCGCCCCGCGGGTGGTCAGGCAGAACATCGCGCCATAGATACAGGTCGCATCGTCATCGGTGATGGTCAGGACCGGACGGCCGCGCACCCAGGCGATCAGTTGGCGCCGGTCGGCCACGGACATCCGGCCGAGGAACAAAATGTCGCAGTCGGCATTGACCGCGGCCGCCGTAACGTAGCGGACGGCGATCGAGCCGCGGCCCGGCGCATCGGGCGCCATGCGCGGCGCCAGCCGGGGGGTTCCGACAACGCACATCAGGCGGTTGGTGGTAGGTGATCCGCTCGGCCAGCGCGCATAGCTGACGATGCCGCCGACCATCCGGTCGACCGCCTGCGCCATTCCGCCCTCTTCGACGACCGACTGCGCCGCGGCCTGAACCGACATCTGGGGCGTGGTCGAAACCGCGCCGATCAGCAACAATGATGCCAGCACCGGTCAGTGCCCCCACAACGTTTCGGGGTCACCCTGCCCCAGCAAAGGCGCGTCCGCTAGTCAAAACGACTGGAAAGTCAATGAAAACTGACGTCATGCGGCCATATTGCAACAGCGACCCGAACCCGGATGCCAAGCACTCACGCACATGATTCGTCATCCCGGCGAAGGCCGGGATCTCGACCTTGCATCACCACGCAACGGCGAGATCCCGGCCTTCGCCGGGATGACGGTCTAATGAAGTCAGGTGCGAAGACGGTCGGCAAACCCCTTGCGCAGCTTGGCGAGCTTGGGCGGGATCACCGCCATGCAATAGGGATTGCGCTGGCCTTCGCCGTCCCAATAGGCCTGATGATAATCCTCGGCCGGATACCATTCGGACGCGGTCTCGATCGTCGTGACGATCGGCGCCGGCCAGTCGGGCGCGGCGCGTTCGATGCCCGCGCGCGCGGCGTCGGCCTGCGCGTCGTTCAGCGGAAAGATCGCGCTGCGATATTGGGTGCCGATGTCGCCCCCCTGACGGTTGAGCTGCGTCGGATCGTGCGTCGCGAAAAATACGTCGAGCAGGTCGTCATAGCCGATCACTGCCGGATCGAAGCTGATGCGGATCGCCTCGGCATGGCCCGTATCGCCGCCGCACACCTGCTTGTAGGTCGGGTTGGCCACCGTGCCGCCGATATAGCCGCTCTCGACGCGCTCAACGCCCGCGAGCGACTGGAACACGGCTTCGGTGCACCAGAAGCAGCCTCCGGCAAAAATGGCGGTGTCATGGGTCATGGCGTCGATCCTTGTGGGGGAGAATGGGATGCCGCCAAAATAGGATGCGCGCGCGCCTATTCCAAGGGCGGCGGTGCATCGACGAGCGGCGGTCGCAGCGGCTGGCCCGCCGCGACCGCAGCGGCGATCGTCGCGGCTTCGGCCTCCAGCGCCGCGACGCGGTCGCGCCAGCCGGGGTGCGTGCCCGCCTGGAACAGCGGCCGCCCCTTGCGCTGGCCGAATTTGCTCCAGAATCGCGCGGCGGCGCCGGGATCATAACCGGCGCCCGCGAGCAGCCACACCGACAGGCGGTCGGCCTCGACCTCGGTCTGGCGGAACAGCCGCGCGCTGCGCCCGAATTGCTTGCCCAGCCCGCGATCGACCCCCGCGGCGTCGAGCCGCGCGCGGTGGCGGAGGATATTGTGGGCGAGTTCGTGCGCGATCGCCGCGGCGAGATCGGAGTCGTCGGGGGCAAAATCGGCGAGGCCCTGATTGACGAGCACCAGCCGTCCGTCGGCGACCGCACCGGGCTTGTTCTGGGCTTCGACCCGAAAATCGCTGGCGCAGCCGGGCACGGGCGCCACCGTTACGATCCGTTCCGCGCCGAGGTGCAGGTCGAGCGGAGCGTCGATAGGCCGCGCGGCGAGCAGCCCTTCGATCGCGGTGATACGGGCGAAAGGGTGATCGCCCTCGCCATCGGGGACGGGACCAGCGCCGATGACCGCGACGGAATCGCCTGCACGAAGCCCTGCGCCGGCCGCAGGCGAAGCGGGCGCCACGGCGGCGATGAAGGCTTGGCCCGCGTCGTCCGCTCCATATACCGCCAGTGCCTCGGCGCGCCGGTCGCCATCGTACAGGCGCGGATCGCCCCAGATCCAGCCGAACTGCGGCTGCTGGACGGGACACCAGGCGGCGTTGGCGGTCGTCAGGCGAAAGCCGATCGCCGCGACGCGCGCCTCGGTCGCGGCGAGCGCCGCATAGGGTGAGGGCGCATGACCCGGCGCGGCCGACGCCAGCGGGACGGCGAGCAAGGTCAGCGCGGCAAGGATCGGTCGGACGCGGGGTGCCATGCGAATCGCTTATCAAGCCGCATCTGTCGCGACCATGAATTTCCCGTTCCGCCCGTCCGCGGCGGCCTCTTGCCTATCGAACGGCAACCGACGATAGGGCGGCCATGACCGACTCTTCTGCCCTTTCCCCGTCGTCTGCCGCGGCTAGGCCGCGCCCCGGCGCGCTGGCGCGCTGGTTGTGGCTGGTCGCGCTGCTGGTGATCGTCGTCGTAGGAGTGGGGGGCATCACCCGCCTGACCGAATCGGGGCTGTCGATCACCGAATGGCGCCCCGTCTCGGGCGTGCTGCCACCGCTCAATGAGGCCGATTGGGTCAGGGAATTTGAGAAATACAAGCAGATCCCCGAATATAAGGAGATCAACCTCGGCATGACGCTGGCGGGGTTCAAGGCGATCTTTTTCTGGGAATGGCTGCACCGCATCCTTGGTCGCGTCGTCGGCATGGCGCTGGTCGTCCCTTTCGTCTGGTATGCGTGGCGCCGCGCGATCCCCGCCGGATATGGCCCGCGGCTGTTCGCGCTGACCGCGCTCGTCGGCCTGCAAGGCGCGATCGGCTGGTGGATGGTGGCGTCGGGGCTCGAATATCGGACCGATGTCAGCCACTACCGGCTTGCGGCGCATCTGCTGACCGCGCTGTTCCTGCTCGCCGGGCTGGTGTGGACCGCGCGCGACCTGGGGGCGCTTGCGCGCGATCCGGCGGCAGGGCCCGCGCGGCTGACCGGCGCCGCGATGGGCATCATCGCGGTCCTGTTCGTGCAGTTGCTGCTCGGCGCGTGGGTTGCGGGGCTCAACGCCGGCTATGTGTCGAACAGCTGGCCGATGATGAACGATCATTTCGTGCCCGCGGGGATCGACTGGAGCGGCGGCGCATGGCTCGCGCTGACCAACGATCCTTTCCTCATCCATTTCCTCCACCGCTGGTGGTCGTGGGTTGCGGCGGGCGCGTTGCTGTTGCTCGCCCGCACATTGGCGCGAAGCGGCGCGCGGAGCGAAGCGGGTGCGCTCGTCATCGTCGTCGCGGTGCAGATGCTGCTCGGCATCTGGACCGTCGTGTCGGGCGTGTCGATGTGGGTGGCGGTGGCGCATCAGGTCGTCGGCGCGATCCTTGTCGCCATCGTGGCGGCGGGGCTGCACCGGCTGGGCCGCCGCGACGCATGATGGTGGGGGCCGGTCTCGGCGCCCTGCTGCTGGTGGCGGCCCCGGCCCCATCCGCGGCTGTCGCTGGCGAGGCGCCTGCGGCCCGAACGAGCGAAATCGCCTTTGCGCCGCCGCTCGGCAGGCCGATGCGCTACCGCGTGACGACGCGCCGGATCGGCCGCGACGGCTCGCTCATCGATTTCGCGATCATTTATGACCTGCAATGGCAGCGCGCGGGGCGCGGCTACCGACTGGGTGCAGTGCTCCGGCGCATCGATTCGGACGCGCCGCCCGCCGTCACACGCGCGCTGACGATGATGCTCGATCCGCTGGTGGGCGAGGATGTGTCCTATATGATCGCCGCCGACGGCAGCCGCATCGACATGATCGACCCCGACCGCCTGTGGGAGCGGGTGCTGGCGCGGATCGAGACGGCGGGCGCCGAGGGCAAGCGCGCCGAGGCCCGGCAACTCGCCCAGATTGTCGCCGCGCTTCCCGCGGCCGAGCGCGACCAGCTTGCCAGCGCCGATATTCGCGCGCTGCTGGCGCCCGCCAATGGCGAAATCCCCGCCGCCGCCGGCCCGGACGTGTCGATCCGGCAGGACGGCGCGACGCGGACCGTCGCAAGGTCGGAGCGTGCGTCGGTGGCGATGGGCGGTGCGGATCGCGCGCTCGCCATCGACCATCTGTGGACCATCGACACCGCCACGGGCCTTGTCGTGCGCGAACGGCAGCAGAGCTGGCTTGTCGATGCCGATGGCGACGGACGAACCCTTGTCGAAGAGCGCATTCGTGCGCTCGAACCGGCGCTCTGATCTGTCGAGGTATCATAATACCCGTCAGCAAAGCCGCACGATACTTGACTTTCCGCGCATCCGGCGTCATTGGCCGGCGTCGAAGCGCCGCTGCGTCCGTTCGGGACAGGCGGCGCGGTTTGTTTCGGGGCAGGCCGGTTTTACGCCGGGCGCTCCAGTCCATATCTGTCAAGGAGCGTGCCATGAAGGCGCTGACCAAGACGACCGCATCGGCGAACGCCGCAACGGTCGAAAAGAAATGGGTGCTGATCGACGCCGAGGGCCTTGTTGTGGGCCGCGTCGCGTCGATCATCGCCAACATCCTGCGCGGCAAGCACAAGCCGTCGTTCACCCCCCACGTCGATTGCGGTGACAATGTCATCGTCATCAATGCGGAGAAGGTGGCGTTCACCGGCAAGAAGCTGCAGGACAAGCGTTACTACAAGCACACCGGCTATGCCGGCGGCATCAAGGAAACCAGCCCCGCGAAGATCCTCGAAGGCCGTTTCCCCGAGCGCGTGCTCGAAAAGGCCGTCGAACGCATGATCCCGCGTGGGCCGCTCGGCCGCCAGCAGATGCGCAACCTGCGCATCTTCGCCGGCGCCGAACATCCGCATGAAGGGCAGAGCCCCGAAGTGATCGACGTCGCGTCGATGAACCGCAAGAACAAGGTGGGTGCATAATGGCTGACGAACAGACCATGACCGATCTCAAGGACCTCGGCGGCGCCGTCGAAGGCAGTGTGGCAGCGCCGGTTTCGACCGCGCCGCTGCGCGAAAAGATCGTCGACAAGCAGGGCCGCGCCTATGCGACCGGTCGCCGCAAGGACGCCGTCGCCCGCGTGTGGCTCAAGCCCGGCACGGGCAAGATTACCATCAACGGCCGCGATCAGGAATCCTATTTCGCGCGCCCGACGTTGCGCCTCGTCATCAACCAGCCCTTCGGCCTGACCGACCGCGTCGGCAGCTACGACATTGTTGCCACCGTCAAGGGTGGCGGCCTGTCGGGCCAGGCGGGCGCCGTGCTGCACGGTATCTCGCAGGCGCTGACCCGCTTCGAACCCGCGCTGCGCGGCGTTGTGAAGTCGGCCGGCTTCCTGACCCGCGACAGCCGCACGGTCGAGCGTAAGAAGTACGGTAAGGCCAAGGCCCGCCGCAGCTTCCAGTTCTCGAAGCGCTAAGAGCTTTTTCCACCGACGGGTGGAGAAGAGGAGGGCGGTCCGGCAACGGGCCGCCCTTTTTCGTGGGCCTTCCTGCCTCCCGGCTCAGGACGCGCGGTCCGCCTTCATCTGCTGCGCATAGCCCGCCTGGACCATCGCGCTCATCCGGTCGAACAGCGCGTCGGGGTCGCTGCGGCGCAGGTCGGCGATTGCGGCCTCCATGCCCTCGGCGACGACGATCTCGCGCTTGCCAGCATCGACCGCGGCGAGCATTTGCGCCGCCGCATCGTCCGGCGACAGGCCGTTTTCGATCGCCGCGTCGCTCGTCCCGCGCACGCTGCCGTCGGCGTTCAGCGCGTTGCGGCTGACGTTGGTGCGCACCGACCCGGGCGCGACCACCAGCACCTTCAGCCCCAGATGCTCATTTTCGGCGCGCACCGCGTCGTGATAGCCGATGAGGCCATGCTTCGCCGCCGAATAAGCGCTGCGCAGCGGCACGCCTGCGATGCCCGCGACGCTCGATATCGCGATGATCTGCCCGCCGCCCGCGTCGACCATGCGCGGCAGCAACTGCTGGGTGAGCGCGATCGGGGCGAGCAGGTCGACATCGACGATCCGCTGATAGACCGAAAAGTCGGTCTCGACCGCCAGGCCGCGCTGCGAAATGCCGGCGTTGTTGACCAGCCCGTCGATCCGCCCCTGCCAGTCCCACGCCTGCCGGACGATCGCGGGCAGCGCGGCATAATCGGTCGCCTCGAACGGCAGGATCATCGTGCCGGGGCCGCAATCCTTCGCCACCGCCTCCAGCGCCGCGATGTTGCGCCCCGACAGGATCAGCTTTGCCCCGCGTGCCGCAAGCGCCCGCGCCAGCGCCGCGCCGATGCCCGAGGAAGCGCCCGTGACCCACCAGATTTGATCTTTCATATCCGCTCCCTATCTTGGTTTCCGTTTCAAGGTGAAACGGGTGCGCGGGCCCGTCAAGCCGCCGACCCACGCATTTCCGTGCAGGGGTGGCAATTTTGTTGCGAATCTGTTATAATTAATATCAACGCGCCGACATTGTGCCTCTTCCCGCCGCCGGGCTGGGGCATATTCGGCGTTTCCGATGGAGCCACATCCCTTGTCACTCTGACTGGCTAGCGCCGCCCTGACAACCCTTGTCCCCCTCCTGCCGAGGGCCGGATACACCGTTGTTTACGCGCTTTCCCGTCCCGGACAAGGCCAATGAAAGGAACTTGAATGTCCGCAAGCACGCTCGTCTTCGAAGTCGGTGACTATGTCGTTTATCCGAAACATGGCGTGGGGCGCGTCATCGAATTGCAGAAATCCGAAATCGCCGGAATGCAGCTCGAACTTTATGTCCTGCGCTTCGAAAAGGAAAAAATGACCCTTCGCGTCCCGACCAACAAGGCCGAAGGCGTGGGGATGCGCAAGCTGTCGTCGGACAAGACGCTGAAGGAAGCGTTGCAGGTGCTGACCACCAAGCCGAAGGTCAAGCGCACCATGTGGTCGCGCCGCGCGCAGGAATATGAAGCGAAGATCAATTCGGGCGACCTCGTGTCGATCGCCGAAGTGACGCGCGACCTGTTCCGCGCCGATGACCAGCCCGAACAGAGCTATTCGGAGCGCCAGATCTTCGAAGCGGCGTCGAGCCGCCTCGCGCGCGAACTCGCCGCGATGGAGGAAAGCGACGAAAAGACCGCGCAGGCGAAGATCCTGCAAATCCTCAACGAACATGCGCCGCTGTATTACGCCGAAAAGGTGTAAGGTCGCGGATCAGTGTTGAACGAAAGGGGCGGTCCGCAAGGGCCGCCCTTTTTCTTGCCCCTCTCCCCTTGAGGGAGAGGGCAGCGAGACTTGCGAGCTTGCTCGCTAGTCGCAGCGGGTGAGGGGGCGGCGCGCCATCGATAGGGCGCAACCCCTCACCCAGCTTCGCCTAGGCAACAAGTTGCCAAGGCTGCGCAACCCTCTCCCGCAAGGGGAGAGGGAAGTTACGGATACACCGCCCCCACAAAATACAACCCGTCGGGCGGCGCATTCAGCCCCAGCGCCTGCCGGTCCGCCGCCTCCAGCGCCGCCTTCAAATCGCGCGCCGACCATTTGCCATGCCCGACAAGCGCGAGCGATCCGACCATCGATCGCACCTGATGGTGCAAAAAGCTGCGCGCCGCGGCCTCGATGATGATCTCCTCGCCATGGCGGCTGACGGTCAATTTATCCAGCGTCTTCACCGGGCTTTGCGACTGGCAATGCGCCGAGCGAAAGGTCGTGAAATCATGGAGGCCAATGAGCTGCTGCGCCGCCGCATGCATCGCATCGGCATCGAGCGGCCGCGCGACCTGCCACGCCAGCCCCTTGTCCCACGTCAGCGGCGCGCGGCGGTTGACGATGCGATATTCATATGACCGCCCGATGCAGGCAAAGCGCGCGTGCCAGTCGTCCGGCACCACCTCGCACCCGATGATCGCGATCGGCGCCGGGCGAAGCTGCGCGTTCAACGCTTCGGTCAGCTTGAACGGGGTCAGCGGCTTGGCGATGTCGACATGCGCGCGCATCGCGATCGCATGGACGCCGGCGTCGGTACGTCCGGCGCTCAGCACCTGCACCTCCTCGGCGGTGAAACGATGGATCGCTTCCTCGATCGCCTGCTGGACGCTGGGGCCGTGCGCCTGCCGCTGCCAGCCCATATAGGGGCGGCCGTCATATTCGATGGTGAGCGCGAAGCGGGTCATACGGGCCCCTTAGCCGTTCGTGTCCAGCGAAGTCGAGACACCCTATGACCCTCTCCCATTTAGGGAGAGGGCAGCGAGACTTGGTGGCTTCGCCACCTAGTCGCAGCGGGTGAGGGGTTGTGCGCTATCGTGAGATCACAACCCCTCACCCAGCTTCGCCTAGGCAACAAGTTGCCAAGGCTGCGCAACCCTCTCCCTAAATGGGAGAGGGGAATCAGGTTAGCCGCGTCCCTGCCGCAATCGTCCGTCCGCGCAGCAACTCTCCCGCCTCCATCGCGGGTTTCCCCGCGCGCTGGATGCGCGTCACGCGGATCGCGCCGGGATTGCACGCGATCGTCAGCGCGTCGTCGAGCGTGACGCCGGGGGCCGCGCCCACCACCGTATCGGCGGGGTGCGCGACCTCGGTGGCCAGCACCTTGTACCGCTCGCCCTCCAGCTCGAAAAACGCTCCCGGCGCCGGGTTGAACGCGCGAATTTGCCGCTCGACCTGCACCGCGCTGGTCAGGAAATCGAGCCGCGCCTCGCTCTTGTCGATCTTCGCCGCATAGGTAACGCCCTCCTCGGGCTGCGGCACCGGGGGAAAGGCGTGCAACTCGCTCAACACGCGCCGCATCATCAGCGCGCCCATTTCGGCCAGCTCGTGCGTCAGCACGCCCGCGCTTTTGCGCGCGATCGGCGTCGTCTCGATCAGCCGCATCGCGCCGGTGTCGAGCCCCGCATCCATCTGCATGATCGTCACGCCCGTCTCGGCATCGCCCGCCAGGATTGCGCGCTGCACGGGCGCCGCGCCGCGCCAGCGCGGCAGGATCGAGCCATGGACGTTGAGGCACCCTTCGCGCGGGGCGTCGAGCACCGCCTGCGGCAAGATCAGGCCATAGGCGGCAACCACCGCGACATCGAGGTCGAGCGCAGCGAATTCCGCCTGCGCTTCCTCGGTTTTCAGGCTGCGCGGCGTGCGGACGGAAAGGCCATGCTCCTCGGCCCAGACCTGCACCGGGCTTTTCTGCAATTTCTTGCCGCGCTGCGCGGGGCGCGGCGGCTGGCTATAGACGGCCGCAATATCATGCCCTGCCGCGTGGAGCGCGGCGAGCGTCGGCACCGCAAAGGGCGGCGTTCCCATGAAGGCGATGCGCATGGGTGCGGCCTTTGGCGGAGGTGTACGCAGAGTTCAACCCTCTCCCATTTAGGGAGAGGGCAGCGAGACTTGCCAGCTCGCTGGCTTAGTCGCAGCGGGTGAGGGGGTGCGCGCTATCGATAGCGCACACCCCCTCACCCAGCTTCGCCTAGGCAGCAAGCTGCCAAGGCTGCGCAACCCTCTCCCTAAATGGGAGAGGGAATCGGGGATATTGCACCCGCCCGCGCGCGCCACTACCACCCCGCCATGGCCTCCACCGAAATCGAAGCCCTCGTTCAGCAACTCGCCCGGCTCCCCGGCCTCGGCCCGCGCTCGGCGCGGCGCGCGGTGCTGCACCTGATGAAGAAGCGCGAGAGCGCGTTCGCACCGTTACTCGCGGCGCTGCAAACCGTGTCCGAACGGCTCGTCACCTGCACCATCTGCGGCAATATCGACACGCACGACCCCTGCGCAATCTGCGCCGACCCGCGCCGCGATGCGCGCAGCCTGTGCGTCGTCGAGGAAGTGTCGGACCTGTGGGCGCTCGACAAGTCGCGGCTGTTCCCCGGCAAATATCATGTGCTGGGCGGGCGGCTCTCGGCGCTGGAGGGCGTGCGGCCGCAGGATCTCAGCATCGACGCGCTGGTCGCGCGCGTCGCCGCGGGCGGCATCGACGAAGTGGTACTCGCGATGAACGCCACGCTGGAGGGCCAGACGACCGCGCATTATCTGGCCGAGCGGCTGGAGGGCTATCCGGTGCGGCTGACGCAGCTCGCGCATGGCCTGCCGGTGGGGGGTGAGCTCGATTATCTGGATGAAGGGACGCTGGCGCAGGCGCTCAGGGCGCGGCGGCCGGTGGGGTAGGCTTAGAACGGTAGGCCAATCTGGCTCTCATCTGCGGGCTTGTTTCTGGGCGGGTAGATTAAACTGACAATCAGCCATTGGCCGGGAAAGCGATGAATCGTTCCCATTAGGAACATTAGATCGGTGGATGGCAGTTGATTTTCGAGCTTTTCGCGAAATGGCTTTTCCCAAGCATCCCTGTATCTTTGACGACAGTTCCAGAACAATGCTCCGGCTTCCCAGTCAGCAATTTTGTGCCGATACTCGGTGATAATCCCATCTGCATCGCACTGATAGCGATAATGGAATGAGAAGGGGAGTTTTCGGAGGGTTGAAAGGCTTTTTGCATCGCTATCGTCGAATAAACCGGCTTGTTGCTGACTCTTCACTAGCTTTTTGAGTTCAGCGTCGGTCCAATCCGCGCTGGTTGTTGGAGTAATCTCCAAGCTTACGATTTGTCTGGGGCGCACGATTCCGAGCGTCGGTCCCTTTAGCTCCCTCGCGGCCTCTAATGCCGCGAAATCGTCAAAAATCGGGATGTCAGAAAGTGCTTCTCGACGTGCCTGCCAAGCCTTGGAGGTGGGTAATGGGTCGCCCAACAACTTGATAGTATCGACATAAATTTTGTGGCTTTCAGGGCGTCGATCATCTTTTGCGCGGTAAATCTGCGCGGAAATCCATTGCCACTTCTTAAACTGAACATCGTCGCGAATTAGGCGGAATGGTACCGGAAACAACCTAATGAGATTGCCATTCTCTTCCAGGCCAGCAACGCACGAAGTTTCGGTGTATTTTTCGCTCGGGGAGGGGTAGGTTTTACAAAGTATCAGTATTTTTGAAGATCGAACCGCCATTGATCGCCCCCCTCACTGCAGTCTTTCTAGCTGCTCTGAGGCGAAACTAGCACTACCGAATAGCGATCTCCAACTTCGAATTTTGATCCCTCTGTCGCCGAGGGTTTACGCCTAAGTTTCGAACTTCAAAGTCTGTGTCCACCATCATTTCGTTTGCAACAATGGTACGGTGACAATGTTTGGGGCTCCGTTCATAGCAAAGCAAGACGGACGGCGCGGACTCGGCTATTTCGATAGCGCTTCTAAGAGCAGACTGAGCTTCAGGTTCTCTGAGGGCTGATGAAAAAATCTCAAGGAAGGTGTCATAATCCCCTCGCTTCATCGCTTCCCGACCGGGTTTTGGATCTCCAAGTGCTTTCAGATGCGTGTACGAAATACCTATTTCCCTGAGCGCTTCAGAAAGTCCATTTTTGGAAAACCCGCGCTTCCGAGAAACCGGCAAATCCCTTATGTCGATGACATGCTCGACGCCCGCGTCTTCCAACGTGTCCAAGAAATCGGCAAGGTCTGCGCCCTCATAACCGATCGTGAATAGTCGACTTTGCATAGCTTGCCCTTACGCCCGGCGGTCCCTGAATGTCGGGCTATAGGATGAATCAGTTATGAAACAACCCTGCGCCAGTCCTGCCCCTTGACCCAACGCCCCGCCGACCATACCTGACGCCCATGGCCATCCTACCCATCATCGAGACCCCGGACCCCCGGCTGCGCGTCATTTCCAAGCCCGTCGAGACCTTCGACGCTGAGCTGAAACAGCTTGTCGCCGATATGTTCGAAACGATGTACGACGCTCCCGGCATCGGGCTCGCCGCGATCCAGGTCGGGGTGCCGAAGCGCATCCTTGTCATCGACCTGCAGGAACCCGATCCCGAGGATGAAGAGGGCAAGAAGGTGATCCGCGAACCGCGCGTCTTCATCAACCCCGTCTTTTCGGACGAGAGCGAAGAGCATAGCGTCTATTCCGAAGGCTGCCTGTCGGTCCCCGAACAATATGCCGATGTGACGCGCCCCGCCGAGGTCACCGTCGACTGGCAGGACGAGGATGGCAAGCATCACCAGGAACGCATGACCGGGTTGATGGCGACGTGCATCCAGCACGAGCACGACCATCTGGAAGGTATTTTGTTCATCGACCATCTGTCGCGGCTGAAGCGCGAGATGGTACTGAAAAAGCTCGCAAAGCTGCGCAAGGCGGCGTGATTGCTTCTCCCCTCTCCCCTTGCGGGAGAGGGCGGCGAGACTTGCCAGCTTGCTGGCTAGTCGCAGCGGGAGAGGGGGCTGGCGCGCTTGTGCGCCAAGAGACTCTTTTCCGAACCTCGATGTCTCGTGATTTTATGCGGCGCAGACGCGCCGCGGCACCCACCCCTGTATCCCCTCCCGTAAAGGGAGGGGAGATTTGTTCACTCCGCCGCCTTCGCCACCGCGACCATCGCGGGGCGCAGCAGCCGGTCCTTCATCATATAGCCCGCCTGCATTTCCTGCACGATCGTGCCGGGCGCCTGGTCGCTCGGGATTTCGAGCATCGCCTGATGCTGGTTGGGGTCGAGCGGCAGGCCGATCGCCGCGATGCGCGTGATGCCGTTGCGTTCGAACACGCCGAGCAGCTCGCGCTCGGTCGCTTCGAGCCCGGTGATCAGCGGCTTGATCGCCTCATCGGCGCGCTGTTCGTCGCTGAGCGCGGCGAGCGCGCGGCCCAGATTGTCGGCGACCGACAGGATGTCGCGCGCAAATTTGGTCGCGGCATAGGCGTGCGCGTCGGCAACTTCCTTTTCGGCGCGGCGGCGGACATTCTGCGTCTCGGCGCGCGCATAGAGCAAATCCTGCTGCACCGCGGCAAGCTGTTCGGCGAGCTTCGCCGCCTCGTCCTGCGGCTCGGTCGCGGGCGTTTCGGTTGCGGCGTCGTCGGTCTGGCCGTCGTCGACCGGCGTGTCATTTTCCATATTCGTCATAAACCTATCGTATCAGTCTGGAGAGTGATTGTGCGGTGAAATCCACCATGGGAACGATGCGGGCATAGTTCAAGCGCGTCGGGCCGATCACGCCCACCACGCCGACGACGCGCCCGTCCGCTCCGCGATAGGGCGCGGCGATAACCGACGATCCCGACAGCGAAAAGAGCTTGTTTTCGGAACCGATGAAAATGCGCGTCGCGCTGCCCTCGCGCGCGCTGTCGAGCAGCTGGGCGATGTCCTGTTTCGTCTCGAGCTCGTCGAGCAATTGCCGCACGCGGTCGAGGTCGCCGACCGCGCTGTCGTCGAGCAGATTCGCCTGTCCGCGAACGATCAGCACCGGGCGGTCGGCGCCGTCGGACGACCAGATGGCAAGGCCGCGCGACACCAGATCCTGCGCCGCGCGGTCGATCGCGATGCGCTCGGCCTCGATCTCGCGCCGCACGCGCGCCATCGCTTCGGTCAGCGTCAGGCCCGACAAGGTCGCCGAAATGAAATTGCCCGCCTCGACGAGGGCCGAGGGGTCGAGCCCCGCGGGCACGTCGATGACGCGATTCTCGACCGCGCCGTCGCCTGCGACCAGCACGACGAGCGCCTGCCGATCCGACATCGGCACGAACGCAATCTGCTTCAGCACGCGCTCATGCTTGGGGACCAGCACCAGCCCCGCGCACGCCGACAGGCCCGAGAGCGCGGCGGTCGCCTGCGCCAGCGCGCTTTCGATCGGCCCGCCTTCGGACAGGCTCGCCTCGATCTGTGCGCGATCCTCGGCCGATGGTTCGGCCACCTGCATCATCCCATCGACGAACAGGCGCAGCCCCTGTTCGGTCGGCAGCCGCCCCGCGCTGGTGTGCGGGCTGGCGAGCAGGCCATATTCCTCCAGATCCTGCATGACGTTGCGGATCGACGCGGGCGACAGGTTGAGCGCCGCGAGCTTCGACAAGGTGCGCGACCCCACCGGCTGCCCCGTTTCCAGATAGGCATCGACGACCAGCCGGAACACGTCGCGCGCGCGCATGGTGAGTTCGGTGATCGGGGGCGTTGTCATGACAGGGAATTTAGGGACGGGATTGGGCGGGGGCAAGCTCGCGAGGATTTTGTTGTGGCGGCCGAGCATGATGGCTAGCCTCCCCGCCGGGGAGCCTGCACGGGGAGACAGCATGACGACACGCCCGCTGGATCAAGACGATCCGCTCGACGATTTCGACCATCGCGACATCATCCTGCTCGGCCGTAAACAGCGCGTCTATACGCTGGGCCGCGGCCCCGCCGTCATCGTGATGACCGAAATGCCGGGCATCAGCCCGCACGTCGCGCGCTTCGCCCGCTGGGTCGCCGATGCCGGCTTCACCGTCTATATGCCGCATATCTTCGGCAAGGACGGCGCCGTTCCGCGGATGCCCGGCGCGCTGTTCACGATCCTCGGCGGGTGCATCAGCCGCCAGTTCCGTGCCTTCCAGGCCAATGAAAGCTCGCCCGCGACGCAGTGGCTGCGCGCACTCGCTGCCAAGGCGCATCAGGAATGCGGCGGCCCGGGCGTCGGCGCGATCGGCATGTGCTTCACGGGCAATTTCGCGCTGTCGATGATGCTCGAACCCGCGGTGATCGCGCCGGTGCTCGCGCAGCCGTCGCTGCCGCTCAATGACCCCGCAGGGATGCACATCGCGCCCGACGAACTGGTCGAGGTGAAGGCGCGGATGGAGGCGGAGGATCTGACCGTGCTCGCCTATCGGTTCGAGGGCGACAAATATTGCCGCGCGGCGCGCTTTGCGGCTTATCAGGACGCGCTCGGCGACCGCTTCATCGGCCGCGTCCTGCCCGACAGCGCGGCCAATCCCGACAGCCCGATGAAAAATCCGCACAGCGTCGTCACCATCCACCTGATCGACGAAGCGGGCCAGCCGACGGTGCAGGCGCGCGACGAAATCCTCGATTTCTTCAAGATGCGGTTGAGCGATTGAGGGCGGCGGCCTAAGGGCGGCGGCAATCATCATCGAAAGGATAATCTATGCGCCCCTCCGGCCGCGCGCCCGATCAAATGCGTCCCATCGCCATCGAAACCAATTTCACCATCCATGCCGAGGGCAGCGTGCTGGTCGGTTTCGGCAACACCAAGGTGCTGGTGACCGCCAGCGTCGAAGAGAAAGTGCCGCCCTTCCTGCGCGGCAAGGGGCAGGGCTGGGTGACCGCCGAATATGGGATGCTGCCCCGCGCGACGCATACGCGCGGCAGCCGCGAGGCGGCGAAGGGCAAGCAGTCGGGCCGGACGCAGGAAATCCAGCGGCTGATCGGCCGCTCGCTGCGCGCCGTCGTCGATATGCAAAAGCTTGGCGAGCGGCAGATCGTCATCGACTGCGACGTGATCCAGGCCGATGGCGGCACGCGCACCGCGTCGATTTCGGGCGCCTGGGTCGCGCTGCGGCTCGCGGTCGACAAGCTGATCGAGGCGAAGCAACTGACCGACGACCCGATCGTCGACAGTGTCGCGGCGATCTCCTGCGGCATTTACAACGGCACCCCGGTGCTCGACCTCGACTATGACGAGGATTCGGTGGCCGAAGCCGACGGCAATTTCGTGCTGACCGGCAAGGGACAGATCGTCGAGGTTCAGGCCAGCGCCGAGGGCGCGACCTACGACGAAGAAGGCCTCCTCCGCCTCCTCCGCCTAGCCCGCATCGGCTGCGGCGAGATTTTCGCGGCACAGGCGAAGGCGGTGGGCAGGTAATTTCCTTCGTCACCCCGGACTTGATCCGGGGTCCACGCGGCGCCGAGGAAATGGATGCCGGATCAAGTCCGGCATGACGAAATTGAGGTTGTCGAATGGCTCATCGAAAACTCAACCCCGGCAAGCTGGTGATCGCCAGCCATAATGCGGGCAAGGTGCGCGAGATTCGCGCGCTGCTCGAACCCTATGGGATCGATCCCGTGTCGGCGGGCGACCTTGGCCTGCCCGAGCCCGAGGAGACGGGGACGAGCTTTGCCAAAAATGCGCTGCTGAAGGCGCTGGCCAGCGCGGCGGCATCGGGGCTTCCGGCGCTCGCCGACGACAGCGGGCTGTGCGTCGATGCGCTCGGCGGGCGGCCCGGCGTCTACACCGCCGACTGGGCCGAACGACAGGCGTTCGAAGGCCCACCCGGCCGCGACTGGTATCTGGCGATGGGCAAGGTGGAAGGTTTGCTCGCCGAGCAGGGCCTCGACGTCGATCGCAGCGCGCGCTTCGTCTGCACGCTGGCACTCGCTTGGCCCGACGGCCATGCGGAGGTGTTCGAGGGGCGTGCGGAAGGCAGCCTGACCTGGCCGCCGCGCGGCACGCTGGGCTTCGGTTACGACCCCGTCTTCGTGCCGACGGGCAACTCGCTGACCTACGCCGAAATCGACCCCGCCGAAAAGCACGCGATCAGCCACCGGGCGGATGCGTTTGCGAAGCTGGTGGCAGGGGTGTTGTGATACCCCCATTTTGGGGTTTTCGTCACCCTGAACTTGTTTCAGGGTCCATGGCCAGACCCCGCCGCCAAGCGCAGCACAGAATGCGAATGCGGGCCATGGATGCTGAAACAAGTTCAGCATGACGGTGGTGGAGGATCGTCGCTATAGGCCCCCCATGCCCGAACCGCTCGCCCTCTATGTCCATTGGCCGTTTTGCGTCAGCAAATGCCCCTATTGCGACTTCAACAGCCATGTTCGCGACGCGGTCGATCAGGACGTGTGGCGCGCGGCCCTGCTCGCGGATTTGCGGCACGAGGCGGCGCTGCTGCCCGGACGGCGCGTGGCGTCGATCTTTTTCGGCGGCGGGACGCCCAGCCTGATGCCGCCGGCGACGGTCGCCGCGGTGATTGCCGAGGCTGCGGTGCTGTGGGGGCTGACCGACGATTGCGAAATCACGCTCGAAGCGAACCCCAATTCGGTCGAAGTCGCCGCCTTCGCCGATCTGGCCGCCGCCGGGGTCAATCGCGTGTCGATCGGCGTTCAGAGCTTCGACGCGCAGGTGCTTGAATTTCTCGGCCGAGCGCACAGCGGCGATGAGGCACGGCGGGCGATCGCGGCGGCGCAGGGCTGGTTCGACCGGGTGAGTTTCGACCTCATCTATGCGCGGCCGGGACAGACGCTCGCGGCGTGGGAACAGGAGCTGTCGGGTGCACTCGCCTTCGGGACCGGGCACCTGTCGCTCTATCAGCTGACGATCGAGCCGGGGACGCGCTTTGCCACGCTCGCGGCGAAAGGCGAGCTGGTGATTCCCGACGGCGACGCGGCGGCCGACCTGTTCGACGCGACGCAGGAACGGACGCGCGCCGCGGGCTTGCCGCGCTATGAGGTGTCGAACCATGCGCGTGCTGGACAGGAGAGCCGCCACAACCTCGCCTATTGGCGTTATGCCGATTATGCCGGGGTCGGTCCCGGCGCGCATGGGCGGCGGCTGGGACAGGCGACCGAACGCCACAAGAAGCCCGAAAATTTCATCGCCGCGGTGACGCGCAACGGCCACGGGCTGAAGCATGAGAGCGAACTGCCCGCGCACGAGCGCGCGACCGAGGCGATGCTGATGGGGCTGCGGCTGACCGAAGGCGTCGATCTGGCGCGGATCGAGGCGCGATGCGGGCTGGGGCGTGAGGCGTTTGTCGATGCAGGCGCGGCGGCACGGTTGGCGGGGCAGGGGCTGATGGCCGCGGACGGCGACCGGCTGCGCGTGACCGATGCGGGGATATTGCTGCTCGACTCGATCCTTTCCGAAGTGGTGCGGACGGGTTAGGCTCGCCAAACCCGCTCGCATCGAGCGAAGTCGAGATGCCCCGCAGCCTTGCGCCACGTCGATGGGTGTCTCGACTTCGCTCGACACGAGCGGATTGAGAGGAGCCGTTTTGCCGCAACATCTCATCCGCGACTGGGACGCCCATCTGGCGCATGAAAAGCGCCGGTCGGAGCATACGCGCCGCGCCTATATCGCGACGGCGGAGCGCTTCTGCGCCTTCCTGTCGCGGCATCGCGGCGGCGCGGTCGATGCGGCGATGCTGACGGCGCTGACCCCCAACGACCTGCGCGCATATCTCGCCGACCGCCGCGCCGAGGGGCTGGGCAATGCGTCCGCGGCGCGCGAACTCAGCGCGCTGCGCGGTTTCCTGCGCTTCGTCGGCGGGTCGGGCGCCAGCGTGCCGCAGATGCGCGGCCCGCGCGTCAAAAAGGGGCTGCCGCGCCCGGTTTCGCCCGCCGAGGCGATGCAGCTCGCGCAGGATGTCGAGGACAATGCGCGCGAGGGCTGGGTCGGCGCGCGCGACTTCGCGCTGCTGCTGCTGCTCTATGGCGCCGGCCTGCGCATTGGTGAGGCACTGGCGCTGACTGGCGCGGCGCTGCCGCTCGGCGACACGCTGCGCGTCACCGGCAAGCGCGCGAAAACGCGCATCGTCCCGGTCCTGCCCGCGGCGGCAAAGGCGGTGGCGCGCTATGTCGCGGCGTGCCCCTATCCGATCGCGAAGGAAACGCCGCTATTCCTCGGCGCGCGCGGCGGCCCGCTCCAGCCCGGCGTCGTGCGCGCGAGCGTGCGGTCGGCGCGGCGCGCGCTGGGGTTGCCCGAACGCACGACCCCGCACGCGCTGCGCCATAGTTTCGCGACACACCTGCTCGCGGGCGGCGCCGATTTGCGCAGCCTGCAGGAACTGCTCGGCCACGCGAGCCTCGCTTCGACGCAGGTTTATACGGCGGTCGATGCGGCGCACCTGCTCGACATCTACCGGAACGCGCATCCGCGGGCGGGGTGACGGGTTAGCGGTGGGTGTCTGGGAGGGGGTGGGAAGCGGAGTTGCCGATTGGCGCTAGTATCCCCTCCCGCAAGCGGGAGGGGCAGCGAGGCTTGCCAGCTTGCTGGCTAGCCGCAGCGGGGTGGGCCCTCCGCGACGTTGCTGCCCACCCCCGGCCCCTCCCGCTTGCGGGAGGGGAGATTGCGTCCGCAATCGGCCGTTTCCACCCATTCGTCATCCCGGACTTGATCCGGGATCCACGACGACGGCGCGGCTATGGATCCAGGATCAAGTCCGGGATGACGAGGAAGAGAGTACGGTTCTCGGCCGCTTCCCCGAAACCCCTCCGGCCTCAGACGCTCTTCCCCGAATCCAGCGCATAGCCCGCCGACCGCACGGTGCGGATGATGTCGCTCGTCCCCGGCAGGTTGATCGCCTTGCGCAGCCGCCGGATATGCACGTCGACCGTGCGCAGCTCGATGTCGCTGTCCTGGCCCCACACGCTGTCGAGCAATTGCCCGCGCGAAAAGACGCGGCCCGGATGCTCCATGAAATGCCGCAGCAGGCGGAACTCGGTCGGCCCCATCGCGACGATCTGCCCCGCGCGCACCACCTTGTGCGCGACCGAGTCGAGCTCGATGTCGGCATAGCTCAGCATCTCGCCCGCGAGCGCGGGGCGCAGGCGGCGGAGCACCGCCGACACGCGCGCGACCAGTTCGCGCGGGCTGAATGGCTTGGTGACATAATCGTCGGCGCCGGTTTCCAGCCCGCGGATGCGGTCCTCTTCCTCGCCGCGCGCGGTGAGCATGATGATCGGGACGTTCGCCGATTTGGGATTGCGGCGCAGGCGTCGGCAGACTTCGATGCCGGGCAGGCTCTCGATCATCCAGTCGAGCAGGACGATGTCGGGGACGCGCTCCTCGACGAGCACGAGCGCCTGTTCGCCGTCGGGCGTCTGACGGACCGAAAAACCTTCGCGCGCGAAATGCCAGACGATGAGTTCGGCAATCGCCTCGTCATCCTCGATCAGCAACAGGTCGGGCTGCGGCATCAGCCTTGCTCCTGCTCCGCGGCGCCATCTTCGGGCTGTTCGCCGCGCTCGCGTTCTTCCATATGTTCGCCGGTGACGACATAATAGACCATCTCGGCGATGTTCGTTGCATGGTCGCCCATGCGCTCAAGGTTCTTGGCGACGAACAGCAGATGCGCGCTTTCCGAAATATATTTCGGATTTTCCATCATGAAGGTCACGAGCGTGCGAAAGATGCTGTTGTAGAAATCATCGACATTCTTGTCGCGCACCGTCACCCGCACCGCGAGTTCGGCGTCGCGCGCCGCAAAGCTGTCGAGCGCGTCGTGGATCAGTTCGGCGACGATGTTCGACATCGACATCAGCACCGGGATCGCCTCGATCGAGCGCGTCTGGTCCATCAGCGCGACGCGCTTGGCGATATTCTTGGCATAATCGCCGATCCGCTCGACGACCGAGACGATTTTCAGCGCCGCGATCATCTCGCGAAGGTCGTCGGCCATCGGCGCGCGCAAGGCAATCGTCTGGACCGTCAGCTGCTCGACCTCGGCCTCGAGCGCGTCGATCTTCTTGTCGTCGCGCACGACCTGTGCCGCAAGCTCGAGGTCGCCCTGTTTCAGCGCGGTCATCGCCTGGATCAGCGCCTGTTCGGCGCGGCCGCCCATCTCGCTGATCAGCCCGCGCAGGCGGTTGAGGTCTTCGTCGAAGGCTTTGACCGTATGATCGTTCGTTAATGCCATCAATCTTGTCCTGTTGCGCTACGGATCAGCCGTAACGGCCGGTGATATAATCCTTGGTGCGTTCCTGCTTCGGGTTGGTGAAGATGTCGGTGGTCTTGCCATATTCGACCAGCGTCCCGAGGTGGAAAAAGGCGGTGCGCTGCGACACGCGGGCCGCCTGCTGCATGTTATGCGTGACGATCACGATAGCATATTTGCCGCGCAATTCGTGGATCAACTCCTCGATCTTTGCGGTCGCGATCGGGTCGAGCGCCGAGCAGGGCTCGTCCATCAGGATGACTTCGGGATCGACCGCGATCGCGCGCGCGATGCACAGGCGCTGTTGCTGGCCGCCCGACAGCGCGGTGCCGCTTTCGGCAAGGCGATCCTTGACCTCGTCCCACAGGCCGGCGCGCACCAGCGCGCGCTCGACGACGACGTCGAGGTCGGCCTTCGACGGCGCAAGCCCGTGGATACGCGGGCCATAGCCGACATTGTCATAGATCGACTTGGGAAAGGGGTTGGGTTTCTGGAACACCATGCCGACGCGCGCGCGCAGCTGCACCACGTCCATCGACGGCGCATAAATATCCTCGCCGTCGAGTTCGATCTTGCCCGTCACCTTCGCGCTCGCCACCGTGTCGTTCATGCGATTGAGCGAGCGCAGGAAGGTCGACTTGCCGCAGCCCGACGGGCCGATGAAGGCGGTGACCAGGTCGGTGCCGACGTCGATCGACACGTCGTTGATCGCCTGTTTGTCGCCGTAAAAGACGTTGACGCCTTCGGCCTTCATCTTGGGATCAGCGATGGTAAGATCGTCTTGGGTCATATTCACCAGCGTTTTTCGAATTTGTTGCGAAGATAGATCGCAAAGGCGTTCATCGACAGCAGGACAATCAGCAGCACGATGATCGCGGCGGAGGTTTTCTCGACAAAGCCCCGGTCGACTTCGTCCGACCAGAGGAAGATCTGCATCGGCAGCACCGTCGACGGCGAACAGATGCCGCCCGGCACGTCGCCGATAAAGGCGCGCATCCCGATCAGGAGCAGCGGCGCCGTCTCGCCCAGCGCGCGCGCCATGCCGATGATCGTGCCGGTGAGGATGCCGGGGAGGGCGAGGGGCAGCACATGGTGGAACACCACCTGCACCGGGCTGGCGCCGACGCCCAGCGCCGCGTCGCGGATCGACGGCGGGACGGACTTGATCGCATTGCGGCTGGCGATCACGATCACCGGCATCGTCATGAGTGCGAGCGTCAGCCCGCCGACGAGCGGGCTCGCCTGACAGATGCCGAACCAGTTGATGAACACCGCGAGCGCGAGCAGGCCAAAGATGATCGACGGCACCGCGGCCAGGTTGTTGATCGACACTTCGATCAGGTCGGTCCAGCGGTTCTTCGCCGCATATTCCTCGAGATACAGCGCCGCCAGCACCCCGGTCGGAAAGGCGATCAGAAAGGCGATGAAGATCGTCAGCACCGACCCCTTGAGCGCCCCCCAGATGCCCGCGACCGCGGGATCGGTCGCATCGGCATTCTTGAAAAAGGGCCAGTGGATGCCGGTCCCCAGCTTGCCTTCCTTTTCCAGCGCATCGACCCGCGCGCCGAGTTCGCCGCGCGCGCCTTCCTTCGCCATGATGTCGACCGCCGACGCTGCGGGCAGCTCGAACACCGTCCGGCCGTTGAGCAGCTCGGGATCGTCCTTGATCGCGCTGCGCACCTCTTTCCACGCATTTTCGGAGATCAGGTCGGACCCGTCGTCGCCCAGCGCCTCGTCGGCGGCAAAGGCGACGATGTCGGCCAGCCCCGCGCCCGCGATGATCTGGTCGGCGTCGGGATCGTCGAGCCGCGACGCGTCGATCGTCAGCGGCGTCGCCTTGAAATCGATCGGCACCGCGACATTGGTATAGGTAAAGCCGCGCGCGCCATTGCCGATCATCACGAACAGCAGGAACGCCAGGAACGCGCCCGACAGCAGCACCGCGCCCAGCCCGATCAGCTTGAACCGGCGCTCGGCGGCATAGCGGCCCGCGATGCGCTTCTGCATCGCCGCGGCTTTCCAGTCGGTGGGGGCCGTGTCTCTATTCATAAGCTTCGCGATACTTTTTCACGATCCGCAGCGCGGCGATGTTGAGCAGCAGGGTGACGATGAACAGCACCAGCCCCAGCGCAAAGGCGGCGAGCGTCTTGGCGCTGTCGAATTCCTGGTCGCCGGTCAGCAGTTTCACGATCTGCGCGGTCACCGTGGTGACGCTGGCGAAGGGGTTGGCGGTCAGGTTCGCCGACAGGCCGGCGGCCATCACGACGATCATCGTCTCGCCGATCGCGCGGCTGACCGCGAGCAATATGCCGCCCATCACACCGGGCAGCGCGGCGGGGATCAGCACCTGGCGGATCGTCTCGTTCGGCGTTGCGCCCAGCGCCAGCGATCCGTCGCGCATCGCCTGCGGCACCGCGTTGATGCTGTCGTCGGCCATCGAGGAGACGAAGGGGATGATCATCACCCCCATCACGATCCCCGCCGCCAGCGCGCTTTCGGTCGACGCGTTGGGGATGCCCAGCATCACCGCAAAGTTGCGCAGCGCGGGCGCCACCGTCAGCGCGGCGAAATAGCCGTAAACGACGGTGGGCACGCCCGCGAGGATCTCCAGGATCGGCTTCACCCAGCGGCGCACCGCGGGCGCGGCATATTGGGTCAGGTAGACGGCGGTCATCATCCCGATCGGGATCGCGACGATCATCGCGATGATCGCGCCGATCAGCACCGTGCCCCAGAACAGCGGGATGCCGCCAAAGGTGTCGTCCTGCGGCGCGCCGCTCTGCGGGGCCCAGGTCGTGCCGAACAGCAGCTCGGCGGGCGAGACGAGGCGGAAGAAGCGGATCGATTCGAACAGCAGCGACAGCACGATGCCGAAGGTCGTCAGGATCGCCACCAAGGACGCGAGCAGCAGCACCAGCATGACGATCCGCTCGACGCGCGTTCGCGCGCGGAAATCGGGCTTGATGCGCGTGAAGGCATAAAGCCCGCCCGCCAGCGCCAGCGCCAGCATCGCCGCGATGCCGATCCACGCATATTTGCGGGATGCGTCGGCATAGGGTTCCACCAGCGGCTCGGCGGCGGGCAGGCGCACCGCGTCGGCGCGCCCCTGCGCCACGTCGCGCGCGTCGGACAAGATCGCGCCGCGCTCGAAGCCAAAGGTCGGCAGGCCCTGCGCGGCCTCGCTCGCCAGCACCTGATTCGTGATCAGCGCGGGCGACACCGACGACCAGACGGCAAGGAAGATCGCCGCGGGCGCGAACAGCCACAGCGCGACATACCAGCCATGATATTGCGGCCGCGAATGCAGCTTGGTCCCCGCGCGCCCCGCGAGCAGGTTCGACCGCGCGCGGCCGGCCAGCCAGCCGATCAGCGCAAGGCCCGCAATCAAAAGCAAAAGGGCGGCGGCGTTGAAGGTCACTTATGTCCCCGTTTGTCGCATCGCGATCATCGCATCCGGTCCAAAGCCGACCGGCGTGGCAAATTTATGACTCTGCGTCATATTCTTCCCTCTCATCCCCGTTCGTGTCGAGCGAAGTCGAGACACCCACCGGTCATGCAGTCCTTCGGGGCATCTCGACTTCGCTCGATGCGAGCGGGAGTTACTGATCCCGAACGGGGAGGAGGGGAAAGAGCAAAAAACCGGCGACCGGACCGGGCGAACCCGCCCCGGCCGCCTGCGGGAGGACGTTTAATTCAGCTCGCTGCCGTCCATCACGGCCTGCTTCGATACCGCGTCGGCGACGGTTTTTTCCATCTCGGCGTGACGCGGGATCAGGCCCTTGTCGTTCAGATACCCGCCGGGCGCCGATCCTTTGACGAATTCGGCGGCATATTCGATCAGGCCGGGGATCGTCCCGACATGCGCTTTCTTGATGTAGATATACATCGCGCGCGAGCCCGGATAGGCGCCGCTGGTGATCGTTTCCATCGTCGGTTCGACGCCGCTGATCGGGATCGCCTTGATCTTGTCGCGGTTCGAATTGAGGTAGCTGAACCCGAACGCGCCGACGCTCGTCGGGTTGGTGTCGAGTTTCGAGATGATGAGGTTATCATTCTCGCCCTGCTCGACATAATAGGGCGATCCGCGGAAGGTGCCGCACACCGCTTCATACTGGTCCTCGTCGCTGTCCTTCAGCGCCTTCATTTCGGGGTTCATGTCGCACCCGGCCATCAGCAACAGCTCCTTGAAACTGTCATAGGTGCCGCTGGTCGACGGCGGGCCAAAGAGCGAGATGGCGACCGCGGGCAGCGCCGGGTTGACGTCTTTCCACGTCTTCGCCGTATTGGGCTTGCCATAGGGGTTCGCGGCGAGCGCCTTGTAGATGTCCTCCAGCGTCAGCGACAGGCCGGGCCCGCGCAGCGCTTCGCCGAACGCCAGCCCGTCGTAACCGATCTGGATTTCGATGATGTCCTTGACGCCATTCGTTTGGCACCGGTCGAATTCCGACTTTTTCATGCGGCGCGAGGCGTTCGAAATGTCGGGGGTGCCGGCACCGATGCCCTGGCAAAAGCGTTCGAAACCGCCGCCGGTGCCGGTCGAATCGATCTTCGGCGTCTTGTTGCCCGTCGCTTCGGCGAATTGTTCGCCGACCGCGGTGGCAAAGGGATAGACGGTGGAGGAGCCGACCGCGCTGATATAATCGCGCGCGCCGCCACCCGAAGACGCCTGATCCTGGCATGCGGAAAGCGCCAGCGCGCACGTCGCGGCGCCAGCGACGCCAAGCAGGCGGGGTGCGAGTTTCTGCAGCATCGAAAAATCCTGTTGAAGGGGGTCGTTACCGAACCAAGCCGCCACCCCCGGGGCGACTCGCTGGGTGCCCAATGGGGGTTTTGTGTGACGTGTTTGTGACAGGGAGTGTCATGGAAGTGTCATGATATCTTGATTCGTGGTTTGAACGAGGGGTAAAGCGAATTTAGAGTGTCGAGCGTGAGATTAGTTATCTTGACGGCGTCGATAGTGGCGTCCGGCATGTTGATGCGTGGCGGCCCCGGAATGCGGTGGAACCGATGTAGTGGATTGCCGCACAGATCGAAGACGGTGTCTCGGATTGCACCCCAGTGTCCGTGCACAAATCCGGAGGCCCATCCATAGTACTTATCATATATGTCTTTCTTCTTCGCCCTTTCGCTCATCTCTCTAAGGTTTGTTTTTGACCAACTTCCCAGATCGATATCGACGAACTCAAGCCAACGATCTTCGTTCGCTAGTTCTTCAAGGTCGTCCTTTTTTACGAATGCTGGCATTTGATCAGAGTCGAGGTCGACAACTTTCAGAAAAGCCAGTTTTGCTTGCCCTGATCCGTAGTTTCTATATTGATTCCACGTCAAATCTGCGTCAATTTCCTTTAAATATGAGAGAACTATATGGCATTCTGCTATGGATCGAAGGATTATTCTTCCTTCTAGCCTGCTTCCAGATCTCCCAGAAATCATTGTCGCAAGAAGCTGAATAATATAGAATGTAATGCCGAACGAGGCGTCTAAGCGTGCATCCGCTACAACGTAGGACTCTTGGTCGAGGAAGTGCTGGGTGAGTTTCCGATAGCAGGATATGATCTGCCTGAATAGAATGGTGTGATCAGAGCTCGATACGATATTTCGCGGCAGTAGAGAGCACGTTGTTTCTTTTTTTGACTGCACCCAAAAATTCTTGACCCAAGAGTTATCCGCCTCGTCCTTATGGAGTTCCGGTGCATTGAATGCTTGTTCTGCTGCTCGGATCGACGGCCGAACCTTCCTCATATCTCCGATGTTGGGATAGCCGATAATTTCATCAGCTAGGTGCTTCATATCCGGCGGGAATATCATCTTTCCGGCCTTGATCATCGACTGCACCCGGAGCCATCGAATGTCCGTCGCGCTTTCCGATTGATGCCAGCTGTTGATGCCTATCCCTGTCGCAACGATCCCATAGTTTTCGGGATTAGTATCACTCCACCGATATATGTGACGTGCCCAATGCTTGGCGTCCGGAATTTCTTGATAGATGGATAATGGCTCTAGGAGAGGCAGTATCTTATCGTTCAATATGGGTTTGAGAAGGGTGTCGAATTCCGCGTTTGCGAGTCCCGCAAGTTTTGAATGTCCTAGGCCATCCCATTTTAGTTCCTTCATGCCAGTAGCCGCGTCGCCGATCTTTCGGAACAGGGTGAGATATTCTTCTCTGTCCAGCTGGGCAGTGAGAATCGCAGCCCAAAGCATTTCCGGAAGCCGTTCATCTCTCCAAGAGGATAAGGTAACGGGTGCGAGGCGCGACATGCTGGAATAGAGGGTGCTCTTGTCGCGTTTGTGATCTTCTAGCCGCGTTCCAGAAGACCATTTTTTCCGATTGGATTTCTTATTTCTCGCCATGTTGTTATCTCTATTTTAGTTGAGTGATCTCAATAGCCCCGGATAAGGTTTCGAGTAAGAGAAATAATCCTCATCACCGGCGACGTCATCCTTACCCCCTACAACCGCAACCGCATGATCGCGCTCGGCGCCGACCCCGGATCAAGTCCGGGGTGACGGCGCGCGGTCGCGGGGCGAGGCGAGGTGTCTGGCGCATAATTGCCATATCGATGTCGAGCACCCCGACCGGCTGATGTTCGTCGAGCAGTGGGAGAGCGTCGATGCCGTGCGCGCGCATTTCGCGCTGCCCGCGTCGCGCGCCTTCGTTGCGGAGATGCGCGCGCTGTCGCCCGCGCCGCCGGTGATCCGCATTTATGCGGCGGAGGATATGACGGCGACGCTGATGTCGGTGCAGGAAGAATAATCTCACGCAAAGGCGCGAAGGCGCGAAGAAGGGCTGGCGATCTGTCACGGGCGGTTTTCACCTGCTGGCGGCGTCGGGTCTCACACAAAGACACAAAGATGGCGGCTTGGTCTGGCAAGCTATGGATATCGACCGGACGTCGGCTGTCTTATGGCCGGACTTCGTCCGGTATCGAATCCAACCGGCGTTCGTCTGATACGCCGACGACAGCGCGCGAAACGGCCCTCTTTGTGTCTTTGTGTGAGAAATCTCTTTTCTTCTTTGCGCCCCTTCGACTGCCTTGCAGGCGCTCAGGACAGGCTTTGCGCCTTTGCGTGAGGCCATTTTCTGTCCAAATCCCTCCCGCAAGCGGAAGGGCAGAAAAAACGCTGTCCTACATGGGGCCGCTGTGCCAGCCTTGGCTTCGGTTCTTTCGCATCATGGATAAAAGCTCGTCGCCCCGCGCTGGTCGCGGCCCGGCCTCACCGCTTTTTCGCGGGCCGCGGGCCGCGCGACAGGATAGCGCGTCAGGCTGACCTTTACTGAACTTTGGACGCCGCCCGCGCGCAACGCAAGCCCTTGTTTTCCCGCGCATGGAGGTGACAAGTTAGACAAGTTAAGCGCGCGATCGGGTCTGGCATGGCCTCCCAATCCCGTCATCCCGGCGAAGGGTGTTCAGAGGCACGTGACTCTGAACACGATCTCACCCTCTCGACCTGACGCACCGGCGAGATCCCGGCCTTCGCCGGGATGACGATCGGGAGGGAGGGGGGTGCGCCGTTCGAGCGGCCACCCCGCCCACGAAAAAGGGGCCGCAAAGCGCGACCCCTTCCTGCATTCGTTACTGTGCGGCGCTTACGCTCAGCGCTGGCTCACCGGCACATAGGGGCGGTGCGTCGGGCCGGTGTAGAGCTGGCGCGGGCGGCCGATCTTCTGTGCGGGGTCGGAGATCATCTCGTTCCACTGCGCGACCCAGCCGACGGTGCGGGCGAGCGCAAAGAGCGCGGTGAACATCGTCGTCGGGAAACCGATCGCCGACAGGATCACGCCCGAATAGAAATCGACATTGGGGAACAGCTTTTTCTCGACGAAATAATCGTCGTTCAGCGCCATTTCCTCCAGTTGCAGCGCGACCTCGAAAACGGGATCGTTGACCTTCAGCGCGTCGAACACTTCGCGCACCGTTTTCTGCATCACTGTCGCGCGCGGGTCGTAATTCTTGTACACGCGGTGGCCGAAACCCATCAGGCGGAACGGGTCGTCCTTGTCCTTCGCCCGCGCGATATATTCGGGGATGCGTTCGGGGCGGCCGATCTCGCGCAGCATGTTGAGCGCGGCCTCGTTCGCACCGCCGTGCGCCGGGCCCCACAGGCACGCGATACCCGCGGCGATGCACGCAAAGGGATTGGCGCCCGACGAACCCGCCAGGCGGACGGTCGAGGTCGACGCATTCTGCTCATGGTCGGCGTGGAGGATGAAGATGCGGTCGAGCGCGCGCTCGACGGCGGGCACCACCTCATATTCCTCGGCCGGAACGCCGAACGTCATGCGCAGGAAATTGCCGGTGTAGGAGAGCTTGTTGTCGGGATAGATGAACGGCTGGCCCACCGAATATTTATACGCCATCGCCGCGATCGTCGGCATCTTGGCGATCAGCCGGTGGCTGGCGATCATCCGCTGGTGCGGGTCCTGAATGTCGGTCGAGTCGTGATAGAATGCGCTGAGCGCGCCGACGACGCCGCACATGATCGCCATCGGGTGCGCGTCGCGGCGGAACCCGCGGTAAAAGGTCGCGAGCTGTTCGTGCAGCATCGTGTGGCGGGTGATCGTGTAGTCGAACGTCGCCAGCTCGTCGGCGTTCGGCAGCTCGCCGTTGAGCAGGAGGTAGCACACCTCCATGAACGACGAATTTTCAGCGAGGTCGCCGATCGCATAGCCGCGGTGCAGCAGCACGCCTTCGTCGCCGTCGATATAGGTCAGCTTCGATTCGCAGCTCGCGGTCGAGGTGAAGCCCGGATCGTAAGTGAAGGCGCCGGTCTGGGCATAGAATTTGCGGATGTCGACCACATCGGGGCCGACGGTGCCCGACAGGACAGGGCTGTCGACGCTCTTGTCGCCCAGCGTGATTTTCGCGGTGTCGGTCATATTAGCTTCCCTGTTCTGACGGCGGGAGAATGTTGCGGCTACGCCCCTGCCGGATAATGTTGCGCTGCGTCAAGTCGCGCCAGGCTGACTTCGCGGCCCAGCAGCAGCAGCACGTCGAAAATTCCCGGCGAAACCGTGCGGCCGGTCAGCGCGGCGCGCAGCGGCTGCGCCAGCTTGCCCAGCCCCAGTTCGGCGGCTTCGGCCTCGGCACGCACCGCGGCTTCCAGCGCTTCGTTCGTCCACTCACCGAGTCCGCTCAGGCGCTGCGTCACCGCGGCGAGCAGGCCTTCGGGAGTCGATGCCAGCACTTCGGCGGCCTTTTCGTCCACCGGCATCGGATCGGGGGCGAACAGGAAGGTCGCGCCCTCGGCGATCTCGTCCAGCGTCTTGGCCCGCGGCTTCAGCGCCGCCATGGCCTGTGCCAGCAGCGCGCGGCCCGTATCGTCCAGCGTCCGCCCGACGAGCGTCTCGACCCGCGGCGCGACGAGGGCGGCGAGGCGCGCATCGTCGGCTTCGCGGAGATAATGGCCGTTCAGATTCTCCAGCTTCTTGAAATCGAAGCGCGAGGGCGAGCGGCCGACATGGTCGAGGTCGAACCATTCGACGGCCTGCGCCCGGCTGATGATCTCGTCATCGCCATGCCCCCAGCCGAGGCGGAGCAGATAATTGTTCACCGCTTCGGGAAGATACCCCATCTCGTCGCGGTACGCCTCGACGCCGAGCGCGCCGTGCCGCTTCGACAGCTTCGCCCCGTCGGCGCCGTGGATCAGCGGGACATGGGCATAGACCGGCTCGCGCCAGCCCATCGAGCGGATCAGTGCGAACTGGCGGAAGGCATTGTTGAGGTGATCGTCGCCGCGGATGACATGGGTGACGCCCATGTCATTATCGTCGACGACGACGCTCAGCATATAGGTGGGGGTGCCGTCGCTGCGCAGCAGGATGAAATCGTCGAGTTCGGCATTCTGGACCGTGACCTCGCCCTGCACCCGGTCGGCAATCGTCACCGCGCCATCCTGCGGCGCGCGGAGGCGAAGGACGTGCGGTGCTGCGGGGTCGCCGTCGTCGCGGTCGCGCCAGGGGCTGCGGACGCGGAAGGGCTGGCGCTTTTCCTGCGCCTCGGCGCGCATCGCGGCGAGTTCGTCCTGCGTCAGGTAACAGCGATAGGCCGCGCCCTTGGCGAGCAGCTCGTGCGCGACCTCGGCATGGCGCGGCGCGCGGGCGAACTGGAACACCGTCTCGCCGTCCCAGTCGAGCTCCAGCCAGCGCATCCCGTCGAGGATCGCGTCGATCGCCGCGTCGGTCGATCGCGCGCGATCGGTATCCTCAATCCGCAGCAGGAATTTGCCGCCGTGATGGCGCGCGAACAGCCAGTTGAACAGCGCGGTGCGCGCGCCGCCGATGTGGAGATAGCCGGTCGGCGAGGGGGCAAAGCGCGTCACCACGTCGGCGCCAGTGGCTTCGGGCGTCGCTTCTGCCACTTTGGTTGGGTTTTCGGTTGCCACCACGGCCTCTTTCACTCACTTTGCCGCCCGGTTGGGCGGGATCGGGGGTGCCCCTAGCATGGCGACAAGTCCGCTTCAAACGCCCATTGCACCCCGCCGCACCGCCCGCCGGAAAGCGCTCGCTGTGGCGCTCGAAGCGCGGCTGGAGGCGGAGCGCGAACGCATCGGCCTGTGGCTCCCCGTTGCGCTCGGCGCGGGCATCGCCGCATGGCTCGCGCTGCCGGCAAAGGCGCACTGGATCGGCCTGTTGCTCCTGCTCGGCGCGGGGGTGCTCGGCGGACTGCTGATCGGCTGGCAAAGCCGCACCGGGCGCGTCGTCGCGGTCGGGTGCGGCGTAGTGGCGGCGGGAATGCTGCTGATCTGGGGCCGCGCATTGTGGGTCGCTGCGCCGGTGCTCGCCCAGCCGGTGACGACCAGTTTTTCGGCGCTGGTCGAACGTGTCGATGCGCGCCCGGCGCGCGGTCAGGTGCGGTTGATCGTCCGGCCCTATAATCGCGCCGACCTGCCGCCGCGCTTGCGGGTCACCGCGACCGAAGGGCAGGCCGCGGCCGTGCTTCCGGGCGAGCGGGTCGGCCTGCGCGCGCGGTTGATGCCGCCGCCGACGGCCAGCTTGCCCGGGGGGTATGATTTCGCGCAGCGTGCCTGGTTCGACGGGCTGGGTGCGGTCGGGACGGTGATCGGCGACATCAGCCGCGCGTCCGGGGCGGGGCAAGGTCAGCCGCCGCTGCGCGCGCGGCTGACGCGGCATATCCACGACCAGATCGACGGATCGGCGGGCGGGGTCGCGGCGGCTCTGGTCACTGGCGACCGCGGCGCGATCAGCGAAGCCGACGATGAAGCGATGCGGCGCAGCGGGCTGGCGCATCTGTTGTCAATCAGCGGGCTGCATGTCACCGCGGTGGTCGGCTTCACCATGCTGCTGGCTATGCGGCTGCTCGCGCTCAGTCGGCGGCTGGCGCTGCGCGGGTGGGTGCTGCCGCTCGCGGCCGCCGCCGCCGCGCTGGCGGGGGGCGGTTACACGCTGCTCGCAGGGGCCGAGGTGCCGACGCTGCGGTCGTTCATCGCTTCGCTTCTGGTGCTTGTCGCCTTTCTGCTCGGGCGCGAGGCGCTGACGCTGCGGCTGGTTGCGGCGGGGGCGTTGCTGGTGATGTTGTGGCGTCCCGAGGCGCTGGCGGGGCCGAGCTTCCAGCTCAGTTTCACGGCGGTCACCGCCATCATCGCGCTGCACGAAAGCCGCTGGATGCGGGCCTATGTCGCGCGGCGCGAGGAACCATGGGCGTTTCGGCTGGGGCGCGGCATCGGCGGGCTGATCCTGACGGGACTGGCGGTCGAGGCAGCGCTCGCGCCCATCGCACTGTTCCATTTCCACAAGGCGGGGCTGTACGGCGCGCTCGCCAATGTCGTCGCGATCCCGCTCACAACCTTTGTCGTCATGCCGGCCGAGGCGCTCGCGCTGCTGTTCGACAGCGTCGGGCTCGGCGCCCCTTTCTGGTGGATCGCCGAACAGGCATTGCGGCTGCTGATCGCGCTCGCGCACACGGTTGCAGACGCGCCGGGCGCCGTGACGACGCTGCCCAGCTTTCCGCCGTGGGGCTTTGCTCTGGCGGTGTTCGGCGGGCTCTGGATTCTGCTCTGGCAAACGCGCTGGCGCCGCCTGGGGGTGGTGCCGCTCGCGGCGGGGGTGTGATGGTGCTGCTGGCGCAGCCGCGTCCCGACCTGCTCGTCACCGGCGACGGGCGGCACATCGCCGCGGCCCTGCCCGACGGCAGTTACGCGCTGCTGCGCGGCCGCGCGGGCGACTATGTGCGCGACAGCATGGCCGAAGCCGCCGGAATCGACGCCCCGCTGGGCACACTCGCCGATCTCGATCATGTCGAATGCAACCGCGATTTTTGTCGCTGGGCCCAAGGTGCGGGGGCGGCGCGCCGCGTCATCCTCGCGTCGCGCGGGCGCGACCGGATCGAGGGTGCGGACATGGCCGCGGCGTGCGCTGCCGCCGACGTCGTTATCAGCGACCGCTGGCTGCCGCGCGAATGCGTGGGCCGCTGGCTGACGATCGAGCGCGATAGCCTGGCTGAAACGAGCGGGCTCGCGCTATATCTTGGCAAGCAGCCCAGAGCCGTCACCGCATTACGATCCGGCGCCGAGCATCCGTGGCGCCGACCGCAACAGGTCAGTGGTAACGACGAAGCAGTCCCGACAGACGCCCTTGTACAATGACGCGCTCGGCGGGGTAGCGTTGCGGTTCATAGGCGCTGTTCGCCGGATCGAGCCGGATCATCGCGCCTTCGCGCCGGAAATATTTGAGCGTTGCATCCTGCCCATCGACCAGCGCGACGACGATGTCGCCCTCGCGCGCGGTGCTGGCTTTCTGGATCAGCGCATAATCGCCGTCGAAAATGCCCGCCTCGACCATCGAGTCGCCCGACACTTCGAGCGCATAATGTTCGCCCGAACCGAGCAGCGCCGCGGGAACGGCGAGATTGTTGTGATCCTCGAACGCCTCGATCGGCACGCCCGCGGCGATCCTGCCGTGCAGCGGCACTTCGATAATGTCGTTGGCGGCGATCGGTTTGAGCGCCGGCGGCGCCTTGCGCAGCGGGACGACATTGTCGCGGTTGTTGTTCACGACGGACTTCGCGGCCTCGGGCAGCTTCAAAACTTCCAGCGCGCGTGCACGGTTAGGCAGGCGGCGGAGAAAGCCCCTTTCTTCCAAGGCGCTTATCAGCCGATGGATGCCCGATTTCGACTTGAGGCCGAGCGCTTCCTTCATCTCCTCGAACGACGGCGAGATGCCGCTCGCGTCGAGGCGCTGCTGGATGAAGTGGAGCAGTTCATGCTGCTTCGCGGTCAACATCGGTCGTTCTCCATGAAGGCCTGGAGCGTCAGGCCGGACATAGCGGGAACGATAGTGGAACAAAGCGGAACTTGTCAAGCGATGGCGATATAATCCGCCGCATCGCCCGCGACCCGCGCCGGGGCGCCGATGTCGCGGATCAGCAGTGCGTTGGCGGCGGCGAGGGGGAGGGTGCGGCCGCTTTCCTGTCCAACAAGCGGGGTGAGCGCGCCGCGCTCGATGCGCGCGCGCAGATAGTCGCGCCGCGCGCCGCCCGCGTCCAGCGGCGCGGCGAGCGGCGCGCGCTGCACCGGCGGCAAGGGCGCGCGCGCACCCGCGAGGTGACGGATGAGCGGGAGGAGGAACAGCGTCGCGGTGACGAAGGCCGACGAGGGATTGCCGGGCAGGCCGAGCAGGATCGCCTCGCCCAGCGTTCCGGCAATCAGCGGCTTGCCGGGTTTCATCGCAATCTTCCAGAAATCGAGCCGCCCGCCCGCGTCATCGAGCGCGCCGCGGACATGATCGTGATCGCCGACCGATGCGCCGCCGACGGTGACGATGACCTCGTGCCGTCGCGCCAACTCCTTGAGAATCTTTGCAAGCGTGGCGCGGTCGTCGCGGATGTGGAGCGGCTGCGCGGGCGCGGCGGCCTCGTCCGCGAGCATGGCCGCGAGCATCACCCCGTTGCTGTCGGGGATCTGGCCCGGGCCGAGCGCGCGGCCCGGCATGACAAGTTCGTCGCCCGTTGTGAGGATGGCGACGCGCGGGCGGGCGCCAACGGGAAGCGCGCCCGCGCCGCTCATCGCTGCGGTCGCGAGCGCCCCGGCGGTTACGCGCGCGCCTGCCGCGAGCAGCGCGTCGCCCGCAGCGAAATCGGCGGCGCGCGTACGGATATGGCGGCCGCGGCTGGCCGGCCCGTCGCCCGTGAGGGCCAGCCGGTCACCGTCGCGCGCGACATCTTCCTGCACCATCACCGTATCGGCGCCGGGCGGGACGATCGCGCCGGTGAAGATGCGCAGCGCCTCGCCCGCGCCAACCGCGCGATCGGGAGCGGCGCCGGCCGCAACTTCGCCCGTCACCGTCCACGGGCCGGGCAGATCGTCGAAGCGGATCGCATAGCCGTCCATCGCCGACAGCGGCGCCGCGGGCTGATCGCGCTGCGCGACGACATCGGCGGCGAGATAGCGGCCATGCGCATCGGCGAGCGCGACCGTCTCACCCGCGAGCGGCGCGCGCAGTGCGAGCAGGCGCGCCTGCGCCTCCTCGACGGGCAAGAGCGCGCTCATGCGGCGCGCCAGTCGCCCGAGCGGCCACCGCTTTTTTCAAGCAGGCGAATGTCGCCGATCACCATCGCGCGGTCGAGCGCCTTCGCCATGTCATAAAGGGTGAGCAGCGCGACCGACGCCGCGGTCAGCGCCTCCATCTCGACCCCCGTCGGCCCGCTGGTCGCGGCGGTCGCGGTCACCGCGATACCATCGATCTGCCACGCGAAATCGACGGTCACGCTGGTGAGCGCGAGCGGATGGCAGAGCGGGATGAGGTCGGCGGTGCGCTTGGCCGCCATGATCCCCGCGATGCGCGCGGTTGACAGCACGTCGCCCTTGGGCGCGTTGCCGCTGCGGATCGCGTCGAGCGCCGCCACGGCCATGGTGATGCGCCCGCTCGCAACGGCGCGCCGCGGCGTTGCGGGTTTGGCGCCGACATCGACCATATGCGCCGCGCCGCTGTCGTCGAGGTGAGTCGGTTTGATTGTCATGCGATGGAGCGAAGCAAGGTGGGGCGCGAAAGGCAAGGGCGATGGCGGGTTTGGAGGCTGGAGGCGGGGTTACGATGTCTGGAAGCGATCGGAAGCGGCCGTTGCGCTCCTCCCCGGAACGGGGAGGGGGACCACCGAAGGTGGTGGAGGGGTACCATCGGTCGAACGCAGCCTATGCAGGCCCGTACCCCTCCACCATGCTTCGCATGGTCCCCCTCCCCCTGCGGGGGGAGGATCGGCAGATCACCACCCTCAAACCGTCATTGCGTCGCCGTCAGCGGAACAGCTTCCTCACCCGTTGCGACTTGCCAGCGGCCGCGATCCTCGTCAGATTGGTTTTGAAACGAAACCAAAGGAGCGGGGCCCATGATCGGCGATTTCGAGCAGCAGCGGGTGACACTTTCGACCGGGGTCGAGCTCGACGTCGTCGATATGGGGCCGAAGGACGCGCCCGTGCTGATCTTCCTCCACGGCTTTCCCGAATCGCACCGCACATGGCGCCATCAGCTGCCGCATTTTGCGGACCGCTTTCGCTGTATCGCCCCCGATCAGCGCGGTTATCGCGGGTCGTCGAAGCCGCAGGAGGTGGAGGCCTATACGCCCGACAAGCTGATCGCCGACATCTTCGCGCTTGCCGATGTCCTGGGCGTCGACAAATTCACGATCGTCGGTCACGACTGGGGCGGGGCCATCGCGTGGGGGGTGGCGCTGGGCGGTCAGCCGGGCGGGCTGCATCCGGCGTGGGCGGGGCGCGTGACGCGCGCGGTGATCGCCAACGCGCCACATCCGGCGATTTTTCAGCGCCTGCTCGCGGTCAATGCCGAGCAGCGCGCGGCGAGCCAATATATCCGTATCTTTCGCGATCCCGCGAGCGATGCGCTCCTCGCCGAGCACGGGATCGCCGGGCTGCTCGCCCACGCCTTTGCCGGGCGCGTGCCGAGCGGGGGTCTGCAACCCGCCGACGAGATCGACCGTCTGCTGAAGGACTGGCAGGACCGCGATGCGTGCCGCGCGATGGTCAACTGGTATCGCGCCTCGCCGCTCGCGGTGCCCGCGATGGACGAACCCTATGCCGAGCCGCCCGCGGCGCCCTTCCCGACGCTCAATATTCCGACGCTGGTGATCTGGGCGCTCGACGATGTTGCGCTGCCGCCGTGCAACCTTGACGGAATGGTAGAGCTGGTCCCCGAAGTCACCGTCGTCACGGTGCCCGATTGCGGACATTTCGTGCCGTGGGACGCGCCCGATGCGGTCAACGCGGCGATGGATGCGTTCCTGGCCGGGGACTGAGCCGGCCTTGCAGGTGCCGCTCGTTTTCGGCCTAGTTTTCGGGTCTGAGCAGGCAGCCGCTCGCCCCTGCGTAGCGCGCGCTGCGCGACGCGAGCAGCGGGACGCTGCCGATGACCGTCTTGGTTTCGGGGTCTTCGCTCAGCGACACCATTTCCATTCCCGGTTCGAAATCGCTCTGACAGCTTTCGAGGCTGCGTCCCTGGACATAGCGGCACGAGCAGCCGACGCGCGCGGCATAGGCCGCGCCCAGTTCGGCCTGCGCCTTGAACGCGGGAAATTTCCAGATCGCAAGCCCTGCCAGCAAAACGCCGACGATCAGCACCCACGGCAGGCAGCCGCCCCAGCGGCTCGGCGCCTTGCGCGTCGGCGCGGGGGCGGGCGAGGGTGGCGGCGCGGGCGGCGGTGTCGCGCCCGTTGATGGGTCGGTGGGGTTGGTGCTATTCACCCCGCCCATGATGATGAAAAAACGGCTGCTGGCAAGTGCCGCCCTCGCGATGCTCGGCGCCTGGTCGCTGACGCAGGCGGCGGGGCAGGGCAGCCTCGCGCCCGCGTCGCCGGGGCCGAAGTTCGGGCTGTCGCTCGACGATGTTGCCGCGGCCGATGCCCCGTCCGCGCTCCCTGCCTTGCCCGCCGCGATTCGCACGCGCGCCGACGCGCTTTTCACCGATGCCGCGGCGGTGGGGCAGACGCGCGCGCTGCTGGTTCTGCAAGACGGCGAGCCGATTTACGAACGCTACGCCGCGGGGTTCGGCCCCGACACCAAGCTCATCAGCTGGTCGATGGCGAAAAGCATCACCGCGGTGCTCACCGGCTTCCTCGTCGCCGACGGGCAATTGTCGCTGGGTGGCCCGGCGCCGGTCGCGGCCTGGCAGCGCAGCGGCGATCCGCGCGGGGCGATTACGCTCCGCCATCTGCTCCATATGTCGTCGGGGCTCGAGCATGTCGAAAATGGCGATCCGGTCTGGGACGGCGACACGGTCGCGATGCTGTTCGGCGGCGGCGCGGGCGACATGGCGGGCTTTGCCGAGGCCAAGCCCGCGGCGGCGCAGCCCGGCGAGGTCTTCAATTACAGTTCAGCGACGAGCATCATCCTGGCGGACATCATCGCCGACACGCTGACCCCGTCGGAAAGCCCCGATGCGCGGCGCGATGCGATGCGCGACTTTATCGCCGGGCGGCTCGTCGAACCGCTCGGCATGACCAGCCTGACGCCCGAATTCGACGCGACGGGCACGATGATCGGCGGATCGATCATGCACGCGACCGCGCGCGACTATGCCCGCTTCGGCGAGTTCCTGCGCAATGATGGCGTCGTGGGCGGCCAGCGGCTGCTCCCCGAAAGCTGGATCGACTTCATGCTGACGCCGTCGGCGAACGATGCGGGTTATGGCGGGCATATCTGGCTCAACCGCCGCCGCCCGGCGGGAGCCCGGCCGGCGCTATGGCCCGATCGCGGCCCCAACGACCTGTTCGCCGCCATCGGCCATCAGGGGCAATATATCATCGTCTCGCCGTCGCAGCGCGTGACGGTCGTGCGCCTTGGCGTCACCAAGAACGACCAGTTTCCCGCTCTGCGCCAGCGTCTGGCGGATTTGACTGCGGCGCTTTGAGCGTGTTTGGGCGGGGCGGCTGGAAGCGACCGAATCACGACTTTTATGGCATCGTCATCCTGAACTTGTTTCAGGATCCATGGCCGGCCGATTCCTTCGGCGCTGCGCGAAATTCGAGCTCAGGCCATGGATGCTGAAACGAGTTCAGCATGACGTAGGTCTTTAGAGGGTAACGTCCGCTCTCCACCCCAAAGGGGACTTCAACCTTCGAGCAGCGTCTTCGTTGCCGCCGTGACGTCACTTTGACGCATCAGGCTCTCGCCGACGAGGAAGGTTTTCACTCCGCTGGCGGCGAGCCGGTCGCAGTCGGCGTGGGTGGCGATGCCGCTTTCGCCGACGAGCAGCGTTTCGGCGGGAACAAGTTTGGCGAGGCGTTCGGTGACGCCGAGGTCGGTTTCGAAGGTGCGGAGGTCGCGGTTGTTGACGCCGATCAGGCGCGATCGGAGCTGGGTCAGTGCGCGACCCAGTTCGGCCTCGTCATGAACTTCGACGAGCACATCCATGCCGCGCTCGATCGCCGCGCCCTCGATCTCGCGCATCGCGCCGTCATCGAGCGCGGCGACGATGATGAGGATCGCGTCGGCGCCGATCGACCGCGCTTCGGCGACCTGCCACGGGTCGATCATGAAATCCTTGCGCAGCACGGGCAGCGCGCAGGCGGCGCGCGCGGCGATGAGGTAATCCTCATGCCCCTGGAACCACGGTGCGTCGGTCAGCACCGACAGGCAGGCCGCACCGCCCGCGGCATAGGCGCGCGCATGATCGGCGGGATCGAAATCTTCGCGAATCAATCCCTTGGAGGGCGACGCTTTCTTGATTTCGGCGATCAGCGCGTAGCCGCCCGCGTCGATCTTTGCCTGCAGGGCGGCGGCGAAGCCGCGGACCGGCCCGGCATCCAAGGCATCGAGGTCGGACAGCGAACGCCGCGCGCGGCGTTCAGCGACTTCGGCAGCCTTGGTTTCAAGGATCTGGGTGAGCTTGTTCATTTATACGCGATCCAGCAGTTGAGCAGCGCGTTGGCGAGGCCCTTGTCGATCGCCTCGGCGGCTTCCTCGACCCCGTCGACCAGATTGTCGACCGCGCCCGCGACGATCAGCGCCGCGGCGGCGTTATAGAGCACCGCGTCGCGATAGGCGCCGGTCTCGCCTTCGAGCAGGCGGCGCAGCGCGCGCGCGTTGAACGCGGCATCGCCGCCGCGGATTTCGGCGAGCGAGCGCGTCGGCAGTCCGGCGTCGGCGGCGCTGCTGCGCTGCATCCGCACGCCTTCGGGGGTCACGACCGCAACCTCGTTGCCGCCCGCGAGCGACAGTTCGTCGAGGCCCTCGTCGCCCGAAATCACGCGCGAATGATCGGTGCCGAGCCGGTGGAGCGCCTCGGCATAGACGGCGACATAGGCAGGGCGCGCGATGCCGACCAGCTGGCGCGTCACGCGCGCGGGGTTGGCGAGCGGCCCCATCAGGTTGAAAATCGTCCGCCGCCCGATCGCCTTGCGGATCGGCATGATGCGCTTCATCGCCGGGTGGCGCGTCCCGGCGAAGAGGAAACAGATGCCGAGGTCGGCGAGCTGTTCCTGCGCCTGACGGTCGGCGCGCTCCATGTCGAGGCCGAGCGCCTCCAGCGTATCGGCGGCGCCCGATTTCGATGAAGCCGCGCGATTGCCGTGCTTTGCGACGGGAACCTCGCACGCCGCGACGACGATCGACACCGCGGTCGAGACATTGAGCGTGTGGTGGCCGTCGCCCCCGGTGCCGCACACGTCGATCGCGCCCGCGGGTGCTTCGATGGGGATCAGCCGGTCGCGCATCGCCTGCGCCGCGGCGGCGATTTCGACCATCGTTTCGCCGCGATCGGCGAGCGCGACCAGAAATTCGCTGACCTGCTCGTCGCTCGCGCCGCCGTCGAGCATCGTCGCAAAGGCATCCGCGGCCTCGTCATGATCGAGCAGCGCCGACGGGTCGGGAAACGGCCCGAACCGGCTCATGCCGCTTGCCGCTCGCGGACCGGCAACCCGGCGATCTGGAGGAAATTGGCGAGCATCGCATGGCCATGTTCGGTGGCGATGCTTTCGGGGTGGAACTGGACGCCGTGGATCGGCAGATCGGCGTGGCGGAAACCCATCACCGCGCCATCGTCGCTCGTCGCGTTGATGATCAGGCTTGGCGGAATGTCGACAACTTCCAGGCTGTGATAGCGCGTCGCCTGAAAGGGCGAGGGGAGCCCCGCGTAAAGCCCGCTGCCGTCGTGGCAGACGGGCGAGGTCTTGCCGTGCATCAGATGGCCGCGCTGCACGGTGCCGCCGAAATGCTGGCCGATCGCCTGATGACCGAGGCACACGCCGAGCAGCGGGCGCGCCGCATCGGCGCAGGCGGCGACGAGGTCGAGGCTGATCCCCGCTTCATTGGGGGTGCAGGGGCCGGGCGAGATCAGGATCGCCTCGGCGCCGGTCGCAAGCGCTTCCGACGCGGTGAGCGCATCGTTGCGTTCGACGCGCACCTCGGCCCCCAGCTCGATCAGATAATGAACGAGGTTGAAGGTGAAGCTGTCATAATTGTCGATGACGAGGATCATGCGCGCGCCCTAACCATTTTGCGGCGAGTGGGGAAGGGATAGAAGCTTTGCCCGCGCGAAAGCCAGCTTTGCGGAGTTGAAGCGGCGGGCGTTAAATCCGACCCATCCCGCCGTTCGTGTCGAGCGAAGTCGAGACACCCATCGGCCTTGCGCTACGCCGATGGGTGTCTCGACTTCGCTCGACACGAACGGGGCCGGAGGGGCAGCGATTTGACGCACGCCGCACTAAGCGGGTCTCAGGCCGCGGCGTCCGCGGGCGTAGACGCGGGTGCAGGCAATGGCGCCGCCGCAGGCGGCACCGGCGACGGCTTGCCTTCATAGGCGGCAAGGCGGCGCAGCGCATCGGCGCGGACATTGGCCCAGAACAGGGTGATGTCATAGACATGATAATTGTTGCCGGGCAGCACATAGCCCGCGACGACATAATCCTGCGCCACGTCGGCGTCGCCGATCATCAGGAAACCGCGCGTGTCGTCGCATGTGGCGCCGATCCGCCCCGCGATCAGCGCCCCCGACTTGAACCCTTCGGTGGGTTTCAGCGTGCCGATATTGGCCTCGGGCGGCGCGGCGGTGTCGGGGATGCCGGTGAGCGGATTGGTGCAGAGCATCCGCGTGTCCGCGCGCGGGCGGCCGTCGAAACCGATCGTGCCGTCATAGGCGTCGGTGACCATCACCGGGTCGGCGGGATCGGCGAAGGTGGCCCAGCCGATGACACAGCCCTTTTGGTCGGGGGTCTGGCACGCGGGAAGGCCGAGCGCGGCGATGTCGGTGTCGAGGCTGACCGGCCAGCCAATGATGTACGCCGCGACGATGCGCTTCGCCAGCGGGGTGCCCGCGATCCTGGTGCGGAGCAGGGTGGTCAGGTGGAGCGCGCCCTGGCTGTGCCCCGCAAGGATGATCGGCTTGTCCTTCGGCTGTGCGGCGAGAAAGGCGTCGAACGCTTCCTCGACGTCGCGATACGCCGAATCGATCGCCTTGCCCGCGGTCACGCGGTCGGTCGCGAGGAAGGCGCCGAGCGTCGCCTGCCGATAGCGCGGCGCCCAGATTTCGCCGGCGTCGGCAAAGGCGCTCGCCATACCCTGTACGAACAGATTGGCGCGGTGGTCCGAATCGCGGTCGCTGAGCGGGGCGTTCCAGCTCGATCGGCTGTAATAGCTGGTCGGATGGACGAAAAAGACCGCGGCATCGCCCTTGGGGACGGGGGTTTCGGCGGGGGTCTCAGCCGCCCGCGCGCGCGCGATCAGCGGATCGGCAGCCTTGTTTTCGGGCGCGACGCCCGGCGTTTCGCTGCCATCAGCAGCGGGGCGCCAGGCCGAGGGATCGGGCTCCGTCCCCGGCCGCGCGAACCACATTTTGGGATCGTCATAGGCGCTCGGCGCGACCGCGGCCTGCGGTTCGAACTCGGCGCTGGGAACGAAGGCGGTGCGCGCGAGCCAGCCGGGAAACAGCTGGTACACGAGCCCCGCGGCAACGATGAGGAGGATGATCGCGGCGATGAGGTAGAGGAATTTGCGGGCCAAAGGGGGCTCCATGGGAGGGAGAGAGGAATCCGTTACCCTCATTATCCGTTCGCATCGAGCGAAGTCGAGATGCCCCTTGGGCTGGGCTTGAAGCCGATGGGTGTCTCGACTTCGCTCGACACGAACGGCAACGGGTTCGGTTCCTGTCAATCGAGCGCAGCTTTGGCTTGCCGTGACCCGCGAAACAAGCCCAGATGTGGACCATGACCGAAGTAGTCGCAACCGGCGCCCCCGCCGATTCGCCCCCGAACCCGCCGCGCGCCTCCGCGCGCCTCGACGACGGCGATCCGCCGTGGCCGCTGCGGCCGTGGATCATGGCGACGATCTGCGCCGCGGCGGGGCTGATTTTTCACCTGCTGATCGACCATGATTATCAGGACGTACTGGCGCCGTGGCGTAGCGCGCTGGCGACGGCGGTCGCGGTCGCGACCTTGGTGTTCGTGCTGGGCGTTGAACTCAGGCGCTGGCACTGGGCGCTCGGCTTTGCGCTGCTGTGGGGCGCGATCCTCGGGCTGATCGCGTGGCAAACGGCGGCGTATAATTTACAGGGCAATCCGATCGAATGGCCCTTCTGGTCGGGGATGCTTGCGGTGCTCGTCGCGACGCCCTTGTTCCAGACGCGGCGCGACGTCGCGCCCGACTGGCGCTTCTGGAAGCTTTGGCAGATGCCGTATGACCGGCTGCACAGCCATGCGTGGACCGACGCGGTGATCGGCGCGGCGTCGCTGGCGTTTGTCGGCGTCACCTTCCTGCTCATCATGCTGATCGGACAGATGTTCAAGCTGATCGGGATCAACCTGATCTTCGATCTCCTGAACGAGGAATGGTTCGGATGGATGCTCGCGGGCGCGGCGTTCGGCGGCGCCGTCGGCCTGCTGCGCGAGCGCGACAGGCTGGTTTCGACCTTGCAGCGGTTGGTGATGATCGTGCTCGCGGTGCTGGCGCCGGTGCTGGCGGTCGCCCTTGTGCTGTTCCTCCTCTCGCTCGTGGGGACGGGGCTCCAGAAGCTCTGGGACTCGGGCTTTTCGACCGCGGCGCTGATGATGGCGGTGGCGGCCTTTGCGGTGCTGCTCGCCAATGCGGTGATCGGCAACGGCGCCGACGACCGCGCGACGAACCCAGCGCTGCGCTGGGCGGCGCCGGTGCTCGCGGTGGCGGTGCTGCCGCTGGCGGTCATCGCCGTCTATTCGATGATGCTGCGGATCGGCCAATATGGCTGGACGCCCGAGCGTATCTGGGGCGTGATCGCGGCGGCGATCGCGCTGGCCTACGGGCTTGCGGGGCTGTGGGCGGTGGTGCGCGGGCGGCGCGATTTCGACGACTGGTTGCGGCCGTTGCAGCAAAAGCTGGCGATCGCGCTGATGTTGCTGGCGCTCTTCCTCGCGCTGCCGATCGTCGATTTCGGCGCGATTTCGACGCGCGACCAGCTCGCGCGGCTCAATGCGGGGGCAACCAAGCCCGAACAGTTCGACTGGGCCGCGATGGCGTTCGATTTCGGACCGAGCGGGCGCGCGGCGCTGGCACAGCTGGCGCGCTCGCCCGACAAGGCGCGCGCCGACGCGGCGAAGGCGGCGCTGGCGGCGAAGAACCGCTGGGATCTGTCGGGGCCGCGCGGGCCGACCTTGCTGAAACCTCTGGCCGATCGGCTGCGCGTCGTCCCGGCGAACCGTCCGCTGCCCGCCGCGGCGGTCGAGCGGATTTCGGGCAGTCATATGTGCAGCCGCGCCATTGCGTGCGTCGCGGTGTGGGTGGATGACAGGCGGATTGGCGTGCTGGGGCAAAATGAGGTCGGCGAGGTGCTGAACTTCGAATTCGTGACGCAGAACGACGCTGGTGGATGGGTGCTGGGCGAACGGACCCATGCGCGCGGGCAAAAGCCGGGCCTCGACCTGTCGAAAGCGCGCATCGAGATCGAAACGGTGTCGCAACGCCGGATCACGGTCGACGGCGTGCCGCAATCGGGCAGTTTCGACTAGCCGCCGCTTGAAGCGCGCGGGGCGCGGTGCTAGCGGCGCCTCTTCTCCCGCAAAGGCAGGACTCAATGGCAATCGATCAGGCAACAGTGAGGAAAATCGCGTCGCTGGCGCGCATCGCGATCAGCGATGCCGAAGCCGCCGCGATGGAAGGCGAATTGAACGGCATTTTGGGCTGGGTCGAGCAACTCGGCGAGGTCGATGTGACCGGGGTCGAGCCGATGACGGCGGTGATCCCGAACACGCTCCGCCTGCGCGACGATATTGTCGACGCTGACCCGCTGACCGGCGGCGGGCGCCGCGACGATGTGCTGGCGAATGCGCCGGCGGCGATGCACGGCTTCTTTGGCGTGCCCAAGGTGATCGAATAATGACCGACCTGACCAATCTCACCGTCGCGCAGATCCGCGACGGTCACCGCGCGGGCGATTTCAGCGCCGTCGAAGTCGCCGAGGCGTTCAACGCCAATGTCGCGGGCGCGAAGGCGATGAACGCATTTATCGTCGAGACGCCCGACCATGCGATTGCGGCAGCGAAGGCGGCCGACGCCGACCGCGCGGCGGGGACGCTGAAGCCGCTGTCGGGCGTGCCGATCGGGATGAAGGATCTGTTCTGCACCAATGGCGTGCAGACGACCGCGGCAAGCCACATGCTCGAAGGTTTCGTGCCGCGCTATGAATCGACCGTCAGCCAGAAATTGTGGGACGCGGGCGCGGGGATGCTCGGCAAGCTGAACCTCGACCAGTTTGCGATGGGGTCGTCGAACGAGACGAGCTATTTCGGCAATGTGATCTCGCCGTGGCGGCGCAAGGATGGCGGCAATGCGGCGCTCGCGCCGGGCGGCTCGTCGGGCGGCAGTTCATCGGCGATCGCGGCGCGGTTGTGCCCCGCGGCGACGGGGACCGACACCGGCGGCTCGATCCGCCAGCCTGCGGCCTTCACCGGCATTTCGGGGATCAAGCCGACCTATGGCCGCTGCTCGCGCTGGGGCATCGTGGCGTTCGCGAGTTCGCTCGATCAGGCGGGGCCGATGGCGCGCGACGTGCGCGACTGCGCAATCATGCTCGAAAATATGGCGGGCTTCGATCCAAAGGATGCGACGAGCCTCGATATGGCGGTGCCCAATTGGGAAGCGGCTTTGTCGGGCGATCTCAAGGGCAAGACGGTCGGTATTCCCAAGGAATATCGGCTGGAAGGTATCGACCCCGACATCGACGCGATGTGGGATGCGGGCATCGCGATGCTGAAGGATGCGGGGGCCGCGGTCGTCGAGATCAGCCTGCCGCACACCAAATATGCGCTGCCGGCCTATTATATCATCGCGCCCGCCGAGGCGTCATCGAACCTCGCGCGCTATGACGGCGTGCGTTATGGTTTGCGCGACCTGCCCGATGGGGCTGGGTTGCAGGACATGTACGCCGCAACGCGCGCCGACGGCTTCGGGCCCGAGGTCAAGCGCCGCATCATGATCGGCACCTATGTGCTGTCGGCGGGTTTCTACGACGCCTATTATACGCAGGCGCAGAAAGTGCGGACGCTGATCGCGCGCGATTTCGAGCAGGCTTTTGCAAGCTGCGACGTGATCCTCGCGCCGACCGCGCCGTCGGCGGCGTTCGGGCTGGGCGAGAAAATGGCCGACCCGCTGGCGATGTATCTGAACGACGTGTTCGCGGTGCCCGCGAGCCTCGCGGGCCTGCCCGCAATGTCGGTCCCCGCGGCGCTGAACCGCGAAGGGCTGCCGCTGGGCTTGCAGATCATCGGCAAGGCATTCGACGAGCAGGGCGTGCTCAACGCCGGGCTGGCGATCGAGGAACGGGCGGGCTTTACGGCTCGCGCCGAGAAGTGGTGGTAAGATGAGCGACTATCGCATCAAGGGCGAAACCGGCGAGTGGGAGGTCGTGATCGGCCTTGAGGTCCATGCGCAGGTCACCTCCAACGCCAAGCTGTTCTCGGGCGCCGCGACGGCGTTCGGCGCGGAACCCAATACGCAGGTGTCGCTGGTTGATGCCGCGATGCCGGGAATGCTGCCGGTGCCGAACCGCGAGTGCATCCGGCAGGCGGTGCGCACGGGCATGGCGATCGAGGCGCAGATCAACAAATGGTCGCGGTTCGACCGCAAGAATTATTTCTATGCCGATTTGCCGCAGGGCTACCAGATTTCGCAGCTTTATCATCCGCTTGTCGGCGAAGGTTCGCTGACAATCGCAGCTGACGAGAAAGCCGGAATCCCCGCCGACAAGGTGATCGGAATCGAGCGCATCCATGTCGAGCAGGACGCGGGCAAGCTGATGCACGACCAGCATCCGACGATGAGCTACGTCGACCTCAACCGTTCGGGCGTCGCGCTGATGGAGATCGTCTCTCGCCCCGACATGCGCTCGCCCGCCGAAGCCGGCGCCTATGTGCGCAAGCTCCGGTCGATCCTGCGCTATGTCGGCTCGTGCGACGGCAATATGGAAGAAGGCTCGATGCGCGCCGACGTCAACGTGTCGGTCCGCAAGCCCGGCGACGAGTTCGGCACGCGCACCGAAACGAAGAATGTCAATTCGGTGCGCTTCGTGATGGCGGTGATCGAGGGTGAAGCAAAGCGCCAGGTCGCGCTGATCGAAAGCGGCGGCACAGTCGTGCAGGAAACGCGGCTGTACGATCCCGACCGCAATGAAACGCGCTCGATGCGGTCGAAGGAAGACGCGCACGACTATCGCTACTTCCCCGATCCCGACCTGCTGCCGCTCGAACTCGACGACGCATTCCTCGCCGAGTGCCGCGAAAGCCTGCCCGAGCTGCCCGACGCCAAGCGCGCGCGCTATCTGGCGGCGGGGATTTCGCCGTATAATGCCGATGTGCTGACCGCCGAGGTTGAGGCGGCGCGCTGGTTCGACACGTTGCTGGAGGTTGGGTTCGACACGGGCGCCAAGCCGGCCACGGCGGCGAACTGGGTGACGAGCGAATTGTTCGGTGCGCTCAACCGCATGGGCCGCGACATTTCGGACTCGCCGGTCTCGCCCGCGCAGGCGGCCGAGTTGCTCGGCCTCGTTGCCGACGGGACGATTTCGGGGACAATCGCCAAGCAGGTGTTCGAAAAGATGCTCGAAAGCGGCGACGGTGCCGCGGCGATCGTCGACCGCGAAGCACTCAAGCAGACGAGCGACACGGGCGCGATCGAGGCCGAGATCGCTAAGGTTCTCGCCGCCAACGCCGACAAGGTCGAGCAGTATAAGGGCGGCAAGGAGGCTTTGTTCGGCTTCTTCGTCGGCCAGACGATGAAGGCGATGCAGGGCAAGGCGAACCCGCAGGTGGTCAACGAACTGCTGAAGAAGGCGCTGGGCTGAAGATGCGCGCGATACTCCGCGCGCTCGTGGCGCTCTGGCTACTGGTCGCCGGCGCCACGTTCGCGCGCGCCGAGACGATCGTTTTCATCGACGTCAACGTCGTGCCGATGGACACCCGGCGCGTGATCCCGCGCACGACGGTGATCGTCACCGACGGCGTGATTTCGAGCATCGGGATCAAGGCGAAACTGCCCGCGGGGACGCCAGTGATCGACGGCAGGGGCGCGTGGCTGGTCCCTGGCCTGGCCGACATGCACAATCATGTGACGAGCCGCGACGACCTGTCGCTGCTGCTCGCCAACGGTGTCACGGCGATGCTCAACATGGGCGAGGCGACGAACAGCTTCGCCGGGCGCACGCGGATCGCGGTGAACAAGGGCGCGGTCCCGGGACCGCAGATATTCACCGCGCTCGCGGTCGATGGCGACCCGCAATATGGGCATCTGGTCCTCAAGACGCCTGAGGATGCGCGCGCGATCGTCGGGATCGCGAAGGCCAACGGCTACAGCTTTATCAAGGCTTATACGAATCTGTCGGCCGAGGCTTTTGCGGCGCTCGCCGACGAAGCCAAGGCGCAGGGGATCGGCGTCGTCGGGCATAATGTGAAGGCGGTCGGCCTTGCGAAGCAGCTTGCGGCGGGGCAGGCGATGGTCGCGCATGTCGAGGAGTTTTTCTACGGCTTCTTCCCCGAACCGCCCACGGACGACCAGCAGGCGCCGCCTGATGACGCGCGGATTGGCGAGGCGATCGCGCTGGTCAAGGCGCATGGGGCGTTCGTGACGTCGGACCTGTTCAATTACCACACGATAGCGGCGCAGTTCGGCAAGCCCGAGGTGGTGAAGGTCTATCTGGCGGCGCCCGAGGCGCGCTATCTGTCGCCCGCCGACCGGATTGGCTGGGCGGGATCCTTCTATCAGACAAAGGCGGTCGACCTGTCGCGGCGCGTGGCGTTCGAGGCGCGCTTCGTGAAGGCGATGGCCGACGCAGGCGTGCCGTTGATCACCGGCGGCGACGCGCCGACGATCCCAGGGCAGGTGCCGGGTTTTGCGCTGCACGGCGAGATCGACGCAATGCTGGCGGCGGGGCTGACGCCCTGGCAGGCGTTGTCGGCGGCGACGCGCACGCCGGGCGAGTTCATCGCCAAGACTGTGCCGGGGGCGGCGAAGTTCGGCGTCGTCGCGCCGGGCTATCGCGCCGACCTGCTGCTTGTCGCCGAAAATCCGTTGGAGACTTCAACGACGCTGCGCGCGCCGCTCGGTGTCATGGTCGGTGGCCGCTGGCACGACGCGGCGACGCTCAAGGCGATGCTGGCGGACGTGGAGGCCAAGCGCGTCGTTCCCTAGTGGATATCGCTCTTGGCGGAGTCGCCATCCCGGCGAAGGCCGGGATGACAGGAGGCCTCAAACCTGCTGCGGCGGCACTTCATCAGGCCCTCGGCCGGGTTCGTCGATGTCGCCGCCACCGGGGCGGCCGGGGATTTCGGCGGGTTGACCCGCGGGGTCTTCGAGCGGCGTTGGCTGGACCGGCTGCTCGGGCGGAGATAGCGGCTCGATCGTGTCGGGCTTGGGCTTGGGAAGCGGGTCGGGGCCGTTGGTCATGTCACTCTCCTTGACTTGATCAACGAACGGGCATGATACATGTTCCGGCCGCGGATTTTGGGGCGGTGTGCCCTTGCCCTTGGCGGCGCGTCTGCTATAGCCCCGCGCGGCCCGCACGGGCGTGCGCGGCAGCGCATGATTTCGCGCACCCGGCCGAAAGCTCATGCGCGGGCGTGGCGGAATTGGTAGACGCGCTGGTTTTAGGTACCAGTATCGCAAGATGTGGGGGTTCGAGTCCCTTCGCCCGCACCACCTTCGCGAGCAGCAAGCCGGGACAAGAGGAACTCCGCCATTTGGCCGGGGTTCGGACAAGAGATTTTGAGCAAGGATAAGACCAAGGCAATGAAGACCGTCGAAACGCTGAACGAAGGCCTGAAGCGCGAATATCGCGTCACCATCACCGCCAAGGATATCGACGCGCGCGTCGACGAGGAGGTGAAGAGCATCGCCCCGACCGTCCGTATGCCCGGTTTCCGCCCCGGAAAGGTGCCGCCGAACCTCATTCGCAAGATGCACGGTGCCGCGCTGTCGGCCGACGCGCTCAACAAGGCGATCGATCAGGGCGTCAAGGACCTGATGACGAAGGAAAAGCTGCGCCCGGCGCTCCAGCCCGCGGTGACGCTGGCCGACGGTTATGAAGCCGGCAAGGATGCCGAACTGACCGTCGCGCTGGAAGTACTGCCCGAAATCGCGGCGCCGTCGATCGACGGGCTGAAGCTCGAGCGGCTGACCGTTCCCGCCGACGACAAGGCCGTGATGGCGAAGATCGAGGAATTCGCCGCGCAGATGAAGCGTTTCGAAGAAGCGCCGAAGACGAAGAAGGCCGCGACCGGCGACCAGGTCATCATCGACTTCGCCGGCAGCGTCGACGGCACGCCTTTCGATGGCGGCACGGGCGAGGACATGGCGGTCGAAATCGGTTCGGGTCAGCTGATCCCCGGTTTCGAGGACCAGCTCGTCGGCGTCAAGGCGGGCGACGAAAAGGTGCTGAAGGTCACTTTCCCCGACGAATATCCGGTCGAGAATCTGAAGGGCAAGCCCGCTGAATTCGCCGTGACGGTGAAGGAAGTGAAGGTTCCGGCGGCGGCGAAGATCGACGACGAGTTTGCCAAGACACTTGGCCTCGAAAGCCTCGACAAGCTGAAAGAGTTGATGAAGGATCAGGTCGAGCAGGAACTGAACGGCCTGACGCGCACCTATATGAAGCGCAAGCTGCTCGACCAGCTCGCCGCGAGCCATGACTTCGACGTGCCGCCGACGATGGTCGAGGCCGAATTCAACCAGATCTGGCAGCAGCTCGAGCATGAAGCGAGCCACGAGGAAGACCCCGAAGCGGCAAAGGCCGAGCTGGAAAGCGATCGCGAGGAATATCGCAGCATCGCCGTGCGCCGCGTCCGCCTGGGCCTGCTCCTCTCCGAAATCGGCCAGGCGCATGGCGTGCAGGTCAGCAACCAGGAGATGCAGCGCCTGATCATGCAGGCGGCGCAGCAATATCGCCCCGAGGATCGCCAGCGGTTCGTCGAATATGTCCAGCAGGACGCGCTCGCCGCCGCGCAGCTCCGCGCGCCGCTCTATGAGGACAAGGTCGTCGACTTCCTGTTCGAAAAGGCCGAGGTCGCCGACCGCGAAACGACCCGCGAGGAATTGGAAGCCGCGATCGAGGCTGACGACGACAGCGGCCATGTCCACGGGCCGGGCTGCGGACACGACCATGACGAAAAGCCGGCCAAAAAGGCGGCGGCGAAGAAGCCCGCTGCCAAGAAGGAAGCGGTAAAGGAAGCGGCCAAGGCCGAGGAAGCCCCCGCCAAGAAGGCGCCGGCCAAGAAGGCCGAGCCCAAGGCCGAAGCCAAACCTGCGGCGGCGAAGAAGGCGGCGCCTGCCAAGGCGGCGGCCGAAAAGACCGAGCCCGCGAAGAAGGCTCCCGCCAAGAAGGCGGCGGCGAAGAAATAAGCCCTTCGCTTCGCAAGAGACAAAGAGGCCGGATGGAGGATGCTCCGTCCGGCCATTTTGTTGGGCACGTCGCCCCCGCGAAGGCGGGGGCCGCTATCGGTAGCTCTAGGTCGCCAGCGGCCCCCGCCTGCGCGGGGGCGACGGACACCCTCAGATCACATCCATATTATAACAATGCCAGCTGAAGATGGCTGCCGCGCCCCGGTGTGGGCGCCAGGCTTCGGCGAGCGCGCGCGCCTCCTTCTCGCTCGGCCGCGCGCCCAATTGCAAAATGCGGCCGACCGCTTCCTGCACCGCCAGGTCGCCCGCGGGCCAGATGTCGGGGCGGCCCTCGGCAAAAAGAAGATAGATTTCAGCCGACCAGCGACCGATGCCCTTGACCTTGGTGAGCAGGGCGATCGCTTCCTCATCGTCGGCGGGCAGCGCGTCGAAGGTGAGCTCGCCATCGATGATCAACTGCGCCAGGCTTTTGGCATAGCCCTGTTTCTGCCCCGACAGCCCGCACGCGCGGAGCGTGTCGAAATCGGCGGCGGCGATTACCTCGGCGGGGCAGCCCGCCCCGAATTCAGCCTCGAGCTTGTTCCAGATCGAGGTGGCGGCGGCGACGCTGACCTGCTGGCCGACGATGGTGCGCAGCAGCGTCGTATAGCCGCGCTCGCGGATGCGTGGCGGGGGATAGCCCGCATGGCCGAGCGCGCGCGCGAAATTGGCATCCCTCGCCGCCAGCGCGTCGATTCCCGCGTTCAGTTGCTCCTGGCTGAGACCCATCGCATATTCTCCTTTTGTTCCCAGGATTGCTGATAGCAATGCTTGATTTGACAGGCAACGCACGACATAGCGCCAGCGACAGAAATCTATGGGGACGAGCATGGCCAAGCTGATTGTCGTGACGCGCGACGGGACCGAGCATGAGATCGAAGGCGACACCAGCCTGACCGTGATGGAAAATATCCGCGATGCCGGCTTCGACGAACTGCTCGCGCTGTGCGGTGGCTGCTGTTCGTGCGCGACCTGCCATGTTCATGTGGAGGCGGGCGACAAGGCGGCGATGCCCGCGATGAGCGAAGACGAGAACGACCTGCTCGATTCGACCACCGACCGCGACGAGACTTCGCGCCTGTCGTGCCAGATCCCGTTCAGCGATGCGCTCGACGGGCTGAAGGTACGGATCGCGGCGGAGGACTGATCCTTACTGGCCCGCCGTCGCGACCGCGTAGAGCGCGATCGCCGCGGCGTTCGAGATGTTGAGGCTCTCCATCCGCGGCGAGATCGGGAGCTTGGCGAGCACGTCGCAATGCTCCATCACATTGTGACGCATCCCGTCGCCCTCGGAACCGAGCACCAGCGCCACTTTACTGCCGTCGAGCGTTTCGGCCAGCGTCGTTTCGGTGTCGCCCATCAACCCGATGCGCCAATATTGCGCCTCGGCGATTTCCTCCAGCGCGCGCGACAGGTTGACGACGCGCACCCACGGCACAGTTTCGAGCGCGCCCGACGCCGAACGCGCGATGACGCCGCTTTCGGGTGGGCTGTGGCGGTCCTGCGTGATGATCGCGGCCGCATCGAATGCCGCGGCCGAGCGCAGCACCGCGCCGATATTATGCGGGTCGGTGACCTGGTCGAGGATGACGAGCGGGCGCTTGCTTTCGGTGTCGACCTCTTCCTGCAGCAGATCGCCGAGATAGATGCTCTCGAGCGGATCGACCTCGATCACCAGCCCCTGATGCGGCGCATCGCGCGCGACGAGCCGCGCGAGGTCGGCGACATCGGCGTAGCTGATCGGGATGACCGGCGGCAGGTCGAGCTGGCCCAGTGCTTCGCGCGTGCCCCAGATGCGCTTGACGGTGCGGTCGGGGTTGGCGAGCGCGGCCAGGACGGCGTGGCGGCCCCAGAACCGGACGGCCTGTCCGCGCTGGTTTCCGCCTGTCGGGCGGCGGTGACGGGAAAATTGTCTCATGGCCGCGCCTTTCCCATGACTGCCATTGACAGGCAAGCCTCGTTTCGCCATTGCGCCACTTCCCAACGCGGACCCCATGGACAGGTGGCCGAGTGGTTAAAGGCAGCAGACTGTAAATCTGCCCGGGTTTCCGTACGCTGGTTCGAATCCAGCCCTGTCCACCATTTCTCCTTCCGAGTGCATCCGCTGAAGTCCCTAGAAATCGCAGAAAACCTAGCGTATATGGGCGTAATCGTCCGTCTGCGTCCGAGGCTATTTGCCTGCAGCCAGAGCGCAGTGTGGGGGAAGTGTGGGGGAAGATCGACTTTCCCCCACACTTCGAATCTCCAAAATGTGGGCAGAAAATGTGGGGGAAGATCCCATGGGCAAACTCACAGCGGTTGCAGTGAAGGCCGCTTTGGCGAGTCCTGGCACCTACCAGGACGGTGACGGGCTGTTTTTGAAGGTCGACAAGCGGGGAGGGGCCTCGTGGCTCCTGCGCCTGCAGCGCGACGGGAAGCGGCAGGACATCGGGCTGGGCAGCGCAAAGCTGATTACGCTCGCGGAAGTTCGCCAGAAGGCGAGCGAGCTTCGCAAGGCGATCAAGATCGACCGGCGCGACGTGCTTGCGGAGCGAAAGGACGAGACCGCAGCGAAAGTGACGCCAGCCGTTCGTTGACATGATCGGCCCAGGCTTCGCGCCAATGGGTCAACAGCTCGGTGCGGTTCCAGTCGCGCACCTTCGCGCCGAACTCGGCATTTCCGTCTTCGCCGATCCTGATCTCGCGCATCGTCAGCATTACATGCGCGTGCGGGCGCGCCAGCCCGTCGGCGCCCACGTCCCAATGGACATTGAGGTCAGCGATCATTCCGCGCTCGACGAACTCGGTCTGAACAAAGTCGCGGGCAAGCTCGATACCCTGCGCTTCACTCATCTCGCGCGGGATCGCGAAGTCGATCTCGCGGGCGAGCTGGGCGTCCTTGCGGATCTCGGCGGCCTCGACATCGTTCCAAAGCTTTGCGCGGTCGCGCCACTCCTCGGGCGCGCCTTCGGGCAGCAGCACCTCGCTGTGAACGACGCCCGCCTTGTTCGAGAAGTCGTGGGCACGGCCAAGCCGTTCATCGTGCAGCCGATCCGCCGAACGATAGGCGGCGGCCGCCACCGCGCTGCTGCCGGCCGCGCGCGAAATGACTTTTGCCGAGAAATGGTAGATCGCCATGAGGGCGCTCCATTTACAGCAAAACGAGCACGTCGGCACGACGTATAAGCGCGCCCTCACACGATTTCATCGCGCTCGGGATCACAAAGTCGCAAGAGATTTCAGCTGCTTGAAGGCGCGTGAGACTCGGCATAGTTGGTTCGTCCGACCCCATCAAACGGAAGGACAGACGATGCGCAAACCGCGTGATTTCGACGCCGAACTCCAGGCACTCACCGACAAGGCGAAAGCGCTCAAGACGAAGAAACAAGGTCAGCTTGGCGAGCTGGTGATCGCTTGCGGCGCGGATGCGCTGTCGATCGAACAGCTTGCGGGCGCACTGCTTGATGTTGTCGGCGCAGACGCGGCGCGAACCGGTCTTCTTGAGCACATGGGTCGCGAGGACGTCACGCACATTGTGCGGACCATGGGGCAACAGCCCCTTGATCGCGCCCCGGCCGGTGTAGGGATTGTAGATTCCATAACGCTGGATCGTCAGTCGCCAGGCGTCGTAGAAACCGGTCTGGCTATAGGCGGCATTTTTCGTGGTCAGCTTGGCTGACTTCACGAAGAAGGTTTCCGGGTCGTCAGCGCCGCCGAGCAGGATTTGCCGGTCGCGCTCCAGATAAAGATCGATGAACTCATAGAGCCGGCCCAGATCGGGAAGCAGGAGCCGGTACGGCTTTCGACTGAAAAAGGACGATGACGCGTTCTTGAATGCGACCGCGGGAATGAAAACCTCCCATCCGCCGGAAAGATCATTCCATCGGAGTTCGCCGCACTTCAGCCTTTCGAGCTGCTTCTCGCTCGTGTGGCGCCCGCCCCGAATACAGAAACGGAGCTGGCGCAAATTCTTCTGTCGCAGCCCGAGATGCAGTCCAAAGCGCAGCATCAGGAAGGCGCGGACAGCCTCGGCCGCCGCCTTGGGATACCTGCGTGCGCTCGGCATACGCTCTAGTATCTCTTCGGTGATCTTGCGATATTCGCCAACGGGACTCTCGGCCTCGAGGATGGGCAATATCGGCTCGAAGGGATCGCGATGAACTTTCGCGACGCGCTGGACATCCTTCTTCCGATTCAGGGCATAGTTGGTGAAGCGGTCGCAAACCGCATCCCAGTCCCGCCGCGCCTCGTTGATGTCCTCCGCCGAAATCAGGTCTGCAACGGGATGCAGCGCGTCCGCGAGACCCGGATGCTGCCGCATCCATCCCGTCTTGTCGCGCGCAAGCGAGAGCGCGAGGTCGAGCATGTTGATCTCCCAGCTCGTGTAGAAGCCGCGGCGATCTTCCCGCCAATGAAGATACCAGTCCCACACCGCGGGAAAGAGGAGCATGGCCAGGCACAGCCGGTCGACCGCAACGCCGCGCCCCTTGACCTCGCTATCCGACGGCGATCGCAGCGCGCCGAACAATAATCCGAGATGCTCGAGCTTCTGCGAAGCGGTTTCCTCGCCCCACATGCCCTGGCGGAGCAGACCCGACGGGGCGAGACTGGACGTCTTGAACGCAATGAGGCGTTCAACCTCATGCTGAAGATTGGGTGGCGCATCACGGCAAGCTGATCGCGAACCGCCGTCTGGACCGCGCCCGTCGACAGTTTCGCTGCCGCGGTCGCGCGGGACGCGCCCGCGGCTCTCGATCCCAGGAAAGCGGAGCGAAAAGCGCTGCTGCGTCGCTTCGCGCTGAAAGCGACGATAATCCGTCGCCCCCTCGATGATGACCGAACGCACCCACGCCAGGATTTCCTCGCGCTCCCGCTTGGGCCGCTTTGAAAAATCGCGAGGCAGGTGCCAGGCAAGCCGCCGCCGCTCGGCGACCGTAAATTTCGAAATGGCGGGCCGCGCTGCCGCGCGCCCGCTGCGGTCGAGCTTGTCCTGGAAATAGCCGGCGGGGAGACGATAGCGATGCTCGATCCGTTCAAGGACCGAAAGGCTTTCGATGGTCCCGGGCAATTTCAGGCCCGCCACCCAAGTCTGGATCGTCTTGCGATCGGTCTTATCGCCCGGACGGATAATTGCACGATGAAGGTGATTGCAGCTGTCGCCATGTCTCCGCATGTGCAGGGCGAGCGCTTCCGGGAACGATGGTGGATCGACCCACTCGCCCTCCAACGCCTCCGGAAATTCGACAACCGGCTTCGGTTTGGGACCACGCTTCTTTTTGGGCCGTTCTGCCAGTCGTGTGGGCATAGTGATAAGCTCCTGAAATTGATTGCGAAGCGGCGCCCGATGGCAGAAGCCTATTTTCAAAAGGAAAATGCGGCGCCGCCGGGCCGAAAAAGCTCCGCAGAGCGGGTGACGGCAGCCAATTTGGCGCAATCAGATTCTGCGCGACGATGCTTGTCTTCCCCCAGACACGCTGATAGAGGCGCCCATCGTTGCCGCTTTAGCTCAGTTGGTAGAGCACATCATTCGTAATGATGGGGTCACAGGTTCGAGTCCTGTAAGCGGCACCATCGACCCCATAATTCAATGGCTTAGGCTGGATGCACTTCTCCGAAGCCGTTGTGCGCGATCGATCTGCGCCGCCTGAATCAGGACGGTCCCATCCTCGTCTCCACATAGGAAAGTATCTCGCGCAAGCCACGACCTGTCCGGATTAGATCGATCGGCCGTCCGCCAAGATCCATATTCTCCGCTTGAAGCCAGGCAATGACGGCCCGGTCATCGCCTATCCGCGCTCCCAGTTCCTGAAACAGGCGCACGAGATATTGACCGGCTCGGAAGCCAGGGTCCGAGCGAGTGAGTTGGAATGTCCCGCTACGCAACTCCGCTGCGTGACTGGCTGAGACGCCGAGTATCTCTCCGAGCAAGTCGTCACCGATGCCCCACAGCGAAGAAACGCGCGCCACAGCCTCGGACAGCACACGGCTCTGCGCCTCCGATGATGTCGGCATCATCTCGTCCTTCCGCTCCACGGTCAGTCCTCCAGCAAGGCCGAGATCGCCGCTTCATCGTCGCTGCGCAGCGCATCCAGATAGTCGCTCCACCATTGGTGCATCCGCACCCGCTCATCCCAATAAGGCGTCCGGTTATAGATGCGCCGAATCTGATTGCCGTCGGCGTGCGCGAGCGAACGCTCGATCGCATCGGGATTCCATTTGCCGCACTGGTTGAGAAGCGAAGAGGCGGTCGCGCGGAACCCGTGGGACGTCAAATCCCTCGGTCCGTAGCCCATCCGGCGATAGGCCGCGTTCATCGTATTCTCGCTGAGCGGTCGCTTCCATGTGTGGAATGCGGGGACCCGTTGGTTCCAAATGGTAACATAATGTTTCCGGGACGAAATTCGGCGGGTGGCTTATCAGCCACAGGTCGCGGACGAGACCGCCACCGCCTTGAAGAACGTGTAGCAGAAAGTGCCATCGGGTTCGGCCGCGCGGCGCAAGGCGCGGATGCCCGCGTCGAAGCGGTCCGCCTCGACAAGGCCGGCTTCGATCGCAGGCTCGCGGACCCCGGCAATCATCGCGGCAAAGGTCCGCCGCGTGAACAGGTCGGACATCTCCGGCCGGCCGCCGTCGGCATAGACCATTCGCGGCGAGACCTCGGTCGCCACAAATCCTGCCTCCATCAGCAGCGGATAGAGGCGGCGGCCGATGTTCGGGTCGCCGCCCGCCGCGCGCTGAAGCGCCACCAGCGCGCCGATCGAGGCGTGCGCGGCGTCGCTTTCGGGGTGGAGGCAGGCCGTTCCGTGATCGCCTTCGACGACGGTGATCGTCCCGCCGTCGCGCAACAAGGGGCGCAGGAGGCGCAGTGCTGCAAGCGGCTCTGCCAGATGTTCGAGGACGAAGCAGACGAAGATATGGTCGTACGAGGCACGCGCGAACGGCAGGTCGAAGATGTCGGCTGCGACGAACCGGACGGATTCTAGTCCGGCGGCGCGGGCGCGCGCTTCGGCCGCCGCCAGCGACGCTTCGGAGATATCGACCGCGGTGAGGTCGATGCCCGGACTCGATCGGGCGAGCCGCACCGTCTGCGCGCCGACCCCGCAACCCACCTCGAGGATGCGGCTGCCCGGCGGATAGACGGTGTCTGCGTGGAGGAGCGATGCCAGCGCCGATGCCTGATCCTCCAGCCGCGCGCTTTCGCCGGTTTCATAGCCGTGCACATAATCGCGAACCTGATGCTCCATACTACCTCCCGCTGATTGATCGGGGGTCGGATGGCGCAATCGTTCGGCCGGGTCTTGAACGAAATTGCGGGCGGATCAGCGCCGCGCGGCGGCATAGGCGCCGGGCGTCAGGCCAAAGCGGCGCGTGAAGGCGCGCGTCATATGGCTCTGGTCGGCAAAGCCGGTCGCAGCCGCGGCATCGGCGAGCGCCGCGCCCTCGACGATCAGCCGGCGCGCTCCCTCCACCCGCCGCTGCACCAGATAGGCGTGGGGCGTCAGCCCGACCGACCGGGCGAAGGATCGCAGCAGCTGGAACCGGCCGAGACCCGACGCGGCCGCAAGGTCGGCCAGCGTGACCGGCGCCGCCGGATCGTCGTCGATCATCGCCCGCGCGATCGCCACGGCCGGGGTCGGCGTTCCGCGATCGACGCGGCGATGCTGTCCGCCGAGCGCCGCGACCGTCGCAAGCAGCAATTCTTCGTGCCGCATCGCGCCGGGGGCGATAATCGCGGCATCGAAGAGCCGCCGCGAGAGGTTCGCCGCACAGGGATCGCGCAGCACGGGGTGGTGAAGTTCGAAGCCGCCGGACCCGACCGCCCAGATGTCCTCGGCCGCCCGGTCCACGACCGCCGGATCGAAGTAGAGGATTCGCCAGCTGCGCCCGTCATCGCCGATGGGGCTGCCGTCATGAACCTCGCCCGGATTGACGGTGATGACGTCGCCGGGCCCCGCCTCCACCTGCCCACGGCCGCTCAGCGACAATTGGCCGCCGCTTTCGATCACCCCGATGCCGAACTGGTCGTGCATGTGCCGGGCGAACGCGCGCCGTGACCGGGCGCGCACCGCGTGCGTGCCCGGCGCCTGACATGTCAGCAGCTGAAATTCGGTCGATCGCATCACACCTCAATGCCACCGCGATGCCGCCCGGCGCAACGGCCGATGGTTCCAGCGTTCGAACGGGACGGATGAACACCCGGACCGGATCGTCGTTAGACCGACCGATATATTTAGGTGATATCATGCCGCCGCGCCGCCCGCGCCCCCCGAAGATCGCGAAGCCACAGCTGGCCGCAGGCCGCATCGATGTCCATTCCCTGCGTATCGCGCACCACGACCGCCACGCCCGCCCGCTCCAGATGATGACGGAAGAAGGAAAGCCTATGGTCGCTGGTCCGTTGCAGCGGGATCGCGTCGACGGGGTTCCAGCGCATCAGGTTGACGCGGGCGGGCCTGTCGATGAACAGCGACGCGAGACGCTGCGCGTCTACCACGCTGTCGTTGATTCCGGGAAGCACGAGATAAACGAATGTGACTATGCGGTTGTGGCGCTCGGCCCACGATAGCGCCCGCGCGATCACCTCGCGGATATCGTGCCGGCGCGCACCGGGGATCAGGCGGTCGCGTACGGCCTGTGTTGTCGCGTGAAGCGAGATGGTCAGATTGATCGCGAGATGCTCCTCGCGCAATCGCTGGAGCGCCTTCGGAATGCCGATCGTCGAAATGGTGATCCCCGTCGTCGGGAAATTCAGTCCGCGCCGGTCGCGCAGGATGCGGATCGCGCCCAGCACATTATCATAATTGTTGAGCGGCTCGCCGATACCCATGAAAACGACGCGGTTGACCCTGGGTCCGAGCCGGACCACCTGCTCGACGATCTCGGCCGCCGACAGGTTTCGCTTGAGCCCCGCCTGTCCCGATGCGCAGAACTGACACGAAAAGGCGCAGCCGACCTGCGACGAAACGCAGGCGGTATGGCCGTCGCGTCGGCGGATGAGGACGCTTTCGATCGCATAGCCGTCGTCGAGGCCGAAGAGGATTTTCTCCGACCGACCGCCCCGATCGCGGTTCAGACGCGATAGCGCGCGCGGCGCGAGGTCATGCGCCGCCGCCCAGCGCGTCAGTTCACGCGGCAGGTCGTGGTGGGTGGAAAAAAGGTCGCGGTAGGAAAGCCGGGGTGGCGGCGACAAAGCATCGAACTGCGCCGCGCTCAGACCGAGAACCGTATCGCGCCGTGCACGGCAGGGTGTCGAGGCTATGGACGCATTTTGGGGGAAAGACATGATTCAAGCTCGCCGCAGGACAGCCGCATCGCTGTCGTGCGCTGTATATAACTGACGTGTCGGTTATATACAAGATGCCTCGAATGTCAGTCCGAAAAAGTCCGTCCCGGATAAAGTGTTTCCAGCACCTGCCTTGTCCTGCGCGTCATGAAATCGGCCAGATTTCCCTCACGATTCACCATCCACTGCATATAGGCGCCCTGGATCACGACCTGGACGAGGCCGGACGTCGCGACGGGGTCACGCTCGCCGGTCGGCAGGCGGACCTCGATCGCCTTGCGGACCAGTTCGTTCCGTTCAAGCGCCAGCGCCCGCAGCGCGGGGTTGACGATGTCGCCCCAGAACAGCAGCAGATAGGCCTCACTCCCGGTCTCGGCGTCCATGCCGGAGATCAGATCGCGCAGCAGGCTCCAGAGCGGATCGAGCCCTTGTTCGCAGGGCGCTGCCGCAAAATAATCCCTTACCTCGCGTGTCATCTCCTCCATCACGCGGGCATGAAGCGTCGCCTTGTCGCGGAAGCGCTGGATGAGTGCGGCGCGTGAAATGCCGACGGCCGCCGCCACATCGGAGAGGGTGAAATCGACGGGGCCTTCGCGCAGCAGAACCTGACGCGCCGCGGCAAGAACTTCTTCGTCGCTGTGGAGTTTGGGTCTGGGCATATTTCTCTCGGCAAGGCGGGATTGCCACCAAGGCCGATATGCCGGAAACGCCGGCAACTCAATCGCGACCGCCCCGCAGCAATGCAGGGCGCCGGGTTGTTGAAACAGACCGCTCTTCGATCTTCAGTCGATCGAGCCAGTATTCGGAAGCGTGTCCGCGGGCTCTGCCGCCTCGGTAAAAGTGGTGCCGCTGTCGGGATCGTGGCATCGCTGCGGGTAGCTCAGCATAGCGGGATTGCCCCGCGCCAGGCATTCTTCGAAGTTGCGCGGTGGCTCGGCGTCGAGCGCGCAGCCCGCAGCCGACAACAGTGACAGCGCCGACACCCCGATCATCAAGGTCCTTTGCACAAGTTTCGGGCGGGCGGTCATTCGACGCCCAGCGGCAGTTCGGTTGTCGCCTTGATTTCGGAGAGCGCGACGGTCGAGTTGATTTCCTGAACGCCGGGCAGCTTGCTCAGCTGGTCGAAGAAAAAGCGTTCATAAGCGTCGATGTCGCGCGCGACGATGCGCAGCATGAAGTCGGTCGTGCCCATCAGCACATAGGCATCGAGCACTTCGGGAAAGCCTTGAATCGCGGCGCTGAATTCGTCGAGGTTGGCGCGGCCGTGCGCGTTGAGCTTGACCTGCGCAAAGACATGCGCGTTGAGCCCCACCTTGCGGCGATCGACGATCGCGACGCGCTTCTTGATGAAACCCTCGCGCTCCAGCCGGTCGATGCGGCGCCAGCAGGGTGACACCGACAGGCCGACGCGCTCGGCGATCTCGGCCGTCGTCTGATTCGCGTCGCGCTGCAATTCGCGGAGGATTTTTATCTCAAAGGGATCAAGATCGGTCATCTGTTTCTCATATCGAATATTTCTCGAACATAATATCCGAAAAATATCGCGCCAGCCGATATTGCGATCAAGAACGCCCCGCGCGGCGGTGCGATAAGCTCTTCGCCATCCAAGGAGAATGTTCATGGTCGTCCGTCTTGCCCGCCTGGCGCCGCCGCTCGAATGCGTGCGCCTCTATGATCTCGAAGCCGGGCTCGACGGATTTATCGCGATTCACTCGACCGCGCTGGGGCCGGGGGCGGGGGGGTGCCGCCTGTGGTCCTACCCCGATGCCAGCCACGCGCTCGCCGACGCGGTGCGACTGGCCGAGGGGATGAGTTACAAGAATGCGCTTGCCGGGCTGCCGCTCGGCGGTGCGAAGGCGGTGCTGCGGCGGCCCGAGGGTGAATGGGATCGCGTCGCGCTGTTCCGCGCCTTTGGCCGCGCGGTCGAGGATCTGGGCGGACTTTACGTCACCGCCGAAGATGTCGGAACCAGCGTGGAGGATATGCAGGAAGTCGCGCAAACGTCGCGCCACGTCGCCGGCCTGCCCTCGGCCGAGGGGCGCGCGGGGGGCGATCCGTCGCCGTGGACCGCCAGGGGCGTGTTCGACGCGATGGCGGTCGCCGCCGAGTTCGCGCTGGGCAAAAGCCTTGATGGCCTGACCGTCGCGGTGCAGGGCACGGGCAATGTCGGCGCCGATCTGTGCCGCCGCCTCGCCGATGCGGGCGCGCGGCTGGTGATCGCCGATGTCAGCCCCGTGCGCCGCGACCGGCTGGAGGCCGTACTCGGCGCCGAAGTCGTCGACGTGTCCGAAATCGCCCTGGTCGACGCCGACATCTTCGCGCCCTGCGCGCTCGGCGGCGCGCTCGATCGCGAAACGGTGGCCGGCATGAAGGCAAAGCTCGTCTGCGGCGCGGCGAACAACCAGCTGGCCAGTCCCGACGTCGCCGGGCTGCTGCTTGATCGCGGGATCGTCTATGCGCCCGACTATGTCGTCAATGCGGGCGGCATCATCAATGTGTCGGCCGAATATCTGGGTGAAGATGTCCGCGACGTCGAGCTGCGCGTTGCCGAAATCGGCCCGCGCGTCGGCGCGCTGCTCGAACGCGCGGCGCGCGAGGGGCGCTCGCCCGCGCTTGTCGCCGACGAAATGGCCGAAGAGGTGATCGCGGGCGCGCAGCGCGCGGCGGCCTGAAGGCGCACCCCGATGCACCGCTTTCAAATCGACGCGATGCCCGACCCGCAATCGCTGCCGCGCGTCGCCAATTTTTTCGCGCAGCGCGCGCTCGTGCCCAGCGCGGTGACGGTGCGGGCGCAGCAAACGTCGATGCACATCGAGATTGTCGTCGCCGGGCTGGAAACCGCGCACGCCGCCATCATTGCCGCAAAGCTGGGCGAGGTCGTCGCGGTTCTGCGATCCGAGGTCGCGGCGGTCGAGCCGCCGCTTCGCCTCGCCGGCTGACCGCGCGGCGTTCAACTTTTTCTTTCGCAGGAAGGAGGCGAGGGTGGCTTGCCTCGCCGCGCCGCGCGTGCAACGGCCGCGCTGACGAAATGCGGGAGAAAAGCGCGATGCAGTTCGACGTGGTGATCGTAGGCGCCGGGCATGGCGGCGCGCAGGTGGCGGTGGCGCTGCGCACGCAGAAATTCGCCGGATCGATCGCGGTCATCGGCGACGAGCCCGAACTGCCTTATGAGCGCCCGCCCTTGTCGAAGGAATATTTTGCGGGCGAAAAAGAATTCGAGCGCATCCAGCTTCGCCCCGCCAAATATTGGGACGAGCGCGACGTGACGATGCTGCTCGGCCAGCGCGTCGTGTCGGTCGATCCCGCCGCGCACAGCGTCACCACCGACGAGGGGCAGACGATCGGATACAGCAAGCTCGTCTGGGCGACCGGCGGTAGCCCGCGGATGCTCCCCATCGCGGGCGGCGACCTGCCCGGCGTGCAGGGCGTGCGCACGCGCGCCGACGCCGATGCGATGAAAGCGGCGTCGCTGACGGCCGAGCAGATCGTTGTCATCGGCGGCGGCTACATCGGGCTCGAGGCTGCCGCGGTGCTCCGCAAGGCGGGCAAGAAGGTCGTGTTGCTGGAGGCGCTGGACCGCGTGCTCGCGCGCGTTGCGGGCGAGGAACTGTCGCGCTTTTTCGAGAAGGAGCATCGCGACCATGGCGTCGACCTCCGGCTCGGCGTGTGCGTCGAGGCCATTGAAGGCGACACGCATGTCACCGGGGTGCGGCTGGCGGACGGCGAGGTGATCCCCGCCGATCTCGTCATCGTCGGCATCGGCATCGTGCCCGCGGTCGAACCGTTGATCGCTGCGGGGGCGGAGGGCGGCAACGGCGTCCTCGTCGATCGGTTCTGCAAAACGAGCCTGCCCGACATCTATGCGATCGGCGACTGCGCCGCGCACGCGAATGATTTTGCCGAAGGCGCGGTAATCCGCCTTGAATCGGTCCAGAACGCCAATGATCAGGCGAATGTCGTCGCCAAGGGCATCGTCGGCGACGAAGTGCCCTATCAGGCGATCCCGTGGTTCTGGTCGAACCAATATGATCTGAAGCTCCAGACAGCGGGCCTTTCGACCGGGCACGATCAGGCGGTGCTGCGCGGCGATCCCGCGAACCGGAGCTTTTCTGTCGTCTATCTCAAGGCCGGGAAAGTCATCGCCATCGACTGCGTCAATGCGACGAAGGATTATGTGCAGGGCCGGGTGATCGTCACCGCCGGGCTTCGCGCCACGGCGGAGCAACTGGCCGATACCGAAACGCCGCTGAAAGCGCTGCTTCCGGCCTGACTTTAGGCGGGCGGCAGCGGGTCGGCGCGAGGCGTCTCGTCGCCCAGCGCTTTCTTCAGCGTCGTCTTGATGTTGCGGAGCAGGCGGCGCAGCGCGATGATGACCATCACCGCGGCGACCGCGAGCAGGATGGCGATGACGATTGCAAGCGGCGGAAAGGCGATGGCAAGCGCAAGCAGGCCGCCCGTCGCAACATCCTCGCCGGTCGACACCACCGCATTGCTCACCGGTTCGGGGCTGATGTTGACGACCGCCCGCGTCGCCGCCTTGGCGCCATGGCTGAGCAGCGCGCCGCCGCCGCCGAGCAGGAAGGCGATCACCTGCCACGTCGGGTCCGACGTATCGACGAGCGCCAGCGCGAGCAGCGCGCCGCCCAGCGGGCGGATGACGCTGTGGACCGCGTCCCACGCCGAATCGACCCAGGCGATCTTGTCGGCCAGGAATTCGGCGATCGTGCCGACCGCGGCGACACCGAGCACCCACGGGTTTGCGAGCACCTGGAGCGCGGCCAGATGCTCGGGCAGCGGCAGCCAGCCAAAGTGCATCGCGACGCCGGTTGCCAATATGGTGAGGTAGAGCCGCCACCCAGCAAGCAGGCTCAGGCTGCCTGCGACACCCAAAATCTCGACGATTCCCAATGGCCCGCTCCCCGCCCGATGGTCCGGCATCGGACGGCATCTTGCACCCGCGCGCGCGCGGGTGCAATGGCGGGATGACAAGGCGGGGCGGCGCGGTTATCGCCCGGAGTCATGAGTGATGCCGTTTTGCCAACCGTGCCCGAGGCGCGCCTGCCCGACGGCGCCATTCCCGCCGCGACGCTGGTCATCATGCGGCCGTCCGACAACGGCGACGCGGACGAGATATTGATGGTCAAGCGATCGGCGAACATGGCCTTTGCCGCGGGTGCGGTCGTCTTTCCCGGCGGCCGCGTCGATCCCGACGATCATGAGGTCGCGCGCCGCCACGCGCCGGAGGTCGATCCGGCCGACGGCGCCGCGCGCGTCGCGGCGCTGCGCGAAACGCTGGAGGAAACGGGACTCGCGGTCGGATGGCCCGGCCTTGCCGAACGCGACGTCGCCGACGTGCGCCGCGCGCTGCTCGGCGGGACGCTGCTGTCGGACATATTGGCGGCGCGGGGTGAGCGAATCGCATTGGAATCGCTCGTTCCTTTCGCGCGCTGGTGCCCGAATTTCAAAGAGGCGCGGACCTTCGACACGCGCTTTTATGCCGTCGCTGCGCCGCCGCACAGCCACGAGCTCACCGTCGAAGAGGCCGAGCACAGCCATATTTTCTGGGCGAGCGCCGCGGCGACGCTGGCGATGGCCGATGCGGGCGAGGTGTCGGTGATCTTCCCGACGCGCCGCAACCTCGAACGGTTGACGCAGGCACCTGATTTCCCCAGTTTTTCGGCGCATTCATGCGAATATCCGGTCGAACTCATCACACCGTGGATCGAGGATCGCGACGGCCAGTCGTACCTCTGCATACCCCGGCATCTGGGTTATCCCGTGACCAGCGAAATGTTCGACCGCGTCCGGCGTGGTTGAGGGGCATTCGGGACACAAGTTTTCGTCTATTTAGAATTTACTAAGATTTCAGGGGGTAGGGAAAACGTCGTTGCAATTGCTAACGGCTGTGACTAAGAAGGCCACGCAGAAGCAGACCGGGGACGAAGTTCACGGTGTGATTCGACAAGACTATCCAGTGGACGGAGAAAAAGATGAACCTGCTTAAGAAAGTTGCGATCTCCCTCGCAGCCACCTCGATGATTGCGGCGCCTGTCGCTGCTTCGGCTGCTCCGGCAGCGCGCGCTGCTTCGGCCGTTGACGGCCAGAGCGAACTGGAAGGCAGCACGAGCTGGATCATCGCTGTCCTCGCTCTTGCAGCTGTCATCGGCGGCATCATCATCGCGTCGGACAACGACGACGACGAACCGACCAGCCCGTAAGATCGGCTGATCGCTACAGATACCAAAGGGCTCCGAGCATCGCTCGGGGCCCTTTGTGCATTGGGATGTGGGGCTTCGGGCAGGTCTCATCGCTGATGCCCGGCCCCGATCGTTGGGCTGATGCGCCATCCTTATCTCTCCGTCATCCCGGCGAAGGCCGGGATCTCGCCGGTGCGTTAGGGTGAGAGGGTGAGATCCCGGCCTTCGCCGGGATGACGAGATAGAAATGCAGCGTCTCAGTCCAACCCGATCCTGCCCCAGAGCAGCAAGCCTTAAATATGAACCGTTCGCCCCCAGCCTTCGCGGGGGCAGGCGCTGAGCTTGTCGAAGCCTGTCCTGAGCGCCTGCAAGGCAGTCGAAGGGGGCCGTTCTTTCCTTTAACGCCGCAATAGGAAGGACGGTGCTTCGACAAGCTCAGCACAAACGGACTGAGGGGTGGTGCTGATTTGACGCTCGCCGCCCTAAAGGTCGATGCTACGGATCGCGCGCGACCGGCCTAGCGGAATCGCTGCGCGCGCCCTTGTGACCGCGGCAGCTTCGATCGGCACGATCGTCAGCGAATAACCCTTTTCACTCGATTTATCGGTCCGCGCGGCATCGGCCAGGACCATGCCCCACGGATCGACCGCCAGGCTGTGCCCAAAGGTCGCCCGTCCGTCGGTGTGCGCGCCGCATTGCGCGGCGGCGACGATATGGCACTCCGTTTCGATCGCGCGCGCGCGGAGCAGGACGTGCCAATGCGCCTCGCCCGTCGGAACGGTGAAGGCGGCGGGGACCGCGATCAGCATCGCGCCCTGATCGACCAGCGCGCGATAGAGTTCGGGAAAGCGCAGGTCGTAACAGATGCTGAGGCCCAGCCGGCCGATCGGCGTATCGACGACGGTCAGCGCGTCGCCCCCGGCATAGGCCGCCGATTCCTGCCAGTTTTCACCCGACGGCAGTCGCACGTCGAACATATGGACCTTGTCGTACCGGGCGCGGATACTGCCGTCGGCGGCGATAACATGGCTGCGGTTGACGCGCCGTTCGCCATCGTCGGCCAGCAGCGGCATCGACCCCGAATGCAGCCACAGCCCGTGCCTTTGCGCGATCGCCTGTAACGCCTGCGGCCACGGGCTTGCCGCTTCGGTCACAATGTGCGCGGTCGATCGCGCGCGGTCCCGGTCGAGCAAGAGTGACATTTCGGGCAGGAACGCCATCGCCGCGCCATGCGCCGCCGCTTCGGCCATGGCGCGGTCGATCACGGCCAGGTTCGCCGCGGGATCGATCCCGCTGGTCATCTGGATCAGCGCGGCGAGCGGGGCGGGGGGCGGATCGTCGGCCGGGGCGGTCATATCCTCTGGCTAATCCCCAGCATCGCCGCCGACAAGCCGACAGTTCAGTGGCCAGCAAGGTTCGAAGGCGATAAGATGGATCAATGTCCATTATCCCCGTGCGCCAGCCGCTTCATTTTACCCGATTCCTGTTTGTCGGTGCCGTCGCCGCGCTGCTGCTGACGCCGCTCGCCGCGAGCGCGCAGAACAGCCCATCCGTGGAGGCCCGCGGTCAGGCCAAGAACAGCGACTGGCTCTATGTTGGCAGCGATATTCCGCGCGATACCGCGTGGCAGTTCGGTGCCCTCCCCAATGGCGTGCGCTATGCGGTGCGCAATAATGGCGTGCCCCCGGGGCAGGTGTCGATCCGTGTGCGGATGGACGTCGGCTCGATGTTCGAAACCGAGGGGGAGCGCGGTTACGCGCATTTGCTCGAACATCTGACCTTCCGCGGGTCCGAGCACATCCCCGACGGCGAGGCGAAGCGCATCTGGCAGCGTTTCGGGGTGACCTTCGGTAGCGATTCCAACGCACAGACGACGCCGACGCAGACGGTCTACCAGCTCGACCTGCCCAGCGTGACCCCCGCGAACCTCGACGAAAGCATGAAATTGCTCGCCGGCATGGTGCGCGAACCGCGCATCTCGGAACTTGCGGTGGCGGCCGAGCGCGGCGTCGTGACGGCCGAGCTGCGCGAATCCGACGGGCCGCAAAAGCGGATCGCCGATGCAACCAACGCGCATCTGTTCGCGGGGCAGCTGCTCGGTGATCGGTCGCCGATCGGCACGACCGCATCGCTTGGCAAGGCGAGCGCCACCTCGGTCGGCGCCTTTCACAATCGCTGGTATCGGCCCGAACGCGCGGTGGTGGTGATCGTCGGCGACGGCGACCCTGCCACCTTCGCGCAGCTCATCGCCAAATATTACGGCGACTGGAAAGCTGACGGGCCCAATCCCGCCGACCCCGATTTCGGCAAACCCGACCCCGCAGCGCCTGCCGCGCGCGAGATTGTCGAGCCGAACCAGCCGCTCGCGCTGACGCTTGCCATGGTGCGGCCGTGGAAAAAGCGGATCGACACGGTCGAAAATACGCGGCGGCTCTATCTGGAGTTCATTGCCCAAGCGCTCGTCAACCGCCGATTGGAAAACCGCGCGCGCGCGGGCGGCAGCTATCTCGTCTCCACCGTCGAACAACAATATGTCAGCCGCAGCGCCGACGTCACCGCGGCATCGATCGTTCCGCTCAGCGACTGGAAAGCCGCGCTCGCCGACGTGCGCGGCGTCATTGCCGACGCCGTGAGCAAGCCCCCGTCGCAGGCGGATATCGACCGCGAAGCGAACGAGATCGAAGCATTTCTGCTGAAAGAGCTGGAAAATGCCCGCAACGAGCCGGGCGCGCGGCTCGCCGACGATATGGTGCGCGCCGTCGATATTCACGAGGTCGTGACCAGCCCGCAGGGGCAGGTCGATATGTTCAAGGCAATCCGCGCATCGGCAACCCCGCAGGTGATGCTGGAGATCAGCCGCGCCATCTTCTCCGCGCCGGTCACGCGTGTCGTGCTGACGACACCGACGTCGGCGGGCGGCGACGGGGCGGTACTCGCGGCGCTCAAGGCGCCGGTCGCCGCGCGCGACGACCGGCTGGCGGCGGTCGAGGCCGATTTCAAGCAGCTGCCCTCGCTTGGCAAACCGGGCACGATCGTCGCGACCGCGCCGCTGCCGGGGCTGCGCGCCGAACGGATCGAGCTGTCGAACGGCGTCACCGCGCTGGTGTCGAACAACAAGGTCGAACCGGGCAAGGTGCGCGTCAATCTGCGTTTCGGGACCGGCAACCGCAGCGTTGCCGCCGATGCGCCGAACCTCTTGTGGACCGGCGACTATGCGCTCGTCGCCAGCGGCATCGGTCCGTGGGGGCAGAATGCGATCGATCAGCTCACCAACGGGCGGCAGATCCAGATGAATTTCGCGATCGACGACGATGCCTTTGAGCTGTCGGCCGAAAGCCGCCCCGCCGACCTTGCCGACCAGTTGCGGCTGATGGCGGCAAAGCTGGCGCTGCCGCGCTGGGACGCGGCGCCCGTCGAGCGGCTGCGGATCGGCTATCTGACCGGATATGAACTCAACGATGCGACGCCCAACGCGGTGCTCGACCGCAATCTGCGCGGCTGGCTGACGGGCAACGACGCGCGCTGGGCAGCCCCGGACAAGGCGGCGATCGATTCGCTGACGCCCGCCGCCTTTCGCGCCTTCTGGGAACCGCGGCTCGCCAGCGGGCCGATCGAGGTGCAGATCTTCGGCGACCTCGAAGCCGTCGATTACCGGAAGATACTGACCGAAACGCTGGGCGCCCTGCCGCCGCGCAAGACGCTGGCGCCGCCCGGCGGCCAGCGCGTCGAATTTGCGCAGCCCGCGACGGAGCCCGACATTGCCTATCATCGCGGCGAACGCGGACAGGCGGCGGCGATGACGGCGTGGCCGACCGGCGGCGGCCTCGCAAATCCGCGCGACGCGCGCGCGCTCGACGTGCTGGCCGCGATCTTCAACGACCGCCTGTTCGATCGACTACGTGCGGAACAGGGCGCCAGCTACGGCCCCGTCGTCGATAGCCACTGGCCGACGGGCTTCGACAGCGGAGGCTATCTGCTCGTCGGCAGCCTGCTCGCGCCGAAGGACATCGACCGCTTTTACGGCATCGCGCGCGACATCGCCGCCGACCTTGTCGCACAGCCGGTGAGCGCCGACGAACTGGCGCGCAACGCCGGCCCGATTCGCGAACAGGTCGCGCGGGCGTCGACCGGCAATGTCTATTGGATGTTCCTGCTCGAAGGGGCGACACGCGATCCGCGCGTCACCGCGGCGGCGCTATCGATCCAGGACGACATCTCGACCGTAACCGCGGCCGATGTGCAGCGGCTTGCGCGCCAATATCTGACGCCCGATCGCCAATGGTCGCTGGCAATCCTGCCCAACGGCATGACGCTCGCCGATGCGTCGGCGCTGAACTCGACGCCCGCGGCGGTGGTGGGAGGACGCTGACACCGCTTGCGTCGCGACGTCAGTGTGCGTCGCCGCCGGGCGTGCGCACGATCGATCGCAGTTTCCGGATCCGTGGTTCCTGTTCCAGCTTGCCCTTGGTCATGATGTCGTGACGCATCCGGGCGCGGACATCGTGGATCGACGCGATCACCGGCCCCATTGCGACGCCCAGGTCGATCAGCACGGCTTCGGCAAGTTGCAGCGAGCTTTCCAGCGTTTCGGGCACCGCATCGCTCGCGCCTGCCTGATAGAGCATGGCCGCATGGTCGGCGTCGCGCGCGCGGCTGATGATAGGCAGGTCGGGGAATTTCTGCCGGAGCTGCTTGGTCATCCGCAGCTGCTGGACCGGGTCGTCCATCGTCAGCACGATGGCGTCGGCGCTTTCGATGCCCAGCTTGTCCAGGCTGCCTTGCCGCGCGACGTCGGCAAAGCGCACCGAAAAGCCATCGCGGCGCGCCACCGCGACGCTGTCGATATTGGCATCGACCGCGATATAGGACCGGCCATGTTCGCGCAGCAGCTCGGCGACGGTGCGGCCGACGCGGCCGAAGCCGACGATCACGGTCCGCGCCACGGCGGGCTCATCCTCTGGCGTGTCGTCGCTGCGCATTTCGATCCGCCGCGCCATATCGTGTCCGACGCGCGCCAGCAGCGGAGTGATGGTCAGGCCGATCGCGGTGACCAGTTGCCAGAAGCTTGCGGTTTCGGGGTCGATGATCCCGGCGGTGAGCGCGGCGGTCAGCACGATCAGCGTCGTTTCCGAAGGGCTGGCCATCAGCAAGCCGACTTCGGCGGCTGTCCCGCGGCGTGCCCCTGAAAAACGCAGTAACAGAGCGGTCACCACCGCCTTGACCATGATTACGCCGACGACGGCGGCGATGAGCATCGGCCATTGTGCGGCGATGCTTTTGAGGTCGAGGCCCATGCCCACACTGATCAGAAACACCCCGAGTGCCAGGCCTTTGAAGGGCGCGGTGATCGCTTCGACCTCGCCATGATATTCGGTCTCGGCGATCATCAGCCCGGCCAGCAACGCGCCGACGATCGGCGACAGCCCGACGGTCGCGGTGGCGAGCGCGGCGACGATGACGACGAGCAGGCTGGCCGCCAGAAACAGCTCGGGATCCTTGGCACGTGCTGCCTGGGCAAAGATGCGTGGCAACAGGAACCAGCCCGCGACCGCCAACACCGCAACCACCAGCACCCCCTGCCACAGGGTCGTCATCAACAGTTCGGCATTGTCACCCGCGGGATTGGGTGCCAGCGCGCCGAGGATGAAGATGATCGGGACGATCGCCAGATCTTCGAACAGCAGCATCGAAAAAGAAGCGCGGCCGACCGCCGACTTGGTGCCCACCATCGGCAGCACCAGCGCGGTCGATGACAGGGCGAGGGCGATTCCGAGCCCAAACGCCGCCGGGGTCGACAAGTCGCCGAGCAACCACAGGCCGCCGCCGAGAATCGCGCCGCCAAGCAACAGTTCGGCTGCACCGACCCCGAACACCAGTTTGCGCAACTGCCACAGGCGGCGGAACGACAACTCGAGGCCGATCGAAAACAGCAGCATGATGATGCCGAATTCGGCAAACAGCGCGATATCGTCGGTCGACCCGATAGTGACATGTTCGAGCCACGGGTAATCGCCGGCGAGCGATCCGAGCCCCGACGGCCCCACCAGGAGGCCAACCAGAATGAAGCCGATCACCGGCGGCAGGCGAAAGCGCGCGAAGGCCGGAATGACGATCCCCGCCGCTCCCAGCACGACCAGCGCATTGCCGATAGCCGATGTCTCTGTTTCCGATACCATAGAGGCCGACCTTATGCAGGCCGGCCCCGATTGGCTAGACAGCTATCCCAACCTTTTGGGTTGTTTTTTAAGCGCCCATTTTGGCTTCAAGATTTTCGACGATTGCTTCGAAAAAGCCTTCGGTCGTCAACCAATTCTGATCGGGACCGATCAACAGCGCCAGATCTTTGGTCATCTTGCCGCTTTCGACAGTCGCGACGCAGACTTTTTCCAGATCGTCGGCGAATTTCACCAGCGCTGCGTTGTCGTCGAGCTTGCCGCGATGCTTGAGCCCCCCGGTCCAGGCAAAGATCGATGCGATCGGGTTGGTCGAGGTCGCCTTGCCCTGCTGGTGCATACGGTAATGGCGCGTGACCGTGCCGTGCGCGGCTTCGGATTCGACCGTCTGGCCGTCGGGGGTCATCAGCACGCTGGTCATCAGGCCGAGCGAGCCGAAACCCTGTGCCACCGTGTCCGACTGGACGTCGCCGTCGTAATTCTTGCACGCCCAGACGAACTTGCCCGACCATTTGAGCGCAGAGGCAACCATGTCGTCGATCAGGCGATGTTCGTAAACGATGCCGACGGCGTCGAACTTCGCCTTGAATTCAGCCTGGAACACCTCTTCAAAGATGTCCTTGAAGCGGCCGTCATAGGCTTTCAGGATCGTGTTCTTGGTCGACAAATACACCGGCCATTCGCGCGCGAGACCATAGTTCAGGCTGGCGCGGGCAAAGTCGCGGATCGAATCGTCGAGGTTGTACATCCCCATTGCGACGCCCGACGAGGGGAACTGGAACACTTCCTCGTCGATCAGCGTGCCGTCCTCACCCTCGAACACCAGGCGCAGCTTGCCGGGGCCGGGGATGCGGAAATCGGTTGCCTTATACTGGTCGCCGAACGCATGGCGGCCGACGACGATCGGATCAGTCCAGCCGGGGACGAGCCGGGGGACATTCTTCATCACGATCGGTTCGCGGAAAACGACGCCGCCCAGGATGTTGCGGATCGTGCCGTTCGGCGATTTCCACATCTTCTTCAGGCCGAATTCCTCGACGCGGGCTTCGTCGGGGGTGATCGTCGCGCATTTGACGCCGACGCCATATTTCTTGATCGCGTTCGCGGCCTCGACGGTGATCTTGTCGTCGGTGCGGTCGCGTTCCTCGATGCCGAGGTCGTAATAATGCAGGTCGATGTCGAGATAGGGCAGAATCAGACGTTCACGGATCCATTGCCAGATGATCCGGGTCATTTCGTCGCCGTCGAGTTCGACGACCGGGTTGGCTACCTTGATCTTGCCCATGCGTTTCAGCCTTTATCCTTGGGGAGTCGGAGTTGCAGCGGGCCTTAGGCAAAGCGGGGCGATTGATCAACCGCCCGACGCACCCGGTCCCACGCCCGGCTGCAACGGTCGTAGCGCCTTATCCATTGTCACTACGGACGCTCCCCCCTAGAAGAACGGCCATGTCGAACATCATATCCTCAAACCGGCCCGGCGGCGGCATCAAATGGCAATGGCCCTCGATCCATCCCGAGGGCCGCAAATTCCTGCTGATCGCCGGCATCGTCACCCTTTGTCTGTGGTTGCTGCCCGTCTGGAGCATATTCGGCTGGCTGATGCTCGGCGTGACGATCTGGATCGGCGCCTTCTTTCGGGATCCCGTGCGTGTGACCCCCGTGGGGGGCGACGTGATCATCGCCCCTGCCGACGGCCTGGTCACCCAGATCGCCGAAGTTGCACCGCCGCCCGAAATCGCCGGCCCCGACGGTCTGGGAAGCGCGGCGATGTTGCGGGTTTCGATTTTCATGAGTGTCTTTGACGTGCACATTAACCGCACGCCGGTTGCGGGCACGCTGCGCAAGCTCGTCTATATTCCCGGCAAGTTTGTGAACGCCGATCTCGACAAGGCGAGCGAGGAGAATGAACGCCAGCATTTCGTCGTCGAACGCGCCGACGGGGTGCGCATTGGCTTTACCCAGATCGCGGGCCTCGTTGCGCGGCGCATCATGCCGTTCGTGACGATGGGCAACGAGCTGGCGACGGGGCAGCGCGTCGGCCTGATCCGTTTCGGCAGCCGCGTCGATGTCTATCTGCCTACCGGGACAACGCCGCAGGTGCTGCTGGGCCAGCGCACGCTGGCGGGCGAGACGATCGTCGCGCGGATCGGCACGGGCGGGACGATCGAAGGCGTCGGACAATAGGGTGGCGGACACCGATCAGCCCCTGCCCGCCGCCGCGGGTCGCCGCATCGGCGGGCTCAGCCTGCGCGCCTTTGCACCGAACGCGATTACCGCGCTCGCGCTCTGTTTCGGCCTGACCGGGGTTCGTTTTGCGATCGGCGAGGAATGGGAAAAGGCGCTTGCCGCGGTGATCTTTGCCGGGGTGCTCGACGGCATGGACGGGCGCATCGCGCGCTTGCTCCGCGCGCAGAGCAAATTTGGCGCCGAACTCGATTCGCTGTCGGACGTGATTGCGTTCGGCGTCGCGCCGGCAATGATCCTGTTTCTCTGGTCGCTGGAAGACGCCCCGAAATTCGGCTGGACCGCCGCGCTCGCGCTCGCGGTGTGCTGCGCGCTGCGGCTTGCGCGTTTCAATTCGCGCATGGACGCCGATTTCCAACCGCATAAATCGGCCGGATTTAATACCGGCATTCCGGCGCCGGCAGGGGCGGGATTGTCCTTCGTTCCGGTTTATCTGTGGCTGGTCACCGGCGATGATCTGTTTCGCCAATGGTATGTCGTGATGCCGTGGGCGCTGGCGATCGCGATGCTGATGATCTCCGCCATTCCAACCTACAGCTGGGCGTCGATCCGCCTGCGTCGATCGTGGCGGCTGTTCGCCCTGGCCGGGGTTGGATTGCTGGGCGCCGCGCTGGTGACCGCGCCGTGGCTGACCTTGCTGGCGGTTAGTGCAATCTATGCGGCGACGCTGCCATTCGGCCTCGCCAGCTATGCGAAGGTCAGGCGGCGCGGCTGACCATCGGCTGCGCGTGAAGCGCGGGACCGGCAGCGCGCAGGGCAGGGCGCCGTCCATGCGCGCGGCGCAGCGTTACTCGCTGGGGAGCGGGGCCTGTCCGGGTCGCCGCCGCGTCGGGGAAGGCGCCTTCGCCCAGCAGCGCCGAGAGGATCGCATCCTCATTATTCCGGAGCATCGCCAGGATGACCGTCACGCCCAGCCCGGCGGCGAGAGCGAAGAGAAGAGCGGCTGCGACCTGAACCATGAACTTGTCCTTTCGGCTTCCCTATGCGAAGCCCCTGTTTGCCAGCGACGGTTTCGTTGGAACTTTTGTCCCCTGTTCTTGATTTGTTCTCAATTGATTTGCGACGAACGGAGTCGCTTTATCGACGAGTTGAGCAGTGCGTCGCGCGTCACCGATCGCAAAAACAAACGCAAACTCCTTGCTTTTGGCGGCCACCCCCGCTAACGGCCCGCCCATTCCACATGGAAGGCGCACATAAACCGGTGCCGGGATTCGTCGCTTGCGACCCCCGGTTCTTGCTTTCCAGAGGACCAACCGGAAGGAGAAAGACCATGGCTGCCCCTGTCGTCACGATGCAGAATCTTATCGAGGCTGGCGCCCACTTCGGCCACCAGACCCACCGCTGGAACCCGCGCATGAAGCCGTATATCTTCGGTGCGCGCAACGGCATTCACATTCTCGACCTGTCGCAGACCGTGCCGCTCTTTGCACGCGCGCTGGAATTTGTCGCCTCGTCGGCCGCCTCGGGCGGCAAAGTGCTGTTCGTCGGCACCAAGCGCCAGGCACAGGGTCCGATCGCCGACGCCGCGCGCGCGTCGGGCCAGCATTTCGTCAACCACCGCTGGCTGGGCGGTATGCTCACCAACTGGAAGACGATCTCGAACTCGATCAAGCGCCTCAAGACGCTTGAGGAGCAGCTTTCGGGCGACACCTCGGGCCTCACCAAGAAGGAAGTGCTCAACAAGACGCGCGAACGCGACAAGCTTGAGATGAGCCTCGGCGGTATTCGTGATATGGGGGGTATTCCCGATGTCATGTTCGTGATCGACGCGAACAAGGAAGAGCTGGCGATCAAGGAAGCCAACGTCCTTGGCATCCCCGTCGTGGCGATCCTCGATTCGAACGTTTCGCCCGACGGCATCGCTTTCCCGGTTCCGGCGAACGATGACGCCGCCCGCGCGATCCGCCTTTACTGCGATGCGGTTGCCCAGGCGGCGACGCGCGGCGGCCAGCAGGCCCGCGCCGATCGCGGCGAAGATCTGGGTGCAGCGGTCGAACCCGTTGCCGAACCGGCGCTGGTCGAAGAGGCTGCCGCTCCGGTGACCGAAGACGAACAGGTTCCCGCCGAAGCGGCTGCCGAAACCGAACGTCAGAGCGACGCCTAAGCGCTCCGGTATGACGGGACGGCGCGGCATCGATCCGGCGCCGTCCCTGTCATCCTTTTGACTTATCCCGCCGCCATGCGCGCGGCGGACCGCAGGCCACGAAGTGTCTGCACCTTTTGGAAAGGATTATCCCATGGCTGAAATCACGGCCGCCCTCGTCAAGGAACTGCGCGACCGCACCGGCGCGGGCATGATGGACTGCAAAAAGGCGCTCGCCGAGAATAACGGCGACATCGAAGCGTCGATCGACTGGCTGCGCACCAAGGGCCTCGCCGCCGCCGCCAAGAAGGCCGGCCGCGTCGCCGCCGAAGGCCTGGTCGGTTTCGCGACCGACGGCACCAAGGGCGCGCTCGTCGAAGTGAACAGCGAAACCGATTTCGTCGGCAAGAATGAACAGTTCCAGGCGTTCGTCCGCGACGTGACGCAGGTGGCGCTCGCCGAAGGCATCACCGATATCGACGCGCTCGGCGCAGCCGCCTATCCGACCGGCGGCACCGTCGCCGAGCAGCTGACGAGCAACATCGCGACGATCGGTGAGAACCAGTCGCTGCGCCGCGCGGCCCTGCTGACGGTGAACTCGGGCGTCGTGACCGGCTATGTCCACAACGCCGCCGCGCCCGGCATGGGCAAGATCGGCGTTCTGGTCGCGCTCGAATCGAGCGCCGGTGCCGATGTGCTCGAACCGCTCGGCAAGCAGCTGGCGATGCACGTCGCCGCCGCGAACCCGCTGGCGCTGAACGGCGACGACCTCGACGCCGACCTGGTGGCGCGCGAACGCGCGATCGCCGAGGAAAAGGCCGCCCAGTCGGGCAAGCCCGCCGACATCGTCGCCAAGATGGTCGATGGGTCGATCGCCAAGTTCCGCAAGGAAAACGCGCTCTTGTCCCAGCTGTTCGTGATGGACGGCAAGACCCCGGTCGCCGAAGTCGTCGCCGCCGCCGGCAAGGATGTCGGCGCCGCGATCACGCTCAAGGGCTTCGTGCGCTTCCAGCTCGGTGAAGGCATCGAGAAGGAAGAAAGCGACTTCGCCGCCGAAGTTGCGGCCGCCGCTGGCGTCTGATCAGAAGTAGGGACTGCTGCCTTTTATCCCGTCACCCTGAACTTGTTTCAGGGTCCATGGCCGGTTCTTCCGGTCTCCGCAGGCCCGGAAGGCACGGCCGGGCCATGGATGCTGAAACAAGTTCAGCATGACGAAGTGAGAGGGCGCGGCAGTCCGCTTGGCAATGGCGCGTGCCCGCTCTAGGGTGCGCGCCATTCGCTTATATCGAGTTTGCAAGAGGTTCCCCCGATCATGGCATTGCCCGGCCTGAAACGCATATTGCTGAAACTGTCGGGCGAGGCGCTGATGGGGTCGAGTGCGTTCGGCATCGATCCCGAAACGGTCGCGAGCATGGCGGCCGAGGTCAAGGAAGCCAAGGACCGCGGGCTGGAGGTTTGCCTTGTCATCGGCGGGGGTAACATCTTTCGCGGGATGGCGGGCGCCGCGAAGGGCATGGACCGCGCGCAGGCCGATTATATGGGCATGCTCGCGACGGTGATGAACGCGCTCGCGATGCAGAATGCGCTCGAACAGCTGGGCGTCGAGACGCGCGTCCAGTCGGCGATCGAAATGGACAAGGTGTGCGAACCGGTGATCCGCCGCCGCGCCGAACGCCATATGGAAAAGGGCCGCGTGGTGATCTTTGCCGCGGGCGTCGGCGCTCCTTATTTTACCACCGACAGCGGCGCGGCGCTGCGCGCGGCCGAGATGAAGTGCGACGCGCTGCTGAAGGGCACCAGCGTCGACGGCGTTTATAATGCCGATCCCAAGCAGGACGCCAATGCGGTGCGTTATGATCGGCTGAGCTATGACCGCGTGCTCGCGGACAATCTGAAAGTCATGGACGCGAGCGCGGTGGCGCTGTGCCGCGACAATCATATCCCGATCGTGGTGTTCAACATTCGCGAACCCGGAAATCTGGCGCGCGTGCTGGCGGGCGAGGGTGTCTCGACCGTCGTTTCCGACGCGGGTTGATGGATTTTATGATGCAGACTTTGGTTTTCCATTTCCCGTTCGCGTCGAGCCCTTCGACGCCGCCTGCGGCGGCGCTCAGGATAAACTTCCGGCTCTTGCCGGAAGTCGAGACGCCCATAAGGCGCGTACTACCGATGGGCATCTCGACTTCGCTCGATGCGAACGGGTGTGGGGAATAGAGAGGAAAAGACGATGGCGAAATATGACAAGGCCGACCTCGAACGCCGGATGCACGGCGCGGTCGAATCGCTGAAGAGCGACCTTTCGGGGCTGCGCACCGGCCGCGCGCACACCGCGCTGCTCGATCCCGTGACGGTCGAGGTGTACGGCAGCCAGATGCCGCTCAACCAGGTCGCATCGGTGAGCGCGCCCGAACCGCGGATGCTGTCGGTACAGGTGTGGGACAAGTCGAACGTCGGCCCGGTCGACAAGGCGATCCGTTCGGCGGGGCTGGGCCTCAACCCGATCGTCGACGGCCAGATGCTGCGCCTGCCGATCCCCGAAATGACGCAGGAACGCCGCAAGGAGCTGTCGAAACTCGCCGGCCAATATGCCGAAAAGGCGCGCGTCGCCGTGCGCAACGTCCGCCGCGACGGGATGGACAATCTGAAGGCCGACGAAAACAAGAAGGAAATCAGCGAGGACGAGCGCAAGCGCCACGAGACCGAGGTGCAGAAGCTGACCGACGCAACGATCGCCGAGATCGATGCCGCGGCGAGCGCGAAGGAAAAGGAAATCCTGGGCTAAACGCATGCGCGACGGTGCCGCCATCGCGATCCTCCCCGGGACGGGGAGGGGGACCATGCGCAGCATGGTGGAGGGGCACCCTCTATCATACGCTGCGTGTGGCCTCGCGTGCCCCTCCACCACCTTCGGTGGTCCCCCTCCCCGTTCCGGGGAGGATCTATGAAGGACCACGGCGCGCGCCATGTCGCGATCATCATGGACGGCAACGGCCGCTGGGCGAAGAAGCGCCTGTTGCCGCGCGTCGCCGGGCACAAGGCGGGGGTCGAGGCGGTGCGCACGATCGTGCGCGCGGCGGGCGAGCTGGGGCTGGAGGCGATGACGCTTTATGCCTTCAGTTCCGAAAACTGGAAACGGCCGGAGGAAGAGGTCAACGACCTGATGGGGCTGATGAAGCGCTTCATCCTGTCCGATCTCGACGAATTTGCCGCCAATGACGTGAAGCTGAAGGTCATCGGCGACTGGCGCGCGCTGGCGCCCGATGTCGTCGCGCTGATCGACAATGCGCTCGACCGAACATCGGGCAACAAGCGCACGACGCTGGCGGTCGCGCTCAACTATGGCGCGCAGGACGAGCTGGTGCGCGCGGCGAATGCCGCGGCGGCGAAGGGCGAAATCACCGCCGAGACGATCGAGGCGAACCTCGATACCGCCGATATGCCGCCGCTCGACCTGCTCATCCGCACCTCGGGCGAGGAGCGGCTGTCGAATTTCCTGCTGTGGCAGTCGGCCTATGCCGAGCTTTATTTCACCGACAAGCTGTGGCCGGATTTCACCCCGGCGGACCTCAAGGCGGCGCTGGATCAATTTGCACGGCGCGATCGCCGTTACGGGGGGCTTTGACGATGGCGGGCAAATCGGATCTGTGGGTGCGGGTCGGATCGGCGATCATCCTGTTCGCGATCGCGGGGACCGCGCTGTGGTTCGGTGGCATCGCATTCGGCTTGCTGCTGCTCGTCGGCGGCGCGCTCGTGCTGGTCGAATGGCTGGCGCTGGTGCGCGCGATGGCGATTGGCGGCGGGGCGCGGGCGGGGCTGATGCTGCTCGGCCCGGTGCTGATTCTTGGCGCGGCCGCGGGGTTGTGGTTCATTCGCGACCAGCTGGGCATGACCGCTGCGCTTTGGGTGTTCGGCATGGTCTGGGCGACCGACATCGGGGCTTATTTCGCCGGGCGGTCCTTTGGCGGCGCACGGCTGGCGCCGACGATCAGCCCGTCGAAGACCTGGTCGGGCCTGTTCGGCGGCATGGTCGCCGCGCTGATCGCCAGCGCGACGATCGGCGACCGGGCGGGGATCATCGGCGTGCCGCTGTGGATCGGCCTGTTCATGGGGCTGCTCGCGCAAATGGGCGACCTCGGCCAAAGCTGGATGAAGCGCCGCGCGGGGGTGAAGGATTCGGGCAAGCTGATCCCCGGCCACGGCGGCCTGTTCGACCGCGTCGACGGCCTGCTGCCCGTTGCGCTGCTGCTGGGCGTGCTGGCGTTCGCGGGCCAGATCGCGGTGCGCGGCTGACATGACGCGCTGCCTCTCCCTCTTTGGCGCCACGGGATCGGTCGGGCAATCGACGCTCGACCTCGTCCGCCGCGACGGCGAGGCGTGGCGCGTCGGGGTGCTGACGGCGAATTGCGACGTCAGAGAGCTGGCGCGGCTGGCGATCGAGTTCCGGCCCGATGTCGCGGTGGTCGCCGACGAAAGCTGTCTCGGCGATCTTAAGGCCGCGCTCGCGGGGTCGGGGATCGAAACCGCGGCGGGCGCGGCCGCGCTGGTCGAAGCCGCGCAGCGCCCGACCGACCTCGTCATGGCGGCGATCGTCGGCACCGCGGGGCTCGCGCCGACGATGGCGGCGCTGGCGGCGGGGCACGACGTCGCGCTCGCCAACAAGGAAGCGCTGGTGTCGGCGGGCGAGCTGATGACCGCCGCGGCGCGTGCATCGGGCGCGACGATCCTGCCGGTCGACAGCGAACATAATGCGATCTTCCAATGCCTCGCGGGCGGGCGGATCGACCAGGTGCGGCGGATCATCCTGACCGCGAGCGGTGGGCCGTTCCGCACGATGAGCGCCGCCGACATGGCCGCGGTGACCCCGGCGCAGGCGGTGGCGCATCCCAATTGGTCGATGGGCGCGAAGATCAGCGTCGATTCGGCAACGATGATGAACAAAGGCCTCGAACTCATTGAGGCGCATCATCTTTTTCCCGTCGGGCTCGACCGGATCGAAATCCTTGTCCACCCGCAATCGGTGATCCACAGCATGGTCGAATATATCGATTGTTCGACGCTGGCGCAGCTCGGCTCGCCCGACATGCGGATTCCGATTGCCAGCGCACTTGCCTGGCCGCAGCGGATGGCGACGCCGTGCGCGCCGCTCGACCTCGCGACGATCGCGCGGCTCGATTTCGAGGCGCCCGACGAGGAGCGCTTTCCCGCGACGGCGCTCTGCCGCGCGGCGATCGCCGCGGGCGGCGCGCGTCCCGCGCAGCTCAACGCCGCGAACGAGGTGGCGGTGGCCGCTTTCCTGGCGGGCCGCATATCCTTTCCCGCGATCGTCGATACGGTACGCCGGGTGATCGACGCGGCGGAACCTGCGGCTCCGTCATCGCTTCAGGACATATTCAGCGTCGATGCCGCATCGCGGGCGGCTGCGCAGCATTTTGTGGACCGCCAAGGGTCGGGACCTGTTCATTATGCCTTCGAGGTTTGAAGCGATTTTGTTCAGGGCTAGGAAGCGAGGCGTAGGCATATGAATATATTCCAAGGCTCGCTGACGCGGCCATGGACAAAATCGGTCAAATCCCGGAGGGACGCCGAAATGGCTTCGATCTCGGACTTGTGCGGCCTTGCAGCTAGAACCACTAGCTGCTGCGACCACCCAATCCAGATATCTTCGCCATTTCGACGCCTCGAAGGCATAATGAACAGGTCCTGACCCTTATCATGCTTGAGACGCCCGGCTTCGGCTTCACCATCCTTGCTTTCCTGCTCGTGCTCGGGCCGCTCGTGTTCGTCCACGAATATGGCCATTATATCGTCGGCCGCTGGTGCGGGGTGAAGGCCGACACTTTTTCGATCGGGTTCGGGCGCAAGATCATCGGCTGGACCGACAAGCGCGGCACCGAATGGAAGATCGGCTGGCTGCCGCTGGGCGGCTATGTCCAGTTCGCGGGCGACCGCGATGCCGTCAGCCAGCCCGATGCCGAGTGGCAATCCCTGCCCTCCGAAGAACGATCGCACACCTTCCCCGCGCAGCCGGTGTGGAAACGCGCCGCGATCGTCGCCGCGGGGCCGCTCACCAATTTCCTGTTCGCGATCCTGATCCTCGCCGGTTTTGCCTGGGTCGGCGGCAAGGTCGTGACCCCGCCCGTCGCGGGCGCGATCGAGGTGGGTTCGGCCGCCGACACGGCAGGGCTGCGCGCGGGCGACCGGATCGTCGCGATCGACGGCCGCACGATCGCGACCTTTAGCGACATTCCGATGGCGGTTGCGCATCGTCCGGGTGAAGTAATGCAGGTGCGCGTGCTGCGCGCGGGGAGCGAGCGGACGGTCGCGCTCGCGCCGCGGCTGGTCACCGAAAAGGACCCGTTCGGCAAGGAATATGAACGCGCGATCATCGGCCTGGCGCCGCCATCGCCGCAGCTCGAGCCGGTGTCGATCCTCGAAGCGCCGGCGGTCGGGCTGCACCAGACCTGGCAGATCGTCCGCCAGACCGGCGAGGTGCTGGCGCAGTTCCTCACCGGGCGGCGGTCGATCAAGGATATGAACGGCCCGGTCAAGATTGCCGAGATTTCGGGGCAGGCGGCGACGCTGGGGATCGCGTCGCTCATATTCTTCATCGCGCTCATTTCCATCAATCTGGGGTTCATCAACCTGTTGCCATTGCCCATGCTCGATGGCGGTCATTTGCTTTTTTATGCCTATGAAGCGATCCGGCGGCGGCCCGCGCCGCTCCGCGTGCAGGAATGGGCGTTCCGCTTCGGCTTTGCGGCGGTGGTAACGCTGATGCTGGTCGTGACTTTCAACGATTTGGGCTCTTTGGGGCTGTGGGACGGGATCGCGCGCTTGATTGGCTAGCGAGTCTGGGGCAGGGAGTGCGCGCAAGCCCGCGGTCAGGCGGGTTTGTCGTTTTTTGAGTATTTTTCGGGATGAACGGCGTGGCTTCACACAAAATCTTGGGCCGGACACAATTGTCGGTGGCTCTTTTGGCCGGCACAATGCTTGCGACGCCGCTGATGGCGCAGGATGTCGCGCCGCCAACCGTCCCCGCACCGACCGTTCCGGCGCCCGCGGCCGAGGCGGCACCGGCCGCGACGACGATCCAGTCGATCACCGTCACCGGCAACCAGCGGCTCGAGGCGCAGACGATCCTGTCGTACCTGCGGCTGCGCGTCGGTCAGACCTATGACCGCGCGGTGCTCGACCAGGCGCTGAAGGATCTTGCCGCGACCGAGCTGTTCCGCGATTTCCAGATCACCGACAACGATGGTGCGCTGCAGATCGAGGTCACCGAGAACCCGGTCATCAACCGCGTGATCCTGGAGGGCAACAAGCGCCTGAAGGACGACAAGATCCGGCCCGAGATCAAGCTGGCGCCGCGGCAGATATTTACCCGATCGAAGGTTCGCGCCGACGTCGCGCGCATCATCGAGCTCTACAAGCGGCAGGGGCGCTTCGCCGCGACGGTCGAACCCAAGATGGTGTCGCTCGACCAGAACCGCGTCGATGTGGTGTTCGAAATCAACGAAGGGCCGAAGTCGAAGGTCCGCCAGATCAACATCATCGGCAACGAGCAGTTCAGCGACGGCGATCTCAAGGACGAGATGGCGACCAAGGAAACGGGCCTGCTGACGATCCTGTCGTCGAACACCAGCTACGACCCCGACCGCCTGGCCTATGACCAGCAGAAGGTTCGCCTTTTTTACCTGACCAACGGCTATGCCGACTTCCGCGTCATTTCGGCGGTTGCCGAGCTGACGAGCAACAAGCAGGACTTCATCATCACCTATGTCGTCGAGGAAGGCGAACGGTATAAGTTCGGCGATGTCGACGTGGAAAGCGAACTGCGCGACTTCCAGCCCACGATGCTGAAGAGCCTGCTGCCGATGAAGACCGGCGACTGGTACGACGCCAAGCTGGTCGAGGATACGGTCGAGAGCCTCAGCGAAACCGCGGGCCTGTTCGGCTATGCCTTTGCCGATATCAACCCCGAATTCCGCCGCAATCCCGACGACCGGACGATGGCGATCACCTTCAACGTCGCCGAAAGCCCGCGGACGTACGTGGAGCGCATCGACGTCAACGGCAACACGCTGACCCACGACAAGGTGGTACGCCGCGAGTTTCGCCTCAACGAAGGCGACGCCTTCAACAGCTTCGGCGTCAAGCGCACCGAGAACCGCATCAACAGCCTGGGCTATTTCCAGGAAAATCTGGAGATCGAGCGCAAGGAAGGCAGCGCGCCCGACCGCATCATCCTCGAAACCAATGTCGAGGAAAAGCCGACGGGCGAACTGTCGCTGTCGGCAGGTTTCTCGTCGATCGAGAATTTCCTGCTCCAGGCATCGATCCGCCAGCGCAATTTCCGCGGGCTCGGCCAGCAATTGCAGGCGTCGGTCAATTATTCGAGCTATTCGAAGTCGATCGAACTCGGCTTTACCGAACCCTATCTGTTCGATCGCAACATCTCGGTCGGCGGCAGCGTCTATCGCCGCGACCTTAATTCGTTCAACTTCATCGACAATGATCGCCGGACGACGTTCGAGCAGGTCACGACCGGCTTCCAGCTCAACGCCGGTGTGCCGCTTACTGAATTTTTGTCGTTTTTTGGCCGCTATAGCCTGAACTACGACGATGTGACGCTCGACCGGTCGGTTTATTTCTTTGGCGACCAATGCGACCCGCTCGTCGCCGGCCGCTACCTCTGCGACGCGATCGGCAAGCGCACGACGTCGCTTGTCGGCTTCACGCTCGCCTATGACGACCGCGACAACCGGATTCGCCCGACGCGCGGCCAGTCGGCGTCGATCAGCCAGGATTTCGCGGGCCTCGGCGGCAGCGTCAAATATGTCCGCACGCGCGCCGCGGCGTCGAAGCACTTCAACCTCGGCAGCCGCTTCATTCTCAATATCTCGGCCGAGGGCGGCTATATCTATCCGTTCGGCGACGCACCGACGCCGACGAGCGACAAGGTACGGCTGACCGATCGTTTCTTTCTCGGCGAACCACAGATGCGCGGTTTTGACATTCGCGGCGTCGGCCCGCGTGTGATCCGTTATGCCGCCACCTATGACCCGAGCAACCCGGTTATCGATACCAGCAACGACAACCGTGGCCAGATCGACGACGCGCTCGGCGGCCGCGCCTATTATCAGGGGCGGATCGAGCTCGACATTCCGCTCGGCACCGGCGCGAAGGAACTGGGGCTCAGGCCGTCGATCTTCCTCGACGTTGGTTCGGTGTTCAGCGTGAAGCGGCCGACACTGACCACGCTCGAAGATTTCCGCGACACGCGCCCCGGCGTTGCGGGCAGCGGCCTTTATAAATTCCTCTGCCGCAACGCGAGCACCGGCGAAAGCCAGTTCGCGAACGAAACGACGACGACGACCAATGGGGTGACCACGGGAACCGGGCAATATACCACCTGTCCCAGCGGCTTTTCCTCGCTCCCGCCCTTCGAGGAACGCTTCTTTGGCGACACCTGGATGCCGCGCGTGTCGATCGGCGCCGGGGTCAACTGGAACTCGCCTTTCGGTCCCTTCCGGATCGACTTCGCTTACGCCCTTCGCAAAGAAGAGGGCGATGATACCAAACGCTTCTCATTCAACGTAGGAACTCAATTCTGATGAAAAAACTTCTTGCCGCTTCCGCGCTGGCGATCGCCGCGCTGTCGGTCTCGCCCATCCTGTCGGCCCCCGCCATTGCGCAGGCGAAGGGCGTGGCCGTCGCCGACGTCCGCGTCGCCGCCGCGCGTTCGAACGCCTTCCGCACCGCATCGCAGCAGATCGAAACGACCTACAAGGCGCAGATCGATCAGCAGCAATCGCGCGGCCAGACGCTGCAGGCCGAAATCAACGTGCTGATCGCGAAATATAACGAAGAGGCGCGCAAAACGCCGCAGAACCAGGCGGCGCTCCAGGCCGCTGCAAAGGCCGTGCAGGACAAGCGGCAGGCCGCGCAAACCGAACTTGGCCAGATCGGCGCGCCGGTCGACCTTGCCATCGCTTATGTCGAGGACCAGATCAGCGTTCGTATGAACGAGGCGATCAAGGCCGCAATGACCGCGAAAAAGGTCGACCTGCTGCTCAATCCCGATGCCGTTCTGGCGCGCGAGAATAATGTCGATATCACCGACGCGGTGGTGACCGAGCTCAACCGCATCCTGCCCAGCGTGTCGACCGCGGTTCCGGCGGGCTACCAGCCGGGCCAGCTCGTCCAGCAGCGCAACCAGCAGCTGATGGACGCCGCGCGCGCGGCGCAGCCGGGCGCGACGCCTGCTCCGGCGCCGACCGGCACCGCGCCGACGACGCGCTAAGCCCGATGGCGGCCGGGGAGGACAGCGCAGGCGAGGCCATGGGTCCGGCGGACATCCGCCGCATCCTTGGCCTTTTGCCGCATCGTTATCCGATGCTGCTCGTCGATCGGGTGGTTTCGATGGTCAAGGACCAGTCGATCCACGCGGTCAAGGCGGTGACGATGAACGAGCCCTTTTTCCAGGGCCATTTCCCCGGCCGGCCGATCATGCCCGGCGTCCTCATCGTCGAGGCGCTGGCGCAGGCGGGCGGCGTGCTGGCGATCGAATCGCTCGGCCTCGCGGGCTCGGGCAAGCTCGTCTATTTCATGGGCATCGACGGCGTGAAGTTCCGGAAACCGGTCGAACCCGGCCATCTGCTCGACCTTCACGTCACCATCCTTCAGGCGAAGCGGAATATCTGCAAGTTCGAAGGTCGCGCGATGCTGGACGGGCAACTCGCAACCGAATGCCAGTTCACCGCGATGATCGCCGATCCTCCGAGCGACTAGACCGCGAACCTTCCCTCATACGTCATCCCGGCGAAGGCCGGGATCTCGACCTCTCGCCATGTCGTACCGGCGAGATCCCGGCCTTCGCCGGGATGACGAGGGAAGTGTTGCAATTTGCGCTTTTCGCCGTTAGGGGCGGCCGCTTCGCGGACCCGTGACGGGAAACGCACCGACTCAAGCGGCTGGTCGGAAACCAGCGGCACAGGAGCCAAGAGACATGAAAAAAGACATTCACCCCGCCTATCACATGATCACGGTCAAGATGACCGACGGCACCGAATATCAGACGCGCTCGACCTGGGGCAGCGAGGGCGACGTGATGACGCTCGAAATCGACCCCACCGCGCACCCGGCGTGGACCGGCGGCCAGGGCCGTATGCTCGACGCCGGCGGCCAGGTTGCCAAGTTCAACAAGCGTTTCGGTGGGCTTACGCTGAAGCGTTAAAGGCCGGTCTTCGGACTAGCCTCGTTTTACCTCCCCCTTTGATGGGGGAGGCAGCGAGACTTGGCAGCTTGCTGCCTACTCGCAGCGGTGGGGGTGTGGTCCCGGCCTGAAGCGACGGTGCAAGGACGCACCGTCACCCCCATCCAACTTCGCCTAATCGCTTCGCGATAAGGCTTCGTATCCTTCCCCCATCGAGGGGGAAGGGAAGCGAAGTCCACAGCCTCAGCTCAAAACCTTTGCAAGCGCGCTTTGCCACCCGGCAAGGCGCGTTTTGCGTTTGTCGGTATCGAGCGCGGGCGTGAAGCGCGTCGCGGTGCCGCGCATCGCCTGCGCCGCGCTCGCGAGATCGGGATAAAGCTCTGCGCCTGTCGCAGCCAGCATTGCCGCGCCCAAAGCCGTACTCTCCACGAAATCGGGCCGCTCGACGGTCAGGTCCAGCATGTCGGCCAGATCCTGCGCCATCCAGTCATTTGCCGCCATGCCGCCATCGATGCGCAGGTCGGCCCAGTCGACCCCGTCGGCGGCGAAAGCGGATTTGAGGTCGTGCGCCTGATAGGCTTGCGCCTCCAATGCGGCGCGCGCGACATGCGCCTTGCTGCTGCCAAAGCTGAGGCCAGAGATCGCGGCGAGCGCATCGGGGCGCCAGTGCGGTGCGCCCAGCCCGGTGAGGGCAGGGACCAGATAGACCCCGCCATTGTCGGCGACCGACCGCGCCAGCCCCTCACTCTCGCCCGCATTGGTGAGCAGGCCGAGCCCATCGCGCAGCCATTTGATCAGACTGCCGGCGACGAACACCGATCCTTCCAGCGCGTAGGAACGCACATCGCCCTCCTGCACCAGCACCGTCGCGAGCAGGCGGTTGGTCGACTGCGGGCGCGTCGTCCCGCTCGCCGAAAGAATGAAGGCGCCGGTCCCAAAGGTCGCCTTGGTCTGTCCGGGCGCGAGGCACGCCTGCCCGATCGTTGCCGCCTGCTGGTCGCCCGCCATGCCGCAGATGGGGATAGCGCCGCCGAACAGGTCCGGATCGGTCGTGCCGACGGTCGTGGTGCAGTCGGTGATTTCGGGAAGCAGCCCCATCGGTACGCCGAGCAGGTCGCATAGCCCGGAGTCCCAGCCGCCCGCGCCATTGATGTCCATCAACAAGGTGCGCGACGCATTGGTCGCATCGCTGACATGCACGCCGCCCGTCAGCCGGAAGATCAGATAGGATTCGATCGTCCCGACCGCGAGCCGCTCGCCTGCCTCTTTGAGTTGCGGCCAGTGCTTCAGCGCCCAGCCGATCTTGCTCCCCGAAAAATAGGGATCGAGCAGCAGGCCGCTCGTCGCCTGCACCGCCGCTTCATGCCCCGCGTCCTTGAGCGCCGCGCAGTCGGCGGCGGTGCGCCGGTCCTGCCACACGATCGCGGGCGCAAGCGGTTCGCCGGTGGTGCGGTCCCAGAACACCACGGTCTCGCGCTGGTTGGTGATCCCGATGGCAGCGACCCGGTCGGCGCCGCCCGCCTTGTCGATCATCGCCCGCGTGCAGGCGAGGGTGGCCTCCCAGATTTCGGCCGCGTCATGCTCGACCAGGCCGGGGCCGGGATAATGCTGCCGGATCTCGCGCTGCGCGCTGCCCAGCGGCGTCCCGTCGGCGGCGAACAGCATCGTGCGGGTCGAGGTCGTCCCCTCGTCGATAACGATGATCTTCTCCGCCATGCGCCGCTCTCCCGCTTTACGCGCAACCTTGGCGCAGCACCGTGGACGACTCAAGCGCGTTGGCGCGGATCAGATCGTATCGAGCGGGATGCGCAGATAGCGGCGTCCATCGGCTTCGATCGGCGGCAGTGCGCCGGCACGAATATTGACCTGCAACGACGGCAGGATCAGCTGCGGCGCCGCCAGACCCTTGTCGCGTGCGCTGCGCATCGCGACGAAATCGGCTTCGCTGACCCCGTCATGGACGTGGACGTTGCCGGTGCGCTGCTCGGCGACGGTCGATTCCCATTCGGGTTCGCTGCGATCCTTGGTCGGGTAATCGTGGCAGGTGAAAACGCGCGTATCCGCGGGCAGGGCGAAAATCTTGCGAATCGAGCGATAAAGCGTCGCGGCGTCGCCGCCGGGAAAGTCGGCGCGCGCGGTGCCATAATCGGGCTGGAACAGCGTGTCGCCGACAAAAGCGGCGTCGCCGATCGTGTAGGTCACGCAGGCGGGGGTGTGGCCCGGCGTGTGGATGACGCCGATCGTGAGTTCGCCCAGCGGCAGCGTGTCGCCTTCGTCGACCAGCCGCGAAAAGGCGCTGCCGTCGGGCGTGACGTCGTCCGCGGCGAACAGCGGAGCAAAGATGCGCTGCACGTCGCCGATATGGCGGCCAATCACGATCGGTGCGCCAGTGCGTTCGTGGATGTGATGCGCCGCGGTCAGATGGTCGGCGTGGGCGTGGGTTTCGAGCACATAGGCAAGATGCAGACCGCGCGCTTCGATTTCCGCGAGCAGCCGGTCAGCCCCGGCGGTCGAGGTGCGGCCGTCGCGCTGGCTGAAATCGAGCACCGGATCGACGATTGCTGCCGTGCCGGTGGCGGGATCGGCAACGATATAGCTGATCGTATTGGTCGCGGCGTCGAAAAAGCCCGCGACGTCGGGGCGAGGGGAAGCGGCGGTCATGGGAAATCTCCTTTGCACATATATTAGGGATTGCTAAATTAGAATCAACTAATATATTGGCACCATGTTCGATCTGACCCGCTTTGACCTCCGCCTGTTCGAAGAAAGCGCCGGGCGCGCTGCAACGCTCCTCCGCCTCCTTGCCAACGAAAAACGGCTGATGATCCTGTGCCAGCTGGCCGACGGCGAAATGGCTGTGGGCGATATTCAGTCGCACGTCAGCCTGTCGCAATCGGCGCTGTCACAGCATCTCGCGCTGCTCCGCACCGAAGGCATCGTCGCGGCGCGGCGCGAGAGGCAGGCGGTGTTCTACCGCCTCGACGATCCTGCCGCGATGCGCGTGATCGAAACGCTCGCCGAGCTTTTCTGTCCCCCGACATGAGGAAATAACCATGACCGCCACCATCACCACCCTCGCGCCGCCCGAAGCCCGCGCCCGGCTCGACAGCGGCCGCGCGGTCCTCGTCGATATTCGCGAGGCCGACGAATTTGCACGGGCCCATATCCCCGGTGCCCGCTCGCAGCCCCTGTCGGGGTGGGAACAGGCGCATCTTGGCATCGACCCGGCTGCCGACGTCATCTTCACCTGCCGGTCGGGCGCGCGCACCGCGGGCGCGTGCGACCGACTGGCGGCGCGCATTTCGGGTGAGGCCTATATACTTGAAGGCGGCCTCGACGCCTGGAAAAAGGCCGGGTTGCCGGTGGCGACCGACGCCTCGGCGCCGCTGGAAATCATGCGCCAGGTCCAGATTGCGGCGGGCACGCTGATCCTGATCGGCGCCTTGCTCGGCACCTTTGTCGCGCCTGCCTGGTTCGGGCTGTCGGCGTTCGTGGGCGCTGGACTGTTGTTCGCCGGAATTAGCGGCTTTTGCGGCATGGCGCGGCTGCTGATGCTCGCGCCGTGGAACCGTCCGGCGGCCCGGTGACATGCGTTCCCCGGCAAGCTCATGCTGATCGAAACGCTGCTCCTCGCGGCGCTCGGGGGCGTCCTCATCGGGCTGCTGCTGACGTTGTTCGGCGGCGGCGGATCGGTACTCGCGACACCCTGGCTGATCTATGTCGTCGGGGTGGTCGATACTCACGCCGCGATCGCGACATCGGCCGCGGCGGTCGCGGTCAACGCCGCCACGGGACTGGTCGCGCAGGCCAAGGCGGGTCGGGTCAAATGGCCGTGCGCCAGCGTATTCGCCACCGCCGGGTTGATCGGATCGGTGGTGGGCGCGCGGCTGGCGATGCTAATCGACGGCGATTTCCTGATCCGCGCCTTCGGCGTCGCGATGATCGCCATTGCACTGTCGATGCTCATCCCACGCAAAAATGAAGGCAACCCTGCGGTCCGGCTGACGCCAACGATGGTGTGGAAATTGGCGCCGGTCGGCCTGATCGCCGGTTTGGCGGCGGGATTCTTCGGCATCGGCGGCGGTTTTCTGATCGCGCCGGGGCTGATGGCGGCGACGGGCATGACGCTTGCCAACGCATCCGCATCCTCGCTGGTGTCGGTGACCTTGTTTGGCGGCGCGACCAGCGCGACTTATGCCTTGAACGGCCAGCTGATCTGGCCGCTGTTCGGTGCGCTCGTCGCGGGCGGGGCGGTGGGGACATTTGCCGCAATGCCGCTGCTTCGCCGTATCGAGACGAAAGCGAAACTGCTGCGCTATGGCTTCGCGCTGCTGGTGATCGCGGTTGGGCTGTTTATCATTTTTCGCTAAACGCTTGCCAAATCAGCATCTCTATGCCATATATTGTGCAGCGCAGCATGGCGGACCATTCCGCCGCAGCCACCGGCAGCGTGATTTTCCCGCCCAATCTCAGGCGCGGGACGAGCCGGAACCGCGCTATTGTCGCCAGAGGCACCCTTTCACGCGGGTCGTTTCGAACCCGCGGCCCGTGCGCCGTCCGTTCGATGCGAACGGATGCGCCTGCGCGTCGCCCACTGTGAGTAATTTATGACGACTTTTAACGACTTTGGCCTGCACGCCGACATCAATCGCGCGCTTGCCGCCAAGGATTATACTGTCCCGACCCCGATCCAGATGCAGGCGATTCCGCCGCTGATGAAGGGCCGCGACCTGTGCGGTATCGCGCAGACGGGCACCGGCAAGACCGCCGGCTTCTCGCTGCCCTCGATCCACCACCTTTTGACCTATCCGCATCGCCCGACCCCGCGCGGCTGCCGGATGCTCGTCCTCGCGCCGACGCGCGAACTCGCCGCGCAGATCGCGCAGAGCTGCCGTGACTATGGCCGCTTCACCAAGCTCAGCGTGTCGACCGTGTTCGGCGGTGTGCCGATCAACAAGCAGATCCGCGACCTGTCGGGCGGCGTCGACATTCTCGTCGCCACGCCGGGCCGCCTGCTTGACCTGATCGACCAGCGCGCGCTGCGCCTCGACGACGTCGAAATCTTCGTCCTCGACGAAGCCGACCAGATGATGGACATGGGCTTCATCCACTCGCTGCGCCGCGTTGCCAAGCTGCTGCCGTCGCGCCGCCAGAACCTGTTCTTCTCGGCGACGATGCCCAAGGAAATTGCCGGCCTCGCCGAACAGTTCCTGAACGATCCGGTCACCGTGTCGGTCACGCCGCAGGCGACCACGGTCGAAAAAATCCGCCAGTTCGCGACCTTTGTCGAACAGAAGGAAAAGCAGGCGCTGCTCCATTCGATCGTCGCCAGCGAAGATATCGACCGCGCGCTGATCTTTACCCGCACCAAGCATGGCGCCGACCGCGTCGTGCGCCATCTGGCGGGCGCAAAGATCAAGGCGATGGCGATCCACGGCAACAAGAGCCAGTCGCAGCGCACCCATGCGTTGCAGGCGTTCCGTTCGGGCGAGATCAAGCTGCTCGTCGCGACCGACATCGCCGCGCGCGGCATCGACGTGTCGGGCGTCAGCCATGTCATCAACTTCGAGATCCCGAACGTCCCCGAACAATATGTCCACCGCATCGGCCGCACCGCGCGCGCCGGCGCCGAGGGCAAGGCGATCAGCTTCATCGCGCCCGACGAGCGGCCGTATATGCGCGACATCGAACGCGTCACGCGCAGCAAGTCCGAACCGATGCCGCTGCCCGAGAATTTCAACGAGATGGTGCGTAACCTGCCCAAGCCCGTTGCGGGACCGCGCGACACCGGCAGCCAGGGCCGTGACCCGAACCGCCAGCGTCAGGATGCGCGCCGCCAGCCGAGCGGCGGCCAACCGCGCGGTGATCGCGGTCCGCGCCGCGATGCCCCGGCCGGTGAGGGCGCCGAAGGCCAGCGCAAGCGCCGCTTCCGCCCGCGCAACAAAAGCGTCGGCGCGCACAAGGGCGCGGTGAAGCGCGTCGGTTGACACGGTAAACTATTCTCTTTTTCCGTTTGTGCTGAGCTTGTCGAAGCACCGTTCTTTCCTTTAGCGTGGCTGAAAGAAGAACGGCCCTTCGACAGGCTCAGGGCGAACGGGGGAAGAGAATGACCGAGCAAGTCGCTACGTCCATCGGCACGCGCCAGAGCGAGCGCAAGGTCATCCTTGCCTCGTCGCTCGGCACGGTGTTCGAATGGTATGATTTCTACCTCTACGGCCTGCTCGCGACGGTCATTTCGGCGCAATTCTTCTCCGGCGTCAACGAAACCACCGGCTTCATCTTCGCGCTCGCCGCCTTTGCCGCGGGTTTTGCGGTAAGGCCGTTCGGGGCGCTGGTGTTCGGGCGCATCGGCGACCTTGTCGGGCGCAAGAACACTTTTCTGGTCACCATGGGGCTGATGGGCGCGTCGACCTTCCTCGTCGGCCTGCTGCCCAGCTATGCGTCGATCGGCGTCGCGGCGCCGATCCTGCTCGTCGTTCTGCGCCTTCTGCAAGGCCTCGCGCTCGGCGGCGAATATGGCGGGGCCGCGACTTATGTCGCCGAACATGCGCCCGAGGGAAAACGCGGGCTGTTCACCAGCTTCATTCAGACCACCGCGACGCTCGGGCTGTTCGCGGCGCTCGGCGTCGTCATCGTCATCCGTTCGGTGATGGGCGAGGCGGCGTTCGCCGACTGGGGCTGGCGCATCCCCTTCCTCATTTCGATCATCCTGCTCGGCATATCGCTCTGGATTCGCCTCCAGCTCGAGGAGAGTCCGGTGTTCAAACAGATGAAGGCCGAGGGCACGACGTCGAAGGCGCCGCTGACTGAAGCCTTCGGCCGCTGGGGCAACCTCAAATTTGTGCTGATCGCGCTGTTCGGCGCCGTCGCGGGGCAGGCGGTCGTCTGGTACACCGGCCAATTCTACGCGCTCTTCTTCCTCGAAAAGACGCTGAAGGTCGATGGCGCGACCGCGAACATCCTGATCGCCATCGCGCTCGCACTCGGCACGCCCTTTTTCATCCTGTTCGGCTGGCTCAGCGACAAGATCGGACGCAAGCCGATCATCCTCACCGGCTGCGCGCTCGCGGCGCTCACCTATTTTCCGGCGTTCCAGATGCTGACCGAAGCGGCAAACCCCGCGATGGCACGGGCGCAGGCGAGCGCAGCGGTGCGCGTCACCGCGGACCCCGGCGCCTGCGCCTTCCAGTTCGATCCCGTCGGCAAGGAAAAATTCGAAAGCACCGGCTGCGACATTGCCAAATCGGCGCTGGCGAAGGCCGGGGTCAGCTACACCAGCGTGACGCGCCCGCGCCACACCGGCGAGGCCGCCGATGTCTGGATCGGCGACCGGGTGCTGATCACGCCCGAGCCCTGGCGGATTGCCGAAGAGGATCGCGCCGCGGCCGCTGAGGCGTTTCGAAGCGAGCTTGCCGCCGCGACGGCCGCCGCGGGCTATCCGGCCAAGGCCGACCCCGCGCGCATCAACAAGCCGCTCGTCGTCGCGATCCTCTTCTACCTCGTGCTGCTCGTGACGATGGTGTACGGCCCGATCGCGGCGCTGCTCGTCGAGCTGTTCCCCAGCCGCATCCGCTACACCGCCATGTCGCTGCCCTATCATATCGGCAACGGCTGGTTCGGCGGCTTCCTGCCGACGACGGCGTTCGCGATGGTCGCCGCGACGGGCAACATCTATTACGGCCTCTGGTATCCGGTCGTCGTCGCGGTGATCACGCTGGTCGTCGGCCTTCTCTTCCTGCCCGAAACGTTCCGCCGGTCGATCCATCAATAGGCGTGCATTGACGCCCGCCGTCCGCGCGCTAGGTTTGGCCCGGCCTTGAGGGGGGCGCGATGATAGCCGACGACGATCTGGATTTCGATCCGCCGCCACCGCCGCGGCGACCATTCTTTCGGCGCAAGCGCGTCCTGATCCCGCTTGCGGTGCTGGCGGCGCTCGTCATCGGCTTCCTGCTGCTCCTGACCCCCGACACCGACCGCGCGGCGATGATCGCCAAATATGGCGGGCCGGACGCCGCCTTTGCTGCGGGACCGGCGGGGCAGCGTATCCACTACCGCGATCAGGGACGCCGCGACGCACCGGCGATCGTGCTGCTGCACGGATCGAACGCCAGCCTCCATACGTGGGAACCGCTGGTCGAAAGGCTCGGCGGTGAATACCGCATCGTCACGCTCGACCTGCCGGGGCACGGGCTGACGGGCGCGATCCCCAGCCGCGACTATAGCGCGGCGGCGATGATCGAGGCGGTCGATGTCGTCGCGGCAAAGCTGGGACTCGACCGGTTCGTCCTCGGCGGCAATTCGATGGGCGGCTGGGTCGCGTGGCGCTATGCGCTCGAACGCCCCGCGCGCGTCGATGCGCTGCTGTTGATCGACGCCGCCGGAATGCCGCTCCGCAAGGGTGAGAAAGCGCCCGAATCGAATGTCGGTTTTCGCGTGCTCGAATATCCGTTCGGGCGCTGGCTCGCGACGCGGATCACGCCGCGTATGCTCGTCGAGCAGTCGCTGGTGGGGTCGGTCGAGAAGCAGGACATCGTCGATGACGCGATGATCGACCGTTATTGGGAATTGCTGCGCTTCCCCGGCAATCGCGAGGCGACGGTGCTGCGCAGCCGCACCGGCCGCGAACCCGAAATAGCGGCGCGGGTGGGGGAGATCAGGGCGCCGACGCTGATCCTGTTCGGCGACCGGGACCGGATCATCAACCCGAGCGCGGCACAGACCTTCAACGAACGCATTACGGGATCGGAGGTCGTTCTGCTGCCCGGCATCGGCCATTTGCCGATGGAGGAGACGCCCGATCAGGTCGCGGTGGCGATCGCTGATTTCCTCAAGCGGCGGCTTGCAGTGCGGGCGGCTGATCCAGAAACGCGCTGATCCGCGACGAAATCGCCGCGGCGTGGGTGAAGGGAAAGAGGTGCGAGCCCGGCACCACCTCCAGCACCGCGCCGTCGATCAGGTCGGCAATCGCCTGGCCGTGGCAGGCGGGAACGACGCCATCGCGCTCGCCCATCAGCACCAGCACCGGCACATCCTTCAGCCGCGGCAGCATCGCCGCGCTCGTCCACCCCGCCATCGCCATCGACTGATAGGCGAGGCCAAGCGGGGTCGCCGTCGGCAGTTTCAGTCCGCTCGCCAACATGTCGTCGTCGAGCAGCGCGGCCCAGCCGATCCCCGGCGCGCCGACGCTTGGCGTCGTCGCCATCAGCACCAGCCGGCGGACGCGCCCCGGAAACTGGATCGCGATCTGCTGCGCCAGCGCGCCGCCCCAGCTGAATCCGGCGACGTCGAGCGCTTTGTGACCCAGCCGTTCGGCAATCTCCATCACCACCGCCGCGATCGTCGATGCGCCATAAGGCAGCATTGCGTCGGGCGAGGCGCCGACCCCCGGCATGTCGAGTGTCCACACCTCGCGTCCGTGCATCTGCGCGAGCAGTGGGGCGGCGGCCGCGATGTCGGCGCCGATGCCGTTGAGGAACAGCAGCGGCGTGCCGGGCGCGCCCTCGCGCCAACGCGCGATGCGCAGCGTCAGGCCATAGACATGCTGGGTGCTGATGGCCGGGCGGCCGCTGATCCTGCTCATGCGACGTGCCTTGGCACAAGTCGGTGACGCAGGAAAGTCAGGCGCCGTCCTTTGCGGTGGCGGCGGCCGCCTGTTCATAGCGCAGGCAATCGAAAATCTTCGCGCCCGCCAGGAATACAGCGCCGGTGCAGGCGAGCATCAGCAGCTTGCCGCCAAGCCCGGGATATTCGTGGAGATAGGCGGACCCCCGCGCCATCGCCCCGACGGCGAGCGCATAGATGATGAGGCACGCCTCCAGGCGGGTCTTGATGACGAACAGGCGGCCGATTTTCTTGAGCATCATCGATGTCCAAGCAAGCGCCGTGCCAGCGGCGCGAATGCGGGGTTCCCGGCGTCGTGCATATAGTAAATTGTAAATTAACCCGACAGCCGGGGCAAGGGGAGAGTGGTTTGGGGCGGGGGGATGATAAATCCTCCCTGTCGCGCAGCGATGGGGAGGGGGACCGCCGCCGCAGGTGGTGGTGGAGGGGCGGCAACGTCGGCGCCAAAGCCCCTCCGTCAGCGCTTCGCGCTGCCACCTCCCCATCGCTTCGCGACAGGGAGGAACGGATATTCGCTTCCAACTGCCACGCTCTCCGCGCTCAGCCCGCTTTCTTCATCTGCCGATATTTGTGCAGCAGGGGTTCGGTATAGCCCGACGGCTGCGTCACGCCTTCGAAGATCAGCGCGCGCGCCGCCGCCCAGGCGATGCCGTCGGGTGTCAGCTTTTCATACAGCGGATCGGCGGCATTTTGCGCATCGACCTTTGCCGCCATACGCGCCAGCGCAGCGTCGACCTGTTCGGGCGTGCAAACGCCGTGGAGCAGCCAGTTGGCGAGCGCCTGGCTGGAAATACGCAAGGTCGCGCGGTCTTCCATCAGGCCGACGTCGTCGATGTCGGGCACCTTCGAACAGCCGACGCCCTGATCGATCCAGCGCACGACATAGCCCAAAATGCCCTGGCAATTATTATCGAGTTCGCGCGCGATTTCGGCCTCGCTCCAGTTGCGGCCGGTGGCGACCGGGATAGCGAGCAGACGGTCGAGCGACGGCACCGCCTCGCCAGCGATCTCGCGCTGCCGCGCAAACACATCGACCATATGATAATGCAGCGCGTGCAGCGTCGCGGCGGTGGGCGAGGGCACCCATGCGGTGTTCGCGCCCGATTTGGGATGGCCGATCTTCGCCTCGATCATCGCGCGCATCAGGTCGGGCATCGCCCACATGCCCTTGCCGATCTGCGCCTTGCCCGACAGCCCGCACGCCAGTCCGATGCGGACGTTGCGGTCCTCATAAGCGGCGATCCAGTCGCTCGCCTTCATCTCGCCCTTGGGGATCATCGGCCCCGCGCGCATCGATGTGTGGATCTCGTCACCCGTGCGGTCGAGGAAGCCGGTGTTGATAAAGACGATACGGTCCCTCACCGCGTGGATGCACGCGGCCAGATTGGCCGAGGTGCGGCGCTCCTCGTCCATCACCCCGACCTTGATCGTATGGCGCGCCAGCCCCAGCATATCCTCGACCGCATCGAACAGCCGGTTCGTGAAGCCGCATTCCTCGGGCCCGTGCTGCTTGGGCTTGACGATATAGATGCTGCCCGCGCGGCTGTTCTTCAGGCGGCCGAGGCCTTTCAGATCGTGGAGCGAACACAGGCTGGTGATCACCGCGTCGCACAGCCCCTCGGGCGCTTCGCCGCCGCCGGGCAGCCGGATCATCGGCGTCGTCATCAGGTGGCCGACATTGCGCACGAACATCACGCTGCGGCCGTGGAGCGTGAAGGCCTCGCCCGACGGCGATGTCCATTCGCGGTCGGCGGCCATCGCGCGCGTGACGGTCTTGCCGCCCTTGTCGAAGCTTTCGGTGAGGTCGCCGCGCATCAGCCCGAGCCAATTGGTGTAGCCGAGCGTCTTGTCCTCGCCATCGACCGCCGCGACGCTGTCCTCCAGGTCGATGATCGTCGTCAGCGCGGCTTCGAGTACGACATCGGCGATCCCCGCCGGATCGCTGCTGCCGATCGCGCTATCGGGATCGATCACCAGTTCGATGTGCAGGCCGTTGTGACGGAGCAATATGCCGCCGGGCTTGCTGCCCACCCATTGTGCCGGATCGGCGAGCGCCAGCGGCCCGCCCTGCCAGTCGGCCCAGCTGCCCGACGCCAGCGGCACCGCTTCGTCGAGGAACGCCTTGGCGCGCGCGATCACCGCGGCGCCGCGTTCCGGGTCATAGCCACCGGGCTTCGCGGGCGGCGCGTCCAGCGCGTCGGTGCCGTAAAGCGCGTCGTACAGGCTGCCCCAGCGCGCATTGGCGGCGTTGAGTGCGAAGCGCGCGTTGAGCGCCGGGACGACCAGCTGCGGCCCCGCCATCGTCGCGATTTCGGGATCGACGTTCGCCGTGCCGATCGCGAAGGGCGCGGGTTCGGGGGCGAGATAGTCGATTTCGCTCAGAAAGGTCTGATAGGCGGCGGGATCGTGCGGCTGACCTTCACGGTCTTGGTGCCAGGCGTCGATGCGTGCCTGAAGCTCCTCGCGCTTCGCCAGCAAGGCCGCATTCTCGGGCGCGAATTGGGCGAGCAGGGCGGCGAAATCGACCCAGAAGCGCGCCGCGTCCAGCCCCGTTCCCGGCAGTGCGCGCTGCTCGATAAAATCAGCCAGTCGCGAATCGACGGACAGGCCGGAACGGTCGAGAAATTCGGTCATGCAAACACCCTCTGGTCGACGCGGCTGCGCCCATGGACCCGGGGAGGAAAGGGCCAGCGCGCTATGCCGCGATTGGTTTCGATTGGCAATGGGCGCTTTTCAAGCCCGACGGTGTAGGTTAGGTTGCACTGCACAACGAAATCGACACCTCCCCAAACGACCGGACTCATGGACGACACACGACTGAAATTGATGGAAGCCATCGCCCGCAAAAAACTGGTGACGGCGCAATATAACGGCCAGGTGCTGACGCTGGCGCCGCACCTGTTGTTCGAACGGCGCGGCGACCTGTTCATCAGCGCGCTCAATTTGAACAAGAGCTGGCGGTCGGATGAAGAACCGCGGCTTGGCCATTTCAAGCTTGGCGGGCTCGCGGAAATCGCGCTCAGCGACGATGGTTTCGACCCGCTTCCGAGCTTCGACGCCGGGCCGCCGCGTGAGGAAGATACACCGCTGCTGGGGGTTTAGGGGCGGTCAAGCGGCCCCGCGGCGTTCGCGGCTACGCCGCGCCAGCCGCCGCCGGCGCTGACGTTGGCATTTCGCCCAGCGCAACGCGCACCTGGTTCCGCCCGCCCGCCTTCGCGCGATAGAGCGCGGCATCGGCGCGGCGGAGCAGGTCGAACAGCGAATCCTTTGGCCCGCGCTGCGCGACGCCGAACGAGGCCGTAAAACTGCGGTCGATCCCCAGCACCGGCAATTTTGCAGCGGCGAAGGCCGTGCGCACCGCTTCGGCATAGATGCGTCCGTCGGACAGCAGTGCGTCGGGCAGCAGAACCGCGAACTCCTCGCCGCCGATCCGGCCGACGATGGCGTCGGCGGGGGCGGCATCGACCATCATCGCTGCGAAATGCGCGATCACGCCGTCGCCCGCGGCATGGCCGAAACTGTCGTTGATCGCCTTGAAATTGTCGAGATCGGCGGCGATCAGCACCGCCGTCTCGCCGCGCCGCAGCAGCGCGATCCCGGCGTGCTGCTCGAAACCGCGGCGGTTGAGCACGCTCGACAGCGGATCGGTTTCCGACCGCGCGACGATTTCTGCGGTGGTGTCGCGCATCATCACCAGCAAAAGGACAAGCGCGATCGCCATCAGCGCAACGACGCTGCCGCTTTGCGAGATGGCGGCATAGGTCGTCGCCATATAGCCCTGCGGTGCGCTCGCGGTGCCGATGGCCGCCGCGATCAGCGGTTTCGCCAGGTAGATCAGCGCCGCGACGATCTGCAGCGCAATCAGCAGCAGGTCGAGTGCCTGCCGTCGCCCGGATCGCACGATGACGAGGGCAAAGAGCGCCTGCATCGCGAAATAAGGCATCTGATACAGCGTCAGCCGCGGCGACGAGCCATAGGGCAGGCTGAAGATCACGGGCACCGCCAGGATCGTCAGCACCCAGATTGCCGCCATCGCGATCCACGGCGGCGCAACGCGGTAATGCAACGCACCGCCGATCAGCGCGAAGCTCAGCGCCAGCAGAAAGACCAGGAAAATGCCGATCCCGACGGGCGTCGGATCGACCTGCTGCGTCAGCAGAAACTCCAGTCCGATATAGACGATGCCCATGCCGTATCCCAGCGCCAGCCACCACGCGCCGCGGGCCGTGCGGTTCGTCGCCGCGATGATGGCGAAGGCAAGGGCAAAAATGCCCGCAACGGACATGTTGATGCCAAAGACGAAAGCGGTGGACATGGACTCACTCAAAGGGTTCCAGGCCAGCCTAGCGGTCCCGTTCCCAAGTTTCGGTTAAGATGCTGCGATTCTATCTATTTCATGCGCGCGGACAACGAAATCTGCGTGGAGACGGCGCGACTTGCCGTATCGCGGTGACACGATACGCGTTGCTCGACAGCGCGGCATTGCCCCCGCGTTTGCTCGTGCTATGTCGTCGTCCCCATCGCTTGATCAAGGACCAACCGTGCTGCGATCCGCTTTCGCCTGCCTCCTGATTCTGCTCACTGCGGCTTACTTGCCCGCCGTCGCGTCCGAACCGGGCAAGACGCGCGTCGTGATCCTCGGCGTCGACCATACAGCGCAGCTGGTCGCCGAGAACGACCAGCCGGCGATGCTCGCCGCCTGGCTCGATCGTGTCCGGCCCGCCGCGGTGTGTATCGAACGTCCGCCCGAACAGGCATCGCGGCAGGATTATTATGAGTTCACCTATGAGGTGCAGGGGATCATCCTGCCGTGGGCGGCCAGGCAGGGGGGCACCGAAATTTGTCCGATCGACTGGATGCCGCCGATGGACGACCAGCTGCTCGGTTTCGGGCTCGACCTCGACACGCCGCTTGAAATCCGCAAGGCGCAGGGTTTTCAGGGATTCCTGACCTTTCCCGACCGCAAGATACTCGATTGGGATTTTTTCGCCGCCGACGATCCTGCGACGCTCGCGCCGCTTCGGAAATGGACCGCCGAACCTGCGCCGCGCGCCGACCGCGACCTGCCGCGCCGCCTCTACCTCTATCGCACCTTCATGCAGGCGCAGCGCATTCGCGCGATCGCGCACAAGCGGACGGGGGAGACGGTGGTGGTCGTCGTCGGCTATTTCCACAAGCCCGACATCGAGGCGATTTTGAAGCATGACCCGGCGATCGAACTGGTCCCCGCCAGCAGCCTCGGACGGCCCGACGAAGCCGCGGTGCGAGCGGCGACAACCGCCGAGCATCGCGGCGCAATCCTTGCCTTCAACCTGCTTGGGATGCAGGCGGCAACGGGCGTTGTGAACTGGGAATGGGTCGAGCGCGTGCTGGGCGAGTTCGGGGCCGAAAAAGCCTCGGCCGAGATGCAATTGTTCGAAACCCGACTGGGCCTGCTGACGAGCAGGATCACGCTCGCCGAGGCGGAGCGGCGCTATGCGGCGATCGCCGACGATGCTGCGAATGCGGTGCCCTTCACCTGGACCGGGGTCAAAGATCGTGCCCGGATCGACTCCTTCTTCGATCCCTTCGGCAACCTCGACGTCCGACAGCGCGCGGCGGTCGAACGCGCGCGGACCTTGTTCGCGCAAGGGAAGGCCGCGCGTGCGCAGCAAGGCCTCGATGCGCTCGCGGCGACGCTGACGCCGCGCAAGGCGTTGCAGCTTCGCGGCTACACCCCGCTGCTCCAGCCCGCGCCAGCAAGCTGAACGCTTGTCGGGGGTCGCCAAAGGGCCTTGGCGCCGTCTATAGCGGCGCCATGACATCCGTCACGACAACCGAACAGGCGACGCTCGACCGCGCGGCCGACGCGCCGATGCTCGCGCAGGTCGAACAATGGGCCGCGATCAACAGCGGCACGGGCAATCTGGCGGGACTGAAGGTCGTCGCGGGTCAGCTCGCCGACGCTTTTGCCGCCCTGCCGGGCGAGGTGCGGCTTGTCGCGCCCGATCCGGTCGAGAGCGTCGATGCCGCGGGGCGGGTGAACAGCATCCAGCGCGGCGATCATCTGCACCTTCGCGTGCGGCCCGAGGCGCCGGTGCAGCTGCTACTCACCGGGCATATGGACACGGTGTTCGCCGCGGACCATCCGTTCCAGACGCTGAGCTGGCTGGAGGACGGCGTGCTCAACGGTCCCGGCACCGCCGACATGAAGGGCGGGATCGCCGTGATCCTTGCGGCGCTGACGGCGCTCGAAAGCTCGCCGCTTGCCGCTCGCGTCGGGTATGACGTGATGATCAACAGCGACGAGGAAACGGGCAGCCACGCCTCGGCGGCGCTGATCGCCGAACTGGCCGCCGGCAAGACCGCCGCGCTCACCTATGAACCCGCGCTTCCCGACGGCACGCTTGCCGGCGCGCGGCCGGGCAGCGGCAATTTTTCGGTGGTCGTCCACGGCCTGTCGGCGCACGCGGGGCGCAATCCCGACGATGGCCGCAACGCGCTGCTGGCGGCGGCCGACCTGGCGCTGCAACTCGCGAAGCTCAAGTCGCCGACGCTGAAGGTCAATCCGGCACGGATCGACGGCGGCGGTCCCAACAATGTCGTCCCCGACAGCGCGATCCTGCGCGTCAACATGCGGCCATCGACCCCCGAAGCGATGATCGAAGCCGAAAGTGCGCTGCGCGCCGCGGTCGCCGCGGTATCGCGCGAGCATGACGTGCATTGCCATATCCACGGCGGTTTCAACCGCCCGCCCAAGCCGCTCGACCCCGCCGCGACGCGCCTGTTCGAGCTGGTCCGCGACTGCGGCGCGGCGCTGGGACTGCCGCCAATCGCATGGAACGCCACGGGCGGCGTGTGCGACGGCAACAATATCGCCGCCTGCGGCATCCCCGTGGTCGACACCATGGGCCCACGCGGCGGCGCGATCCACTCGTCGGACGAATTTTTGATCGTCGACAGCCTCGCCGAGCGCGCGCAGCTGTCGGCGCTGACCATGATGCGAATAGCGGAACGGGGGACTGTGTGAATTATGTGATCCGGGCGGCCAAACCGGGCGATCTGCAAAGCATTTACGAAATGGCGAAACTGACGGGCGGCGGCTTTACCAACCTGCCCCCCGACAAAAAAGCGCTGCGCTCCAAGCTTGAGCGCGGCGAAGCGGGCTTTGCGTCGGAAAAGGAATATCCCGCCGACGAGCTGTACCTGATGGTGCTCGAGGATCTCGACAGCGGCGAGGTGCGCGGCACCTGCCAGATCTTCGGGCAGGTTGGCCAGCGCTGGCCCTTTTATTCCTATCGCATCGGCACCGACAGCAAACACAGCGAACAGCTGGGCCGGACCTTTCACGCACAGGTGCTGATGCTGAGCAACGACCTCAACGGCGCGAGCGAGGTCGGCGGGCTGTTCCTGCACCCCGCGGCGCGCGCCGGCGGGTTGGGGCTGCTGCTCGCGCGCTCGCGCTATCTGTTCATCGCCCGCCACCGCGCGCGCTTCGCCGACCGCATCCTGGCCGAATTGCGCGGGGTGATCGACGAGGCCGGCGGCTCACCCTTCTGGGACGGGGTCGCGGGCAAATTTTTCGGGATGAGCTTTCAGGAAGCCGACCAGTTCAACGCGGTCCACGGCAACCAGTTCATCGCCGACCTGATGCCCAAGCATCCCGTCTATATCGCGATGCTGCCCGAAACCGCACGCGCGGTGATCGGCGTTCCGCACCCCACCGGGCGCGCCGCGATGCGGATGCTGGAGAATGAGGGCTTTGCCTTTGAAAATTACATCGACATCTTCGACGGCGGCCCGACGATGACCGCGCGCACCGACCAGGTGGCGAGCATTCGCGACGCAAAGCATGTCGAGGTGGCGGGCATTGCCGAAGATGGCGAGGATGCTTTGATCGCAACGGGGCGGCTGGCGGATTTCCGCTGCTGTTTTGGCAAGGTCGATGCCGAGGGACGGATCGACGCCGACACCGCGCGGATATTGAATGTCGGCAAGGGCGACGCGATCAGCTGGATCGGGCGATAAGATGCTCACCGAAATCAATTTCGACGGGATAATCGGTCCCAGCCACAATTATGCAGGGCTCAGCCGCGGCAATATCGCCTCGGCAAGCCACGCCGGCGATGTGTCGCAGCCGCGCGCCGCGGCGTTGCAGGGCATCGAAAAGATGCGCCACAATCTTGCGCTCGGCCTGCCGCAAGGCTTTTTCGTGCCGCTCGATCGCCCCGACGCGCCCTGGCTCGCAGCACTCGGCACGACGATCGAGGGCGCCGAGGGCCATTTGCGCGCGCAGGCCTGGTCGGCCTCGTCGATGTGGGCCGCGAATGCGGCGACCGTGTCGCCCGCGCCCGACAGCGCCGACGGCAAATGCCATCTGACGGTCGCCAACCTCGTCACCATGCCGCATCGCAGCCACGAATGGCCGGGAACGCTGGCGCAGCTCCGCCTCGCCTTTGCGCACCCGGCCTTTGCCGTGCACGCGCCGGTGCCCGCACCCTTTGGCGACGAAGGCGCGGCGAACCATATGCGGCTGTGTAGCGGCCATGACGCCGCGGGCGTCGAAATCTTTGTCTATGGGTTAAGCGGCGGGCGCTTTCCCGCGCGCCAGCATCTCGACGCGTCGAAGGCCATTGCGCGGCACCACCGGCTCGACCCGGCGCGCACGCTGTTCATCCGCCAGTCGGACACCGCGATCCAGGGCGGCGCTTTTCATAATGATGTCGTCGCAGTGGCGAACGAGCATGTGCTGTTTACGCACGAAACCGCGTTCGAGGATCGCGCGGCCGCACATGCCGAAATCCGCGCGGCCTTTCCCGCGGTCGAAATCGTCGAGGTGCCCGCGAGCGCGGTGAGCCTGGCGCACGCGATCAAATCCTATCTGTTCAACGCGCAGCTCGTCAGCCTGCCCGAAGGGGGCATGGGGCTGGTGCTGCCGACTGAGGCGCGCGAAACGCCCGCGGTGTGGAACTGGCTGGAGGAGATGATCGCCGGCAACGGCCCGATCCGCCGCCTGCTGCCCGTCGATGTGCGGCAATCGATGGCGAATGGCGGCGGCCCGGCGTGCCTGCGGCTGCGCGTCGTCGCCGATCCCGCCACCGTCGATCCGCGCTTCATCGCCGACGAAGCCAAGCTCGATCGGATTGCCGCCGTGGTTGCGGCGCACTGGCCCGAAGCGATCGTCCCTACGGACCTCGCTTCGACCGCTCTGGTGGCTGATGTCCGCAAGGCGCGCGCTGTGTTGCTCGACGCGCTCGACCTTTCCGAGCTTGGCTGACGACGCTTGCAGATTCGCGAGCTGATCGACACGGCAGAGGTGCCGGGCGGCGAGGAGCTTCGCCTGTTCCGGCGCGGCGACGAATTTATCATCGCGATCGGCGGCAATGAGCTGATGAGCAGCCGCATGAGCGGGTCCGAAGAGGCGCTGGCGGTGATGAGCTGCGAACGGCTGCGCAGCGCGGAGCAGGCCCACCTGCTGATTGGCGGTTACGGCATGGGCTTCACCCTCCGCGCCGCGCTGGCGGTGCTTGGCCCGAATGCAAAGGTCACGGTGGCCGAGCTGGTCCCGGCGATCATCGACTGGGCGCGCGGGCCGATGGCGGCGCTCGCGGCGGGGTGCCTCGACGATCCGCGCGTCACATTGGTCGTCGGCGACGTGGGGGCCGCGATTGCCGAGGGACGCGGGCGCTATGACGCGATCCTGCTCGACGTCGACAACGGGCCCGACGGGCTGACGCGCGCAGCGAACGACGGCCTCTATTCGCCCGCGGGCCTTGCCGTCGCCAAGGCGGCGCTGCGGCCCGGCGGCATCCTCGCCATCTGGTCGGCGGCGCCCGATGCGCGTTTTGCGCGGCGACTGGCGGCGGCGGGATTCGAGGTCGAGGAGGTGCAGGTTCGGGCGCGCGCAGGCGGCAAGGGTGCGCGGCACGTCATCTGGTTTGCGCGCCGGGGTTAGGGGGCGGTCGCGAACCTTTATCCGTCATCCCGGCGAAGGCCGGGATCTCGCCGGTGCGGTAAACCGATAGGGTGAGATCCCGGCCTTCGCCGGGATGACGGATAAGGGAAAGCCAGGAATCTACCTCGAAGCGGCCTTCGGCCAGGAACAGGTATCAGCGCCCCAGAATCGCCAGTATCTGCGCCGCCAGCCATTCACCATCGTCGCCCGCGAAGCTATGCGACCCGCTGGCGAGGCGCAGGGCGGGCAGACGGTCGAGCGCAGCGGGGCAATTGGCGACGAACGCCTGCGCGGTGCGGTCGCCGGTGGCGAGCAGGATGGTTGCTGGCATGGTCAGCCGTGCGACCGCGTCGTCGATGCGCGCGGCGAGGCTGCCGGGCGGCGCGGCGGCGGACCGCTGGCGAAGCGCCGACAGGCCGCGGCGCAGCTTGCCGAGATCGACCTCGCCGCGCAGCAGGCGTAGCAGGCTTTTGGGGTCGGTGAGCCGCGACAGGTAACGCGCGCGGATCGTCGCGGCGGGGGGCAGCGCGGGTTCGTCGTCGGTCTCCGCCTCGGCCTCATAGGTCCAAAGATTGGCGAGGATCAGCGCGTCGAGCGGGAGCGGCTGGTGGAGCAAAAGCGCGCTCGCCGCGTCGCAATTGCCGAAAGCGGCGATGCGATCGAGCTGTGGTGCGGCGGTGCGGAAGGCGGCGATGGCAGCGGCAATGTCGGGCGCGCTGCTGGTGTAACCGCCATTTTCGCCCTCGCTGTCGCCGATGCCGCGCCGGTCGAAACGGAACACCGGATGGCCGGCGGCGGCGATGTGTGCGGCGAGCGTCGCCATGCCGCGATGCGCGCCGCTGCGAATTTCGTTGCCGCCCGAAACGATCAGCAGGCCGGTTGTCCCCGGCGCGTCGTCGAGGGTCGCGGCGAGCGCGGCGCCTTCGCAGGTGAAGCTCAGCTGATGCCGCATGTCTTGCTCCACGCCGCGATGTCGGCGGCTATCGCCTGTGCCATGACGGCGTCCTCGCCTGGCTCTGCACGCAACCAGAGCGGCGTGCCCGCGATCCCGCCTTCGCCGAGCGGGATGCTGCGCAGCGGTTCGACCGGCTGCGCTTCGGCTGTGCCGAGCCCGGCGATCATTGCGGGCGAGAGGGCGTTGCCCGCGAGCAGAAGTGGTGCGGTTTGCGCCGCCGCTTGCAGGCTTTCGAGCGAAGACGTGATCCCGGCCTCGCGGTCGGCGCTGACGCGCGCGCGCATCAGGGTGCGGAGCAAGGGCGCGCCGCCGACGGGGGCGAGGCGCCACCAGGCGGCGGCTTTTGCGTGATGGTCGATGAGCGCGCCGCCGCGCACCGACGCGACGATGACGGGTCCGTCGATCGCCGCGGTAACGACGGCAAGTGCGTCCTGCCACTGGTTGAGATCGACGTTGGCCAGCGCGACAAGGCTTTCATTCTGGCCGGGCAGGTCTGGGAGCAGCGCTGCGAAACCGTCCGCCGCGAGTGCGCGCATCGCGAGCGCCAGCGTGCGGCGGGTGCGATTGGCCTCCTCGAACAGCGGCGGGACGAAGACGATGGTCGCGCGCGGCGGGCCGACGGGGTCGATGCGGAGCTGATGTTCGGCCATAACCACCGCTTCCCGCGTCATCCCGGCGAAGGCCGGGATCTCGCCGTCGCGTTCTCCGCTGCGGCGAGATCCCGGCCTTCGCCGGGATGACGGAGAAGTGAGGCGTCCGGGTCTATCAACCGGTCACCTTGCGTGTCGCGAAGGCGAGCAAATTGCCATAGGTTTCAAAAATTTCGCCGTCGATCTCGTCATCGTCGATGAGGATGCCGAGCCGGTCTTCCATCTCGGTCAGCACCGTCGCGACGGCCATCGAATCAAACTCGGGCAGCGCGCCGAACAGTCCGCTGTCGTCGGTCAGCGCGGCGGCGCGGTCGGCGCCGAGGCCGAGCACGTCGGCGAGCAGCGCGCGGAGGGCGGCGTCGACGCCCGATGTTTCGGAGGCGGAATCGGTCACTTGTCTTTCCTCAGCAGCGAACGGGCAAAGGCCTTCAACGCCGGTCCCCATGCCGCGGCGCGCGACGGATTGAAAGCCTCGATGCGCCACAAGGGATCGTGGCGGTTCATCCAGTCGCGCTTGTAGGCATCGTTGCCGGTGCCGAAATCGACCCGGCGGACGCCGTCGACCTCGATCACATGACGGAACAGCGCGGCCGAGAGCAGGGTGCCGGGCGAGGCTTTCAGACTGTCCTCGACATGCGCGAGCTTGTGGATGAAGGCGGTGCCGCCCTCGACGGTCCAGAACTGCGCGGCGACCGGCACATGGTCGATGCGCGCGATCCCCATGCGAAAGGTGCCGCGCGCGCCCTCCATTTCGGCAAAGGCGCGCAGCAGGGCGGGGTGCCCCTCTTCGGGTTTCCAGCTTGCGGCATAGATTTGTTCGTAGGCGGCCCAGCTTCCGGGGTCGAATTCGGTCAGCAGCTGAATGTCGACGACGCCCTTTTTCGCCTTGCGCTGGACGGTGCTGCGCAGCGCGCCGGGGCGGCTCGCCCACCAATCATCATGGTCCATATCGCCAAGGTCGAGCCAGTGGCGATCGCCCGCCGGGGTGGCGTGCACCCACCAGCCGGCGCCGCGCAGCGCAGCGGCGATCGTGCCCTGCTCGTCATCGAGCACGGGATAGAGCGACAGGCTGGCGGCCTGTGCGCGCAGACGCCTGAAAAGATCGCCGAGCGCCGCCGACCGGCCCTCGGTTCCGCTGAACATTGGCTGGATTGCAAAGCTGTACCAGTTGGTGAGGCCGGCAAGATGTCCGGTCCATTCGCGGCGCAGCGGCAGCCGGGCGGTAGCGGCGGCACTCGACCCCTGCGCGTCGACGCGGCCCTGGCCCGCAAAACCATGCGCTTCGAGCAGACCGAACCATTCGGGGCGGTCGAAGGGCGAGGCAAAGGCTGCGGCGCGCGCCGCCTTGTCATTAGCCTGATCTTCACCGTTCCCTTGCATGGTGCGCCCCTCTATCATCTCACTCCTAACAGCCGATGACCAAAGCCGAAAACCCTGTGTCGCACCCGATCGATCATCTTGCCCGCCGCGGTGCCGCGGACGCGCCTGCGCTGCTGATCGGCGAGCGGGTCATGACCTATGCCGAACTCGACGCCGGGGTCGGGCGGCTTGCCGCATGGTTACGCGAGCAGGCGGGCGGCCCAGGCGAGCGTGTGGCAAGCTGGAGTGCGAAGACGCGGCTCGCCTGCCTGATGCCGCTCGCCGCGGCGCGCGCGGGGCTGATCCATGTGCCGATCAACCCGTTGCTCAAGGGTCCGCAGGCGGAGCATATCTTGGCCGATAGCGGCGCGAAGCTGCTCGTCACCAACGCCGCGCGCGCCGAGGCGCTCGGCAACGGGCTGCCCGCCGATTGCGCGCTGCACGATCTGAAAATCACCGAAGAAGTCATTGATTCGGCAAGCGAAGAATTGCCGCCGTCGAACGCCGATCCCGACGATCTCGCCGCCATTCTCTACACCAGCGGATCGACGGGACGGCCCAAGGGCGTGATGCTGAGCCACGCGAACCTGTGGCTCGGCGCCGAAAGCGTCGCGGCCTATCTGAAGCTGGTACCCAGCGACCGCGTACTCGGCGTGCTGCCCTTGAGCTTCGACTATGGGCAGAACCAGCTGCTGTCGAGCTGGTATGCCGGTGCGGCAGTCGCGCCGCTCGATTACCTCACAGCGCGCGACGTCGTGAAGGCAGTCGCGCGGCACGCAATCACGACGCTCGCCGGGGTGCCGCCGCTGTGGGTGCAGCTCGTCGAGGCGGACTGGCCCGCCGAAACCGCAAGCCTGTTGGGGCGCCTCACCAACAGCGGCGGCGCGCTGACCCCGTCGCTGATCGACGCGATGCGCCGCAGCTTTCCCGCGGCCGGCCTCTATCCGATGTACGGGCTGACCGAGGCGTTCCGCTCGACCTGGCTGGAACCCAAATTCGTCGCCGACCATCCGACCTCGATGGGCCGCGCGATCCCGCACGCCGAAATCCTCGTCTGCCGTCCTGACGGCACGATCACCGCCGACGAGGAGCCGGGCGAACTGGTGCATTGCGGGCCGCTGGTCGCCAAGGGCTATTGGCGCGACGCCGCGCGCACCGCCGAGCGGTTCCGCCCCGCGCCGCCGACGTCGCTTTATGGCGGCACCGCAGTCTGGTCGGGCGATACGGTGCGGCGCGATGCGAACGGCCTCCTCTATTTCGTCGGGCGCGACGATGCGATGATCAAGACTGCGGGCAACCGCGTCAGCCCGACCGAGGTCGAGGATGCCGCGGTCGCCTCGGGGCTGATTTACGAAGCGGTGGCGTTCGGAGTGCCCGATGCGCGGCTGGGCGCGGCGATCATACTGATCGTGCGCGGCAAGGATGGCGGCACCGACGAGGCAGGGCTTGCCGCCTGGCTTCGCCAGACGCTGCCCAATTTCATGCAGCCGCAGGCGATCGAATGGCGTGCGGAGCTGCCGCGCAATCCCAACGGCAAGCTCGACCGCGTGGCGATCGCCGCCAATTGGGCGCATGAGCGGCACGATGTTTAAACTCTCCGTTCGCATCGAGCCCTTCGACTGCCTTGCAGGCGCTCAGGATAAACTTCCGGCATTCGCCGGAAGTCGAGATGCCCATCGACCGAGCACTGCCCCGATGGGTGTCTCGACTTCGCTCGACACGAACGGGTTGGGGGAGCGAATTTTGCTACCAAGATCGAAAGTGGCGGCATGAAGCCGCACGGCCCGATCCCGCCAGGCTTTGCAGCCGATTCGAGCGGGATGCTGCTGATCGGCGGCGACCGTGCCGAATCGCTCGCCGATGTTGCGGGGGATACGCCGCTGTTCGTCTATGACAGCGCGATGCTGATCGCGCGCGTCGCCGAATGGCGCGCGGCGATGCCCGCCGCAGTGCAGCTTCATTATGCGATGAAGGCCAATCCTTATCCGCCGCTCCTCGCCTTCATGGCGGGGCTGGTCGACGGGTTCGATGTCGCGTCGGGCGGCGAGCTCAAGGCGGCGCTGGCGAGCGGGATGGCGGCGGTGCACATCAGCTTTGCCGGGCCGGGCAAGCGCGATCGCGAGCTGGAAGCAGCGATTGTCGCGGGCGCGACGCTGAACCTCGAATCGGCGGGCGAGGCGGAGCGGGCGTTGGCGATCGCCGACCACCTCGGCGCGACGCCGCGGCTCGCGGTGCGCGTAAATCCCGACTTCGACCTCAAAGGATCGGGGATGAAGATGGGCGGCGGCGCCAAGCCCTTCGGGGTCGATGCCGCCGCGGTCCCGGCGCTCGTCCGCCGCCTGATCGACGCGGGCGCCGACTGGCAGGGCTTTCATATTTTCGCCGGATCGCAGGCGCTTGACGCCGCCGCCATCGCCGAAACGCAGACGCAGACGGTCGCGCTCGCGGCGCGGCTTGCCGACGCGATCGGGGCCACGCCGCCGCTCGTCAATCTGGGCGGCGGGATGGGCGTGCCCTATTTTCCCGGCGACACCGCGGTCGATGCCGCGGCGGTGGGTGAGGCGCTCGGCGCGACGCTCGCCGCGCGCGACGCCGCGCTGGCGGACAGCCGCTTCGCGATGGAATTGGGGCGTTGGCTTGTGGCGGAGGCGGGCGTCTATCTGACGCGCATCGTCGACCGGAAGGTCAGCCACGGCGAAACCTTCCTCGTCACCGACGGCGGGCTGCATCACCAGCTAGCAGCAAGCGGCAATTTCGGCACCGTCATCCGCCGAAACTATCCGATCGCGGTGGCCAGCGCTTTCGGCCGCGAAGCCGTCGAGACCGTCTCGGTCGTCGGCTGCCTCTGTACCCCGCTCGACCGGCTGGGCGACCAGGTCGCGCTGCCGCGTGCCGGGGTCGGCGACCTGATCGCGATCTTCCAGGCCGGAGCCTATGGCGCAAGCGCAAGTCCCGCGGCTTTTCTGGGGCAGGGGCCAGCGCGCGAGATGCTCGTATAGCCTTCAAATCTGTCCCCCATCGGGACATATCTGAAAGCCTGCGGGCCAAACTTATGCCAATACTAACATTATGTTCACCCTTTTCGCGCAATGGCGGACGGTGACTCAATGGCTGTCGCCGCGAAGTTCGGACCGCGGCTCCCCCTGACGGCGTGAAAGGTTGATGATTATGACTTCGTTCCCCTCGCTCCGCATCGCGCGCGCCGCGCTCGTTTCGGGCATCGCCGCGACGGCCTTGACGGGGTGCATGGGTGCAGGCGGCAGCGCGCCGCAGCTTCCCAGCGCGAACTTTGTCCAGAACCAGGAAGGGCCGGGCGAGGAATATATCATCGGGCCGCTCGACGAACTGCAGATCTTTGTTTGGCGGAACCCCGAACTCGGCGGCAAGGTCCAGGTGCGGCCCGACGGGCGTATCACCACCCCGCTGATCACCGACATGCCTGCGGTCGGCAAGACGCCGACGATGCTGCAACAGGACATCAAGCTGCAACTCAGCCAATATATCACCGACCCGATCGTCAGCGTCATTGTCACCACCTTCAACAGCACTTTTTCGCAGCAGGTGCGCGTCGTCGGCGCGACCGAAAAGCCGGCGTCGATCCCGTTCCGCGCGAACATGACCGTGCTCGACGCGATGATTGCGGTCGGCGGGCTGGGCGAATATGCGGCGGGCAACAAGGCGCGACTCGTCCGCTTCGACAAGGGCAGCGGCAAGCAGCAGGAATTTTCGCTGCGCTTGAACGACCTGATCAAGCGCGGCGACATCAAGGCGAATGTGCGGTTGCAGCCGGGCGATGTCATCATCATCCCCGAAAGCATGTTCTGACGCGCGGGCGCGACGCATCAAACCCCATCCCAAGGATCGACTTACCGCGATGAACAGCCTTTACGACGAATTCCGGGTGGCGCTGCACAGCGTCTGGACGCGCCGGTGGCTCGTCCTTGCGGTCGCGTGGGGCATCTGTATCCTTGGCTGGCTGGCGATCGCGTCGATCCCCAACCGTTATGACAGCCGCGCGCGCCTGCTCGTCGACGTCAACGAGATCCTCCCCGACGAAGCGCAGATGGGCGGCGGCCGCGCGCAGATCGACCAGATCCGCGAGACGCTGACCAGCGCGCGCAACATGGAAAAGGTCGCGGCGACGACGGGCCTGCTGCCCGCGGGCGCGAACGAGCGCGACAAGGCGAACGCCGTCGCGATGCTGCAAAAAAATATCAAGGTCGTGCCGCAGCAGGACAATATTTTCGAAATCACGTCGAGCATCGCCATCGGCAGCCTGTCCGACGCCGACAATGCCCGGCTCGCATCGGGCGTGCTTGACAGCCTGATTACCGTGTTTCGCGACGATCAGCTGCGCGGCGGACGGATGAACGCGCGCGAGGGGCTGAAATTCCTCGACGCGCAGATCGCCGACCGCGAAAAGGCGCTGCGCGAGGTTGAGGCGCGGCGCGCGGCGTTCGAGGCGCAGAATATCGGGCTGGTCCCCGGCGGCGCCGGATCGCCGGCTCAGCGCGTCGAGGCGGCGCGCGCCGAAGTCGGTCAGATCGATTCGCAGCTGGTCGCCGCGCAGGCGCAGCTGGCGGCGGCGAACGGCCAGCTCGCCTCGACCCCCGCGACCATTCCGGGCGTCGGCGGTGTCGGCGGCGGTGTCGCGCGGCAGCAGCTGGCGGGCGCACAGAACGAACTGTCGGCGATGCGGTCGCGCGGGCTGACCGATGCGCATCCCGATGTGATTGCCTTGAAGAGCCAGATCGCTTCGTTGAAGGCGCAGGCGGACCGCGAAGGGTCGGGCGGCGGCGGCGGGATGCAGAACCCCGCCTATGCCTCGCTCGCCGCAATGCGCGCCGAGCGGCAGGCGACCGTCAGCGCGCTGATGGCGCGCAAAAGCCAGCTCACGGGCGACATCGCGCGGATCACCGCGCAGCAGATACAGAACCCCGGGATCGCCGCCGAATATGACCGGATCAACGGCGAATATACGGCGTTCAAGGCGCAATATGACAAGCTGCTCGCGCAGCGCGAACAGGTGCGGATGCGCGGCGAGGTGCAGACCGAGACCGACGCGATCCGTATCGAGCTGCTCGATCCGCCGTCGAAACCGACGGCCCCCGCCGCGCCCAACCGGCCGCTGTTCCTGACGCTGGTTCTGCTTGCGGGCATCGGCGGCGGTGTCGGCGTTGCCTTTGGCCTGTCGCAGGTGCGGACGAGCTATTCGACCGCGGCGCGGCTCGAACGCGCGAGCGGGCTGCCGGTGATCGGGTCGATCACCGAAGTCGTCACGCCCGAGCGCCAGCTCGACCGGCGCAAGAAACTCGTCTGGCTGGCCGGGGGAGGGGGAGCGCTCGTCGGCCTCTATGCGCTCCTGCTGGTCGCCGAATTCATCCAGCGCGGCATGGTTGCGTGACGGGGGGCGATGACATGAACGACCAACGCAAAGTCAAGCGTCCGCCCTCGCTGCTCGAACGCGCCGCCGACATGTTCGGACTCGACCCCGCCGGCAATGCGCCGACGATCGACGTATCGAGCCTGCCGCCCGAGCCGGAGAAGAAGTCGAAGAAGGTCAAGGCGGAGCCTGTCGCCGAGGCGCCGGTCGCCGAAAGCGCGGAACCCGTCGTCGAAGCCGCACCGTCGCCGCGGCCTTCGCCGCGCAAGGAGGTCGCCAAGGCGGCGCCTGCGACCGTGCCGACGCGGCAGGGGACGATCGACCGCGACCGGCTTGCGGCGCAGGGCATGATCGTGCCGGGCACACCCGTCACCGGCATTTCCGAAGAATATCGCATCGTGAAGCGCGAGCTGATCCGCAATTTCGGCGGCGCGGGCAATCGCCCGATCCTGCCGCGCGGGCACCGCGTGCTGATTGCCTCGGCCAATCCGGGCGAGGGCAAGACCTTCTCGGCGGTCAATCTGGCGCTCAGCCTGGCGGTCGAGGCCGATCACGACGTGCTGCTGATCGACGCCGACATTGCCAAGCCGAGCGTGCTGGACACGCTGGGGCTGGAAAATGGTCCGGGGCTGATGGACGCGCTTGCCGACCCGCATCTGGCGGTCGGCGACTGTCTGATCCAGACCGACATTCCGGGGCTGAAAGTCATGCCCGCGGGCGCGCATCATATGCACGACACCGAACTGCTCGCCTCGGCGCGGACCGAAGCGCTGCTGGCGCAGCTCGAAGCGGGGGTGCCGGGGCGCATCTTGATCCTCGATTCACCGCCGGTGCTCGCGGCATCGCCCGCGGCGGTGCTCGCCGGGCATGTCGGGCAGACGATCCTGGTCGTGCGCGCCGATACGACGCTGGAAAGCGCGCTTCGCGACGCGATCGGGCTGATGGGCGCGTGTCCGCAGATCCAGCTTCTGCTGAATGGCACCAAATTCTCGCCCGGCGGGCGCCGCTTCGGCACCTATTACGGACAGGGGGGCGCCTGATGAACGCGCGTCTTGTCCTGCACAGCGCGGGGACGCTGGCGGCGCTGCTGCTCGCGGGAACCGCGACCGGCGCGCAGGCGCAGTTTTCGGGCGATCCCGGCGCAAGCGACGCGCCTGCGACTGCGCCGCAAGCCGAATCGGGCCGCGCAGCATCGCGCGCCGAGGGCCGCCGCACGCAGAAAACCGTCGACGTCAGTCCCTATCTCGAAATCGGGCAGGTGCTCACCGCCGACCTGAAAAACGGCGGCGACGTGCTCACCTATACGACCGTCGCGGCGGGCATCGATGCCGCGATCGTCACGCGCCGCGCCGAAGTTGCGGCGACGCTGCGCTATGAACATCGGTTCGGCTGGAACGGCGACCTGGGCGATTCGGACACGATCAGCGGCCTCGCGCGCGGGCGGATCGAGGCGGCGCGCGGCCTGAACCTCGAGGCCGGGGCGCTCGCGACGCGCACGCGCGCCGACGGGCAGGGTGCCGACAGCGGGCTGTTCATCGGCGACGCCAGCAATGTCGCGAACCTTTATTCGATTTACGCCGGGCCGATGTTCGCGCGGCGGATCGCCGGGCTCGACGTCGGCGCGGGCTATCGCTTCGGCTATACCAAGGTCGATGTCGATACACCCGCGGTCCTCTCGCCGGGCAGCCAGCCGCAGGATATTTTCGACAGTTCGACCAACCATATCGCCTGGGCGAGTGTCGGCGCGCGGCCGGGCGACCTGCCGTTCGGCTGGCAGGTGTCGGGCGGCTATGAGCGCGAGGATGCAAGCCAGCTCGACCAAAGGTTCGAGGGCAAATATGCGCGCGCTGACGTGACCGTGCCGGTCGGTCCGACCGTCGCCTTGCTGGGCGGTGTTGGCTACGAGGACATTGAGATCGGCCAGCGCGATCCGGTGCTCGACGCCAATGGCGTGCCGGTGCGCGACGCGAACGGCCGCTTCGTCACCGACAAATCGACCCCGCGCCGCCTGTCGTTCGACACCGACGGGCTGATCTGGGACGCCGGGGTGATGTGGCGGCCGAGCCGCCGCACCTCGCTCACCGCCCGCGTCGGGCGGCGCTATGGCGACACCATCTATACGGGCAGCTTCGCCTATCGCGCCGATCATGCGACGACGGTGCAGGTCGGTGTCTATGACGGGCTGTCGAGCCTCGGCCGCGGGCTGTCGGGCGGGCTCGCGGCTTTGCCGACGCAGTTCGACCCGACGCGCAATCCGATCGACGGCGACATCAATCCCTGCGTGTTCGGCGGGCAGGGCGGCGGCTGTTTGAACAACCAGCTCGGCAACGCCACCGCGGCGCAATATCGCAGTCGCGGCGTGCAGGCGACGATGTCGTCGCGTTATGGCCGCTGGGCCTATGGCGTCGGCATCGGTTACGACCAGCGCAAATTGCTGGCGCCGCTGCTGTCGCCCATCGCCGACCTCGACGGGATCAAGGACGAAAGCTGGTATCTCTTCGTTTCGGCGGGGCGCCAGCTCGATGCCGATTCCGACCTCAGCCTGTCGGGCTATGTCAATTATTTCGACAATGGCGCGCCGGGTGCGAGCGATGTCCAGTCGGCGGGGCTGTCGGCGGCCTATTCGCGGCGCTTCTGGCGCGGCCTGACGGGGACCGCGGCGGCCAGCCTCAACGCCTTCGATCAGGACGGCTTCAACAGCCAACTCATAGGTTCAGCTTTGGTGGGACTGCGTTACAACTTCTGACGTATGGACCCTTTGGGCAACGGGATTTTTGCGATGTACGATCAATTTTATGGTTTCACCGGACGTCCGTTCCAGCTGACACCCGACCCGCATTTCTATTTCGAAAGCGGCACGCACCGCAAGGCGATGTCCTATCTGGGTTATGGCCTCGCGCAGGGCGAGGGCTTCATCGTCATCACCGGCGACGTTGGCGCGGGCAAGACGACGCTCGTCGGCCATCTGATGAACACGATCGACCCCAGCCGCCTGACCGCGGTTAAGCTGGTGTCGACGCAGGTCGAGGGCGACGACCTGCTGCGGCTGGTCGCCGAACAATTCGGAATCGAATGGGAGGGCGAGAGCAAGGCCGAATTGCTGCGGTCGATGGAACAATATCTGCGCGAACAGGCGCGCGCGGGCAAGCGCACCTTGTTGATCGTCGATGAGGGGCAGAACCTCGCTATCTCGGCGCTCGAAGAGCTGCGGATGCTGTCGAACTTCCAGCTCGGCGGCCATTCGCTCCTCCAGATTTTCCTGCTCGGCCAGCCCGAATTTCGCCAGACTTTGTTCCATTCGCCGACGCTCGAGCAGCTGCGCCAGCGCGTGATCGCGACGCACCACCTCGACCCGATGGAGCCCGAGGAGGTCGAGCCCTATATCCTCCACCGCCTCGGCAAGGTCGGCTGGACAGGCAATCCCAGCTTCAGCCCCGACGCGTTCGAGGAAATCTTCGATTACAGCGAAGGCGTGCCGCGCAAGCTCAACGTGCTGGTCAGCCGCCTGCTACTGTATGGCGCGGTCGAGCAGATGAACCGCATCACCGCGCAGAATGTGCGCTCGGTCGTCGCCGAGATCGAGGCCGATCGCGGTATCGGCGCTGCGACGCTCGCGCCGCTGCCGGTCGAGGAAGTCGTCGCGGCCGCCGCTACGGTCGCTGCACCGACCCCGGCACCCTTTGCGGCGCCTGCCGCGAACGAAGCTGCCCCCGAATGGCCGCGCCGCGCGGACGAACCTGTCGCCGAAGCGGCTCCGCCCCTTGCCGCGCTCGCGGTTCCGGCGGTCGATCCCGAACATCTAACGGCGCTCGAAAAGCAGGTCGCCTCGCTCGAAGCGCGGCTCGTCGAACAGGACGAAGCGCTGCGCCGCGTGCTCGATCTGCTCATCGAATGGGTCGAACGCGATCCCGAAAATGCGCCCAATCCGTCGAAGTCGCAGACCTGGGCCGCCTGACAGCCCAGTCAAAACCGGCTATCGGGTCCGCGAAGGTGAGGAAAGATGCAGAACGGCCTGTCGGTCGATGTCGAGGACTGGTTTCAGGTCGGCGCCTTTGAGCGCACGATCGACCGCGCCGACTGGCCGACGCTCGAATGCCGCGTCGAGGCGAATTGCGACGCGGTGCTGCAGATTTTTGCCGATGCGGGCGCAAAGGGCACCTTCTTCACGCTCGGCTGGGTTGCCGAACGCTATCCTGCCTTGATCCGGCGCATCGTCGCGGCGGGGCACGAGCTTGCCAGCCACGGTTATGACCACCAGCGCGTGTTCAACATGACCGCCGACGAATTTGCCGCGGACCTTCGGAAAACGCGCGCGATCCTCGAAGACATCGGCGGTGCCGCGATCCGCGGCTATCGCGCGCCGAGCTTCTCGGTCGATGCGCGCACGCCGTGGGCGCATATGGTGCTCGCCGAACAGGGCTATGCCTATTCGTCGAGCGTCGCGCCGGTGGTCCACGATCATTATGGCTGGCCGCAAAGCCCGCGCCATGCGTGGCGACCGCTCCCCGACAGCGAGCTTGTCGAATGGCCGGTGACGACGGCGCGCTTCGCCGGGCGCACCCTGGCGGCGGGCGGCGGCGGCTTCATGCGCCTTCTGCCCTATGGCTTCACGCGCTGGGCGATTGCGCGAATGAATGCGGAGGGGCATCCGGCGATCCTTTATTTCCACCCGTGGGAGATCGACCCCGGCCAGCCGCGCGTCGCGGACGCTCCGATCCGGTCGAAGATACGCCATTACAGCGGTTTGTCGGCCATGGCCGGCAAGCTGAAGAAACTGCTCGCCGATTTCGATTGGACGCGCGCCGACGCCTTGCTGCCCGCGCAGCAAGCGCGCGCAGAGCCGTGGCAAGCCGCGGCGTGAACGCGCCCGTCGATCCGATGATGAAGGCGTTTGCGGGCGCGCCGCTGTCCGACGCCGCCGAATGGGACACCTATGTCGCGGCGCACGATGACGCGACGGCCTTTCACAGCCGCGCCTGGTGCGAGGCGATCACGCGGGCGACCGGGCATCGTTGCCACCTCGTCACCGCGCGCGATGCAAGCGGCGCGCTGACCGGCCTGCTGCCGCTCCACCACATCCGCTCGCCGCTGTTCGGTCAGGCGCTGGTCGGCAGCGGCTTTGCCGTCGGCGGCGGCATTTTGGCGGACGATCCCGCGGTTGCCGCGACGCTGGCAGAGGGCGCGGCCGACATGGCGTGCGCGCTCGGCGTGCCGTCGGTCGAGCTGCGCGGCGGTCCGCTGCCCGGCGGCGAGGGCTGGGCGCGCGAGGATGGCGTGTATGCGGGCTTCGCGCGCGATCTCGCCGATGATGATGATGCCGAACTGCTCGCCATCCCGCGCAAGCAGCGCGCCGAGGTGCGCAAGGCGCTCGACAGCGCGCTGACGGTGACGACGGGGCGCGACGCCGCCGAACGGCGCGATCATTATCATGTCTATGCGGCGAGCGTGCGCAATCTCGGCACGCCGGTCTTTCCGAAAAGCCTGTTCGACGCGGTGCTCGATGCCTTTGGCGAGGACGCCGACATTTTGACCGTGCGCGAGGGCGGGCGCGCGGTGGCAAGCGTGCTCAGCCTTTATTGGCGCGGCGCGGTGATGCCTTACTGGGGCGGCGGGCTTGCCGAGGCGCGGCGACTGCGCGCGAACGAGCTCATGTATTTCGCGCTGATGCGCCATGCGCGCGCGCGCGGCTGCACGCGCTTCGACTTCGGGCGGTCGAAGCTGGGGACGGGGCCTTTCGCCTACAAGAAAAACTGGGGTTTCGAGCCGCAGCCGCTCGTTTACGCGCGCTGGCTCGCACCGGGCGAGGCGCCGCGCGACACCAATCCGAACAGCGCCAAATACCGGATGCAGGTCGATTTGTGGAAGCGGCTGCCGCTGTGGGCGGCCAACCGCATCGGGCCGCTGATCGCGCGCGGATTGGGGTGATGCCCGAAATCCTGTTCCTCGTTCACCGCGCGCCATGGCCCCCCGACCGCGGCGATCGCATCCGCAGCTGGCATATGTTCGAGGCGCTGGCGAAGCTCGCCCCGGTGCATGTCGCTGCGCTTGCCGACAATGACGCCGACGCCGAAAGCGCGAGCGCAAAAATGGCACCGCTTTGCAAAAGCCTGGCGATCGAAGTGCGCAAGGTGTCGCGGCCGCGCGCGCTGGCGGAAGCTGTGTTGCATGGCGAGCCGGTGTCGAACCGCCTGTTTCGGAGCGATCCGCTGGCGCGTCATGTCGATGCGCTGATCGGGCAGGGCCGCATCAGCCATATCGTCGCCTTTTCGGGGCAGATGGCGCAATATCTGCCCGCCCGGTTCGACGGGCCCGTACTGATGGATTTCGTCGATGTCGATTCGGCCAAGTTCGGCACCTATGCCGAGCAGGGCGGGCGCCAGCCGCTGCATTGGGTGCATCGGCGCGAGGCGCGCGTGCTGGGCGCCTTTGAGGCCCATGTCGCGCGGCGCGCCACCGCCAGCCTGTTCGTCAGCGAGGCCGAGGCGGCGCTGTTCCGGCAGCGGAGCGGGCTCGGTGAAGACAAGGTACGGGCGGTCGAGAACGGGATCGATACCGATCGCTACGATCCGGCGCTGCCGTTCGATCCGGTTGATACCGGAGCGGGGCCGCTCGCGGTGTTCACCGGGCAGATGGATTACCGCCCCAACATCGACGCGGTGCGCTGGTTCGCCGCCGACACCCTGCCGCTGATCCGTCAGCAGCACCCGGCGGTGCGCTTCGCGATCGTCGGGCGCGCGCCGACCGACGAGGTTAGAGCGCTGGGCGCGCTGCCCGGTGTTTCAGTAACGGGCGAAGTGCCCGATGTGCGGCCGTGGCTTGCCGCCGCCGACGCCGTGGTGGCGCCGCTGTTGCTCGCGCGCGGGGTGCAGAACAAGCTGCTCGAGGCGATGGCGATGGCGCGGCCGGTGGTCGCAAGCATCGCCGCCGCGACCGGGATCGACGCTGCGCCGGACGAGCATCTGCTCGTGGCCGACGATGCCGCGACGATGGCCGAGGCGGTCGGCGCGCTGTTCGACGATCGCGCCGCGGCGGCGCGCATGGGACAGGCGGCGCGCGCGCGAATGATTGCGCGCTATGGCTGGGACGCGCGCATGGCGCCGCTCGGCGAATTGCTGGGGCTTCCCGCATGACCTTGTGGCAGCGCCATCTGGCCGCGCTGGCGTTGCTGGCGGCGGCGATCCTCGCGCTCTTCTGGCGCGATGCCGTCGACATGGCGGGCATCTGGTGGAACAGTTCGACCTTTACTCATTGCCTGCTGATGGTGCCGATGATCGGCTGGCTGGTCGCGCAGCGCACCCAATTGTTGCGGCCGCTGACCCCGGCCTTCTGGTGGCCCGCGCTGGTCTGGATGGCGGGCGCGGGGTTCGTCTGGATCGTCGGCGAGGCAGCGGGGGTCGCGCTGTTCCGCCAGCTCGGCCTCGTGCTGATGCTCCAGGGCGCGGTGGGCGTCGCGCTTGGCGAAAAGCTGGTGCGCGGACTGCTCTTTCCGCTCGCTTACATACTGCTGCTCGTGCCCTTCGGCGAGGAACTGGTGCCGCTGCTCCAGACCTTTACTGCGCATATCAGCGTCGCGCTGCTCCACCTGTCGGGCTTCGCCGCTGAGATGGAGGGCGTGTTCATCACGACGCGCGCCGGTTTCTTCGAGGTGGCCGAGGAATGTTCGGGGGTCAATTTCCTGATCGCGATGCTCGCCTATGCTGTGTTCGCCGCGCATCTGTGTTTCAAAAGCTGGACGCGGCGGATCGCGTTTGTCGCGGCGGCGCTCGCGACGACGATCCTGGCCAACGCGCTGCGCGCCTATGGCACGATGCTCGCGGCCGAGATTTGGGGGATCGAGGCGGCGGGCGGGATCGACCATATTTTCTATGGCTGGATCTTTTTCGGGCTCGTCATCCTGATTGTGATGCTCGCCGCGCGGCGCTGGTTCGACCGGCCCGCGAACGACGCCGCGATCGATGTGCGCGGGCTGGACGGGCCGAGCCGTTTTGCCGGGCCGGGCCGCGCGGTGCTGCCCGTCGCCTTGCTGCTGCCGCTGCTGTTTGCCGGATGGGGGCTGCTCGTTGCCGGGCGCAGCGCGCCGTTGCCGCCCACCATGACGGTCGAGGCGCCGCCGGGCTGGCGCGACGTGCGTGCGGAGGGAATCCCCTGGACGCCGCGCTTCGACGGCGCCGACCAGCGGCTTTTGCGGCACTTTGCTAATCTGAAGGGGCAGGTCGTGACCGTCGCGATCGGCGGCTATGAGCGTCAGGCCGAGGGGCGCGAGGTCGTCGCTTTCGGGCAGGGTGCGGTCGATCCCGACAGCCGATGGGCGTGGAGCGCGACGCTGCCCGCCGTCGATGGCGGCAAGACCGAACGCCTGCTGCACCCCGGCCCCGTGCTGCGCGACGCCGCGACCTGGTATGTCGTCGGCGGCGCGGTGACGGGCAGCGCGCGGACGGCGAAACTCGCAGGGCTGAAAGCGCGGCTCGCGGGCGGCGACCCGCGCGCGCTGGCGCTGATCCTGTCGAGCGAGGAGAAGCAGGGCGGGCGCGATGCGATCAGCGCCTTCCTTTCCGCGTCGGGCGGAGCCAAGGCGATGGCTGACCGCGCGCTCAAAAGCCGCTAGGGACCGCTTATGTGCGGCATCGCGGGCATCTATCACCTTGAGACCGCGAAGCCGGTCGACCCTGCGCGGCTGCGCGCGATGCTCCAGCCGATGCAGCATCGCGGCCCCGACGGGTCGGGCGAATGGACCGCGCCCGGCGTCGGGCTGGGGCACCTGCGCCTTTCGATCATCGACATTGCGGGCAGCCCGCAGCCGATGGCGAGCGACGATGAGGCGGTGACGCTCACCTATAACGGCGAAATCTATAATTTCCGCGAACTGCGCGCCGAACTGGAGGATCGCGGGCACCGCTTTCGCACCAGCGGCGATACCGAGGTCATCATTGCGGCGTGGCGGCAATGGGGCCCCGAGTGCCTCTCGCGGCTCAACGGCATGTTCGCCTTTGCGATCCACGACCATGCGCGCGGCTGCCTGTTCCTCGCACGCGACCGGCTGGGGGTGAAGCCGCTGCATTATGCGCGGTTGTCGGACGGGTCGGTGGCGTTCGCGTCGGAACTGAAAGGGCTGCTGCGTAACCCGTTGCTGCGGCAGGAAGCGAATTTCACCGCGGTCGAGGATTTCTTCGCGCTGGGTTATGTGCCCGACGACAATTGCATCGTCGCGGGGGTCGAGAAGCTGCCCGCCGGCCATTATCTGATGCTCGAACGCGGCAAGGGCGTGCCCGCCCCGACCTGCTGGTGGGCGCCCGATTTTTCGCGGCGGATCAAGGCGAGCGAGGGCGAGGCGGCCGAGCATCTGGTCCACCTGATGCGCGCCGCGGTGACCGACCGGATGGTTGCCGATGTGCCATTGGGCGCCTTTCTGTCGGGCGGGGTCGATTCGAGCGCGGTCGTCGCGCTGATGGCCGAGGCGAGCGCGAAGGCGGTCAAGACTTGCACCATCGGGTTCGACCAGGCCGCGCTCGACGAGACGGCCTACGCCCAGCAAATCGCCGAGCGCTTTGCGACCGACCACCGCACGCGCACTGTGGCGGCGGGCGATTTCGCGCTGATCGACACGATCGCCGACATGTTCGACGAACCCTTTGCCGACGCCAGCGCGCTGCCGACGTACCGGGTGTGCGAACTGGCGCGCGAAGAGGTGACCGTGGCGCTGTCGGGCGACGGCGCTGACGAGGCGTTTGCGGGCTATCGGCGGCTGGTGTTCCAGCATCAGGAAGAAAAGCTGCGCGGGCTGATCCCCGGGTTTCTGCGCCGCGGCGTACTGGGTCCGCTGTCGCATGTCTGGCCGCAGATGGACTGGGCGCCGCGGCCGCTGCGCGCGCGCGCGACGCTCGCCAGCCTGTCGAAAAGCGGGGCGGAGGGCTATGCCGAGGCGGTCGGGGTGACGGGGCCGGACCAGCGCGCGCGGCTGTTCAACGACGCGGCGCTGCGCGGGCTCGGCGATCATGTCGCCGAGGCGCGATACTGGAAGGCGATGGCGGAGGCGCCCGCGCGCGAACCGCTCGACCGCGCGCAATATGCCGACCTGAAAATCTGGCTGCCCGGCGACATTTTGACCAAGACCGACCGGATGAGCATGGCCGTGAGCCTGGAGGCGCGCGAGCCTTTGCTCGATTACCGGCTCGTCGAATTCGCCGCGAGCCTGCCCGCGGCGATGCGCGTCAAGGGCGGGACGGGCAAGGCGATATTGAAGCAGGCGATGGAACGCTATCTGCCGCACGACATCCTTTATCGCCCCAAGATGGGGTTTGTGACGCCGGTGTCGGCGTGGTTCCGCGGCGCGCTCGCACCGCAGGCAAAGGCGCTCGCCACCTCGTCGACGCTGGCGCGCGCAGGCTGGTTCGACATGGCGGAGATCGAACGGATTGTTGCCGCGCACCAGTCGGGACGCCGTGACCATGGACGGTTGATCTGGCAATTTTTCATGTTGGAAAAGTCGCTGGCGAAGCTGTTCGGGATTTGATCCGACGCGTCAGCTCGGGAGGTGGGAGCTGCCAGTCGTTTCGGCCAAAGTTCAGGAAAGTTCAGCCTGGTTCGGCCCAAATTCGCGCAGCGGCCGCGGAGTCATTTCAAAGTTCAGTAAAGGTCAGCCTTATGCGTCCGCCGGTTTGCCGCGCCTGTCGGACATGCGCACCCGTATCCTGCGCACGCCCGCTAGCCGGGCGGCGATCGCTTTCGTCCACATATTGAAAGAGCCGGGATGAAGGCTGGCACAGCCGGGTCGTGTAGGACAGCGCTTTTTTTTGTGGCCGGCGAAGGCCGTTTTGGGGTGGTGAGTTGCCGATCCTCCCCCGCAGGGGGAGGGGGACCATGCGAAGCATGGTGGAGGGGTACGGGCCCGCATACGCCGCGTTCGACCGATGGTACCCCTCCACCACCTTCGGTGGTCCCCCTCCCCGTTCCGGGGAGGAGCGCAACGTCCCCTTCCAGTCAAACGCCGCCATCCTATTCGGCATCGGGTGATACGCCCCCGATCGAATCGCCACCCCATTTTAACGCTTCGCTGCTAATCTCTGGCCGATGACGGTCCATCCCGCCTTTCCGGTCAGCAGCGTCGACGCCGCGCCGCTGACGGTGCGCGTCGTCGATCCGCTGGCGCTGTCGCCGGGGCTGGCGGCGGCGTGGGACGGGCTGGCGGGCGAGGCGAGCGAGCCCAATCCCTTTGCCGAACGCTGGTGCCTGCAATCGGCGCTCCATCTGCTCGATCCCGAACGGCACGCGCGGCTGATCGTGGTGCAGGGCGGCGCCGATGGGCCGCTGATCGGCGTGATGCCGCTCGCGCTCGCGGCGCGTTACGGCCGCTTGCCGCTGCACCACGCGGCGGGATGGACGCACCCCAATCATTTTCACGGGGCGCCGTTGGTGCGTGCCGGATTCGAAAACCTGTTCTGGTCGATCCTGCTCGGCTGGTGCGACGCCGCGCCCTGGGCGCGCACGCTGCTGCATGTGCCGCGATTGACCGAGGACGGGCCGCTCCACCGCGCGCTGATCGATGTCGCGCGGGGGCGGGGCGGCGATGCTGTTGTGGTCCACCGCGAGGAGCGCGCGCTGCTCGAAAGCAGCCTCTCGCCCGCCGCCTATTGGGACGCCGCGGTGCGCGCGAAGAAGCGCAAGGAACTGCGGCGGCAGGCGAACCGGCTCGCCGAAGAGGGGGCGGTGCAATTTCGCCGGTGGCAGGCGGACGAAGCGCCGGGTCCGTGGGTCGATGCCTTCCTCGACCTGGAGGCGCGCGGCTGGAAGGGGCGCGCGGGATCGGCGCTCGCGAGCCAGAGCGACACCCAGGCCTGGTTCCGCGCCATCGTGCCCGCCGCCGCTGCCGCCGGACGGCTCGACATGCGCGCGCTCGAGCTCGACGGACGGCCGCTCGCGATGCTCGTCAACTTCCTGTGCCCGCCCGGCGGCTTTTCGTTCAAGACCGCGTTCGACGAGGATTATGCCCGCTTTTCGCCCGGCGTCCTCTTGCAACAGGCGAATCTCGACCTGCTGGGTGATCCGCGGATCGCATGGGTCGACAGCTGCGCGGCGCCCGGCCATCCGATGATCGACAGTGTCTGGCGCGAACGCCGCGCGCTCGTTTGGGTCAATGTTCCGCTTGGCGCGCGCGGCGACCGGCTGCGCTTTGCCATGCTGACGCACGCCGAGCGAATGTGGCGGCGCTGGAAGGGTGCCCCTGCGCCGTCCGATGAGGTAGAAAGCCCGACATGACCGTGCATCAAACGATCAGCCGCCCCGTCTTTCCTGTCGAAACGCTAGGCCGCATGGCTGCGCTTTATCCCGCGCGGGCAGGGCTGCTCCATCACCATCTGCCCGACCATCCGTTGCTGTCGATCGAGGCGCTGGCGGTGCTGGGCGAAAGCCTGCCGACAGGTGCGGTCGAATATAATCCCGGCAACCTGCCCGTCGGTATCCGGCCGGAGGATATTCCGGCGAACGGCCTGTCGATCGGCGAGACGATCCGCACGATCGATACCAATGGCAGCTGGGCCGTGCTCAAGAATATCGAGACGATGCCCGACTATCGCGCGCTGCTGATGGACCTGCTCGGCGAGCTGGAAGCGGTCGTCGTGCCGCGGACGGGGGCGATGCTGACACCGCAGGGTTTCATCTTCATCTCGTCGCCCGGATCGATCACGCCGTTCCATTTCGATCCCGAACATAATATCCTGCTCCAGCTGCGCGGAACGAAGGTGATGAACGTCTGGCCCGCGGGCGACGAACGCTTTGCGCCCCGCATCGAACATGAACGCTATCACACCGGCGGCCACCGCAACCTGCCATGGGACGAGACGTATCGCGGCGGCGAGCAGCAGGTGCCGCTCGGCCCCGGCGACGCCGTGCTGATGCCCGTGATGGCGCCGCATTTCGTCGCGAATGGCGATGCGCCGTCGATCTCGCTGTCGATCACCTGGCGCAGCGAATGGAGCTATCGCGAGGCCGAGGCGCACGCTGCCAACGCGCGGCTGCGGCGGGTTGGCATCGACCCCGCGATGCCGCCGCGATGGCCAAATCATGCGCGAGTACGGAGCCTCGGCTGGCGCATCGCGCGCAAGCTCGGGCTGGTAAATTAGGGGCTATGACAGATTGCTTTCAATTGGTGGCGATTGCGGTTATGGGCGCGCATCCTGATATTTTGAGCCCATAGAGGATCGATGGCGAAAGAAGAACTTCTGGAAATGCGCGGCCAGGTGGTCGAACTGCTGCCCAACGCGATGTTTCGCGTCCGACTGGAAAATGACCACGAGATTCTGGGTCATACGGCCGGCAAGATGCGCAAGAACCGCATCCGCGTCCTCGTCGGCGACGAAGTGCTCGTCGAACTCACGCCCTATGACCTGACCAAGGGCCGGATCACCTATCGCTTCATGCCGGGTCGCGGCGGCCCAGGGCCGTCCTGACCGACGCGGGAGCCACCCGCGTGGCGCTGGTTCTCGCTTCCACTTCGCCACGGCGCCGCGAGCTTTTGGCGCGCATTGGGGTGACGCCGACGCGCGTCGCCGCGCCCGAAATCGACGAGACGCCGCTGAAGGGCGAGTTGCCGCGCGACTATGTCGCCCGGCTCGCGCGCGGCAAGGCGCTGGCGATTGCGCGCGCGCCGGGCGAAGTGGTGCTCGCGGGCGACACGACTGTTGCGGTCGGGCGACGCATCCTGGAAAAACCGGCCGACGAAGCCGATCTGCGGCGAATGCTGGGGCTGCTTTCGGGGCGGCGGCATCATGTCTGGTCCGCCGTCTGCGTCATCGGCGCCGACGATCGTCCGCGCGTGCGCGTTGTCGATACGATCGTCGCGTTCAAGGCGCTGTCTGCTGCCGAGATCGACGCCTATGTCGCGAGCGGCGAGGGGATGGGCAAGGCGGGCGGCTATGCGATCCAGGGCCGCGCCGAAACCTTTGTCCGCTTCCTCTCGGGCAGCCATTCGAACGTCGTAGGCCTGCCGCTCTTTGAAACGCGCAGCCTGCTGACCAGCGCGGGAATCCCGCTTGGCTGAGTGGCTTTATGAAGCCGGGATCGGCGAAGCGCGCGCGGCGCTGGTCGCGGACGGCCGGATCGTCGAGGCGCGGATCGAGCGCGAGGGCGAAGGGCCGCGTGTCGGCGCGATCGTCGCCGCGAAGCTGATCGAGGCGGGTCGCGGCGGCAAGGACGCGCTGGTCGCGCTCGACTGGCCCGGCGAGCCGCTGGCGACGCTCGGAGGCCTACCGCCCGCGACATCGACCGGCGCGCGGCTGGTTGTGCAGATCACCCGCATGGCGCTCAGCGAACGCGGGCGAGACAAACCCGCGCGCGCGCGCATGGCCGATCCGGGCGCGGTGCTTGCCGACGGTCCCGACCTTGGCGCGCGCATTGCAGCGAGCGGCGCGCCCGTCACGATGCTGCATCCAACCGGCGCCGACCGGCTGGAAGAGGCGGGGTGGAGCGAGATCATCGATTGCGTGCGCCAGGGGCATTGGCCCTTTGCGGGCGGTGCGCTGTGGGTCGATGCGACCCCGGCGATGGTGCTGATCGACATCGACGGCGACGGCGATCCGCTGGCGCTGGCACAGGCGGGCGCTGCCGAGGCCGCGGCGGTCATTCGCCGCTGCGACATCGGCGGATCGATCGGGATCGACTTTCCCTCGCTGCCCGGCCGCGCCGAGCGGCTGGCGATCGATGCCGCGCTCGACGCCGCGCTGCCGCTGCCATTCGAGCGCACCGCGGTCAACGGATTCGGCTTCATGCAGATCGTCCGGCGCCGTGAGCGACCCTCGCTGATTGAACAGGTCCGGTTCGCTCCGGTGCAGACCGACGCCGCGCTGCTGCTGCGGCAGGCGGAACGCGCGGTCGGGGCGGGCGTTTTGACGCTGACCGCGCGGCAAGCGGTGATCGACCATATTGCGGCGCGTCCGCACTGGACCGCCATGCTGCAAGGGCGCAGCGGCCGCCCGGTCCGGCTGGTCGCCGATGCCGCGGTTCAAGGAGCAGGCCATGCCCAGTAAAACCCCGCGTTGTCCGCTGTGCGGTGAGCCGCGCGACGCCGCGTTCAAACCCTTTTGCAGCCGCGGTTGCCGCGACCGCGACCTGCTCAATTGGTTCGGAGAGGGTTATCGCGTACCGGCGGCGCAGGCGCCCGACGGCACCGCCGATGACGATCGATTCGACGAAGGATAATTGACCAATAAAGGTGCTGGACAGGACGCAAAGCCCTGCCTATAGCCGCCGCTCGCCAGCGCGGCCCACCAGCCGCAAGCGCTTCGCCTGGGTAGCTCAGTTGGTAGAGCATGCGACTGAAAATCGCAGTGTCGGCGGTTCGATCCCGTCCCCAGGCACCATCACTTCCGCATTGTTGATGTCGCGTTCCAGATTCGCTGACTCAAGCCGCTGTTGGCAAATCGAGGCTTTCAGCCATTTTTGGGATAAAGATCGATTGAAACGCCGACTCCTTATTCCGAAGTCGCAGACTCAAAAGCTCTGATATTCCACTGAGCTTGACTCCCAAAGACTTGAGCGACGTCAGAGCGTTGCCAAATGTTGATCTTATGGAGCTTCGCTACCGGGCGAATGCCGCACTCTTCCATAGTCTTGGCAAAACGCCAGCCTGAACCGTCGAACCATTTCGAAATCTCCGAGGGAAAGATATACGTCGTACGAAAAGCATCTAGATCCTTGAGCAAGAATCCCTTCTCATGCTTTTGCAGCAAACCGGCATTGACGGCCTGACCGAGAACGGCGTCGTTAACGCCTACGATCGGTGCAGCGGTGCAAGCTGGGACAAAGGTATCCGGGAGAGAAATTGCTCGCGCGTCCACGAGATGATCATGCAGCAATTCCGAATGCACCAATAGCCTTTTGGACCATTGTTCGCCTTCGACGGCAAGGCGCGCAGGTAGCTCTCCACTCTTTATTGCCATCAAAGCTTCCGACCAAACGTATGGGGACAAATCGCGAGCAAGTTCCTCCGAAAGGTTCGTCATATTTTGGCTGCTCATCGGAGGAGAAAGCTTATTAAAAGCTTCGTACAGGGATGCCACCGATGCCGGCGTAAGGAGTGGCTGGCGGGAGAGCACTTTAACATTCGGGTCCAGCATCTGGTCGACTACGCCGCACTGAATAAGCGTGTCGACAACGTACGCCGGAATGCCCGTTTCTTCGGAGAATTTGAAGGCACTTACGCCTGATCTCGCTAGACTAACTGCTGATTCCAATTTGGTCCTATCGAACAAGCGCAGCCCCGTCGGCCCGGAGGATTTTTCCAGCAGGCAGTCGCCAGCCTCAGCAAGACGCCGGAGCGATCTGGCGCCAATGCTTAAATCTCGCTCTGCCTCCCACATCGCGATCGAATTCATTCGCTCGGTGTGAAGCGCGCCCGAACCCGAGAATACCTTAAAAGGCATATCAAGTTCACGAAGTACCACGCTTAATCGCTCTTCAATGAGCGGGCGGAGTGGGGTCTTCGATTTTGGATGGCAGAACCTGCCAATGGGTCCTAGAACCTCCTTCAGCTTGCCGAAGCTTCTGCGCGAATTCACGATATCCCGAAGCAGCCCATCGATGGCAGTTGGCCAGCCGTTTATCAGGTGCCAACCTTGAAAGAGTCCCGCTTCTCCGACGGACGAAAAATCGCCCTTAGCCAGTGGGAACCACAGATCGCGCGAATTCGAGTCGCCCGGATGTTGAGCCAACGCGCCTAAATCGATGACGGCCTCAAAGATTGACCCGTGATCCCAATCGCGAAATGGCAACGGGAGAAGGGCAGCGGAAGCTTCGCGCCGTTTCGAATCCATGTCGACCAACGCGGCTATATTTTGATACTCATGTCGACGAACGGATGGCAATTTTTTTGCGCGCGCCGTTAGCGGCTGTTCACGATGCTCACAAATAGCAACGCCAAGCGAGCGGGTCCAACCCAGAACTTTTTTGCACGAAGGGCAATTTGATTGGAGTAGGTCGAAATTTTCTGGACAATAGGGAAGAGGCCTGATCATCCAAATCGCCCGCGCGTATGGCTCTTTATTCAATGCTGAAAACGACAATCTTCTATGATTTGCTTCGACAAACCGCCGATCAAGGGAAGTGCCGAACCAATCGATGGAATTTCGGTCAGTGTTTTCCGTGCGGGGCAACATCCGACGAACGACTTCGGCAGGCGAAGCCCCTATGAGCCTCCCAATGTCCGTGGACGCGGCGAATTGAGTGAAGGGAATGAATGCTGCGCGCCCCGCTTCCACATCTGCGTGTTTGAGCAATGTCGAAATAGTCGGCACGACGTTGATCTCGGCAGAACGCGCAATTGCTGACAGCAAACTTTCGTCGGGGTAGATGTCCACTGGAGCGCATAGAGGTCTGATCATACAGCGGCCAATCTGCGTCGAACCGGACCGAGGCCATCACGTAATGGGTTGCGAGTATATAGGCCTTTGAGAATTGCTCGGTCGGTCGCTCCAATAAGGTCGGCCTTCTCCACGATCATTTTTGATTTGGTCGCGGCAAGGTGGACTGCATCCTTGATGAGGTTGCACGCTGCTCCGAGGATATCTCTCCGCCCATTAGAGCGTCGTGGGTATTGAGTTTCTGGATATAGCTATCGATTATCGTTGTTTTTCCGGATTGCGCAGGGGCGATCAAGCTCGCGCAACGCTTCGGTTGGCCCGGCTGAAGGCCGCTTAGTTCGATAAGGTAGTCAAAGCACATCGCGGACCGACAATTCAAAGGGATTCGGAACTCGCTCAGTGCAAAACGTATCTTAGACGTCGCTATTCTCGACCAGAAAAGGATGGACGTTCACGTCCGCGATGCAACTCGCCGGGTCGTGATTGGCAGACCTTGGTTAGCCGCACTGATCGATGTCAAATCGAGGATGATACTTGGATACTCACTGACCTTCGAAGACCCGAGCGTACTTTCGGCGATGAGCTGCATCCGCGCAGCCATGCGGGGCATGCCGGAGATGAAACAGAGGTTCCCTAAAATTGACGGGCAATGGGAGGCATTTGGCGTCCCCCGTACAATTCTGGCTGATAACGCATGGGAGAATACCGGTTCCTCATTCGTCGACGCGTGCGCAGACTGTGGCATATCGATTGAGTGGGCTCCGGTAAGACGGCCGGAATATAAGGGAATTCTCGAACGCTTCTTTTCGCGACTGGACGACCAGCTCGTTCACAAGCTGCCTGGCGCCGTAGTCGACAATCCCGTGGCTTTACGAGAACGACGGATTGATCCCCAGTCGGACGCCATCCTGACTCTCCAGGAGCTTGACGAGTTGATTCCCTGCCGCAACGCGACGTTGTCGTACGTCCGCTCCAACTGGAGCCAACGCCATAACGTAGTGCGGCCGGGCACCTTAATCGGCAATTGGCCATCTTCCGCTCGGCGCTGGTTCTCCAGAATCAGCTCGGCGCGAACCTCGGTTTGAAAATCCTCAAAGGTAAATTTGTAGTTGGACCAGTATCGTGTGCTCGCTGCTTCGAAAACCGATTTCACAGTCGCATGACAAGGTCGGCGACCGGCGGCCGTACGCTGGCGATCACCCATTTGCTTAGGTCGTCGATCCCCATCCTGACCACGCTCTCGCAACCACCTGCGAAGCGTATGGGGGCTCGGCGGGTCAATCGGATTCGGCTGCCGCGCCGTATTAGCGCTGATGAACGCTTGCAGCTTGGATGTGGATTTAGGAATCAGCCGAGCTAGCACCTTTACTCCGAGCCCGGTCTCCGGGGCGTAGCATTTGGCTTCGAGTGCGAAATCCACGGTGATGCAGTTCGCCGGCAACCCGATCCTGTACCGACCGATACCGTCACGGCCTCCGTCGCGGCTGGGATGCCGCCGGCCGCCGTGCTGGCGCGCGAGGCAATCCAGAACAGCGTCGATGCGAAAGCGGAAGAGGGGGCGAAGGTCGCAGTCGATTTCGTCGCGAGATCGCTAGCCGGGAAAGCCAAAGCCGATTTCGTGGATGCGGCCAGTCTCCATGCGCTCGCCGATCGCGTTCCGGTCCTCGACTTGAAAGACCCGAATTGCTTCGCGTCGCTTTTTGACGAAAACATGCTCGTCACGCTGGCGATTTGTTTGCGGAGCGACCGCGTGCCCGCTCCGGGCTCGCCGTTCGTGCCGGGACATTGGATCGCGAAAAGGTCGTTCTTGCTTCGTTCGCGATCGATGCCGACCCTGTTCGATTTGCGCGTCCGCACTGACGAAGAATGGACGGCGGCCGGCTACCCGCCGAAGACTTTCTATGCCGTCGAATATCTCGGCGGGATCGACGCCGAATTGGACGAAGGAGCGTCGGTAGCGACCGTTTACGTGCACGCGGACGCGCACAATAAAATGGTGTCGAGTCAGATCGGCGAAGCGCTGCAGCCGATGCTCGGCGCGGAAATCATCGCAGCTATTGACACTATCCTTGAACGCGTCCTTCAAACTGTCCTTTAGTGACGTGCTGGCCTCTTCGCCGAAGATCTTTCGAAAGGACGGCAGGCTGTTCCGCTTGGTCGCCTCCCACCGCTCGACCACGTACTGGGCGCGATCGGTAAGATGTTGCGAGATGACCTTGGGGTCCGTCATCTCGGGTGGGATGGTTCTGGCGAATTCCTCCACGCTGTCCCGGAAGTCCGACAGAGCCTCGTGCTCCTTGCTCAGCATCGCGAGGCTTCCGGCATCCAGTCGCGACAGATCGCAATGTCGGAATATGACCGCCTCGGCGAGTAGCTCGCCTTTGCTGCTGAGGGCTGACGGTCGCTCGCGAATAGGCCTCGCGGTGACGCCCGAAAAGATCTCGCCGATTGGGCGCTTGATGGTCTGCGCGTAGAGATCGGGGAATTCCGTCACGAGCCGCATGCCCCGGGCCTGGGCGGCAGCGAACGCAAGCGCGGACATCACGGCGTCACCGATGACGCGATGCATCTCCACATAACCCCAGTGGTCCGGTTGGTCCGGCTCCCAAGCGAGCCCGTTCTCGCGCAGCTCATGGAGAAGCCGCGGCGCGAACTTTTCGTGGTGCACCTGCGTGGTCCCGCGCATACGTCTTGCCCAAAGGTCCCCTCCAAATCCGCGGCCCTCCAACTCCCGTTGTGTCGCGGATTTGCCAAAGCGACGGCGCAGCGCCTTCCCGTCCCGAGAAAGTGCCGCCTGCAGGTGATCGAGGAGATCCTCCTGAAGATGATGCGGGATATCCTGGGGATATATCGAGCACAGGAGAGCTTCATCTCTCGCACCAATAGTGTGCGCGAAGACATCGATCTCGGGATCGTCCTCGGGGGCATCGTAGGGCCGTATGCGAGCGACGTGAGGAAAAAGCAGCAGAGTGCTCTTCAACCAGTCGACGTCGCGGACCCGGATGTAGGGATAATTCAGCGCGTCATGGATTTCAGCCACGTACTCTCATCCCGGTCTTTTTTTAATCGCTCACGTATAGCACGCTGCGGCGATTGGAGAACAATCGCGTCCACATTAACCTTTTCCACGATATTGGATTCGTGCTACTGGTGGCCTGGAAAATATAACTTTATTGAAAATAATATACTTGGTTGTCCAGCGGTCACGCTTTTCTGAATTCATTTTTCTATTCGCCGGAAAATGCCACCATTCGACTAGTCAGCGCTGTGCTGCAATGCACCGCTTTGGCCGCATAGATTAGCGATGTCTTTCATCGTTGGATACTGCCGGTAAGCTGTATGTCCGCTCCCGGCCATCCGCGGCCATCATCCCGATCTCTCAGGGACTGATCGGTGCAGGCATAAAGGGCAGCCCGAAGGTTTTAATTTGTAGAATCCAGCGTTGCTGCCGATACTATTGTCCGGAATTCATCTGCGATATCGGGGTGGCGGGATTCGAGATACGCGATGACATTGTCGTTCTCGATCAGTCGTTGGAGATATCGTAACCGTGTCCTGAAGGCCGCCTTGCGGGAAGCTGCTTTGCGGTGCTGATAGCCGCTCTTTGCGAGGAGCGGTGATGAGCGAGGGTATCGGAGCGGCTGGAGCGAGTGCTCTTGTGACCGGTCAT